>Ga0213833_1000037_pt1 | contig 467717 bp, 408 predicted proteins | sample SWATP21_FD_160575 | JGI IMG/M metagenome (GOLD analysis project Ga0213833, IMG submission 160575) | Coastal seawater microbial communities from Marineland, Florida, United States - SWA TP2 #1 | ecosystem: Environmental > Aquatic > Marine > Coastal | place: USA: Florida | collected 2016-08-14
ACCTTCCAACGACCTTTCGTTGGAACGGGTCCATGATCACCGTCAGGTACATCCATCCCTCACCGGTCCTTATGCGGGTCATGTCGGATACCCATACCTGGTTTTTCCTGTGTACCGTAAAGTCACGATCCAATATATTGGGCGCTATCGGATAATCGTGTCTGCTGTCCGTGGTGACCCTGAACTTTCTCTTTCTTTTGGCGAAAAGCCTGTTGGCCCTCACTATCCTGGCCTCCCTCGGTCTTGAGGCCCCATATCCCCTTTTCAAGAGCTCATCCTGGATCCTTGGTGCCCCGTAACTCCCAAAGCTGTCCTTGAAAATACCATGTATGGCCACCGTCAGGGCCTCGTTCTCCAACCATCTTCTGGAAGGCCCGGTTCAACCAATTGTAATACCCACTTTTGCTTATCTTGAACATTTTGCACATCTTCCCGACAGGAAATTTGAACCTGTGGTGTTTTATGAACCTATATTTTTCCTGTCGCCCTAGGAGAAGATGGCTATTGCCTTTTTTAGGATATCGCGCTCGATCTCCACGCTCCTCAGTTTTTTCTTGAGCTAGGTTTATCTCCCTTTGTTCATCAGTAAGCTTGGGGTTCCCCTTTCCGGGAAAAAACTGTTCTCCCCATTTTTTTTGGCCTCCCTGCGCCAGCGTCCCAATACCGAGGGGTTCAGCCCAAGTTCCCTACATACCTCTGCTGCATTGCCCCTTGCATGGCTCAGTTCGACAGCCTTTTGCTTGAACTCCATTGTGTACTCTCTTTTTTGTTTTGACATGTTTTCAAAGTTAATTCAAACAGTCAACATGCTCTTTTCTCAATGTCCAGTCAAATGTAGTAAGTCCAAAGCGAAAGGGAATAGAGACCAAACCCCTAGGGCAAGGCGCGTTGTTTTTCCAATATAACGGGAAATGAAGATTACGCATAGTGCCTGCCCGCATGGGGCTTGGCTCTCTCCCTGTTTTAAGTTCACTGTCTCATAAAGCCCAGCCCTATATATTTTAGAAAATCGGGGATAGAGGACCGCCAAAATGTCCAATCATGCCCACCATCAATGATGCGGAACTCATGGTCTATTTTCATGTTTCGTAATGAGACATGGGCCGCGGCATTACCTGTATATAGAAAATCATCATCGCCGATGTTAAAGTAAAGTCTTAATTTCAGGTTATCCTTTGCTATTGTATTAATCAATTTCATGGGGTTGTTGGCATCCCAATGGCTAGTATCCGGGTTTTCAGAATCTACATCCATCCCATAAAGGTTTTTAGCCAGTCCTTTCCACATGGGGTTTTTGGTCATTGGATCATCCATTGAAATAATTGCCGCACTGAGTGGCACACAGGTACCGAACATATCATGGTGTTTCACCCCATACAAAAAGGCGCCATAGCCACCCATTGAATTGCCTACAACGGCCCGGTGTTCCTTTGTCTTTTTAATCCTATAGGTTTTTTCGACCATTGGTATAAATTCTTGAAAGAACATATCTTCAAACCTTGAATTGCCTTGGAAATCATTGATGTAAAAATACTGCCCTCCATCAGGCATTATTACAATTGAAGGAGGGATTTGTGCCTTCTCAATGGCAGAATCCATGAAATGGTCTATAAGCCCATATTGTACCCAAACATTTTCATCACCCCCATAACCGTGCAAAAGATAGATTACAGGGTAGCTTCTTGTAGAGTCATCATAACCGGTTGGCAAATAAACGGTATAATCAACCTCTTTGCCCAAAATGGCGCTTTTTACCGACTGTCCTTCCAAAACTTTTCCCTGGCCAAAACAAAACATCGTGCTTAGTAGAGTTATGGCAATTGAAGTAATAGAACTTCTTGATTTTTTCATTTTTTGTTATTTATAGATTATCCAAGTTGATCTTTTTGCTGCCGAACAAAGGGGCATAGGTCCGAGCCTCGGCAAAAGTCAGTCGATTCCGCAAATAAACGATTTGGGCATGTACTCGTGTAAAAGGGGTGTCAATCTCAGGTGGGATATCATACCATTCGTCATCAAAAATCAAGATAACGCTTCTATTTCCAGGTAATGCGCCCGGGGTGAGCACTCCGTGCAACTTTGGGGCTGGGTCACCTTCGTTGGCATAATGGACATATTGGGGGCCTCGGGGGAACCACATACCTGCACCACCCGATGTTTCTACCATGAGTTGGCCCAATTGGCTGTTCGAAAGCTGGTTTTCCAGCGAACGTAGTGATCTGGCCAAGTGAAAGGCCCCCTGACTGTGTCCCAACAAAAGTACCCTGGTCTCTGTATCAATGATTTCGAGCACACTCTTTTCAATAGCGGCCTCCACGACCTCGTTGGTGGGCAAGATGATTTCAAGAGCATCCAGTTTTCCTCCTTTGGTGCCATTGTGTATGCCAACAACGGGGCGACCTGTAAATTCTGCAATTTCAAGCATGCTTTTGAACTGTCTTGTCACATCGTTGCCGGCACCGTTGATAAACCATATGGGTTCGTCGTTTGTGATTGTTTCTGGGTATACTGGGGGCACATCCAGAATACTGGTGGTCCGATAATCAAAAAGTAAGGTGTCCGCCCCTACGTAGTAACCATCAAATTGAATGTCTTCGGACATGTTGCCGAACAGCGATACTTTATCCGACTCGGTTAGGTTTTTGGAAGCATTCAGGTTTTCTTCCTCAAAAGATGTGTCCGAGCAGGAGGCGAACAATAGCAATGACAAAAATGCCGTTCCAAAAAATAAGCGATTGATTTTCTTCATAGTTAAATTGATTTATATAATTTTTGTTAAAATTCTAATATGTATAGGTCACTTCATTGGGCAAATACCCGATTCTATGGGCATTGATGATAAGTGTCTGTCCCTTTTCCAAATTAATGGTTTCTCCTAGGTAGATCTTCCATGGCTTGTGCACATCAACAAGTTCAATGGTCTTTTCTTGGTCGATTGTAAAACCAAAATCCCAACTTTTGGCCCTACGCCTTGATTTCGCGTCAAGGAGGTCACCTTGGTCAACTATGCGATAACCGATCGAAGCTCCTTTAGTAGCACATTCTATAGTAACCCCATTTTTGTTACCTATTATTTTCGGGGGAGATGTTTTAGGAGGTTCCTTTGTGTTTTTCCACCAATTGTTGAATACCATCTCTTTTTCGCCGACCGAGGATAGGTCGCCCACTTTTGTTATCCAATCAAAAAGAGTTTCTTTAAGTTCTTTCTTTTTTGCCGCATATTGGGGCTCTTCCGCAATATTTAACAACTCATTGGGATCCATTTTCGTGTGATAGAGTTCTTCGGAAGGTTTATTTCCGGCAAACCAGTCCAACAGATAGGGGTTATCTAAATTTCCCTCTTTATAGAGTTCCAATATTTCTTTCATCGTGGGTATGCCCTTTCTGTATTGCAGGTCTTGGTATTTGGGGAGTTCTGGCATAAAGTTGTACACATACCTGAAGTCACCGTCGCTCACAGACCGTACCCTATCATATTTATTTGCCATACGGTCTCTCGCCGCAAAGACATACTTTCTTCCTTCCGAAGATTTGTATGCCCCCAGAAAAGCGGTTCCCTGAAGATGGTCGGGAGGCTTGATACCCGCTATGGAAAGCATTGTTGGTGCCAAGTCCACTGCACTGATCAACCTATCGTCTTTGGTGCCGGAAAAACGGTTTTTGGGAAATTTAATGATTAAAGGTATATGCGTCCCCCTTTCAAGAATTTCCCGCTTGGTCCAAGGCATGCATCCACCATGATCGCTAAAAAATATCACATAAGAGTCATCATAGACTTGATCTTTTTTTAACTTGTCAACAATCTCGCCCACAGCCTGATCCATTTGTTCGATACGGGTATAGAGAACTGCCATATCTTTGCGCACAGTTTCGGTATCGACGTAATATGGAGGCAACTTCATGTCATTGGGGTCGAAAAAAATGCTGTCTGGCGACGCCATCAACTTTGATTCGTGTGTGACAGCCAAGTTGAACACACTGAAGAACGGAACGTTTTTAGGCCTATATTCATAAGAAGCCGCTGGGCTACTGTCATCCCAAACTGTAACCGGCACTTCAAACTGATAATCTTCTTTATAGTTGTTTGTCGTATAATAGCCCCGTGCCCTTAGATATTCAGGAAAAGCCTTTACATTGTCCGGCAAAACGGCTGAATAGCTTGGCAGGCCTTCCGGCATAAAAATTGTTGAGTTAGAAAGGGTGCGCATGTGTTGTGTGCCTATAGAAATTGCATGCATGCCGGTAATAATGGATGATCTACTAGGTGCGCATACCCCGGACGTGGTATATGCTTTTGTAAAAACAACCGCATCTTGAGCCAGAGCATTTATGTTAGGGGTTTTCGCAATTGAATCGCCATATACTTCCAAAAAAGGGGAAATATCCTCGCATACTATCCAAACTATATTCGGGCTTTGCTGAGAAAACATCACCTTACACATAAGAAAAACCAATAAGATGGCAACCATAAGCAACAACCTAGTCGTTCCTTGACCTATTTTTTTAAGATGACTTTTCATGTCTGCAGAGTTTTAACTTGTTGGTCGCCCATTTTTAGTAAGAGATGAAAACCCTTTTTTTATAGACATCATTTTTTGTTTTCTTGACACTCTTAGCCCTTTTGAGCTGGGCACCCAACTTCTCATATCATTAAAAAGTTAATTTGTAAAAAAATTTATCATTGTTATCAATTCTTTATTTTTTTTATACATTAGTTGCGATAATTTCAATAATGGGACATGATAATATTCCATTTACTAATTATGATTTTGTCAATCGGCAAATTTGCCATACCATTTGGATTACGGTATCAATGGGAAGAGAAAAAAAAATAGACCAAGTACTAGACTCTATAGAGAAACTGCTCTGGAAAGATCTGAAGAAAGGCTGTTTGGCATCTTTGGGGTCTCTATATGACCTTTACGTTGACAAACTTTTTGCCTATGGGTACAAAATCAGTGGAGATAGAGCTAAAGTTCAAGATGAAATCCACAATCTTTTTCTAGACCTTTATAGATACCACAAGAAATTATCGGATGTCAAAAACATAGAGGCCTATTTGATAATGTCCCTTAAAAGAAAACTCATTAAGCAAAGCGACCATAAGATCAAGAGTTTGGAGAGCGAATTGGAAACCTTTAACAATAGTTACTCTACTGCAGGCCTGACGGTTATTTCACATGAGGAAGAAATGATCGAAGATGAAAAAGAAAATGAACTGTCAAAGAGGCTAAAAAAAATAATGGTTAATTTAACGGATCATCAACGAAAGATACTTCGACTTCGTTTCGCCCAAGAAAAGACATATCAACAGATCGCCGGAGATTTGGGACTTTCTGTTGCTTCTGCCAGAACGCTGGTTTACAGAACGTTAAAAACGATCCGCGACACGGCCTTAACATTGTTCTTTTAAAAAAGCGTTTTTTTTTGTCTATAAATATCAAAAACTGCCCTCTTATATATGGACGGTAAGTTCCATTTACCCCATAATTACAAATAAAGTATGAACTTTAGCGAGAACGAACCACTTTCCGACTTAGAGCGGACAAAGCTTAAGAGCCGTATTATAAGATCGGCCAAACTTCTAAGAAAAAATGCAAAAAGGCAACGAAGGGCAACGTTGTTGTACGGTGCGGCGGCATCGATAGCGCTGTTGTTTGCTGTTTTTACCGTTTTTGACAAATCTAGCGAACAGTCATTGCAGGATTATATTGATGAAAATAAATCAATTGTTGACTTTGGCAGTAGCAGCCAAGTAATCGTGGTGCTCGGAGAGAGAGAAAAAATTCAACTAAATGAAAAGAACAACACATTAAGGTACTCGTCAACGGGAAAAGATCTGCACGTGGGAACAGGTGAAAAATATAGACAAACTATAGAAGATGAAAAAAAACCTGTATTCAACACGATACTGGTGCCCTTTGGAAAACGTACCGACGTGACCCTTTCTGATGGAACGAAAATATGGATAAATTCAGGGTCTAGGCTTATCTACCCTGCGTTTTTCAGGGATAAGGAGCGGGAGGTCTTTCTCGAAGGTGAGGCCATATTCGAAGTTGCACATAACCCATCAAAACCCTTTCGGGTGATCTCGACCAATCAGGAGATCAATGTATTGGGAACCGTTTTCAATGTCAGCACTTATCCCGATGATGAAATGGCTAGTACAGTTCTTAAGAGCGGCAGTGTTTTGGTGACCTATGACCATGATGACGAAAAGTCTTTTAAGATGGCCCCGGGCACAATGGCTGGCTATAATACCAAAACCAAAGAAATAGAAATGCACGATGTGAACATTGATGAATATTTTGGGTGGAGAGAAGGCTTCCTAAATCTGAAAAACCGTGATTTGGAATATATCACCACAAAATTGTCGAGATATTATGGTGTGGAAATTTTCATAAAGGAAAATCATTTAAAAACAGAAACATTTTCTGGAAAACTTGACTTAAAGGAAAATCTGGGGCAAGTCATACAAACTATAGGAGAAGCATCTAACTTTTTTGCGGAATATCAAACCGACAAAATCATACTGGCCTCCACCAAGTTAAATTTAAAAGATACAGTGCCTATGAAATAAAATATACAGAATGAAATGAAAACCGACAGATGTTGGCGCATCTGCCGGTAAAATGTATTACCGAAGTAATAACTAAACTGAACTCTAAAATTATGAATAATTACTTAAGTATTGCCCATGTTCTAGGCAAATTAAATGGTCAATCCATTTCAATAAAAATAATGAGGTCCTTTCTTTGTTACATATTATTGGGGTTAACCGCTCTCTATGCAAACCACTCTTACTCACAGACCAAGTTTAATCTTGACCTTAAAAATGTAAGTTTAGAGACACTATTCAACCAGTTACAGGATGAAAGCGAGTACATCTTTTTTTACAAAGATGGTATTTTGCCCAATGATAATTCAATTACTCTCAAGAAAAACAATATAACCTTACCTAACGTTCTTGACTCTTTATTAGAATCGTACGGTCTAGGTTACAATATTATTGGCAGACAAGTAACAGTCTTTAAAGATCAAACCTATCATATACCAAACACCGACGCCGTTTTTTTTCAAGATTTTACGGTCAGCGGAACGGTTTTGGATGATTCAGGAGTTCCTTTGGCAGGAGCAAATATCATCGAAAAGGGAACCACGAACGGCACCCAAACCGATTTTGATGGAAATTTTTCGATCAAGGTAACTGACGGTGATGTCATATTGACCGTATCCTATATCGGGTTCACTACGAAAGAAATCCCTGTCAACGGACAATCGGTTTTGAACATTGTTTTGCAGGAAAGTACTGCCGTCCTTGATGAAATCGTGGTTGTCGGCTATGGAACGCAGAAGAAAAGTGACTTAACTGGGTCCGTGGCGTCATTGGGTCAAGACGACATGAACCCGGGGGCGAACGTATCCGTGGACCAAATGATGCTAGGTAGGGCTGCTGGGGTACAGATAAACCAAGCCAGTTCAGCCCCTGGAGGTGGGTTGGCAATTAGGATCAGGGGCTCCAACTCTTTGAATGCCAGTAACGAGCCTTTGTATGTAATAGATGGGTTCCCGATTGACAACAGCCCCAACCTTGGTTCTGGCGGGGTGGCCGAAGTAGGTCAAAACCTGAGCCCTAGGAATCCCTTGAATTCCCTGAATCCAGCTGATGTGGAATCGATAGAGATTTTAAAGGATGCCTCAGCAACGGCAATTTACGGTTCAAGAGGGGCAAATGGGGTAATTTTGATCACTACCAAGAAGGGAAGCAAAGGCAAGGTAAATGTCACGTATGATGTATATGCAGGTATCCAATCGGTCGCTGAAAAAATCGATGTGCTTTCCACCTCACAATACATAGATGCCATAAACGACTTGTCAATTGCACAAGGAAACGCAGTGGTTTTCAACAATGAGGATATTTCAAGAATCGGCAGGGGGACCGATTGGCAAGATGAAGTCTTTCGCTCGGCTCCTTTGACCAATCACAACCTGGCTGTGAGCGGGGGCAGCGAAAACACAAACTATTATGCCTCATTCAACTATTTTGATCAAGAAGGTGTTGTAAAAAATACGGGGATAAAAAGATATACCGGAAGAATAAACCTTGAGACAAAAATTGGGAACAAGACCCAGATAGGCCTAAACTTCAACACAAGTTTGGTCAAGGACAACAACAATGTCGATGGCGTCAATACCAATGAGCAAGCAGGGCCTATTTATTCTTCATTGTTATATGATCCTACGGAGACCATATTTAATGACGATGGTACTTTTAGCCAGTCGGCGAATCTGACTGTCAACAATCCAGTTACCTTGATAAATGCCATCATTAGCGAGAGCGAGACCAATAGAACATTCGGAAGTGCTTTTTTGAACTACGATTTCACTGAAGATCTTTCAGGCAAGTTCAATTTCGGGACCGACAGACAAACATCGAGACGTGACATTTACAATACCACCCAGACCATTCGTGGCGGTGCCGCTGGCGGTATCGCGAACATCAACGTATTGGAACGCTCCAACTATCTGTTCGAGTACACGATGACCTATGACAAAGCTTTTAACGAAGACCATGCACTTACGGTATTGGGTGGTATCACCTTTCAAAAGTTCAGTTCGCGGTTCTTTTCCGGTAATATCAGCGGTTTTCCGACAGATGATATCAAAACTAACAATTTGGCACTGGGCGACACCAATACGGATGTACTCTCTAGTGGCAAGGAAGAAAATACCTTGTTGTCATATCTAGGCAGGGTGAACTATAACCTTTTTGACAAATTTTTATTTACCGCCTCAATAAGGGCGGATGGGTCATCAAGGTTTGGAGAGAACAACAAATGGGGTTATTTTCCATCCTTTGCCTTGGGCTATAAACTTGACCAAGAAGAATTTATTCCCGATAGTTTCAGCCAGTTCAAGCTACGGGCGAGTTGGGGTCAGACAGGTAACCAGGAAATTGGCAACTATGCATCGCAACTGACCTTTGGAACAGGACCCAACGTAGTGTTTGGTGGCACCATTTCAGGCAGTGTCTCCCCCCAGCGTATTCCAAATCCAGACCTTAAGTGGGAAACCACCGAACAACTCAACATCGGTCTTGATTTCGGTATTTCAGGGGGCAGATTCAGTGGTAGTTTAGATTATTTTTCAAAAGAATCGAAGGATTTGTTGTTTGACCTTCCATTGCCATTTGCTTCCGGTTATTCATCAATATTGACAAATGTAGGCGAAGTTAAGAACAGTGGGGTTGAGTTTCTTTTTAACTCGACCAACATAGTGACCGATGATTTTAAATGGGATACTTCATTGAATTTTTCCGCCATTAAGAATGAAGTGGTGGATTTGGGACGAATTGAAAGTATTGTGACGGGAAGTGTACAAGCAGTGGGCAACACGGCGATCATTCAAGAAGGTGATCCCCTGGCCTCCTATTATGGATATGTTGTCACCGGCATTTTTCAGGAAGGTGACGATATAGCCAATTCACCACAGCCCACAGCCCAGCCAGGCTTTCCAATTTTTGAAGATAGAAATGGAGATGGGGCCATTACGCCTACCGACCAGACCATTATAGGCACCCCATATCCTGATTTTACCTATGGTATACAAAATTCAATTTCCTACAAGAATTTGACGTTGGACTTCTTTTTTCAAGGTCAGGCAGGTGTCGACCTATTGAATATCAACCTGATAGAGTCTCTCTATCCTGCAAACTTCAGAAGAAACCGACTTGCGCACCAAATATTGGATCGATGGACGCCCCAAAATACAGGTGCTAAATGGCCATCAGGGGTAAACCCCAATGCCTATGGTGCAGGAAAAGTGAATACCCTGACCATTCAAGATGCATCTTACCTGCGTTTGAAAAATGTCAGGCTATCGTACAACGTTCCAGTTCAAAATATTGATTTTTTGAACTCACTTCAAGTCTATGTGACCGGCCAGAACCTGTTTACAATTACTGATTATGTGGGATTTGATCCTGAGGCTAATTCATTCGGTAGAAGTAACGTTAGGATCGATTATAGTAGTTATCCCCTGGCAACAACCTATATGTTGGGTCTTACTGCCAATTTTTAGGTCAAACAATTAAAAAAATCATAATTATGAAAACTTATTATTATAGAATAGCTCTCACTATAATGCTGTCTGGCCTGCTGGGCTGTGAAGAACGTTTGGAGGAAGAGGTGTTCTCTGAGCTCTCGCCCTCAACACTTTTTACCTCTGAGCAAGGTCTCAGCTCCTTATTGAATGCAGCTTATGCCTATTCGCATAGGGCTGGGGATGATGAATCCTGGTCCCCTTATTATTTGGGAACCATGCCAGCCGGTGAGGTATGGGGCGCTGGTGGGTCGATTGAAAGTGTATGGCAATCATTGATCGATTACAATTGGGACAGCAACCATGGCCAATTGATTCCTGTATGGATAGTGTACTTTAGTTCCATTCGTGATGCGAATCTGGTCCTGGACAACCTGGACAATGATTCTTTTTCGAATGATTTTAAGCAGAGAACGGAAGCCGAGGCCCATTTTATAAGGGGATGGGCCTATTCGGAGCTTTACAAGCTTTTTGGTAGGGTGCCGATTTATCGGTCTTCTACTGATGATCCTTTGCTGCCCCGATCAACTGACGAAGAGACTCAGGCCTTTATAGAGCAGGAACTGTTGGGGGCAATAGCCACTTTACCCAACCAACCTCCGGCCTTTGGAAAAGCATCCAAAGGCGTGGCCATGTCGGTCTTGGCAAAGTTTTACCTGAACACCAAGCAATGGCAAAAAGCGGCCGACATGTCCTCGGGCGTTATCGATTTGGGACTGTACAGTCTTTTACCCAATTACTCAGACGTGTTTGAAATATCGAACGAGGGCAATGCCGAGGTCATTTGGGCACTTCCCAAAGATGCTGCTGGGGCGGGCCAGTTTATGAATGCGCTGATTTTCCCACCGGATTATCCAAGACCTTTCCCGAACAATTCTGTATTTGCTGCACGCACTTACTTATTTGATGATTTTGTAAACTCCTTTGAGGCGACAGATACTAGAACCAGCCGTATAATAACCGAATGGCAGAGTACGGCAACCGGTGAACTGGTAATGGGGTTGGGCAACGATCAATCACACCCCTATAAATTACCTTTTGACCCAAATGCCGTGGGAGCGTCAGCTGGCAATGATATTATTGTCATCAGGTATGCGGACATATTGTTGACAAGGGCAGAAGCACTCAATGAACTCAATGGTCCCACCCAAGAGGCCATCGACCTGATCAACGAGGTCAGGAACCGGGCCGGTGCCACCCCCTTGAATCTGGGAAGTTTTGGCAAAGATTCCTTAAGAGATGCCATATTGAGTGAAAGGGAGTGGGAATTTTACTTTGAAGGAAATGCGAGGGAAGACCAAATAAGACACGGGGTCATGATTTCTAGGGCCCAAGCAAGGGGGAAAAATGCCCAGGATTTTCATGTGCTCTATCCGATTCCCCAAAGAGAACTGGATGCCAATTCAAATTTGGAACAAAATCCTGGATATTAAAAACATCAGTGTTCTTTTTGGGAGTCGAGAATATAATATATAATGAAAAGAAAAGTATTCCAGATTAATTTAATGGTCGGCCTACCTCAAGGTTTCTTCCAACCTTTTCGCTTTACTGAAGTCTATCTTGGTAGACTTCTGTGGATTTACCAGGCCTTGCTTGAATATTAAAAATTAAATTTAGATGAAAGTAAATACGATTAGATTCATGAACATAAAGCTGTTTTTGACACTTGCCTTCTTGTCATGGGTTGGCACCTGCACGGGACAACAAGCCAATGTCGACCAAGTTACACAGAGAGAAGACGTACCTCCGAACTTTGTTGTCATTTTTGCCGATGACCTTGGGTATGGTGATTTAAGCTCATATGGGCACCCTACAATACACACCAAAAACCTGGACCAAATGGCGGTCGAAGGCCAAAAATGGACGAACTTCTATGTTGGGTCGAGCGTATGCACACCCAGCAGGGCAGCATTGATGACCGGGAGATTGCCCATCAGAAATGGAATGACCAGTAAGGTGAACCGTGTTCTTTTTCCCGATTCCCATAAAGGATTGCCGCAAAGTGAGATAACCTTGGCCGAACAATTAAAAAAAGTCGATTATGTGACGGCTTGCATTGGCAAATGGCATTTGGGACATAAAGAGGAGTATTTGCCAACGAGCCAAGGGTTCGACTATTATTTTGGTATTCCTTACAGCAATGACATGGACAACATTATTCCATTCAGGTCAACTCAAGGGTATATTGATTTTTGGAAATCGGAAGAGAGGAAAGATATAAATACTTTCAATGTTCCACTGATGCGCAATACGGAGATAGTGGAGCGCCCAGCTGATCAGAACACATTGACAAAACGTTATAATGAAGAGGCGGTACAGTTCATAAGGAAGAACAAGGAAAAACCTTTTTTCCTTTATTTGGCCCATAATCTTCCACATGTGCCCCTTTTCGCATCAAAGGACTTTCTGGGCACCAGCGATAGGGGGCTCTATGGCGATGTTGTTGAAGAAATTGACCATGGGGTGGGACAAATATTGGCCGAATTAAAAAATAGTGGCCTAGATAAGAATACAATTGTAGTCTTCACCTCAGACAACGGACCATGGCTCATCATGAACCAAGAAGGTGGAAGTGCAGGGTTATTGAGGGAAGGAAAAGGATCTACATGGGAAGGGGGTATGCGTGAGCCATGTATTTTTTGGGGACCAGGCCGAATCCAACCTGGTTTGGTCACCCAAATTGGCACCACCATGGATTTGTTTACCACTTTCAGCAAATTGGCAAACGTGCCATTGCCCGAAGATCGACAGATGGATGGAAATGACCTTGGGCCAACACTCTTTGAAAAAAAACCAAGTGAGAGAAAAGAAGTGTTTTATTACAGGGGAGATGAGCTTTATGCGGTTAGGCTGGGAGCCTTCAAAGCCCATTTCATAACGGAAGGTGCCTATGGCCCACCGATGCGTGAAGAACATGACCCCCCACTCCTATACAATCTTGAAGTGGACCCATCTGAAAAATATAATGTTGCCGAAAGTAACCCTGATGTCATTGAGCAAATCAAAGCCTTGGTCAAAATCCATAATTTAAATTTGGTCAAAGGGGAAGATCAGTTGAAAGACAGGGGTTGACCTTTGAATTATCAATTAAATTTCAAACTAGTTTTAATTTATCAATATACAATATATATATGAAAAAACGAGGTCAAATTCAATGTGTGGTTATTTTATTGCTTCTATTAGGCGGGGGCATAGTAGCACAGGACCAAAAAAGCAACTATTCGCTGGTGGAGATTCCGGCTCCATCACTTAAGGATAATTTAATAGGCACGAAAGATGTGCAAAAGATTGGGGTTTATTTACCACCGTCTTACTTAGACTCAGATCAATTGTTTCCAGTTGTCTATTTTTTGAACGGTTATACCGTTGAGGCTGGCGAATATCCCAAAACGGAGGCTTTTGACAGTTATATGAAGAATAGTAAAGAACACGAGTTCATCTTAATAGAACTCAACGGCCATAATCTGTTTGAAGGGTCGATGTATGCCAATTCACCTGTTTCGGGAAATTGGGAAGATTTTATTGTAAGAGATGTCATTACTTATGTTGACAGCCATTACAAAACTTTGGCGAAACGGGAATCTCGTGGAATAAGTGGACATTCAATGGGCGGAGGTGGAACAATCAATATCAGCTTAAGGCATCCCGAGGTATTTTCTGTGGCCTATGCCATGAGTCCTGCCGTTTTGGCAAATGATAATTTATTGAATGGTATGTTTAAGAACGATTCGACCTTGGTGCAGGTTCAGAATTTATCCGAAAAAATGGTAAATGTGAGGGATGAGGATTTTTCTGAAACCTTGCAACAAGAATTAAAATCGTATGACCGAAAGATAACGAGCATATTTGGTATTCTTGCCTTTGGATCTGCATTCTCTCCCGATCTTTCACAACCCTTAAAGATTGCATTCCCGTTTACGATGAATGCCGATGGCACCTTTTCCAAGAAAGAAGAAGTCCTAGAGAAATGGGTAGCTGGTTTTGGGAATTTGGAAGAAAAAGTGAAAAATTACAAGAACAATTTAACCCAGTACAAAAAAATTGCATTGAGTTGTGGCTATCAGGACGAAACTCCCGGATTGCTCGAAGGTTCAGTTTATTTCTCTACATTGTTGAAAGAGGAAAAAATACCACATAGCACCTGCTGGTACACCGGCAAACATAGTGACAAGGTCAGTGAGCAACTCATCGGTGAGGTATTTCCGACTATGTCCGCTTACCTACATGGTGAAAAGTAATATGATAGGTTGATTTTGAGTTAGTTTTTTTAAGGGAGCGCAGCTTGTCTGCGCTTTTTTACTTTTGCTTCCAGTTCCTGTCCTTATGCTGATTTTCTTATTATGAACTAATACATTCACACCGTGAAACCAACAGATTCGAAAAAGACTTTTAAGTGGGATTGTAAAATGCCACACCTGAAAGTATTGGCTTTTTTATTTATTTTTTTGACATTTTTCTTTACAGTCCATGGCCAAGGTTCTGAGTTACTTTGGCTCGAAAATGATTCCATTAGGGTATCAATAAGCAAAAAAGGGGCTGAACTTCAAAGCATAAAAGGCAAAATCAGTGAGTTTGAGTACCTATGGCAGGGCAATGGTGAATATTGGGCGGACAGGGCTCCCATAATGTTTCCAGTAAATGTCAGATTCAGGGACAACGAATTTTATTTTCGGAACGTCAAATACGATATGCCGAAAATGGGAATTTTAAAAGAGCGCTTTATGACAGTAAAACATAAATCAAATGATGAGGTTACATTAAGTTTTGTTCCCAACAAAGAAATATTGCATGAAAACTATCCCTTTTTGTTCAAAATTTCAGTTCGATATAAATTGACCGATAATACCATCTTGAACGAATACGTCATCAGAAATGACGATACCCATAGCATGTATTTTGCACTTGGGGGGCATCCTGGGTTTAATCTGTCACTTGGTCAACCAAATGATAGAAAAAAGCATGAGTTGTTTTTTTATAAATCCCTTTCTGCCCAAAGAGAACTAATTAAAAATAGTCTTCTGAAAGATTCGGTAGCCCCCTTTTTACAAAATGAGACAACTCTTGGATTTGATGATGACAGGATACCTAATACTGGGATTTTCATCAAAGATTCAGTTATCACTAAAATTGGTCTGGCCAAATCTGGCCAAAAACCATACATAAGTTTGATTCTGGGTAATTTTCCGAATGTCAATATTTGGAGCCCTCCAGGATATCCGTTTGTGTGCATTGAGCCTATGGCCTCACATCATGATTTTGAGGATTCTCCAAAAGATATTGAAAAAAAGTCACACCTCGTCACATTGAAACCGGGCGAAACCGTTAAGTATTATTTTTTAATACAAATAGACCAAAGCCTTTAAACAACAATCTACATATTATCAAAACATGGTTTTGCATTTGCTTCTAATGCCTAATTATGTAACGAATTTATGGTGTTTTGTGTTTCGTTTCTGCTTTTCTAAAGAAGGTAATTACTGGCAGTGCCTGTTGTCTTTGGCGTTACTTTAAAACATGAAATATTACATTTGAGGTTTATTGAGAAAATTTGATAAGTTTTGGAATAACCATTTTTCAATATAAGTCATAAACACGACCTTGCTTCAGTAGGTTATTTTGCATATGAAGTGATTTAAACTTTTTTTGGACGAGAGATAGTGTAAGGTTCCCCTAAAGCAAAGCGTCCATAAATATACTTTCTTTTGTGAAATGGCTGTCCATTAGCAATTAGGGAAAGCTGGATTTCCCTCGGCTTTCCAAAATTTTTTCGGTGGCCTGTTGCCCAATGATTCATGTGGTCGGACATTGTTGTATTCCCGGAACCATCTCTGGGTCTGGTCCCTGACCAGATCAAGCTCCGTGAACAGATAAGCATCCAAAACCTCTTTACGGTAGATGCCGTTGAACCTCTCGACCAAAGTGTTCTGGGTCGGTTTTCCCGGTTGGAAATACCGGATCTCGACACCGTTCTTTGTGGCCCATGTATTGAAAATGGCCGAAGTGAACTCAGGGCCATTGTCCACGCGGATGGTCTCCGGTGAACCCCTCCATTCGATGAGCCTGTCCAGTTCTCTTGTTATCCTCCTCGCACTGAGCGAAGTGTCGACGGTGGACACCAGGGGTTCCCTGTTTAGGTCGTCGATTACGTTGAAGACCCTGAACGATTTTCCGTTGGTCAAGGTATCCTGCATGAAATCGGCACTCCATGTGATGTTACAGTCCACGGGGTGTATATGTGGGCTCTTTACCCTTTCGGGCAACCTTCTCTTTCGCTTTCTTCGAATGTTCAGCCCCATCAACACATAGACCCTGTAGACTTTTTTGTGGTTCCAGCCGTGGCCCATTGCCCTGAGCATATGGAACATCTTTCTGAACCCGTAGGTCGGGTGACCTTCGGCCAGCTTTTCCAAAGAATCCATAATCACTTCGTCTTCGGGCTTCCTCTTGAAACGGTAATAATAGACCGACAGACTAAGGCTCACCGCCCCACAGGCCGCCTGATACTCAACCCTACCTCTTTGGCCAGGTATCCGACAGCTTCTCGCTTCTCGGCGGGCTTAGCTTTTTTCGATAAGGTTCTTCAGGGCGTTGTTCTCAAAGGCAAGATCGGCTTACATGCGCTTGAACTCGGCAAGTTCCGACTCCATCTCCTTCATCTTCTTGAGTTGGTCTACTCCCATGCCCCCCTTATTTTGCCTTCCAGTTGTAAAAGGTCGGTTGGCTGATACCGTGCTCGCGGCATATCTCGGCAACGGTCTTTCCCTTTTCTTGTGCCGTTAGGACCTTGATGATCTGTGTCTCGGTGAATCTGCTTTTTTTCATTGCCTCAAATTTAAACGTTGAACTCTAATTTCCAACGCTTCGTTTTTCAGGGAACCTTACAGACTTCTGAGATCAGTGTTACCATACTTAAATTCCATAGTCCATGCACAAAGTACACGATAAAGATACTATTGAAATGGAGATAGTTCCGCAGATTTTTCTTTCCCAAAGTGGTTTTCCACCGACAGCCCCGATTTCTGAAATTATCAATGCCATCCTAGTCTAGTTGAAGAGCGGTGCGTAAGGAAAGGAAGAGGCGCAAAAATGACCAATGCACTTTATCTGATCGCTAGGCGAGTTTATGGGCTAGCTCGTCAAGTTTTTGTTTGTAATTGTCCCTGTCCCTGTCCTAAGGATGGGGGCAATTATAATACATGACGGTTGTCAGTCTATTTTTGGATAAACCTGTTGGTGTAATCTTCGGTTACAATACCTTTTATGGTGTTGATTATGAGATGTTGTAGAATCTCGTGCTGGGTATATTTATCAAACAGACTGGTTTTACCAAAAGCGATAGTGTTCAAATTCAAAAAGTACAGTTCACAAACCAATCTCAAGTTCACCTCATTTTGAATAAAGCCCAATTTTTGTGCATCGACAAAGAGTTCGTAAATAGTTTTATTTACCAAATCATTTCGAAAGCTATAATAGAGATCATAGGCCTTAGGGTAATATTTCTTTAGTCCGAAAAGGAACGTGGGACTGAAAAATTTTAAATGTTCGAAACCCTTTTTGTATATCAGTATTATCTTTTCCAGAGGATCTTTACAGAAAGCAATCTCCGATTCTTGGATCTCCCTTGAATATCTTTGCAGTAGATAGACCGTACTCTCTTGAACCAATTCTTCTTTTTTCCTAAAATAATTGTAGATGGTCTTCTTTGATATGCCAAGCTGATTTGCCAACTCATCGAGTGTGAACCGTTTACTCCCAAATTGAGCGAAGTTTAAGGCGGAGCATGCAACAAGTTCGGATTTACAGATCATTGGGTTAAATTATTAAGGCAACATAAAGTTACGTATTTATAACGATAGCGAAATATGATAAAGATCACCAAAATGATAAATAATATTAGGTCGTTAAACCTTTTGTTTCGGTTCTTTCTAGTCAAATATAACTGGTCTTAAATTTCAATAGCATTTTGGATAGACCAAATAATGCCGGGTACTTTAAAATCCCAAATTGAGGCACTTAACTTCCATCTTCTTTGGCTCCATAGCCAAAGTTCCGGCGATTTAAAGATCACGTTTTCCAATGCCTCTGCATAGTCTTCTATAATCCCATTGATTCTCACGGAAACGGGACTTTCCGTTATCAAACTAAAAATGTAGTCCATAGTACCCTCTTTTTATTTTTTTGTAAGAAGGGAACAAAACAACTTCACTGGTTTTTTTGGCAAGCTTTTCGGCCCCTAGAAAAAAGCTGTTTCCCTGTTCAAAAAATGGCAGCAATGTTTGGTACTGATTCTGACAGGGCTTTGATCGCCGATGATGCAGTTCAACATAATGACATTCTTTCGTTCAAGGTCGATAATGGTCCTATATCCCTTGGTGGATTCAATGCAATGGACACCAAATCGTTCTCTGATAATTTTAAATAGGCTATTGAAATAGTGGTTTTTAATTGGTTTGTATAAAGTGTCTGATCGGTAAGGAAAAAAAGTGGTAGGAATATCAACCATTCCCAATTTCCCTGATGGGCAGTGTAAAGCAAAATATTTTTATTCTCGCTTAAATAATGTTCTACCAAATCCGGATTCTCTATACGCAAACGTTTCATTGCCGACCTTTTACTGATGGTCAATGTCTTAATCGATTCGACAAGTATATCACAGAAATGCCGATAGAAGTTCTTTTCAATTTTTCTCAGTGTAATTTGTGGTTTTTGAGGAAAGGATTTTTTGATATTGTCCGAGACTAAGTTCCTTCTATACTTCATGAGGTAATAGACCACTACAAACAATATGTCCGATAACAGGTACAGAACAGGCATCGGCAGGGTCGAGATGGCATAAAAAGGCAAATATCTAATCTTGGGCAGCATCTTGTTTTTCATTACAAAAAAATTATAATGGCACAGGCAACAAATAATTAGTTTCCTTTTTTCTAAAGGCCGGCCTACGATTTATTTTTTGATTCCTTTCACGAACATTTTTAATGCGCTTTCATATTGTCTCTGCAATAGAGAATACTCAATTTCCGTGATATTTATTGTGTCTTTTTTAATAAGTACATTGTGCCGCAACCCTTGGAAAATGGCAATGAACAATTGCGAATAATAAGCAATATCAAGATTTTCAAAATCTTGGGCGGCAATACCTTTTTCCAATATTTTACTCACAAGTCGTATTTCTTCTTTGCGAAGGTTTTCGAATAGGCGGGCGTAAACGGGTTTTAAACTGTTTATAGATTCCAGGCTCAAAGAACTGAGGTGTGCAAAATCGCGAAAGTAGATCAGTCGCCTTTCTAGGTAAATATGGAATAACTCTTCTGCAGGGACAACCGAAGAAAGAAGACCTTCAATCTCGTTTAAAAATGTTTTATGTTCTTGCTTTACTACTTCCTTGAAAAGTTCTTCTTTAGTGGAGAAGTAGTAGTATAGGGATGCTTTTGATAGACCTATATCCCCGGCAATCTCCGTCATTGTTGTTTTTTTAAGGCCATAACGGCAAAATCTTTTTTTGGCGGAATCAAGTATTAACGAAAAATTATCGGTACTTTCAATATTGAACATTTGACTTTTTTAGTTAGAAAGTCTAAAATAATATTTATTTTAGCAAAAAAAAAATCTTTTAATTTTTAAAATCTGACCAATGCAGGAAATAGGGCAAGACGACTATTTGTTTTTAAAGCATGCTATTGAAAACATGATGCCGGCCAATAAAATATTCGGGTTAGAAATTATGGAAATCAGACTTGGGTACGTGTGCATCAAAGTCCCTTTTAAGAAAGAATTCATAGGCGACTATCTGCAAAAACGATGGCATGGAGGAATTTTGGCCGCTATGGCCGATACGGCTGGAGGAGCTGCCGGAGCGACGACCCTCGATTCCTTACAGGACAGGATAAATACCTTGGATATGCGGATCGATTATCTCCATCCTACCGTTGAAGGGGATATTTTGGCCAAGGCAAAGATTGTTAAAAGTGGTAAATCCATCAACGTGGTGGACGTGGAACTTTTCCAAAGTGGACAAAAAGATTTAGTGGCTTTGGCAAGATGTATATATAGCATCCATAGAAACGGCTCCTAAACTTTAGGTAATAAAGAATTATACATAAAACAAGAGGATCTTAAAAAACCCTATAGGACATCCTAAAATTTCTCCCCCATTAAATACGTATCCGTTTATGATCAAAAAAATTTTAAGCATTTCCCTTTTATGCCTTGTTTGCGTAGCCAATGCCCAGGAAATAAAGCAGCTTAGCCTAAAGGATGCCGTTTCCTATGCTCTTGAATACAAGGCCGATGCACAAAAATCGAAGCTGGCCATTGAAAATAGTGAGTACCAAATCCAGGAAGTTCGTTCGCGAGCATTGCCACAGATCACAGGAAATGGTAGTTTGGTCTATAATCCCATCCTACAGACCAATGTGATCGATGGAAGTTCCTTTGGGCAACCGGGCACCGTTATACAGGCAACTTTGGGGCAAAAATGGAATTCGGTCTTTGGTGTTTCGTTGAACCAGAACTTATTTGACCAATCGGTTTACACAGGTTTAAAAGCAGCAAAAACTACCCGTGAGTTTTATCAGATCAATAATCGATTAACTCAAGAGCAGGTAATAGAAAAGGTAGCCAATAGTTACTATCAAGTATATCTACAGCGTTTAAACCTTCAGGTACTTGATAGTACGTTGGCAAATACGATCAAGGCGAAAAATATCATTGAGGGCCAGTTTCAAAATGGGCTAGCGAAGAAAATCGATTTGGACAGGATTATTGTTAAAATTTCAAATCTAGAGACCCAACGGCTCCAGATAAACAATGCGCTACAACTTCAAGAAAATACCCTGAAATTTTTTATGGGAATGCCCATAACCGCCCAAATCGAAATTCCGGAAATCGAGTTCGAATTCAGACCAAGCGAGGTAGTTTCATCCCCGGATACCGAGAATCGATCGGAGTATCTGCTTCTCAAAAAGCAGGAACAATTGTTGACTTACCAGAAAATGGCGGTCAAGGCGGAATATTATCCAACGCTTTCCCTAACAGTTGGGTACAACTATCTTGGCCAAGGCCCGGACCTTCCCTGGTTCAAAAAGCCTGAGGACAAGGTATATTGGTCCGATTTTTCATCGATAGGATTGAATTTGAAAATTCCCATTTTCGCAGGTTTTGGTACACGTTCCAAAGTAATGCAGGCCGATATAGATCTGCGGATCTTACAAGAGGATATCAAGGATACCGAATTGGCCTTAGATCTTGATTACGAAAATGCCCGAACCCAAATAAACAATAGTATTGCGACCGTCAACAATCAAAACGAAAATGTCAGGTTGGCACAGGCAGTTTTGGACAATACCAGAAACAATTACGTCCAAGGTTTGGCTCCGCTAACGGATCTATTGGATGCGGAAAACGCCTTGACCGAGGCTAGGAACAACTTTAACTCCGCAATTTTACAATACAAACTGGCAGAAATCCTGTTGTTGAAGTCTAAAGGGGAATTAAAGTCACTAACAAACTAATAAGCACGATGAAAAAGAACATAATATACATACTTACAATTTTAGTGGTATTGGCCCTGATTGCCTTCATCTTAATGAACAACAAACAAGAAAATCAAGCAAAAACGGATATAGTTGCACAGAAAAATGCTAGTGTCACTGTAAAGGTTGATACGGTAAAGATGGAAACTATTCCCCTCAATTTTACCGCCAATGGAAACTTCGAGCCCTTTAAAGAACTGGATTTTTCTGCGGAAAAGCCAGGTAGAGTCGTTAGGGTATTGGTAGAAGAAGGTGATCATGTCAGAGTGGGCAAGACTTTGGCAGTTGTGAGAAGTGAGCAGGTATCGGCAGAACTGCACGCGGCCGAAGCGGCCTATCAGAATGCGTCCAAAAATTTCAACCGTTTTGAAAATGCCTTAAAAACCGGTGGAGTGACCGAACAACAAATGGATCAGGCCAAGTTGACCTTGGTTACTGCACAATCGAGACTGGAACAAGCGAGGGTAAATGCGAGTGATGTCAGCATAAAAGCTACGATAAAAGGAGTTGTAAATAAGCGTTTTATCGAACCAGGTTCTGTTCTGGCAACAGCAACACCAATGTTCGAAATTGTCGATGTCTCCAAACTTAAACTTAGGGTTACGGTCAACGAGTCCCAAGTGGCCAGTTTAAAAACGGGTGCCCCGGTAAATGTAAAAGCCAGTGTCTTACCAGACAGGACATTTGCAGGGAAAATCACGTTTATAGCACCGAAATCGGATAGCAGTTTGAATTTTCCTGTGGAAATCGAGATATCGAACAATCCGGACAACGCCTTGAAGGCGGGCATGTACGGGACGGCATCCTTCACCTCGTCAGACCGGGAAAGCGAAAAGATACTGGTGGCCCCTAGAAATGCGTTCCTGGGAAGTGTAAGCAGTAACCAGGTTTTTGTCGCTGAGGATGGAGTTGCAAAACTGACCGGTGTAACGGCTGGAAGAATATTCGGTGATAAGGTCGAAATATTAGATGGTCTGGACAGCAATGAACTCGTAATAGTTACCGGGCAGATCAATCTACAGAACGGTTCCAAGATAGACATCATCGACTAGAACCGGACAATAACCTGAAACATTTTATTCCATACTATGAAATTAGCGGAAATTTCCATAAAAAGGCCTTCATTGGTCATTGTGCTATTCACCATACTTACCCTTGGGGGCCTGTTCAGTTATAACCAACTGGGGTATGAATTGATACCCAAATTCGACCGAAATGTCATAACCGTCGCCACTATCTACCCCGGTGCCTCGCCCAGCGAGATCGAAAATACCGTGACAAAAAAAATAGAGGATGCGGTTGCCTCTCTGGAGAACATCAAAAAAATAGAATCCCGTTCTTATGAAAGCCTTTCCACGGTTGCGATTACCTTGACGGATGATGCCAATGTTGATATTTCCCTAAACGATGCACAACGGAAAATCAATGCCATTATCAGTGATCTGCCCGATGATGCCAAAACACCCTCCTTAAGCAAATTTTCATTGAGCGACCTTCCGATTATGACAATTGGTGCTAATGGCACTATGGATGAAATTAAGTTTTATGACCTGATTGATAAAAAAATTGCCCCTTTGCTTTCCCGGGTCAATGGTGTGGCACAGATAAATTTGATCGGGGGGCAAGAAAGGGAAATCCAGGTAAATTTAGACGCCGACCGACTTCATGGATATAACCTTTCCATACCCCAGGTCCAACAGACCATCCTGGCCTCGAATTTGGATTTCCCCACAGGAAATATTCAGACCAGGCAGCAAAAAATATTGATCCGGTTGGCCGGAAAATATAAAAATGTTGAAGAGCTGCGCAATCTGGTAGTCGCTGATAAAGATGGCATCCAAGTGAGGCTCAGTGATATTGCGGATGTTCAGGACAGTCAAAAAATACCTGAAAAAATTGCACGGGTAAAGCAAAAAAGTGCCATCCTACTGCAGGTGATCAAGCAGTCCGATGCCAATGCCGTAGCTGTAAGTGAAGATATATTAAAACGGATAGCACAGCTCGAGACCGATTATAAAACCATAGACCTCAGTCTCAATGTCGCCAATGACAGTAGTGTTTTTACCCTAGAGGCGGCCGATTCCGTAATCCATGACCTATTGATCGCCGTGTTATTGGTGGCGATCGTAATGCTGTTCTTCTTGCACAGTGTAAGAAACTCGCTAATTGTAATGGTGTCCATACCCGCATCGTTGGTTGCGACATTTATAGGCTTTTTGTTGTTGGATTATACCTTGAACTTAATGAGTTTATTAGGATTGTCTTTGGTCGTAGGCATCTTGGTGGACGATGCCATCGTTGTACTCGAAAACATTTACCGGCATATGGAAATGGGCAAAAACCGTGTCCGTGCGGCCTATGACGGTACCGCTGAAATCGGGGGCACGGTAACATCCATAACGCTGGTAATCGTGGTCGTCTTTTTTCCCATTGCCATGAGCAGCGGTCTGGTGTCCAAAATCATTACCCAATTTTGTGTGACCATAATTATTTCGACCTTGTTGTCCCTATTGGCATCGTTTACCATTATTCCTTGGTTATCGTCCCGTTTCGGAAAATTGGAGCATATCACAGGTAAAAACCTGTTCGGCAGGCTTATCATCAAATTCGAAACACAATTAAAACGTTTCACGAATTGGATCTCCGGCTTATTGACCTGGTGCCTGGATCATTATAAAACCACGCTGTCCATCGTTTTGGTTATCTTCTTTGCTTCGATCGCCTTGGTAGCGGCAGGATTTATTGGAGGCGAATTCTTTGCCACATCGGATAGGGGCGAGTTTTTGGTGCAGATAGAACTACCAAAAGATGCCTCATTGGAAGAAAGTAATTTTATGGCCCAAAAAGCAGAGGCCTTTTTGAATACACAGGAAGAAGTCAAGAGCCTTATCACCACTGTAGGCCAGACCAGCGAAGGCTTAGGAGCTTCACAGGCTACAGCTTACAAGGCGGAAATAAACGTCCAAATGGTTGATGAAAATGAAAGGCAGGACGATTCTTATGTATTTGCCGCCAAAACAAAACGTCGTTTAGAGAAAATTTTGGTCGGAGCCAAGGTGAAAACCGTCCCTATAAGTCTTTTGGGAGTGGCGGAGGAAGCCCCGTTGGCCTTGGTAGTGACCGGACCTAGTTTGGATAGTGCCATGGTCTTTGCCAGAAAGGCGGAGGCGGAACTGCATAAGATTCCTGGGGCCACGGAAATTGAATTGTCCGTAGAAACGGGAAATCCTGAAATCAATGTTCAAGTAGATCGGGATAAAATGGCCTCCCTGGGATTATCGTTACAAACGGTGGGGTTGACAATGCAAACAGCATTTAACGGGAATACCGATGGCAAATTCAGGGCAGGGGAATATGAATATGATATTAACATTCGCTACAATAGTTTTGATAGAAAAAGCATTGTCGATGTAGGGGATTTGATCCTTACTAATGACCAAGGGCAAGAGGTAAAACTCTCACAGTTCGCCGACATCACCGAAACGTTGGGCCCGAGCCAATTGGAACGCCGGGATAAGACCGCGTCGGTTACCGTAAAAGGGCAGTCCGTTGGCAGACCAGCTGGTACGGTCGCGGATGAATGGGAAGCTGCCTTCCAGGATGTCGAACGGCCCACGGGGGTCGATTACGTATGGGGTGGGGATAAAGAAAGGCAATCGGAAGGGTTCGGAACACTGGGAATTGCTATGTTGGCAGCTATTATATTGGTCTATTTGGTAATGGTTTCCCTGTACGACAGTTTTGTGCACCCGTTCGTAGTTCTTTTTTCCATTCCCTTATCGTTCATCGGAGCTTTGCTGGCATTGGCGTTAACGAACAATTCCCTGAACATCTTTACCATTCTTGGTATAATTATGTTGATCGGGCTAGTGTGTAAAAACGCCATTATCCTGGTTGACTTTGCCAACGAAAGGGTCCGGTCAGGGGAAACGGTCAGGAACGCCTTGATACAGGCCAACCACGCACGTCTCCGCCCAATTCTAATGACTACCATTGCCATGGTTTTCGGGATGCTTCCCATTGCGTTGGCCTCAGGCCCGGGATCGGGATGGAAAAATGGTCTTGCCTGGGTTATCATCGGGGGATTGATAAGTTCGCTTTTCTTGACCTTGATAATAGTACCGGTAATATACAATTTAATGGAAAAATTGGTACATAAGTTTACCAAGGGAACAAAAACTGATTATGAGGAGCTTATGGTGGCCGATTACGAGCATAAAAAATTGGTAGATGGCTTTAACCCAGACCACACGCTGTGATATGCTGGCCGTGTTCCGGTTGTTGAGCTTTATCGACATCTAAAATGCTATCCCCATGGCGGTCCTTGGCGACCTTTTTGTTAGATTTGAATCGATGTTCATCATTATAATGTACAATGATACACCAAGTGAAATCTTGGATAAGTAACTAACTACTGACCTCTAAAAATTAATACTTAATTACTTTCAGACAGAGTTTAATTTGCAGACCCGTTTTTTCTTTGGTTTTATCATGGAAATCGTGCCTCAAAAAATACAATTAAATCGATTTTGGTGATTGTTCCATTTTTAAAAAATTCTTACCCAATATAATGATTTACCCAATGGTGATTTTGATGCTAAAAAACCTTCTTTAGAAGATGCCTATTTTAAAATTTTAAGCGAACACTAAAATGAAAACAATATTTTCCATAGTAAAAAACGAGCTAAGACAGCGTGTATTTAGTTGGGTTACCCTTGTTTTCTTTCTCATGCTTGCCTTTCAGATGATATGGTATACCAAGGGATCGTTTGATTTCTTTTCCAACGAAGGGGTGCTTATGAACGCTTCGAGCATTTTGTATAGAAACTATGCGGCCATGGGTATGCTTATGATCATCATCATTGCCATAGCTACCGGAGGTGTGCTTTACAAAGAGATCAGGTATAAATCCGCGGAGTGGACCTATGCACTGCCCATCAATGAAAAACAATTTTTTATAGGCCGCTTTTTGGCCGCTTTCCTATACCTTGTCATTCTAAGTACGGGTATGATTGTTGGGCATTTGTTGGTGCCGTTTTCCGGCATTGGCGAGGCTGGTCGTTTTGGTCCGGTTCAATGGGGCCCTTTGTTTCACGGTTGGATCATGTTTACCGTACCCAACCTCTTTTTTTATGTATCCGTTGTATTTTTTGCCATTGTGTTTACCCGTAGAATGACCACAAGTTATTTGGCCGTATTCTTGGTGGTCATTCTATTTTTAATCGCCCAAACTTCCTACGAAACCGGGGGTGGGGATAATCTAATGGCTTACATCTTGGCGGATTCGGGAGGCTATGTAGCGGCACAGCACTATACCGAACTGTTGAGTCCCACACAAAAAAATACCGAACTGTTCAAACTGACCGGCTATGTTTTAAAGAACCGATTGCTTTGGATGGGACTTGCCATGGTGTTTGCCATAGCGGCATATCTACGCTTCTCTTTCAAGTACGTCATACAGGCCGGTACCGATAAATCCAAAAAAATCAAAGAAGGCAAGAAAGTGTCATTTTCTACGGCATCCATAAAATTGCCAGAGGTCGTGAAACAATACAAAGTACCTAATTTTCTCACTAAACTATGGTCACTCTCAAAATTGGAGTTCCTGAACATTGTTCGCCCTACTTCCTTCAAAATAATCCTCGGTATTATCTTATTGATGGTGTTTTTGCAAAATGTTACTTGGAATGCGGCTTATTATATTGGTAATGAATATCCCATCAGTAGCAATATGACCTATTTTAGGTTGCAATGGGGCGTTTTTATAACCATGTTGATCATGATTTGGGCCGGCGAGTTGTTTTTTAAGGACAAGACGGTCAATATTTGGCAAATAACAGATTCGTTGCCCGTTCCTGTCTGGGTTACCCAACTTTCCAGATTGGCAGCGATTATTGGACTGTCTTTTATATTAAGTGTGAGCTTTATTGTAGTATCCGTGTTTACCCAAGTGTTGTTGGGTGGAGCTTCTTATATAGATTTAGGACAATTTGCAGAGGACCTTTTGCTCTATCGTTGGGCCTTTTTGAACTTTGTACTTTGGGCGTCTTTGGTGTTTTTTGTGGGAGCTTTGACCAGCCATCGAATTTTCACACACCTTCTTTGTGTGGCCATTTTCATCTTCTTGATTGTTTCCTTTGATATGGGCATCATTGAAGATTTAAGGCTAGGATATGGTTTTACTCCTGGAGTTGAAGATTATTCGGAAATGAGCGGTTATGGTATATTTCAAGAATCGGCCAATTGGTTCTTCCTATTGTGGTTGGCTTTGGCCATTACCTTGGTCATGACCGGTGTTTGGCTATGGAAGCGGGGCTCGGATAAAAAATGGAAAAACAGACTTTCGTTGAAGAATATGCAACTTAGCATGGTTTCCAAAGGTGTGATGGTGTTGTTTTTTGGGGCATTCTTGTTTTTGATGTCGTTCATCACCAAAAATGTGTATGATAATGGCAACTTTATCCCAGATGCCGAAGAGGAACGATTGGATGCCTAGTACGAGATAAAATACAAGTATCTGGAAACCAAACCACAGCCCAAATATGAAACAATCGATGTAAAATTGGATCTATTTCCTTCAAAAAGAAGGGCAGAATTTACTGCTGATATCACATTGAACAACGAAAAGGGGGCAGATACCTTGTTTTTCAATACCAAGGATTTTGTCCAATTATCCAATGTGAAGCTGAACGGACAAGAATTGACCATGGGAAAAGGGGATGTCGAGCAAAACCTGACCGCCTATCCAATCCCGTCTACCTTACAAAAAGATAGCGTGTTGCAGCTTTCCTTGGTAGGGAGCAAACAATATGTCGGTTTTGTGCAGAGCGATTTTCAGGCAGATTTGACCAAAAAGGGAAGTTTTGGTAGTCTTCAGGATTTTTTACCTGTGAAAGGATATGATAGCGACAAGGAGTTATTGGAAAACCGGAAACGCCAAGAACAGGGATTGGAACGTCTGGATTCCAGAATGGCCACTGTTGATAATGCCTTTGCCCTTACCCAAAATGTGTTTGCTACGGATGCCGATTGGGTTACAGGTAAAATTATTATTAGTACCGAAGAAGGCCAAATTCCGTTTACGGCCGGAGCCTTACAAAAAATGGAAACTGAAGATGGTAGAACCACTTCCATCTATACCATTAAGAAACCCCAAGTGTTCAATTGGCAGGTAGGATCATCAGACTATAGCGTTGGCAAGGGCAAGGCCGGGAATATAGACTATTCCATTCTGCATAAACCCACCCATTCGTTCAATGTGGACCTCTATCAAGAAGCATTAAAAAAAGGGGTTGCTTTTATGCAAACCAACTTTGGGGCCAATTCGGTCGACAATCAACTTCAATTGGTAGAAATACACCGTTGGCAAGACGATCGGTATACCTTTGCCAATACCATTGCACTTTCTGAAAAAGAAGGTTGGGTGGCCGATACCGAAGGTTTACAGGAAAAAGCCTATCTCTATCAAACCATCGGTAGTGGATTGGCCAAACTGTGGCTGCAAAAAAACTTGACCATTGCCAATGTGCAAGGGGCGGATATGCTTACAATAGGGTTGCCAGAGGCGTTGGGACTCTTGTATGTGAAAAATGAAATAGGTGGGGAAGCGGTAATCAGCTTATCAAGAAAAGTTGGAAAAGTATGGCAAGGACAAAAATAACGAGCCCAACCAAGAACCACCATTGCTCTATGCCGATGGAGCGGAATATCTTGAAATCAATAAAGGGGCCGTGGCATTTTATAAGCTGATCCAAACCATGGGTTTTGAAGGATTCAATGGATATTTGGCAGAATGGGTCAACGGTAACCTGGACAATCCTACATTGTTCAATGACTTTTGCCAAAAAGCAGTAACTCATATAAAATCATCCGAAAAAAGGGAGATAAGGGCACTTTTTGAAACCAACGAACCGTATACAAACAATACTACAAACAGTAACTAGGACAGATTGATTTTTGGGTGATAACTTATATGCATGTGCATTACACTTATTGGAAAATTTAAGTAATGTCGATTGGGTTTCTGTTATTTCTTCTTTTTGACAGGAAAGCCAGATAAAGAATATGTCAAAGCAGAATGCAATAACAGTCCCTTATAGAATTCAGTGGGAATGTCACAGTATAGGAATATGACAAAACAGTGAGTTTGTTCCCAATTTGATATCAACATCCTCTGGATCACTCATAAAAACAAGAGGACGCTTTATCGCCCTCTTGCATTTATTCTCTCACCGCTACCAAAAAGATTTCTCCATTCCGTTAAATTGGTTGTTTCCCTACAAGAAACCATTGTGTTTTGGTCATGGAAGGTGGCGCCCTGTCGGGCGCTCTTTTGTGGAAAGGGAGAAAGAAGAAAGGATTGGAAATCTCTTTGGATTTCCTATGTTCCTAATCGTATAATCCAAATCACTTAATATTGAATTACATGTAGGTATCATGTTCTTGGGCCATTTAACCCTTGTCTTGTCCTAGAATAGGTTGTCATGATAGAAGCAATAATTTAAATTTAATCATGAAAAGTGTAAACTCCTATTCGGACGATTTTAAACGAAAGGTTGCCTCCCACTATCTGGGATCGGATCTCAGCATGGCGGCAACGGCAAAACTGTATGGTCTCAAAACACCTTCATCCGTGCAACAATGGGTGAAAAGGTTCTGTCCGGACCAGGCCCTGCCGAACGACGGTACCACCAAGGAACCGGCCTCAACTGTCCTACCGGACTCCCCGGAGGGGATGCTGGCCAGGATCAGGGAACTTGAGTCCGATCTGGCAAGCGAGAAGCTCAAAAATCTGGCCGCCAACAAAATGATAGACATTGCGGAAAGGGACCTTAAGATCAACATCAGAAAAAGTCTGGTGCCAAACAGTCCAAGAAATGAAAGAGACCATGCCCAAAACAAGTGTTGGGACGCTGTGCGGACTGTTTGGCAAAACGAGACAGGCCTATTATAAGTTTTTGAGATACGAGTACAGGACACTTGCCGAAAAGCAGTTGGTGCTCGAGATGGTTCAGAATGAACGCGCCATACTTCCCGGCGTGGGCGTGCGCAAGCTCCACAGCATCATCTTCGGGCCATCCTGCCCACAACAGGTTTCAATGGGCATGGATGCGCTCTTCGCCCTCCTGCGGGAAAACTCGATGCTGCTGCGACGCTCCAGAGGCAGGGCAAGGACCACCAATTCACACCATTCGTTTCGGCGGTACCCCAACCTGGCAAGGGAGATGACGGTCGATGCCCCACACCAGCTCTGGGTCAGTGACATAACCTATATCGACACGATGGAGGGATTCATGTACCTTTCGCTCGTCACGGACGCATATTCCAGGAAGATAATAGGATGGGACATATCCCCAAAACTAACGGCCTCCGGTGCGATCGGCGCCCTGAACATGGCCATATCACAGTTGCCGCATGGGACCGGTCCCAAACCGGTGCACCATTCGGACAGGGGCATCCAGTACTGCTGCGACAGGTACATAAGCATCCTTAAGGGTGCCGGCATCGGGATCAGTATGACAGAAAAGGTGGATCCCTTGGAAAATGCAATAGCCGAAAGGGTGAACGGCATACTGAAGACCGAATGGCTCAAGAACAATAGACCAAGGCTCAAAGTGGAGGCAATAGATATGTTCGGGGACATCGTCTCCTCTTACAATGGCCGTAGGCCCCATCTAAGTCTCAATATGCAGACCCCCGATTCGGCCCACATGTCCCACGGACCGATACCAAGGGCATGGAAAAATTATTGGAAGGAAAGACATAAATATGATCAGGGAACAAACCCCTGCATGATAACAAAGGGAACCTTGGGTGTAAACCTGACCTAAGATTATTGAAAAATGTGTAAACTCGTTATAGTATCAACCGCTTTAAGTGACAACTTTTTTCAGGACGAGACACATTTTTTGTACGATCGTACAAATGTATGATCATTTAAATGATCATGTGCTCCAAGGAAAATAAAGGAGGATTAAAGTAAAATATACAGGAAGGAAACTGGACAAAAGAACACTGGTAATCATCGTATAGAGGTAAGGATTTTTCAAAACGCTAATAAATTTGTCTTGATGATTTGCTATGTTAAGGCTGTTTGCGGATAAGGTGCCAAGCCTCATTATTGAACAATCACCATTTTTAAGTTCCCTTTCCTCAATGTCATACCCTTTCTGTTTTTTCCCTTTCCACTATTGGCCCAAACGGGCTTTAAAAATCAGTTTGGAAAATGACAATTGGACAACTGGTAAAGAGATTAAAATTAAGGGTATATTCATACATTGACCATTTTTCTCCCTTTCCATAGAAACTCACCCCTGTGATTTCGTCCAATTCCTTATTTCCAACACTGGATAAATTTACCGTACATATAACTCTGTACGGCAAATCCCTTGTAAACAATCAATAGACAATAGGTTTGTGGTATAGTTGATCGGAGGTCACGGAGCAAGTTGTGTTTTTGTAAACAAAAACTGCTCACTTCGTTTACAAGTGACCTTTAGAACAATACCAAATTCATGGCAAATGGCAAGACCTAAAATGGACATATCAAAACAACGAACAGTAGTTATCGCCTTTAGGGTTTCACAAAGTGAATACGTGATCATTGGCAACAATGCGGAGACAATTGGATTGTCCACAGCTGAATATATCCGAAGAAAATGTACAGGAAAATCGTTGCCGAATAAAAAGGTAAGCCCATTGGACCGAAAAATATTTATCGGGCTGAGCCGGATGGGAAACAACCTGAACCAACTCGCCAGGGTATCGAACTCTGGCATCCATGACCCGTTCAGTATATCTAAACAATTGGAGGAGGTAAAAATGCTATTGAAACAGCTCAAATCAAATATCTCGAACGATGATAGGTAAGATAACCATAGGGAAAGACTTCTACCGAGTTCTGGCCTACAATGAAAAAAAGGTAAACGAAGGAGTAGGATATGTCATCGATTCCAATATCGAACAATCCACAGCGGTAAACATGACACAGGAATTCAATTTGATTAGGCAATTGCGGCCAGGATTGGGCAATGCGGTATTCCATGTTTCCTTGAACCTGCCGTACTCTGACCAATTGGACGATAAAGAATTTGCTTCATTGGGTTGCGACTATCTGATGAAGATGGGTTTTGACAACAACCAGTTCATCATGTACCGCCATACCGATACCGAACATGAGCACATCCATATCGTGGCCAATAGGGTCAGGTATTCGGGTAGATTGGTAAGTGACAGTAACATCAAAAGAAGAAGCCGGGAAGTGCTCAATGATCTGGAGAGGAAATATGGACTGACCCAAATTCTGGTAAAGAACGGAACCAAAAAGTCACTTAGTCAAAAGGAAATCGAGAAAACCCTTAGGACTGGAAATCTGCCCATCAAACTTATCCTTCAGGATAAAATTGGTTTAGCAATCGAAAAAGCATCGAATACGGCCGAATTTATTTTAATGCTAGAATCGAACGGTATTTCGCCCAGGTTCAACATAAGCAAGACCACGGGCAGGGTCTCGGGCATATCGTTCAACCATCAAGGCGTAGTGTACAAAGGCAGTACCCTTGGTAAAAAATTTTCATGGAACAGTATCGTAAAACAAATCGATTATGGGCAAGACAGAGACCGTTCAGTTATACTATCAACTAATGGAAAAGAACGGGGAACTGATAGAGCTAATGAAGGAAACCATGGAACAGCAATCAAACCTGAGCCAAGAAGTGAGGGAGTTACAAAAGGCACTGAAGATCCTGATCAACAATCAAAAGGTCATGTGGGAAAAATTGAGGGAAATGGAATGACCGGGCCCTTGGTAAATGAAACGGACTGGACCCCTTTCAAACTGGAACTCAGTGACCATGGTGCGAGGAAAAAGTCCAAAAGAAAGAAAAAAAGGAAAGGGCTGGGCCTGTAGAACTTGAACTTATGGAAAACAACAAGCAAGAACATTCAGGATTGTCCCCTTCCGAGATCCAGGTATTGGAAATGTTACGCAGCAAGAGGTTCCTGTCCATCAAAGTGATCATCAAAAATGGAGAGGTCGATACCATAGAAGGTCTGGAACGATTGGACACAGGGGAGCGTATCGTCGATATGTTGAAACAACACGATTTTCAAAATCTGGAAATCAAACAAAGCAATGGTAAGATCGTCTGTGTGAACAGGATCTTCAGGAAAAAAGTCCTCTGCCAATAAAAACTAAAAGAAGTTAACCAACCATTGATATTCAAGGGATAAAATTGTCATCCTATACTGGATTTAAATAGTTAAAAAGGGTAAATTAAAGCCTGCTTTGCAAATACGGTAGTGACCTTGAAGATTTAGGAGCTATTGCTATTTAACTGAAATGTCCAACTCAATCATTGAACCAAGGCAGAAAAACAGAACATTCAACAGTACATGGCTCAAGACTTATAAAGGTTTCGAGGATTGCCCGGAGGAAGAAGCGGAAAGGATCGTGGAACAACTTCGGAAACTCGCCAACATAGTTTGCCGCCATGTCCAAAAAGGGAACACATGAACTTAGAGGTATTCAGTCAATTTGCGAAAAAGGAAAAGGGAAGGATCATAGGAAAGAACAATACGGCGGTCATCTACACCCGTGTTTCCAGTAAGGAGCAATTTGACAACAATGCCAGCCTGACTACCCAACTCAAATATTGCCAAGAATATGCAATTCGAAAAGAATTGGAGGTGTTGGAATATTTCGGGGGAACCTATGAATCAGCAAAGAGCGATGAGCGCAGGGAGTTCCAAAGGATGCTCAGCTATGTCAAAAGGAGAAAGAACATCGGCTATATCATCGTCTATTCCTACGATAGGTTTTCGCGCACGGGCGCGAACGGCGCGTATATCAGCGAACAGTTAAAAAAGCAGGGAGTGGCCGTTATATCGGCCACCCAAGAAATCGATGTGACCACAAGTGCGGGTACGTTCCAGGAAAACCTGTACCATATGTTCTCCCATTTCGATAACCAGATCCGTAGGGACAAATCCATTACTGGAATGCGGGAAAAACTGCGAAGGGGCCATTGGACGGGTGCCTATCCATTTGGATATACCAATACGAATCCCGGGAAAGGGAAGATCCCGAATTTTGTGATCTCGGAGGAAGGAAGATTGCTCAAACAGGCTTTTTTATGGAAGGCAAATTCCAATATGTCCCATGTCGAGATTGCAAAGCGTCTGAAAGACAAGGGCCTGAACATACATGCAAAAAGATTGACGGACCTTTTTAGAAACCCGTTCTATTGTGGGCTTATCGTCAACAGCCTAATTCCCGGCGAGGTAATCCAAGGGAAACATGAAGCCCTCATATCAAAAGAGGTCTTTCTTAAAATCCATAATCTGCTTCATGTAGGTGAATCTCCCAGAAAGTATTCGTTCGATGATGAGAACCTACCGTTGAAAATGTTTGTCAAGTCTTCGGTCTGTGGAACACCCTACACCGGGTTTATCGTAAGGAAAAAAGGGCTGTATTATTACAAGAACAGACGTAAGGGAAGCAAGGAGAACAGGAGTGCCAAAAAGCTCCATAATGAGTTTTTGGACTTGTTGGGTAATTATACCATAGCTGACAAAAAGTATATCGAACCCCTAACCGATATCATCCATGACACATTGATCGATAAAAACCAAGAGGCACTTCATGACCAAAAACGATTGACCAAAGAACTCAATCAGGTCAAAGCACAGATAAACACTTTGGAAAGAAGGTACGTGGTACTGAACGAGATCACAAGGTCACAGTACGACCTTTTTATGCCTGAATTGAAGACCAAACAAAGGGAATTGGAAACAAGATTGGACAATGAGGGAATAAATAGTTCAAACCTCAAAAAGTCGGTAAAATTGGCATTGGATTATACCTGTAACTTACCGTCTTTGTGGAAGTTAGGGGATTTGGAAACCAAAAGGGCCATCCAATATATGGTGTTCCCCGACGGGATTCGGTATGACTTCAAAAACAAGCTAGTTCAAACTTTTCGGGTCAATGAAATTTTCCGCGCAATCCGTTCGTTCTCAGGTAATTTGAAGGAAATAAAAAACGGGAATTTCCACTCGATTTGTGAAAAATCCCGTTTAGTGACCCAGGGAGGATTCGAACCCCCAACCCTCAGAGCCGAAATCTGATATTCTATCCAGTTGAACTACTGGGCCTTATTTCAATTTTATTTTTATAAATTCCCTACCTATTCCCGTTTTAAAATATTGTTCCCTTTTTCTCGCTTCTGCACTCGTTTCAAACTCTTCAAAATACACCAATTCCCAAGGCATGAATCCTTTAGTGGATTTGGTTTTTCCTGAATTGTGTTCCAATAGTCTCTTCTGAACGTCCTTTGTATGGCCTTTGTAAAGTCTGCCGTCTATCAAACTTCTTAAAACATATGCAAAATATGCCATTTTAATTCTGATACTCCCTGCCTGCCGGCAGGCAGGTATCCAGTTGAACCCCGCCTGCCGGACGGGCAGGTACTGGGCCTTCACTTCTTGTATTATGAACTCAATTTAGCCTTTACTATGGCAGAAATGGTCTTGCCATCGGCCTGGCCTGCCAATTCCTTGGACACGATGCCCATTACTTTCCCCATATCCTGCACACCGGTAGCACCAATGGAATCGATGGTCATGACCACCACTTTTTCAATTTCCTCCTCGGTCAATTGCTCCGGTAAAAATTGTTCGATGATGGCTGCCTGTGCCAATTCCGGTTCGGCCAAATCTTCCCGACCTTGTTCCGTATAAATAGCAGCACTGTCCTTGCGTTGCTTCACCAACTTTTGAACAAGTTTAATTTCTTCGTCCTCAGTAAGCTCGGCACCTGCCCCTTTATCGGTTTTGGCCAACAAAATGGCGGATTTTATGGCACGCAATGATTCCAAGGCAATGGTATCCTTTGCCTTCATGGCGGCCTTCATTTCTGTCATTACCTTATCCTGCAAACCCATTTCCATCTATTTTGGGCTGCGAAGATAAAAAATAAACCCGAAAGTTTATCACTTCCGGGTTCATGCTTTCCATTAAAAATGGATGTTAATTTAAACACTACTAATCAACATTATCGTGTAGGAAAGAGTTATTGGATCGCAATTGTAAATCATCGTTGCTATCCTCGCTCAAAGTGGTCCTGGAAACTTTTTGCTCCTTGGGAACATCGTTCAGGTCCACCCCTTGTCTTTTGTAGGCAGGTTGCTTTTCAATTTCATCAATACTGCTCCTGTTGTTTTGAAACTTGTAATTGAAATTTTTAAGCTTTCTCCTTCTTTCATCGGCCCTATCCTTAAGGATTTCGCTAATGGAACTGTTCATTGGGTCCAAATTCGCGTTATCCTCTTCTTCCTTGACTTCGGTTTCCACTTTTATGGTTTTCTTTTCGAATACCAACTCATTTTCCACCATTTTGGGCTCGTGGGTCTCTGCCAAGGACTTGGCACCGGTCAACTTGTTCTCCAATTCCATGTATTCCTCCAAGTTGTATCTAGTCTCACCTTCCTTTTTGTATTCAAGTACCGGTTTTACCTCCACGTACTCATTTACTTTTACATCGCCGATACCATCATCCAAATTGAAGGTAATGGTATGTTCTTTCTCCTCCTCTTCTTCCTCAACCTCATTCAATGGCAAATCAAAGCTCAAGGTGAATTGGTCCTCATTCGCTTTTGGTGATACGACCTCTGGTTCCACCACCTCAATATTATTGATGATGTTCTTCGCTTCTATGATGATGAAATCATCTTCCACATATTCGGGTACCACTTCCTCATAGAACACATTGAAATTTCTGATATAGCTCGATGTGGGTATCAAGTCAGAATCCATTGGCTTGGGCTGTGGCTTTGGTTCCTCCACTTCCTCTATTTCCAAGGTATGTTTTACAATGGATGGTTCTGGTTCTTCAACTGGCTGTCGCTCCACCCTTACCTCTTGGACCGAAGTGGCCTCTGGGGTAAGATCTTGCTCCGCAATCTGCTCATCCTCCAAGGTGTAGAACACTTTTTTGGATTCGGTATTCACGATAGTGTCCTGTTGGTCCACATTGAACCCAGTGGCAATAACGGTAACCGCAATGGCTTCACCCAAGGTCTCGTCCTCACCCACACCCATTATGATATTGGCACCATGGCCGGCCTCGATTTGAATATGGTCGTTGATCTCCCCGATTTCATCAATGGTGATTTCCTGACTGCCCGAAACTATCAGCAACAATACATTTTTGGCCCCGTTGATTTTGTTATCGTTCAATAATGGGGAATCCAATGCCTTCATGATGGCCTCAGTTGCCCTTGCCGAACCAGATGCCGTGGCTGAACCCATGATGGCCGTGCCGCTGTTGGACAATACCGTTTTGGCATCCCTAAGGTCAATGTTCTGTGTATAGTGATGCGTAATTACCTCTGCGATACCCCTAGCCGCAGTGGCCAATACCTCATCTGCTTTTGAGAAACCGGCCTTAAACCCAAGATTGCCGTATACCTCACGCAGTTTATTGTTGTTGATGACAATGAGGGAATCCACATTGGCACGCAATTTTTCTATGCCCAACTGTGCCTGTTTGTTACGCATGGCGCCTTCAAACTGGAAAGGCATGGTAACAATCCCCACAGTAAGGATGTCCATTTCCTTGGCCAATTTTGCAATGACAGGGGCGGCACCAGTACCGGTTCCTCCACCCATACCTGCCGTGATGAACGCCATTTTGGTATTCTGTTCCAACATGGCTTTGATATCTTCCATACTTTCCAATGCTGCCTGTTCCCCAACGTCAGGATTGGCACCGGCCCCCAAACCTTCTGTTAAGGAAACCCCTAACTGGATTTTATTGGGAACGGAACTGTTTTGGAGTGCCTGGGCATCGGTATTACAGATTACAAAATCAACACCATTGATACCGGCCTGGAACATGTGGTTGATAGCGTTGCTACCTCCTCCACCTACTCCAACAACCTTTATTACGTTGCTCTTGTTCTTGGGCAAATCAAAAGCGATGTTATCAAATTCTGTGTTCTTACTCATAACGGTCGTGTTTCTTTATGGGGTTATTATTCTGCGTTGTCCAAAAAATCCTTCAACTTCTCGGACCATTTGTCAAATATGGATTTTCGCTCTCCATGGGTGACAACGCTTGGCTGTCCCACCACATGGTCTTGTTCCACCAACACTTTTTCATCTTGGGGCATGTCCCCTTGCTCCAGTATATGGTGCCTTTTGGTCGTTTCAAGGGCTTTCATCAATAGTCCAACTGCAGTTGCATAGAGCGGGCTTGCGATTTCTTCATCGGAATCACCTGCCAAATGCTCGTTCGGATATCCGATACGGGTATCCATGCCCGTGATGTATTCCACCAACTGCTTCAAATGCTTCAATTGGCTTCCACCACCGGTTAAAACAATACCGGCGATCAATTTTTTCTTTTGCTCTTCGTGACCATAATTCTTGATCTCCACATACACCTGCTCAATGATCTCCACCACGCGTGCATGGATGATCTTGGAAAGGTTTTTCAGGGTGATTTCCTTTGGCTCACGACCTCGTAATCCGGGAATGGAAACAATCTCATTGTCCTTGTTTTCCCCTGGCCAAGCCGATCCGAATTTTATTTTTAGCAATTCAGCCTGTTTCTCGATAATGGAACAACCTTCCTTGATATCTTCCGTGATCACGTTACCACCGAATGGAATTACGGAAGTATGACGGATAATACCATCCTTGAAAATGGCCAAGTCCGTGGTTCCACCTCCTATATCGATTAAGGCCACACCCGCCTCCTTTTCTTCCTGACTTAATACAGCATCGGAAGATGCCAAGGGCTCCAGGGTAATACTTCCCAAATCCAGTCCTGCACTTTTAATGCAACGACCTATGTTTTTGATGGATGAAACCTGTCCGACCACCACATGGAAATTGGCTTCCAAACGACCTCCGTACATGCCTTTGGGCTCTTTGATCTCGGATTGACCGTCCACTTTGTATTCCTGTGGCAATACATGAATTATCTCCTCCCCTGGAAGCATCACCAATTTGTACACTTGGTTGCACAATTTGTCCAGATCCTCGTCTTGGATAACCTCCTCAGAATTTGGCCTTGTGATATAATCACTGTGCTGCAAGCTTCGGATGTGTTGTCCGGCAATACCGACCACCACAGATCCAATTTTGAGGCCCGAATTCAACTCAGCCTGCTCCACGGCTTGCTGAATGGAGGAAATGGTCTGCGTGATATTGTTGACCACTCCACGGTGCACACCTAAACTCTTGGATTTACCGGTGCCCAGTATCTCAATTTTTCCATACTCATTTTCCCTGCCAATGATCGCTACGATCTTGGTAGTTCCAATATCCAATCCAACTGAATAATTACCTTGTTCCATACATTATATTTTGGTGCAAACCACTTGGTTGTTGAATTCCAGACTTACTGTAACATACTCCTCCAAGGAATTGTCCTTGGAAGCTTTGGCGTAAAACGCCATAAAATTTTTAAACTTCGCGTTAAGGTTGTCTACCCCGCCCAGGTTCACCACAAAGTTTTCCATGCGGAACCGAAGCTGATAGTTTCCTTCTTCCTTAATGTGTATGCCGATGACGTTTTTCCGTAGAAAATCGTCCTCATTTATATAGTTCAATATCACATAGGCATCCTCCAAGGATTTCCCGGTTATTTCACCTGTAATAATCGGTACGCGTGCCGAATGGTGCTTAGACAATGGCATGCGTTTTCCCGTATCATCCAAATAAAATTTAGAGATTCCCTCAACTCTCCCTATGGGTTTTCGCTGAACAATCTTAGAGATAAGCTCCCCGTTTACAGTAAGATAGACTTGGGCGTTTTTCACCATATCGTTGGACAGAATTACCTCCTCTATGGTATTCAAAACTAACTGTTCTTTGGCCCTATTTTTTAGGGGTCCGTATTTTTGTATTAACAATTTATTAACCGCATCTTCGGTAATGTAGAGATTTTCGTCGCCTACAAATTTGACGGTTACCGTGTTCACTTTTTGTTGTTTGCTCCTGTGATCGGCAAAGCCATACAATGCGACCGCAGCTACCGATAAGCATACCAGTTTGATATGGTTCCAATTAACCCGCATATGCCAATTCTTTTTTGATTTTTGGTACTTCCATTCCAATATCACCTGCTCCCAAGGCCACCAAAACCCCGGTTGTGCAGTTTGTAAGTGCTGTCAACAAATCCGATTTGGCCACAAGCCTTTTGTTCGGATTGTTGATTTTATCCAACAGCCATTGCGAGGTTACCCCTTCCATGGGCTCTTCCCGCGCTGGGTATATTTCCAAAAGGATGATTTCATCGAACTGGGCCAGACTCGCGGCAAAATCATCGGCAAAATCCTTGGTTCGGGAAAACAGATGGGGCTGAAAAACAACCGTGATCTTTTTGCCGGGATGCATCTCCCGAATGGCCTGATACACCGCATCGATTTCCGTGGGATGATGGGCATAATCGTCGATGAAAACAAAGTTTTCGTTCTTGATTTGATAGGAAAACCTACGCTGTACGCCTTTGAAGGTCCCCAAAGCTTCGGCAAGGCGGTGTGGTGGGCAACCAGTTTGCACCGCCATCGCGAAAGCAGCTAATCCATTGAGCAAATTGTGCCTTCCCGGTTTATTGAAACGAACGTTGGCAATAACCTCGGAAGGCGTTACGAGATTAAAAATGTAGGTTCCATGTTCAATGTTGATGTTTTCTATTCGATAATCTGACCCGTCAGCTATGCCAAAAGTGATGCCCTCCATGGGCAATCCCTTGCGGACAAATAGCTTTCCACCCGGTTTGATCCTATTGGCAAAATCCCCAAAGGCTATCTCGAGTTCTTTTTTACTTCCATAAATGTCCAAATGGTCCGCATCCATACTGGTAATGCAGGCCACTGTGGGGGTCAATCGCAAAAACGAGCGATCGAACTCATCAGCTTCCACAACGGAGTAATCGGTACCATCCAGCACAAAATTACTATTGAAATCTTCCGAAACCCCTCCCAGAAATGCAGTGAACGGTAAGCCACATTCCTTTAACAAATGGGCCAAGATGCACGAAGTGGTAGTCTTACCATGGGTTCCGGCCACAGCCATGCAAAAGGAATCCTTGGTGATAATACCCAATACCTCTGACCGCTTTTTGATATCGAAGTCGTTTGATCGGAAATAGTTCAACTCTTGATGAGAAGCAGGAACGGCCGGAGTAAACACCACCAATGTACCTGGCTGTTTGAAAGTATCATCAATCAAATCCACATTATCCTCGAAATGAATGGAGATACCCAACTCGGCTAGTCCGTCGGTAATGGGTGTCGGGGTTTTGTCGTACCCTGCCACGGGCTTACCGATAAAATTGAAATACCGGGCCAAAGCGGACATACCAATGCCTCCGATACCAATAAAATAGACGCTATGTATGTCCTTCACATTCACTTCAACAACTTTTCAATTTCATCCACAATATGTTCGGTTGCCTTTGGCATGGCCAATTTTTTAATGTTTTGGGCGAGCTCCAATTGCCTTTCCTTAGACCCCATCAACTGTGCAAACATATCTTCAAAATGCCCATCCAATTCGGATTCCCGCAGCATTAAGGCAGCATTCTCACTGGCCAAGGCCTGGGCATTTTTGGTTTGATGGTCTTCGGCCACATTGGGCGATGGGATAAAAACCACTGGTTTGCCCACCAAACACAATTCGGAAACCGAACCGGCACCTGCCCGCGAAATGATGACATCCGCTGCAGCGTATGCCAAGTCCATTTTGTTGATGAAGGCCAAAACCTTCACCGAACCCGAATCGTGCTTTTTATATTCCTCATAATAGAGTTTGCCGCATTGCCACAGTACTTGTAGCCCCATCTTTTCAAAAAAATCCAATTCCTTTTCTATCAATTGGTTAATGCGACGCGCACCCAAGCTGCCGCCCAAAACCAACACTGTCTTTTTTTCTCCCTTCAGGCCAAAGAATTCCAAAGCTTCCATTTTGTTGACCTGGATATCCTCAAGGTTCATCCGAATGGGATTTCCCGTCTTCACAATCTTTTCCTTTGGAAAAAACTTTTCCATGCCATCATAAGCCACACAAATCTTCTCAGCCTTACCAGCCAATAGTTTGTTGGTAATCCCAGCAAAGGAATTCTGTTCCTGCAACACACAAGGAATACCTGAGCTTGCGGCCATTTTTAATAAAGGGCCACTTGCGAAACCACCTGTGCCAATGGCCACATGGGGTTTAAATTGCTTCAGTATTTTCCTTGCTTCCATCAAACTGCTTATCACTTTAATGGGAAACATGAGATTTTTCAAAGTCAGTTTCCGTTGTATGCCACTTATCCACAAACCCTTTATTTCATATCCGGCCTGCGGCACTTTTTCCATTTCCATTTTATCCTTGGCTCCTACGAACAAAAACTGGGCATTGGGATGCCGCTTTTTCAATTCGTTGGCGATGGCCACTGCAGGATAAATATGTCCTCCCGTACCCCCTCCAGAAAGTATAAACCTATAATTGTCCACTCAACACTTCTAAAGGGTTCGTTTCATCGATATCATAGGATTGCTCCTCCAAATTCTCCTTCTTGTTGCTCGCGCTCAATACGATTCCAATCGCCATACAGGTCATCCAAATGGAGGTACCTCCCATACTGATCAAAGGCAACGGTTGTCCTGTAACCGGAAACAGCTGCACCACTACCGCCATATTGATGAACGCTTGAAAAACTATGGGCAAACCTACCCCGATCACCAACAGTTTGGAAAACACCGTTTTGGCCGAATGGGCCACCACGACTATCCGAAACAATAGCAGCAAATAGAAAAAGAGCAAAGCTCCACCCCCCAGCAAGCCATATTCTTCTATGATGATCGCAAAAATGAAATCCGAGGTACTTTGGGACAATAGGTTCTTCATCACACTCTTCCCAGCTCCTTTACCAAACACCCCGCCTTCGGCCACTGCAATTTGGGCCAAAGTCAACTGATGAAGGTCGTCCTTATCGGCATTCTCCGGATGCCAAAAAGTCTCGATCCTGGACTTCCAGGTTCCCGCACGCTGCGGCAATATTTCGGGCGCCTTGAACAAAACAAAAAGGAACATGCCGCCCAAAACGATACCCGTGGCCAGCATCACAAACAAATATTTTAGAGGATATCCACCCAAAAAACACAACACCAAAACCATGAAACAGATAATGGCCGCTGTGGAAAAGTTTTCGGGCAAAATCAACAGGACCACCAAGGCTACGGGCAACCAAAGTGGCAATATGCTTTCCTTGAACGTGATCTTAATATCCTTGATCTTGGTGAGGTAACGTGCAATCCAAATCATCAACACCACCGATGCCAACGTAGAGGTCTGGAAATTTACCCCTACAAAAGGAATCTTGATCCAACGATTGGCCGTTACTCCCCCGATTCGCGTTTCCACGGTAAGGGTATAGGCCAGCAACAGTAAAACAATGGGCAGCGCAATAATCGAAAGTCCCTTAAAGTAATGGGTGGGAATCCGATGTATGGCGTAAATGATACCGAAGCCCAAAAAGAGTAACACGGCATGTTTTATCAAATGCCCAAAGGTGGTACCGTCACCATTCACGTACACCAAATTGGTACTGGCGCTGTATACCGGCAAAAATGAGAAAAGCGCCAAAAGGGCCACTACGCCCCAGATGGCTTTATCACCTTTCAGATTTTTGAAAATTGCAAACACGTTTACAGGTTTTTTACGGCATTTTTAAATTGGTTACCCCGGTCTTCATAGTTTTCGAACAGGTCGAAACTCGCACAGGCTGGTGACAACAAAACGGCATCGCCACGCTCTGCAATCTTATAGGCCACCTTTACTGCTTCCTCCATGGAATAGGTCTCCACCATGAGGTCGATCACATTTCCAAAAGCATCCTTCAATTTGGTATTGTCCATTCCCAAACAGACAATCGCCTTTACCTTTTCGCGCACCAAAGGCATCAATTCCGCATAGTCGTTTCCTTTGTCCACACCGCCCACGATCCAAACAATGGGTTTTTTAATGCCATCCAAGGCATAAAACGTAGCGTTCACATTGGTCGCCTTGGAATCATTGATGTATTCCACATGGTTGATTTTCAACACCTTTTCCAATCGATGGGGTGCTCCCTGGAACGACTGGATACTTTGGCGAATAGTTTCCTTACGCACCTTAACCAGCAGGGCGGCCATACTTGCGGCCATTGTGTTCTTCACGTTGTGTTGCCCTTCCAAGGCTAAAATATCTGTACTCATTTCCAAGGTTTTATGTTCTAATTTTATTTTTATCGTTTCATTTTCGAGCCAGGCTCCTTCTTCCACCTTTCCCCTCAGGGTAAATGGAACCAATTTGGATCGAACTGGGTGTTGTTTCAACCAACCTGTTATCACTTCATCGTCGGCATCATAAATCAGGTAATCGTTTTCATCCTGGTTCATGGCTATCCGAAATTTGGAGGCGATATAGTTTTCAAATTGGTACTCATATCGGTCCAAATGATCGGGCGTAATATTAGTGATCACTGCAACATGGGGCTTGAAATCGACAATCCCATCCAACTGAAAACTGCTGATCTCCAGCACATACTGATCAAAATCCCGCTCCGCTACCATTTTAGCATAGCTATCACCAATGTTTCCTGCCATTCCTACATTAAGTCCTCCTTCTTTCAAAAGATGGTAGGTCATCATGGTTGTGGTGGTCTTTCCGTTGCTCCCGGTTATGCCCACAAGGGTCGCATCAGTATATTTGGATGCAAACTCGATTTCCGAAATCACAGGAATGCCCTTGGCCACCAATTGTTTTACCAGTGGCACCTTATCCGGAATTCCGGGGCTTTTCATGACCACATCGGCATTCAAAATCTTGGATTCGGTATGTGTGCCCGATTCCCATTCAATCCCAAAATGTTCAAGAACTTCTTTGTATTTCTCTTTGATCTCGCCTTTGTCCGAAACAAAGACTTCAATTCCTTCTTTTTTTCCCAAAATGGCGGTTCCCACACCACTTTCTCCACCTCCAAGTATCACCAACCGGCCCATCTATCGAATTTTTAGCGTAACAATGCTAATGATGGCCAACAATATGCCTATGATCCAAAAACGGGTCACGATCTTACTTTCGTGATAGGATTTTTTCTGGTAATGATGGTGCAATGGCGCCATCAGGAATATGCGTTTGCCCTCCCCATACTTTCGTTTGGTATGTTTGAAATACCCCACTTGCAACATCACCGACAACGACTCGGCAAAAAAGATTCCGCACAAAATGGGAATCAACAATTCCTTTCGAACTATGATGGCAATGACTGCGATGACACCACCAATGGTTAAACTTCCCGTATCGCCCATAAATACCTGGGCCGGATACGCGTTGTACCATAAAAACCCGACCAATGCCCCAGTGAAGGCCGCAATGAACACTACCAATTCACCCACACGTGGCAGGTAAAAAATATCGAGGTAATCCGAGAATTGGATGTTGCCCGAAACCCAGGCAAAAATGCCCAGCGTGAGCACAATGATCGCGGAAGAACCGGCAGCCAATCCATCGATTCCATCCGTTAAGTTGGCTCCGTTGGAAACTGCAGTAACAATCAAAATGACCACAGGTATGAAAATGAGCCAAGCATAATCGTCCATACCCTCTCCCATCCAACTGATGAAATCTGCATAATCCAACTCATTGTTCTTAAAAAAGGGAACATTGGTGCGAACTGCTTTGGTCTCCTCACCAAATACCCGCTCTACTTTAAAATTTTCGGTGATAGTGCTGCTATCTTTTTCCTTGATGGTCACTTGGGGATGGAAATAGAGCGTCAATCCCACTATGAGTCCCAAACCGACCTGGCCCATGACCTTGAAACGACCCTTTAGGCCTTCCTTATCCTTTTTGAAGATCTTTATATAATCATCAATAAAGCCGATGATGCCCATCCAAACGGTGGTCACAATCAACAAAATGACATAAATGTTCTTGATATCCGCAAAAAGAACTACGGGCAATAGGGTTGAAATTATGATGATGATGCCACCCATGGTGGGTGTTCCCGCTTTTTGTTTTTGCCCCTCCAGTCCCAAATCGCGGATACTCTCCCCTATCTGTTTCTTCTGAAGGTACAGGATGATTCGTTTACCGTATACCATTGCAATTAAAAGAGACAACAACACGGCCATGGCCGCCCTAAAGGTGAGGAACTGGAACAGGCTAGCTCCCGGCAGTTGGTATTGTTTCTCTAAAAACTCGAACAAGTAGTATAACATGGACTACATTATTTATTAAGGCTTTCCAGCGCTTCTTTAACTTCTTTAAAATCATCGAACTCTACCCGAACCCCATTGGTTTCCTGATAGGTTTCATGGCCCTTTCCAGCCACAAGAATGATGTCGTTGGGCACGGCCAGTTTACAAGCCGTTTTTATGGCCTGCTTTCTGTTTTCGATGGACAACACTTTTTTTGCATTTTGGGGCTCCACACCTGCCTCCATTTCTTCAATGATTGCTGATGGTGATTCCGTTCTTGGGTTATCGGAGGTGAAAATGGCTTGGTTGCTCATCTCTGTGGCGATATGACCCATAACCGGACGCTTAGACTTATCTCTGTCACCACCACACCCCACTACGGTGATAACATTTTCATTTCCAGTCCTCAATGCATTGATTGTAACCAATACATTTTTTAGTGCATCCGGCGTATGGGCATAATCAACAATAGCCGTTATCTTATTTTTTGAAATGTAATATTGGAACCTCCCGTCCACATTCTCCAACTCGCTCATCAACCGTAGAATCTCCATTTTTTCCAATCCCAAAATATCTGCAGTGGCATAAATGGCAAGCATGTTATAGGCATTGAAATCACCTATCAATCGGGACCACAATTCATTGTCATCGACCTTCAGCAATTGACCGTTGAACTGCTTTTCCAAGATCTGTGCCCTGTAATCCGCAAAGGTTTTGAGGGCATAGGTATATTTTTTGGCCTTGGTGTTCTGCAACATTACCAAGCCATTTTTGTCATCGATGTTCACCAATGCAAAAGCGGTCTTGGGCAGGCCATCGAACAATTTTTTCTTGGTATCTCGATACTCGGCAAAGGTTTTGTGGTAATCCAAATGATCGTGGGACAGGTTGGTGAAAATGGCGCCGGTAAAATGCAATCCCTCCGAGCGCTTTTGATGGATACCATGCGAGCTGACCTCCATGAAACAGAACTCCACTCCGGCAGCGTTCATCTTGCTCAAGTAGCTGTTGATGGTCATCACATCCGGTGTGGTATGGGTGGTTGGATATTCCTTTTCATCCACCATGACCTTGATAGTCGATATCAACCCGACCTTAAATCCTGCCTTCTTGAACAAATTGTACAACAATGTGGTCACCGTAGTTTTGCCATTGGTACCCGTAACACCGACCAACTTTAGGTTTTTTGATGGATTATCATAAAAGTTGGACGCAATTATGGCAAGGGCACTGTTACAATCCGTTACTTCCAAATAGGTAACGCCATTGACCATAAGTTCTGGCAGCTCTTCGCACACTATGGCCCTGGCCCCGGAGTCTACTGCCTTTTGGATATAGTTGTGACCGTCGGTAACGGTGCCACGAACGGCAACAAAAACATCATCCATTTCCACTTTTCGGGAATCGAAATGAATATTGTTCACCATTACATTGGTATCCCCGCTGACAGCGTTAAGGCCTACACCATATAATATGTCCTTCAATAACTTCATGAAAGCTCCAGTACTATTTTTTTCACTTGTTTAATGTCCGTTCCTTGATCAATGGACTGCTTCTTCACTTTGCCATTGCCATGAACTTCCACTTCAATACCCAAATTTTCCAACAAGGAAACGGCATCCATACCGCTCATGCCTTTAACATTGGGCACGGTATTGTATTTTTTTTGCGCTGCGGCATAATATTTTTCAAAATCTTGATCCAATTCCTCATCTCCCAGTTGACCTTCTTCCACCTCATCCACCATAGGGGATATAGCATGGATTTTCTGGGCCATGGATTTAAAAACCGGTCCAGAAACATCGGCACCATAATACCCGACACTCTTATCGGGCTCATGAATGATCACGATGCAGGAATATCTAGGATTGTCAGCCGGAAAGTAGCCCGCGAATGTGGATATATAGGCCAATCGGTCTGGATCCTTTTCTACATAGTTCTTTTGGCAAGTCCCTGTTTTTCCGGCCATGGAAAAGTTTTTGGAATACAGTTTGTGACCGGTACCATAATCCTTTTCCACTACATCCTTCATCAATTGTTGCACCTTTTTCACCGTTTCCTCGGAACAAATGGATGGGTTAATGACCTGCTTTTCAAAGCGTTTTACCACCTTGTTGCCTTCACGTACTTCTTTAATCAACTGTGGTTTCACGAACTCCCCATCGTTGGCAATGGCATTATAAAATGCCAAGGTCTGCATGGGGGTCAAAGAGACTTCATAACCATGGGACATCCAGCCCAATGAAATACCCGACCACCCTTTATCCCCTGGGTAACGAATCACGGGATCACCTTCACCGATAATGGGAAGGCCCAATTTCTTGTGAAGGCCCATGTTCATCAAGCGGTCGACGAACTTTTCAGGGTGTTCCTTGTAATTTTCGTTGATGATCTTGGCAAATGCCGTATTGGACGAAACGGCAAATGCTTTGGCGGTTGAGATTTTTCCATAACCTCCCCACCTGGAATCCTTGACCACACCATCATAAATGCGGTACCTTCCTTTTTCCGTATCGATAACCGTGCTGGTATCGACCACTTTATCTTCCAAGGCAGCGACCAAGGACATCAACTTAAAAGTGGATCCTGGCTCGTGTGACTCGCCAATGGCATAGTTCAACTTTTCATAATATTTTCCTTCGGAGGTGCGGCCCAGATTGGAAATGGCCTTAATCTCTCCTGTTTTGGTCTCCATCACCACCACGCAACCATGGTTGGCTTTGTATTTTTCTAATTGCGCCAACAATTCATGATGTGCAATGTCCTGAATGTTGACATCGATGGTGGAAACCACATCCAAACCATCTTCGGGCTCCACAATATTGTCCAGACCAACCGGCTTCCATTGCCCTTTGGCAATTTTTTGCTTCAAACGCTTGCCTTCCTTTCCACGCAAATAGGATTCACCAAAGGCGCCGTCCATACCCACACGGGTGTAATATCCGTTTTCATCCACACGCTCGTAACCAATGCTACGGGCCGCCATTTTACCCAAGGGATATTCGCGCACCACACGATGGGTTTCGATAAAGCCCCCTTTATAAGGTCCAAGATTGAACAATGGAAACTGCTTTATACGGACGTAGTCGAGATAATCTACATCACGGGCCACCAATTTGTAGCGGTTACCGTTTGCCCTCGCCTTGCGGAACAATTGTCGGTAATAGGATGATGGCCGGTTGAACATTTTTCCCAACGAATCGGAAAGGGCGGCCACATTGTTCTGGAAATTCTCTTCGGTAACTGTCTTGGCATCAAACCTGATCTCATATTTGGGTACCGAGGCAGCCAGCAAACTGCCATCTTCCGAATATAGGTTGCCGCGATTGGGCTCTATGGTGAACATTTTTTCGGTTTTGCTCAAAGCCAGTTCCTTGAATTCATCCCCTTTCACCATTTGGATATCCACCAGCTTAACTACCACGGCAATGGCCAATACCAAAAGACCCCCGGAAACCAGGTACAGTCTGTTCATGATATTTTTTTCAGTGATAGGCATCAATCGGCTGATTTAACTTTTATTTTTTTAGGGGGATCCTGGGACGGCACCAGTCCTTTGTCGGCCACCGCTTCTCGCAAGGTGGACTCCAATTTGAGTTGCTGTACCCTGGAACGGCCCTCCACAAATTCACTGCGGAGCTTGCGAACCTCTTCGCTCAAGGATGCTATTTCCAGAACTTTTTTATCGGCATTGTGGCTACTGGAAATCATGAGTGCAGCCAAAAAGGAGGCATATAACAAAAACATCCAGTTCTTGGGTGCATCGCCGCTCACCAAAAACTTTCCTTTTAGTATGTCCAATAATCCCTTTTTCATTTTATTGTTCTCTATATGCGTTCCGCGATGCGGAGCTTGGCACTTCTCGCCCTGTTGTTCCTTGTAATTTCTTCCGCTGATGGCACAATCAATCCGCCAACTTTTTTTAAGGGCACATTAATGTTCCCGTAAAAATCCTTTTCAGGTTCGCCTTCAAAACGGCCATCCCTGATGAAGCGTTTCGCCAATCGATCTTCCAAGGAATGGTAGCTGATCATGCTCAACCGGCCGCCTTCTTTCAACACTTCGGGAACCTGTTCCAAAAATTCCTTCAATGCTTCAATTTCTTGATTGACCTCGATTCTGATGGCCTGATAGATCTGCGCCAGGATTTTGTTTTCCTTCATCTTGGGCAGAAACCGTTTCAATACCGTTTTCAGATCGTCCGTGGTCTTTATCGGGTTTTGTTCCCTCGCCTCCACAATGGTTTTTGCCATGGCGTTGGCATTGCGCAATTCCCCATATTGAAACAGCACCGACGCAAGATCCTCCTGCGGATAGTCATTGACCACTTCAAACGCTGACAATGCTCCGGATCGGTTCATCCGCATATCCAAATCGGCATTGAACCGGGTGGAAAACCCGCGTTCCGCCTCGTCGAACTGATGGGAGGAAACCCCGAAATCCGCCAAGATTCCATCAACTTTCCGAATGCCATAGAACTTAAGGTATTGCTTGAGGTAGCGAAAGTTTTGATTGATCAACTGAAATCGCTCATCATCAATCGCATTCTGTAGGGCGTCCTCGTCCTGATCAAATGCGAACAACTTTCCCCCTTCTCCCAATCGCTTCAATATTTCTTTGGAATGTCCTCCGCCACCAAAGGTGACATCCACATACACCCCATCCTTTTTTATGTCCAATCCGTCCACCGACTCCTGTAACAAAACCGGATTGTGGTACGCACTATTCATCATCAGCAAATATCTCTTCGGCTAGATCAGCATAATCCTTCTCCCCTTCGGCCAAGACTTTTTCGTACATGTCCTTGTTCCATATTTCGATCTTGTCAAAAACGGCATTGAGGACGACCTCCTTTTCTATTTTGGCATATTCCACCAAATTTTTGGGAATCTGAAGTCTTCCGGTATCCCCATCGATGACCACTTCCTTCATGCCTGCCACAAAGTTTCTCACGAAAGCATCGTACTTTCTATTGATCTTACTTTTCTTCATGACCTTTTGCATGAGCACATCAAATTCCTGCTTGGGATACAGCTCCAGACATTGCTGAAAAACGGACCGCTTGATCACGAACCCCTCCTTTAAAACAGGCAACAACTGGTTCTTCAAGGAAATAGGCAGGAGCACCCTTCCCTTGGAGTCAGCTTTACAATCATGTTGTCCTATGATATGGGTCACTAGAAATCAATTGGTTAGTTAATACAACTCAAATATATATATTTTATTTCCACATTTCTCCACATAACCCCACATTTGTTAATAAATTCCCCACTTTTCGATGTAAAACCTTTTTTTGGGACCAAAAATCCACTTGATGGATGCTTTTGGGAACTTCTTCAATTTTCCATTACACAAATATTCTTGTGCGCCATATGACAAAAACCTGAAATCTTTGTGATATGAATTGCCTATATTTGCGCCTCCTACCACCAACTAACTATAGATGGAAGAGCATTTAAAAGAGGATGGCAAATACAGGTATATAGAGAAGGGCGAAGGAACCCCAATGATCATTTTACATGGATTGATGGGCGGATTGAGCAACTTTCAGGGTGTATCGGAATATTTCCCATCCAAAGGGTACAAGGTGTTGATTCCCGAACTACCCATTTATGACATGCCGATTCTAAAGACCACCGTAAAAAACTTTGCCAAGTTCTTGGAAGAGTTCATCGAGTACAAAGGATTGAAGGACGTGATTCTTTTGGGCAATTCGCTGGGTGGCCATATTGGCCTTTTGCACACCAAAATGTTTCCAAAAATGGTGAAGGCCCTGGTGATCACAGGAAGTTCCGGGCTTTACGAAAGTGCCATGGGCGATGGTTATCCAAAGCGTGGTGACTACGAGTTCATCAAAAAGAAGGCCCAGGATGTTTTTTACGATCCAGAAGTGGCTACCAAGGAAATCGTGGACGAAGTTTTCGCAACGGTGAACGACCGGATGAAATTGGTCAAGACCCTCGCCATTGCCAAAAGTGCCATTCGCCATAACATGTCCAAGGATTTACCCAAAATGCACACCCCTACTTGTATTATTTGGGGAGAGAACGATACGGTGACCCCCCCGAATGTGGCGAAGGAATTTCATGAGCTGTTACCGGATTCCGATCTTTATTGGATCGAGAAATGTGGGCATGCCCCTATGATGGAGCATCCTGAGGATTTTAATCGCATACTGGACGCTTGGTTGAAAAAGCGTAACTTCTAAGCATGAAAATTACATCGGCGGAATTCGTAATGAGCAACTCAAGTGTGGCCAAATGCCCCAATGAGCCTTTGCCAGAGTATGCCTTTATTGGTCGATCGAATGTGGGTAAATCATCATTAATCAATATGTTGGTGGACCGCAAGGGATTGGCCAAAACTTCCGGCCGACCCGGAAAGACCCAATTGATCAACCATTTTAAAATCAATAACAATTGGTTTTTGGTGGATTTGCCAGGCTACGGGTATGCCCGGGTTTCCAAAAAGGACAAAAAGACCTTTCAGAAATACATCACCGAATATTTCCAAAAACGCAAACAATTGGTGTGCGGCTTTGTACTTGTCGATATTCGCCATGATCCACAACCCATAGACCTGGAATTTATGGAATGGTTGGGCACCAATCAAATTCCATTTGCCATCATCTTTACCAAAGCAGACAAACTGAAGCCCGGGGCAGTGGAAAGACAGGTGAACGCCTACTTGCAAAAAATGGTGGAAGGTATTTGGGAAGAAGCGCCCCCACATTTTACCACCTCATCCACCAATAGAATGGGTCAAGAAGAGCTATTGGCCTTCATAGACGGAATCAATCAGGATTTTTTCAAACAATCCTAAACCGCTGCTTTGTCCTCTTGTTCGGGAGCAACCCAAAATCGTAAGGAATTTAGGCTCTTATCGACTAAATTTGCTTGAAAATTGGTTAGAAAAAGAAGATTTATGAAGACAGTTTACCACAAAGCCAACACTCGAGGACACGCCAACCATGGTTGGCTGGATTCCCACCACACCTTCAGTTTTGCGAGCTACCAAAATCCGGAACGGATGCATTTTGGGGTGCTTAGGGTTCTTAACGATGACCAAGTGGCTGCCGGACAGGGTTTTGGCACGCATCCGCACGACAACATGGAAATTATTTCCATTCCCTTGGAAGGCGACTTGGAACACAAAGACAGTATGGGCAATGTGGCCACCATTAAGGAAGGGGATGTACAGGTTATGAGTGCGGGCACCGGAATTTACCATAGCGAATACAACAAGAACCAAGACAAAGAGGTCAAGTTTTTGCAGATTTGGGTGTTTCCCAACAAGCGCAATGTAGAACCACGTTACGACCAGATTTCCATCCGAGATATTGAAAAGAAGAACAGCTTTTATCAAGTGCTTTCGCCCAAAGCAGATGATCAAGGGGTTTGGATCCATCAGGATGCCTGGTTCCATTTGGGGAGATTTGATGCAAACGCCTCCGATATCTATACCTTGAAATTGAAAGACAATGGTGTTTATGTCTTTGTGTTGGAAGGTGAAGTGGAAATTAATGGGCAAAAATTGGAAAAACGGGATGGCTATGGGATTTGGGAGACCGAATCTTTCGAGCTCAAATCCCTTACCGATAGTCGAGTGTTACTGATGGAAGTCCCGATGAGCCTCGGCAAAATTGGGAGATAACCCTTAAATAGAATTTGAAAGCCCCTTTTTGGGGCTTTTTTTATGGAATAATTGGATATTTTAGTGGCAACCAACCATTTTCCAAAATGAAAAAATTACTGTTACCCCTACTATTTCTCGTTGCCTTCCAAATTTCAGCTCAAGGTAAATTGCAGCCTCCCAGTCCCGAAATCTCCGATTATTCCCTTTCCCAATTTTTAACAAAACTGACATTGGCCGTTGGCAAAAAGGACAAAAAATTTATTCTGGACCATATGTCACCCCACATACTCAATAGTTTTGGGGGCGATGGCGGCATAGAGGAGTTTAAGGCCTATTGGGATTTTGATTCGGCAGACTCAAAATTTTGGGAGGTCACCGAACAAGTATTGCTCATCGGCGGACCCAAACACAAAAAGGACGCTGAAGACTATATTATACCGTTCACATTCAGCGATTGGCCCGAAGATTATGATGCCTTTGAACATTTTCTGGTATTGGGCACCAATGTAAATGTTCGGGACAAACCCAACACCCAGGATTCCCAAGTTTTGGGACAATTCAGCTATCAAATTGTAAAATGGAACAGGACCGAAAATGATAATTCCAACACGGAACCGCAATGGTACAATGTGAGTTCTGTGGATGGTAAGCTTACAGGATATGTTTTTGGCAACTACTTGGTGTGTCCCATCGGATATCGAATGGGCTTGACCAAAACTGAAAAGGGCTGGGTCATTTCCTTGTTGGTGGCAGGGGATTAATCTGTATTTTGCAACCAAACTTTTTGATTATGGCCAATACCGCAAACCGAATTACACCAGGAGGATTTCTAAAAATGCTATCGTTTTTGCATCTAGGCATTGCGGCAACCCCAATTGCCCTGGGCATCTTTTTTTACGTGCAATCCCAAAATGCGGAGCTTAGTCTAGAGGATGAGGGCGATATGTTTATGGCCATTGTTCCCTTAATAGCCGTCAGTAGCATTTTCATTGGAGACTTTCTGTTCAAAAAATGGATAGGGAGCCTGCCCGAAAAAATGGCACTACGCGACAAATTGGCCAAGTTCCAGTCGGCGGCGATCATCAAATATGCCTTAATGGAAGGGGCAGCTCTGTTCGCCATGGTCATTTTCTCGAATACACAAAACCTCACCTATCTTTTAATAGGAGTCTTCATGATTTTCTATCTCATCCTTCAAAGGCCCACAAAAGATAAAATCGAAAGAATACTGAATCTTAGAGGTGAGGAAAAGGCCCAATTTGACCAATTGAACGAGCCTTTGGACTAGCGCAGTTTATCCAGCTCCAATTTTTCTTCAAAGTAATCGCAAAAATCCTTCATGGTAGCGGTCATCTTCTCGTCTTGGGTGGCTTTCATGAAAGTATCGGCCATGGTCACCAAGGTCTGATGGAAAAATATCTTCATTTCATCCACGGGCATGTCCTTCGTCCAAAGATCTATCTTCAATGATTCCCTATTGTTGCTGTCCCAAACGGAAAGAAACATGGCCTTGGCTTCTTCATTGTTCACACCGCCATCTTCGGCAGACCAATGCAATGTTTCGGGCACCCGATTTTCATCCAACCCTACTTTTAATTTTATTTCTGATGTATGTTCTACAGCCATCTATTTTCTTGGTTTGTAATTCGATTGTTTTAAAATTTCGTCAGCTGGCATATCCAACAACTGTTTTAAGGATATCGGATTTTTATCAACAAAGGCCCTCACAATCTGCCAGCCCATGTACCTTCCCAATCGTGGTGGTGACTCATTATCGAGCTCCAGACCAAACTTGGAAAAAGGGGCCGGATCCAAAAACCTACGATCCAATTGGGAGTCTGTGCTGTACAATAGTTCCCGTTCCACAAAATACGTCCAGATCTGCTCTTCGTTGGCCATGGCCCAATCCATTTCGGCATCGGAATAACCCATCTTTTGGGCATCGGTATCGTTTGGCAATAACCTATCTTTCAGATACAACTCTTTGCCATAATAGATCATTCGTGCCAAAAATGTACGGTTTCTTGGCATGGGAACCACTCTTTTTGAAAAGGCACTTGCCACATCGGAAGCCATAAATTTTTTATCAAGACCTGCGGCAATATAGCGTTGGATACCTTCATAAAAATGATGGTCCTCGCCCAAATAATTATCAAGTCCGATCAATAAAAGGGTATCGGTGAGTATGATGCGGTCCTCATAGCGAACATCAGAAGTCAAGGTGACCACTTTTGGCACCGGAAATTGGGAAAAATAATACTTGATATGTTGAAACAGGGATTCCAATGCATCGGTTTCCTTGGTAAAACTCCCAAATTCTTTATCCACCTCACTGGAAAGCTCCATTTGTATGGTATCCGTAAGCTTGGCCACCCAAATACTGTCGGGAAACTGGGTCGGAAACAGATAGGGATATTTTGATTTCAAACCTGGTATGTTCGCTGCATCAGCTTCTGCAAACTCGCGATCGAACCTTGCAATTTTCAGTTCCAAAGGAATTTTGGCAATCTCGGCCTCCACCTTATCTTCTTCCTTACAGGATAAAACCAAAAGGGAAAATGCAAAAAGCACCCCCATTATAACTCTATTTTTAAAGTATTTGGACAACCACTTCATTTTTAAGGGCACAGCGATTAAATTTACAGGCCACAAAGGTAAATTATAGAAACTAAATAGGAAGATATGCAAACAGAAAAGGTGATAGACCATATCGTAAATTGGCTAAGGGATTATGCCACCAATGCAAAATGCAAGGGATTTGTGATCGGTGTTTCCGGTGGGATCGATTCGGCAGTTACCTCCACATTATGTGCCAAAACAGGTCTGGACCTTCTTTGTCTGGAAATGCCCATTCACCAAGGCGAGAACCAAGTAACCCGAGCCGACAGGCATATTGATTGGCTCATGGAGCATTTTCCCAATGTTTCTCGTCAACCTGTGAACCTGACACCTGTTTTTGATAGTTTGGTTGCAGCCTTTCCGAAGGTGGACAATGAGGAGTACAGACATATGTCACTGGCCAATACCAGAGCCAGACTTCGGATGACGACCCTATATTATTTTGCGGCACTTGAAGGCTATTTGGTTGCGGGCACAGGCAATAAAGTTGAGGACTTTGGCATCGGATTTTACACCAAATATGGCGATGGAGGTGTAGATTTGAGCCCAATCGCCGACCTTGTTAAAACAGAGGTATATGAATTGGGAAGGGTTCTTGGCGTAAACCAGGACATTATGGAAGCGCCACCAACGGATGGACTTTGGGGTGATAGCAGAACCGACGAAGATCAAATCGGTGCCAGTTATCCCGAATTGGAATGGGCTATGCAAATGGATGAAGCGGGAAAAAATTTGGATGACTTTTCTGATAGGCAACGGGAAGTATTCGCTATTTACAAAAAGTACAATACTGCCAATAAACATAAGATGGTTCCCATCCCCATTTGTGAGATTCCAGAAGACTTAAAATAACCGTTCAACCTATAAACCCCAGTTTAAAACGAAAAAAACCATAGTTTTTCTGTGGTTTTAAGAAAAAAATTACAGTTTTACGACCGCAATGTGTTATCTTGCTGGCTATGTTAAGCTTATTGCGCAGCACTAACCAAACGAAAAATTAATTTTATTACCGAATGATAAAAGTATTGATCGCTGACAGCCATCCCGTAGTCAGATTAGGTATAAAAAAGGTACTTGAATCCAGTTCAGACATCGAAATCATTGGCGATGTTTCCACCACAGAAGAGCTTTTTGAATCCTTAAAAAACGTTTCCCCGGAGGTCATCATTTTGGAGATGGACATTCCCGAAATCAATGGCATTGCAGCCCTAAGAAAGTTGAAATCAGAGTTCCCTGACATCAAGACTTTGATGTTCAGCGGACAATCCGAAGATGTGTATGCCCTGAGCACCATCCGTGCAGGCGCGTACGGCTACCTATCCAAAACAGCCGATTTGGACTACATCGTATCCGCCGTAAAAAAGGTAAGCGAAGGCAACATGTTCATCACCAATGAACTTGCGCAGCGTTTAGCATTTGACGAAGGCACACAAAAACCACGTAGGTTCTTTAGAAAATTATCTTCAAGAGAGGTCGAAGTACTTAAACTTTTGGCCAGTGGAAAGCGTAACAAGGAAGTGGCCGAAGGCCTCAACCTTAACGAAAAAACGGTAAGTACCTACAAGGCAAGGTTGATGAAGAAGTTGAACGTTGATAATTTGGTAGACCTATTACAGCAGGCCAAAGCCTTGGAATTGTATTAAAATACCCAACCAAACCAACTATAGTAATTCCCTTTCGTTTTAACGGAAGGGTTTTTTTGTTCAGGAAAGTACCCGGTTCAATTTGGCGTTCAATAGTTTGTTCAGCTGAAGGTAATTCACTATTTCTTCCAAGATCTCGGAATTGTCGCCATTGTGGTCCTCGGTTTTCTCTTGCAGTTTTTGGATACGATTTTTGATCAGATTGCATCGCAAGGTCAATATGGTTTCCCCTACCAATTGGGCCACGCCCAGTTGTTTTTCTTTGGGGTAGATTTCCCTACGCTCCCAATCGTGCAATACATATTGCTCTTCTTCCATTAAAATGGAAGAAACCTCAGCAACAATCTCTTGATCCAACTCTGCCATAAAGGTATTGATGGAAAAATCGGCATCCTCATTCAACCGTTCTATCAACTTATAGTAAATGACCTTAAATTGTTCGTTGGTAAGTTCAATCTCATCTTCCTGAAGGTCCAAATACACTTTTTCATACACCTTGGCCTCCACAATTTCTGGTTCCAAAACCAATTCCCCTTTTTCATTTTCCTTAAGGACCAAATCCTCGAACTCCTGTTTTTGGTCCCCATAGAGCAATAGCATCTCAATGATCTTGCGCTCGAGTTCGTACTGCACGTCCACCTTTTCGACCACGGCATCGTTTCGGACCACTTCGAAGGCCTTTTGTTCCTGCTTCACCTTCTTGGAAGCGTCGGACAGTCCTTTTTTATCGATTTGTGCCAGTGTGTTGTAGAGCACTTCTTCCGAGATTTGCATGATCTTGGCGCACTCCTGCACATAGATTTCCTGCTGTATGCGATCGGGAATCTTGCTGATACTATTTACGATGTCCCGGACGGTATCGGCTCGTTTTATGGGGTCGTTGGCAGCTTCGTTGGCCAACAATGAGGTCTTGAACTGAATGAAATCCTTGGCGTTCTCTTCCAAATAGAGCACCAAATCTTCATAGGTATTGCCTTTGGCAAAACTATCGGGGTCTTCACCTTCCGGAAAGGTGCACACCTTAACGTTCATGCCCTGTTCCAAGATCAAATCGATCCCACGGAGCGAAGCCCGTAATCCGGCCGCATCGCCATCGAACAATACCGTGATGTTCTTGGTCAACCGATTGATCAACCGAATCTGTTCGGGAGTAAGTGCCGTACCACTGGACGATACCACGTTTTCCACTCCCCTTTGGTACATCTGGATCACGTCGGTATACCCTTCCACCAAGTAGCAATTGTCTTCTTTGGCTATTGCTTGCTTGGCATAATAAATACCGTACAGCACCTTACTTTTGTGGTAAATTTCACTTTCTGGTGAGTTCAGGTATTTGGCCGCTTTCTTGTCATTGCCTAGAATTCGTCCTCCAAACCCCAGCACCCGACCGCTCATGGAGTGGATGGGAAACATGACCCTTCCCTTAAACCGGTCAAAAGTTTTGGCATCACCACCGGTCTGCTCCTTCACAATGGTCAAACCTGTTTTTTCCAAGAACTCGAGTTGATAGCCCTCATCCAAAGCACTTTTGGTAAAGACTTCCCACTCATCCAAACTATAGCCCAGTCCAAATTTCTTTATGGTATCGTCGGTAAACCCACGTTCCTTAAAATAGGAAAGTCCAATGGCCTTGCCCGGTTCTGTTTCCCAAAGGGTATTTGAAAAATATTTTTGTGCGTACTCCGAGACCAAGTACATACTTTCCCTTTCGTTGGCCTGTTCCTTCTGCTCGTTGGTCTGCTCGGTCTCCTCTATTTCAATGTTATACTTTTTAGCCAAATATTTTATGGCCTCAGGATAGGTAAAATGCTCGTGTTCCATCAAAAAAGCGACCACATTGCCCCCCTTCCCGCTACTAAAGTCTTTCCAAATCTGCTTAACCGGACTTACCATAAAACTGGGAGTGCGCTCATCAGTGAAAGGACTCAACCCCTTAAAATTGGAACCTGATTTTTTCAATTGCACAAAATCCCCGATCACCTCCTCTACCCGGGCGGTCTCATACACTTGGTCTATGGTATTTTTTGAAATCAAGGAGTTGTAAATCTTAGACCGATAAAGGTAACTAAAATACAAGATTCATCCCTAACGAAATCTGCCCATACCTTACCAAAGAATTTGTTTTTCCAATGGGCACATGCTGACCAAAGTCATAGGGCATTTACAATGTTTTTTGTCCCTTTGAAGGATGGAACAAAAACAGCGAAGTCATGAAAATTTTGATCATTTACGGAACCATTGAAGGACAGACCCGGAAGATTGCACGGTATATGGAAGATGTGTTACAAGAGGCCAAACATGCGGTCGTAATTTCCAATGCAACAGAAGCCCCACCATCACCCAAAGAATTTGACATGGTAATGATCGGAAGCTCCATACACCTGCACAAATACAACAGCGCCATCAAACACTACGTTACGGAGCACGTAGACGAGTTGAACAAGAAACCGAGCGCGTTCTTTTCCGTATGCATGGCGGTAGCCTCCAACATTCCCGAAGAGCACGAAGAAGTAGCAAAGATCGCATCCGATTTCCTGGAACAAACTGGTTGGAAAACCAATACCGTTTGGCATTGGGCAGGGGCATTACGCTATACCCAATATGACTATTTTAAAAAATTGACCATGCGTATGATTGCCAAAAAACAAGGGGGCGCCACAGATACGAGCAAGGATCATGAATACACAGATTGGGATAAAGTAAAAACTTCGGTTCTGGATTTTGTGCAATAAAATCGTTAACTTAAATGCATATGGACAAGCATAGTTTTGACACCCTTTCGGAAGCAGTAAACACCTTGACCCAAGAAGGGTATGAAGAAGATTTTGAAGCTGTAGGCAATTGTATTAAAGCACTCTATTCCAAAAAGGAATACCAGCCCAATGACTTATTGATCGTTGACACCTATCGGTTCGAGGGCATGACCAACCCCGACGATCAGGCAACGGTTTTTAGTATAATGGCCAATGATGGGACCAAAGGCACCTTAGTCATGTCCTATAGCGCCGAGCACAGTCAAAATGTTGCATTGATCCAACAAATTCCTATTAAAAGGGATTGATTGTTATCCGAAGAATTTCCCTAGAGCCGAAGGCTGGTACAATAGCCACCCTGTTAGGCTAAATCTACTTTTGTGGGCTTCCAAAACGGCGTGGGGCACTGTGGCACTTTTAAACATCACGCAACGAGCCGCCAACGGTTCCACCAAAAAGTTGGAGCCGTCCTTTTTGAAAATTTCCAGCTCGCCCCCATCGCCTGGTTGCCAATTTTCATTCAGGTACATGATCACGGAAATCATCCGGTTGTTCCTATGTTCAAACTGGTCCAAATGTTTGTCATAATGGCCACCGGATGGGTAATGGGCCAAATGGAACTCGTAACCAGACAAGCTCAAATAGCAGTATCTGTTGAACATGTGGACAATCTCATCCACCAAAAACCAAAAAGGTTCCAGTTCGGTATCTCGTTTGCGATCCAACCAATAGGTGAAATCGCCACGGACCTTGGTATTGATTTGGTTGTCGGCGTTCGCACCGATACCGGCTTCGGTAAAACTGTTCAACTTGGACAAAAAGAAAGAACGGACCTTTTCGTAAAGATCTTGGGGTAGAAATTGGTCCACGACCACATAATCGTTTTCGGAGATGTCATCCATCCAGGACAACCAGTTCTCCTCACCATGTACGGTTTTCAATTGTTGTAAAACGTGCGCGAATGTAGAAAATATTTAAAAAGGAAATTCAAAATTTTAATCAAGCCAAAGGAATGCTATAACTTAGTCACAACAATCGAAACAACAACCCCTACGCAATGATTCTCTTTTTCGGAACACGGCCCGGTAAAAAAACCATCAAAAAACTGGATGGTGCAACCTGCCCATATTGTCATCAGGTAGACACAATGACCGCTGTTATGCAACCGAATTATGCCCATCTATTTTGGATTCCGGTCTTTACCATAAGTAATGTGAAATATGCGGAATGTTCGTATTGCAAACGCGGTTTTGACAAAGAGGAATTTACACCGGAAATGGAAAGGGCACTTACTGAATAAAAAACGCAGTTGGAAACGAATCCCAACTGCGCTTGAATCAACTGCTTGTTATCGGTTATATATCGAACCGAAGGCCCAAGGAAATATTGTTCTGTTTTATATCGGCATCCTTAAAAATGGGGTTCAGGTCATATTTCAAATACAACAAAACCCCGTCAAAGCCCATGTACCCGCTCACACCATAGATCAGGTCGCTGGTATTGTAGTCCCGCTTCAATTTATCCTTTACATTTTCGCCATCGCGGTCATATTTCAATTTCTGTCGCGTACCCAAATTGAATCCGCCATAGCCGCCGACACCCAATCTAAATTGATTTCTGATGGAATAACGAACAGTGCGGTCGGTCTTTTTGAATTTTGAGGGTCCAAATTCAAAATGAACGGGGAATACAAGGTTATCCATACGCAATTTGGCCTTGTCCAGATCAAACTCGAAATCTTCCAAGACGGTTTGATCGCCATTTTGGACAAAAATCTGGTTTCCTTCGGGCTTTAACCCGTTAAACTGAAATGAAAATCCATAGTTAAAGCGCAACCAGTTGGAATTCCGAAATACACGGGTACGCCATTGCCATCCCATTTCAAAAAATCGGCTACCTCCAATTTTATAAGGGGAATCATCGATGGACTGTCCCTCGATCAAGGCATTGTTCAACCCGATGGCAAACACAAAATCGGAATAAGTACGTCGGTCGTATTTGATTTTATGCCTCCATCGATGGGTATTAAAGGAGAAGGCAGGTCTCCCGTCGATCATGATACCCAAGTGCACCCGGTCGTCATTATCCAGGGAATCCACCGTGGTGAGGGTCAACACATCACCTTCATTTCGTTCCAACAAAGCAATTTTGTTATCGATGATACCTACACGGTTCTCGATGTTCAAGGCGCGCCTTTTGGCTACCTCTTCTTTCAGGATTTTGGCTTCGGCCTCCGAAATGTCGCCCCGTTCCATCCGTTTGTTGATATCCCTGACCTCAAATTTCAGGGCCTCCTTTTCCTGTTCAATAATCCGTTCGCGTTGGGTTTTGAGGAGTTCAATTTCCTTTTTGTATTCTTCTTGTCCCCTTACCTGAAAAGCAACGAACAAAAAAAACAAAGCTGCTAAATGAAGTGTAATTTTTCTCATGATTGTTTTTGATTTATGGACCTCCGCTCCCTGCCCACCCATTGTTGGGCAGGAATCTGGAAAATCCTTTTGATTGATGAATAATTAATTGTTTCTATCGGCCACGGCAGTCCGCAATTTGAGATAGCCGTCTTTAAGGGCATCAAAAATTTGGTCACGGAACGATTCGTCGAGCTCATCCTCCACTTCGGCCAAAAGGGACATCGCATCCACTGAACCGCTTTGGGTAAACAGTTTATCGGTCAGTATTTGTCGTTGTGCCCTGCGAAGCAGGGAATCTACTTCCGCGTCGCTGACCTCCTGTTTTTGGTGCTCCAAAAATTCCACTTGAGCCACAACTTCCTCTACTTTGAGTGCAATCAATTGGTCGGTAGGCTGTTCAAGTTCATTGTTAATAGGGGTCTTGGGAGTTTGGAGAGCCAATTCCCGTTCTTTACTTGAAAGTACATCCTCAACAGCATCATTACTTTCCCCTTTGTGTTGCGGTGGCAATGCATTTTCAACCCATCCATCTTGTTCCTTAATCGGCCCCTCCTGAACGATGGTGCCCTCGTCTTGGATTTCCTCAACATTTTCGATACGTTGATTTCCCTCCACCACTTGGGGTTGCATTTCCTTAGCGGACTCCGCAGTAAAGAACAAGTAAGCAACCAGTACTATACCCAGAAAACTGGCCGCAATGGCCAAAGGGTACCAAGTACGCTTTCTTTTTTGTGGGGCTGTCGAAAGTTGGGATGCAATTTTTTCCCAAGCCTCTGGCGAAGGAGCAATTTGTCGCTCCTCCAATTTGTCTTTGATATGTTTTTCCAGTTTGTCCATATCCTTATCTTTTGTTGGCCCCGGTCTTTTGGGGTGCCATTCCATTCAATCTTAAATTTTCCTGTAACATTTTTCGCGCCTTGAACAACTGGGATTTTGAAGTTCCCTCCGAGATGTCCAGCATTTTGGCTATCTCTTGGTGTCCATATCCTTCAATGGCATACAGCAAAAAAACCGTTTTGTACCCTTCGGGCAGATCATCGATCAACTGTTGCACATATTCCACATCCAATAGTCCCTCCGTAACGGAATGTTCCGGATTTAGGGACTCAAAAACGTCATCATCATATACCACAAACTGTCTTTTCCGCAAGTAGGAGATACTTTCCCGGACCATAATGGTCCTGATCCATCCCTCAAAACTTCCCTTGCCCTGAAAATCAACCAAGTGGTTGAACACTTTGATAAAACCATTGATCATTACATCTTCGGCAAAATGTTGATCTCGTATGTACTGTCTGCATACCCCTAACATTTTGGCAGCATACTTATCGTACAAAACCTTTTGGGCCTGTCGATCCCCCTTGATCGACTTTTTGATCAATTGGGTTTCATTGCTATATAAAGAAATAATCTTCAATGGTTCGGTTTCAACAGTGTTTCTATTTACATAGACGGAAAGATGGGACAAAGCGTTGCCTGAAAAATAAATTTTTTCACAACAAATTGAATATCAAAATATTAAAAATTACTTTTTTCGGTCGACCACATATTCGACCATTAAGGTGAGGGCGCTTTTATATTCAGAATCGGGGTAAGCATCCAAAAGGGAAAGGGCCTCATCCTTAAACTGGAGCATTTTGGCAACGGCGTACTCCAATCCCCCCATTTCCTTGACATAGGCAATAACCTCCTTAACCCTTTTTTTGTCCTTGTTGTGTTTTTTGATGGAGTTGATCAACCATTTTTTCTTTTGGTCGTCACTTTGATTCAAGGCATAAATAAGGGGCAGGGTCATTTTTTGTTCCTTGATATCGATACCTGTAGGTTTACCAATTTTCTCGGCACCATAATCAAAAAGGTCGTCCTTGATCTGAAATGCCATACCACAGAGTTCCCCAAATTTTCGGAAGGTCTCCACTTCTTCGGAATCAGGTCGTACGGAACAGGCTCCCATGCTACAACAAGCAGCGATCAAGGTAGCTGTTTTTTGGCGGATGATATCGTAGTACACCTCTTCAGTGATATCGAGCAACCGGGCCTTTTCAATTTGAAGGAGTTCACCTTCACTCATATCGCGGACCGCATTGGAAATGATATGCAAAAGATCATAATCCTTGTTTTCCAAGGACACCAACAGGCCTTTCGAAAATAAAAAATCGCCCACCAATACGGCAATCTTGTTTTTCCAAAGGGCATTGATGGAGAAAAAACCGCGGCGTTTGTTGCTATCGTCCACCACATCGTCGTGCACCAAACTTGCCGTATGGATCAATTCGATGATGGAAGCCCCGGTATAGGTACGCTCGTTGACTTTCCCATTGAGTAATTTGGCAGTAAGGAACACAAACATGGGGCGCATTTGCTTGCCCTTCCTATTGACGATATAATAGGTAATCCGGTTGAACAACGCCACCTTGGAAGACATGGATTTAAGGAATTTTTCCTCAAACAATTCCATTTCAACCTCTATGGGTTCCCTTATCTGAGATACAATTTTCAAGGTTTGGGTTTGGCCTTTGGTTTTGAATGCCTAAAAGTAGCGAAAATGACAGAGTTGCTCGAATGAAATCGAAGTTTTAAGATAGTGTACAAAATCTATCGATGATTGGTGAATGGTGAATGGTGAATGGTGAATGGTGAATGGTGAAAAATAAATGATAATTGTAAATTGATCATTGTTTATTCGCCAACTGTCCACAGGCAGCGTCGATATCCTTGCCCCGGGATCTACGAACCGTTACCGTAATCCCGTTTTGTTCCAGAGTGTTTTTGTACAGCTCCACCGCTGAATCCGAAGCTTGTTGAAACTCTCCATCATCAATGGGATTGTATTCGATGATGTTTACTTTGGATGGCGCAAACTTGCAGAACTTTACCAAAGCATCGGCCGCTTCTTGGGTATCATTGATCCCTTTCCAAACCACATATTCGTAGGTGATCCTGTTTTTGGTCTTGTTGTACCAATATTGAAGGGCCTCCCTCAATTCTTTGAGTGGAAAAGTGGCATTGAAAGGCATTATGGAGGTCCGCACCTCATCGATAGCAGAATGAAGGGATACTGCCAATCCGAACTTGACTTCTTCGTCCGCCATTTTTCGGATCATTTTGGGCACGCCGGACGTGGAAACCGTGATACGCTTGGGCGACATGCCAAGCCCTTCCGGCGAAGTGATCATGTCAATGGCCTTGAGGACATTGTTATAGTTCATCAACGGTTCTCCCATGCCCATGAACACAATATTGCTCAACGGACGATCGAAATACAATCGGCTCTCATTATCAATGGCCACCACTTGATCATAGATCTCGTCGGCATTGAGGTTTCGCATGCGTTTCATCCGTGCCGTAGCACAAAATCGGCAATCCAAGCTGCACCCCACCTGACTGGACACGCAGGCCGTGGTTCGGGTATCGGTCGGAATCAATACGGACTCGACCACCAAGCCATCGTGCAAGCGAACTGCATTTTTAATGGTGCCATCGGAGCTGCGCTGCATTTGATCTACCCGTATATGGTTGATCACAAAATTGTCCTCGAGCATCTGACGGGTTTCCTTGGAAATGTTGGTCATTTCCTCAAAAGAATGGGCAGACTTTTGCCACAGCCATTCATAGACCTGATTGCCACGAAAGGCCTTGTCGCCTTGCCCCACGAAAAAATCGCGGAGCTGATTTTTAGTCAGTGCCCTTATGTCCTTCTTTTTGATTTCCACCTTTTAAAGATACGCAAGAAAAAATCCCGTCGGTCGATTCACCGGACGGGATTTCCATCTATGAAATTAGTTGTTATAGAATCAACATGGCATCACCGTAAGAATAAAAACGATATCCTTCCAAGATAGCCTGTTTGTAAGCCTTTTTGATCAAATCATGACCCGCAAATGCCGACACCATCATCAACAGGGTCGATTTAGGCAAGTGGAAATTGGTAATCATACAGTTGGCAATGCTAAAATCATACGGAGGGAATATGAACTTGTTGGTCCATCCTTCAAACGTATTCAAGGTATGTTCGGAGGAAACCGCACTTTCCAAGCCCCGCATCACAGTAGTTCCCACGGCACAAACCCTTTTCTTATTGGCCTTGGCCTTGTTCACGATTTCAGTGGCCTTTTCATCAATGACCAACTCTTCGCTGTCCATTTTGTGTTTGGACAAATCTTCCACCTCAACTGGGTTGAAGGTTCCCAAGCCTACGTGAAGGGTCACTTCGGCAAAATCGATACCCTTGATCTCCAAACGCTTCAATAGGTGTTTGGAAAAGTGCAGCCCGGCTGTAGGAGCTGCAACGGCACCTTCGTGCTTGGCATATATGGTTTGGTAACGCTCTTCATCCTCTGGCGTTACTTCCCTTTTTATGTATTTTGGAAGCGGGGTTTCGCCCAACTCCCTCAATTTTCTTCTGAAATCGGTATAGGATCCATCATACAGAAAACGCAAGGTACGACCTCTGGAAGTGGTGTTGTCGATTACCTCTGCCACCAAACTTTCATCATCACCAAAATAGAGTTTGTTCCCGATTCGAATCTTTCTGGCCGGATCTACCAAAACATCCCAAAGACGTTGTTCTTGATTCAATTCACGCAACAAGAAAACCTCGATTCGTGCCCCGGTTTTTTCCTTGTTACCATACAATCGGGCAGGAAATACCTTGGTATTGTTCAAGACCATTACATCACCTTCATCAAAATAGTCGATAAGATCTTTGAACATTTTATGTTCAATTTTTCCAGTATCCCTATGAATTACCATTAGTCTGGATTCGTCCCTGTTTTCCGCAGGATGTTCCGCCAATAGTTCCTTTGGCAATTCAAAATTGAAGTTGGATAATTTCATGTATGCTTTTTTTGGATTTTTTAAAGAGGGGCAAATATACAACCTCGTGATAGGGGATGTCAAGTAAATCCATGATTAAATGTCCCTTACACTTCCGCAATGCCAAAACCAAGGGTTTCGAGGTCGCGCCAGAAATCGGGATAGGATTTGGAGACCACACCTGCATCGTTCACGATCAAATCGGTTCGGAGGGCCAAGGGACCAAAGGCCATGGCCATGCGGTGGTCATTGTAGGTATCTATTGCAACACCAGTTTTAAGGCTGTTTGCCGGTTGCAATGTTAAACTTTCTGAATCGATTGCTACCTGGGCTCCAAATTTGGACAACTCTGTTTGAAGAGCTGCCAATCGGTCGGTCTCCTTAATGGGAAGGGTGTGCAACCCTGTGAGGTGACATCCCATTCCGAGTCCAAGACAGGTTACCGCAATGGTTTGGGCAATATCAGGAGCATTGGCCAAATCATAATTGACGGTTTCAGGATGTTCGTTTGAGATTTTTGAAAGTGTTATTTGATTTCCATGAAAGTTTGTTTTCACCCCAAAATCAGCATATATTTTTGAGAGCACACTATCTCCTTGCAACGAGTTCTGTTTGTAGGACGATAACTCAATTGTTGTACCCACATCGCAAAGGGCAACAATACTGTAAAAATAGCTGGCCGAACTCCAGTCGGATTCCACGACTAAAGTGATATCTTCCACCGAAGTTTTCGGCAATACCACAATGGTGTTGCCCTCAAAAGTTGTCTTTATCCCAATCTGTTCCAGCAACCCCAGTGTCATTTTAATGTAGGGCACCGAGGTAATCTTGCCCACCAGTTCTAACTCCAAACCATTGGGTAAACTGGGAGCTATCAACAAAAGGGCAGAAATATACTGGCTACTGATGTTGGCCGGTAGGGAAACTTTGGACTGCTCCAATTTTTTCCCGCCGATCCTTAGAGGGGGATAGCCCTCATTTTTCACATATTGAATGTCTGCTCCCAAGGTGCGTAAAGCCTCGACCAAAACCTTAATGGGCCGTTCCTGCATACGTTCTGAACCTGTGAGCACCACTTCCTTGCCGGGTTGAGAGGCAAAATAGGCGGTCAAGAACCGCATGGCGGTGCCTGCATGGTGAATATCCACTTCCCCTGTAGCAATTTTTAATCCTTTTTGCATGACCTCCCCATCGTCCGAATTGGAAAGGTTCTCAATATTGATTTGGGGATACAGGGCCTGCAGCAATAAAGATCGGTTGGTTTCACTTTTGGAACCCGTGATCCGCACAGATTTCTGAATCAATTTTACTTGAGGGAAGGAAAGATGAAGTCTCAATTCGTTTTAGTTAGCATGAAATTTCAAAACTAGAAAAAACCGAACCAATATGCCCTTAGGGCACCAACTTTATTTGAGCTTTTTGTTATTTTGGTGACGATCGTGGTCGCGTTTGGTCTTCAAATCCAATTTTTTGTCGAATGCCGCCTGAAGATCGATGCCCGTTTGATTGGCCAAACACAACACCACAAACACTACATCGGCCAACTCTTCACCAAGATCCTTGGCCTTGTCGGATTCCTTTTCACTTTGCTCCCCATAACGCCGGGCAATAATACGCGCCACTTCTCCCACTTCTTCCGTAAGTTGAGCCATATTGGTAAGCTCGTTAAAATAGCGAACCCCATGGTTTTGAATCCACTCGTCTACCGCCTTTTGTGCATTTGCTATGTTCACCTTCGATGCTTTTTTTTGATCATTTGTTTCCTATTCCAAATGTACCAATCATTTTTTTAAAAGCTATTCCTTTTCGAAGACCATGTAACTTTGGTTCTGCACTGCCACAGCATTTTCAAAAAACTTTTTGACGTAGGCGTACCCCTCACTGGTATATTGGGTCGACTTTAATTGAAGTGCAAACTGCACCATGACCATACCTTCCGACTCGATACAATTGAAACGCAAAATCCCGCTATTATCCGGTAGGCCGATATTTATCGATTCCGGCAGTTGCTTTAAACGATAACCGGACGGGACCTTGAAATTTGCAAAATATTTGTAGGATCGTACATACCCGAAATCAATCGGATAGTTCCTTGTTTCTGTTTTAAATGGATTGGATTTAAAAAATTGGATGATAAACGGATTCACGTACATGGTTTGTTTTGCTTCCAAATTCTCCGTTTCAAAAGAAAAACGTTCCACCAACTTGAGCTCATTGGAACTTTCCGCATCCAAACTGTAGGATCTGATGAAAAAATCTTCGAGAGTGCTCTCCTCTATTTTCTTGAGATAGTCCTCTTCGGCCAAATTTGCCAATTGATTCCTTTTAAAATAAGCTTCATATCCAGTAGAAATTTCATCCATTTCCCCAGTTCCCTTGCCGTTTTCAAAATCCAGTTCCATTAGTACCCGAATGGCACGTCCGTGCGATTTTTCAGGCTCTATTTCATACCAATAGCTGTCGCCATCCAAATCCATGACTCTTCCATAATAATTGAGACAGCGGTAGGGCAACATTCCAAATGGCAGTTCTTTTTCGGTTGCATCCAAAAGGTAGATTACTCCATCAATTTCTGTCTTGGCCACCAAATAATTGAAATCAGTCATTACGGGATGGCTTCTTTTAGGAAGTCCGTGTGCCCTGGTTGAGATCATCATCAGGTCGGTTTCGATGTCAGCAGCATTCAATAAGTTGATCAACGTAATATTGATTTCTGCCACATTTCCCGTTCTTTCATCAAATGCCTGTTTTACCCGATTGTCCCTTAGTACGCCGAACTTTTCGTTCCACGTATAATGGGACTTGACAAATGCATAGATACGCTTTGCCTTGGTTAGTTTATCCTCATTTGCCGATAACAATTCCAAAGGAACATTTCTCTCGAAATAATTTTTCTTACGTAGCTGCCCCCCTATATCGCGATCGGTCCTAAATTCCTTGTCCACATCTTTCCAAGATTTGGTGAATTTCTCTTTTCGTCCATCAAACCCAAGGTATTCGGACATTTCGAACTCCAACCTTGCCCTATAATTATTTTCAGACAACATGTAGTCTTCATCTGCCTTGAAAGCAGGAACGTCATGCATGACATATTTGAGCACTTCGCAATCGGCAGGTTCTACTGAAGAATCTGGAATCCTGAAACAATTCTTGCGTATGGTTGCATCATTCACATCAAGGGTCAGCTCACCAATTAAGGCTCTATTGTACCTATAATTTCCAGGAATTTTGGCAGCATACTCGGTATATACTTTTGGTATATCTCCTTGAAAGTCCCAACCGTTAAGATTAAATAGAAAAGGGGACTGTACCTCATAAACGTATTCCAAAATGGATCCTTCTTTTACATTGGGAAATGTGAACCGTTTTTCGGACCAGCGATCATTTACATCCACTTCATATACATCTTCTTGCAGCAAACTGGATTTGACAATGCCGTTATGGGTAATAGCCCTGATGTTACTGATTTTTTCGGTCCGATCCTCGCTGTGGTAATAGGGAATGGCAATTTCGGATTCATCAAAACCCTGCTTATCCAGAATCTTAATTTTGGCATGGTATTTTGTGATCAAATACACATAGTTGCGTCGTACCTCAAAGTAATTCTCCCCTTTTTCAAATAGATACACGGCATGGGCCGTAGTATCCTTTTCATAGACCTTGAAATTTTGTTCCGAAGGAGCAAGTTGGCCAAATTCTGTTTCTTTTTGCGCCATGGCTGAAGTTCCAGCAAAAAGAAGTAAAGCCAAAATTGTCTTTCCAACGAGATTCATCTTCACTTATGCTTTGACCAAAACTACCTTTTCCGCTTCCTTTTCCACCACTTGACGGTACAGCTCTTTTAAATTTTGATAGTAATGTGGCGGAAAGATCGACGCATTGACCTCCATTTCCACACGAAGTGAAATTTGATTGTTGGTTGCCGAAATATTATAGGTGAATTTACCCAATCCTTCCGGTAATGCCAGACTGATGGGTTCAGGCAAATGTTCCACTTTGTACCCTTGGGGTATTTGAATTGTGACAATGTGCTTATCCTCCCAAGGAAACCCATAATCTATTGGATATTCCCTACTCTCAGATTTGAACGGATTTTCCTGTACCGCCAGATGAAACAAAGGTGATACATAAATTTTCCCCGCTATGGCCTCAAAGGCATCTTCCTTGTAGAAGTCATATGTTTGGACAATTGGTTTTCCAAGATCCAAATTATTGTCCAATTTATAGTCATTTATCTCGATATCGCCCTGCTCTTTTTCCAATTCATCCAAAAACGCCTCTTCTGTTCCCTTATTGTATTGATTTCTAAACACAAAAGCATTGTTATTGGTGTATTGTTGTCTTAGTTTCGCTTCTATGGATCCATCCTCGTTTAAGGAAACACTCATCATAACAGCATCCATGGATTTGTGTTTGGGCATTAAATCGATTACCTCTGATGTACCTCCCTCAGAAACAATTCTTCCGAACCAATTTAATGCCCTTGTTGGCAAAACATTGACTGTACTGAAAGCATTGGTGGCATCCAATAACTGATAAGTTTCCCCAACCTTTGCTGCAGCAACTACATAATTGAACCCTTCCAAAGTGGGGAAAATGGGGATTCCGTTATCCCGTGTGCTTACCAATACAGGATAGGCTTTAACATTGGCATGATTTAACATGGAGACCAACATAAGATTGATATCGGCGCTATTGCCTGTGCCTTCCTTGTAAGCCTTTCGTGTACCTTCATCAGAACCAAACCCCAGATAGGTATTCCATTTCACTTTTTGTTTGACAAAGTTCAGCACAATAAACATTCTTGCAACCTCATCCGATGTTGTTGCCAGCAATGCGTCCAATTCTTCTTCAAAGTAATTTGTGCGCTTGAGCTCCTCTCCAAACGAACTACTTTCATAAATGGTACGCACTACATCATCCCAAGTTTTGGCATAAACTTCGTACAAAGAACCAGGTATTTCCAAGGATACAATTTCAAACTTCACACCGGATCGGTAATTGTCCATATTGGTCACAAACCTCTCTTCTTTTAGGGCCGGTATATCAGCCATGTCAAAAGCCACTTCCGTCACATTGATGCCCAAACTATGGTCGGTAACCACATTGGTATTGGAGTCGATTATCAAAAATCCCTTTGTTCTCTGGTTAAACTTAAAATATTCCAATATCCGCATCTTTGCCACCAGCTTTTTAACCGGTATGGCATGCTGGAAAACAAACTCATCTATACTTTGTACGAATGGAGAGGTAATTTTATATTGGTATTCAACCACCGAACCTTCCTTAACGTTCGGCATTGTAAATTTTACTTGTTTGTGATTTTTTGATACTTGGGTGTCAAATATGCTTTCCTTGTCCAATTTGGTCTCGACCATTTCCCCGTCATCCATAGTATAGGTATAACCCTTTAACCCGCTTACCCTCTCATCTGCCCCACTTGTCTCATATAAGTTGATAGCCTCGGAGGCATAATCAAATCCATCCTTAGAATAGATTTTAATCCTGTTATGAACTTCGGTGATCAATCGTAACCCAACACCTTTGTCGTAACGGTAATAGGAATTCCGCTTTTTGAACAGATAGGCAGCTGACGCCGAGGAATCAGTAGGATGCTGTTTTTCAAGTACTTCCTCTTCAGAAACCTTCCCAAATTTATAGTCTTGGGCATGCACGGACCCGAAAAAGAACAAAACGATCAATAGTTGTACAAGTTTAGTTTTGGCTGTCATTCTTTAAAATGATTTTTTGGTTGTCATTTTTTGCAATTGCTCTCATAAACGCCCTGAAATCTTGATAGGATTCCTTGGGATATTCCCCAGCATTGAGCTGTAGGGATCTTTTGAACAGCAATTGTTTTTCACTTTTTTTGATGACCTCGGTCTTGTAAGCACCAAAAATTGTTTCTTGAACCATTTTTTCCGGAAGCGCGGTAAAATGAAAATTATCCGGGATTTCTATTATGGTTTCGTCTTCATCCAAAAACCCACGTTGTACCACAAAGGGCATTTTCCTGTCCCTGTACCTGGGGGGCACATACAAACCATTGTTGAATGCATTGAGGGTTAGGAGATAATCATTACCATTTTTGGACAGATAGTTCAAGGCACTCAATTTCACATTTTCCGTGAAAACTACATTCTCCTTATCATTATCAAACTTAAAATCGAGTATGTCAAGCCCATTGATGTTGTCCCAGAAGTTTTTGTAATACTCAGTGTTGTCTTCTCTAGATCCTTTCTCCAAGGAAAATCGACCATCATATTGGATTCCCGTTGTTTTCAGTGTAACCTCACCCTTCATTGAAAGATTCTCCAAAACTCTATATCTGGCTTTAATGCTCTGTTTGTTCTGTTGGTTCAAGTATGAAGTTGTCGTCATAATCTCGCCACCATCAGGTTTAACCACCAATACTTTTCTACCATCGGTAAAATCTCCGATAAATCCAAATGGTAGGATTTGAGAGGTACAGTCTACCCAATAATACTGACCTTGATAGGGTATGGCCAGAATTACATGGTCTCCCTGGACCAAATCCGCAAAATCTTCCTCAAAATCAATTTTTGCGCTACCCGATTCCACTACCGCATAAAAAGATTCGACTCCTACAGCCTTTAGCAAGGCCTTGGTGTAATTGGTCAAGCCTTTGCAGTCACCATATTTAACCTTATCAACTTCTATGGCACTGATGGGCTGGATACCCCCTATTCCAATTTGAACACTGATATACCTCGTGTTGTCCTGGACATAGTTGTAGATTATTTTGGCCTTTTCCAGGTCATTATCAATCCCTTTGACCAGTTGTTGTATTTCTTTTACAGTGTTCTCCTCCAAAACATCCCTTCCTGCCAGCAATTCTTCTTGTATCCATATACCCATCTCGTGCCAATCATTCACTACGGCTTGGTATCCCTTGTAATGAAATTTGGGCAAGCGTATGGATAAGCTGGGTGCCAACAAACTGAATGAAGGGCTCAAACTTTCGGCCTCCATTGCTGGTATATTGGTGGCACTATACTGAAGTGAGCCCGCAATATCTGTCTTTTCAACCTGAACATTCTCCAAGTTCTTTTCCTTTACGATAGGTTTAAATTCAATAGAGGGATAGACAATGGAATATTCACTTTGCTGCACACTTATCCCATAACCTGATAAAAAATACCACGGTGGAAAAAATCCGGTGTCCGAAGTTTCAATCTCATAAGTAAATTCAACCGTATAAGGATATTGGGTTGGCACATACTTATAGTACAACACCCGATTGTCCAAATACAATGAAAAACCATCCACAGCAGCAACATCCTTGAAATCCCTTCTTTTTGCAACTTCAAGTTCATTTCCAAAAGCATCAAAAAAGGTAGCTTCAATTTTTTTTATTTTTCTTTCATCATCATACATTACCCTAGTGGCAGCATATTCGCTACCTGACTTGTTCAGGACTGTAACCACCTGCTTTACTGAATAGGTCATTTTATCTATGGATTCAATATGGATATCCATCCGATCTAAACGACCAACGGCATCGGCATTCTCCAACATTTCTTTGGGAATCTCGGCTACGCTATAATTTTGGGAAATGGAAAACTGGGCAACTAGGAAAAGGACAAACGTAAGAAATCGCATTCGAGGTTAAGTCTGGCTAATTAATGGTCTGGCTAAAGTGGTTAATTTCTTACAAGGTAAAGAACTTTTTCGACAAAAAACAACTATTCTTTGTTTTTGGTGTCGATACTGATCGTCACTGGACCATCGTTCAACAATTCCACTTTCATGTCGGCACCGAAGATTCCCGTGCCCACTTTTTTGCCCAAAATTGCTTCCAATTTATCCACAAACTCCTCATACATTGGAATGGCAATAGCTGGTTTTGAAGCTTTTATATACGACGGACGATTGCCTTTTTTGGTGAGTGCGTGCAAGGTAAACTGGCTTACCACAATAACTTCGCCACCGGTATCCATCACCGAAAGATTCATAACACCGGCTTCATCATTAAAAATTCGAAGATTGGCAATTTTTTGGGCCAACCAATCAATATCATCAGTTCCATCGGCATCCTCAATGCCCAATAGCACCAACAGTCCATGACCAATGGAGGAAACTACTTCACCATCAACGGTAACACTTGCTTTGGAAACACGCTGAATTACTGTTCTCATTATCGTTCCCTATATGGATTATCCTCTTCCCCGGTCAACATTTGCACATAACTGCGGTAACGGCTCCATGCCACCTCATCATTTTCCAGTGCTTCCTTTACCGCACATTTGGGTTCATCCAAATGCAGGCAATTATTGAACTTGCAATGCCCCTTCAATTCGAAAAACTCCGGAAAATAATCCCCGATTTCCTCTTTCTCCATATCCACGATACCAAATCCTTTAATGCCGGGGGTGTCAATGATCCGGGCATCGAATGATAGATCATACATTTCGGCAAAAGTTGTGGTGTGCTGCCCTTGAAGATGTTGCTCGGATATTTCTGCGGTTCTTAAATGGAGGCCTGGTTCCAGTGCATTTACCAAGGTAGATTTACCAACACCGGAATGGCCCGCGAACATACTGGTCTTACCCAGCATCATTTCCTTTACCTTATCCACGTTTTTGCCAGATTTCGCTTCTATTTGCAAACAAGTGTAGCCAATTTTGGAATAAAGATCCATAAGAAAGGCCACCTCACCTGTTTCCTCCTCGGAATAGGTGTCCATCTTGTTAAAAAGTAAGACCACTGGGATTTCGTAAGCTTCGGCAGTGACCAAAAAACGGTCAATAAAACTGGTGAAGGTCATGGGGTTGTTCAAGGTGATCAATAAAAAAACCTGATCCAAATTGGACGCAATGATGTGGGTCTGTTTGGACAGCTTGACCGATTTTCGGATAATATAGTTCTTGCGCTCCCCTATCGCTGAAATGACCCCAACGGTTTCATCGCCAATGGTTTCCAATTCGAACACCACATGATCTCCCACTGCGACCGGATTGGTGCTCTTGATGCCTTGGGTACGGAACTTTCCTTTGATGCGACATTCGTAAAATGCACCATCTTCAGCTTTTACGGTATACCAGCTACCGGTTGATTTATAAACAGTTCCGTTCACAATTTGTTCAAATTTTCACTACAAAGAAACAATATTCCTCGTTTTCCGTCGTATATCTTTGTCAACAGTTATTAATAAACATTAACGTTTCCAATATGAAAAAAATCGTTTTTATCGCAGTGATGACCCTAGCTGCCGCATTCGGAGGGAATGCCCAAGAGTACAAGGTAATTACCAGTGTGGAGTCCATTGTGCCCAACGGATTGGGAAGATCCAGGATTATCAATGCCCTTGAAGACAAAGATTATAGGGAGTTTACCAGTGTTCAGACCGAAGATGACAACACCCGAAACAAGTCGGACAGGGGCGAAATCAGGGTAAAAAACTTTGAGGAGACCAAATTGTTGAACTTCTACAACATTGGTGGTATCCGATTCCAGAACATTGCGGCCAACGATGCCGTGATCACCTCCATGATCAACGACATGATCGCCAACGGCTGGGAATTGGCCTTTGTGGTAAGTGGTGTGGAAAGTGAAGGCGGAAAAGGAGATGGACAGGGCATCTTTATCACCCGTTACATTTTTAGAAAGTAATTTTATTTGCTCCATAAAAAAGCCCCTTCAGTTTTGAAGGGGCTTTTTTTATCCATCTATTTTTCATTAGTCTTTTATATAGACCCTGCCGCCTACAAAGGTCTTTTTGTTGACCTGTTTTGGGCTACCGTACACATACACATCGCCACCGGCCTTTACATTAATGTCTACCACTTCGGAGGCAAACACATCGGCCTCTCCCCCTGCTGAAATTTTAATGTCCGTATTGGAAGTTTGCAAGGCCCTACCTTCAAAAATGCCACCTGTATTGAGCACCACGGTTTGACTTTTGGCCAACCCGGAAGCTTCAACAATACCTCCGGTCACAGCCCTAATATCCGCATAATCCACATCCATTCCAATATGAATCATGGCACCTTCCTGGGCACGCAATTCGATCCTGTTCTTTTTCACCAGTTCATTACAGGTAATTTGGGCTCCTTCGTTCCCATCGATCACATCGAGGTCGGTGTAATAAACTTCGATCATCGTATCCTCACCCTGAAACTTTTTGTCCAATTGCATACGCAGTTTCAATACGCCATTTTTGTTGGTCCAGGTAATGTCGTCCACGTTCCAACCCTTGATCAAGATTCGGTTTTCATCGGATTGGATCAAATTGACTTCAATAAGATCAAAAACCTTGATTTCGCGGAACTCTCCCACCTCCCTGTCAATGATTCGCTGGGAAAACATAACCAAGGGAAGCAAAAGCAAACTAAGTGTATATATTTTTTTCATGATAGAGTGTTTTTACTTTTGAAAGAGGGCAGAGAAATGAAATTGTTACAGTCGAAAACAAAAAAACCACCCAAAGACTGGAAAAATACCAATCTTTGAATGGTTCCTTATCAAAGAATTAAACGACTACGCGTTGATGATCTTTTCTTGGTGGTTGATGGATTCCTGGTGAATGGCCTTGAACATTTTCAACACAAATTCCTCGCTCAATCCACGTTGCTCGCCTTCCAAAATCATATTGCCCAAAATGGCGTTCCAACGATTGCTTTGCAAAACGGCAACGTTTTTCTGTTTCTTCAATTCACCTATTCCATCAGAAACCTTCATTCGTTTACCCAACAACTCGATCAATTGGTTATCGAGCACATCGATCTGTGCGCGAAGATTGCTCAATTTGCTATTGTATTCTGCTTCTTCATCGGTTTCCTTACGAATGCGAAGATCTTTCATGATCTGCACCAATCGTTCCGGGGTCACCTGCTGTGCAGCATCACTCCATGCGTTATCTGGATCACAATGGGTCTCAATCATCAAACCATCGAAGTTCAGGTCCAACGCTGTTTGGGATACATCAAAAATCATATCGCGCTTTCCGGTAATGTGGCTTGGATCGTTGATGATGGGCAGATCGGGGAACTTGGTCTGCAACTCAATGGCCAACTGCCATTCCGGAATGTTACGGTATTTCGATTTTTCATACGTTGAAAACCCACGATGGATAACACCCAATTTTTCGATATTGGCAGAGTGCAACCGTTCTACCGCGCCCAACCACAAGGACAAGTCTGGATTTACCGGGTTTTTCACCAAAACAATTTTATCGGTCCCCTCCAAAGCATCGGCAATTTCCTGAACAATAAACGGACTTACCGTTGATCGAGCTCCGATCCACAACAAATCCACATCATATTCCAACGCCAATTCCACATGTGCCCTGTTGGCCACTTCGGTAGCGGTTTTCATTCCGGTCTCCTCCTTCACTTTTTGCAACCATTTTAAACCTATGGCACCCACTCCCTCAAAATTTCCTGGACGTGTTCTAGGTTTCCAAATGCCTGCCCTATAATAGTTGACATCGGTGTCTTTAAGTTCGTGTGCGATCTTTAGCACCTGTTCTTCGGTTTCGGCACTGCATGGTCCTGCTATCACCAATGGATGACCCAAATTCATGTCATCCAACCATTTTCTCATTTCCTTCGTGTTTTCCATACTACTGTCTATTTTTTTGTAAGTGGAATTCCTTTTAGTATTTGTTTTATTTTATTGGTATTGCTCATTTCTTGATGGACATTTTCAAAATCATTGTCCTCTATCATCTGTTTGAACGCGGTAAGGTTTTGGATATACTCCTCCAACGTTTCCACCACATTGTCCTTGTTCTGTTCAAAGATGGGCGCCCACATATCGGGAGAACTTTTAGCCAACCGCACGGTGCTTTCAAAACCACTCCCGGCCATGTCAAAAATATCGCGTTCGTTCTTTTCTTTTTCGATAACCGTTTTTCCCAACATAAACGAACTGATATGTGACAAATGGGATACATAGGCAATGTGCTTGTCGTGCGCCACTGGGTTCATGTACCGAATCCGCATCCCGATATCCTGTACGAGGGTCAAGGCCCTTTCCTGAAGTTTGAAGGCAGTTTTTTCTACCTCGCAAATGATCATGGTCTTATCTTGGTACAGACCTTGCAAAGCAGCCGTTGGTCCTGAAAATTCAGTACCTGCTATGGGGTGACATGCCAAAAAGTTTCTCCGCTTTGGATGTTCGGACACACTATCGCAAATCAATCGTTTGGTGGATCCTGCATCCAAAACCACCGTATCTTCACCAACCGCATCCAAAATCTTCGGCAGCTCCATTACCAAGGCATTTACGGGTATGCTCACATAGACCAAATCAGCAGAGGACAAGGAAGCATAGTCGCCCTTTTCATCAATGATTTGCAATTCCAAGGCCTTATCCAAGTGATCTTCACGTTGGTCAAGACCGATGATCTTGGCATTCGGATGCAATTTTTTGACATCCTTGGCAAACGACCCTCCAATCAACCCTATTCCTATTATCGCAACTTCCATGGTCAAAATCTAGCTATTGCTTCTTTAATTTTTTCTTCCTTTACGCAAAGGGAAAACCGGATATACCCTTCCCCATTGCTCCCAAAAATGGTTCCCGGTGCAATAAAAATGTCCTTTTCATTCAAAACCTCATCAATGAATTGTTCCGATGAAGGTGCACCTTCGGGCAACTTGCACCACACAAACATGCCTACAGCATTTCTGTCATATTCACAGCCCAATTTATCGGCCAACTCAAACATCAACTCCCTTCTTTTGGTGTAGACGTGATCCAATGCTTCAAACCATTCCGGACCGCTTTGCAGGGCCACAACGGCTCCTTTTTGAATACCGTAGAACATGCCCGAATCCATGTTGCTTTTCACCTTGAGCACTGCATTGATGTGCTCCGCATTGCCCAAAACCATGCCCACTCTCCATCCCGCCATATTGAACGTCTTGCTCAAACTGTTCAATTCAAGTGTACATTCCTTGGCGCCATCAATGGACAATATACTAGTTGGGTTGTTGGACAGCACAAAACTGTACGGATTATCGTTTACCAAAAGAATATTGTTTTCCTTGGCGAAGGCCACCAACGACTGCAATTGTTCCAGAGTTGCAGTTGCCCCGGTGGGCATGTGCGGATAACTCACCCACATCAATTTCACATTGGAAAGATCTTGTTGCCCCAACGCTTCCAGATCGGGAAACCAGCCATTTTCTTCCTTAAGGTCATAGCTGATGGGTACACCACCCACCAAATTGGTCACCGATCCATAGGTTGGGTAACCGGGGTTCGGCAACAAAACCCCATCGCCAGGATTTAGGAATGCCATGCTAATATGCATGATGCCCTCCTTGGAACCCATCAATGGCAAAATTTCGGTATTGGGGTCTACTTCAACCCCAAATTTTTCATTATAAAAGTCGGCAATGGCCTTTCTCAGTTCCGGCAAACCTTGATAGCTCTGGTACTGATGCGCACCCGTATCCGATATGCAACTTTGCAAAGTTTCCAACACTCGGGGCGATGGCGCCAAATCCGGACTGCCTATCCCCATGTTGATAATGGGTTTCCCTTGATCGATCAATCCCCTGACTTCCCTCAATTTTTTGGAGAAGTAATATTCCTGCACGCTATGTAACCTATCGGCTGTAATCATAACAACAACGCGTTTTTATATTCACCCAAAACCTGAAAATCTTCGGACATGATGTCCAACAAGGATTTAGCCTTGGCAAAATGTTCGTATTTATCAAAGGTCACATCCACGAAAAAGGCATATTTCCATGGGGTCTCAATTACAGGAAGTGACTGTATTTTGGTAAGGTTCAAATTGCAATCGCTCATCACGTTCAAAACCGTGGCCAAACTGCCTCTCTTGTGATCGGTGATGAACCGCAACGAAGCCTTATTGATTTCCTCTTCTGGCCACATCTTGTTCTGTTTTTTCAGGATGATAAACCGGGTGGAATTGTTCTTAATGGTCTGAATGTTATTCGCTATGATTTCCAAATCATAGAGTTCCGAAGCCATTTTTGGTGCAATGGCTGCGATATGTTCCAATTTTTCATCATTGATGCGTTTGGCGGTTTCCGCCGTATCCGCACTTTCCACCAATTTGATTTGTGGATAATCCTTGAAAAACTCCTTGCACTGCAGCAAAGCCATCGGATGCGAATGTACTTCCTTCACATCGTCCATGGTTTTACCCCTCAACACCATCAGGTTGTGATGAATGTTCAAATAGTGCTCACCGATTACATGGATCTTGTTGTGATACACCAAATTGTAGTTTGGAATAATGGAACCGGCTATTGAATTCTCTATGGCCATGATTCCCTTGTCCGCAGACCCGTCCAACAAATGTTGCACAACGGCATCGAACGAGCTGCATTCCAACAATTCGATATCGTTGCCGTAAAAATCGATGGCAACCTGATGATGGTTGGAACCCTTTATTCCCTGAATGGCAATTTTTAAACCCATTGCAAAAAAAAAGCCCCGATTTGAAATCGGGACTTTACATATTGGTTATACTTTAAACGTACTCAAAACAGTCCCGATTCTCTTTGAAAAAAGAAGTAAAAATAAAAACCGTTCCAGAAATACGTGTTTGTCATGTCGTTGTAAAATCTTGGCTAATTTAGGTATTCAATTCGAAACAGGCCTTCTTCCTCAAATTTTTTTTGATTTTTCTCAAATTCGGAATATTCATTGCGTTTTGCCTTGAAGAATCATTACTTTTTTGAGAATATCACTGTTTCCAATCCGTACAACTCCAAACTTGGATGTCCAATCAAAACATCCTTCAACTAATGGTGTAAAAGTGTATTTTTGGATTTCAAAACCTTTTCGAATGTCGATAACCGTTCAAAACATCACCAAATCCTTTGGCCCTCAAAAAGCATTGAACAACGTTTCCTTTTCCATCAAAAAAGGAGAAGTGGTCGGTTTTTTGGGACCGAACGGGGCTGGAAAATCGACTATGATGCGCATTTTGACCACCTACTACAAAGCAGATGGCGGTGATGCTGAGGTAAACGGATTTGATGTGTTGAAATCGGAACGGGACGTGCAGAAAAGCATTGGCTATCTTCCGGAGCACAATCCGTTATACCTGGAAATGTATGTTAAAGAATACCTTGCTTTCAATGCGGATGTGTACAAAGTGCCAAAGTCAAAAATTGAAGCGGTCATTGAACAAACCGGACTTACGCCCGAAGCACACAAAAAAATAGGTCAACTGTCCAAAGGTTATCGCCAGCGGGTCGGATTGGCAGCAGCTTTGCTCCATGATCCCGAGGTGTTGATCTTGGACGAGCCGACCACGGGTCTTGACCCCAACCAATTGATCGAGATCCGAAAACTGATCCGGGAGATCGGCAAGGAAAAAACAATACTGCTTTCCACACACATCATGAAAGAGGTGGAGGCCGTTTGCGATAGAGTCATCATCATCAATAAAGGACAATTGGTTGCCGACAAGCGATTGGAAGAATTGCGCGAAGCGGAGGAACAGATCATTGAGGTGGAATTTGATTTTCGTGTGGAGGAGCAACTGTTACAACAAATGCCCCATGTGGCCAAAGTAATCAATACCGGAGGCTTTGTTTACGAGATTACCTTCAGCACGTCCAAAGATATGCGTCCGGCCGTTTTCGATTTTGCCCACGACAACCAATTGAAAACCCTTCAATTGAGCCGAAAGAACAAAAACCTGGAAAGCCTTTTTACGGAGTTGACCTCAAAATAGCAACTCATCCATTTAGTCGATTGATGGACAAATGTCATAGTAAAACCTATTCAAATATGGTACTTTTGCAGTTCAATTGAATCTTGATTTATGGGGAAGAACAACGCCAGATTGGAATTGCCAAAAGAAGCGATGAAAGCCTACGGGTATCAAATCGTGGATGCCATTGTGGAACACCATGTTACGCAGGATCAAAAATTTCCGGTTGCCTTCGGCTCAAGGGAAGAAATGGACAAATTGTTCCTGGAGGAAGCTCCTGAACAAGGAATGGACCCTTCCGCTGTTCTGGATTTCGTGTTGGAAAAGGTAATGACCAACACCACCAATATGGCCCACCCCAAATCATTTTCCTTTGTACCCGGCCCCAGCAACTTCGTCAGTGTGATGGCCGATGCCTTGGCCACTGGTTATAACATTTTTTCCGGTGGATGGTCCATAGGTCCAGCGGCGGCGGAGCTGGAGATTGTCACCATTCAATGGTTGTTGAAAATCTTTGGCTTTCCGAAGAAAAAAGGAGGTGGCATCTTCACCAGCGGGGGTTCCATGGCCAACCTGACTGCCGTGGCGACCGCTCGACGAATCAAATGTGGTGATGATTTTTCCAATGCGGTGATCTATTTGTCCGATCAAGCACATTCATCCAATATCAAGGCCATTAGGGTATTGGGCTTTAAAAAAGAACAAATTCGGATCATCCCCACCGATAGCGAACTTAAGTTCTCCTTGAACAAACTCAAAAACTGTATTGCAAAAGATCGTCTCGAAGGGCTTCACCCCTTCTGCTTAATCGCTTCTGCAGGAACTACCAATACGGGGACCGTGGACCCGTTGAGTGAACTGGCCAAAATCTGCAAGAAAGAAGATATCTGGTTCCATGTCGACGGGGCTTATGGCGGGGCTGCCTACCTTTCCCCAAAGGGGAAAACCATGATGAAGGGCATTGAAAAGGCCGATTCGTTGACCGTTGATCCCCACAAATGGTTTTACCAACCCTATGAAATGGGCTGCCTTTTGGTGCGGAACCACAAAGATCTGAGCCATACATTTACCGAACACCCTGAGTATTTAAGGGATATTGAAGGAAACACTTCAGAAATCAATTTTTATGACCACGGCATCCAATTGACACGAAGGTTCAGGGCCCTCAAGTTTTACATGTCATTAAAAACCTTTGGCCTAAAAGAGTTCAGGGATGCGATTACCTATAACATCGACCTAGCGGAAGAAGTGGAAAACCTGTTGCGGGGCAGTAAAAGTTGGGAAGTGGTGTTTCCTGCCACCTTGGCCGTGATCAATTTCAGGTACCATCCTATCCACAAAAATTACAGCGAAAAACAACTGGATGAAATCAACCAGTACATCTCTGAAAAAGTTGTTGCCTCGCGAAAAGCTTTGTTGGTCACTACGCTATTGAACAACCAAGTGGTATTGCGCATGTGTTTAATCAACCCCAGGACCACTATGGACGACGTGACAGAAACTTTGGACCTGTGCCGAACCTTTGCTTTGGAAATTGAGGAGAAAATGGCGCAAAAAGTCTAAACCAGTTGTTCAAATAAGCAGGAAATGGCTTCATCCAGTTCCTTTTGCACCTTTGGATCGGTACAATTGATCAAAATAGAAACCACTTTTTCTTCTTTTGGATAGATAAAAAGATTGGTGTAGGCCCCGACACTGTTGCCCACATGACCCACAAATGATCTGCCCGAAGCATCTTGGCTCACTTGAAAGCCCAAACCATAATAAGTTTGCTTTCCATTTACGGTTTGTGAGGTCAACAATTGATTGTAGGTTTCCTTTTTGAGCAATTTGCCTTCCAGTACCGCCTGTCCCAATTTGGCGATATCAACACTGGTGGACAAAAACCCACCTCCTGCCAATTTGTAGGTATTGTTCACGGGCACCGCATGTTTAAAACAATGGGATCTTTTGGTATAAAAGTTAGCGGCATTCTGTTGTCGGTCCTCCGTAGTGTATGTGGAATCCAATCCCAAGGGCATCAACACTTTTTCCTTAACATATTGAGGAAATGGTATTCCGCTGGCCTCCTGCATGGCTAAAGAAAGCAAAACAAAATCAAAACTGTTATAGAGGTATCCATGACCAGGTTGAAAGATCAGGGGGTCGTTTTTAAAGACTTGGATACTATCCTTAATGGAAAAATCCCGGTCCATGGCGAACTCTTTTCCTTTGTAGGCCCGAATGCCAGCTGTATGGCTTGCCAATTGACGTAGCGTTATATCAAAACCCTTTTGGGGGAAGTAGGGTGCGTGATCGTACAAAGAATCGTCCCAACCCAAGATACCTTCTTCCACCATCTTTCCGAAAGCCAATCCGGTGATGCATTTGGAAATACTGGCAATCCTAAAAACAGTGCTTTTGGGGTCTATTTTTTCCCTGGTTTCCAAATGGGCATATCCATATCCTTTTTGCAGGAGGACCTCCCCTTTATCAAAAACACTGACTGCCAATCCCGGTACTTTACGTTCGGCCACCAAATTGTGGAACAGCACATCTGCTTTGTCCAAACCGTGGAGCCCATCCAATGACCTCACCTTTGGAAAAGGAGCGAACCAACTTTTGATAAGCGATAGTAAGCGCATTCAACCTGTGTAAATGAAAATCGAAAATACCAAGAATTATTTGGGACTGGTGCTTAATCCCTAAAAATTAGTCGTCCATTGAACAACTCTTCCACCTCGATATTCGGCGGTCGGTTTACACTGATCACATCCCCAGTGGAACGAATGACCCCACTAATGCTTTGTTCCGGATTCACAATTACATCATTGGTGCCCCGATGATCGAGAACTACATTTTGCGCTACCAGATTTTCAGCTTCAATGCGTGAATCCCCTGCAGCAATGGAAACATTAAAGGTTTGTGCAGCACCCCTCAATTTAAAATAGGCAATACCATTCACAATGATTCGGACATTGGTCGAGTTCAGTTCCAAATCAAAAGAACCGTCGGTAGTTTCCGCTTCCGGGTTGGTAAAGCTTTCGGAAATCAGGGTCAAACTGGGATAATCCAAAACACCATCACTGGAAATAGGAAAACCCGTGCTGCTTCGAATTTCTGAAATATTGGGAGAAGTTACATAAATGGTGGTCAACCCATACTTCCGCACATAATTACAACCATTTTCGTTGCGCAAAACTAGGCGACCATCGATCACTTCTGCTGAAACATCGTTCAATAAAAACTCCCCGGTTTCCACTTCCACCTGTTGGGTTTCACCCTGTTTCAAAACCACATTAAGGTTTTCAAAAGCGGTAATTTTAGTAAACTCGGATACATCCAAAGTTTTTCGGGACAAATCCCCTGCATTTTGGAAGCAATCGGGTACATTTTCACCATTACAGGAGATTTGGAGAACAGTACAAAGCAAAACAAATACTTTCCAGATTCCTCTGGAAGCGATTGGTGTGCCATTTTTTTCCATTGTCAACATCCCTGCCTAAATTCTGATTCCTATTCCAAATTCCACTGCCTCTGCCTTGGCTGCATGCGATTTTAAGGTGATAGCTCCATACACCTTATCCCCGAAATATCTTTTGAGTCCAATCCTGTTGTACACCCTTCCTTCAAAATCGAACGGATAATACACGTAGTAGCCCAATTGGGCGATAACGCTCATTTTGTTGATGAACAGTTCGTGCCCCAAAAACAGCCCTACCCGTTTATAATCCGTATCGGCGGCCACATTGTTTTCAGGAAATGCGATGGATTGGTAACGAATCAATTCCTTTAAAAAATTGGAGAAATAAACGTCCGTTCCCAGTTGAATGGCGCTCCATCGTCCCACCCGCTTATCGGCATAGGCCGAAACTATCAAAAATCCGTAACGACCCGAATTGATCACATCACTTTCGTTCACCCCTGCGCGCAACGCCAAATTCAACCGAATCGGCTCAGTAATTTTCACTTTCTCCCCGGGTTCCACAAATTCGAAAGTTTGATCATTGTCCAGATCATAGGTCAACCCAAAGTTCACCGCCATGGTATTGGTGGATGTATTGGGCGCCTTAAAATTGGCGTTCGAATAATGAATGAGGGAAATCCCAGCCTTGAAACCAAATCCCGCAACCAAGTTTTCCTTATGGTAGTTGAACATGACAAAGGTGCTTGCCAACAAGTGGGTACCATAGGCATTGTTCCTAAAATTGGTGTTTTTATCGTACGGGTTGGTACTGTAGGCCATTCCTTGCCCTATTCGAAGCTGTAGATTTCTTTTAAAAAAATAGAAGTTGTAATGGGCATACAATCCATAGAGGTCCCCCAATGTTGCATTGTTGGTGTTTTGGTAGACGAAGGAAACACCGGTATCTGGATAACCGAAATCGGATTCCCAATCCTCATGGCCATATCGTTTGCGGTTGAATCCCAAAATGAGCCCACCGGGATGCTCCGTGATCAAATGGGAAATATCGGTATTGTGCAACAAAATGGAGCCATAAAATTGACTGGCATCCACCGTATATTTTTTGGGCACTTCCCCGTTTTGGGAAAACCCAAAGAGCACACTTAAAAATAAAGTCAGGCTAAGTAGGTACCTCATTGGGCGCAAAAGTAGGAAATTAAAACACCTCCTTGGCAATATCCTTGATGTTATCCGATTTTCCCATGGAATAATAATGCAACACCGGCACGCCGGCAGCCTTCAATTCCTTGGATTGTTGAATGGCCCATTCCACCCCAACCTGACGTACCTCTTGATTGGATGTACAGGCTTCCACAGCCTCGATGAGCTCTTGTGGAATGTCTACTCGGAATACTTGGGGCAACAACTGCAGATGTCGTTTTACCGCGATGGGCTTTATTCCAGGAATGATTGGCACATTGATACCCAGGGCACGTGCAGCTTCCACAAATTCGAAGAATTTTTTATTGTCGAAAAACATCTGGGTCACCACATAATCGGCTCCGAGTTCCACTTTTTCCTTCAATCGTTTTAAATCGGATTGCAGGGATGGGGCTTCCATGTGTTTTTCGGGATAACCGGCCACCCCTATACAAAAATCACCACATTCGTTGGACTCTATGGTATCGTGCAGGTATTTTCCTTTATTAATGTCATGAATCTGTTTCACCAATTCGGAGGCGAATTGGTGGCCACCTTTGGTGGGCGTAAAGTATTTCTCCTCTTTTCTGGCATCCCCACGAAGTGCCATCACATTTTCAATTTCCAGATATTGACAATCCACCAATAGATATTCGGTTTCCTCCTTGGTAAAACCGCCGCACAATACATGGGGAACGGTATCCACATCGTATTTATGCTTCAAAGAGGCACAAATACCTAAGGTTCCGGGCCGTGTTCGAGTCAGTTTTTTGTCCAACAAACCATCTTTCTCTTTATAGATGTACTCTTCCCGTGAGGTGGTGACATCAATAAAAGGTGGTTTGAACTCCATCAAGGGATCGATATTCCTGTAGAGTTCCTGTATACTTTTTCCCTTTACCGGCGGAACAATTTCAAAACTGAAAAGCGTTTCTCCCTTCGCTTTTTTTATATGGTCCGTTATTTTCATTTAATGGTCGTCTGCTATATTCGGTGCCAGCCATTTTTGGGCTTCCTCCAAAGTTATCTGTTTTCTGTTTGCAAAATCCGCTACTTGGTCCTGCGTGATTTTTCCCAGTCCAAAATACTTTGCTTGTGGATGTGCAAAATAGTAACCGCTTACACTGGCCGCTGGCCACATGGCCAAGCTTTCTGTCAGGGTTACCCCAATATTTTTCTCGACATCCAACAATTCCCAAATGGTCAATTTTTCCAAATGATCGGGGCATGCAGGATAACCTGGGGCCGGACGAATGCCTTGGTACTGTTCCGCAATCAATGCCGTGTTATCCAATTGTTCATCGTCGGTATATCCCCAATAATTGGTTCGTACCTCTTTATGCAAGTATTCGGCAAATGCTTCCGCCAAACGATCGGCCAGTGCCTTAACCATAATGGAATTGTAATCGTCATGTTCCTTTTCGAAAGTTTCGGCCAGTTCTTGGGCGCCAAATCCGGTACTCACACAAAAACAACCTATGTAGTCCTCAATACCCGATTCTTTGGGCGCGATAAAATCGGCCAGTGCGATGTTGGGCACTCCTTCCCTTTTCTTGGATTGTTGACGCAGTGTCCTGAAAATTGCTTCCTCCCCTTTGGTCACAACCTTAATATCATCCCCATTGATTTGGTTGGCAGGAAACAATCCAAAGACCGCTTTCGCTTTCAATAATTTTTCGTCGAATATCCTCTGAAGCATCACCTGAGCATCCTTGAAAAGATCAGTGGCATGTTCGCCCACCACCTCATCCTTCAAAATGTCAGGATATTTTCCGTGCAGGTCCCAACTTCTAAAAAATGGGGTCCAGTCAATAAATTCCTTCAATAGGTTCAGATCCACATCTTCCAGTACATGTAAGCCCAATTGGTTGGGCTTTTTGATGTCCGATGGGTTCCAGTCGATTTGAAGTTTGTTCTTTCGGGCTTCTTCAAGCGACAGATATTCCTTTTGCTTGCCCCGGTTCAGGAACTTTTCCCTGAAACTCTCATAATCGAGCTTGATAGATTTTTTGTAGTTCTCCGAATCTTTATGCAACAAATCACCCACCACGGTCACCGCCCTGGATGCATCGTTCACGTGCACCACGGAATGACTGTACATCGGGTCGATCTTGACCGCTGTGTGTGCTTTACTGGTGGTGGCACCTCCAATCAAAAGGGGCACGTTGAAATTTTGGCGTTCCATTTCCTTGGCCAAGAACACCATTTCATCCAAGGATGGGGTGATCAAGCCGCTCAATCCAATGATATCCACTTGTTCTTCCTTGGCCTTGTTGATGATTTTTTCAGGAGGCACCATCACCCCCAAATCAACAATTTCATAGTTGTTACAGGCCAATACCACGCTGACAATGTTTTTGCCAATATCGTGCACATCGCCCTTCACAGTAGCCATCAGTATTTTACCGGCAGCCTTGGAATTTTTATCCTTCGATGCTTCGATATATGGCGTAAGGTGAGCCACGGCCTTTTTCATCACCCTTGCCGATTTGACCACTTGGGGCAGAAACATTTTTCCACTGCCAAATAAGTCACCCACCACGTTCATGCCGGTCATCAAATGACCCTCTATCACTTCCAATGGTTGCTCGACACTCAATCGGGCCTCCTCAACATCTTCCACGATGTATTGATCGATACCTTTTACCAAGGCTCGGGTAATTCGATCTTGTAAGGGTTCTTCCCGCCATGATAGATCTACTTTGCTCTCCTTGGCAGTACCTACAACAGTTTCCGCAAATTCAAGCAATCGTTCGGTGGCATCCTCGCGTCTATCCAGCAACACATCCTCTACATGCTCCAGTAAATCCTTGGGGATATCATCGTACACCTCCAACATGGTGGGGTTTACGATACCCATGTTCATCCCTGCCTTTATGGCGTGGTACAAGAATGCGGAGTGCATGGCTTCCCTTACCGTGTTGTTTCCGCGAAAGGAAAAGGACACATTGCTAACCCCACCACTCACACTGCAATATGGGAGATTTTTGCGCACCCACCGTGTTGCTTCGATAAAATCGATGGCATTGCGACGGTGTTCTTCCATCCCCGTGGCAACGGGAAATATATTCAAATCAAAAATGATGTCTTCCGGGGCAAATTTTACTTTGTTCACCAAAATATCGTAGGAACGCTTTGCGATTTCAATCCTGCGCTCATAATTGTCTGCCTGGCCCACTTCATCAAAAGCCATTACAATGACCGCTGCACCGTAGCGCTTGATCAATTTTGCCTGATGGATGAAGGTTTCTTCACCTTCCTTTAAACTGATGGAATTCACCACACACTTACCCTGGACCACCTGCAATCCGGCTTCGATGATTTCCCATTTGGAGCTATCGATCATGATGGGCACACGGGCAATATCCGGCTCGGAAACAATCAAATTCAAAAACTTGACCATGGCTTCCTTGCCATCGATCAGACCATCATCCATATTCACATCAATGATCTGGGCTCCCCCTTCCACCTGGTTTCGGGCAATGGCCAGTGCCTCGTCGAACTTTTCCTCTTTGATCAAGCGCAGGAATAATTTGGAACCGGCCACATTGGTGCGTTCCCCCACGTTTATGAAATTGCTTTCCGGGGTAATGACCAGGGGTTCGAGGCCTGATAATTTCAAATGTCTTTGTTCGTTGTCCTTCACTATAAATGTTCTTTATACTGTTTCGGAAACTTTCCTGGGTTTATAATTTTTTACTACCTCAGCAATTTGTTTGATGTGTTCCGGTGTGGTACCGCAGCATCCGCCCACAATGTTCACCAAACCTTTTTCCGCATATTCCTTGATTTGGGCCGCCATTTGTTTCGGTGTTTCATCATATTCCCCAAAAGCATTGGGCAAACCGGCATTGGGATGTGCAGAGGTTGCGAATTCCGTTTTGGCCGAAATCACCTCCAAATGGGGCACCAATTGTTTGGCTCCAAGCGCACAATTGAACCCGACCGATAGAATGGGGATATGGGATATGGAAATTAAAAAGGCTTCAGCTGTCTGCCCCGATAAGGTCCTGCCGGAAGCATCGGTTATGGTTCCACTGACCATTACGGGCACTTCAATGTTGCGTTCGTCCTTTACTTCTTCAATGGCAAAAAGGGCCGCTTTGGCATTCAACGTATCAAAAATCGTTTCGACCAACAATAGGTCTGCACCACCATCCAACAACGCTTCCACTTGCTGTTTGTAGGCTTTTCTAAGTTCATCGAACGATACAGCTCGGTAACCTGGGTCGTTCACATCGGGCGACATACTCGCCGTTTTGTTTGTGGGGCCCATACTGCCTGCCACAAAACGTGGTTTACTGGGATCTTTTTCGGTATACTCTTGGGCAACTTGTTTGGCTATTCTTGCTGATTCATAGTTCAACTCGTATACCAATTCTTCCATACCATAATCTGCCATGGCAATGGTTGTCCCTGAAAAGGTATTGGTCTCAATGATATCGGCACCGGCATCCAAATAGGCTCTGTGGACATCGGCAATGGCCTTCGGCTGGGTCAACGACAACAGGTCGTTGTTTCCTTTTAGGTCACTTGGCCAATCCTTGAACCGTTCGCCCCTAAAATCTTCCTCCTCGAATTTATAGCGCTGCAGCATGGTACCCATGGCACCATCAAGCACCAAAATTCGTTCGTTCAGAATGTCTTCAATCTTTTGCATAACATAATCTCCTTTCTAAAAAGGCTATAATGGGATCAAGAAAAGCAAAGGAAATACTGCGAAGTATTCGATTCGTTATCCTTCCCCATTTGGCAGGACTTGCTCCTGACCTTCCCGAGAATAGTTCAGGATAAGGGTAGAATGTAGCACCTTCTCGAAGACGAGGGTTGCTAAGGCTTCGCAGGGTCCAATCCCTCCACCTTTCTTGATAACACTTTCAACTTATTAATGAACTGGACTGCAAAGAAACGGCTCTCCCTACTGAAAAGCAAAAAATGGACCTTGATTTTTACATTTCAAACAATAAAAAAACGGATTGAAAAATCAACCCGTTTTATAACACTCATTGTTAGATTTTAAATCATCATACCGCCGGTAGCTTCAATGCGTTGGGCGTTGATCCATCGGGCATCCTCGGTACAGAGAAAAGCTACTATGCCACCAATGTCTTCCGGCACACCTACACGCCCCAAGGCCGTAAATTTGGAAACAATGTCCCTTTTCACCTCATTGGTTTTGTTCTCACCCCCTCCAAAATCGGTTGCAATGGCCCCCGGTGCCACTACATTGGCCGTTATTTTTCGCGGTGCCAATTCTTTGGCCAAATACCGTGTAAACACCTCCACTCCCCCCTTCATGGAAGCGTATGCCGACGAATTGGGAATCGTAAATCGGGCCAATCCGGATGAGATATTGATTATTCTGCCACCATCGTTCAAATAAGGCAATGCTTTTTGGGTGAGAAAATAAACACCTTTCAAATGCACGTTCATCATCTCATCGAACTGCTCTTCCGTAGTGGATACAAAAGGTTCATAAACTCCCGTACCCGCATTGTTGATCAGAAAATCGAAGGTGGAGGTTGCAAAGGTTTTTTTTAATCCATCCGCTAATTGATCATAAAAAGCATCAAATGATTTAACATTGGAGGTGTCCAATTGCAGGGCCAACCCTTTCTGACCCATTTTTACAATCTCGGTGACCACTTCATGGGCACTGCTTTTATTTGAATGGTAGGTCAACACCACGTCGAAACCTTTTTTTGCCAAGTTGACAACCATATTTCTTCCCAGTCCGCGACTTCCTCCGGTCACTAGTGCAATTTTGTTTTCTTTCATTTTAAATTGATTTTATTTTTCATGCAAATGTTGGGCTATTTCCTTGAATGGATTTGCATGCTTCAATCCATTTCTTGCAAAAATCAAATTTCGATGCCTTTCCGAAATTTCAGAGGAGAAGTATTGGACAATTTTTTGAAGAAGTTGGAAAAATGGGCGGGGTCTTCAAAACCAAGTCCAAATGCAATTTCCGAAATGGTCCAATCCGTTCTTTTGAGCATTACCTTCGCCTCCTCAAAAATGCGCGCATGTATGATTGCCGTGGTCGTGAGTCCGGTGGTTTCCTTTAACACCTTATTGAGATGGTTTGCATGCACCGCCAAACGTTCGGCAAAATCGTTGGCCGTTCTAAGGACCAATTGTTGTGAAGGCGTATTTATGGGAAACTGACGTTCCAACAATTCCACAAATAAATCGGTTATACGGGTGGAAGCATTCCTGTTGATTTCCACGGGCTGAACAGGATGCAGTTTTTGGCCCAGGTGCAACAGTTCCAGCACATATGCCCTAATCAGATCAAATTTGTACACATAATCTGATGACAGTTCACTTTCAATCTTTTTAAACAGGTGTTCCACTTCGGTAAACTCACCAGTATTGATGGTGAATATGGGCAGCCCACCAGGTTGGAACAGAGGCAGACTATCCAAGACCATCCCACTTTTATCCTTGGATAAAAAGTTTTCGGTGAAGACACAGAAGTAACCCGATTGATCCTCATCCTGGGGTACATAATGATAGGGAATGCGAGGTGATGCAAATAACAGGGCCCTATCTTCAATCTGAATTTCCTTGTCCGCATATTCGGCCTTGTTCCTTCCTTTGATCAAACTGATCTTGTAATAGGATCGTCGATCGTACCGCATTTCCCCATTGTTCAATCGAGTTCGGTATTCGGCAATGTTGAACACATTGAAATGACCAATGTCCTTTCCCAAGCCTTCGGGAAACGGAAGATTCAACTTTCCATAGAAATCCGTAAGGGTATATAAATCTTGCATCTTGTAAAATTCAAATATACTCCAAAACAAAAAAACCTTCCAAAAACAGTTTTGGAAGGTTTTGAGATAAATATAATGATTTTAATTGATGCTCTGAACCACTTCTTTTTTGGCTTCTTTTTTGGAACCATCAAATCCTTCAACCCCTCCAACGGTGGTATACTTCATCACATACCGCTTATCTGGATTGATGATCTGATAGGCATATTGACACATCACGGCCGCCTCATGGAACCCGGACAAGATCAATTTCAATTTTCCGGGGTAGGTATTTACGTCGCCGATGGCGAACACTCCGGGAATATTGGTTTGGTAGTCCATGGCATTGTTCACCTTAATGGCATTTTTCTCGATTTCCAGTCCCCATTTGCCAATCGGCCCTAGTTTGGGTGATAGGCCGAACAAGGGTATAAAGTAATCGGTTTCCAAATAGGTTTGTTCCTTGGACTCGTCATTGTATTTGATGACCACGGCCTGCAAATCGTCCTTGCCATGAATTTCGCTTACTTCAGCTTCGGTAAACAGTTGGATCTTGCCCAACTTGGCCAATTCCCTCGCTTTTTCAACTGAATCCAAAGCACCTCGGAACTCGTTTCTACGGTGGACCAAAGAAACTTCGGATGCCACATCGGCCAAGAATATGGACCAATCCAAAGCGGAGTCGCCCCCTCCGGAAATCACCACTTTTTTATCGCGGAATACTTCGGGATCTTTGATCATATATTCCACGCCTTTACTTTCGAACAGGTCCAAATTGGCAATCAATGGTTTTCTGGGTTCAAAAGAGCCCAAACCTCCAGCGATGACCACGACGGGAGCCTGATGTTGTGTTCCTTTATTACTTGTGACGATAAAAGAACCATCTTCTTGCTTTTCCAGGGTTTCGGCTCTTTCGCCTAAGGTAAACCCAGGTTCAAATGGTTTGATTTGCTCCATCAAACGTTCCACCAAATCCCCGGCCAATATTTCTGGGTAGGCGGGAATATCGTATATCGGTTTTTTGGGATAGATTTCCGCGCATTGACCCCCTGGTTGTGGCAAGGCATCTATTAAATGACATTTGAGTTTCAACAAACCTGCCTCAAATACGGTGAAGAGTCCTGTGGGCCCTGCACCAATAATGATGATATCTGTTTTGATCATAATTTTCCTTTTAATTCCTCTCGGCTATCCATGGCCGATGACTTGATTACACTTTTACTAGCAATTCTTTTCCCTTGTTCCGGTATTCCTTTTGAATATCCTGTATTTTTTGGCGATGGTTGACTACCTCACTGATGATAATTATGGCAGGATTGGCCAACTGCTGCTCCTTTGCCTTGTTCTCAATGGAAGCAACAGTGCCAATTCCTATTTTTTCGTTTTCGGTGGTTCCATTTTGAATGATGGCCACCGGAATGTTTTCCTTTCCTTCGTTCTTGAAGAGTTGCATAATTTCTCCCAATTTGGACATGCCCATTAAAATGATGACCGTTGCGCTTGACTTTGCAGCTAAGGCCACATCCTTGGATAATTTGTGCTCTTTGGTGGTTCCGGTGATTACCCAGAAACTTTCAGCGGCACCTCTTTTGGTCACCGGAATATGTTGTGATGCCGGGACTGATACCGAAGACGAGATTCCAGGCACTATGGCCACTTCCACTCCAAAGGCAGCAGCATACTCCATTTCCTCGGCACCACGGCCAAAGACAAACGGGTCCCCTCCTTTTAGGCGAACCACATGCTTCCCTTGTTGTGCACGTTCCACGATCAGATCATTGATTTGTTCTTGTTGGTAGGCATAACACCCTTTGCGTTTGCCCACGAAAATCTTTTCGGCTTTTGGTGCATACGCCAACAACTCCTTGGACACCAAAGCATCATACAGCACCACATCTGCACTTTGTAAGGCTTTGACTCCTTTTAATGTGATCAAATCCACATCCCCGGGTCCCGCCCCTACCACTGTCAATTTTCCGCTACGCATGTTGCAATTCCAATTTTCTGTAAGCCTCCAACCGTTCCAACACGGTTTTGGCATCTTCCAAATAACTCTTGGCAAATGTTTCAGAAGGTTCATTTTGGTTCAATTGCAATGCCAATTGTTCAAATCCTCCTTCAAAAGCAATCTTTTCTGTCGCCACATACAATGCATCAAAATCCTTGATGATGCTCGCATGGGTATTGGTCTTCACTTTTTCTGCCGTGAGCAGGGCCTTAGCCGAGTTCACGATGGACTGGTAGGAATAATAGATACTTGCCGCCCATTTTTCATCTTTGATGGCTTCTTCAGCGCTTTCTATCTTCTCTTGGCTTTCAAAGAAAAGGGTGGCCACCAAATCCACAATGGCACCGGCACATTCCCCAATTCCTATTTCTTGTTTGTATTTTTCCTCATTTCCCCAATCGATAAAATCTTCCGGGGTAAGGTTTTCCACATCGGTCAACGGTTTAAGCAGCTCGTAGAAGTACAGTTCTCCTTTCTCTGCATAATAATCGGTATAGGAGGACCCGTTCCCATTGGCTTCAAAATCATCCAAGATCAAACGAAGGGCCTGTGGACCTCTTTTACTTGGAATCTTTGCAACCTTGTCGGCAAACTTTCCTTGTCCATTACCCAGATTGCCACCGCCCAACAACACTTGAAGTGCAGGTGCCACCAATTTATCCTTGGTTCGGATAGACATGCCTTGAAATCCAATATGGGCCATCGTATGTTGTCCGCAAGCGTTCATACAGCCACTTATTTTAATGACTACATCGGGATTACTGATGTATTGTGGGTATTCTGCCTTGATAACACGTTCCAACTCGTCGGCTATTCCTGTACTGCTGGCAATTCCCAGGTTACAGGTATCGGTGCCTGGGCAGGCTGTAATGTCCAAGGCTTTGTTGTACCCTGCGTCCGCAAATCCGAGTTTTTTCAATTCCTGGTAGAAAAAGGGAACCAATTCCGTTTTCACAAAAGGAATCAATATATTCTGTCTCAGGGACAGACGAAGTTCGCCAGCGGCGTAATCTTGGACCAATTTGGCCAATTCCCTTGCTTTATCGGTATAGAAATCACCCAAAAGCACCTTAATACCAATGGCCACATATCCATCTTGTTTTTGGGGCACCAAGTTGGTCGATTTCCACTGTTCGAATGCCTGTATATCTTCAATTTGAACTTCAGGAACTTCCACTTGTGCAACATTAATTGCCGGATAGTTCCAAAATTCTATAGGATAGGATTGATGGGGCACTGCCAATTGTTCTTCCTCCAACAAGGCTTTAAACCCATCCAAGCCAATATCCTTCAATAAAAATTTCATTCGGGCTTTGGCCCTACTTTTTCGTTCTCCATACCGGTCGAATACACGAACCACCTGTTCCATAAGGGGAATTATTTGGTCTGTAGGCAAAAAGTCATACAAAGCATCGGCATGTCGTGGTTGTGAACCCAATCCGCCTCCCAGCATCACTTTAAAACCCCTTACCCCGTTTTGCAATTTGGCGATAAAGCCGAGATCGTGCATGTAAGACAATCCGGTATCGGCATCACTTGAGGAAAAAGAAACCTTGAATTTCCGGCCCATTTCCTGACCTATGGGATTCCGTAAAAAATATTCAAAAACGGCCTGGGCATACGGCGATACATCAAAGGGTTCATCCACATCGATGCCTGCCGTTTCACTCGCGGTAACATTACGGACCGTGTTGCCACAGGCTTCCCGTAGCGTTACCTCATCCCGTTCCAGCTCGGCCCACAATTCTGGGGTGCGTTCCAGGTCCACGTAATGGATCTGGATATCCTGACGGGTGGTGATGTGCAAACGTCCTCGGGAATATTCATCCGAAACATCGGCAATGCGCAACAATTGCTTGGATGTCACTTTTCCATAGGGCAGTTTGATACGAATCATCTGAACGCCTGGCTGACGCTGTCCATAAACCCCGCGTGCCAATCGAAGGCTACGGAATTTCTCCTCGTCGATATTGCCTTCCTTGAACTGGCGGATTTTTTTCTCCAACTCAATGATATCCTTTTCTACAATCGGATTTTCTATCTCTGTTCTAAAACTTTGCATATCCTAGTTATCCTATTATTTTTATAGGTTTATAACAAAAACCTTTCCCTACCCCTGAAAATATAACACGGGTTGATTTTACTCTATGAACCCAACACCTGCTGTGTTGTTGGTTCTACTGTCGATAATGATAAAGGAACCGTTAGTTCTATGTTCTTTGAACCTATCGTAAAAAATGGGCTTGTTCAATCGCAATTGCACTCGGGCAATATCGTTCATCTGCAATGAAACCACATTTTCTTCTATCCCGGAATAATCGGGATGGATCTTGTGCTGAATGGCATCCACTTTGGCCAAAACTTTGTTGACCCCGTGTTGTACCACATATTTTCCGCCGGTCACCAAATTATTGGCATCCATCCAGGAAACCGTTGCCGTCAATTGTTTGTCGATGGTAGGCAAATCTCCTACTTTGACCAACATATCGCCACGACTCACGTTGACCTCATCCTCCAAGGTGATGGTAACGGATGAACGTCGAGGTGCCGTTTGGTACTCTTGGTCGTAAAAATAAATGGCCTTGATCTTGGAACGGGTCATGGAGGGCAGAACAACCACTTCATCTCCCACACTTAGTTCACCACCATATACTTTACCGGCAAACCCACGGAAATCATGGAACTCGTCCGTTTTTGGCCGTATCACATATTGTACGGGAAAACGCGGGGTTCCTGTATTGTAGATATCCTGAAGATCCAATTCTTCCAAATGCTCCAGCAATGTTGGGCCTTGATACCAGGGAGTGTTAATGGATTGATGCACGACATTATCCCCTTTAAGGGCACTCACCGGTATAAAGGTGATCTTTTGATCTTGATAGTCCCGTTTGCCCATCAATTCTTCAAAATCGGATTTTATGGAATTGAAAACATCTTCTGAGAAATCCACCAGATCCATCTTGTTGATGGCAACAATCACATCTTTAATGCGCAACAGGTTGTTGATAAAAAAATGCCTATTGGTTTGTTCGATCACCCCTTTTCGGGCATCGATCAAAATAATGGCTGCCTGTGATGTGGAGGCTCCGGTAACCATGTTCCGGGTATATTCCACGTGACCGGGGGTATCGGCAATAATATAGCTTTTGGATGCGGTTGAAAAGTAAATATGGGCCACATCGATGGTGATACCCTGCTCCCTTTCGGCCACCAAGCCATCGGTTGCCAATGAAAAATCGAGGTAATCGTACCCTTTTTGTTTACTGGTGCGCTCAATGGCCTCCAATTTATCGTCGGTCAATGATTTGGTATCGTACAACAATCTTCCGATCAAGGTACTTTTTCCATCATCCACACTGCCTGCTGTTGCTATTTTTAAAACTTCCATATTTAGTTTTTGGTTAAGGGTTGTTCGTTGTTGGTCATCTAAATGATTCTGATCAACCAGCAACTATAAACCATCAACTTTTTAAAAGTACCCTTGTTGTTTACGTTTCTCCATGGCTGCTTCCGAACGCTTGTCATCGATTCGGGCCCCTCTTTCCGAAATTTTGGAATCCCGGATTTCGGCCACGACCTTATCAATGGTATCGGCATGGGATTCCACAGCGGCGGTACAGCTCATATCGCCCACCGTGCGGAAACGTACCATTCGCTCTTCCACTTGTTCATCATCTGCCCGGAAGACTACATCATCCTCGGCCGACCAAATAAGGCCATCGCGTAGGAAGGTATTTCTTTTGTGGGCAAAATAAATGGAGGGTATTTCAATGTTTTCCTTTTGGATATAGCTCCAAACATCCAACTCGGTCCAGTTGCTGATCGGGAACACCCGTACATTCTGGCCCAATTCAATTTGACCGTTCAACATATCGAACAATTCCGGGCGTTGGTTCTTTTCGTCCCACTGGCCAAAATCGTCACGAACCGAAAAAATACGCTCTTTTGCCCTTGCTTTTTCCTCATCCCTTCGGGCACCACCGATACAGGCATCAAACCTGAACTCTTCAATGGCATCCAACAACGTCGTGGTCTGCAACATGTTCCTACTGGCATATTTACCGGTTTCTTCCACGACCTTTCCCTGATCGATGGAATCCTGCACATTGCGAACAATAAGCTCCACGCCCAATTCTTCCACCAATCTATCCCTAAATTCAATGGTTTCCGGAAAATTGTGTCCCGTATCGATATGCATCAATGGAAAGGGAATCTTTGCGGGCCAAAATGCTTTTTGGGCCAATCGCACCAAAGTTATGGAATCCTTTCCCCCGGAAAACAGCAGAACCGGACGTTCAAACTGTGCTGCCACCTCCCGGATAATATAAATAGCCTCATGCTCCAAGGCGTTGGCCTTTGGCCTATCCAAAAAATATTGGATGTCTTTCGACTGTATTTCTTCTGTTAGTGTATTCAAATCTTTATCTGTATTTATGCTTCACAATTTTGCTCGAAGTATCCATTCTTACTTATTCTTTTATCAGGTGTGCAAGCCACATTCCCTGTTCGCCAAAACTTTTGTTGGGTCGAAATATTTGTGTTCGTTGGGCAGGTTGCGCAGTTTCAGATAGGCATCGAGTTGGGTGTCGCTCCAATGATAGAACGGACTCACTTTTAGCACACCTTCCTTACTCATACTCAACACATCCAATGAATCGCGATGGGCAGTCTGTCCTTTACGTAGGTTGGTGAACCAAACGTCGGGTTTGTGCTCTGCCATGGCCCTTTTAAAGGGTTCCAATTTCACTTGCTCCGTAAATTCGGCATGTTGGGAATCATCAATTTGTGGAATGCCCATTACGGCATCGCGATGTGCGGATGTTTGTTTGGGCACATACAATTTGATGTTCAAGCCCAACCTATTAATCAATTCCTCGGCATGCTTATAGGTTTGGGGGGTATTGTACCCTGTATCGCACCAAATTACGGGAATGTTGTTGTCCACTTCGGTCACCGCATGCAAAATGGCCACCTCATACGGTCTAAAATTGGTGGTAACCACCGGTTTCTTGCCATGTCCAATGGCCCAAGAAATGATTTCTTCCGGCGGAATGCCCTTGAACTGTCTATTTAGATTTTGTATTTCTTCCTGTGTCAAAGCCATATCTCTTTGTATTATTTACCCCACTTGATGGAGTTCCAAATGCGTTCATGAAAAAAATAAAGGATCATTTTGGTCACCAGTTCCACCAAACCAATAGAGAAAGCAAGGGACAAGGTTCCTGTCACGATCCAAGAAATAATAATGGTATCAATCGTTCCCACAATGCGCCAGCTAACGGATTTGGCGATGCTCCTTTTTGGACTTTCAGAAACAACATCCTTGGCATACGTGGCCTGCTCCTTATTGTTTTTTACAAGTATCTGTTCGGTAATCATCCGTTAATTTATTATCCTATCATTTTACTAGGGTTTTCAAAAATAGAATTAAATTTTAGAATGAAAACTAAAATATCCTTAAAAAATACTTTTAACCTATAGTTTTAGTAGATTATCGAAAATAAATGCGTGATTTTAAGATATCAGCAATGGTTTTTAAGAAAACTTGGGGATCTAAATCAAAGCAAATCGGCCAACGTATTGTTCCGGTACACCTCCAAGGCACTATCCCGTACCTGAAGCATTAGTTTGTGGACCGAACAGGAGTCCTCATCCGGACAATCGTCGCACTTCTCATAAAAATTAAGGCTAACACAAGGCACCATGGCTATCGGTCCTTCCAAAACACGCATAACCGTGGTCATATGAATTTCCTTGGGTTCCTTGATCAGGTAATAACCTCCGCCCTTCCCTTTCTTGGACCCTAAAAATCCATTTCTGCGCAGGGTAAGAAGGATGCTTTCCAAAAATTTTTGGGAAATGTTCTCATGCTTGGCTATTTCGGCAATTTGAACAGGCTCCTTACCCTCTGCCCTAGCGAGGTAGGTAAGTGCTTTAAGGCCGTATTTTGTTTTCTTGGAGAGCATTTCACGAATATAGCGAAATTAAACAATCCCCAATTGAAAATATCCCAAGGTGATATACTACCCCAATGCCTGTTCGATATCGGCAATGATATCGTCGATGTGCTCCAATCCTACCGAAATGCGAACCATACCATCGGTAATGCCCACTGCCTCCCTTTCTTCTTTGGTGAGTTTGCTATGGGTTGTGGACGCTGGGTGGGTCACAATACTTCGGGAATCGCCCAAATTGGCCGAAAGCGACAACAGTTCAATATGGTCAAAAAACTGTCGCCCTGCATCAAGACCACCTTTTACCCCAAAAGCCACTACACAGCCACCGGCCTTCATCTGCTTTTTGGCAATTTCGTATTGGGGATGGGATTTCAAGAACGGATATTTCACCCATTCAATTTTATCATGCCCCTCCAAGAAAGTAGCCAATTTCAAGGCATTTTCGCAATGCCTGTCCACGCGTACGGCCAAGGTTTCCAAACTCCGGGACAATACCCAGGCATTGAAAGGCGACAACGCGGGACCTGTAATTCTTGAAAAACGATAGACCTTGTCCATCAACGCATTGCTTCCTACCGTAATACCGGCCAACACCCTTCCTTGGCCGTCCATCAATTTGGTTCCGGAATGAATTACCAAATCGGCTCCAAACTTTATGGGTTGTTGCAAATAAGGTGTTGCAAAACAATTGTCCACAATAAAAATGAGCCCATGCTTTTTGGCAATGGCACCCAATGCTTCCAAATCCAACACCTCTACCCCTGGATTGGTAGGCGATTCAGCATAAATGATCTTGGTATTTGGTGTAATCAATCCTTCAATGGAATCAAGATCCTGGGCATCAAAATAACTCGTCGAGATATTCCATTTGGGAAAAAAATTGGTAAACAGGGTATGGGTGGATCCAAAAATGCTTTTGGATGAAATCACATGATCGCCCGAATCCAACAAAGCTGCCAAGGTAGAAAAAACAGCAGCCATGCCCGAAGCATAGGCAAAGCCATTTTCGGCACCTTCCATTTTGCATACCTTATCGATAAACTCCGAGGAGTTGGGATTGGAATAGCGGGAATAGATGTTCCTGTCCTTTTCTTCGGCAAAGGAGGCCCTCATGTCCTCAGCATCCTCAAATACAAAACTTGAGGTCATATAAATCGGACTGGAGTGTTCCAAATTCTGGCTTCGCTCCATTTGGGTCCGTATCGCTTCTGTTTCAAATTTTTTGTTGCTCATCTTCTTTTTTTTTGGTGGCTGAGCGTAGTCGAAGCCACTTTACTTTTCCACAATGTAGTTGATTGTTGGATGGCTTCGACTACGCTCAGCCACCTTTGTTTTTCTCCTTAAAATATCTATAATTAGAACTGTTCATGCATTCAGCCAAATTCGGTAATGCTTCCAATTCCCCATTGATAAGGGCCTCCTTCTTTGCTCTCGACCAACCTTGAATTTGTTTCTCCCTTTCAAATGCCGTTGCTATGTTAAAATATTCTTCCACATATAATAATTCAACTGGCAATCTTTTTTTGGTATGATTGGCGCCCCTACCATCTTGATGTTCCTTAATTCGTTTGTCCAATGCTATGGTACTACCGGTATAATAGCTGCCATCAGAACATTTCAATATGTAAACATAACCTTTCACAACCTAATTAATGTGGCTTCGACTACGCTCAGCCACCAAATAATCCAAAAACGGTAGCTGAGCGAAGTCGAAGCTATATCTTTTCTGCTATTCGTAATATATCACCAAAAACACCACGCGCCGTAACGGCCGCTCCAGCTCCTGCCCCTTGGATCACCAATGGATGTTCCCCGTACGATTCGGTATAGATTTCTATGATGGAATCGGAGCCCTTCACCTGACCCAGGGCGCTTTCCTTTGGAACCGAAACCAACTTCACCTCCAAAATTCCTTTGTCCTGTTGCAGGTCGCCATGCAAATCCCCCACATACCGAAGCACGTGTCCCGGTTTTTGATTTTTCTTGATGTCCTTATAAATGTTGTCCATTTCCACAATCCTGCCCATAAAATCATTAAAATCCAGTGTCTGTAAACCCTCAGGAATCAGATTTTGGATGTTGATATCGGCAAATTCGTTCTGTAAATCGAGTTCACGGGCCAATATCAACAACTTCCTACCAACATCATTGCCCGATAGATCTTCCCTTGGGTCGGGTTCAGTATATCCATTGGCCATGGCCTCCTTTACAATGTCCGAAAAGTTGGCCTCCTTCTCTGAAAAGGTATTGAAAATATAACTTAAGGATCCTGAGAAAACCCCCTTTATTCGGGTGATGTTCTCCCCGGAAAGGTGCAATAACTTTATAGTATCGATTAATGGCAACCCTGCCCCCACGTTGGTTTCGTAGAGGTATTGTTTTTGATTGTCATCCAAACATTTTCTAATGGACTTGTATTTCTCAAAACTAAGGGTATTGGCTATTTTATTGGAGGAAACCAAATCAAAGCCTTTTTTGATCAAGGGTTCATATTGCTCCACAAAAGTGCTGCTTGCCGTATTGTCCACAGCAATCAAGTTTTCCAAATGATGTTTTTGTGCAAAGGCCGTAATGTCTTCCAATTGGTATGGCTTGCCTTCTTTTTCCAAACGTACTTTCCAATCGGAGCCAACGCCAGAAGCATCCAATAATACCTTTCTGGAGTTGGCCACGGCAAATACCCTCAGATCGATTCCTTTTCGTTCTTCGATGCTCTTCTCCGAACCTAAAATTTGTTCGATCAACGTGCCGCCCACATTTCCATGACCGAACAGCGCCAAATTGATACGCTTGGCAATTCCAAAAATCTGCCCGTGCACCACGTTCACCGCTTTGGTAAGATCGGATTTTTTAACCACCATGCTCACGTTCTTTCCGGTCACCGTATTGTTAAAAAGCAACGGAATCACTTGGTTTTTGGCCAAAGCATTGAACGGTTTGTGGAAACTGCTCAAATCCATGCCCACAATGGAAATCACGGACACATCCTTTACCACGGTGATCTGGTTGATGTCCTGGCTGGAATAATCGGTCTCAAACTCAATATCCAATACTTTTTTGGCCTTATCGGCAAGGGACGCATCCACCACCAAACCAATGCCCCGTTCCGATGACCCCTGGGAAACAATGCCCACACTTATCCCGTTCTGACCCAAGGCACGGAATATCCGCATGTCCACACCAACCTTGCCCAACAGTCCCCTACCTTCTAGGTTGATGAGGGCCATATTGTCCAACACCGACAGGGATTTGATGCCTCCATTGTCTGTTTTCGGTCCAATCAACGTGCCTTCATTGTCATCATTGAAGGTGTTGCAGATACGTAGTGGAATGTTCTTTTCAATCAGTGGAATGATGGTTTTGGCATGCAAAATATTGGCACCAAAATTGGCCAACTCGTTGGCCTCACTGTATGATATCACATCGATTAATTTGGCATCCTTCACCAATTCCGGATTGGCCGTGAAAATGCCATCCACGTGGGTATAGTTCACCAACTCCCCTGCATCCAAAAAGTTGGCCAAGAGTGCCGCGGAATAGTTACTACCGTTCCTGCCCAAAGTAGTGGTGGCCCCTTCCCTACTGGACCCGATAAAACCTGTGACCACTGCAATGGTGTTTGGCTCCAGGTTGTGGAAATAGCGAATCACATTCTCCTTGGAGGCACTTTGGTCTACTTCGGCGTTGCTGAAAGTGTCGTCGGTCTTGATCAATTTTCTGGAATCGAACAATTTCGCCTTCAATCCATTGGCATTGAGCAAGGAGGTGATCACTTTGGCGGAAATCAATTCCCCAAAGGCCAAAATTTCATCCTTGGTCTTCAGGCTGTAATCGCCAGTAAGGGACACCCCGTTCAGGATTCGTTCGATGGTTTGGAGTTCAGCATCAATATCGACGCCCTTAAAATTATTTTTTTGATAGGCTGCAAACGCTTCCAAAGCTGATTTGAAATCTTCTCCCGAGGCAGCCAAATCCAGAAGGTTTTCGAGATCATCCGTTGCGTTGCCCCTTGCGGAAACCACCACGGCAAAATGTTCTTTTTTATTGGCCCTTGTTTGGATGATTTTCAACACCCTTTCCAATCCTTCCCCATTGGCTAAAGACTTACCGCCAAACTTGAGAATTTTGATGCGTTCGGTATCTGCTTGACTTTTAAAGACCGACTGCAGCAACTTTTCCAATTGCTCAAACTCCATTAAAAAGGCATCGTGGCCATGAAGCGACTGGACCTCACCATAGGTGACATTAGTATTGGCCTGTGCCAATCTTTTAAAGGTTTCCTTGTTTTCCTCTGCGGTAAAAAACAAGTCGGAATTGACCCCTATGATATGAATTTTGGTATCGCTGTCCTGTAAAGCTTGAAAAGCCTCTTCTCCGTTTCGGGTAATATCGATGGACTTCAACAATTGGTTCATCAACTTATAGGCGGACAGTTGAAAGCGCTCCTGCAATTTTTTGCCATGGTGCATCAACCAGCTTTCCACATTGAAGACCTGCAATTCTTCGTTCGTACTCCGCTTGAACCGTTCCTTGAAGGATTCCGGGGTTCGATAACAGAGCATGGCATGCATACGTGCATCGTGCACCGGTTGTTTGGAATTGACCAAAAACTGCTCTTGGATCTGGCAATTTGCAATCAACCAATCCGTGGATTTCCAATCGGAGGCCACAGGAATGAGGTGTTCGGTAATTCTCGGGTTGAAGGCTGCCATTTCCCAGGCAATGCCACCTCCCAATGAGCCACCAATGATGGCAAACAGTCGGTCTATCTTCAACTGTTCCAATCCCAAAAGAAAGATTCGGGCGATATCCCCTGCCACAAAATCCTTGTAGTTTTCAATTACAAAACCATCATAACCGTTACCCGGAATGTTAAAGGAGAGTACGGTATACGTTTGGGTATCGATGCATTTTCCGTCCCCGATCAAATCGGACCACCAACCTTGCTCCCCGGCCACGTTGGAGTTGCCGGTCAATGCATGGTTCACCAATACAATGGGTGCGGTATGCAAGGGCTGGCCAAATAATTGATAGGACAGTTTCAAATCCTGCTCGGTTCCATTGATCGTTTTAAAATGCTGTATGTCCAAATGCCTTAATTCCATAATGCAATATGTGACCTTGAAGGTCAATTAATAATAAAAATGGAGTTATAAGAAAGTGGGGCAGAGACTACCGGGTTGCGTTATCTATTCCCAATGGGATAGAATGTAGCACCTTCTTGACAAAAGGGGTCAAGGGTTGCTAAGGCTTCAAAGGGTCTATTCCCTCCACCTTTCTTGATAACTTTCAATACGTGTGTGAACTTCGTTGGACAAAGATACTGATGGAAAAATGGAATTTCCTAATCTTTTGGAACTTTTTCACAATCCCCTTAAAAATAAGTTGCACACAAACAGTTTACTACTTCAACACCGTAAACTCAATATTTGAATCGGTGAAAACGGTATGGGTCTGTGTTTTGAAATCGGATTCGTCCGCTTTAAAGATGTTGTCCACATAGGTCTGCGGGTTCATATCAATCAAGGGGAACCATGTACTCTGCACCTGAATCTGCAATTTGTGGCCTTTTTTGATCGTATGGAACACATCCTGTAGTTTGATGTCCACATCGGTCTTTTGGTTGGGCACAAAGGGCTCAGGGTCAGAAAAACTGTTCCGGAACCTGCCCCGCAATACTTCGCTGCGTACCATTAAATGGTAGTTGCTCATTTTGAGGTGATCCTGCATTTCCTCGTTGGTTTCGGCATCGGCCGGATGCACATCGATCACCTTAACGATCCAGTCGGCTGCGGTACCCGTGGTGGCCACCTTTAAATGGGCCATAATATCACCGGCCAACGTAAAGTCTTCGTCCATCACCTCGGTCTCAAATACCAAAACATCGGAACGTCGGGCAGCAAAACGCTGATCGTCGGTCATGTATTTTCGTGGAGTGAAAACGGTCTTCACATCTTCGGAATACGGAACGGGCTTTTTCACATCACTGATGAATTGAATGCCTTCGGTTCCCTTTTGTTCCATAGTAAGTTCCTGATCTTCGGAAAGGTATAGGGTCTGTTTCACGGCATTCTGAGGAGGCCAGGTATCGTACATTTTCCATTCTTTTTTGCCCGTATCGAATACATAGGCTTCGGGCAATCCGGAATCCATACTACCATCTCCTTTGAGGAAATGGTTGAAAAATTTGGTCTCGATTTTCTCTTGGAAAAACAACGAAATGGAATCTCCAAAATAGTAGTTGCCCACCACATTGCGTTCCCGGTCGCGGGCCCACCCCCCGTGATCCCAAGGTCCAAACACCATGGTGTTGTAATTGCCCTCGTTGTATTTTTCAATGTTCTTGTAGGTTTCCAGCGGCCCGTACAGGTCTTCCGCATCGAACCAACCACCCACAATCATGGTGGCCACACTACTTTTTACATCTTTCAAGTGTTGGATCAGCCCCTTGCTTTGCCAATGCTCGTCGTAATTAGGATGCTCTTTCAACTCGTTCCAGAAAAAGTCATCGGTCACCCCTTCGGGTCGCATGGTCGGGGTATCGGCTGTTTCGTATTCAAAAAAGTGGTCCAAATTCTTCAATGGGCCGTTGTCCAAAAAGAACTGGTATTGATCCTGGGTCGGCAATTCCGGAAGGACATACCAAGCTGTATCTACAGGCTGGTCTCCGTTGGGCCTAGGAGTACCAAACAGACTCGTGGCACGGAAATAACTCAATAAATAGGCTCCGTTATGGTGAAAATCATCAAAAAAGAAATCGCCGATACACGCTTGGGGAGAGGCAGCTTTTAAAGCCGGGTGCGCATCCACCGTGGCGTAGGTGGCATAGTATCCGGGATAGGAAATTCCCCAAATACCCACATTGCCATTGTTGTTCTCCACATTGTTAACCAACCATTCAATGGTATCGTAGGTATCCGAGCTTTCATCTACCTGATCGTTGGAGGTTTTGTTGGGAATATAGGCCCGCATGTTTTCGTAATGTCCTTCGCTCATCCATCTGCCCCGAACATCCTGATAAACGATGATGTTCCCTTCTTTCATCAAATGTTCATTGGGACCGATTTTGGTCCGCATATTGCCTTCGCCATAAGGTCTGGAGCTATATGGCGTGCGCTGCATAATGATGGGATACTTTTTGGAGGTATCCTTAGGCGAATAGATCGTGGTATGCAATGTAACACCGTCCCGCATTTCAATGTCAACTTCCTTTTTGGTATAATGGTCCACCACGTAGGTGTCGACCACTTCGGCCTCGGTTTTGACCGTTTTTTTGCAGCTTACCGCCAACAGCATAAAACCAAGACTAAACAATAGGATTTTGACCGAACTTCTCATGAATTGAATTTTTTTGATTCCCTAAAGCTACTAAAGTTCATGGGAGTATCATAACAAAAAAAAGGAGTCCATATTAGACTCCCTTCTTCCCAATTGTAATTCAGTATTATAGCCCGAAAGCTTCCTTTACCTTTTCCACCATGTCCAATTTTTCCCAGGTGAACAGCTCTACTTCCTTCTCGATTCTTCCGTTGTAGGGCGATTCGAATATCTTGGTCACCGTTTGGGGCTGTTTGCCCAAATGGCCATAGGCCGCTGTTTCCAAATAGATCGGATTGCGGAGTTTTAAACGTTCTTCAATGGCAAAGGGGCGCATATCGAACAATTCGGATGCTTTTTTGGCAATGGCTCCATCACTAAGACCCACTTTTGAGGTCCCGTACGTATCAACATAAATAGAGGTTGGTTCCACTACCCCGATGGCATAGCTTACCTGTACCAACATCTCATCGGCCACACCAGCGGCCACCAAATTTTTGGCAATGTGTCGTGCAGCATAGGCCGCACTTCGGTCCACCTTGCTCGGGTCTTTTCCACTAAAGGCTCCACCACCGTGGGCACCTTTGCCCCCATAGGTATCCACAATGATCTTACGACCTGTCAATCCGGTATCGCCATGCGGACCTCCGATAACAAATTTTCCCGTTGGGTTGATGTGGTATTTAATATGGTCGGTAAACAATTTTTGAATGTTCTCCGGCAACAATTTCTTGACTTCTGGAATCAATATATTGATGATATCCGCCTTGATCTTGGCCAACATGTTGGCGTCAGTGTCAAATTCATCGTGCTGGGTAGAAACCACTATGGTATCGATTCGCTGTGGCACATTGTCATCGGAATATTCAATGGTCACCTGGGCCTTGGCATCGGGCCTTAGGTAGGGAATTCGGGTTCCCTCCCTTCTCAAAACAGCCAGTTGCTGAAGGATCTTGTGTGAAATATCCAAGGCCAACGGCATATAGTTTTCGGTTTCCTTGGTGGCATAACCGAACATCATCCCTTGATCCCCGGCACCTTGCTCTTCCTTACTGCCGCGATCTACCCCTTGGTTGATATCTTGTGATTGTTCATGGATCAATGAAATCACCCCACAGGAATCCCCACTGAACTTGTATTCGCCCTTGGTATAGCCTATGTTGTTGATCACTTCGCGAGCAATGCTCTGTAAATCCACATAGGTGTGACTTTTCACCTCTCCGGCCAATACCACTTGCCCAGTGGTCACCAAAGTCTCACAGGCCACTTTGCTCTCGGGATCAAAAGCCAAAAAATTGTCCAATAGGGCGTCGCTGATCTGATCGGCAATCTTATCTGGGTGTCCTTCGCTTACGGACTCGGACGTAAATAAATATGACATTGTACTAATTTAAGCGAGAAGGATTTGACGGAGAATGGACCGGGAAATGGCCAACTGCTTTAGCATTTTTTAATGAGGTTGCAATCAGTCAAATCCTTCCTCGGTTCGCGGAGCAAAATTATGGGAAAACCTTTTATTTCCAAAAAGATTTCCAAAAACTTAAAACTACAGCTCATACTTTATTTTGAATACCACGTAGCGGGGTTGCACCCTATAGGCCGAAGTACTAAAAAAGAGATCATTGTAATTGTCCCGATTCAAGTCTTGATTATTGGCAATATTGGTAGCATTGATGCTGTATTCCCATTTGCTGTCCGTTTTTTGATAAGACAAGCTTGCATTTAAAAAACCATATTTGTTTTCAATGCTGCCCGCTTTGTCCCTGTAATAGTAGTGGTCGTAATCGGCCAAAAAGATGAAATTTTTCAAAAGGACCATATCCAATTTCAAGTAAGGCCTATCGGTATAAAACGTGGAGGAAGCGGTTCCTGTTTTATACTGATTGATTGCATAGCGGTAGCCCATTTCCAAATTTGGGGCATTCGCAAAACTGGTCCCCACAGAAGCCGAATACTCCTGCGTTAAGGAAGTGGATTTACGAGGCGCATCGTTCACCACGTTGTTGGTAATGGTTTGGGACAGCACGGCACCACTTGTTATTTTGACCTTTCCAAAGGTGCGTTGAAAATTTCCTGTCGCATTCAGGGTTTCATCCTCTAGGTCGGAATTGATTGTTGTATTGACCTGATTAATACCAGCAATGGACGTGTTGCTCTTGAAAGCATCCACCCGTTTGCTATAGCTCAATTGGGCAAAAATGTTTTGCATATTGAACATGCTGAAACTGAAAAAATTGAGGGATAGATTATGGTACAGTGCACTTTCGAGGTTCCGATTGCCCTGGTACAGTGAATTGTAATTGTTGAACACATAACCCCGCGCCAAATTGGTGATGTTGGTAAAGCCCCGGTCGATATTGTAATTGAAGCGGAGGCTCTCCGACCGTTTCATTTGGAAGTTCACAAAAAAGTCGGGCACCAAATTGAGCAGTTTATCCTGCACCGTGGTCCCCAATTGCTGATTGGTTGCGACATAATTATGGATATGAAAACCGGGGTTGAAGGTAAACTTACCGGTCACCATTTTGTAGTGCAGGCCCATGAACACATCCGAAAAGCCAAAATCAACGGTGTTGGTCAATGCTTCCGAATCGAAATCCAGGTTGGAGCCATTGTCCAGAATCTGAAAAATCCCGGAATTGAACTTTTGTCCGCTCTGAAGGGTTCCCAAAGTGAAATTAAGGTTGCTCTTGGGACCTGTCACCCAAAAATAGTTGAGCTTCAAATCTAATCGGTTGGTGATCACACGTTGCTCTTGGTTCACATTAAACCTATTTTGGTTCTCATCCAAAGGCACAAGGCCCACAAAAGGTTGTTGTTCCCGAATGGCCTGATAAAAGGGATTTTCGTTGGCATACTCATATTGGGTCTCCAATGCAAAAATATGCTTCTCGTTCAGGGTGTAGTAAAGGTTCGAATTTTGTCTGATACTGCTTGGGGTCTGCTCCCGGTTTTGTAAAATATTGTCGGTAACATCCGAAACGGAAAGGGTGTTCACCGCCTCGGTCTCATCAGACATTTTCAACAGCACATCGTGGTTCCATTGCAAACGTTGCGAGGGTTTATAGTTTGAAGAAAACTTGACCAATCCTAAGTGCGAAATTTGATCCGTGTTGGTACTGGCCGTTTCCGTTTGGTTGCTTACAATATAGGTTTTGCGGGCCTCCGTTTCCATCAGCGTATTGGTATAGGAATAAATTCCAAAACCGCTCAAGCGCCATGTACTGGTAGGCTTATAGCCAAAATTTACCGCGCCGAATCCGGTATTGATCTCCCTAGCGCGATTGTTCTGCAAAAGGGTAAGTCCCAGACCACCGGAACCTGTATTAAAATTTGTGCCCGTACCTCTGGTTGCCCCGCCAAAACCTCCGGTAAAGTTCCAGTAATCCATTGCGGTAAAGGGTACCTCACCAATGTTGTTCCAATCGGTCAACACATTTAAACTAAACTCGGGACTATAATAAAACAATTTGGGGTGGGCCACATAGCGTTCATCAAGACCGGCTCCCCCGGTTATTTCACCGAACCAAAACTTCTTTTTGCCCTCCTTCAATTTTATATTGAGCGCGATATTGTCCTGATTGTTGGTGACCCCACTCAATTGGGACACTTCGCTGTAATTTCGGAGTACTTCTACCTTATCCAGGGCATTGGCCGGGATATTTTTGGAAGCCAGTTTGGAATCGCCATCAAAAAAATCTTCCCCTTCCACCATTACTTTGGACACCTTCTTGCCCTCTACCTTGATTTCACCCTGGTCATTGACTTCGATGCCGGGCAACTTGCTAAGTACATCTGCCAATTTCCTTTCGGTACCGCTCACAAAGGAATCGGTATCATATACAATGGTATCCCCTTTTATGGAAATGGGAATGTCGTACACTACCTCTACCCCTTCCAAATTGGCAATTTGGGGCTCCAACACCACATCTTGAACCATATCCGCTTCTTTGGTCTGCAAGGACAGCTCCTTGGTCACAAAACCAAGGTAGCTCACTTTTAAAATATAGTTGCTATTGGCCTTGACCTTGATACTATACCGACCATTATCATCGGTAATACCAAACCCATCCAAGGCTTGGTTTTCTTGGTTGATCACGACAACGTTTGCTACATCCAATGGTTGTTGGAGTGTATCCCTAACCGTACCCGTAAGTGTTAACTGTTGGGCAAATACCCTTCCATTGCCTCCCCAAAAAAGGCAGGCAAACAGTATCCAGAACAATACCCTTCGCATTAACCCTTAATTTCAATACTGATGGATTGACCATCTTTTCTGTGGCTATTGGATTGCCACCTTTCTTGCATTTCCTCCATTTTCTTGGCCAAGATCTCATCATACTCTGCCTGAGATACTTTTTTGCCCTTTGATGGCGGCTCCACGGCTTCCTTTTTATCCGGATTAAGAATGAGCTTACTGCAAAGAATAGCTGTTCTTTCGGTGGTCACTTCCAAAATCAAACCCGGTAGACCCCAGTACGGGCCAGGACCCTGACTGATGGGAATTTCCGGCGTATACCAAGCGGTTATGAGTTGGTCCTTCGGTTTTTCTATGCGGGAAAGCAAAGAGTTGTTTGCAGTGGAATCCTGCGCAATACTATCCTTGGCCATTTCATTATCCTGGTTTTTGTCAAGTCTTTTTAAGCGCCTAACCAAGGTCGTATCCGGTTTTTTTATGGCGGTTGCCTTATAACAGGTATAGTTCCCAATCTTCTTGGTTTCTGAAGTCAATTTCCATTCCCAAGGTTGTAAACTGTCCTTCACCAAAAATAACTTCCCGAACATATCGGTCTCGTTCACATAGGTCTGGGTTTGGACGTTCTTATAATATTTTCCCTGACCGCTTCCGGCAATTACCATGGTAAACCCACTTTGGGTCGCCCCTGGGGTTCCCAAACGCTCTTCCTCTTGGTATATGGAACCGGAACGATCGAAGGTAAGCTCAAAAGACTTTTCCATGCTTTTTTTCATGCTTTCCATGATCTGTTCCCTTTGGGCATCGGAAATGCCTTGGCCATCCAACTTAATGTCCATTGATGTTTTACTTTGGTAAATAGCCTTACCTTGAAAATCTTGGGCCATCAATGGCGCCACTAAAAACAATAATACCCATGTTATTTGTGCTTTCATCATCTTTGATTTTTGGTTTGTCCAAATATCATTTTTTAAGCTGCATGGTAGTGTTAACCAGTGTTAACGAGTGTTAACCGATTGGTTTTACCATATTTAAGCACGTAATTTGGCGTATGGGAAAGTTCAATTACCGATGGATGGTCTATCTGATTGCCACTGTAATCTTGGCCACCATCTGCATTCAGGTATATTGGAACTACAACAACTATTTGGTCAACAAACAGCAACTCATCAACGAAGTACAAATAGGATTGGACAATGCGGTGAATTCCTATTATGAAAACTTGGCCCAGCGCAATACCGTTGCAGTTGCTTTGAATTCTGAGGGCACCAGGGATTTTTTGAAAGGCGATGGGGAGTTTGACAGTTTGATGCATCGCATCGATATTTCCAGTAAGGGTATTCGCGGGTTGGATTCGCTCACCAGGGACAGCACCAAAAAATTTACGGTGATCAGGGGTGTTGCCTCGGATTCTTTGCCCATTTTTCAGGTACCAACATCCAGAGATCATACCCGATTCAGAAGAGGCTGGACCACCGACTCCCTTTCCATAAATGACACTCTTAGACCCTTGAATTTTGAATTGTTGACCTCCAAAGTCATCATTTCCATAACCCAAGACACCCTCGAGTTGGGCAGTTTGGACACCTTGCTCGCCAATGAGCTGCACCGTAAAAAAATTGAAATGCCTTACGGATTGGTATTTCGTCCAGAAAATGGGGAAACCAAGGAACTCCATCCTGAAGTTGTACAAAGCGCAGCCCTATCCACGACCTCCAAATCCAGTTTTTTGCCCAGAGCCAGTACCTTGGAAGTGTTTTTTCCCGATGTGCAGGCCATTGTATTACAACGTATCCTTGGTGGCATACTGCTATCCACCCTATTGGTACTTGCCGTAATCGGCTCGTTGTTCTACCTATTGGCCACCATAAAAAGACAAAAACAATTGGCCGAGCTTAAAAATGATTTTATATCCAACATAACCCATGAGTTCAAAACACCCATTGCCACCATACATGCGGCTCTCGAAGGGATTACCGGTTTTGATGTACTCAACAATCCTGAAAAGGCCAAATCCTATATTGGCATATCGCAAGACCAATTGGCCAAATTGGACCATATGGTGGAAAAACTACTCGAAACCGCATCTTTTGACCAGCAGGGACCGATATTGAACAAAAAACGGGTGGACCTTGTACCCATTTTAGCGCAATTGGTGGAAAGGCACCAACTGAATACCGAAAAGAGTATTGCATTTAAGTCCGAGGTAAAAGAGGCCTTTGCCACCATTGATGCCCTGCTTTTGGAGAATGCCATCAACAATGTACTGGATAATGCCGTTAAGTATGGGGGCGATACCATTGAGGTTGTACTGAACGCCACCGCTTCGTCTTTGGAAATCATCGTGGAGGACAATGGCACTTCGCTTTCTCCTGCGGACAAAGACGCCATTTTTGAAAAATTCCATCGGGTTCCCAAAGGGAATGTTCATGATGTGAAGGGCTATGGCATAGGCCTGTACCACACCAAAAAGATAGTCACCTCCCATGGCGGGCAGGTCACCTTGCAGCTGGGCAAGCACAAAACCTCCTTTAAAATTTCCATACCCCATGTCTGAGCCCATTACCATACTTTTGGCAGAGGATGAACCATCATTGGGTCTCATCATAAAAGAAAGCCTGGAAACACGGGACTTCAAAATTCTTTTGTGCAAAAATGGCCAAGAAGCCCTTGCCGTTTTTCAAAACGAGAAACCACAATTGTTGGTGTTGGATGTGATGATGCCCATGAAGGATGGATTTACCCTGGCCAAAGAAATAAGGGCAATGGACCAAAACATCCCTATTATTTTCCTAACGGCCAAAACCCAGACACAAGATGTAGTGGAAGGGTTTTCCATAGGTGGAAACGATTATCTGAAAAAGCCTTTCAGCATGGAAGAGCTCATCGCCCGCATACACAATCTATTAAGGAGCACTTCCCAAACAGCATCCGGCCCGGTATCCATTGGCAAATACCAATTCGATTTTACAAGGCAAACATTACAATACAAAACCGAGGAAAAAGTGCAGCTCACCCATCGTGAAGCACACTTGTTGCAATTATTGGTGCAGCACAGCAATACGTTGGTGGAGCGTTCGGAAATATTGAAACAGTTGTGGGGAACGGATGATTTTTTTAACGGGAGAAGTATGGACGTCTTTATTACCAAACTCCGCAAGAAGTTGCATAAAGACCCTTCCGTTGAGATCATCAATGTACGTGGTTTTGGATATAAATTGGTTTTCGATTAGGGTTTTAGGCGCATAGCAAAACAAACGTTCCTTTTATCCAATTCCTTTTTCACATCCCGTAATACTTTGTATATTGCGGCGATTAGAAATCCCCTGATCAACAAACACCAACTTAAAACACAATCACCCTATGCATATTGCGGTAGCTGGAAACATTGGCGCTGGAAAAACCACTTTAACCAACTTACTTGCAAAACATTACAAGTGGGAAGCCCATTTTGAGGATGTGGTGGACAATCCGTATTTGGATGATTTTTACACCCAAATGGAACGTTGGAGCTTTAATCTACAAATCTACTTTTTGAACAGCCGGTACCGCCAAATTCTTAAGATTAGGGAAACGGGAAAAAATGTGATCCAGGACCGTACCATTTATGAGGATGCGCACATTTTTGCACCCAACCTGCATGCCATGGGTTTAATGACCAACCGGGATTACGAAAACTACAAAAGCTTGTTCGAATTGATGGAAAGTTTGGTGCAACCACCAGATTTGTTGATCTATTTGCGCAGTTCCATCCCCAATTTGGTCAGTCAGATCCATAAACGTGGCCGTGATTACGAAAACTCCATTTCCATTGATTACCTCAGCCGCTTGAACGAGCGTTACGAAGCTTGGGCCAATACTTACGAAAAAGGAAAATTGCTCATTTTTGATGTGGACAACCTCGATTTCGTATCCGATCCCGAGGATTTGGGTACGGTAATCAACCGTATCGATGCCGAGATCCACGGTTTGTTTTAAAAAATTTACGCCAGAAATATGTAATTTGTTCAATATCCTTCTTTTTGAAGAGATATAACTATATTTAATTGTGTTAATCTGGGATGGACCGTAACCCCTCCATCAAAATAGAATCTTAAGCAAGAGAGCATGAACTCAGACATTTTGAAGCTTTACAAGCAACTGGAAAGTATGGAGCAAACCAAGGAAGTGGTTCAATTACAAAAACAAATCAAGGAAACATTGTACCAAAACCTAAGAACACATTTTCTTGAATACACTAGCATTGGGCGAATTATTGGTTATGACGAACTTCAAGAAGAACTAAAGAAAGCCATGGAACTCCTTGAACTTCAGAAATAAAAACAACCAACTGGGGTGAGTTTACCAAATTTCTTTTCCAAATCATCCAATGACTAAAACAATGAGAGGGTATTTCCCTCACCCAAACTACCCGTTCCCTCATTATTGCTTTTAAACATTTGATTTTCAAACTAGTTTCGGATTGGGACTATTCCCACAACCAGTAACTACGCCCTTGCGGCCAAAAATTTGAAAATCATGGAAACAAAAAAGAACCCAAAATCCGATCTACGAAAAAACAGCATCCTTTACTTTTTTGTGGGGATGACCTTAGTCCTCTTTGCCACTTGGTTGGCTTTGGAATGGAAAACATTTGACTCCGACAAAAATTGGGATACCGCCTACGGAGACCCTAACCTATTATTGGAGGAAGAACCACCCATCACCATTCAAAAATTACCAGAACCTCCAAAACCTAAAATTCAAGCACCACCAATAATTGAAATCGCTCCCGATGATTCGGACTTTGACGAAACTCCAATTGAAGCTAATGAACCAAGTCCAGACACAGAAATAGCCGAAGTGGATGATATTGAAGTTGCCGAAGAAGACATTCCAGATACCGTACCCTTCATTTTGATTGAAAATGCACCCATTTTTCCGGGCTGTGAAAATCAGTCCACCGAAAAAGAAAAAAGGGACTGTTTTCAGGAGATGATGCTCAAGCACATCAAGAAAAATTTCAACTATCCTGAAATGGCCATGGAAATGGGATTACAAGGAAAGGTAAATGTAATTTTCACTGTGCAAAAAGATGGCAGCATTGGCGATGTTCGTTTGCGAGGTCCGCACGAGAGTTTGGAGAAGGAAGCCGCCCGTATCATCTCTAAATTGCCCAAAATGATTCCTGGTAAACAACGGGGAACCCCAGTGAAAGTACCGTATGCCATTCCGATTACTTTTGTATTGAACTAAAATGGCATCTCGACTGCGCTCGATGTGGCAACTATTAGCTTTCTCAAGCTCCCAAAGGTCGGTTCGAAATGATAAATTATCGAAGCAGTTATTTCGAAATGAGTATTGTAAAGACGATTGAGAAATCTTAATTCTTACATTGAAAAATAAAAAAACCACGCCAATTGGCGTGGTTTTTCCAGCTTTGCAGAAAAGCAAGCGCTAATTCTTTGCCTCAGCACTTTTATATTCTTGAATCTTTTGTTCCAATTCTTCTTTGGTGGCAGCAGTAAACTCTTCGGTTTCTTCCACTACCTCACCATTGGTTGTGGTACTTGAAGTAACCACGGCTTTAAATGTTCCTTCATCGGTATTGCTCACCTCCACACGGATTTGTTTTTCCATGGCTTGGGTGGTTTGCATACCTTCCTCGGTAACATTGATGGTTTTGGTTTCCTCATGCAACATGCCCATTTCATCGGCTGGAGCAAGGCTTACCAAACTTGGCGCGATTACCAAGGCCACAACGGACATCAATTTCAACAAGATGTTCAAAGAAGGACCTGATGTATCCTTAAAAGGATCTCCAACGGTATCCCCAACAACGGCTGCCTTGTGGGCATCGCTACCTTTTCTTCCTTGGCTTTCAATGGTCTTTTTGGCATTGTCCCATGCACCACCTGCATTGGATTGGAAAATCGCCATCAACACACCTGCTGTGGTTACACCGGCCAATAGACCACCCAACATTTCAGCACCGCCGATAAAACCAACGGCAACAGGAACGGCAATGGCCAACAATCCTGGGAATACCATCTCTTTAATGGACGCTTGGGTTGAAATGGCCACACATTTTTCATATTCGGCCACCCCATCGGCAGCTTCAAAAATTTCCATATCCTCCTTGGTCGCTTTGGAAAGGTCTGAATCGTATTTACGCATTACTTCCAAAGCCGCTTTCAATTGTGGGATTTCCTTAAACTGACGACGCACTTCCTCAATCATGGACATGGCCGCTCTACCCACCGCATTCATGGAAAGGGCGGAGAACACGAACGGCAACATACCTCCGATCAACAAACCAGCCATAATATCAGGTTGGGACACATCGATGGATTGTACGCCGGCTGTTTTCATAAACGCGGCAAACAAGGCCAAAGCTGTCAAGGCAGCAGAAGCAATCGCAAATCCTTTTCCGATGGCAGCTGTAGTGTTACCCACCGCATCCAATTTATCGGTGCGCTCACGAACCTCCCTTGGCAACTCGGCCATCTCGGCAATACCACCAGCGTTATCTGAAATAGGTCCGTAGGCATCAACCGCCAACTGGATTCCTGTATTCGCCAACATCCCTACGGCAGCGATTGCAATTCCGTAAAGTCCAGCAAAATGATGGGATACCAAGATAGCAGCAGCAATCAAAATGATTGGAATGGCAGTAGACATCATACCCACACCCAAACCTGCAATAATATTTGTAGCAGAACCGGTTTCTGACTGGCGAACAATCGAGTTCACCGGTTTTGTACCTGTTCCGGTATAGTACTCGGTTACTTTACCTACCAAAAGGCCGGCTACCAAACCTGCAATGGTCGCCCAAAAAACGCCCATGGAAGAATATTCTTTTCCGCCCTCTACCCAAGAGTCTGGAAGCATTCCGGTAATGATAAAATAAGAGGCTACCAACATGAGTCCAGCAGAACCAAATTCCCCGATGTTCAGAGCAGTCTGTGGGTTGCCACCATCCTTAACCTTTACAAAGAAGGTTCCAATAATAGACATCACGATACCCACAGCGGCCAATGCCAATGGTAAGTATACCGCTCCAAGGCCATCAAAGGAAGTTTGGAATTCGGGAAGGGTTGCAAAAATAGCACCCAATACCATGGTACCGATGATCGATCCCACATAGGATTCAAAAAGGTCGGCGCCCATACCGGCCACATCCCCTACGTTGTCACCAACGTTATCGGCAATGGTTGCAGGGTTCAACGGGTGATCTTCTGGGATACCGGCTTCCACCTTACCCACAAGGTCAGCACCAACGTCGGCTGCTTTGGTGTAGATACCGCCGCCCACACGGGCAAATAGTGCAATGGATGATGCTCCAAGGGAGAACCCGGAAAGTACGTTGAGCACCTCGGCCAATTCCCAACCTTGTCCGCTGTAAATCATAAAGAGTCCGCTCAATCCCAAAACACCAAGACCCACAACACCAAGACCCATAACGGCTCCACCGGCGAAGGCTACTTCCAAGGCTTTGCCCAAAGACGTTCTAGCCGCCTGTGTGGTTCTCACATTGGCTTTGGTGGCAACTTTCATTCCAATGAAACCTGCCAATGCGGAACAGATGGCCCCCACAACGAAGGAAACGGCCACCATACCGTTGGAACCGGCTTCGTTACTTCCCTTGAAGAACAATAGCACGGCAACGGCCACAACGAATATGCTCAAAATTTTATACTCTGCCTTTAGGAATGACATGGCCCCATCGGCAATATTCTTGGCAATCCTTGCCATTTTTTCGTCTCCAACCTCTTGTTTGGAGATCCATACGTTCTTAATGAAAACGTACAACAGGCCCAGGATACCAAAAACGGGCAAAAACTTTACGATTAAATCCATAGATTGAGTTGTTTAGATTTTTTTAACGGCTGCTAATGTAGTAAAATACGAAGTAATAAAAAAAATGCGCCTTTGTTTATAAAAGGCGCATTTTTTCAATACTATTCTTACCTATATGGTGAAGGTGCGTTTCTTTTTGTGGTCGCTGTTATCATAACGTTTCACACACTCATGGTAAATCTGGATGGCTTCGTTCACATCGCCCCAGCCTCCGGTATCCACCTTCTTTTCCTCCAAATCCTTGTACACTTGAAAAAAGTGCTCGATTTCCTTCAATCGGTGGGGATTCAGTTCGCTAATGTCATCACGTTGGCTCCAAATAGGGTCGGAAACCGGAACACAGATCAATTTTTCATCAGGTCCCTTCTCATCCGTCATGTGAAAAACGCCCACTGGCTTTACTTCCACCACAACCATTGGGTAGGTTGGTTCGGTACAAAGTACCAGAACATCCAAGGGATCACCGTCCAAAGCCAACGTTTCAGGAATGAACCCATAATCACCCGGGTACATCATTGAAGAGAACAACGTCCTATCAAATCGGATTTTGTTCAACGTAAAATCGTATTCGTATTTGTTTCGGCTTCCTTTTGGAATTTCTACTAAAACATCAAAGGTTATCTGTGGTTTCTTAGCCATTTTTCGTTTTATTTTCTGCAAAAATAACCAGTATTGCTGGATTTACAGGTAAAAACGGGCTTTTTAGTATGAATTAAAAGTTAAATCCAAAGGTTCCGGTTATGCCAAATCTGCGTGCATCGGGATTATCCAAGTAATTCCCCCTAAAGTTGAAGTCGATTCGCAATATTTTAAAGATGTTGCCCACACCAAAGGAATACTCCCAATAAATTTGGTCGGTAGGGGCCATCAATGGGATATTGGTCGGGGCACTCAAGGCAATATTCTCATCGGACAATTGCCCCCAGGCTCCACGGAGGCCTACAATTTCCCTTAAGTTCAACTTTCGTAACACGGGTATTCGTGAAAACAACCGCCCGTTAAAATTGTGTTCCAAATGGACTGTGGCATAGGTATCGGTCACAAATTCATAAAAATCCAAATTGGGGAACACGTTGTACAGCGAGAACAGGGTCTGGTTGCCCGGTATCACACTCAACAGCCCCAATGGCACCGTACCGAAGGTCTTGCCCAGTTCCACACTGCTGGTCAATCGGCCAAAACCACCAATCTGCCAAGGTTGACGATAGGAAAATTGCAGTTTCTCATAATCGAAATCACTTTCCAAAAAACCACTGAATCCTTTGGTATAGTTCAGCACCAAGGTGCTATAATTGTCATTGATATTGGCCCTTTCCACCCCATAGCCAATGGTTCGCTTTCCGGGAGTATAGACGATGGTGGTATTGACATCGAACTGTTTTATTTCCGATGCAATACCCGTAAGCGAAGTCGGGTCCACATAATCGAGGCTAAAGGCATCGGGCAGAGCGGAACTCAACGTACGGAACGAGCTGCCCACACTAAACCGAAAATTCTTCACCGGTTCCATTTCCACATTGAAAGTGGACAGGTTTATGTTCGTTAACCGGTTATTGGAACCGACCGTAACCAAGGAGGAAGACGCGATGCTTCGCCCCAATACATCATTGGTACTGGTTAGGCTGAGTCCCAATTGTTCAATATCCCTTCGATTGCCCCCGGAAACGATCAATCTGCTTTTTCGGTCCAACAGGAATTTACCGGAAAAACCATGTTTGAACTTTCTATCCTCAAAGCCATAGGCCATATAGCCTTCCAAACGCCAAGTATCATTTTGGCCGAAATAGGTCCGCGCCCCCGCCCTTAGTCGAATACCCTCTGCATCGTTAAAACCGAAGGTGCTGTAGATATCCCCAATATCGATGTTCCACTTATCGATTTCCACATAACCGGAACCCAAAATACTGACAATGTCGTAATAGGTCCGGAACTTGGGAACGGTCTTCAGGGTATCCAACAATTTGAAAATACCCGATTCATCGTCGTTCAAGCTTTCCAAGCGAGCATTCTTCCAAAAAACACTGTCCTGCGAGAACACTCGTGGGTCATACGGGTCGGAAACGGCCTTGTAGAAAGCTTCGGGTCGGTTGGTATCGAATTGGTAATTGTCAAAAACCGTGGTGCGTTTGCCATATACCCCCCGTGATTCTTCCTTTTTGGAGAAGCTGAAATCACTCAACATGTAATCCCGTTTCAGTAAAAAGACCGAATCGCTCACCACATCGAAGTCCTGTTCAATGTATATTTCCTTCACCCAGTTGATGTTGGCACTCTTGGTGACCTGCATGTTGATTTTCTTGATGGCGAAGGTGGTATCGTTCACCCAAAAGTCCCCTTTGAAGGTCAACTCGTTTTTGCGTCGGGGATAATAGATAATGTTATAGCACCATTTATTGTCGATAAACGTACTGTCGGACAACACATAATTATAAACATCCACCCCCGTTTTGGACAAGGGACTGGTAAAGCTCTTGTCAAAAAACTTGAGGTAATTGTCGTAAATATCGTAATCGGAATAAAGGTCCTCCACAAACGCAGTGATGGCCTGATTGCCGCTAAAGCCCGAATTTTTGTTGCCCAATACATCCTCCTTTTCCTTATCGATGATATTATCACCGTACACTTTGGAAAAGGTTTCGTTCAAAAAGATGGGCAGGTAGGTTTTACCAGTTATCCTAGAAGTATCGAGATCTTCGAACATAAATTCCAACCCCTTGAAAAGCTTGCTCTTGATCAGGGCACTATCGATGGTATTCAGGTCGAACTCAATTTTTTCGTATTTGTCGTACTGGTATTGTTTGAACATCCGCACCCCGTTTTGGCGCTTTTTGGCCCATATTTTTTTAAGGATATCAATGGCCGGATTGTTCTTTTTGGATTGTTTTCCAGTGTAAACGATCACCTCCCTCAATTGCTCCGCGGATTCGGGCAGAACAATCTCCATTCCGTAATTTACCTTTTGTGGCAATGGGATCTCCTTGGTCTCATAGCCAATGAAGGACACCTTAATGGCACTGTAGGTTTCATCGGATTCCATATAGAAACGACCATTGTCGTTGGTGATGGTTCCTTCGGAGGAGTTCACAAAGATGATATTGGCAAATGCAATGGGCATGCCGGTCTCATCGGTCACAATACCTTCCACCTTGGTCTGTGCGGAAACCGACAAAAAGATCAAAAAGAAAACGAAAGAAAGGAATTTGTTCATGAGCAGCTATAAAGGACATGAAGAACAGCTGGAAAGCGATTCCACATATCAACTTAGGTCAAATTTGGTTTAAAAGTAATGTCTTATCAAAAACTGTTCCCTAAAAAATAGCCCCGGCAACCATGTTGTCGGGGCTAATATACCTTACTTACAAGTTTCTATAACTTATATAACACTTTCTTAACAGCCTTGATCACATCTTCGTGATTTGGCAACCATTCGGCCAAAAGCACTGGTGAATAAGGAGCTGGCGTATCAGCGGTGTTCAATTTTACAATGGGTGCATCCAAATAATCGAATGCTTTGTCCTGCACATGGTAAATAATCTCGGTAGCCACGTTGCCAAATGGCCAGGCTTCTTCCAAAATCACCAACCTATTGGTCTTTTTGACCGATGTTAGAATGGCATTGATATCCATCGGGCGAACGGTGCGCAAATCAATGATCTCGCAGCTAATACCCTCTTTTTCCAGTTCCTCGGCAGCTTTGTATGCTTCTTTGATGATTTTTCCAAAGGAAACGATGGTTACATCCGTACCTTCCCTTTTAATATCGGCCACACCCAACGGAATGGTATACTCACCTTCGGGCACTTCCCCTTTGTCCCCATACATTTGCTCGGACTCCATAAAGATAACTGGGTCGTTATCACGGATGGCAGACTTCAACAATCCTTTGGCGTCAGCAGGATTCGAAGGTACCACTACCTTTAGACCTGGACAGTTGGCATACCAACTTTCAAAAGCCTGGGAGTGCGTTGCTGCCAATTGCCCTGCAGATGCGGTTGGGCCCCTGAATACAATGGGACAGTTGAACTGCCCACCGGACATTTGGCGGATTTTAGCAGCGTTGTTTATGATTTGGTCAATTCCTACCAAGGAGAAATTGAAGGTCATGAATTCTATAATGGGTCTATTACCAATCATGGCCGAACCAACCCCTATACCGGCAAAACCCAACTCAGAAATTGGGGTATCCAATACACGTTCCGGTCCAAACTCATCCAGCATGCCCTTGGATGCTTTGTAGGCTCCATTGTACTCTGCAACCTCCTCACCCATCAAATAAATGGATTCATCCCTTCGCATCTCTTCGGACATGGCCTCGGCGATGGCCTCCCTAAACTGTAGTGTTTTCATTAAATCGAACTAAAGAATTTCGTTAGTGTGCTTAAAAACGCAAGCAAAAATAGCAAAAACTACACGAACATCACTTGGGCATTCATCAAAAAAAAGAACAAAATTTATTATGCATGCATAATAAATTTCATAATTATTAGCTATATTTGATGCGATAAACCTAAAGTATATATGAAGATTTTAGTTTGCATAAGCAACGTACCGGATACTACTTCCAAAATCAATTTTACGGAAGGCGATACCAAGTTTGATACAAACGGGGTACAATTTGTGATTAATCCCAATGATGAATTTGGGCTAACACGTGCCATGTGGTTCAAAGAAAAGCAGGGAGCTACCGTTCATGTGGCCACTGTGGGTGGTGCCCAAACGGAGCCCACCATCCGAAAGGCATTGGCGATTGGCGCCGATGAGGCCATTCGGGTGAATGCAGAACCAACCGATGGTTTTTATGTAGCCAAGCAGTTGGCCGAAGTAGTTAAAAATGGTGGTTACGACCTTGTCATTGCAGGCAGGGAGTCCATCGACTACAACGGGGGCATGGTTCCCGGCATGTTGGCCACGTTGTTGGACATGAACTTTGTAAACACCTGTATCGGTTTGGAAATTGACGGAACCAACGTTACCGCAATGCGTGAAATCGATGGTGGAAAGGAAAAACTCAGCACCTCTTTGCCCCTGGTGATCGGAGGTCAAAAAGGATTGGTGGAAGAAAGCGACCTGCGCATCCCCAATATGCGTGGCATTATGATGGCGCGTCAAAAAGCCCTTAATGTGGTGGAGCCAGTTGAGGCTGCCAAACCCACACAAGACCAAAAATTTGATAAACCAGCGGCCAAAGGTCCCGTTAAACTGGTGGACGCCGACAATGTGGGGGAACTGGTAGACCTATTGCACAACGAAGCTAAAGTGATTTAAATAAAAAATTCATAATTCCAAACTCCAAAAAAACAACTTGGAATTTGAGGTTTGAATATTGAAATTTCAAAAAATTATGTCAGTATTAGTATATACAGAATCCTTCAAGGGAAAATTCAAAAAAAATGCATTTGAGGTTGTATCCTATGCCTGCAAAGTGGCCCAGGACCTAGGCACAAGCGTTACTGCGGTGACCTTCAATGCGGAAAACGATGTCGAATTGGGAACCTACGGGGTTTCCAAAGTGTTGAAAATAGTGGACGATCAATTGGCTACCTTTAATGCAAAAGCCTATGCTGATGCCTTGGCGCAAGCGGCCCAAGCCGAAGGAGCAAAAGTGATTGTTCTGAGCACCTCGGCCGATTCCAAATATTTGGCCCCGATATTGGCCACAAAATTGAACGCTGGTTTCGTACCCAACGTGGTTGCTGCACCCGATAGCACTTCCCCATTTGTGGTAAAACGAACCGCATTCAGTAATAAAGGCTTTGCGCACACAGAAATTTCCTCGGACATCAAGGTCATTGGCGTTTCCAACAATGCTTTTGGCGTAGTGGAAAACAACACTTCTGCCAATGTCGAAAGTTTTAGCCCTTCTCTAAGTGAAGGTGATTTTGCGGTTAAATCCGTAGAGGTGGATCGCGTGGCCGGAAAAGTGACCATTGCCGATGCCGATATTGTGGTATCCGGTGGTCGTGGATTGAAAGGTCCTGAGAATTGGGGCATGATCGAGGAACTCGCCGATGTTTTGGGCGCAGCCACCGCATGTTCCAAACCTGTATCCGATTTGGGATGGCGTCCGCATGGCGAGCACGTGGGCCAAACTGGAAAACCAGTGGCGAGCAACCTATACATTGCGGTTGGTATTTCTGGCGCCATTCAGCATTTGGCCGGTGTTAGCGCTTCAAAAGTAAAAGTGGTGATCAACAACGACCCCGAAGCACCTTTCTTTAAGGCTGCAGATTATGGTATCGTTGGGGATGCCTTCGAGGTAGTGCCCAAACTCATCGAAAAATTAAAGGAATTTAAAGCCCAAAACGCTTAAATTTTGTTAATTTGCCCATTGCAAGGGGCTGTTCAGATAACTGGTTACGCCACTTATTTGAACAGCCTTTTTGGCTTTAGGAGGATAATATGAGTTTAGTACGATTAAAAATAAAGGGAATATCATACAGCCAAACCCAAAATGGTGCGTACGCCCTTATTTTGAATGAAGTGGAAGGGGACAGAAAACTCCCCATCGTTATAGGCGCTTTTGAAGCACAGTCCATTGCCATTGCATTGGAAAAAGAAATAAAGCCGCCACGGCCTTTGACCCACGACCTTTTCAAGAATTTCGCCGACCGCTTCCAGATTGAGGTCAAGCAGGTCATCATCCATAAATTGGTGGATGGCGTGTTCTATTCCAGCATAATTTCTGAACGGGATGGGGTTGAAGAGATCATCGATGCACGCACCAGTGATGCCATTGCTCTAGCCCTGCGTTTCAATGCGCCCATCTTTACCTACAAGACCATTTTGGACAAAGCAGGTATATTCTTGAAATTTTCAACCAAGGAGGAAGAGGAAAAGGAAGATGATAGCATTGTGGTGGACGAAATTTTACAGGAAGGCGAAACCGTGGAAATAGAATCCGGGGCTGAAGCCCACGGCTATCGGGAGCTATCCCTCGAAGAGCTCCATAAAGAATTGGATAAGGCAGTAGCCAATGAAGACTACGAAAAGGCTGCCAAGTTACGGGACGAAATTTCCAAGCGCAAATAAACATACATGGCAAAAAAGTACTCTGGATTACTGATCCTTCTGCTCCTTTGTTCGGTCGCATTCGGCCAAAATTCAGTACCAGCGGATTCCTTGAACGTTGCCATCGATGCAACCGTTGAAAATGTGGTTACTCAAGCATCACCCGACATTATTCCCAATCAGGGCTTTACCATAACCACCTTATTGCGCGGCGCATTGGGCATGGCCGTTTTGATCTTGATCTCCTTTTTGTTCAGTGCCAATCGCAGGGCCATCAACTGGAAAACTGTGGGTATCGGACTTTCACTACAAGTTTTAATAGCCATTGGTGTACTTAAGGTGCCTTTCGTACAATATGCCTTTGAAAAGGTGGGTGGCGTTTTTGTGAGTATTTTGGAATTCACCAGGGCAGGAAGCCAGTTTTTGTTCGAGGGCCTTGTAGTAGATATGGATACCTTTGGGTACATCTTCGCCTTTCAGGTATTGCCCACCATTGTGTTTTTCTCCGCTTTGACTTCGGTATTGTATTATTTGGGGGTTATCCAAATTGTGGTTAAAGGTATGGCTTGGTTGCTATCGAAAACTTTGGGCATATCCGGAGCAGAAAGTTTGTCTGTGGCCGGTAATATCTTTTTGGGCCAAACCGAAGCTCCCCTATTGATCAAAGCTTATCTCGAAAAAATGAACCGGTCCGAAATCCTTTTGGTGATGATCGGGGGCATGGCCACTGTGGCAGGAGCCGTTTTGGCTGCGTATATTGGATTTTTGGGCGGAGATGACCCGGTTTTACGACTGGTTTTTGCCAAGCACTTATTGGCAGCGTCCGTTATGGCCGCACCCGGTGCCATTGTCATTTCAAAAATATTATATCCACAGACTGAAGCCGTAAATACGGATGTTCAGGTATCCACAGAAAAAATAGGTTCCAATTTATTGGATGCCATTGCCAATGGTACCACTGAGGGCTTAAAATTGGCCCTGAACGTAGGTGCCATGCTATTGGTTTTCGTGGCCTTTATTGCCATGATCAATGGTATTTTGGGATGGATCGGAGACATCACCACCTTTAATACTTGGATAGCCGCCAACTCACCCTACCAAAGCTTTTCGCTCGAAGCCATTTTGGGAACCGTTTTTGCCCCGCTTATGTGGTTGATCGGTGTTGCCAATGAAGATGTGATGCTCATGGGGCAGTTGCTCGGTATCAAATTGGCCGCGAGTGAATTTATTGGGTACATTCAATTGGCCGACCTAAAAAATGTGGCCAATGGAGTGCATTTCACCTACAACAAATCGGTAATTATGGCCACTTACATGCTGTGTGGCTTTGCCAATTTCGCTTCCATCGGCATCCAAATCGGTGGTATCGGTTCCTTGGCGCCAGGTCAGCGCAAAAACTTATCCGAATTTGGCATGAAAGCCGTTTTGGGCGGTTCTTTGGCCTCTTTGTTGTCCGCGACCATTGCGGGGATGATACTTGGGTGAAAGGTGAAGGGTTAAAGGTGAAGGGTGAAGGGTAAAAGGCAAAAGGTATAATGTCAAATTTAGTTCAATCTCAAAATTTTTAAAGATGCAGTACTATGCGAAATTTTCGAGAATTGGAAGTCTGGAAAGAAGCCAGAATGTTGGTGAAAGACATCTACAACACTACCTAACGACTCCCTAGTTCAGAGCAATACGGCCTAATTTCCCAAATCAACAGGTGTGTTGTTTCTATTCCTGCCAATATAGCTGAGGGTTGCAGCAAATATTCCCAGAAGGACTTTGTCCGATTTTTACAAATCAGTTTAGGCTCAGCCTTCGAGTTGGAAACCCATCTATTACTTTGTGAAGATTTGAACTTTCTATCTCCCGAAGTAACGAAGTCCTCCATCAAAAAACTTCAAAGACTGCAACGAAGGATTGCTTCACTTATAAAATTCAACTTATCCAACCACCATTAAACTTTCACCTTTAACCCTAGACTCAATCTTACCCGTTAATAAAGTTTTCATAAATCTGCTTCCAGCCCTATTGTCCCTTTTCCCTTAACCATTTACCTTTAACCCATTATGAAACAATACCACGACCTTCTTAAACACGTGTTGGAACACGGGAACCAAAAAGGCGACCGCACGGGAACAGGAACCTTGAGCGTTTTTGGCTATCAAATGCGCTTTGACCTTTCGGAGGGATTCCCGATGGTGACGACCAAAAAACTGCATTTAAAGTCCATTATTTATGAACTGCTGTGGTTTTTAAAAGGAGACACCAATATCGAATACCTGCAAGAGAACGGGGTTCGTATCTGGAACGAATGGGCCGATGAAAATGGCGACCTCGGTCCGGTGTACGGTCACCAATGGCGCAATTGGAACAGCGAGGAAATCGACCAGATCCAGGAAGTGGTGGATACCTTGAAGAACAATCCCAATAGTCGCCGTATGTTGGTCTCTGCCTGGAACCCCAGCGTACTGCCGGACACTTCCGTTTCGTTCGCAGAAAATGTGGCCAACGGAAAGGCGGCCCTCCCCCCTTGCCATGCCTTTTTCCAATTTTATGTAGCGGACGGTAAATTGTCGTGCCAATTGTACCAGCGCAGTGCCGATATTTTTTTGGGGGTACCGTTCAACATAGCATCATACGCCCTGTTCACCATGATGATGGCCCAAGTTTGTGGCTACCAACCCGGGGAATTCATCCACACCTTTGGTGATGCCCATATTTACAACAACCACTTGGAGCAAGTACAACTGCAATTGAGCCGTGACCCTCGCCCCTTGCCCACCATGAAGATCAACCCCGAAGTGAAGGACATCTTTGCTTTCACTTTTGATGATTTTGAACTACTTAACTACGACCCGCATCCGCATATAAAAGGGGTAGTTGCCGTGTAAATCTTAATGTGGCTTATGCAAAAAAATGGAGTAATCTTTGACTTCAACGGCACCTTATTTTGGGATTCTGAATACCAGGAAAAGTCTTGGGACGAATATTTGGCGGCGCACCATATTTTTTTGACCGAACAGCAAAAACGGGATTACATTCATGGCCGCAACGGGAAAGATACGCTCGAAATCCTTTTCAAACGGCCTTTTAGCGAAGAGGAAGTGCATCAGTATTCCGAGGAAAAAGAGGTGCTGTACCGCAATGAATGCCTGAAACACAATATGGAACTGGCGCCCGGCGCATTGGATCTATTGGACTATCTAAAAGCCAACAACATCCCTAGGGCCATCGCCACGGCCTCCGGGAAATCCAACGTGGAATTTTTCATCGATAAATTTAATTTGTTGGACTATTTTGAAGAGGAGCATATTGTGTTCGACGATGGCACCGTAAAGGGAAAACCACACCCCGACCTATTTGATAGGGCTATCCATCGATTGGGCGTGGACAAAACAGAGTCCATCATTTTTGAGGACTCCCACTCCGGGGTACAGGCGGCGCTCAACTGCCAAGTGGGCCATGTGATCATCGTAAACTCCACCAACTCGGATTATTCGGATTTTGACCTGCCCATCATTACCCACTTTGATGGGTTTGATAGGGGGTTGATAAATACGGTTGATTAAAAACCGTTGTTTCACATTTTTAATGGATACAGATAGTTATATATTCTTTTGAGGTATGAAAAAAGTGTTTCTCTTTTTATTACTCTTAACTTTTATAAGTTGCAACCATCAAGATAAAAATTGTGCTGATTTTAAAACTGGCAAGTTCAAATATGTTCTCAAGGATAGGCCAGAAATAATTATTAGGTCGGATTCCTCTCAAATTGAAATAAATCCTGTTACAAAAATTGAAATCTATTCAAAATTGATATGGAAATCAGATTGTGAGTACGTTATGGTCTATGATAAAATCTTAAATGCCCCTGAAGACGTTAGTGATATGATTGGGCAAAAAATTAATGTGAAAATTATTGAAACTAATAATAAAGGTTATAAAGCACATGCTATAAGTTCCCGCATTGATGTAATTTTAGAGTTTACCAAAATAAATTAGCAAACCAATGCATTTATCAGAATCATCCTTTTTCCCTACCATCAATTCTTAGATTAATCCATTTGTTCACTCATCTAAGTGTTACCCCTCAAAACCCCATTGATATCCCGCAACGCCCCCGCCACCCGTTGCAGTTCCCTTTGGGAAAAGGCACCTTCCTCCACATAAAAGAGCATTTCCAAACCCAAGTCCAGTATATCGGCCAGTTCGGCGGGTGAGCCGTAGGCATCTTCGAACAAAGCCATGAATTTTTGTGCTTTTTGGGTCATGTTTCAAATGTAACCACCTTTAACAGATAAAGGGTCATAACAGATTATGACAAAGTTTCATTTGTAACAACCTGTGCATTCCGCATACCAATATTTAGAATTGAATTATTCAAAATGGCAGGCGAAGGAAGCATACAAAGTATGATAACAATTCTTCGGAACAACCAAAAATTGCTCCGAAAACGAAATCCTTTTCAACGTGGGTTTGGTTTTGAAAAACTCAGAAAGGAGTACCGAACGTATTCCCAAGGAAAATTGGATTCCCGACCACTTTCAAAAAGGGAACGACAAGCCATTCGAGAAAAAATAGAAGCCGAAAACCGAAAGCATTTTGTTAAAATGTGTATTGCAGCATCCATCATTTTAATAGTTGTATTGGGATTAGGTATTCAACTCAACGATTCCTTTAAAAGGAATGAAAAACTTTATGCTCAAAAGGAGTTGGAATCAAAAACCGAACAATACCTTTTTTACGTCAATGATGGTGACAAATGGTTGCAAAAGCGACACTGGCATAATGCCATTTTTCAATATTTATTGGCCAAAAAAATATTCCCGAATGAGTACGCTGTGAATTACCGATTGGCCTTGGCATATGGCAGTTACTGCAAATTTGAAGGCTCCGGATGTATTGAGGGTCATCAACTTTTGACCGACTTGAAACTTCAATTTCCAAATAAGGAAGAATTGCATACCTTGGAGAAAATGTATGTTTCGAAACTCACCAATGAACAGAAAACTAATCATTGAATATATCATCCAACAACTCAAGGAAATCCGTGCAGGCAAACCTTGGATGGGCAATTCCTTTGCCGATAAGCTGAATGATTTGGATGAAACCCTTGTCTTTCAACGTCCACTGGAGAACCTACACAGTGTAGCGGAGATCATTTCGCACCTTACCTTTTGGCGCCGGGAGGCCCTGTTGAAAATTAAAACCGGCCAAGGCAGCAAAACGGACGATGACCCAGAAAATTGGTTGTCGAACGATATTTTACAACTAAAAGGGTGGGACCACATCAAAAAAGAATATGACGACACCTTGTCCGAACTTATCGCCTTGCTAGAGGACAAGGAGGATGTTTTTCTTTCCCAAACGTATTACGACACGGATTATAAGGGCGATTATCCGTACAGTTTCCTGATCAATGGCATGCTCCACCACGATGTGTACCATTTGGGGCAATTGGGCATCGTCATCAAACTTTCGGAAAAAAAGAAGTAGTAGATTTAGGGCCCTTCTGCACGATTGGGCACTGCTTCGCAGCTAAAACATCATTACTTCGAGCAGGAAGACCACCGCACGGTACACTACCGACACTTTAGGAAGGATTGAAAAACCTGAACGGCCCCAAAGAATAAAAAAACCGCCATCGGAGCGATCCAATGGCGGTACATTAAAATTATTTTTTCTAATACGTTACACTTCCAAAACGGCATTCTCAGCGCCGGCGTAGTCGTTCCACTGGAAACGATCGGCCTCGGCCTCGTTGGTGTAGCTACCGTCGATCAAATATCTAAATTCATAGCTGTTCTCAACAGGAAGTTCGAACGTTCCTTTGAAGGTTCCGTTCTTCAATTTCTTCAAGGTGCTGCCTTTAGGGTTCCATTTATTGAAATCCCCCACTACTGCAACGGTCTTTGCCTCTTCTGCAGGAACTGAAAAAGTTACTTTGCAAACAGGCTTGCTCTTTAGGTATTGTTTTTTAATTGCCATGGTACCAAAAATTTTAATTCCGGTACAAAGCAAGAGATAAAACCATTAATTTACAATTAGTTAGGTGCGATTTGTCATTTTAATAAAATGCGCCTAACAATAGGATTACTTTATCAAAATTGAATTGCGTATTTTCCCAATACGGTATTTATAGCCTTACCGCTTTAGGAGTTTGGCAATGGCATCGATTTCTTCTTCGGTATTGTAAAAGTGAAAACTCAATCGAATTCCACCTCCTCGGGGAGAAGCCACCACCTCTTCCGCTGCCAATTTCTGAAATAGGGCCTTATCCCCTTTTATGTTGAATATGGTACTGTGCTGTTTGCGTTCGGGCACAAAGGACTCCAACAGTCCCATACCATTAAAGGTGTCCATGGCTTTTTTGGACAATTTGTTCAAATGGGCCTGAATGTGCTCGAGGCCGATCTCGTCCAAAAAATTGAGGGCAAATTCCAGACTGCCAAAGTTGAAGGAATCCAAGTGGCCGGGCTCCAAATATTTGCAGAACGATATATTGTTCCGTTGGGAGGCATCATTGTTCACCGATCCATTGCCGATGCCCTTCAGCTCGAACTGGTCCATAACCCCTTCCTTTACCAAATAAAATCCGTTGCCATACCCAGCTAATAACCATTTGTAGGCACTGGCTCCCAAGATATCGATTCCCGAGTCTTCAAAATGGAAGGGCTCCATCCCCAAAAACTGGGTGCCGTCCGCAATAATGATCAGGTTGGGAAAGTCCTTTTTCAGTTGCTTTAAAAAATCAAGATCAATCCGAACGCCGTTTACCCATTGTACCAAACTCAAGGCCAGCACATCTATGTTGCCCGATTTCACCTTCTCATGAATTTGTGCTTCCATATTACGGTCAATGGTCACATACTCCCGTTTGAAATTGCGGGTTTCGAAGGGCCAATTCAGCGAAGGATAATCGTTCTCCAACAACAATACGGTTTTGTCCTTGGCCAGTCCTTCCAATAACAGGTTCAAACCCAAACTAAAGTTGGGTACCAATGCCACATGCTCAGGCTGGCAACCAAAAAAGCGACTGACCGTTTTCTTGATCTCGGGCATGTGTGCAAAACCCTTGTTCTTCATATCGCTGCCACCGATCAGGTAATCGAGGTCATGGCCTTGTCGCCACTCCATCAAATCTTCGCTGAGCAGTCCGGCCGATGCGGTATTGGCATAGATACATTGGTTGAGAACAGGGAACTTTTTTCTGAGATTTTGCATTACGGGAAATTTGGATACAATTGCGTTATCTTTGTGTATAAAGATAGCCATTCCATGTTGTCATTCGGAAAAAAGAAAACACCGGAAATTGATTTGGAGCAGCACGAACTTTTGGAACATGCGCAAAAACGCATCAAACAAAAGAAACGGTTGTTCACCCACTTTGTGGTTTTTTTGATCGGCAGTATTTTTTTGATCTTGATCAACAAGATCTTCAAATATGGCGACACCTATAATTGGTTTGTTTGGGCCATTACCATTTGGGCCTTTTTGTTCGCACTGCATGCCTTTAATGTGTTTGTTACGCAAAAGTTCATGGGCCAGGAATGGGAACGGCAACAGCGGGAAAAATTGGTGGCCAAGCAAAAGCAGCGGATTGCCGAAATCCAAAAGGAAATCGAAACGGAATTCCCCATTTCCAACATCAATAAAAAAAAAGAGGATTGAAACGATTGATCGTGATTGCCGCCGCCGCGGAAAACAATGCACTGGGCAAAGACAACGACTTGGTTTGGCACCTACCGGACGATTTTAAGCGTTTCAAATCCATTACCTCGGGCCATAAGATCATTATGGGCCGCAAAACCTTGGAAAGTTTTCCGAAACCATTGCCCAATCGGGAACACATCGCAATTACCCGGGATACGGACTACGAACCAAAATTCCCCTGTACCATTGTCCACTCCCTTGATGAAGCCATTGCTTTGGTGGAAGATGGGGAAACCGCCTTTATTATTGGTGGCGGGGAAATTTATAAACAGTCGATGGCCATTGCCACCGATATTGAATTGACCCGTGTACACGGTGTTTTTGAGGCAGATGCCTTTTTTCCGGAAATTGATGAAAACGAATGGGAATTGGTGAACGAGGAGTACCATCCAAAGGATGAGCGGCACGATTATGCCTTTACCTATCTCACGTATCGTCGAAAATAACTTTTAAAAGTTCAAGTTCGCCACTTGAACGTTTGGACCATTCACCAAGCTTTTTAAGACTTCGGTGCCTTTGTTGGTATAGAATCGGTGCATAGTAACCTTTCCATCAACAGAAAGCAATTTATTCGCCTGTAATACCGCTTTGGTCTGTCGCGCAACGGCTTCACCGGAATCAATGATCGTAACGTTGTTGGGCAACAGCTCCTTCAAGACCGGAATCAAGTAGGGATAATGGGTGCAGCCCAATACCAGGCAGTCGATTTGTTGTTCCAGCATGGGTTGCAAAAATCCCATCAACAGGTTGCGCATTTCGGGTGATCGGGTTTTGCCGGCCTCAATCAATTCCACGAGTCCCTTTCCTTCTTGTTCTATTACAGTGATGCCTTCGGCAAACAATTTGGACGTGCTGTGGAACAAACTACTGGACAATGTGCCTTTCGTAGCCAATACCCCCACTTTCTTGGTCTTGGTTTGCAATGCTGCGGGCTTTATCGCCGGCTCTATTCCGATAAAGGGAACGGGATAATTGGCCCTTAAATAATCGATGGCATTGGTGGTTGCCGTATTGCAGGCCACGATGATGAGTTTGCACCCCTGTTCCAGCAAGTACTCGGTATTCTTAATACTGAGCTGTAGAATCGCTTCCTTGGATTTTTCACCATAAGGCGCATTGGCACTATCGGCCAAATATAGGGTATCCTCATTTGGAAGCAATTTTACAACTTCCTTCCAAATAGAGGTTCCTCCAACTCCCGAGTCAAAAATGCCGATGGGTCTGTGCATGATCTAAAAATAGAGACTTCTGATTTTATGGCATAAAAAAACCGCTTTTTCGTGACGAGAAAGCGGTTTTGATTTTATCATGGATTGGTTTAGAAACCTAATTCCTTTTTAACATCGGGCAAAAGATCTTTTCCTTTTGCTACGATCAAGCTCAAACCTGGGGTTGCATCGATTACGTAGTCGAAACCTTGGGCTGCGGCCACTTTTTCGATAGCAGCTTTTGCTTTATCTGAAATGGGAGCGAATAGTTCCTGTTGCTTTTTTTGCATATCCTGCATGGCAGCGTTACGGGCCTCGTCTATGTTCTTTTCGAAACCTTGAAGCTCTTGGGCCCTTTTTTCGTTCTCCTCATTGGTTTTGGAAGTAGCCTCATTTTGATATTGGGTCAACTTGTTTTGAAGCTCCTGCATGGAACCTTGCAATTCTGCGGTGTAGGTTTCCTGCAATTTCTTCAGCTCGGCCTGTGCGGCCTTCATCTCCGGCATTTCAGATAGAAGTTGCTGTACATTGATGTGTGCAACCTTGCTCTGTGCATTCACAAAACCTGTAGCCGCTACAAACAAAACCAGGGCTACTACAATCCTTTTAACATTTTTCATGATTCTTAGTTACTTATTTTGACGTTAAATTTAGTGTTTCAATATTCAGTATGGTATTGAATCCTTTTGTTCCTCTTGCGCTTTTTTCCGCTCTTCCAATTTGGCCTGGCGTTTGGCCTCGCGCTCTTCCAATAATTTCTTTCTTCGTTCTTCGTAGGCTTTCTTTCGTTCCTCCCGCAATCGCAACTGTTCGGCTCGTTTGTCCTCGGCAGCCTTTGCATTCGCTTGCTGGATGGAATCTGTCCGCTCTTGTCGTTCCCTCAGTGCCTCACTGATCTCTTCATCAGCATTTTCCTCATCGGCCTGGAACTTCTCCAATCGGCTCTGCAGTTCCTGGTTTTTATTGGAGGCACTCACCTTTCTGGTCCGTCCTATCTCCCTCAACACCAAGTCACTGATATCGTGCCTTTTTTCGGAGTACAACATTACAACATCTGCTGATTTATCAAAAATAAAATCGTATCTTTTATTGGCACCGATTTTTTGGACTTCGTTGAACACTTGGTCCTGAATCGGCTGAATCAGCAATTGTTTCTGCAACACCAAATCTCCTTTTGGCCCGAATCGGTCCTGCTGGTAGTCCAACATTTCCTTTTCCAAAATCTGGATCTCCTCTTCTCGCTCCGTGATCAGTTCATCGGTCAAGAGCACTTTCTCGGCCATCAAATCTTTCTTCATTTGATCGATGGCACTTTGTTTGAGCTCTATTTCCTGTTTCCATTTTTGGGCCTTGGCATTCAATTGTTCGGATGCATCCCTATACTCCTCTACGTTTTCAAGGATATACTCCATGTCCACGTAACCGATGCGCACCCCTCTTTGGGAAAACCCATATAGGGAGGTCATCAAAACAACCAATGACAACAGAAATTTAGTTTTCATCATTACTTCCGCATTTTATACAGAAAATATCGTGCCAAAATAACTAATTAATTTAAAATGAGTTATTTATAATTTAGCACAATTGTATTTTCCTTTGATTAAAATTGCTGCCCGATGATGAAGTGCGTTTGCCAGCCGCTTGGTCCGGTAGATCCTGGCCTGGCATCGGTATCGAAACCATAACCAAAATCAATCCCCAAGAGTCCGAATGCCGGCATAAAAATACGTAGCCCCACTCCGGCAGATCTTTTTAATTCAAACGGATTATAGTCATTAAAATTGTTGAAGGCATTACCTGCTTCCAAAAATGACAGTGCATAAATGGATGCCGTAGGTTTTAACGTAAGCGGATAGCGGAGCTCCATGGAGAATTTATTGTAAATGGTTCCCCCATCCTGCTCCGAACGGCCTGTAATGGCATTGGTGATATAAGGTGTCAACGATTGGTTCTCATAACCCCGTAGCTGAATCACGTCCCTACCGTCCAAGGTAAAGTTACCGAGACCATCGCCCCCTACATAAAAACGTTCAAAAGGCACATCCCCAATATCATGGTTGTAGGCTCCCAGGAATCCAAATTCGGCATTGGTGCGCAACACCAATTTATCCACCAATTGGGTGTACCAATCTCCTTTGAATTTAATTTTATAGTATTCCAATAATTTAAAACGTTCCTCTTCCAAACGCTCCAAATCCCTGCTCAACTGATCGGCTTCCAATTGCTCCTCAGCAGATCCCGGGGTTTGGCCAATTTCCAACAAACGCTCTGTGGTGGATTCAATGTCGCTCTTCAATTGTTTGAAATCCTTGGATCCGAACAAAGAATATGGAGGGGTAAACTTGGCTGTTAATTCAAAATTAGATCCTGACAATGGGAAAATCCTACTGGGACCTTGGGAACTCCTTGAAATTCCGAAGGTATAGCTCAAGGAATTGGAGCTACCATTACCAAAGTTGAAAAGTCCACTGTTATAATTATTGAAATCGTACAACTGATAGCTAACCGAATGCGAAATGGTGAAGAAATCATCGGGCCATTGCACTCGTTTGGCCAATCCGGCAGAAACACCGGTAATGGCAAATCCTCTTGATTTGTCCACATCAATTCTGTTTCTACTATCAAAAGAGGTCCCAAACTGTTGGGTACGGGACAACGACAAATTAAATCGTACCGGCTTTTTGCCCCCCAACCAAGGTTCGGAGAAGTTTAAACTGTACACGCGGAAGGTTCTACTGGCCTGTAAACGCAGGGCAAAAGTTTGTCCGTCACCCATGGGTACCGGCTTGTAGGCCTCACCGTTAAATATATTTTTAATGGAGAAGTTATTGAAGGACAGACCCAAGGTACCGATGAAACCACCACCACCAAAACCACCTTGTAGTTCAATTTGGCTGGAACCGGACTCCACAAGGCTGTATTCAATATCCACCGTACCTTCATTAGGGTTCGGGTTTTGGATATCCGGAACAATTTGCTCCGCATCAAAGAAGCCCAACTGGCCCAATTCGCGAATGGTCCTCACAATATTTTCCTTGCTGTAGCGCTGACCTGGTCTGGTGTAGAGTTCCCTAAAGATTACATGGTCATTGGTCTTGTCGTTTCCTTTCACCGTTACGTGATCCAAGAACGTCTCCTTACCCTCTATGATCCTGATTTCAAAATCGATGGTATCGTTGACAGCGGAAACTTCCACGGGATTGATACTTGAAAACAAGTATCCATTGTTTTGATACAGGTTTGTCAAATCCTGGGCGTCGGGTTTGGAATTATCGGCAACCCTTTCCTTAAGCAAAACACCATTATAAGTATCTCCTTTTTTGATGCCAAGTACCTGGCTGAGTACACGATCATTGTACACCGTATTCCCTACGAAGTCAATATTTCCGAAGTAGTACTTGTTGCCTTCTTCAACTTTAATCTTTAGATCGATATTGTTTTCGTTCACCTTTATGAACGTATCTGAAATGACACGGGCATCCCTATAACCTCTTTCCGCATATGTATCCACCAAATTGGATAGATCCTCTTTATAATCCTCTGCGATGTATTTTGATTTTTTCCAGAAGCGGTAAAATTTCTTCTTTTTGGTCTTTTTCAACGACTTGCGCAAACGTTTGTTCGAAAGTTTTTCATTGCCTTCAAAAACGATGTTTCGAATTTTGACCTTATCGCCCTTTTTTACATTGATGACCATGTTCTGCACATTGGTCCCTGACGTATCGGCGGCGGTAGCAATATTTACGTTGGCATTGAGATATCCCTGCTTTTTGTATTTATTCTGAAGGTAGTTCTTGGTATTGGCAATCAAACTTTCGGTAATCTTTTTACCTTTTTTAAGGTCGGTATCGTTGATGATATCCTCCACCTTACGTTTTTTGACGCCATAAACGGTAACATTGTTCAAGGTGGGACGCTCTAAGATATTAAGCTCCAAATAGATTTTATCGCCCTCGATTTTGGTGTAGTACATCTCCACATTACTGAAGAGCTCCAAACTCCACAACTTTTTGATAACGGCACTGATCTCATCGCCTGGCACTTTTATCGGTTGGCCTACCCGCAATCCCGTATAGGTTACTACCGTTTGCTCGTTGTAGCTCTGCAGACCGGTAACCGATAATCCACCCAAGATGTACTGCTTGCCATCCTCAAAAGAAGTTTCCTGCGCAAAACCTTGCCCAGACAAAACCAAAAATGCTGCGGAAAGAAATAGTCGGAGATATATGCTAATTAGGTTTTCGGTAACCTTAGTTGAGTTGTTCGCTTGTTTTTCCAAATCGTCGTTCTCTATTTTGGTAACTTAATATGGCCTCTACCAAATGCTGCTCATTAAAATCGGGCCAAAATACATCAATAAAATATAATTCCGCGTATGCAATCTGCCATAATAAAAAATTGCTGATTCTACATTCCCCACTGGTACGGATAAGTAGGTCAACATCAGGCAAAAAGTGCGCGTAAAGATGTGTATTTATAACGTCTTCATCAATATTTTCGGGCGAAATTATGTTATTTTTAACTTTGACCGCAATCTCTTGTACCGCTGTTTTTATCTCTTCCCTAGAACCGTAGCTCAAGGCAAGGGTAACGGTCATCCCGGTATTGTTTGCCGTTTTTGAAATAACTTCGTTTAGTTCCTTGTAAACTTTTGGTGGCAAGGATTCTATTTTTCCAATGGCCTTCAGCCGAATGTTCTTTTCCTTTAGGTTTTTGAGTTCCTTTTTCAACGCAGTCACCAAAAGTTTCATCAAAGTATCCACCTCGACCTTGGGACGGTTCCAGTTTTCGGTTGAAAATGCATAAAGGGTAAGGAAGGGCAAATTGAGTTTCACACAGGTTTCCACGGTCCGCCTAACGGCTTCGGCCCCGTTTTCATGTCCAAACACACGAAGCTTGCCGCGTTCTTTGGCCCATCGGCCATTACCATCCATAATGATGGCGATATGTTTTGGAAGTTTGTCCTTGTTTAGGTCCTCTAGCGTGTGCATTTTATTGAAAACAATCCTGGCAGGGCTTGCGTCCAAAGGTATACGTCAACGTAAAACCTGTGAACACATACCAGTCATCGCTCAAAATGTTCCCAAACCTGAATTCCTCAAAATTGGAGCCCTCGGGATTACTTGCGTCCAAATTGTCCGTAAAAGTATACCTCGCTCCAATTTCGGCTCCGAGAATCAGGAACTGACTCAACCGGTATTTTGCCCCAACCGTCATTGGAATTGCAAAACTACCGTCTTTTTGGTTAATATCCTGCACTTGAAGGGCATCAAAATAATTAAAATCGTACCTAAAGTAGGTAAATCCCGTGTAGAGGTAGGGTGTAAAGGCAGGTCCGAGCTTGTGCAAGTTGTATTCCACAAAGTTAATTTCCAATCCGGCAGAAAATTCCAAAATGGAATTATCGACCACATATCCCCGCTGTTGACGGGATTGCATATGGGATTTGGAATCGTCGGCGGTTACTTGTCCATAAATGACACTTCCACGCCAAGCATAGCGTTTTCCCTTGTTCCATTTAAAGATTCCCCCAAAGGCAGGTCCCGAGGGCAAGAGATAATTCGTTCGCCCCACATCACCAATCATATTGGCACCGCCCGCGAACAATCCAATTTCATAGGTCTGCGCGGTCATCTTGAACATACAGCATAGAAAAACAGCCAATACTATTCGCATACGATCAAAAAAAATTACGAATTAAGGGTAAAGGAAGGTCAATAGATATTGCTTTTGGTTTGTTCTCCCTTGTTAAACAGATTTTCGCCCCTTTTATTGTTTTGAACCGGTTCAATTCCTTTTATCCTCCCCCCAAAGCAATTTATTGCGAAGCGTTTTCAAAAAGCTTTCAGATGTATACTCGATCATTTTAATGGTCACATCCGATTTTTTGACACGAATCTCCTTTCCGTTGGGAATATCGGCGATACGCGAATCCAAAGAGACCAAATGGGTTTTTTCCCGGCCTGATACTTTTAAACGAATCTCGGTATCATCTGAAATTACCAAGGGTCTGGCGTTCAGGTTGTGGGGCGCAATGGGCGTAAGCACCAAAGATTTTGCCGAAGGCGCGATCACTGGCCCTCCACAGCTCAGGGAATATCCCGTGGAACCTGTGGGAGTCGAAACAATTAGGCCATCGGACCAATACGAAGTCAGGTACTCATCGTTCAAATAGGTTTCCACGGTGATCATGGAAGTGGTATCCTTACGGCTTACGGTAACCTCATTCAAGGCAAAGTTGAGCCCATTGAACGCATCCACGTCGGAGTTCAGGTCCACCTCGACCAAGGTGCGTTCTTCAATGGTATAATGTCCGGCCACAAATTCTGTGACCAATTTGCGTACATTCTCTTTTTTAAAGGTGGACAAAAATCCCAACCTTCCCGTATTCACCCCAACAATGGGAATACCGTAATCCTTGATGTAGGTTACAGCCCGCAGCATGGTACCGTCGCCACCAAAGCTTACGAACATATCAAAAGTGGAGTCCAATCCTTTGGATTGATTGAACGTACCTTTAATATGATTGCTTGTTATCCCGGAAATGAGTGAATTGAAATTTTCCTCGACAAAAATCTGGGCATCCAACTTTTCGAGCTCCTCCAATAACTCCTCCACACATCGCTTATCCTCCTCTTGAAAAGCTTGACCGTAAATGGCTACCTTCATGTTATACGTTGAGATATTTTTCCAGATAATCCGATCGTTGCTTCAAATCTTCGAGGAACTGATCGTCACTGTTTCCAAAAATGATGGTGTAGTTATAGCGTCTGAAGGTCTGTGCCACCTCGTTCATATTCTGTGTACCGATTTTTAGGGTAATCTGCACCACATCGTTTTCCGAACCGGTGATAAAGGCACCCAACAATCGAGCATTATTGCTCTCGACGATTTGGGCTATTTCACTGAACGAATAATCCTTTATACCTGTAGAGATGACCAAAATAGCCCCTGGCTCCCTAAAAAAGGGAGTGTCAATAAAGACCCCAACGATATCTTCCAAGTCGTAATAACCCAAAACCAATTGCGCCTCATCCAAAATGGGTAATATATTGGCCTCGTTCCTGGAAAACATTTCCAGCACATCCAACCATGCCGTATCCTTGGTCACAAAGAAGTTTTCCAACTCATATCGAAAATCCTCTATGGACTTTTCAGGTTCGAAACAAGCCAAATCCATTTCCGATAAAAGCCCTAAAAAGACACCATTCTCTGTTACGGCCACATGGGAATACGTGGTCTCCTCAAAAAACTGGATCACCTCCTTCAACGTTTCGGAAACTTCAAAAACAGGTACGGTCGTTATTATTTGGTCTTGAATGTACATATCGCTTCAATTAGGTGCAAATTACTAATTTTTCATGGCAAAAGGCGTGCCTAATTCTTATTTTTGCACATCTAAATGGACTCCATGACAAAGCTTAGCGTCAATATAAATAAACTGGCCACCCTTCGGAATTCACGCGGGGGCAATGTACCCAACCTGATTACCTCGGCACAGGATATCGAATCTTTTGGGGCCGAGGGGATTACCATCCACCCCAGGCCAGATGAACGACATATCCGCTATCAAGATGCCCGAGATCTGAAAAAGGTGGTCACCACTGAATTCAATATCGAAGGGAATCCGGTTCCAAAATTCATCGATTTGGTATTGGAGGTGAAGCCGACCCAGGTAACCTTGGTACCCGATGCCGAAGATGCCATAACCTCGAATGCAGGCTGGGACACCATTAAACACAAAGATTTTTTGGTAGATGTGATCCAAACCTTTAAGGAAAATGGCATCCGCACTTCCATTTTTGTGGATCCAAGCGAAAAGATGGTGGAAGGTGCCGCAGCCACGGGGACTGACCGAGTGGAATTATATACCGAAAGTTTTGCCCATTTGTTTGCACTAGGAAAGAAGGAAGAAAGCATAGCCTCGTTTATCAAGGCCGCTGAAATGGCAGATAAAGTTGGTCTTGGATTAAATGCCGGACACGATCTAAGTTTGGACAATATCAAATTTTTTAAAGAGCACATACCCAACCTTTTGGAAGTATCCATAGGACATGCCTTGATTTGTGAATCGATATATTTGGGACTGGAGAATGTCATCAACATGTATTTACACCGATTGAAATGATGGAAATTTTGCATTCCAAAATACTGGGCGAAGGGCAACCCTTTCTCATCCTTCATGGCTTTTTGGGCATGTCGGACAATTGGAAGACCTTGGGTACCGAATATGCCGAGAATGGCTACCAGGTGCACTTGATCGACCAACGCAATCATGGTAAAAGTTTCCATTCCCCCGATTTTGACTACCAGTTGTTGGCAGAGGATGTTGTCCGGTACATGGACCATCATCATATCCCCTCTGCGATTGTATTGGGCCATTCCATGGGCGGCAAGACCGCCATGCAGTTGGCCACATCCGAACCGGATCGGGTAAGCAAATTGATCGTTGCGGATATTGCCCCTAAATTTTATCCGCCCCATCACGATTTCATTTTTAATGGACTTTCCCATTTGGATTTCGACCAAATCGCAAGCAGACGTGAAGCCGATGAGGAACTTTCCAAATACATCAAGGATTTTGGCATTAGGGCCTTTTTATTGAAAAACCTGTACTGGGTGGAACAAGGCAAGTTGGGATTTCGCTTCAATTTTGAGGTGCTTCGAAACAAAATGGATGAAATCGGAGACAATATTTCCGCCACTGCAGTCTACGAGGGCCCTACCCTATTTTTAAGGGGTGATCGGTCGGAATACATCATGCCCACAGACGCTTCGGACATCAAAAAACACTTCCCCAATGCCCAAATAGAAACCATTGATCGGGCTGGTCATTGGTTACATGCGGAAAACCCGGAGCAATTCTTTGAAAAGAGCATGGCATTTTTAAATTCATAAAATTTATCGGTTTTTATTATGCATGCATAATTTTTTTGTGCTTTTAATTGTCTGTATAACAAATTTGATATAGATTTGGTTTATTCTGGTTTTACCATAACGATTAACATAAACTAACTCTAACAGATTTTTAGATATGAAAAAGTTGTATGCCTTACTTCCTTTTTTAGGCCTATTCTTGATTGCATGCGAAGACGACACCGTAGTGGAAACTCCGGAACCCACGCCGGTTGAATATACATCAGGTACTGCTGATTTCTCCAATTATGTTGCCATCGGGAACTCATTGACCGCTGGTTATTCCGACAACGCCCTTTTTGAGGCCGGACAAGAGGCTTCTTTTCCAAATATGTTGGCAGCCAACTTTGCACTTGCCGGTGGAGGATCTTTTGAAATTCCATTTATGGCAGACAACTTGGGAGGTATGACACTTGGTGGAACACCCATTTCAGGTAACAGATTGATTTTGGCTTTTCTTCCAAGTGGTCCGGCACCGACTCCGGTTGCAGGGCAAGGAAGTACTGAAGTATCCAATAAATTGGCTGGCCCTTTTAACAATATGGGCGTACCCGGTGCCAAAAGTTATGAATTGTTGGCAGATGGCTATGGTAGTGTGGCCGGTGTGGCCATGGGTACTGCGAATCCTTATTTTGCAAGGTTCTCTTCTTCTGAATCCGCTTCGGTGATTACCGATGCCGCTACCCAAGGTGCTTCATTCTTTTCCTTGTGGGCAGGCAACAACGACATTTTATTGTATGCCACTGGTGGCGGAACTGGAGTGGATCAAACTGGAAACATTAATCCAGCCACTTATTCTAGAAACGATATTACCGACCCCAATGTTTTTGCCAATGCGTTAAATCTTATGTTACAGGCCATGACGGCCAATGGGGCCGGGGGTGTTATTGCCAATTTGCCCAATGTTACCGATATTCCTTATTTCACCACGGTACCCCACAATCCCATTCCTTTGGATGCCGCTACTGCCGAATTCTTGAACAGTATGTCCGCATATGGTGCCTACAATGCAGGGTTGGCCCAACTTCAAGGTTTGGGACTAATTTCCGCTGAGGAATTGGCCAAACGTACCATCTCTTTTTCCGCAGGTGAAGGCAACGCCGTTGTGATCATCGATGAAGATTTGACTGATTTGACTGGCTTTAATCCAGCATTGATCAATATGAGACAGGCCACTGCTGACGATCTTATGGTTTTGACCTCAAGGAGTTTTATCGGCACATTGGCAGATCCAAACAATCCAGCCTCTGTGAATGGAGTTGGAGTGCCTTTGGGCGACCAATGGGTGTTGACCCCGGAGGAACAAGCCGCAGTAGAAACCGCATTGACAGCTTATAACCAAACCATTGCTGCTTTGGCCGCATCTTATGACCTAGCCTTTGTGGATGCCAATACCTTACTTAACGATCTTAAAAATGGTGGTTTCCCACAAGCCGATGGTAGTGTGGTGACCGCAACTTTCGCAACAGGGGGTGGATTCTCGTTGGACGGTGTACACCCTTCTCCAAGGGGCTATGCGATTTTGGCCAATGCCTTCGTGGCAGCGATCAACGCCAAATATGGTTCTAATCTTCCCGGCGTAAATCCTTTGGATTATACCGGCTTGTATATTAACTAGACAAACTTAATTTAGTATCTTAAAGGCACCGTTTTACGGTGCTTTTTTATTTACAGAACATTAAATTCGTTATTATATGAAACTAATCATGCGTCTTTTACTTAATGCCATTGCCGTGGTCATACTGTCCTATATTCTTCCAGGTGTAGGGGTCGATTCCATGCTTACCGCCATTATTGTCGCCGTGGTGCTCAGTATTCTTAACTTTTTGGTGAAACCGCTATTGGTCATTTTGACCTTGCCAATCACCGTACTCACCTTGGGGCTTTTTCTTTTGGTGATCAATGCGATCATCATTTTGATCGCTGCCGACCTTATTGATGGTTTTCAGGTGGCCAGCTTTTGGTGGGCCGTAATCTTCAGTTTGTTACTGGCCTTTTTACAGGCCATTTTGCACTCTGTGCTAAAGGAAGATCAATAGAATACGTTTTGTTTGACATTCAAGGGGTTAAAAAGTTGTCGACAAACCAAAAATGCATTACTTTTGCATCCCATTTTTGAATAGCAAATTAGGCAGTAGATGAATATTACAAAAGAGCAGATTGACGACCTTAATGCAGTTGTAAAAGTCGCCATTAGCAAAGAAGACTATCAAGACAAGGTAGATCAAATCCTAAAAGATTATAGAAAACAAGCCAACATTCCCGGTTTTAGAAAAGGCCAGGTTCCTATGGGCTTGATCAAAAAACAATACGGAAAGGCAGTTTTGGTGGACGAAGTGAACAAACTGCTCCAAGACAACCTAAACAAATACCTTACCGAGGAAAAATTGGATGTTTTGGGCAATCCGCTGCCAAAACAACAAGACAACTTCGATTGGGAAAATGACAATCTTGCCTTTGAGTTTGAATTGGGCCTCGCCCCTAGCTTTGAGGTAAACCTGAAGACCAAAAAGGCGGTAACCCAATATAAAATCGTAGCCGACAAAAAAATGATCGACGAGCAAGTGGAACGTATTCAAAAACAATACGGAAAACTGGTTTCCAAGACAGAGGTTGGCAAGAACGATGAAGTAACCGGTACTTTTGTAAATGAGGCAGAGGACATCAACAACAAGACCACCATCGAAGTAAGCAAACTGAAGGCCAAAAAAGCCATCGATTCCCTTCTTGGAAAAAAAGTTGGGGATGCCGTATCGATTTCCACGAAAGGTTTGTTCAAAGAAGATTACCTGTTGTCCAGCGCCTTGGGCATTAGCCGTGACAAGGCCGACAAATTGAATACAGAGGTCACGTTTACCATTGAGGAAATCAACGAAAGGGAACCTGCTAAATTGGACCAGGAACTTTTCGATAAATTGTTCGGCAAGGACAATGTAAAATCCGAAAAGGAACTTAAGGAACGTATCAAAGAAGATTCAGAAAAACAGTTCGAGCAGCAATCCGACCAAAAATTGTTGAACGACATCACCGAAAAATTGATCGATGAGACCAAGTTTGACCTTCCTGCGGAATTCCTTAGAAAATGGATTCAGGTAAGTGGTGAAAAAATGTTGTCCGATGATGAGGCCAAAGAAGAGTTCGAAAGATCGGAGAAAGGACTTAGGTACCAATTGATCGAAGGGAAGATCATCCAAGAAAACAACCTTCAGGTTCAGTTTGAGGAGCTGAAGGAATTCGCCAAGGGCTTCATCAAGTCCCAAATGGCACAATATGGCCACATGGACCCAAAAGATGAAGAGTTGGAAGGCATTGCTGCACGGGTTTTGGGCAATCAGGATGAAGTAAGAAGACTTTCGGAACAATTGATGAGCCAAAAGCTTTTGGACCTCTACAAGGAAAAAGCAAACCTCAAGGTGAAGGAAGTATCCTATGATGACTTCATCAAGGAGGCCTATAGCTAGTCGGCTAAAAGAAAATTAAGTATCTTTACGGTGCCGAAAAGCTAATTTTTCGGCACCTTTTTTTTAAGATAAATCGAGCAAGATCCTATGGATTACGGAAAAGAATTCAAAAAATATGCTACCCAGCACCATGGGGTGAACAGCATGTACTATGATCAGATCATGAGCAGCATGTACCCCATGAACATGACCCCAAACATCATTGAAGAACGACAATTGAATGCTGTTGCGATGGATGTTTTTTCAAGGTTGATGATGGACCGAATCATCTTCCTGGGTACGGGAATCAACGATCAGGTGGCCAACATTGTCCAGGCACAGCTATTGTTCCTCGAAAGTGCTGATGCATCAAAAGATATCCAGATATACATCAACTCGCCTGGAGGAAGTGTTTATGCCGGATTGGGCATTTACGACACCATGCAGTTCATTAAACCGGATGTTGCGACCATTTGTACCGGCATTGCCGCATCCATGGCCGCTGTTTTGCTCTGTGCCGGAGAGGCCGGCAAAAGAAGTGGTCTTACCCACTCCAGGGTCATGATCCACCAGCCATTGTCCGGAGCACAGGGCCAGGCCAGCGATATCGAGATTGCAGCCAAAGAGGTTCTGAAAATCAAGGATGAGCTGTATGAAATCATTTCCAAGCATTCCGGCCAGACCTTCGAAAAGGTGTATGACGACAGTGATCGCGATTACTGGATGAAGGCGGAAGAAGCCAAGGAATACGGAATGATCGATGAGGTTTTACGCAGGGAAAAATAAAAAACACCCGGCAATTAATTAAAAAACAAGCTTTTAGCACAGACCAAACGCATTATTTTTGCGTTTATAATGGTCGAATAGTACAAATTATATGGCAAAAGAAAATTTGGAATGTTCTTTTTGCGGTAGAAAAAAACCGGAGACCAATTTATTGATTGCCGGTTTGGACGCTCACATTTGTGATCGATGCATAGAACAGGCCCACAGTATAGTAGCCGAAGAGTCCAAACAATCCAAAACCCAGGACCTTTCCTCGGAGTTGGTGCTTAAAAAGCCGCTGGAGATCATGGACTTTCTGGATACCTTCGTAATAGGACAGGAAAGGACCAAAAAAGTGATGTCGGTTGCGGTGTATAACCACTACAAACGACTTCTACAGCCCAAAAGCAAGGAAGATGATGTGGAGATCCAAAAGAGTAACATCATCATGGTTGGGCAAACCGGCACCGGTAAAACCCTGATAGCCAAGACCATTGCAAAAATGCTCAATGTACCCTTGGCCATAGTGGATGCGACGGTGTTGACCGAGGCAGGTTACGTTGGTGAAGATGTGGAAAGTATTTTGACCCGTTTGCTTCAAGCTGCGGACTATAATTTGGAAAAGGCCGAAAGAGGCATCGTTTTTATCGATGAGATAGACAAGATTGCCCGGAAAAGCGACAACCCTTCCATTACACGCGATGTTTCAGGTGAAGGGGTACAGCAAGGTTTGTTGAAGCTTTTGGAAGGAACCGTTGTGAATGTACCGCCAAAAGGAGGCCGTAAGCACCCCGATCAAAAGTTTATCGAGGTGAATACCGAAAATATTCTATTTGTGGCCGGTGGTGCATTTGATGGTATCGAACGCATCATCACCAAGCGATTGAACATGCAGGCTGTCGGATACAGTGCTTCTAAGGCGGACGAGCAATTGGACAACGAAAATATCCTTCAATACATCATCCCAAAAGACCTTAAGGAATTTGGTTTGATTCCGGAAATCATTGGTAGGCTTCCAGTTTTGACCCACATGAACCCTTTGGATTCCAAAACCCTGCGTGCCATTCTAACGGAGCCGAAAAACGCCATCATCAAACAATATGAAAAATTGTTTGCCATGGACGGTATCGAGTTTTCCATTACTGATCAGGCTTTGGATTACATCGTGGAAAAAGCCGTGGAATACAAATTGGGTGCACGGGGACTACGATCGCTTTGTGAAGCCATTTTCACCGATGCCATGTTTGAACTACCCAGTTCGGAAGAAACCGAATTTAAGGTGAACAAGGCCTATGCGGAGAAAAAGCTTTCCTACGAGACCATCAAAAAGTTGAAGGTAGTTTCCTAGTGGGTAGACCTGACCATTTTTTTGGTCACTTGCTCCAATAAACTCAGGCAAACCTCCGAAATAACTTTTTCGTCGGAATACATATCATGACCAAAATTGGGTACAATACATAGGTCAATACCTAATTTTTGTGCCCATATTTCGCAGGGTTTAAATGCATCGCTTTCACCATAGATCAAATTCAACTGGGTATTGGGTCGCTGCTCTTCAAAACGGATTCTTGTTGCTGAAATCGCCGTTAACGATTTCATGGACAATCCCTGCAATCCTGCTTTATAGGCAATGGTACCGCCAGTGCTAAAGGCCAAATAGTGGGCCGGTTCAGTTTCCTTCTTCAACAAATTGGCAACCGCCCTATCAATTCCTCCGTTCAAAAAAGCGTTATGGATATTCTCCTCTGTACAAATGGGCACATCGATATCTCCCAACTGTTGACAATCGTAAAAGTCGATGTTATAGTACTGCTGTAAATACCCGAAATAAGAAGTGATCCAAAGTCCTTTTTTAGCCCCCCACATATCGGAAAGGACAACAAGTTTTTCTGCCATGATTTTAATGGTTTTGTGTTTTCAAGTGATTTGAGATGGGGAATTTCATCATTAAACGCAAAAAATCCGCTTTTATTTGTTCAAAGGAACCGTTTGCCCGATAAAGGGTTTCTATTTACGAAAACGTTTTCGTAAATTCCATTATGTCGATACATCCACTACAATTATCCCCAAATGCGCTGCTTGCCTTTATGAATTTAAAACCGGGTCCCAAATGAAATGCCGCCCCAAGGCAAAAGGTCAAAGGGCTCGTCATTGTCAAAAAAGATTGGATTAAAGGTTATCTTGAAAAAGGTTTTTCTGTTCGTGGAATACTTTCTATAACCAATGGCAGGAAGAAAAAATCCGCCCGTTTCATTATCATCCCATCCGGTAAGCAACACCGTATAGGTCATGCCCAATTCCAGGTAATTGCCTTTATTTAAATCCTGTAGATAGTAGAGCCCCAATGGAGCACTTAGTCCACTATACCAACCCGTGTAAAAACCAAGTCCGGCCCGCAAGTTCAAATGGGATTCCTGGAAGAACTGTCGTTCATAATTGATCGATACAATGGGACCTGCACCACCCAATTCCCCATAAATCAGGTTTTCTTGTGCATTGCTAATACCACTTGTAATTAGCATTCCAATTAGAATAATTCGTTTCATGTTCAGTTGATTTTGGTTACTGAACGCAAACTACCCATGCCTGAATTAAAAAAGTCCCAAATCTTCCAATTTGGATATATCAGGACACCTTAAGTCGCCTTTGATTACGGAATTTTTGGGGAGATAACCCAGCTATTTTATTGAATGAGGCATAAAATGCCGATTTGGAATTGAAACCACACTCCAAGCCGATGGAAACAATGGTATAGTGGTCATATTCCGGGTCGACCAAAATGTCCTGTGCCTTGGCCACTCGCTTCCGGTTGATGTAATCCGTAAAACTTTCCCCGGCATGATCATTGATGATTTTGGAGAGCTTGCTTGTCCCCATATTCAATTCATCAGCCAAACCGTTCAACCCGATCAAAGAATCCAAATACCTTTCGTTGGAACGTACATATTCGTCCACAGTGTCGAATACAGTACGTTGGCCCGGTTCGGTCTCCCTCTTGTACTCAAGCACTCCAGCCCTGGCATTTTTTGCCAAGTGGGCCCTTAAACCGATCCTATCCTTCATAACCACATAATGGAAAAAGGCTTGGTAACCCACCCAATAAATGAGCAGGGAAGAAAAAAACCTGAGGGGATAATAACTGTAGAACGGATTTTGCTCCACCGCCATGGTATTCACAACAACAGCAAACAGCCAAAACAAGAATACCGCACCACCCAGTCGCAAAAACCATTTGATCCAATTGAGATTGTCCATCTTCAATATTTCCGGGTAGAGATTTTGGTATTTAAAGACCAATCGTATTGACTTGACATACAGAAAAATGGAATAGCTCAATGCGATGATATCCTCAGCCAGATTATAGTTCCGCACCAATGCCAAAGGCGCCAATTCCCTTTTTACCAAAAATATGACGATCAGCCTGGCCACAATGGCCAAAACAAAGAGCGCCAATGAGATTCGCACAAAGGGCCATCGCTTTTTTTCAATCTGTAGGTAATAGACCAAAAAAGCATAAAACGCAGGTACTATCAACAAATACCAGGGAAAAATAAAATGCCCGTCCAGAAAATCAGCTAAAATCAATTGCTTTTGTTGCAACCAGGTCTGAAAATTGTTCAGGGACAGAAACAGCACGAACATATTTAGGAAAAAGACCTGCAATTCGACCTTTTTGCGGGAGAGAAAGGTGCCAATAACAAAAAGAAATCCGTGAACGGCCCCGATAATCAGAAAAAAATCAAAGATCCGTTCAAAATTCATAGTTCGGGTTTTTATACGTTCATCCGTAGCAACTCATCAATATATTCCCGATTGTTGGACAATCTTGGAATTTTATGTTGTCCACCCAGTTTGTTTTTCGATTTCAGCCAATCGTGGAACAGGTTTTTTCGGGCTACATGCACCTTTGGCATTTTCAAGGTAATGTTGTTATACCGTTTTGCCTCATAATCCGAATTCAAGGCTTTGAGGGCTTTGTCCAACACCTCGGTAAAGTAATTCACATCTTTTGGCGGCTTGCGAAACTCGATAATCCATTCGTGGGCACCCTTTTCCTTACCGGTCATAAAAACCGGGGCAGCGGTATAATCCATGATCTCTGCCTCTGTTTTTTGACAGATTTGCTTCAAGGCTTCCTCCGCGTTTTCAATGATCAATTCCTCCCCAAACACATTGATATGGTGCTTGGTCCTGCCCGTAATTTTAATCCGATACGGATTTTTTGAAGTGAAACGCACCGTATCCCCGATCTTATACCGCCACAATCCAGCGTTGGTCGTAATCACAATGGCATAATTGACCCCGATTTCCACATCCCAAAGGGGAATGGCCTTTTCGTGGTCTTCGCCGGCATCCATAGGTATAAATTCGTAAAAGATACCGTAATCCAGCATCAACAAAAGATCATCCGCATTGTTCCGATCCTGGATGCCAAAAAAGCCTTCCGACGCATTATAGGTTTCATAATAATTGAAACGCTTTCTAGGCAGTAATTTTTTGTATTGATCTCGATAAGGTATAAAACTGACTCCCCCATGAAAATAGACTTCCAGGTTCTCCCAAATTTCGAACAAATGGTTCTTCCCTGTTTTTTGGATCACTTGGTTGAGCAATACCAACATCCAAGAAGGCACTCCGGCCAAACTGGTCACATTTTCTTGAATACTTTCCTCAATGATGGCCTCCAATTTGGATTCCCATTCACTCATCAGTGACACTTTGTTGCTGGGCGTACTGCTGTATTCTGCCCAAAGTGGCATATTATCGATCAAAATGGCGGATAGATCGCCAAAAAAGGTGCCATTGTCCTCATACAACTCTTTGCTCCCACCCAGCCGAAGGCTCTTACCCGTAAACAACTGTGAGTTTTCGTTGTTGTTCAGGTAAAGGCACAACAGATCTTTGCTCGATTTGTAATGGCAATCCTCCAAGGCTTCGTTGCTCACGGGTATAAACTTGCTCTTGGCATTCGTGGTGCCACTGCTTTTGGCAAACCACTTGATATTCGTGGGCCAGAACAGGTTCTGTTCGCCCCTTCGGGTTCGTTCGATAAGAGGCGCAATGTCTTCGTAACTCACAATGGGCACCCTGTTTCGAAACTCATCATATTTAGGCATGTCCCGAAATCCATATTGCTTGCCGATCATGGTGTCCTCGGCAAAATCCATCAGTTGTCGCAATACCTCATCCTGCACATCCAGCGGATATTTTAGAAAAAGCTCAATCTGATGATAGCGCTTTCTCAATAACCAAGAAGCAATGGAGTTGAATAAAGGTATTGGCATTTTAGGTATCTTTAACCAAGAAATTTAGTTGGGTGCAATAGCTAAAATAGCTTTTCTGGCATTCATTTTCAAATTCGAACCAAACATTCATTTCAACATGTTGTACGAAGGAGTCCTCCGTAAAATGCGGACCGAAAACGGTCATCCCATTCAGTATTTTCTGGTATTTGAAAACGATTATTTAAACTTGAACCAGGCATTGGACAAGGAAATACGAATACAGTTCATCAAACACCAATGTTTAAATTGTGGTGAAGATAAGCCTATTTACAGACAGGGTTTTTGTCAATCCTGCTTTTTTGAGACCCCATTGGCGGGCGATTGGATCATGAAACCGGAATTGAGCACGGCCCATTTGGACAAGGAAGACCGTGACCTGGACTATGAAAAACAGATGCAATTGCAGCCCCATATTGTGTATTTGGCCAATTCGAGTAATATTAAGGTTGGGGTCACCCGAAAGTCGCAAGTGCCCACCCGATGGATCGACCAAGGCGCACACGAAGCCATTGAGATTGTGGAGGCGCCCAATCGATACTTGGCCGGCATCACGGAAGTTGCCCTTAAAGATCATGTAAGTGACAAGACAAGTTGGCAAAAAATGCTCACCAACCGCATTGAGGATGTAGATCTTGTGGAATGGCGCAACAAATTGAAAGCCTACATCCCCGACGAAGCAGCTGACTACTTTATCGATACCAATGATGAGACCCATCTGGATTTTCCCGTATTGCAGTATCCTGAAAAAGTGAAAAGTTTGAACTTGGACAAAACACCGGACTACCAAGGCGTACTAAAGGGCATTAAGGGGCAATACCTCATTTTTGAGGACAGTACCGTTTTTAATGTGCGGGGGAACGAAGGGTATTATGTAGGGATAGATTTCAGCTAAAGCATTGGAACATCTTTTAAAATGAGCGAAAAAATAGGCCTTAAGGAAGCCATTTCCATCGGAATCGGTGGTATGGTGGGCGGCGGTATTTTTGCCGTTCTCGGGTTGGCCGTTTCCCTATCCAAAGGAGGAACCCCATTGGCCTTTTTGTTTGCAGGAGGCATTGCCTTGATCACATCGTACAGTTATGTAAAGCTTTCCAAAACCTACCCTGACCGGGGTGGTACGGTGAAATTCATCAACCAAGGATTTGGACAAACCATTTTCAGTGGTGGTATCAACAACCTGCTTTGGATCAGTTACATCATTATGCTATCGCTCTATGCTTCGGCCTTTGGTTCCTATGCCCCAAACTTGTTTGCGATAACTGGCGGTCAGCTGGATTTTCATATCTACGCCAGCGGCATTATCATCCTCGCTTCGGCCATCAACTATTACAGCATCAAGGTCGTTGGGGTGATTGAATCCTATGCCGTGATCATCAAATTGGTGATCTTGATCGGTTTCATCGGAGTTGGAGTTTATGGATTGATGGGCAACCCGAATCTGGATCAACTTGCCCCATCGAACTGGGAGGCCCCTCTCCAATTATTGACCGGCGGTATGGTGATCTTTGTGGCCTATGAAGGGTTTGAACTGATCGCGAATGCCGCACCGGACATCAAAGACCCAGAAAAGAACATTCCAAGGGCGTATTACAGTTCCATAATTTTTGTCATTTGTCTGTACATCATTATTGCTGTGGTGACTGTTGGTTCGCTGCCCTTTAAAGAAATTGCAACGGCACAGGATTATGTGTTGGCCGAGGCTGCCAAGCCCATGTTGGGTAAAGTGGGATTTACCATCATTACCGTAGCCGCGCTGATCTCCACTTTTTCAGCCATCAATGCTTCTTTGTATGGCGGCAGTAGGGTGAGCTATGAAATTGCGGAGGATGACGAGCTGCCCAGCGAGTTCACCTATCAACTTTGGAACCAACCCATTGGTTTGCTGATTACTGCCATACTTACTTTGACACTTACAAATACTTTGGAATTGGAAAGTATATCCACTGCAGGCAGTGTCGGTTTCCTATTGATTTTTGCCATGGTAAATTTTGTGGGATTCAAATTGGCCGCAGAAACGGGCAGCACCAAATGGATTCCAATGGTGGGAGGTGTACTTTGCTGCATTGCCCTATTGGCCTTGTTGCAACAGCAATTCAGTTCCAATGCAATGGGGGTCATCATTGCTGTTTCCTTGATTGCATTCTGTTTTCTTATAGAAATGGTCTATAAAAAAATGGAAAAGAGCCGTTCCCGAACCAAATAGCTTCTTAAATGTTTTTGCGGATTGGATGAACACCGATTCAGCATCATCAAACCAAACCACATAATTATAAATCAACAAGTTGTATCCATTAAGTCAGGTGTTATAACTAACCACAAATACCATAATTTTAGTCGATACGATTCAAATTCAACAATGATCAAGCTAAAGCTCAATTGGAGATACCTACTGGCCTTCTACTGTATTATAATGTTGTATTCCTCCTTGCATGAACTTGTTCACCATTTTGTCGGTTACCTTATTTGTGGAGAATGGGGCACAAAAAGTTTCAATAGCTTTTCAATGGCTTGCAATGTGGGCAAAGTAACCTACCTAGCCACATACGCAGGACCGTTGTTTAGTTTTATCATGATGTATGTCGGGGCTTATTTAATGAAAAATCACACCTCGGATTATAAAAAACATTTGGGTTTTGCCATGATATTTGCACAATTACCGCTGCAACGAATGGTAATGCCAATGTTCGGGATGAATGATGAACTATTTGCTTCTACCTATATTTTCGGAAATACCTACGCAACCTATGCCGTTGTCACCATTGTCATTTGGGTCATTTGCATTCCACCATTGATAGTTGCCTACAAATCAATCGCCAACAAGTACAAAACCTTGTGGTTTTTATTGTATCTCATCCTATTGCCCTACATCATATGGGGACCTATTTTTGGGCTTTTGGAATATTTAATGGTACAGAAACAAATATTGTCACGTGCAGTTATTGGTATTGGGCTATTGTTTATCATTAACGAAGCTGTAACCATAATCGGCTATTTTTTCGTGAAAAAATATATCAATCCCAATTGGGACAAACAATAATCCGTTGTTATCCCCAAATACTACTCTTTAATCACCAAGGCAACCCCGTCTCAAAATAAATTGTATCTTTCTATCAATGTGTTAATTGGGTCTTTTATATAATATGATATTTTTAAACTCATTTGGAATAAGCATCAGATTTAATGAGGAAGATTTCATGAATGGGTGATTGGGAATACAACCTTCAGTAAAAGGTATCAATTTCGATGCGTTCTCCATTATTTTATTTGAAAACCAACCTTAAATGAAAAAATTTCCCAACGCCTTCGTAATCCTCCTTGGAGTTATTTTACTTTCCTGGGTTTTCACTTACCTTATACCACAAGGCTCCTACGAGCGAATTACCGATGAAGTTACGGGAGTGACCCGGGTGGTGAACGATTCCTACCAATCCGTTAGTGCTGAAAGTCCAAGTTTTTTTGACCTTTTGGTGGCCATTCCAAATGGCATTGCGGGCCGATCGGATCTTATCGTTCTCATTTTTTTGATCGGAGGCTGCTTCTATATCATTGAAAAAACCGGGGCCCTCAACGATGGGCTATCCAAGTTGGTATCCGCACTTCAGGGTAAGGAGTCGGTTGCTTTGGTCATATTGGCCACATTGTTCACCACGGCAGGGGTCACCATCGGCATGCAGGAAGAAGTGGTTGCCATGACGCCCATACTGATACTGTTCGGTAAAAGTTTGGGTTACAATGCATTTACCATGCTCTATGCCAGTTATGGCTCTACCGTTTTAGGCAGTTCCTTTAGTCCGTCCAACCCGTTTGCGGTGCTCATAGCCCAAAAAGAAGCTTCGTTGCAACTTCTATCTGGCAGTACTTTACGATTGATAGTCTTGTTGATCGCTTTTGTTTTATGGCTAATGTATTTGTTGTATTACGCCCGAAACCATCGGATCGAGAAATCGATAATGGCCCCATCCGATGAAAAAATGGGTGTTCGGAGTACCATCATCCTTTGGCTATTGGGCCTCACCTTTGGTGTCACGGTGTATGGTATCCTCAAATTTGATTGGGGTTTCAACCAAATGTCGGCCTGTTTTTTTGGTTTGGGCATCGTTGCTGCCTTGCTAGCCAAAATGAGTTTGAACGAAACCAGCGAAACCTATATTGCCGGTATGAAGGAAATGTTGTTCGCGGCCATTATTATGGGGCTGGCCAACAGCATCTCCATTGTGTTGACCGATGGCATGATCATGGATACGATCGTGTATGGCCTTTTTGGTCCGCTGCAAAACTTTTCCCCGGCCACTTCTGGCATTCTCATGATGGTTGCCCATGCCGTGCTTCATTTTCCGGTGCCCAGTTACTCCGGTCAGGCCATATTGACCATGCCCGTATTGGTGCCCTTATCCGATTTGATCGGCCTATCGCGGCAAACCTGTGTGCTGGCCTACCAATATGGAGCGGTAATGGCCGATATGCTCGTGCCCACCAATGGCGCCCTCATGGCGGTTTTGGCGATTGCCAATGTACCTTATAACAAATGGCTTAAATTTGCTTGGAAACCAACATTGTTCATGCTCCTGATCGGTGCCTTGGCCATCATTTTTGCAGTGGCCACTGGGTATCAATAAGCGGTAGAACGGGCAAAACCAAACCATCCAAAAATGCTCAAGTTTTTTAGAAGAATCAGAAAAGGATTCATCGAAGAGAAAAAATTCAGCAATTACCTGCTCTATGCAATCGGGGAAATTGTACTGGTGGTCATCGGGATCTTGATTGCCCTTGCCATCAACAATGCCAATGAAACCCAGGTCAAACGTGAAAAGGAACAGGTATATCTAAAGGGGTTGCAAGCTGAATTTGAGACCAGTCGTTTGAAATTGAAGGAATTGATAGCGTACAACAAGCAAAGCTATGAGGATTCCAAAAAAATTGTCGCTTACATGGTGAACAACGACACCCAACCTGATGAAATGGAGCTGTCCAACCTGTTGTACAATGCTTTTGCTTTCGATATATCGTTCCACCCCAATAGTTCTTTGTTGAATGAAATGGTCAATTCCGGAAGTTTAAAGGATATTTCGAATCCGCAGTTGCGTATTTTACTGACCAATTGGCTGTCAAACTTGGAAGACATCAAGGAACAGGAAAACATGCTGAACCACGAAAGAAACAACGTCATCAATATGTTCCGGTCCAACAAGAACAGCATCAAAACCATTTATGACCAAACCGGGGTTTCCAGTGAATTGAATCTCCCTGTTGGAACGGAACCTATCAGCAACTTATCGCTATTGCAGTCCACGGAATTTGAAAACAATATGCTCATGTTCATTCTTACGAGCATTACCACCGAAACACTGCATTATGCCCCTTTGATGCAAAACATGGATACCATCCTTCAAGTGATCACCAGCGAAATCAAAGAATAAAAAAAGGGCGATTTTCCATCGCCCTTTTTGTTAGTTAACGGTATCCTTTTTCTTTTTCAATAATCCGCCCAATACGGATTTGGCAGTTTTCTTCACCTGGTCTTCGGCTGTAGGTGTCTTGGTGGTATCGGTTTCTTGGGTCTTATCGCCGCCCAAAATGGTACCGATGGCATCTTTGACCCCAGTATTTTTGGTAGCAGTGGAATCTCCTTCGTTCTTTTTGAACACGTCCGAAAGCAAATCCTTGGCGGTATCCTTACCCTTGTTCACGAGCTTCTGTTTTTGGATTTCCACTAACTTGGTGGTCAGTGTCTTTACCCCGGAAGTTAAATCCGTGGATACGGATGGATCGGTAAAACTGCCCCCGATGTTGGCCGTAACCGGCACGGTAACTTCCTTCAAACTTTCGTCGTTCATTTGTGCGATCAACTTGTCCACTTCTGGACCCAAATATTTCGCGGGCACATCCAAAGTTGCGGTGTACTTCATTTGCTTGTCGAAGGTATGGCTACCATCAACATTGATGGCAATATCTTTGTACTTCAATGCAAATGGCTTCACTTGTACGGTGCCGTTGTCAAAGTTCAACACGGTCTTTAGTCCATCCAAATTGATTTCCTTCGTGTCCAAGAAATTCAATTTACTGTCCAAGGAAGATACCAAAGGTGCCTTTTGGGCATCCAATTTGGGAGATAACAGTTCCGCCAACAATTTTCCGGAAATGGTGGCCAAATTGGGTGTAAAATCCTCGTTTAGGTTACCGGAAAGGTTAATATCGGAATTCAACTTACCCTCCAAGGCTGCGGCCAAAGGCGTAAGCACTTTTAATAGTTCCAAGCCAGCAAAGGATTCCCCAATATTGAAATTGTTCATACCCAAATCCATATCGAAAGTGGAAGTATCACCTTTGGTGGACACATACCCATCTACCCCCAAGGTACCCCCAAACAAATCGGATGTCAAATTTTTAACGGTGGCCGTTTCATCTTTAATGATCAAAGTGCCCTTCACATTTTTAAGCTTCAAATCATCATACAGCACCGTATTGGCGGTTGCCTCAACGGTACAATCCAAAAAGGAAGGAATTTTGATACGTTCGTCGCCTGTGGATGTTGTTTCTCCTTCGGCTCCACCCTCGGTGGGCTCCGCATCTTCCATCATAAAATCGTTCAAGGCAAACTGGTTGGAAGCCAACTTGAAATTTCCCTCCACATTTTCATCGTTGAACATAAAGCCCAATAGATTGGTCAGAGTTCCGGTGGCATTGAAATCGGTCGATCCAGTTTTCCCTTCAAAGGCATTCAGGGTCACCGTTTGCGGGTTAAAGGTCATGGCCGCTTTGTCGATCACCACAGGATGCTTCATTTCCTCGGAGTTGTACTCAAAACCGGTCAACTGCATGGTACCACTGGTCCGGGTATTCTGGTATTGTTTTTTCTCCAAGGAAGCCATATCAAAACTGGTGGTCACATCTGCATTCAACATGCCTTTCAGGTTAAAGCCCGATGGAACGGGATAGGCTTGTGAAATATTGGCCAGGTTGATCTTGCCATCCATATGCCCGTTCACCTTGGTATTGCCCATCAGTTCCCTGATCTTGGCATTCATGTTGAACTTGTCTTGATCTATGGTAAAGGACAATTTGTTGATGTTGACATAGGTTTCCTCCGTGATACCGGTTTCGTTGTTGATTTCGGTATCGATGAACACATTGCGTACCGCTTTGGGCAGGTCCGGATATTTGAAAGAGGCATTATCCGAATTGATGGCAATCTTGAACGTCGGGATATGCTCATCGTCCACAATGCCCTTAAACTGGCCGTTCACTTCAAAGTTGCCCGTGGTTTCCACAGTTTCGATGTTCTTGGAATAGGCTTCGGGAATTACGGCCAAAAAGTTCTTGAAATCGGAAGAGGGTGTTTTAAAGGTGATATCCACCTCTTGGTTGTCCTCGTTCACTTTTACAAAACCATCGAATACCAACGGCAATTGGTTTACCATGGCCTTGTTCTCCAAAAAGGAATATTTGCTCTCGGCGAGGTCTATACCGATAAGCGCATCCAAATTGATCTTGTTCTTGTTCAAGTATTGGGTGCTGTCCATTTCGAAGGAAACCAAGGCATCCGTCAAAGTCTTTAGCTCCGATTTTTCCAAGGACAGATCCCCGGTTCCGGAGTGGTTCATTTCAGAAATGACCAATCGCATGCCCCCTGCCCTATCATCATAAACAATCTCCGAATTGGTAATGGCATAGGAATCCATGGCCAGGGTAAAATTGTCATCAGACCCCTCTGCAGCATCTGATGGGGTGCCTTCTTCTTCCTTGGCGATATCGTAATTGGCATTTTCATCGGCATCCACCAAAATGTTCAATTTGGCCTTATCGATGTTCAAGCGCTTGATCACAATCGGCTCATCGGCCGATTTGAACAATTCCTTAATGGACATGGAAAGGGCAATTTCATCCGAGGCAAAAAGGGTGTCGCCTTCAAAAGGGGCCTTGTTCACCAGGGTGATTTTGGTGAGTTCCACATGGGCATTCGGGAAGCTTTTGAGCAAGCTTAAATTAGCATCCTCAAAATCCAAGGTGGCATTGATGCTGTTGTTGACTTTGTTCTTGATGATCTGTTCAATCTTGCCTTGCAGGAAAAAGGGAACCGCGATGATCAGAACAAGTAGGATAAGTAGGGTTATGCTGGTAATCTTTAGGACTTTTTTCTTCATACTTACATGTTTTACAACAAATTAAAGGAGAAGATATCAATCCAAAGAAATTTCTTCCCCTATTTTTAAGTTAAATCTTTTACGCATTAGATATACGAGCAAATACAGGAAAGGGGTGTCGAAAAGGGCAATTATTATTTTAAAAATGAAACCGCTGATCAGCAGCCCATAAAATTTATCCCATGGAAGCACTCCAAACAAACACAACAAGGTGATTACGGTCAACGTATCGATGAACTGGGAGGAGAAGGTGGAAAAATTGTTTCGTAGCCACAACATTCTGCCCTCCGTGATCCGTTTCCAAAAGTGATAAATGGTGATGTCGATGTACTGTGCGGCCAAATAGGCCAACATGGATGCCAACACGCCCAATGGTGACAGACCGAACACTTTGGTGAACGTTTCATTGTCCACCGGCGAAGAGGGAATGGCGTCGGAATAGACGGCCAATAAAATAATGCCCATGGAAAAAAACGAAGCAAAAATACCGGCCGTGACCACTTGGTTGGCCTTTTTTTGTCCATAGATCTCGGAAATCAAGTCCGTGATCAAAAAGGTGATGGGATAGGGCAAAATACCCACTGACAATTCAAATAGCGGTGCCCCAAAAACGGTGACATCACCAAATGGGTACCAATGAAAAAACTTTTGAAAGATCAGGTTGGACACCACCAAGGAGGTGATGAACAGTGCCCCGAGATAGAGATAAATGGTAAACGCTTTTCTTTTGTCGCCCTGCGTCATACGTTATTTAATGTTCAAATTGAACGGCATCTTGGCCTGGATCCCTTCCTGTTTGCCCAACTCCTTGAATTCTTTCAATAACTTATACGCTTCTGTTCCGATTTCTTCTTCAATGACCGAAGCCCCCAATTTGCTTTTCATACCACCCAAATCTTCCATAAAACGTTCAAAATCGGTTTTATACCTTGGATATTTTCGGATGCCATAATCCGACAGGTTGGCCATTTCGGCAGCAGCGGCAATGGCATCGTCCAAATCGCCGAGCTCGTCCACCAAACCGTTCGCTTTGGCATCCACTCCGCTCCATACACGTCCTTGGGCAAGGGCATCTACCTGCTCCACGGTCATGTTGCGACCTTGGGCCACCCGACTTAAAAAGGTGGTATACACATCTTCTATCCCTTCCTGCACCACATCGCGGAAACTATCGGTCATAGGTTCAAAAACGGAATAATCCACCGAATTTTTATTGGTCCCGACCTGTTCGGCATTGATCCCAACAGTGCCTGCCAATTCATTGATGTTGGGAATGGTCCCAAACACTCCAATGGAGCCTGTAATGGTGGTCGGTTCGGCAAAAATCTTGTCGCCCCCCACCCCAATATAGTAGCCACCGGATGCGGCCACGTTTCCAAAGGAAACGACCAAGGGCTTTTCTTTTTTGGCCAGTTGCATTTCGCGCCAAATAATGTCGGACACCAAGGCACTTCCGCCAGGAGAATCCACTCGAAACACAATGGCTTTGATGTTTTCGTTTTTTGCCGCTTTCTTCAAGGCATCCACAATGAGTCCTTGGCCAATATAATCCTTACCGCCCTCCCCGAAGAAAATCTCGCCCTGGGCATAGATCACCGCTATTTTATCGGAACCGGTCTCCAACTTTCTTGTTTTGGCCTTATCCACATAATCGGTTAGGGATACATAATTGAGTTCGTCGTCTTCGCCAACTCCTATTTTGCTTTTGAGCAGGTCCTCATATTCATCAAAATACAATGTCCCATCCAACAGGCCGGAAGCCACCGCATATTTGGGCAGTCGGCCTCCCAAGGTATCGGCAATAGTGTTTAGGTTTTCTGGGGGTATTTGACGTGACTCCGAAATATCATCCACCATTACATCCCAAATGGAAGTCAGCAATTCTTGGATCTGGGTACGGTTTTCATCACTCATGGTATTGGATAAAAAAGGTTCCACGGCACTTTTATATTTGCCATGGCGTATCACTTCCATTTTGATCCCTGATTTTTCCTGAAGGTCCTTATAGTACAACACTTCCGTGGCCAAACCCTTAAAATCCAAACTACCGACCGGATTTAGGTACACCTCATCGGCCACACTGGCCAAATAATAGTCTTTTTGTGCATAAAAGTCGGAATGGGAGGTTATAAACTTCCCAGATTTCTTAAAGTCCAATAAGGCCTTGCGAATTTCACGGGTCTGCGCCATGCCGGCCTGTAAAAAACCAGTGGTCAGGCTAATGCCTTTTATATGCTCATCTTCCTTGGCCACTTTAATGGCGTGGATAATCTCGTCCAACCCCATCTCTGGTCCCCAAAAGCCTGCAAAGGGATCTGCCTCATCCTTGCCCACATAATCCTTGATGGGTGCCAAGAACCCTATTTCCAAAACGGAGTTCTTTTTGACCACTACACCATCATCCCCACTGCCCATTAAGGCCAAAAAGAAAAAGAACATGACCATAATGATTCCAAAAGCCACCAAACTACCCAATATCGAGGCCAAAAAATTTCTCAAAAAGTTCATTCAACAAAAAATTTATTACTCCCCAAATATAACCATTGTAGTATTGTTTTGTTTACTTTGTTTCTTCGATTATGATCAGAAAACAAAAGGTATATCTTTCCCTGGGAAGCAACTTGGGCCATCGGCTGGCAACCCTTCAAAAAGCCATTTTTCGCATTCAAAAGGATGTGGGAACGGTGCTCGACATTTCGTCGGTGTATGAAAATCCGGCTGTTGGTTTTGAGGGCGATTCCTTTTTGAACATTTGCATATCCCTACTCACCGAACTGAAGCCCAACGAACTGCTGCAACAACTACTGGAAATCGAAAAAGCTTTTGGACGTGTCCGTTCCGAAACGGAAGGCTACACCTCCCGCACCTTGGATATCGACATTATCTATTACGGGAACGAGGTGATTCAAACAGAAGATTTGGTGATCCCCCATCCACAAATGCAAAACCGAAACTTTGTTTTGCGACCCTTGGCGGATATTGCACCCCAATTCTACCATCCGGTATTTCAAAAAGATACCCGCAACCTGTTGCAGGAATGCAAGGACCGTAGCCAATTGACCAAGACCAAATACAAATTGTTCAAGGATCGTGCGGGACTGTTTTCCCAGTTGCAACTGATTTCCATCGAAGGTAATATAGGGGCGGGAAAGACCACACTTTCCACCATGATCGCCGAGGACTTCAATGCCAAATTGATCTTGGAACGGTTTGCCGACAACCCCTTTCTCCCCAAATTTTATGAGGATCAGGCGCGGTATGCCTTTCCTTTGGAAATGTCCTTTTTGGCGGACCGCTACCAACAATTTATGGACGATACCTCCCAGTTTGATCTGTTCAAGAACTTTATGGTGAGTGATTATGATATTTTTAAATCGTTGATCTTTGCCAAGGTCACCTTGCAGCCGGAAGAATACAATCTATACCGAAAGGTCTTCAACTTTATGTACCGGGAGGTTAAAAAACCTGAAATTTACCTGTACCTCTATCAAAATACGGAACGCTTGTTGGCCAATATCAAAAAAAGAGGAAGGGATTATGAACAAAATATTGACCCTGACTACCTTGAAAAAATCAACCGGGGCTATTTGGATTTTATCAAGAGCCACCAGGACCAGAACAGCCTGATCATCGACATTAGCGAGTTGGATTTTGTGCACCGTCCCGAGGATTACGAATTTATCCTGTCCAAGCTGGAAGACGATATACTTTCATCAGAGTTTTAAGAGAATTTTTGGAAAATGTTTGGATATAACGAATGGTTTTATTTTCTTAGAGCCCTCTTAAAAAGAAACTAACTAACTCAAGCTTTATATGGAGCCCCGTTCATTCGGGGCTTTTTTCATTTTTGGGTCTTCCACTTGGACCATACATCCCACACCACAATGCCAGCGCTTACCGAAATGTTCAGGGAATGCTTGGTACCAAATTGGGGAATTTCCAATACCTGATCGCAAGAAGTAACCACTTCCTGATCTACCCCTTTTACTTCGTTACCAAAGATCAGGGCTACGGTTTCTTTAGGATTGACGACAAAATCATGGAGTAAAGTTGCGTTCTCGGCCTGTTCAACGGCAATGGTTTTTATACCGTTCCGTTTCAAATCTTGAACGAGTTCCAGCGTATCCTTGCGATATTCCCAATCCACACTTTCGGTGGCCCCGAGTGCCGTTTTGCGGATGTCCTTGTGTGGCGGGGTGGCCGTAATGCCACACAGATAGATTTTTTCCACCAAAAAGGCATCGGCGGTCCGGAAGACCGAGCCAACATTGTTCAGGCTACGGATATTGTCCAATACCACAATTAGGGGCGACTTTTCCGCTGCCTTAAAACCTTCCACATCCAAGCGTTCCAACTCGCTATTCTCCAGTTTTCGATTCATTTTTTTAACCATTGGGGTGAAAATATCAACAAAAATTTTGGTTGGCCCGTGAAAACAATATATTCGTTTCCCTGCCCATTGCAGGGCAAAAGTAACAGAATAAAATCGCTTTGGCAGCCAATAAAAAGACAAAGAAAGTAACCCCGTTGATGCAACAGTACAACGCTATCAAGGTAAAGCATCCTGATGCCTTGCTGCTGTTCCGCGTTGGGGATTTTTACGAAACCTTCGGCGAAGATGCCGTAAAGGCCGCCAAAATATTGGGCATCATCCTTACGCACCGGAACAATGGGGGCGACCAAACCGAATTGGCCGGTTTTCCGCACCATTCCCTGAACACCTATTTACCAAAATTGGTAAAAGCGGGGCAACGCGTGGCCATTTGCGATCAATTGGAAGACCCCAAACAAACCAAGAGCATTGTAAAGCGTGGTGTAACCGAACTGGTTACACCGGGGGTAGCCCTTAACGACGATATTCTTTCGGCCAAGAACAACAACTTTTTATGTGCTGTCCATTTTGGGCGCAACAAATTGGGGATTGCCTTTTTGGATATTTCCACAGGTGAGTTTTTAACGTCCGAAGGGTCGGTGGAACAGGTGGACAAACTGCTGCAGAATTTTGCCCCCAACGAAGTATTGGTTTCCAAGTCGCACAGAAAAGAGTTTGTGGAGCAATTCGGCAACCAACTCCATACTTTTTTCATGGAAGATTGGATTTTTCAGGAAGATTATGCCGATGAAAGTCTGAACAACCATTTTGGCACCAAGACCTTAAAAGGTTTTGGCATCGACCACCTCAACCAAGGTATCATCGCTTCGGGTGCCGTATTGCATTACCTGTCGGAAACACAGCATAGTCGGTTACAGCACATCAACCGCATCCAGCGCATTGCGGAAGAAGAGTATGTGTGGATGGACCGTTTTACCATCCGAAACCTGGAACTGTACCACTCCCCCCACCAGAATGCAGTGACGCTTTTGGATATTATTGACAAGACGCTCTCCCCCATGGGTGGACGCTTGTTGAAACGTTGGCTGGCCCTTCCCTTAAAAAACAAGGAAAAGATACAGGAACGTCATCAGGTGGTAGCTTTTTTGAAGGCGACTACCGATTCCCTGGAAAAAATGCAGCATTGGATCAAACAAATGGGCGACCTGGAACGTTTGATCTCCAAACTGGCCACGGGCAAGATCAACCCGAAGGAGGTGATCCAGCTTAAAAATTCGATGGAGGCGTTGGTGCCCATCAAACAATTGGCCGAACAGAGCACCAATGCTTCCCTTCAGAATATTGGTCAACGATTGGATGGCTGTGAACCGCTTCGCTCCAAAATCAAGGAGGTATTGAACGAGGAGGCCCCGGTAAACATTGCCAAAGGCAACACCATTGCCCAAGGGTACTCCCAGGAACTGGACGAACTCCGCAACCTGGCCTTTTCCGGAAAGGACTATTTGGACCAAATGCTGGAACGCGAATCGAAGGAAACGGGCATTACCTCCCTCAAAATTGCGTCCAACAACGTGTTTGGCTATTATATTGAAGTGCGCAACACCCACAAGGATAAGGTACCTGAAACCTGGATCCGTAAACAGACCTTGGTGAATGCCGAACGGTACATTACCGAGGAACTGAAAGAATACGAATCCAAGATCTTGGGCGCTGAGGAACGCATTTACCAGTTGGAGCAGCAATTGTTCGAACGGCTATTGGTCTGGATGCAGGAATACATCCGTCCGGTGCAGCAGAATGCCCATTTGGTCGCCCAACTCGACTGTTTGTGTGGTTTTGCCCAACTCGCTATCGAAAACAATTATGTGCAGCCTGAGGTAAACGACTCCACCGTGCTTGACATTAAGGAAGGGCGCCATCCGGTAATCGAAAAACAATTGCCCTTGGGCGAAAGTTATGTGACCAACGATGTGTGCCTGAACCGGGAGGACCAGCAAATTATTATGATCACCGGTCCGAACATGAGTGGTAAATCGGCTATTTTACGGCAAACGGCCTTGATTGTGCTATTGGCTCAAATGGGCAGTTTTGTACCCGCTGCGGAAGCGAACATTGGTTTGGTGGACAAGATTTTTACCCGTGTGGGGGCCAGCGACAATATTTCGATGGGGGAATCGACCTTTATGGTGGAAATGAACGAAACCGCCTCGATTTTGAACAATTTGTCCGAACGCAGTTTGGTGTTGTTGGATGAAATCGGTCGCGGTACCAGCACCTATGATGGTATTTCCATTGCTTGGGCCATTTCTGAATACTTGCATGAGCACCCTGCCAGGGCCAAGACCCTGTTTGCTACCCATTACCATGAACTGAACGAAATGACCACGACTTTTCCACGCATCAAGAACTTTAATGTTTCGGTAAAGGAGCTGGAAGACAACGTATTGTTTCTCCGTAAACTCGTACCGGGGGGCAGCGAGCATAGTTTTGGTATTCATGTGGCGAAAATGGCGGGCATGCCCCAACAAGTCATCCAAAAGGCAAATAAAATCCTGAAAAAACTCGAAAAATCGCATTCAAGCGAAGAAATGACAGATAAATTGCAGGCGACCCAGAACGAGATGCAGTTGAGTTTTTTCAATTTGGACGACCCGTTGTTGGAAGAGATTAAGGAAGAAATCTTGCATTTGGACATTGACACACTGACTCCGGTTGAGGCTCTTATGAAATTGAACGAGATCAAACGGATGCTGAGCAAAAAGAAAAAAGCTTCTTCCTAAAAAAATTCTTTCTTTTTTGCAGAAATGTATTAAATTTGCATCCGCGCTTAGAAAAAGAGCGAGTTTTTTAAAATGCGAAAATAGCTCAGTTGGTAGAGCATCACCTTGCCAAGGTGGAGGTCGCGGGTTCGAATCCCGTTTTTCGCTCAAAAACGCTGCTTGCAGCGTTTTTTTGTTTCAAGTCCAGGCTCGAGTGGTGGAATTGGTAGACACGCCGGACTTAAAATCCTGTGGGCATTATGCCCGTGCGGGTTCAAGTCCCGCCTCGAGTACAGAAAACCCCGAAGATCTATTGGTCTTCGGGGTTTTTCTTTGGCGTTATTATGTATCAGGTTTACTGCCGTTTCCCCTCCACAGTAATCCCCTTCCACCCCATAAGGGCATCATACGTTCCTTCATCATTTTTCACAAACTCAAAGGACTCCCGTGCCTTGGGGTCTTCAAAAAATACGGTGGGAGACTCGGCCTTCAGTTCGGCATTGAACTCCCCATTCTGCAATATTACCAATCCCCCATCCTGGATGGCCACTTCCAAGACCAATCCATCAAAGTCGTGGAAGGTGTAGAAACCCACATAGTTTTCCAAAACAGCTATCGGAACTTCGATGGCTTGTCTGTTGATTTCCTTGGGATACTCCACTAGTTCCGATTTCATCATTTTAGCCATGTCCTCCACAGTTTGGAAAAAGGGCATTTCATCATAATTGGCCAACAACACAAAACCAAAATCGTTTTTTAAATCGCGGTATACCTGTGCCCGAATCCCTTTGGAACCTCCATCCTTCTGAATGACCCCGTTGTGCTGCAAAGCGCTGACAAAGGGCTCCTTGGAAACCGCATCCAAGAATTTCCTTAAATCAGTGGTTGTGGAAAACAATCGGGCCGTACGGAACTCGTCCCGAGAAATATTGGGCACTTCCACCAAAATGGAGTCCTTCAACACATGATTCTTGGCCAATCGCGTGATTTTGGCTTCCTTGGTATAAAAATGGACCCCACTTTCATCCATATGCAAAGGCACAAAGAGTTCATCCACCATGCATTGACCAAAGGGCTTGCCATAGATCTGGGCCACAATTTCATACAATACTTCATACCCCACATTTGAATATTGTGCATCGGTGCCCGGTTCAAAAAGTAAGGGCTCCTTTTTGGCAAGTGCGACTATTTCGGATGGAGTCAGGTCTATTTCCTCCCCATCCACATGGGTCAGCTCCCTGGGCAAGCCAGAGCGATGATCCAACAACATCTGAAGGGTAATACGATCGCCTTGGGAAAATCCGTCAAAAAAATCATCCAGGGTTTGGTCCATGGACAGTTTATTCTCGGATTGCAATTGCACCAACAAATAATGGGTCATCAGTTTGGAAACCGAATGGATATCGAATTGGGTTTCCGTGGTAACAAAGGTTGAACTGGTATCCCCTTGCATATTGTAGGCCTGGTGCAGTACCACCTCATCGCCTTTGTACGCCAACACCACGCCATTGAACTGTTTCAAATCCGTCAGTTTGGAAAAATAGGTGTCCACTGAATCCCGCATTCCCGACCACTTCGCATGGTCCACTTTTTTATCCGAAGTACTTTTCTGCCCGCAGGCCATCACCATTAGTGAAGCAATCAAAATTCCTAAATACCGCATACTTTAAATTTATTGCAAAGAAGGTACATGTCCATCAGATAAAATTGTAAAAATGGAAACCTACAGGTGCCGCAGCATAAATTCAGGTAGATTATTGAAAAAATACATCGGCTGTACCCCACAAACTTTCTTAAAATCGTTGATAAAATGGGGTTGGTCAAAATAGCCGTACAAATACCCCAATTCGGTCAACGAAATTTCAGGATGTTGTGCCTTGTATTTCACCAAATCCAAAATGCGCACGGTAATGATGAACTTTTTTAAGGGGTAAAGCACCTCTTTCTTGAATACCTTGCCCAAATATTGGCGCGAACGACCAAAACGTTCGCTCACCTCATTCACCGTAACCTTGCCCTGATTTCCATAAACGTATTCGCAAATTTCCCCCACCAATGTCATCGATGGGGATGCATCCAAAGGATGCGATTGCATAAACTCTTCTGCTAAACGGAACCGTTCGGCCAACGTAGTTGCGCTAAACAAAGCTTGCCATAAATTACCCAACCCTTCGTTGGCAATGTCGATAACACCAATTCCCCTGATATCAGAAAAGAAATGCCCATTGGCCCAAGGTTGCACTTTGATGGTAAAAAAAGTGAGTCCGTCTGCTACCTCAATCCGATAGGGTGGCTGTAAACCATGTATGGTAAATACTTTTTTATGGATTGGCAATACTGTTGATTGCGGACCGTAGGTTAAGGCACCATTGGCCTCTTTGAAGAAGACCAGATCATAACAACAATCATCGATTACCGGAATGCTCTTAACTTCGGCACTCTTTTCCATTTGGATGAAGTAACACTCCTTAAATAGGGCATTGAGGGGTTCTTCCGGATGATAATTTTGAATGACCAAATCGGCTACTTTGGATTAGATCCCCAAAAATACCGAAAGTTGCCCAATTCAATGCTCGTATTTCATTTTGTACGACTCCCATTGATAGCCCATCTGAACCCTTCTGTACGAATAGATATACTCCCCATCCGTACGCACGTTGATAATACCGGGAAGCAATTTTTTAAAACGCCTTCGTGCCACGGTATTGGCACTGGACACTGAAAAATCGAGATCACCCAACGTAGTGGGCTCATCAATGATTGCCGCGGCAATATGGGCCGGGTCACCCGCATCCACAAACAGGGCCGACAGCGCAGTGGAAAACAATAACGGCTCCTTACCACGAACCGCTCGTCCAATGGCCCCCAAGAATTTGGCCCTCGGATGACCATGATCCGGGACTTCACCCGAGGATACCACGGTCACCATGGGTTTTACGGCCTCGAACAAATCGGGGTCGAACTCATGGCTCCCATGGTGGGGCGCCTTAAATATATGGGCGTTCACTTGCAAGGCACCATCGGGCTGGGACAACAACAAACCACTCCCCTCAATGTTCAAATCGCCGGAAAAAAAGGTACGAACGTGGTTATAGCTCATCCGAAACACCAACGAATGCCCGTTAATGGTATGCGACTTACCACCAAACCATTCAAACGACCCATTGGGTCTCAGGATTGGTCCCAAAATCTCCACACGAAGATCGGGATCGCCAATATCCAAAACACCTGTAGTGCTGTCCAAACGATGGTAATCAATGCCCTTGGCCTTTATGGCGTCGGTCCAATCTTTAAAGGTGCCGGTTAAATGCTGTCCGGTTAAATCGTTCAGGGTATCGTGCTTGGTCACCAGCTCCCCGTTGACCTCATCACCCAATTCGGTGTTGAATCCCGATTCGTACAAACCAATGCCATTATGGTAAATATGGTTAACGGTAATCTGGGGGTGATTGACCAAGGGAATGAGACCTTCCACATGATCGGCATCGGCATGGCTCAAAAACAGATGGTCAATGGTTACTGAATTGCCAGGTTGGTCCAATCGGTACTTCCAAATGATAAAACCAAGGGCCCGGTCGCGCAATCCCCCATCCACCAAAATCTTGGTGTTGTTCGGAGTCACCACAAAAGCGGCATCGCCCTGTCCCACATCCAAAAAATACATTTCCAGACTTCGTTTGTTGACGAGATCGGGTTCCTTCATTTCTCCATCGCGACCTCGGTATCGGATGGGTGTGTAGCCAACAGTAGGGGCGTTGCCCGGAAGGGTTTCCACCTCATCGCCGTAGATCAGCACATAGCTCTTTCGTTCGTTTTGGTCTTGAAAATAGAAGCGTTTGGTCTTGTCCCCAATAAATTGCACAGCCATAATTGAAGTTTTAAGGTTATGGGGGAACTGTGGGAACCATCTTAAAATTACGGAATTTTCTGATAGGTTTCGATTTGTTGTCCCAACAAAAAGGCCCATGAATTGATCACGGGCCTTGATTTCTTTTTTTAAGTCTTGAAAAATTAGGTCAACAAATTCCCGTTTTCATCCCATTCGGCAATAATGCCCCTTTTGCTCTGGTCCACACATTTGGCCAACCATTCTTCTTCATAGGCAACACCGTGCTGTTCCAAAACATCATCAGGTACCCCGTCCCAAACATTGGGCATGTTTCCTTTGTATCCTATTTCTTCGATACCGATCTTGCTGGTATAGAAACCGGTCATGGTCAGGTTACGGATCAAGGAAAAGAAATTCACCTCAAAAGGGCGTTCGTTGGAAGGCACTTCGGGATCGTAATAGGCTATTTCATCCAAAATGGCTTTTTGCTGTTCCTGCGTGGCAGCCTTGAACTCGACGCCATTTTCGGTATTGCATTTATGGTCCAACCACATCACACCACCCCGAATATCCGGTTGAAAGGCTTCATTGTCCTTGGCCATAAATTCGATAAAATCCACCACCTTGGCATCCGATGCGGCCTTGAATTCCTCGGAACCGGGCAAGATCAAATCGCACAAAACTGTCAATGTTTCAATTTCATGCGGATTCAAAAACTGTTCCTCCTCCAGTTCGGCCAACAACTCTTCTTCCAATGGGACTCTACCCGGGTAGGTAATCTTTGGAGATTCGACCAGTTCTTCAGATCCAGCTTCTGGTTTGCATCCGTGTATGGCCAATCCGCCTGCGACGGTGCCCAATACAATCGATTTTAAACTTTTTCTTCTGTCCATCTCCTTAAATATTTTGTTGTTTCAACTGATCTACAATGTATTCGGATGCTCTCATGGACAGGGCCAAAATGGTCCATGTACAGTTCTTGTCCGCCTGTGAGGTGAATACCCCGGCATCGACCACAAAAACATTGTCCACATCGTGCAATTGCTGAAATTTATTGGTCACCGAAGTTTTGGGATCGTCACCCATTCGGGTAGTGCCCACCTCGTGAATGATACGACCTGGCACATGAAGACCATAATCCCTATCCTTGCCCGGTTTATCTCCCAAGGGAATGCCACCCATGTTGTGGATGATCTCTTCAAAGGTATCATGGGCATGTTTGGCTTGGTTTCGCTCGAGATCGGACCATTTGTAATGGAAACGCAACACCGGAATACCGAACTCATCCACCGTAGTGGGATCGATCTCGCAATAGTTTTCCTTAAGGGCAATGGATTCACCACGGGATGAAATACCCATGGTGGCACCGTAGTATTTTTTAGCCTCGCCGCGCAGCACATCACCGTAGCCTCCAACCTTGGTACCGAAGAATTTATTAAACTCGTTCACATTGAACCCGAATCCATAGTTGGGCATACCCATGCCGCCCCACACTTCGATATGGTAACCACGTGGGAAATCCAATTTGGAATTGTCGCCCCACCATGGGGAGTACACATGCATACCACCCACACCGTCTTCGTTGTAAGATACCTTGCGGTTCATCAAGTCCGGAATAAAGGCAGCCCGGTCAGCTCCTGTGGAATCGTGCAAATACTTCCCGACCACATCACTGCTGTTGCCCAAGCCATTGGGGTGCTGCTTGCTTTTGGAATTCAGAAGGATTCGTGCCGTACTACAGGCCGATGCCCCCAATACTACAACCCTACCTTTCAGTTTGTATTCCTTTCTATCTTCCTTGTTGATGTAGGATACTCCGGTTGCCTTACCCTCTGCATCGGTGGTTACTTCACGCACCATGCAATTGACGAACAAGTCGACCTGTCCACCGTTCTTTTGGGCCGGGAAAATCAAACACGTTCCCGCCGAGAAATCGGCATACACCTGGCAAGCGCGATTGCATTGCCCACAATAAAAACAAACACCCCGATCGTTGTTGATTTTCTTGGTCAACATGGACATCCGTGAGGGATATACGGGAACATTGCTCTTGCGTGCCCCCTTGATATAAAACAGTTCGTGCAAACGGGGTTTGGGGGGTGGTAAAAAGAAACCATCGGGATCATTGGGCAACCCTTCATTGGTACCAAACACCCCAATCAATTTATCTACTTTGTCGTAATAGGGCTTTACATCGTCGTAGCTGATGGGCCAGTTGTCGCCATAGCCATCAATATCCTTATGTTTAAAGTCGTTAGGTCCAAAACGGAGTGAAATACGTCCCCAGTGATTGGTTCGTCCGCCCAACATTCGGGAGCGGAACCAATCGAATTGGGTCCCGTCCTTTTGGGTGTAGGGCTCTCCTTCAATATCCCACCCACCATAGGCGGCATCAAAATCCCCAAAGGGTCGAAACCGGGTGCTGGCACCCCTTCTCGGACTTTCATAGGGCCATTTCAATTGGGTCTGATGTTCTGGCAAGGCAGGATCAAAAAAGGGTCCCGCTTCCACTACGGCAACCCTAAGTCCCGCTTCCGACAGTACTTTGGTGGCCATACCACCTCCTGCACCCGATCCCACAATAATGGCATCGTACACGGTGGCGTTTTCAATAATTTGCATTGGCTTTATATTGGTTTGATAGTTACATTACTGTTTATCAGTACTATTACATTCAAAAGCCCCAATAAAATCTTTTAAATAAGGAGCACTTTGAAAAAAGCAACTGCACTACTAGCTATTAAATATACTTTTTCTAAGAACAAATCCGGCCAACTCGATTCCATTTTTCAAGGAAATTCTTTTGAATGAACCAACTCGGGCAACTCGTTAAAATACCCGATATTTGAAATACTCAAAAATCAAACCAACTACAAATCACTGTTTCCACATGAACCGATTTTTTTTACCCATTGTAATGCTGGCATTGTCATTTACCACAGTGCAGGCCCAAAAAGGCAATACCTCACCCTTAAAAATTAAGGATATTATGCAGGGGGATGATTTTGTCGGGCATCTTCCCTCCAATCCGTATTGGTCCACTGACGGATCGACCCTTTATTTTGATTGGAACCCCGATGGTGCCCTGAGCGATTCGCTTTATGCCTATACCCTAGACAGCAAAACCACAAAAAAAGTGACCTTTATGGAGGCCAATGCCCTACCCTCCCAACGGTTGACCTATAACAAGGACAAGTCTAGGGCCGTGTATGAAAAGGGTGGTGATGTTTACCTGCTGGATGTGGCTACCTATACCGCCACGCCCATTATCAAGACCCAAGAACGGGAAAGCAATCCACATTTCACCCATAACGGCAAGAGTGTGGCCTATACCAAGGGTGGGGAACTATTTACCTGGAGCATTGCAGCTGGGATAACGGAACAACAAACAAATTTTGTAAAATCCAAAGACAAGGAGCCCAAACGGGATTCGAAAGACGAGTGGTTGTATCAAGATCAATTGGACTTATTTGATGTGCTTCGGGAACGCAAACATAAAAAAGATACAGGTGACGAAATCAGTAAAAAATTGGAGACCCTTCAACCGCTGGAAATTGAAACCGGTGGTAAAACGGTAATCGGTCTTGAAATGGACCCTTCCGGAAATTATATCACCTATACGTTGATGGACCGTCCAAAATCCAAAGGAACCATAGTTCCCCATTTTGTGACCGAATCTGGATATACCGAGGACCAAAACACACGCTCCAAGGTTGGTGACGAGCCCACGCAATATGAAATGTTCGTGTATGATGTAAACGAACGCAAAAGTTATCCGGTGGTGCTGGATAATTTGGAAGGACTGGACTATGTACCGGAATACACTAAAGAGTATCCGGACAAGCCCTATAAAAATGAAGATCGTATCGGTTTTATCAACGGCCCGACTTGGAATGAAGAGGGCACCAAGGCCCTATTGGACATTCAGGCGAATGATTACAAAGACCGTTGGATCGTTTTATTGGATCCCAAAACAGGAACGGTGGAGCAATTGGACCGTCAACATGACGAAGCCTGGATTGCTGGTCCCGGCATTGGTTGGTTTGGAGGGTCCAAATTGGGATGGTTGCCCGATAGCAAAAGCGTCTGGTTCATGTCCGAAAAAACCGGATACACCCACCTTTACACCATGGATCTCAAATCAAAAAAAGCAAAAGCGTTGACCTCTGGCAATTTTGAGGTGTACGACCCCTTCATTTCCAAGGATGAGACACGTTGGTACTTTGTGGCCAACAAGAACCATCCGGGTGACCGACAGTTTTATGCCATGCCACTTAAGGGTGGAAAAATGGAACAACTGACCCAAATGACCGGGCGTAACGATGTCTTCCTTTCCCCCGATGAGCAAAAAATGGCCATCCTCTATTCGTATTCCAATACCCCGACCGAACTTTTCTTGCAAGACAATCCTGTCTTCAGCAAACAGGCTGGTCCAGCAGAACAACTTACCCATTCCCAAACGGAGGCATTCAAGGCATACAATTGGAAAGACCCTGAAATCATCACTTTTACCGCATCGGATGGCGCTGAAGTACACGCCCGTCTGTATCAGCCGGAGGTCAGTGTCAAAAACAATGCCGCAGTCATCTTTGTGCATGGAGCCGGTTACCTTCAGAATGCCCACAAGTGGTGGAGCTCTTATTTTAGGGAATATATGTTCCACAACCTTTTGGTGGACAATGGCTACACCGTACTTGATATCGATTATAGGGCCAGTGCAGGATATGGCAGGGATTGGCGAACCGGCATCTATCGACACATGGGTGGAAAGGACCTTTCCGATCAAGTGGATGGTGCCCACATGTTGATGGAAAAATACGGTATCGATGCTGATAAAGTCGGTATTTATGGGGGATCTTATGGTGGTTTCATCACCCTGATGGCCCTATTCAATGCGCCGGATACCTTCAGTGCCGGAGGCGCCATCAGATCCGTAGGTGACTGGGCAGCCTATAATCATGGGTACACAGCCCGAATCCTAAACACTCCGGCCACCGATAGCTTGGCCTATACACGTAGCTCGCCCATTTATTTTGCCGATGGCTTGAAGGGCAAATTATTGATTCTCCACGGCATGGTGGATGACAACGTTCACTTTCAGGATATGGTACGCCTGTCGCAACGGTTGATCGAACTGGGCAAGGAAGACTGGGAAATGGCCCTGTATCCCGTGGAACGGCATGGTTTTGTGGAAGCCAGCAGTTGGACGGACGAATACACCCGAATCTTCAACCTGTTCCAAGAAGCACTGTTGAACGAAAAATAATCGAATGGGCCCAATGATCATTGGGCCCATTTTCATTTAAAAAACATATCTTCCGTTTCAAAATTAACCAACAAACGGAATGAAAGCACTGCTAAAAGCACTGGGGCCGGGACTTTTGTTCGCCAGTATGGCCATTGGAACCTCCCATTTGGTATTATCCACCAAAGCCGGTGCACAGTATGGCTGGATCATGGTCATCCCCATTCTACTGGCCAACCTGTTCAAATATCCTTTTTTTGAATTCGGGATACGATACACCACCGTGACGGAAAAAAGTCTGATCCAAGGCTACCTGAACTTAGGCAAAACCTATCTGTGGATCTATGCCCTGGTCACCCTGATTTCCACATTCACCATTTTGGCGGCGCTTTATGTGGTCACGGCCGGTTTATTCATGAACCTTTTTGAGGTTACTTCGGTGGGTGCCGGGACCATTTCCCTGTGTTTGTTTGTTTTTATCAGTCTATTGCTGATTATCGGTAAGTACCGCTTTTTGGAAAATTCCCTAAAAGTAGTAATCACCATTCTCTTTGTGGCTTTGTTGGTGACAACAGTAATGGTTTTGCAAAAAGGGCCCGTACCCGAAGCAGCTAATTATCAACGACCCGAATTGTTCAATGAGGTGGGGATTCTATTCCTGATCGGATTGATCGGATGGATGCCGACAGCCGTGGAAGCCTCCGGTTGGGTAAGCATGTGGGGCATGGAGAATTTAAAGACCATGAAAAACAAGCCCACCCTTAAAATTGCGATCCAAGAATTCAACGTGGGCTATATCTTGACAGCTTTGTTGGCCATATTCTTTATGATTATCGGGTGGTACACGCTGTATGGCACCGGAACGGAACTCAGTGGCAATGCCGTGGTTTTCGCCGACCAATTGGTCAATCTTTTTACGGTCCACATTGGCAGTTGGGCCTATATTTTTATTGCCGTTGCGGCTTTCGCCACCATGTTCAGTACGTGTATGACAGCCCATGATGCCATTTCAAGGGTCAGTGTTGATATACTTCAAAAATTATTCCCGGAAAAACCGGTTTTCCGACACAAAAATAGTTTCGCTGTGATGGTTTTGTTGATGACGGCGATCAATTGGATGGTCATCACCCTTTTCAGTGCCAACATGGGAAATTTGGTGGCACTGGCTACTTTTGTCTCCTTTGTATTTGCTCCCCTTTTGGGCTGGATGAACTTGAAAACCGTTCTGGGCAAAGATGTTCCTTTGGAACACAAGCCGCGTATGGGGCTTCGCATCCTCACCTATTGTGGAATGGTATTCCTGACACTTTTTGCCCTCTACTATTGTTGGATGTTGTTGTTGTGATCAATCAAAAAGGACATTGTCGTTGAGTACGACCACCAAGGTACGTTGGTTTTGTTTGTGGAGCATTTCAATACAGAAAACCCCATTGGTACAGTTGTTCAGAATTTTGTCTTCCCCATACCCTATGGTATACAGAATACTATTCCCGGGCACGCCTTGGGCCACCAAATACCTTTTGACGGCATCGGAACGGGCTTGTGTCAATTGAAAGTTAGTAGCGCTTCCTCCCCTACTGTCCGTATAGGTTTCGATACGCAGTTGGGCCTGTGGAAACGCTTTTGCAAAAGCGACAACATTATCCAGCTCAGCTTCAATTTCCGGGGTTAACTGTGTGGAACTGGTTCCAAAATAGAACTTGTCCATCTTCACTACTTTCTGACCTTCTTTTTCCTCAACAAGGTCATCATACAATGCAATTTTTATATTGTATTCCGAATTGGCCAACTCACTGAGTTGGGTTTCGTCAAATTGTTTTTTAAAGACGGAATAGCGGTCTTTTGTGCTTTCCAAAACCACACCCTTTTGCCATGGCACTTCCAACCGGTAGTTGCCATCTTCATCCGAATAGGTTTCGGCCAACAGGGTTCCCTCCGTATTTAAAAGTCGTACCACGGCCAGCTCCACCGTACTGGACGGTTCATAGGATTTCACAACCTTACCTTTAAAGGTAATGGTACGCAAACCTGGTTTTTCATCCACTTTAAACCCATAAATATCATCCTTGCCCTTTCCACCGGGTCGGTTGGAGGCAAAATAGCCCAACAGGCCATCCCCATCGTTACGTATGATCAATCCAAAATCATCATATTCGGTATTGATTCCTGGACCCAGATTAATGGGGATACCAAACTCATCGCCTTCAATATTGGATTTATAAATATCCATTCCTCCAAGTCCGTAAAACACATCCGAAGCGAAGTAAAAATTATCCTCGAAAATGTAAGGTGCCACTTCATTGCCCGGTGAATTGACCCTTGGCCCCAAATTGATGGGCGCCGACATTACCTGACCATTGTTGGTGTACACAAAATAGATGTCCGTGCCACCATAACCGTCCCCAAAATCGGCTGCAAAAAAGAGTTTGCCACTGGCATCGTCGTAAAAAGGATAGTAAAAAGAAGTGCTTAAATCCTTTAGGAGCAGCTGAAAGCCACCTCCTAAGGTCTGCATCCCTATGGCAAGTGCATTTTTTCCATTGGCATCGAAGGCCAATTCCCCATCCGACGTGTTCGACAACACATAAAAAACCTTGTTCTGTTGGGAAGAATAATAGGGTGTTGCCGCATGAAAATTAGACTTGGCGATTTGATCGAATAACTGTATCTCCATAACCTGGCCATTTGGCTGAATCATGGATTCATAAATTTTAAAGTAGCCTTCGTTACCTGGTTCGTACCGATAGCGTTTGTCCTGTTGTCGCCCACTGGAAAATAACAATTTGCCATTGAAGAAGGCTGGTGCAAAATCCGTTTGCGGACTATTGGCGGCCAAATTAAAAATAGTGTAGTCCAAATCATCTACCGTATCTGTGCGAAGCAATTGATCATTGAACTCCATATTGACCATCAATTCCTTGGGGAAATTGGACGACATGGAAGCCAGAAAGGATGCCTTTTTGTCCTTATCCTCCGTTTTGGTAAAACTTTGGATCATTTTATTGAAGTGATGGCTATCCATAAGGGTGTCCCTTTTGTACAGCTCCAAATACGCATCGGCCGCTTTGTCAAAACTATTGGTCTGGAAATAGGCATCGGCCAGATTCAAAAACTGTTTTTGGGAAAGGGTACCATTGGCGAGCTGCTCTTCATAAGCGGCTACCGCTTTTTGGTATTCGTATTGAAAGAAAAACTCGTCCCCTTTGGACTTTTTCTCTTGGGCAAAGCAAGTACTAGCACTTAAAAGGGCGATTAAAAAAATGAATCGTATGTTTTGTTTCAGGTTCATGTTAGAAAAATCTTGGGGAATCTATCTGCTTGCCTTTATTCTTGGTGTTCTTGTTCTTGCTTTTTGATTTGCCACTGCCCGAGCCAAAACCTCCACGTCCGATATAGAACTTCAGAATGGCCTCGTGCGACCCTCCGCTGTACTCTCCCAGCCCATTCGTATTGTAATCGTAGGAATAGCCAATAAACATGGCATTGGAAATCTGGAATCCCGCCAATCCGCTCACCGCATTATCAAAACGGTACGAGGCCCCAATCGTTAAAGCATCAATAAACTGAAAATTGGCTGAAAGGTTTACCGTTACGGGCGCGCCTTGCAGGTAGTTCAACAAAAAGGCCGGTTTGAACTTGGTACGGTCGCCCAATTCAAAAACATAACCCCCAATGGCATTGAACTGCATGTCGTCTTCCACAATGGTGGCCACTTCGTCATTGTATAGCGCATTGGTCAAAAAGTTGGGCACCGAAAGTCCCAGATACCAATCCGATTCGTGATACAGAAACAATCCTGCCCCCACAGTAGGGTAAAAATTGGTGTAACTGCCCCCCAATAGTAATGGGTCCTCTGGGTCATCAAAATTTCCTTTGGAATAATCAATGTTCAAAGATGACCCTCCGGCATTCAATCCAAAAGCCAATTTGGAATCGTCAGACAATTGGATCTGGTAGGAATAGGAAACATCAAAATAGGTCTGTGTGGAAGGACCCAATTCGTCGCTTACAATATTAAGTCCCAAGCCCATTTTTTCATTTTGAAAAGGGATGTTGGCCCCGGCCCGAATGGTGGTGGGTGCCCCGGGAATGTCCACCCATTGCGCACGGTACAGCCCTATTATTTCCGGACTTTCCACGGTGGTAGAATAAGCTGAGTTGAAACTACCTATATTATACATGTATTGGGTGTATTGGGGCTCCTTTTGGGCATGTATCAAACCTACCCCAAGTAAGAACACCACAAGAAGCGTTTTATGTGCAGAAATCCCTTTACTTTCTCGCATTATCAATCTCTTATAATTTGTATCCACCCCTTGATCACATCACTGTCACTGCCATCGTTTGCATCCAGATCAAGGATATAGTAATAAGTTCCTTTGGGCAATTGTCCGTTTTTGCCCGTACCGTCCCACGAACTGTCATACCCATCCATTTGGAAGACACTGTTGCCATATCTATCAAACACTTCAAATGAATTGTTGGGATATTGTTCGTGACCAACCAACTTCAAAACATCATTAATTCCATCCCCATTCGGAGTGAAAATATTGCAAATGGTTCCCGGGTCTTCACAAGGACTGGCATACACATTTACATCAGCAACACCACTGTTGTTTGTATCATTACCATCATTGGGGAAACTGGAAGCGAGGGTTGCCGTATTTTGTTGCTGACCTACAGCGATTACCCTTACTCTAATTTCCAATGTGGCCACTGCTCCACCATCAAGTGAAGCGATTGCCCATTCACCTGTTTGGTCATCATAGGTTCCGCTAGATGCATTACTACTGATAAATTCAAAAATATCCCCATCCAATACATCGCTTACCACAATATTGAACGCACTGTCTGGTGATTGGTTCTGCACTGTGATGGTAAAGGTCACTTCACTATTCAATAGTGCACTTTCATCATCTACCTCTTTGGTGATGGCCAAATCGATATCCTCATTTAAGGTTACTGTGGCACTATTGTTTGCTGTGGTATTGTCCGCTGGCAGCGAGGAGGTCAATGTAGCTGTATTTCTTAGTTCTCCAGTTCCGGTAATCAAAGCTGTTATTTCCAAAGTTGCCGAAGCATCACTGGTCGTCATTTCGGGGATGGTCCATTCGCCTGTGGTTTCATCATACGTACCTAGGGACGCTTGATGGCTCACATAGGTAAAATCGGTAGCCAATAAATCTTGTACTACAATGTCCAATACGCGGACCATATCGGTATTGGTCACCGTGATGACAAACACCACTTGATCGCCCACCAAAAAGGGTCCTGTTCCCTGTACTTCCTTGGTAATGGCCAAATCAATGGCTTCCGGGTTACAATCCGCGGTCAAGAAAGGATCACAGGGGTCCAAAGGATCGGTAGCAGCTTCTGGCACCGCTGGGGTATTGGCATCGTCGATCACCAAAACCTCCTCACCATCGGTAAGCCCATCCCCATCGGTATCGGGGTTGGTTGGGCTGGTGCCCAAGCTATTTTCTTCATCGTCAGTAAGGCCATCATTGTCCGAATCCACCGTACAATCACTTACGGAGATGGTAACCTGAACCGTTGCGTTGGTACAGGGTGCCACCGCACTGGTCGTGGTATATTCAAACACGTAACTGCCGCCGGGCAATCCCACAAAATCCACCACATTGCCTGCTCCAATGGTCAATGCACCACTGGAAGGATCTGTCACTATGGCCCAAGTTCCTGGGTCGGCTCCGGTTAAGGTCCCGTCCAAATCGATGGTGTTGGACCCACCATTGCCCACCACATTACAGGCCACCGCGTTTGTTGGTGTTCCTGCCGAAGGCGCTGTGTTTACCGTAGCCACAACTTCCTGACGGGGAGAGGCACATCCATTGGCCCTAGCTTCCACATAGAAAGAAGTTGTTCCCGTTAATTCTGGTGTTATAAAATTCGCGCCACTGCCGATCAAAGTGCCCCCTGTTTGGGCATCGAACCAGTTATAGGTTATAGTACTGGCATCGGCCACCGTAGCACTTGCCGATAATGTTACCGTTCCGGGACCACAACGGGAGGCATCGGTGGTACTATCGATAGTAGGGGTAAAATTGCGAACCAAAGACACTGGCAAAACAGGACTGGCACAATCGTTCACACTATCATAATAAAAACCATAATAGGTTCCTGGATCTAAGACCACACTGCTGATCAGATGGGCATCCGTGACCAAGGGGTCGGGATCCACACTCCAGGTCAAAACGCTTCCTGCAGGTGCGGTTGAAGTCACGTAGCTATCCAAATCTACATTGACCTCATCACAAAAACTGACTGATTGCGAAGTATCAAAAATAGGAGCGGAATTCCCGGCATCACAAGGAATCGTACAATCAATGACCGAAATAATCACGTCCACACTCTGATTCACACAAGGCGCCACTGCGTTATTGGTCGTATAGGTAAAGGTATAGGCTCCTAAAGGCTGTCCATCAAAATTGACAATATTACTGCCGTTGATAGTAATGGAAGAACCGGATTGCGCACTGGTCAATGCCCATGTTCCTGGATCTTGACCCGTAATTCGATCATCCAAATCGATTAGGGTATTGCTGCCACCTGCCGAGGTGTTACAAACATTGCCCGCATTGGTATTTCCAGCATTGGGTTCTTCGTTCACCGTTAAGGTAACCGTAACCGAGCTGGGGCTTGTACAATCGTTTAGGGCATCGTAGAAGAATCCATAATAGGTTCCGGCAGTAGTAACTGTACTATTACTTAAGTAATCCTCCGTAACAGAAATACTTGAGTTGGTGCTCCATTGCAAAGTGGCTCCTGGAGGAGACGCCGTATCCACATAATCGTTCAAATTTTGGCTAAATTCAGAAAGCAGATTCACACAGAATTCGGTTTCAAAACCATTAAGTACCGGTGAGGTGGTGGCCGCACAGGCGTCATCGTTGTTGATGGTGACTATGGCCGTATCCGAAATATTGACACTCAACGTGGTGCCTGTCAAATTAGCCATGCCCACATTTACGGTTTCATTGCCTTCGATTCGGGCATCGGCTGTTGGATTCACATTAAAGTTTTGAGTTTGGCCAGCAGCTCCTGTAAAACTAAGGGTCAAATTGTTGACCGGGGTATAATCCGAATCGGCTGTGGTGGCCGTTCCGTCGGAAGTGGATACTTGAACAGAAAATCCTCCTTGCACCCCATTGTTCAAGGTGGCAGATACTTGAATGGGGCCATCATCCTCATTCCCACTGGCATTGGCAATGGTAACCGCTGCCGTATCATCGTTGGTGATGGTATAGGTAGTAGTGGTCTGCCCACCAAGGGAAACATCTCCGGATACAGCAGTTAGGGACAGGTTGATAGTCTCGTTTGGCTCCACAATGGCGTCACCAGTAATGGCCAAGGTTGGAATGGCAATCGCAGTGCCAAAAGCTCCATCATAGGTCCCCGCAGGGATGTTCACCACCTGTGGACTGGTAAAAGTAAAGTCCGTAACTGCAGTAGCCGTGCCTGTGCCGGCGTCCGTGACCGTGACCGAACTGGCATTGGTTACCGTTCCAGTAATAAACAAAAGAGGTAGATTGCTTCCAGTGTTTTCCACATCCGAACCCGTGGCTTGTGAGAAGGCGACGGTCACCGAATCATCGTTGTTGATGGTGTACGTCGTGGTGGTCTGGCCCCCAAGGGTCACATCGCCCGTTGGCGTGCCCAAGGCAAGGTCGATGGTCTCGTCCGGCTCCACATTGGTGTCGCCCGTGATCGAAAGCGTCGGTATCGCAATGGCCGTGCCCGCGGTGCCGTCGTAGGTTCCCACAGGGATATTCACCACCTGTGGACTGGTAAAATCGTAGTCGTTGCCCGATGTTGCCGTGCCCGTTCCCGCATCCGTCACCGTTATGGAGCTTGCATTGGTCACCGTACCCGTGATGAACAACGTGGGAAGGTTGCCACCGGTGTTCTCCGCATCCGAGCCTGTGGCCTGTGAGAAGGCGACCGTCACGGAATCGTCATTGTTGATGGTGTATGTGGTGGTAGTCTGGCCCCCAAGGGTTAAATCTCCAGTAGGAACACTCAATGTAAGGTTGATGGTCTCGTTGGGTTCAACAAGGGCATCCCCGGTTATAGCCAAAGTTGGTATTGGTATCGCCGTGCCCGCGGTGCCGTCGTAGGTCCCCGCAGGGATATTCACCACCTGTGGACTGGTGAAGGCGTAGTCGTTGCCCGATGTTGCCGTGCCTGTGCCCGCATCCGTCACCGTTATGGAGCTTGCATTGGTCACCGTACCCGTGATGAACAACGTGGGAAGGTTGCCACCGGTGTTCTCCGCATCCGAGCCTGTGGCCTGTGAGAAGGCCACCGTTACCGAATCGTCGTTGTTTATGGTGTATGTCGTGGTGGTCTGCCCGCCCAGGGTCATATCGCCCGTTGGCGTGCCCAAGGCAAGGTCGATGGTCTCGTCCGGCTCCACATTGGTGTCGCCCGTGATCGATAGGTTCGGTATCGCAATGGCCGTGACCGCGGTGCCGTCGTACGTGCCCGCAGGGATGTTCACCACCTGAGGGCTGGTAAAATCGTAGTCGTTGCCCGATGTGGCCGTGCCCGTTCCGACATCTGTCACCGTGACCGAACTGGCATTGGTCACCATCCCCGTGATGAACAGCGTGGGCAAGTTGCCACCCGTGTTCTCCGCATCAGCGCCCGTGGCCTGTGAGAAGGCGACCGTTACCGAGTCGTCATTTGTTATCGTGCCAAGGCCCGTATCGTCCGTAATTGTCGCGTTGGTAGGATTGCTCAGGACCACACTGAAGTCCTCGTTGCCCTCAACGGCAGTGTCGCCGTTGACCGTCACCGTAATCGTTGTGCTCGGTGTGCCTGCCGTAATTGTACCGCTGCCGCCAACGATCGCAACATAGTCCGTGCCTGCCACCGCTGTGCCGTCCACCGTGTTCACGTCAAAGTCTATCTGTGCGACCGCGTTGCCGCCACCATCGACGCTCACCGTGAAGATGAAGTCCGTGGGGCCCGCATCGCCCTCGGCCAGGGTAACGTCGGAGATGCTGATTGCATTCAAGTCATCATTAGTAAAGGTACTTGTCCCCAAGGCTGTGCCAATTGTAGCATTAGTGCTAGGATTGCTCAGTGTTACGCTTATATTTTCATCGGGTTCTGGAACAGTATCTCCATTGGTTGTCACACTAATTGTTTGGGTCAATGTTCCTGTTCCAGCAGTAAAAGTCAAAGTGTTAGTCGCCCCATTTTCATTTCCCCCACTTATGGCATAGTCAACCGTAATATCGTTATTGGGATCCGACTGATCAATAGCCACTGTAAAATCTATGGTAGTAGTTCCTGCATTACCTTCTGGAACGGATGGGGGACTATCAATGCTAATATCCGCAATATCATCATTTAAAATAGTATAGGTTGAAGTTGTCTGCGGACCTAAGTTTGCGTTAGCACTTGGCGCGGACAATGAGAAATCTATAGTATCATCGAGTTCGATATCAGTGTCACCTAAAATGCTCAATCCGGGAATAGGAATAGTTCCTCCAACATATACCCCAATCGGGATATTAACCACCTGAGGTGAAGCAAAATTATAATCTACACCATTAACCGCACTTCCAGTTCCTAAGTCTGTAACCGTAATCGATGCTTGTGCAACTATAGTTCCTGTGACTGTCAATACTGGAAGATTCCCTCCACTATTTTCATCATCGGAACTTGCAGCCTGTGAAAATTGCACGGTCACCTGCCCATACCCCACAACTACAACAAACAATAAAAAAACAAACAGGATTTTACCCCGACCGAAGCTGGTAAAGGGTGGATTTGAGGGTTTTTTAAGCAAGGACAACATCCTACAGTCAGATTTAGTTTCTTTCTATGGTGCCATTGCAAGAGTAGGAAACTTGGGAGCCTCCAATATTACGAAAAAGGAGAGGAAACCCCGCTACCAATTAGTTTAAATCTCTATTTATTCGGATAAAGTGTCGGCCCGTTTTTAGGAAACGGTGGCGGAACTGGTTTCGGCCTCTGGACTGATTTTTTTCACCAAGCCCTGAAGTACCTTTCCAGGCCCAACTTCCACAAAGTGGGTTGCGCCATCCCTCACCATTTGTTGCACGCTTTGCGTCCATTTTACGGGGGCCGTCAGTTGCAAGATCAGGTTCTTTTTGATTTCGTCGGCATCGGACACAGCAGTGGTGGTCACATTTTGATAGATCGGGCAACTTGGTGTACCAAATTTGGTATTTTCAATGGCTGCGGCCAGTTCTTCACGTGCCGGCTCCATCAATGGGGAATGGAAGGCACCACCCACAGGCAGCAACAAGGCTCTTTTTGCGCCGGCTTCCTTCAAACGCTCACAGGCCACGTTCACCGCATCCACCTCACCGGAAATCACCAATTGTCCCGGACAGTTATAGTTGGCGGGCACCACAATTCCTTCGGTTTCGGCACAAATCGATTCCACAACGGCATCCTCCAATCCCAAAACGGCTGCCATGGTACTGGGTTTGATCTCGCAAGCTTTCTGCATGGCCATTGCCCGTTGGGAAACCAATTGCAATCCGTCCTCAAAATTAAGGGTGCCGTTGGCCACCAAAGCAGAAAATTCACCCAAAGAATGTCCTGCTACCATGTCCGGTTTGAAGCTATTCCCCAAGACTTTGCTCAAAATCACTGAATGCAAAAAGATGGCAGGTTGGGTCACTTTGGTCTGTTTCAAATCCTCCACTGTGCCTTCAAACATGATGTCGGTAATGGAAAAGCCCAAAATTTCATTGGCGCGTTCAAATAGTTCCTGTGCCACGGAATGGTTCTCGTAAAGATCCAATCCCATTCCTACAAATTGTGCTCCTTGTCCTGGAAAAATATATGCGTTCATTTTAGTCGTGTTTTTTGAGTGGGACAAAAATAGGGAATATTCTCAGATGGCGTTTCGGATTGATGGATTGATGGATTGTTGGATTATTGGATTATTGGATTATTGGATTATTGGATGGTTGGAGTTTTCGATTGTTAGTCTTCCTTGAACCAACTGGCGTATTTGACATAGTTGTTGGCAATCCGATCAATTTCCCCTTTGCTGAGTTCGGGACTGATGTCCTTGATCTTCTTGGCGGGCATCCCCGCATAAATACTACCGGCTTCCACATGGGTTCCTTTAGTGACCACGGCACCGGCGGCGATGATGGAATTGCTCTCTACCACACAATCGTCCATAATGATACTGCCCATGCCCACCAACACATTGTCCTTTAAGGTGCAACCATGCACAATGGCATTATGGCCGATGGACACATTGTTGCCTATGGTGGTCGGGGACTTTTCATAGGTGCAATGGATCACGGCCCCATCCTGTACGTTTACCTTATTGCCCATTTTGATGTAATGGACATCGCCACGCACCACGGCATTGAACCAAATACTGCATTGGTCGCCCATGGTGACCTCACCCAGAATGGTGGCATTTTCGGCCACATAGCAATCCTTTCCCATTTTTGGGGATTTTCCCCTCACTGATTTTATGATCATGCTTTTACACTTTACTTTATACAACATCTCGACTGCGCTCGATGTGACAATTTTTTTTTCAGATTTCACCCAGTTCCTTCGACTCCCGCTCAGGAACACAGCCCAACAATTTATTGAAAATACGACAGTAATTCGGCTTTTTTGGAAGCGGATACGGAAAGCTCCTTCCCATTGGACAGTACCACGCTACCGCCCTTTCCTTTTTTGTATTTGACCACCTCGGTCACATTGACCAAATAGGATTTATGGATACGCGCAAATGGATAAGGTTGCAAGGCATCTTCAAAATACTTTAACGTTTTGCTCACCACTATTTTCTTTTTGTCCAAATAGATTTCGGTGTAATTATCGTCGGCCTTACAGAAAAAAATATCCCCTACTTCCAACACTTGGAAACCATCTTGCTGGGGCAGGGTGATCTTGCCTTCCGCCTTTAATGGTTTGGCTTTGAGCACTTGGCCTTCCAAGGCATTTTCCTTTTCCTTGATGGATCGTACATAATCCACCGCCTTGATCAGCTCGTCAATATTGATGGGCTTCATCAAATAGTACGCTGCATGCTGGTTGAGAGCATCCATGGCATATTGGTTGTATGCGGTAACGAAGATGGTTTCAAAATTTCGCTCGGGGATGCGCTCCAATAGATCGAACGCATTGCCAAAGGGCATTTCCACGTCCAAAAATACCAAATCCGGTCCATGGTTCTGGATGGCTTTCAATCCTTCCTCAATATTGGCAGCCTCACCCAAAACATCCACCCCATTGCAATACTTGGCCAAATAGTTACGAAGGATTTCACGGCTGTTCATTTCATCCTCCACGATGATTGCCCTGAGCTGCATCATTGTTTTTTAAGTTTGAGGGACACTTTGGTCCCGGTTTGGTTTTCATTAAGGTCGGAAATGGAAACCTCCACCCGGTTCTTGTACATGTTGTTCAAGATTTCGATACGTTTTTTGATATTGCCCATTCCCTTGCTCTTTTGTTTGCGTTGGTTGGTTGTTTTCAATGCGGCTGACTTTTTACGGCCTATTCCATTATCGGTAATGGTAATCTCCAATACATCGGAAGTGATTTCACGCACGTTTATCTTCAAGAAACCCTTTTCTTCCTTGTAGCGAAGCCCGTGCCAAATGGCATTTTCAATATAGGGCTGCAATAACATGGGTGGAATCTGAAAAGCGTCCACATCCACGTTGTCGGCCACTTGGATCTCGTACTCAAACTTGTCCGCAAAGCGGGAATGTTCCAGTTTAACATACAGTTCCAACAACTCCAATTCCTTGGTCAAGGGAATAAAATCTTCCTCCGAATTTTCAAGCACACTACGCATAAGGACTGAAAACTCACTAAGAAACCGGTTGGCACTCCGTTCATCACTTTTAGCGATATAGGTGTTCACCGAATTGAGCGCATTAAAAATGAAATGAGGGTTCATTTGGGTACGCAGCGACTTTAGGGCCAACAAATTATTGGCCAATTTTTGCTGTTTGTTGCTACGGTAGTACAAAAAGGCGGTAAAGGCCAACAGGGCAATCCCGAACAAAAGGGAATAGATGATCCATTTTTGCCTCTTGCTGGTTTCCTCGAACAATTGTTGCTCGGTAACGGCCAAATTGTACTTGCTCTGGGAAAGCTGGCGCTCTTGCTCCAAGCTGGAAATGCGGTTTTGCGTATTGGCAATTTCCCGATTTAAACGGGCTGCCCGCGACAATTCCTGTTCCTTACGGACGTACAGGCTATCCACCACTGCTACATAATCTTGGTATGACGCCAGTGCTTTGGTGAAATCCCCGGTATACTTGTAGACTTCGGACAGCTTTCGGGTGGCGTCCTTCTGGACCACCAAATCATCTTCTTTATCGGCCTCCACTATACTTTTCTCCAAGTACGGAATAGCTTCATCCAACTTTTCTTGGGCAATGTAGGCGTTGGCTATTTTGTAATTGATTCGTTGGCTGGTAATGGTATCTGCGCCTAGGAAACCGGGCTGTGCTTCCGTAACGCTTCGCTTGGGCAATTGTTTCAATTCGTTTAGGGTGCTCTTCCGAAGCTGGATCTCATCGGCATACCTACTTTTTTGATTGTAGTAATCGGCCACCTTTTCGCTTTCCTGGATTAAGCGTTCCGGGGCCACTTTGCGGGAAAGGTTCAGTGAGTTTTGATAGAATCCTTCAGCTTCGACCAAGCGATCTTCATAGGCAAAAACATCCGCCATTTTCGAGTTTAGGTCGATTACCTTTGGTGAAATCTGGTTTTTCTCCGCAATGGTAAGCCCCTGTTGGTAATAATCCAATGCTTTTTTGGCATTGGCCAATCCTTTGTTCGCATCGCCCAAGGCTTCGTATAATTCAACGCGCTGAAAGGGTACCATATTTTTCATGTCGATCAAGGGCAACAAGGTGGATTCCGCATTTTCGTACTCCTTGTTCAACACATAGGTTTTGCCCAACAGCAATTTGGTGGTGTTGGACTGTCTGGCGGCCAGTGCATCCTTAAAATTCGTTATGGCCAGATCATACTGCTTATGGTACATATAGATTTCTCCCAAAGCGGACAATGATTTTGACAATTCGGCCTTATACCCCGAAGACCCCAAAGGTTCTATCGAGCGGGCAATAAAGTCAATACTTTTCTCAAAATCGGTTTTCTTGTACTGGTTGGCAGAGTCCAAAAACCGTTGATGGTCCAATAGCGCATTTCCAGCACTTTTGGTTTCCCTTTTTGCCCTTTTGGAGGCACTGGCATCTCCATAGCCTTCCACCAGCACATCAATATCCTCCTCGGATGTAATGCGATGGCGGACCGTTTCAATTTCGGGACTTTCAAAAACGATAATATCACCAACGGCGGCCTTGATCTTAAATTCGCCCAAACTATTGGTTCGGGCATAACTACCTTTATTTGTGGATATCTGGACACCTGAAATTGGGACATAGTTTTCCTTGCCTTTCACAGAGCCCCTGATCTCCACCTCCACCCTGGCATTGTCCACTTGGGAAAACGCCGGAAGTGTCGCCAGCAAGAACAACAATATTATGTAAACCTTTTTTCCCATAATTCAAGTAAACTTAGTTCATCCGAAGCGTATTAAAAAATGGATTTTTGCCGAAACGGTCGCTTACACGGACCTATTTGACCCCTTTACGCAGTGGTTGGCCCACATGGCTCATTCAAAATGCCCGTTCACTCGATCCTGGTTTTTATTGTAGAAAGTTGCCGATACATTTAGGGCATCAATAAAAATTATTGCATCATGAAACATCTGAATAAATTATTGGGAACCGCTTTTGTATTGCTGGCCACAAGTACCAGCTATGCCTGTAACTTGAAGGCACAAACCAATGACAACACTGTACTCGTTACCACATCGACCGTGGAAAAACCAAACAAGCAGTTTGTAAAAATTGCCTTGTTGTTGGACACCAGCAATAGTATGGATGGTTTGATCAACCAGGCCAAAGCACAACTTTGGGATATTGTGAATGAGTTTACCCATGCCAAATGTGGAAACCAAACCCGACCCGATCTACAAATTGCCCTTTACGAATATGGCAACGATAATCTATCTTCCCGTGAAGGGTATATCCGTCAGGTACTCGGTTTTAGCCATGATCTGGATGAAATCTCCGAAAAACTGTTTTCACTGACCACCAACGGGGGTGAAGAGTATTGTGGGGAAGTTATCCATACCTCTTTAAAACAATTGGATTGGGGGAAAAATCCCGATGACCTTAAAATGATCTTCATTGCCGGCAATGAACCTTTTACCCAAGGTAAACTGGATTATAAGGACGCAGCCACAAACGCCAAGGAGAAAGATGTGATCGTAAACACCATTTTCTGTGGAAATTACGACCAAGGCATCTCAACTATGTGGAAAAGTGGCGCTGTATTGACGGGAGGTGAATACATGGCCATCGACCACAATCGTCAGGTGGTGCACATCAACACTCCCTACGACGATATCATTATCCGCCTGAATGGCAAATTGAACAAAACCTACATTTCCTACGGAGCCAGAGGTTATGAGAAAAAAGCGCTTCAGGCAGCACAGGATTCCAATGCAGTGGAACTGGAGGAAGCAGTGGCGGTACAGCGAACCGTGAGCAAAAGTTCCAGATTGTACAAAAACTCCCAATGGGATTTGGTCGATGCCGTTGAGGATAACGAAACCATCATTTCTGAAATGAAGGACGAAGACCTTCCTGCCGAACTTCAAGGAAAAAGTGAAACCGAAATCAAGGCCTACATTGCCGATAAAAAAGCGGAACGCGAAAAAATTCAGAAGGAAATCCAGGAACTCAATGCCAAGCGGGAGGCTTATATCGCCCAAAACCAAGCGGCACAAAAAGGAGAATTGGAAAATGCCATGCTATCTGCCATTAAAGCACAGGCTTCCAAGAAAAATTTTAAGTGGGATAATTAACGCATGTCACATCGAGCGCAGTCGAGATGTCATAAAAGTTCTCGACTGAGCTCGAACCGACATCTATTCGGGATTATCCTAATTATTCGCAGCGGGACAGTAACAATCGTAACGTTTGCCATCGTCACTCTGACCAAAATCATAACCCAACGTAATTTGGTGGAATCCTCCATTGTCAAACCGAATATCCCCTGACTGATAGGAATAATTGTATGAGAACAAAAATCGGTTCACATTCACCCCAATGATCGGCGTAAACAATTGCAAGCGTTGCTCGCCAAAATTTCCATTGGACTGAAATTGTGCCCCATCAAAACTGCGACGATAGGACAATCCTGCCCAAACAGTCCCAAAACTTACATCCCTGTACACCTTGGCATTCAAATCCACAGTCTTTTCCTTGGTAAAATCGGTCATTTGGAACAATATGGATGGCTCGATTCGTGTATTGCGACCAAAAACGTAACCTGCCGACAATAAATACCTTCGTAAATTATCAAACTCGGCCGCTGTGTACAAGTCACGACCACTTCCCAAAATATTTAAAATGGCGGCGTGGGCATAAAACTCGAAGAGGTTATAGGAAGCCCCTAAATCCACGTTGAAATAACTTGTGGTATTTTTTACCCCGGTCACTACGGGGTCGGGAATCACGGAACGAAACTCGGTTTCGTCCAAACTGCTCAAAATCACCCCGGCACTCAACCCAAAGGACAATTGATTCAAGGTCCTGAAATCACCACCCAGTTGAAGGTGGTGCGCATAGGTTGCCTTAAAGCCCGTCTGGGAATGATATCCGTTGGAATCATTGAACAAAATACCACCGATACCGCTTCGTTCCCCTACCCTCGAATTGATATTAAACGTTTGAAGACTGGGTGCTTCATCTACATTGAACCATTGCTTCCTCGCTGTAAGCCGAATTTTGGTTCCCTCAGCAATTCCGGCCATGGAAGGATACACCAAATAGTAGTTGTCCGCCAAATAGTCAAAATATACGGGAATACCTTCCTGCGCCTTGGCAAAAAACCCAAAAAGCAGGGCGATGAGAATCGAGGACAAATTGCGTCTCATGTGAGGTCTGGGGCTAATGGTTGTGATTTAAAACGAATCAAACACTATGATAACGGTTTGTGATGTACATTATTATAATATTTTGTTGCTGATGACAACTATTGGTATTTTTGCATCAAATAGGAACAATGAAAGAATATAACATTACCGTTGTTGCCACCAACAACCCGAAGATACTAAAATTTGAGGCCAACCATTTCTTGGTCAAGGGCCAATACGAATATAAAAATATTGATGAGGCCAAGGATTCGCCCTTGGCGCAGCAACTTTTTTACCTTCCCTTTGTAAAAACGGTGTACATCGCCAGCAATTTTGTGGGCTTGGAGCGTTTCGACATTGTGGAATGGGACGATGTTAAACATGAAGTGGCCCAACAGCTTGTGGAATACCTAAATGCTGGGGAACCCATTGTGCAAGAAGAGGATTCCAGCAAAAAACAGCCGATAACCGTTTATGCCGAAGTAACACCCAACCCGGCCGTGATGAAGTTCGTCTGCAACAAACGTATTGTTCCGGCAACTTTTGAGTTCAAGAACATCGATGAGGCCAAAAATTCGCCCTTGGCGAGTGCCTTGTTCCATTTTCCGTTTGTGAAGGAGGTTTTCATGGACGAAAACTATGTTTCGGTAACCAAATACGAAGTGGCCGATTGGGAAGAAGTGAACATGCAACTTAGGGAATTCATCCGTGATTTCTTTTCTGAAGGGAAGGATGCCGTCGCTGCAGAGACCATCCAAAAATCCAATGCCACCAAACAGCAGCAGCAGACCGAAACCAACTACGATGACACATCGCAGCAGATCATCGATATCCTGGAGGAGTATGTCAAGCCTGCCGTGGCCAGTGATGGGGGCAATATCCAATTCCAATCCTATGAAGCGGAGAGCGGCACAGTCAGTGTAATTCTCCAAGGGGCCTGTAGTGGATGCCCTTCTTCCACATTTACCTTAAAAAATGGTATTGAAACCATGCTCAAAAACATGATGGGCGACAAAATACAGGAAGTGGTTGCGCTGAATGGTTAAATTAGTCAATAGGTCAGGTCATATTCCGGTCAATTTTTGTTATCTTGAAGAAAACTAAAAAACATTGACCATGGCAGTATTAAAAGTTATTGAAGTATTGGCTAATTCCGATAAAGGCTGGGAAGACGCAGCCAAAAATGCATTGGAACAAGCCTCCAAATCCGTAAAGAACATTCGCTCAGTATATATTAATGAGCAGAGTGCAACGGTAAAGGATGGAAAAATTGACGATTACCGTGTTAACGTCAAAATTACCTTTGAGGTGAAATAGCACTGAATCCCATTTGAAAGTGTGTCCCTTTAAGGGGCACATTTTTTTTAACCCAATTTGAAGGAATGCACAAAAAGTTACCCCACTTACTCCTAATTTTGATGGCAACCTTTGGTTGTAAACAAAAATCCAACGAAGTGACCTACAAACACACCAATGCCCTTATCAACGAAACCAGCCCCTACCTGCTTCAACATGCCCATAATCCCGTAAACTGGGAGGCTTGGCATCCCGAGGTTCTGGAACGGGCCAAAAAAGAGGACAAGTTGCTGTTGATCAGTATCGGTTATGCGGCTTGTCATTGGTGCCATGTCATGGAAAAGGAATGCTTTGAGGATGAGGCCGTGGCCCAGCTGATGAATGAGCATTTCATCAATATAAAAATTGACCGGGAAGAACGGCCCGATGTGGATCAAATCTATATGGATGCCATCCAAATGATCTCTGGCAACGGCGGATGGCCCCTGAACATTGTGGCTTTGCCCGACGGCAGACCCTTTTGGGGCGCAACCTATGTTCCGAAGGACAATTGGGTCAAATCGCTTCAGCAGCTGGCCGAATTGTATCAAAAAGACAAACCCAGGATTGAAAAGTACGCCTCCGATCTGTCCAATGGCCTACATGCCATCAATTTGGTGGAAACCGACACCGAAAGCGATCTATTCAACCTTGATCAATTGGACGCTGCAGTACATAATTGGTCCAATTATTTCGATACTTTTTTGGGTGGACACAAACGGGCCCCCAAGTTCATGATGCCCAACAACTGGAATTTTCTTTTGCATTATGCCACGGCCATGGATCGGCCCGACCTCATGGAGTTTGTGGATACTACCCTTACCCGAATGGCCTATGGCGGTGTGTACGATCATGTGGGCGGTGGTTTTTCGCGTTACGCCGTGGACACCAAATGGCACGTGCCCCATTTTGAAAAGATGTTGTACGACAATGGCCAATTGATCAGCCTGTATGCCAAGGCCTACGCCGTATCCAAAAACCCGTTGTACAAAGAAGTTGTGGAGGGAACAATTGCCTTTACCCAAGAGGAACTTTTGGATGAATCCGGAGGGTTTTACTCCTCGTTGGATGCCGATAGTTTGGATGAAAATGGTGAATTGGAGGAGGGCGCCTATTATGTTTGGACCCAAGAGGAACTACAATCGCTTTTGGGCAACGATTTTGAATTGTTCCAAGCCTATTTCAATATCAATTCTTATGGGCATTGGGAAAGCGGCAATTACGTTTTGATCAAAGACAAATCCGATGATGCGATTGCAGCAGAATTCAATCTGTCGGTACCTGAACTGAATTCGAAAATGACAGCTGCACTTTCGAAACTCAAAAAGGAGCGCAACAAGAGGTCCAAACCTAGGCTCGATGATAAAATATTGACCTCTTGGAACGGGTTCATGCTCAAGGGACTCGTGGATGCCCATCGCTATGTGGGCAACGACGATTATCTGGAAATTGCCCTCAACAATGCCCATTTCATAAAGAAGGAGCTCATGAAGAGCGATTATTCCCTATTCCGCAACCATAAAGAGGGGAAAAGCAGCATCAATGCCTTTTTGGAAGATTATGCCATTGTAATCGATGCCTATATTTCGCTTTACGAAGTCACTTTTGACATGCAGTGGCTCCAGACGGCCAAAAACCTGTTGGACCACACACGAGACCATTTTTATGATGAAACATCGGGCATGTTTTTTTACACTTCAGACAATGACCATTCGTTGATTCGAAGAACGATAGAAACCGATGACAATGTGATATCTTCCTCCAATTCGATAATGGCACATAACCTTTTTAAAATGGACAAGCTTTTTGCTGAAGAAGGTTATGACACCATCGCCAAACAAATGGTAAAAAACATCCAAAAAGATTTTGAGCAGCGGGCACAGGGATTTGCCAATTGGCTCGATCTGGCACTTCTTCTTAACCAAAATTATTATGAGGTCGCCATCGTGGGCAAGGATTATAAAACATTGGGTGAAGAAATTGCCCGGGCTTATGTTCCGAACAGCATACTTGTTGGCAGCCCCAAAGATGGGGCTATTGAACTACTCCAAAATAGGTTTGCCGAAGATCTGACCTTGATCTATGTTTGCCAGGAAGGTGCTTGTAAATTGCCCGTGGACACGGCCAGCAAGGCTTTACAACTTGTGGGCAACTAATATTAACATTTGTTTACCTATCTTTTTTTCTATTTGAAATCGATATTTCTTAGGTTATAAAAAAACAGAAACCATTATGAACGCATTTGAAAACTACCAAACTTATATTGATGAAGCCGTAGATTGGACTTTAGGCGTGCTGCCCAATTTGATCACGGCCGTTGTAATTTTTATTGTCGGCTATTGGATCATTAAACTGATCAATAAAATGGTCCGTCGCTTTTTCGCCAAAAAGGATTACGAAGAAACCTTGGAATCCTTCCTTCAGAGTTTTATCAGCATTGCCCTAAAAGCACTTCTATTTGTATTGGTCGTGACCCAACTTGGGGTAAAAACCTCTTCTTTGGTGGCCATTATCGGTGCGGCCGGTCTTGCGATTGGTCTTGCACTGCAAGGGTCGTTGGCCAATTTTGCCGGTGGGGTGCTCATCCTCATTTTCAAACCTTTTAAGGTCGGGGATTTTATTTCGGCACAAGGTATCGACGGCACCGTTAAGGAAATTTCCATATTCAATACCAAATTGAGCACGTTCGGCAACCAGATTGCCATTCTTCCGAACGGACAATTATCGAATGGGAACATTGTCAACTACAACATGGAAAGTACGCGTCGGGACAAAATTGACGTGGGAATCGGTTATGGCTCCAACATTAAGGAAGCTAAAGATATCCTCCTCAAAATCTGTGCAGACAATCCGAATATCAATACCGAACCTGCCCCAGAAGTATACGTAGGCGAACTGGGTGACAGCTCCGTAAACCTTACCTTACGGTTTTGGGCCAATACCGATGTGTTCTGGCCAGCCCACTTTTATGTGATCGAACAAACCAAACTTCGCTTTGATGCTGCAGGTATCGAAATTCCATTCCCACAACGAGTTATGCACCAACCTGTAAAAAGTTAAGCCTTTTTCTTGCTTTGGATAACGAAGTCTTTTAAATAGTAAGGCTCAAAATAGGCCACGTCCTCAAATTGCTTTGCCTTAAATTTTTTGAAGGCTAAAGGAGCCATTTCCCTTGCTGAGGGAACAATGGTTGCGTTAAACTGAAAATTGGGGTGTTCCAGGACACCCCTACATTTTTCTGCACCACTACCGATCAGATAGACTTTTGAAGCCGATACATATTCCGCAAAGGAACCTTCATCGATGATTTCTGCACGGGTTTCCCGAATTTCTTGGTAATCTGCATCATACACGCAGGAATATACCTCCATTCGACGGGCATCCAAAACTGGAATGACCATTTCACCGGCTTGGAGTTCAACTTGGCGCGCCATGCTTTCCAAGGTTGGAATGGAAATCAATGGAACATCCAGCGAAAAACATAGTCCCTTTGCCGCAGACACACCTATACGCAATCCGGTGTAAGAGCCTGGGCCTTTACTGATGGACACAGCTTCAATGTCCGAAAATGACAAAGAAGCCTCTTGCAAGGCTTCTTTGATAAAGATGTGCAATTGTTCCGAATGGGAATAATTTTCCGCATTGTTCTCCTTTAGGGCAATGATCTGATCATCCTTGGAGATGCTTACAGAGCAATTGGTCGTTGCTGATTCTAAATTCAATAGTATGGCCATAGCGGCCACAAATATACTACTAGTTCAATGCAATGGGCAAACCAAAATAGAACTCCAAAATCTTTAATCGGAAAATATAATCGTATTTGGTTCGAATCACATCGGCCCTGGCATTATCCACCCTGGCTTGGGCCTGACTAAAATCGAAGGCATTCATCAAGCCGTTGTCATAACGTTCCTTAGCATAATCATAGGCCAATGTACGGGCTTCCAAGGTTTTCAACGCAGCTACGTAAGCCTTTTCAAAAGTGCTAACATCAACATAAGCCTGTTGAATGGTGTTTTCCAAATCCAACTTGTCCTGCTCAAACTGAAGCTTGGCCTTTTCCAAAGTAATCTTGGAACGTTTCACATTGTTCCTTGTATTCCAACCATTAAAAATGGGAATGTTCAACTGGGCCCCATAACTGATACCGTCAAATATCCATAACTGATCGGTAAAATTTGGTGTATAAACCCCGCCATTTCCGTCAGGAATTTGGGTTACATCAGAATACCTTGATCCATATTGAAAGAAAGCGCCGAGGGTAGGCAAATAGGCCCCCTTGGCGATCTTCAAATCCTGTTCAGCCAAATCCACGTTGGATTGGGAGAATTTGATATCGTTTCTAAAAGACAATGCTTTGTCAAAAATCACCTTGGGGGAATTCTTTAAAATGTCCGATGGTGGAATCTCGAATTCTTCCTCTGCGATATCGAAGTTCTCATAATCAGTTATCTGTAATAATTGTGCAAGATTTACACGGGCAATCAACACGTTGCCCTCTCCGTTAACAATCTGTTGCTCTTGGTTGGCAGCGGTAGCCTCAATTTCCAACAAATCCCCTTTGGGCAACACTCCGGACTCGACCAATTCCTTGGTTCGTTTCAAATCTTGCTCGGTGACGGCATATTGCGCCTTAAAGGTCTTCAATTGCTCCTTGCCGGACAATACCTGCAAATAGGCATTTGCCACGTTCAATCGAATATCATCCTTTAGATTATCCAGACGGTATTGGTTCGCAATGGCATTCATTTTGGCACGGTTCATCTGATGGATGTTCCGCAAACCATTGAATAAGGTCACGTTGGAACTCAATCCAGCATTTACGTTGAAAGCCGTGCTGTTTGTTGGCAAGTTATTGGTAGGGTTGATAGAGAAACCCGTGTTGCTGGAAGCTGACGCCTGACCATTCAACGTGGGCAATAAATCACCCAATGCATCCGACTTGTCTATTTTGGCGTTTTCAAGATCCAGTTCAAACTGTTCTATGGTCAGGTTGTTCTCCACTGCATAGGTCACACATTCCTCAAGTGTCCATTTGCGCATTTGTGCTGTGGACAAGGTAACTGTGAACAACAGTAGTATGATCGTTATGCTATTTTTCATTCGTTTTTTGATTTTTGTTCTTTAAATATTGGTTAGCCATTCTTAATCTTCATCCGATTTTTTCTCAAGCTTGTTCCAAACTTTGATCTTGGCGTCCTCATCGATTCCGGAAACAATTTCTACATCAATACCATCACTCACACCCAATTCCAGGTCTTTTCTTTCAAACTTGTTTTCGCCTACCTCAACTTCCACATAAGGCTTTTCGGTTTCTTTATCGAACTGTAACAAAGCTTCTTTTATCGCAAGTACATCCTTTTTCTCTTCCAGTACAATGGATGCGTTGGCACTGTAACCGGCCCTCACATAAGAAGTAGAATCTGGAATCTGCATATCCCCTTCGATCTTGAACTGGACCGCGCCTTCTTCCTCAACACCTTTGGGTGCGATGAACTTCAATTTGGCCTGGAACTTTTCCTCTTCCAGGGCACCCATGCTGATTTCCAACGGCATGCCCACATGCAGTTTACCTACTTCGGCCTCATCCACTTCGCCTTCAAAGATCATTTTGTTCATATCGGCAATGGTGGCTATGGTGGTACCATCATTAAAATTGTTACTTTGGATGACTTGGTCACCTTCTTTGACCGGAATTTCCAAAATAGTTCCGGAAACCGTCGCACGTATGTTGGTGTTGGCACTTGTGGACCCACCGGCAGATCCTTTTCTGATGATCTGATAGTCTGCCTGGGCATTTTTCAATTCCTGGGTTGCCTGATCAAAGGTCAACTTCAGGTTGTTGAAATCTTGACTGGAAATCACACCTTTATCAAACAGAGCCTTATTACGATCGTACTCAATCCTGGCATTGTTCAAGGCCAATTCTGCATTACGCACCCTACCGGCAGCTTGGTTGAGCGATTGCTCATTGGGCACCACTTTGATCACGGCAATCAAGTCGCCAGCCTTCACTTGGGTACCTTCTTCCAGCATTATCTTATCGATAATCCCGGAAATCTGCGGTTTGATGTTGATTTCATCCTCTGGAATCACTTTACCGGTCACAATGACCTTGTTGACGATGTCCTTGCGTTCCACCGTTTCAGTTTTATAGAGTTCTACGGGTGTACTGTTCTGTTTAAGAAAGTAAACAATGGCGGCCAAGATCCCGATGACCACTACTCCAATCAATCCGTATTTTACATACTTGTTCATTATCGTTTATTTGATTCGTTATTTATAATAGTTGATTATTCTTCTCTCAATGCTTCTATGGGGCGTACCTTAACGGCCCGGTTTGCCGGCAATAGTCCTATCAATACGCTAAGTCCTACCATCAATATGAATGAAACTATGAACTGGGGCACACTGATCATTGGATTCACGAAGGGGAAATCATCCCCACTGCCCCACATGGAATTCATAATGGATAGGATGCCCACTGCGATGGCAAAACCGACCAAGCCAGCAAATGCTGTCAATACGATGGCTTCCACCACAATTTGACGTTTCACGATTTTAGGGGTGGCCCCCAATGCCCTTCGAACCCCAATCTCCTTGGTACGCTCCTTTACAGTGATCAGTAGAATATTACTGATGGCAATTACACCTGCCAACAGGGTAAAGATGCCCACAAAGAAGGAGAACCCTTTTAACACCGTGGTAAAGGCGGTGATATTGTTGAATATTTCCGACATATCGAAACTGCCAATGGCACGTTCATCGTCCGGATGGATATCGTATTTCAACTTTAAGATATCCTTGATCTGTTTTTCCACAACCGCTACTTGGGTTCCCTCTTCCACTGCAATGGCCATCCAGCCCATTCGGTCCCCGGAATTGAATGCTTTTTGGAAAGTGGTAAATGGAATGAACACCGCATTTTCACCATCGATATTGATATTGTTGTTCGGTTTGTAGATGCCCACCACCGAAAAGTAGATGCCGTTGATACGGATTTCCTGACCTATGGCTTCTTCCCCTTTGTCAAAAAGCAGTTTATAGGTTTCTTCACCGATAACACACACCTTTTTGGAATCATCGATATCGGTCTGGTTCAAGAACCTACCTTCCACTAATTTCTTTTTGGTGATATTATCGATTTCAGGAAAGTCCCCATACACCGACGAACCACTGGTTTGTCCATTTCTGTAAACAGTTACGACGCCACGATGGCTCCCCAACTCAATTCGTGGTGCCAAAACTTCAATTTCTGGAATCTGCTTTTTCAAGATTTCGGCATCTTCAATTTTATAACGTATACGTCGCCCACGTTCAAAACCTTTGTAAGGCATTGAGGTCTGCTGCCCCCATACAAACAAACTGTTGGAGGCTGTACCCGCAAAAAGTTTATTGAACCCATTGCTCATGCCATTGGCGGAACCAAGCAAAAGCACCAATATGATCATGGCGAAAATCACACCCAGCATGGTCAAGAACGTACGAAACATGTTCTTGCCCAGTGTATGAAATATTTCAAACCATAAATCCCTGTCGAATAACCACATAATTATTTATCGCTTAGTGCTACAATTGGTTTAACGTTTGCCGCTTTCATGGCCGGAATCCAACCCGCCAAAACTCCAGCAATGATCAAGATGATGGTGGCCGTGATCACTGTGGATGCATCCACCGATGGATTACTGAAGGCCGGGGATTGTATTGTGGGCCCAATGGCAGCCAGGATCATCCATGCGAACAACAGTCCTACAAAACCAGAGAGGGTGGTGATAAAAACCGACTCCAACAATACCAGGTTAATTATTTGATTTGGTCTTGCACCCAATGCCTTTCGCACCCCTATTTCCTTGGTTCGTTCTTTAATGGTAAAAACCATGATATTGCCAATCCCAACAATACCTGCAATCAATATCAAAAAAGCAACCCCAATCCCAATCCCATTCAATACAGCCGTAAAACTGCTGATATCATCAAAAGCCTGAGCATAATTAAATATGTAAAGGCCAGCCTGATCATCTGGATCGATCCGATGTCTTCGCTTCAGTAAAACCTCCAGTCTATCTGAAAATTCCAGTGCTGTGGAAATATCATAGGTTGGATTGTACGTCAAAGCAATCATATTCACATCATTGGTATTCCCGTATATCCTTTGGTAGGTGGAAATGGGTGCATAAATTCGTCGTTCCGCATTATCATCACCATCATCAGTAAATATGCCAATTACCCGGAAGGGCAAATTGTTCAACTCCACAAATTTGCCCAAGGCATCCTCATCCTTAAAAAGATCTTCGGCCACCTTTCTTCCAATAACGGCCACTTTGGCCTTGTTCACGATATCGGCCTCGTTTACATACCTGCCGGCAACAACCAATGTTTTTTCAATGGCCTGGTGATCTGGGCTTGTCGCTTGAATCTGATAGGATCCGGTTTCACTTTTATATCTCGCAGCTGCATTCGCGTAATATCTGGCACTGATGTATTCCACATCCTCAGGAAAACTTTTTTTGATGTATTCAACATCATCGTTCTTCAATTGGATACGGCGACCAGCTTCAAAGCCACCATAAGCTTTGGAGGTTACACCAGGCCGTACAAAAATGGAATTGGTGGCGTCGTCATTGAACTGATTGTAAAAACCGTTCTGCATCCCATTAACGGAAGCCAACAACATCACCAAAATGAAGATGGCCCACCCCACTGAAAAACCCGTAAGGAACGTCCTTAGTTTATTGGTCTTGATGGTATTGAAAATCTCTTGCCAAATGTCGCGATCAAACATACTGCTCTGCCCTTACTTGTTCGATTTTTTTATCCTCTACGATCACACCATCCTTTAGGTGTACAATACGCTTGCACATGTGTGCAATGTCTTCTTCGTGGGTCACTACCAAAATAGTGTTGCCCTCATCATTGATTTTCTGGATCAAAGCCATCACTTCGTAGGAAGTCTTACTGTCCAAGGCACCTGTCGGCTCATCGGCCAACAACACCTTTGGCTCCGCTGCCATGGCACGCGCAATGGCCACCCGTTGTTTCTGTCCGCCGGAAAGCTCGCTGGGCAAATGGTGCGCCCAAGGCTTCAACCCCACTTTATCCAAATATTGCATAGCCTTTTCCTGACGTTCTTTTCTGGGCACTTTTTGGTAGTACAATGGTAAGGCCACATTTTCCAATGCGCTCTTATAATTGATCAGGTTAAAGGATTGGAAAACGAAACCCAAAAACTTGTTTCGGTATAGGGCCGCTTTGGTCTCACTGAGGTTTTTGATCGGAACGCCATCCAAAGTATATTCCCCCGAATCGGCACCGTCCAGCATTCCCAAAATGTTCAAAAGGGTGGACTTACCCGAACCTGAAGATCCCATAATGGCGACCAACTCCCCGTCCTCTATATTAAAATTGATCCCTTTCAAGACATGAAGGGAGTTGCTACCCATTTTATAGGATTTATGAAGATCTTTGATTTCTATCATGATTGGTTATGTTAGCTATCGATTTTTAACCTCTTGCTTGTTAGACCTACAAGTTGTTAAAATGTTACAGCAATTGTTTAAATATTTTGTTAAATGATTGATTAACCGATTATTCCTCAGCCAAAGCGTTCCAGATTTTTACTTTATCACTTGCCGACAGGCCAGATTTGACCTCCACGAAAATGCCATCGCTCACACCCAATTCCACCTCACGACGCTCAAATTGTTGGGGGGCCGTTTCCACTTCCACAAAGGGCTTTTTGGATTCATCATCAAATTGCACCAAAGCTTCTTTTATGGCCAACACACCATCAGCCCGTGCCAAAATAATGGATGCGTTGGCACTTAAGCCGGCCCGTATGAACGTGGTGTCATGTTTGGTGAGGCTGCCCTTTATTTCAAACTGGATAGCACCGTTCTCTTCTTTTCCCTTTGGGGCGATATAATCCAGAACGGCATCAAAAACTTTGTTTTCTATGGCACCGACCGTAATTTCCAAAGGAAGGTCTTCCTTGATCTTTCCTACTTCGGACTCGTCCACCTTTCCTTCAAAGATCATTTTATCCACATCGGCAATAGCGGCAATGGTGGTACCCTCGTTAAAGTTGTTGCTTTCGATTACCTGGTTGCCGACCTCCACCGGCACTTCGAGTACCATACCACTTACCGTGGCGCGGATCATGGTATTGGCCGCATTGCTCAAGCCACTGGTGGTACCGGTTTTTACAATATCATACCGCTTGTTGGCAGCAGCATAGGCTTGTTTGGCTTGATCGTACGATACTTGGGCGCGTTCCATGTCGGCCTTGGAGATCACTCCTTTCCCGAACAAAGTGGATTGCCGTTCAAAATTGCGCTTTTGATCATCCAGACTAATTTTGGCCTCATCAATTGCATTCTTGGCATCGTTCAACGCAGAAAGATTGGGCACGACCTTGATACGGGCCAACAGGTCGCCGGATTTGACATAATCGCCACCTTCCACAAAAATTTCTTCGATCACCCCAGAAATATTGGGTTTAATCAACACTTCCTCCAAGGGAAGAATACTACCTGTTGCCACTGCTTTTTTCACAATGGTCTGGGTGGATGGGGTCTCGGTTTGGTACACGATCGGGTCTTCCGCATTTTTTTGGTAGAGATAGTACATGGAGCCACCGAACACGATCACGATGAGCAACAAGATGACAATGGTTACCGATTTTTTCATTTTAGTCCTTTATTTATTTTGATTGATTTTTCACTTTTATTCTGTTCGTAATGCCTCAATGGGCCTAACCCTTATCGCACTCTGTGCGGGAATGAAACCGGCCAACAGCCCGGATACCATTAAAATGGTCAAAGCGCCCGACACAACACCTACACTCACACTGGGGCTCATGAACATATCCACAGGCCCCACACTGTCCAACAGCGAGTTGATTCCGAAAATGACCAACGAGCCGAAAATAATCCCAACCATGCCCGATATCAGCGTAAGGAAAATGGATTCCATCAGAATCTGTTTTTTGATGGACCAAGGTTGTTCGCCCAGCGCCCTACGGATGCCTATTTCCTTGGTGCGTTCCTTAACCACAATGAGCATAATGTTACTGACACCGATGATACCCGAAAGCAAGACCATAATACCCACGATGTAGGCCACCGCTTTTAGCGCGCCAAAAAGACTTTCCACACGGTTGTATTGCTCGTACAGATCAAAATAACCAACCGCACGGGTATCCTCGGGATGCACCTTGTGCCTTTCCTTCATCACACTGACAATTTTATCCTTCAATACCGAAATGGAACTGCCATCATTGGCCGTAATCGCCATCCACCCGACATCTTCACCCCTGTTGAAGGCTTGGGAAAACGAAGTGAAAGGCACAAAAATTTCCTTTTGACCTTCTTCCCCGCCTCCGCTATTGTTCTTTTTATAGGTGCCAATGACCATAAAGTTTACCCCTTGGATTTTGATATAGGTTCCCAATGGATCCTCATCTTTATCGTATAAATCGTTCTTGACCCCCAATCCAATTATGGCCACCTTTCGTTTTTCTGTGATGTCGTTGTAGTTCAAAAACCGGCCAGAGGTCACTGCCATGGGATCTTGATTGATGATTTCAGGATAATCGCCATACACGTTGTAGGCACCCGTCCGGATACCGCGCACCACATTATTGTTGCCGCCAAAACCACCCAATTGGTTTCTTGGGGAAATAAAACGAAGATTGGGCACATTGTCCCGAATCGCCTGCACATCACTGATCTTGAACTCGAATCGTCTGCCCTGTGGCAATCCTTCGTAGGCCCTGGTGGTGGCCCGGGTCCACATGAACATGGTGTTGGTGGCTATATCTCCAAAATCCTTTTTTATGCCATTTTCAAGACCTTTTCCTGCTGCCAACAATACAATAAGAATAAAGATGCCCCAGCAGACGCCAAAGGCCGTGAAGATTGTGCGCCAAACGTTGCTCGTTAGCACCTCCAAGATTTCCCGCCATCTATCTTTATTAAACATCGTTGGTTGTTGGTTTTATAGTTTCTTATTCATCCCGAAGGGATTCTATGACCTTCACTTTTGCCGCCCGATAGGCTGGCACAAATCCTGCCAGGGTACCTGCTACGATCAATACGAGCACGGTTGAGAAGGCCACATTAAAATTCACGGATGGATTCAAAACGTAATCGACCTCAATATTGGGTCCGACCAGTTCCAATAATGCCATACTAAAAATAAGTCCGCCAAACCCGGATATTGCTGTTACAAAAATGGCTTCGTGCAAGATCATTCCGATGATGGACCAAGGTTTGGCTCCGAGTGCCTTTCTGATTCCAATTTCCCGGGTGCGTTCCTTCACCACGATCATCATGATGTTGCTCACACCCACCACTCCGGCAATGATGGTACAAATGCCCACAAACCAGAAAAATAATTTGATGTTATTGGTAAGGCCGTAGTACCTTTTGGCCTCTTCCATGGCACTCCATACCTCCAAAGCACTGCTGTCCTCTGGGTCGATGGTGTGCACCTGTTGCAAGTATTCCTTAAGCCCATTTTTGAAGTTGATGGCCTGGGCCACTGCCTGATCAAAATTATCGACGGGCGGGAGCGTAAAGGACATGTTGTTTACCCGGTTTCCTCCATTGAACGCTTTTTGTGCGGTGGTAATTGGAATATAGATACGCTCTTCTTCCCGTTCCTCCATTTCCTTGAATACCCCGATTACTTTGAAGGGAATTCCTGAAATATCAATAAACTCCCCAATAGGTGTTTCCACCTCATGGAATACATCCTTTTTAATCTTATTGCCGATGATGGCCACCTTTCCGGCGCTTATTTCATCCTGATAGTTGATAAACCGACCTTCCAGCATGGAGGCATTTTCGATAAATTGAAAATCTGCGGCAACACCCTGCACACCATAGATCAAGGCCTCTTTGCCATAATTAACGGTTATACCGCGAACAAAGATGCGCGAGGAGCCATATTCAATATCACTTTTGAACATGGCATCGGCATTGTTATAATTTTCGTTTACCAGTTGAATACGCCGGCCAGGATTGAGCCCTTTGTATTCTTTGGAAGTTACCCCAGGCCATACCCATATACTAGTAGAGGCATCTTCTTTGAATTCATGCTCGATTCCATTGCGCATGCCTTGCCCAAAACCCAAAAGAATTACCAAAATGAAGATACCGGAGGCCACGGAAAGCCCGGTTAAAAAAGTGCGGAGTTTGTTCTTTCGTATGGTGTCAAAGATTTCTTGCCACCGCTCCAAGTCGAACATGGGTTAGCGATTTTTGATTGATGAAATACGCAGGCGTACATCTATTAGATGAAAAAAATCGCAAAATGTTACACTAAAACCGCAAAAAAGTTGAGGAATGGTTTACCCTCTCATCTTTCTGTAGATAAAATAAAAAAGTCCGGCCACCAAAACATAAGGAAGGGCCATGAGGTATACAATACCGTTGTTAATGCCCTCGGCTGTTTTTCCATCGGCCTCGCTCTCGACCACGGCCCTGCACATGGCACACTGTGCCTCAGCCAAAGACGGAAGAAGCAACATCAAAACAACAACCAACAAGAGCTTTCGGTTCATGGCTTTAAAATTGATAGTAGGGGGAAATCATCAGATATACAATAACACCGGTGACTGCCACATATAACCAAATGGGGAAAGTGTATTTTGCCCAAATTCTGTGACTCTCGAAATCATCCAAATAGACCTTCGAATAGGTAATCAATACCAAAGGGATTACCGAGATGGACAGAACGATGTGTGTCATCAAAATGAAATAATACACATATTTCCAAAAACCATCGCCTCCGTAAATGGTAGTTTCCGAAGTCATGTGATAGGCAACGTACATGACCAAGAAAAGAGCGGAAAGTACAATGTTGGTGGTCATTAATTTTTGGTGCAGGGATTCCTTTCCATTTTTAATGGCAACCACTGCCACGACCAACAAAATGGCTGTAATGCCATTTATAGTGGCATATATTGGTGGTAGAAAAGATAGCGGTTTTGCATTGGGTATCTTATACCCGAACAACAATGCCACAACCAATGGAATCGCAATGGAAATCACCGTGATCCATTTGTTGAATTTTTTTTCCCTTAAAGAAATTTCCTCGGTCATTCTGCCAATAGTTTTTTAATGTCCTCTTTTAAAATAGTAATCTGCTGGGATTCGCCTTCATCATTTACCCCCTGCTTTTCTGTTATGGTTCCGCGGTAATAAATTAATGGGTTACCGAACTGATCCTCACGGGAACGAATATACCCATTTTTGTCCACCAATGCGAACATCCCTGAATGCTCAAAACCTCCCGGAGCATCCTGTTCCTCACTGGCATAGATATAAAATCCTTCTTGAGCCAATTGATATATTTTGTCCCTGTCGCCAGTCATTAAATGCCAGTTTGTATTGGTAATACCATACTTTTTGGCATACTTTTTCAATATTGAAGGGGTATCATATCTTGGATTGATGGTAAAGGAGGCTACTCCGAAATCTTCCTCCGTTTGAAACATTTGCTCTATGGCGACCAAGTTCTCGGTCATTATCGGACAAATGGTGGGACAGGTAGTGAAGAAAAATTCTACCACATACACTTTGCCTAAATAATCGGTGTTGGTTACCAACACACTGTCTTGGTCATAAAATGCAAAATCGGGCACTTTTCGTTTTTTTCCATCGTTGACCACAAAGGCCAATGGCTTGTGCTGCATTCCTGTGCTCATACGGTCATTTTCGACCATGGTACCTCCCTTTATCCGCTTGGTTATTTCGTAAACGGCAAAGGTGCCGAACAACAAAATGATCGCGGACACCCACACGTAGGTATACTTCTTTTTACTATTTGCTCCTGTTGGCATTGTTCTTTTTTAAAGCAAGGCGATACTCGGCCAAGATAATCTTGACATCGTCCACCATTTTATTATTGAGTTCGGCTACGGAAGTTGTATCAAAACCGTATTTAAGGCCTTCATCTTCATCGTCCTCCCTACCTCTAAGATTACGCTCTTTATCAATTATAAAAACATAAGGAGTCGCCAAATTATCATCAAGGGAAAGATTGGTACCCAAGCTCTGAAAGAGGTCTTCAATTTGTTCCGAGGAACCAAATGTAAAATTCCATTTATCCACTTCCGATAATTCACCCAATTCCTTTTTTAGGGCCGCCGCTTTTTCTTCATTGCCATGGGTCACGACCATTATCACTTGAAAGTCGTTAAAATCACCGAAGCGCTTGTAAATTTTTTGATTGAGATTGAAGGCATTTCCTTTTTTGGCGTCCACATCATTTCCCAAAAATCCTAGAATGGTGATTTTACCATCAAGAACCAGGCTCGCGTCCAGTTTGGATACATCGGAGACATTTTCTGTCAGTACCGGCAGCTTTCCGAAGTTGTTTACCCCCGAGGCAAAAAAGAGATAGGCCACAATGGGAAACACAAAAAGGATAACAAGAACTACAGTTTTTTTCATAGCATTCTCAACTGTACAAAAATAAAAAAAGACGGTATGAAAACCGTCTTTTTATGCTGTTAATAGTTTCTTAGAAATTCCAGGTTACAAACCCGTCCTTGTAAACGTTGTAGATATAATCCGCTTCAAATAGCAGGATAAATATCAAATAACAGATCAAGAACACGGGCGTCCATACGATAACCCTTCGCAATGCGGTTTTCTCGTCACGCAAGTGCATAAAATCCCATGCAATGTAGTATGCTTTTACCAAGGTAAGGGCGATGAATATCCAGTTCAACAATTTCATGCCCAAAATGTGGCTATGTGTTAGCGCATGTGGTTTCACTATACCCAGTGCTACCTCCACCGTTGTTACGATGGAAAGGAAAATAAGAACACCCCAAATTTTTTGAACGTTGGACTTAAATTTCAACAGTCCCCTAAAAATCTCAAGTTTGTGTGCGTGTGCCATTTATAATCGATGTTTTTAAACCAAATAAAAGAATGTAAATACGAATACCCATACCAAATCCACAAAGTGCCAGTAGAGTCCAACCTTTTCCACCATTTCGTAATGACCCCTACGCTCGTAGGTGCCCAAGATTACGTTGAAGAAAATGATGATGTTGATCACTACCCCGGAGAATACGTGGAATCCGTGGAATCCGGTGATAAAGAAAAAGAAATCGGCAAATAGTCGGTTTCCGTATTCGTTGTGTATAAGGTTGGCGCCTTCCACCACTTGGACAGCATTATTGATCTGCGCCAAAGACTGTGCACGGTCCAAAACCGTTTTCTCGCCCTCATCGTTCAATTGCTCGGTCCTGATCAGGATGTTCGGATTGGCCTTGAAACCTTCCACCACCTCATTCAATGAAAATGAAGTTTTGTACCCTTCACTCTGGAACCAAATGCCTTCATTGCTCATATGTTTTACACGTTCTTCCGGCAATTCGGTGGTAAAGTCTGCCAAGGCAGCCCTTTTTCCTGTTTCCGCATCAACAAACTGAAGGATTCTTCCCGCCTTTGTTTCCAACGCTCCGTAATCGCCTTTAATGAAAGTTGCCCATTCCCAAGCCTGTGACCCGACGAAGATCAAACCGCCGATCACGGTAAGGAACATGTAAAGGATCACCTTTTTTTGTTTCATATTATGGCCTGCATCCACGGCAAGTACCATGGTAACGGACGACATGATCAGAATAAAGGTCATGAAGGCCACATAGTACATGGGTGCATCCACACCATGCAAAAATGGGAAGTGGGTAAACACTTCGTCGGCAATGGGCCATGATTCGATGAACTTAAACCTTGAAAAACCGTATGCCACCAAGAACCCAGAAAAGGTCAGTGCATCCGAGATGATAAAGAACCACATCATCATTTTTCCATAGCTTGCGCCGAGTGGTCGATTTCCGCCTCCCCAAACGCTGTCTTCTGTACCGGTCGTTACCGTTGCATCCATAAAAAAGGTCGTTTTAGTAAAACTTTCACAAATTTACATTTTTTGATGTATTCGAAAAGATAAACTTGAAGTAAAACCACTCCAAGCAAAAATTATTTCACGAAATACATAAATAGAATTAAGTATACCCAAAGAAAATCCAAAAAATGCCAAAAAGTGGCACCCAGCTCCATCCCCAACATATTTTCTGGTGTATATTTTCCCCTAAACTGTTGCACCATTACCACCAATAGTGAAATGAGTCCCGCCACCACGTGGGCAATGTGTACCGCTGCAATCAAGAATACATAGGACATTTTAATATTGCTCGTTGGTCCCGTAAAATAGTAGCCATTGGCCAACATTTGGGAGAAACCCACAAATTGTAAAACAATGAACGAAATGCCCAGCACCAAGGTCAAACCCAAAAACAAGGTGCCCAAGCGTTGATTGCCCTTACTTACCGCTCTTTTGGCAATGACATAGGTAATACTGCTCAACACAATAATGGCCGTACTTACAAAAAAGGCATCGGGTAATTGCAGATTACTGATCCAATCGTCGCGCTTGCTACTCACGATATAGGCACTGGTCCAACCAGCAAATCCCATGATCAAACTAACAATGCCAAACCAGAGCATCATTTTTTTGGCCCTGCGTAATTTTTCCTGTTCTGTTCCTTGGGTCAAATCCATATTAACTGATAAACTTATCTACAACATATATTATTTGAATCAAAGAGATGTAGGTTACACTGGCCAACATGAGCTTTCGCGCAGAACCGTTATCCCTCTTCTCGTACAATCTAAAAGCATAAAACAGCATTACCAACCCAGCCAAAAGCACAATGGCCGCTGCAGTAATGGACAACTGCAATCGTCCAGTAATGCCAAAAACTGGTACAATGGATATAACGATCATCCAGAAGGTATAGAAAATGATCTGAATCGCCGTTCCTTTATCCTTGTTACCGGTGGGCAACATTTTAAAACCTGCCTTTTTATAATCCTCATCGAGCATCCATCCCAAAGCCCAAAAGTGAGGGAACTGCCAAAAAAATTGGATCATGAAGAGTGTTCCCGGCTCTATACCGAAATCGTCCGTTGCCGCTACCCAACCCAACATGAAGGGAATGGCACCGGGAAAGGCACCTACAAATACCGACAATGGAGTCTTGGTCTTTAAGGGAGTGTACACACTTGTATACAAAAAAATGGAAAGTGCACCGAACATTGCGGTCTTTGGACTAAGTGCCAATAATGAAAGTACACCCAAAACTGTTAAGACGATGGCAATAGTGAGTGCGGTTTTTACCGACATCCTGCCAGATGGAATGGGCCTATTCTTGGTCCGTTTCATCAAAGCATCCAAGTCCTTTTCAATGATCTGGTTATAGGCGTTGGATGCACCAACCATGCAATAACCTCCAAAAGTCAACAACAAAAGGGAAACCACACTGATCTGGTGAGCGCCCAAAAAATAACCTGCAATGGATGAAAACACCACACTAACGGCCAACTTGGCCTTGGTGATTTCCTTGAAATCGGAATAAATCAAGGAAAGGGTATTGCTTTTAACGGAACCTACTGCAGATTTCATCCACTTACTTAATTGGCTGGCAAAGATAACGTCGGCCGTACTGTTATGCAACCAATGAATGTCTTTTATGATTGTTGGAGAAGGATTTAACGCTAGTGGCCATAAAAAAAGCCCTGACGTTACCATCAGGGCTTTTTCCATTCCTGCCTCAGCAGAAACTTAAATCATTTATTGCAATTTAAAGGTAATCGGAATACTGAAAGGTACCTTTACTGGTCTTCCTCTTTGCTTACCTGGAGTCATTTTAGGCAATTTTGAAATAATTCGCATTGCTTCTGCTTCCAAGTTTTTATCCGGTCCACGCATTCTGATATCCCCGATGCTACCATCTTTCTGGATAACGAACACTACGCTCACCCTACCTTGTACACCCATTTCTTGGGCGATTTCAGGGTAACGGAAGTTTTTACGGATGTGGTCCTGCATTTTTTCCTGAAAACATGCTTTTTTATCCTTGGCGCTTTCACAACCTGGGAAAACGGGTACGTCTTCAATTACGGCAAAAGGCACTGAAATATCTTCTTCCACTTCCTCTACTTCCACTTCCTCGATTTCAACCACTTCTTCTTCCTGGCTGGTTTCGGTGGATTCGATTACAGTTTCTTCCACTTCTTCCTCATCCTCTACAACCTCGATTACTTCGGGTGCTGCTGGTGGCGGTGGTGGCGGTGGAGTCTTGATCTGCTCCGTCATCGGTACTTCTTCATCCAACTGGTCTTCTACATTCAAGGCAATGTCATAATCATTGGCCTTATCGTATTTCTTCCACTCCATGGCACCGTAAACGACTCCCAAAACAGCAGCCAACCCGACTACAAAGTACAGGGTGCTGTTTCTCGCTACGTCTGCTTTTGGATTCTTCTTTAATTCCATCCTTTTCTAAATTTAGTGTTTGCTAATTTAATTATTAATTGGTTAAATAAACAATTAAAATTTCCATTTTAACGGCTTTTCCTTAGAAAAAAGCCATCGAATCAGTCCTATTCCTGCGAATGCCCCCAATGAATTGGCCAAAGCATCGGCCCATTCGGCCATTCGGTCCGTGGTCAGTGTATATTGTAACACCTCAATAAGTATGCCGTAAGATATGGCCAGCACAACCGCTGATCTGGTGGCTTTGGCAATACCCATCCCCCCTTGGGTTCGTTCCCGGAACATCATTGTGCACAGTATGGCAAACATCAAATAAAATAAGAAATGTACTATTTTATCTGCGTAGGGAATGTTCCAGTTACCTTCATCGAGATCCATCTGGGAGAAAGAAAATAAGCTGAGCATTGTGATGAACAGTACCCAGCTTATAAACAATAAGGTATATCCGTGTTTTTTAAGCACCGATCAATGCCTTGTAATCCGCATCGCTCAAAAGGTCTTCGACCTCGGCTGGATCACTTATTTTTATTTTGATCATCCACCCGTCGCCATAGGGATCGGTGTTTACTTTTTCGGGCTCGTCCTCCAGGGCTTCATTGAATTCTACAATTTCACCTGTCAATGGCAAGAAAAGATCGGAAACAGTCTTTACCGCTTCCACAGTGCCAAACACTTCTTCTTTGTCCAAGGTCTCATCCAAAGTTTCCACTTCAACGTACACGATATCCCCCAACTCACTTTGGGCAAAATCCGTGATGCCCACGGTTGCGATATCCCCATCGATCTTCACCCACTCGTGGTCCTTGGTATACTTTAATTCTGATGGTATGTTCATTTTTATCGGTTTGAATTAGTCGATGGACAAATGTAAAGGATTGCCCAAAGCTTTTCAAACAATCAGTCGAACAAAATGGAAGAAAAATACATGTAAACCTTTTCTAGTTCCCAAAATTGTAACGCAGGGTGAATCCACCATTGATCGTTGTCTGAGGGAATGCAGTGGAAACAGCGAACTTGGAGAAGGAATGATCGTAGAAGAAAAGTGCGTTCAGGCTTTTGCTCAGGGCATAATCGGCCGTAAACTTGATCGACATCAATTTTTGCCCAGAAGTGATCTGGTTGTTGTCAATATCCAAGTTCCTTATGATGGTAATATTGTCCCGTAGTGAAAGGTCGGCCTTAAGGTTCAAATCGCCTTTCAATCGGGTCTTTTCTCCCCCAATGTTGGTCACGAACTTCACATCCTTGAAACGGTATCCAAGACCAAGGGTATATTGTTTGCCATTGATTTCGGTGAGCAGGTTGTTGTCAAAACTCAATGATAGTGTTCGATCGGTGCGCACCTCGGCCAAGAAACTGAAGGAGTTGGTCATTTCGAAATCCACACGCATCAACGGATTGAACTCATCCGTCAGCACCACATTATTGATCAAGGTTTCGGGCAATACGTCGCCCGTTTCGGCATCAAACTGGGTATTCTGTTTTTCCAAATTGGTCTGAAATTGGTTGATGCTATATGCAGCACGATAGCCATGGGTCAACGAGAAGCGCTTGAACTTCTTTTTGAACCATTTGTTCTTCATCAACCCAGTGTACTTTATATTCCAGTTTGGGATCGGAATTTCCCTGAAGGCATCGAGGTTTACCCGATTCACATCCTGTCCGGTGTAAGCTGCAAAGAAGGCAGGCAGCAAAACTTCCTGCTGGGTTTTCCCGTACCGTTCCGGAAAACCGTCTTCATCCAAGGTACCTGGGTCTTGCCCCCTGTCCGAAACCAATCGGTTGGCAATCGTGATCCTATTTTGCTTGAACTGTTCAAAGGTCTCCGAATCGAACTCATCACTTTTATTGAAAATGGTACCGATCATTACAGTGGAAATACTAAAGTTCCCCATCTCGTTTACCAATCCGTCCTCAAAGTTGATCCATCGTTCGGGACTGTAATTTTCTTGGGACCTGCTGGTATATTGCCTGTTGGCGTTCAAATCAATGGTAATATCTTGCGTAGGCTGTGCCGTTGCCGTAACATCCAATTGTTTTCTAACATTCTGGATGTATTGCGCATTGTATTCAGGATAATCGGTCAACCAACCGTTTCGTGCGGCTTCAAAACGAACATCGGCCTGACTTCCAAAAACAAATCCCAAGGTAGGTCTGGTGGTTCCAATAAATCCTATGGACTGGGTATACCCCGGCAACACGGTTCCGTTGTTCTCACTATAGTTCACGTTCAATCGTTTTACCATGGTCACCACATCCACCAAAGTATTGAATGCCTTACTTGTTTTACGTGGCCCATTATCCTCCTTATCAGTAGCCGGATTACCCGCTTTGTCCCGTCGAACAGGGGCTTGGTTGGCCACCACCTTGCCATCGCGTTTTTTCAACCCCAGAAAATCATAGAGTCGCTGCATGCTCATCGTGGCCGTTAGGTTATGGGTGTTGGCATTCTGTACAATATTGATGTTCTCCCCTGCCACCTCAAGCAAGGCATCCCCACCGCGTTGCCAATCAAAATTACTGGTATAGGTGTACTGGGCGTTGATGAAACTCAGGAACGGAATCTTGCTGAATGGCAGTTCGTAGTTCAGCTCCATCTGTTGGGAATGTCGGTTGGGTTCGCCAATATCGAAGAAGCCGTCCCATAGATCCAACATTTGGTTGATGCCCGAATCGGGATCATCATCCACATTGAAATAGTTCCGGACGATATTGTTGTTCGAAGCCGTCAAGTTCAATCGCAAGGATTTGGTGATACTGTAGTTCAAGGCATATTGCCAGTTGAACAGGTAGTTCCGTTGTTGCAACAAAGGCAATTGCAAGGTTTCCACGCCTGGCTCCAATACATCCCTAAAACGCTGTTGGTTGAAGGAACGGTTATAGTTGGCGTTGACCGAAAGACTGGTGGGCAACAAATTGAAGTTCATGTCTTTTAGCCATTGCCAGTACCTTCCCGTGAACAAGGAATCCTTTTTGGCAAACGGCGCCACGGGTGCCGGTCTAAAATTATGGCTGTACACCACACCAGTGGTTACATTTTGATCACGAAGGTTCGCAATTTCAAAATCCCGGTGGTTGGTTTCATTATAGGAATAGTTGAACGTGAAGTTTTCAACATCGAAGAAGTTTTCCTCTGCTTCTTCACCTCTATTTTTTCGAACCCCAATCAAGTTGATACTGGTTCGTTTGGTATAATCCTCGGCCTGTTTTTTAATCGCCTCTGCTTCTTCGGCTGTGCCAGCAGCTGCAATTCGGTCGTCTAATTTTAAATCATCGTACACGGGATCAAATTCCGGGGTGATCAAGGTTTCGGAAATTCCATAGTTGAACGGCAATTGCAGATTCCATTTTTTGGGAAACAACTGGCCTACATTCACATTGGTGACCACGTCATACGAAATGGCATCTTCCCTTGATCGTTCGTTCGGTGTTTGGTCGATAGACCCGAATCCGGAGGTACTCTTGCTACCGGTTGCGGTAACATTGGCAAAATCGGCCATGTTGGCATCCAATGCCGCGATGGCGGCCCACCCCCCGTTGTTATCCAATCCGGCCAATCGAAGTTCGTTGAACCAAACCTCGCCACGGGCAGGAACCACATCAATGTTCTTTACACCCACCATCATTCCACGAATGCTTCCCAATGAAGGGTTACCCCGAATTCCGATACGTAACCTGCCCAAGGTTCTGGGGGCAAATTCATCCACCGCCACGGCTTCACCATCAATAATTTCATAATAGTTGATGGTGTTCAGTGTCTGCTCGGCAATCCCTTTTGATTTAACCTTGCTCAAATCGTTCAGCGCAATATCGATCTCGTTCACATCGGGCCAAACTTCCTCTGGACTTACCGCACCATAGGACGTGAACTGCAAAGGCAATTCGATTTGATAAAAGTTCTCGGAAAAATCGGTTCCAATCCGAAGGAAACCAACCAATGGGGTATCACTGTCGGAATAATCTCCATTCAATATTTTTTCGGCGTGCATGAACATTTTCAATCGCTCGTATTGACGCACATCGATGTTCACATTTTTGAACACCGCCCTTGAATCCTGGGATTCCAAATTCTCCACCACAAAAGAAAGCGACTGTTCATTCTGACGGATAATGGTGTTATTATTGTTCAATTGTTCCCTGACCACACCTGGAGGCAGCACATAAGGAATGGGCTGTCGGCCAAAATTCTCTTCGATGTTCACCGTGTTCACGTCGGTAATCGTTCCATCGTCGGTCGGATCATTGTCCACATCCGGTTGAAGCGTGTTGGTATAGGTTCGCCAATCGCCTCGCACCAAATCCAAGGTAGCAAAGCGCAACACCACATCATCCTGAAAACCGGTCAAGTACATCCGCATAAAACTGATGGACCTAAAATCGGTAATGCCTCCTACCGCATCGGTGAAATCGCTCAACGGAATCTTGTACTGGATCCATCTTCTGTTCAATTGGGTGCCATTGGGCAAGGTTGGGGTCAATCCTTCGCGGATATCGGTCACATACTTGTCGTTGATGGTGGTATTCGGCTTGATTTGAATGCGATATTCGTAGTAGCTGTTCACCGTGTTCATGGTCAAATCCCTGTCGATATCCTCCACATCGGGAAGGGTGGTCGAACCACGGTTGGTATTGGTCACGGTTACCGGTGAGTTGCCCTGTGTATTGTTAAAATCGAGGTAGCGCTCCAAAATACTACCTTCCCTGTTCAAATAGTACTGGTAGTTGTCCAAAGCAGGATCTTCTGCCGGGCCGTTGTAAATGCTTTGTTCTGCAGTATCGTCCAAACCGTCTAAACCGGCATCTTGAAGGGTTCTGTTATTTTCATCCGCATCAAAGGCATAGACCAAGGACTGGGTAGATGGCACTTGTCCCCAAATTGTGGCACGAGGCACTTCGTTATTGGTGGTCGCTGGCAAACCATTTTCATATTGCTTACGCCCATCCTTCAAAATATCCTCCGAAATATTTCCCAAGTTCAATACCAGTTCCCCAGCATTGGCATCCGATGTCAAACCATCCACGTAGGGATCCAAAACCCAAAACTGCACGAACTCCACGTTGGATTGTTCAAAGTTGGTACTGCTCAACGGACGCATAATACCGGCCCATTTGCTGTTTGGCGTTTCTGTTTCAAAACTTGGATTGGCATTGTAAGGTCCTTTTCGGTTGGGATAATACACAATGTCCAAGGTACTTTGCACTTGGGTTTGCCCTTGTGCTATGTCTGTTTCGGTAAACACCTCATCGATAAAGACCCTACGTGTGGCGTTCGTTGAGATATCATTGTCTGAAAGAGCGGCTGGACGCTGGTTGGTGTAAAAAATGGGGTCGATGGTATACCAAGCCATTTTGGCCCGTTCGTATCCCACATCAATCCCTGTTCTATCTTGCAAAAATTCTACTGGTGGGCTTGCCAAGGTCCAACCTAAGGATGAACGTATATCAATCAAGGCCTGCGCGCCTTCAAAATCATCCAAGTACGTGGTGGTTTCTCCTTGAAAATCAGCATTTTTCGGCGAATTGGGTTGTAAAAATGCCACTTCGCCTCTCAAGGAAAGGTTGGACGGCACATCGGTATCGATATTGGGCAATTTGTTGGCCAATCGGGTAAGGAAGGGTATTTCGGTACTGAAATTACTGTTCAAACCAAAAATGGTATTGTTCACCGGTTCGATGCCATAGTTGGATTTTTGGGTCAATGGTCGCTCATTCAAATTGAGAAAGGTACCTCCCAAAACAAAATTTTCATTGAATTGATGCTCCACATTTACCCCTGCAAATCGTCTTGTTTGTTGACCGAAAACCGCGTTGTTTTCCACCGAAATATTGATGGGCGTGTCGGACGCCGCCAAACTGGGATCCAAAATTTGCACGGTTCCTGCTGCATAGTTTACGGTATAGTCGATTCCTTCCTGTAATTGACGCCCTCCGGCGGTAACCCGAACCGAACCTCTTGGTACATTGAATGCATTGATCGGAATACCACTGTTTCCCTGTGATTTATATCGTCCCTTTAATTGAAACCGATTCTTTTCCGCGTTCTGCAACGAAGCTGCCTTAGTTTTGGCATACATATTTCGGAACACATAGCGCCTTTGGTTGGCATTGTACCCTTGATCGTTTTCCACATCGTAGGTACCACCCCCCAACAATTCAAAAAGGTATTCTCCAAAGGGTTCCACCTTGGTAAAAATGATTCGCCCGGTTTGTGAGTCTACAGTAATGCCTTCGTAGTAATCAAAGAAACCATCACCTCCTGGTTGAATATCGTTATAGGCGTTCAAGCGGTCCAAATTAAAGACCCGCAACAAAATCTGATCTTCCAACCCGTTGGGCCACCCTGCATTGGGATCTACTGGAGTAATGTAGTTACGGGGTGTTGGATCGGAATAGAGAATGTTCAGTTTAAAATCTTCCTGGCTCAACTGGTAAGCTCCCGTTGAGTAGATGTTCTTCATCATCAAATCCCAAATGGGATCCTCCACATTGGTAATGTTGCTCTTCAGCAATTTTAAGATCAAGGTGTTGTTCTCGATTATGGGGTTTATGCCGCCAGAAACTGTTGTTGCATCAATACCACCGTTGGCAAATTCCCCTACTTGGAACACCTGTCCGTCGTAGGTATACTGAAACGCCACACCCAATACTTCATCATTGCTCAAACTTTGACTCAAGGAAATATAGCCCAATTGGGAATCGAACTCATAGTCCCTGCCCACTTCCAACTTTCGGGCGTTTTCCAAAATGGCATAATCAAAACCTTGGTTCACCGGATATCCAGGGATATTGAATCCCGATTCTACGGTAGCAATATCTCGGATGGAAGCCGTTAAGGCACCGCCGCTGCCAATTTGATTGGGATCATAGGCATTGGCCGCATTTTGGGGCAATCCAGAGATCACAGCCGATGGATTGAAGAAGCCCGCTGGATCACCATTGTTCTGTCCGATACGGGTCCGATTCTCCAAGGCTTCACCCAAATCTTGGATAGCCACCACATTCCGTACATTCTGGGTCTGCTGGTTTCTATTGGTCACCCAAACTTCCAATCGGGTAATCTGCACCTGACTTTGAATGAAGGGATAGTTCTCCAAGGCACGGTCATAATTGTCCCTAAAATATTGGGCCAAGAAGAAGTGCCTGTCTTCATCATAATCCAAAGCGGTCAGGCTGAAATCGGTCAAGGTTCCACCCCCTTGGGCCACTATGGTTTTGTTTTGGGAACGCTGTTCCGAAAATACAGCGGTCACCTTGGTTTTTCCAAACTGCAATTGGGTCTTCACCCCAAATAAACTTTGGGCACCGGTAATCAGTGAACTGTTGAGGGGCATGTTCACATTACCGATCTCTATCTTTTGCAGAATATCGTCCTCAGTGGGCGTATAGTCCAATTTGACCAAATTCTGGAAATCGAATGTGGCCTCGGTATCGTAGTTGGCAGTAACTTGAAGTCGCTCTCCCACCTTTCCCAACAAACTCAAACTAATGCGCTGGTCGAAATCGAAGGATAGATTGGTTCGGTTTCGTGGCGACAGGGCCGGGTTATCGTTCTTTTGCCATAGCACACCAAGGTCCATGGCCACGGATCCTTGGGGAATAACCTCTATCGTATTGCCCCCAAAAATGGATTCGAAAAAGTTGTTGTTCACATAAAAATTGGGCAACAGGTTTTTTCTGGCCTCTTCACTTCCTTCCTTTTTTCCGGCGTAGGCATCGGCTTTTTGCTTGAAGTAGGAACGCATCTGCTCCTTTCGCACCAAATCATAATACTGCTCAGGCGTAAGGATTACGGGATAATTGATATTAAAATCACCAACGCTTTCGGTGTAAATGTATCGGTCTGTCTTGGGATCGTACGTGTATTTGGCAATGATGCTATCGGGGTTTTCCAAAATAAGGCGACCGAGCTCAACTCCGGTCGGTACCGAATCCTGAGCTTGCTCGTTGGTTTCCTGAGCCCTGGAGATGGTCACGGCCAGAAAACAAACCACAAAGCATATGTACTTGAAACGCGTAGGTTTAAGTATTGGTTTTGCCCCTCTTTTCAAACTAGTTACAAATTTTTCAGCGCCTGTTTAATAATGTTCTCAACGCTTAGTGAAGTATCTTGGCCCAGCACCTTGTCCACTACCTTTTCAGATTGCTTTCTGGTGAAACCAAGAACCTCTAATGCAGATAACGCTTCTTCTTTATTTGTATTGTTTGATTGTAGGGAAACTTCTCCCATATCGTAGACTTTCAAAATCTTGTCCTTCAGGTCCAAGATTACACGCTGTGCGGTCTTTGCGCCTATCCCCTTGATGCCCTGAATGGTAGGGACATCGCCATTAGCGATTGCATCCCTCACATCGGTTGGGGAAAGGGAAGACAACATGGTCCTTGCTGTGCTTGATCCAACGCCTGAAACGGAAAGCAACAATCTAAAAATCTCCCGCTCCGATCGTTCGGCAAAACCGAACAAGGTATGGGCATCTTCCTTGATCAACAAATGGGTATAAATATGGATGTTCTCTTGATCCTTCAACAAGGAAAAGGTATGTAGGGATATATTTAAAAAATAACCCACCCCATTGCATTCCACAATAACATAGGTCGGGTTTTTCTCTACCAGTTTTCCTCTAAGATGGGTAATCATTTAAGTTGTTGGTTTATTTATTCTTATTATTCCTCACCCATTCTGGCCTTTCTGCGCTTTTCACGCTCTTGGGCATCGATAACTGCCACTGCTGCCATATTCACCATTTCGTCCACACTGGCGCCCAACTGAATAATGTGTGCCGCACGTGGCAAACCGACCATGATGGGACCAATGGAGTCGGCATTGTTCAGACCCTTGAGCAGTTTATAGGTAATGTTGGCCGATTCCAAATTGGGAAAAATCAAAGTGTTCACCTTTTTACAGGAAATTTTTGAAAAAGGAAAATTGTTGTTGCACAACTCTTGGCTGAGCGCAAAATCGGTCTGTATTTCCCCGTCAACCACCAATTCAGGATTTCGTTCATGCAAAATGCGAACAGCCTCCCTAACCTTTTGTGCATTCGGATGGGACGAGGAACCAAAGTTGGCGTATGAGAGCATGGCCATTACCGGATCGAAACCAAAGGTTTTGGCCACATTGGCGGTCATTTGGGCAATTTCTGCCAATTGCTCGGCATCCGGATCTATGTTGATAGAGGTATCTGCCAAGAACATAGGCCCTTTTGCGGTGATCATGATGTTTACCGTGGAAGCATTCCGTACATTTTTGGCCCTACCCAACACCTCAAATACCGGTTTCAACACTTTTGGGTATGAACGCGAATAACCCGAGATCATACCATCGGCATCGCCTTCCAACAACATCATGGCGCCAAAATAATTCCGTTTTCCCATGTTTACACGGGCACTGTATTTGGTCTCACCTTTACGCTTTCTGGATTCCCAAAGTCTAAGTGCGTATCGAATACGCATTTCCTTGGATTCATCCGAACGTGGGTCGATGATGGGTACCTCTGCATCAAAATCCAATTCTTTTTTCAGGTTTTCAATGGTAGGCTTGTGTCCCAAAAGAATGGGTTGTGCTATACCCTCATCATGGACTATTTGGGCCGCTTTCAACACATCCAGTAACTCTGCCTCGGCAAACACAATGCGTTTTGGGTTCAATTTGGCCCTGTTGTGCATCAAACGAACGACTTTGTTATCGTTGCCCGAACGCTGGTAGAGTTCTTCTTCGTATTTGTCCCAATCCTGAATGGGTGACTTGGCCACACCACTTTCCATAGCGGCTCTGGCTACTGCTGGCGGAATTTTGGTAATCAAACGTGGGTCGAACGGCTTAGGAATAATATACTCCCTACCAAAGGCCAACCTTGTGGTATCGTAGGCAATGTTCACTTGTTCCGGCACCGGTTCCCTGGTCAACTCGGCCAAGGCACGCACGGCTGCCATTTTCATATCCTCGTTGATTTTGGTGGCTCTCACATCCAAAGCTCCCCTAAAAATAAATGGGAATCCGAGCACATTGTTTACTTGGTTCGGATGGTCGGAACGACCCGTGGCCATAATAAGATCCTTTCGGGTCTTACAGGCCAATTCATATTCAATCTCCGGGTCTGGGTTGGCCATGGCAAACACAATGGGGTTATTCGCCATGGACTTCAACATTTTTGGTGTAACCACATTGGCAATGGAAAGTCCTATAAACACATCGGCATCTTTCATGGCTTCTTCCAAAGTGTCTATTTTCCGGTCGGTGGCAAATTCCTTTTTCTCCACAGAAAGGTTGTCGCGATCACTACGGATGACACCCTTACTATCCAACATCACAATATTTTCACCCTTGGCACCAAAAGCCTTATACAAACGTGTGCAGGATACGGCAGCAGCACCTGCACCACTCACTACAATGCGTACCTCATCGATTTTCTTATTGGAAATTTCAAGGGCATTCAACAAAGCTGCAGCTGATATGATGGCCGTACCGTGTTGGTCATCGTGCATTACCGGAATATCGAGTTCTTCCTTCAGTCTTCGTTCGATCTCAAAAGCTTCGGGCGCTTTGATATCTTCCAAATTGATACCACCAAAGGTGGGTGCAATGGTCTTAACTGTTTCTATAAATTTATCCACATCCTCTGTGTCCAGCTCAATATCGATACCGTCGATATCGGCAAAAATCTTGAACAAAAGACTCTTTCCTTCCATTACCGGTTTGGATGCTTCCGGACCAATATTGCCAAGTCCCAATACAGCTGTACCGTTGGAAATTACCGCAACAATATTTCCCTTGGCGGTGTATTTATAAACATCATCCTTGTTCTTTTCTATTTCCAAACAGGGTTCTGCAACGCCCGGCGAATAGGCCAGGGCCAAATCCCGTTGCGTGGAATAGGGTTTTGTGGGTACAATCTTGATTTTCCCAGGTTGGGGCTTTGCGTGATACAGTAACGCTTCACGTCTTTGTTTTTCCTTGCTCATACGTTAGCCAATGAATCGGTAAAGTTAGGGCATTCCTAGTTTTTTTAGGAATATCCTAACCACCAATTTTGATAAAAAGGTAAACCTCAACTATTATGTAAGGTCTACACTCCTGATCCAAGATTTGTTATAGAATTTCAGTTTCCAATTCAGAGTCCCTTTTGTCTTTTGGGAGATTAAGGCGCATAGCCAATAATCCTGCAATGATGAAGAAAACCCCTCCGAACAAAATGGCGTTTATGGCACTGTTGTCCATCAAATTCTTGATGACCGGCCCGAAGCTTACCGTTTGAATGAGCATGGGAATTACAATCATCATGTTCACAATGCCCATATACACTCCTCTACGTTCTTCTGGAATTACTTTTGAAACCATGGCATAGGGAATTCCCATCATGGCGGCCCAACCAATTCCAAATAGCACCATCGGAGCCAACAACAACCATTTGTCGGTTATCATAGGCATGGACAGCATGGCTATACCCGTGAGGAACAAACAAAGCACGTACACCAGTTTTGACCCAATCCTTGAAGCAATGGGTACCAAGGCAAGCGCTACGATCATGGTTACAAAATTATAGGTCCCGTTCATTAACCCGGCATGTCCAAGTGCCTGTTCTGCCAATGATTGAATCTGTTCCGCGAAGGACATATCCTCGGCGCTGATTTGGGCACCACCGCGAAACGAAGCCATAATGGACTCAAACTTTTCATTGTCCTCATTGGATATTCCGTACAGGCTGCTTCGCAACATGGGCGGCATAAATTGCCAGTACACAAACAAGGCATACCACTGAAAAAAGTAAACAGCAGCCAACTTCCACAGAAAGTTGGGCATTTCCCCAATCGCTTCAGCGGCTTCCAACAGCGGACTTAAAGTATCACCCAATTTTTTAATGGATTGATTTTCTGGATTCTTTTTAATAATACGATACAGCATGTACAACCACACAAAGGCAAACAACATCACAATGATGACCCAAAGATTGATATTGTCCCATAGACCCGGGTACAGCTCAGCCACCAGATATCCCAGTAAAAGAGGCACTGAAAAAATGACAAACAGCACGCTCAATATTTGAACAATAGGCGCCGGAGTATCTTCATTATGTTTTTGAATTTCTTTCAATTCTTCATCTGAAGGTGGTATCTCAGGAGTTTTCCATACGGACCACAATACGGTTCCAATGGAGGCCAAAGCGCCCAAAAAGAAGGAATAATACACCCAAGTAGGTATGGCGGAGGATGTCTCTGCCGCGGTGTCAAATAGACCCCCAGTTTCCGCAGAGGTACTGAACCAGTGTTGAAAAGCAAACAACGACAAATTGGCCAAGGTTATCCCAGCACCAACAAACAAACTCTGCATCTGATAGCCAAAAGTCAACTGATTATCCGGTAGCTTGTCCCCCACGAACGCCCTATAGGGTTCCATGGCCGTATTGTTGCCCACATCCAATATCCACAATAGCCCCACCGCAAACCATAACTCTGGACTGTAGGGAAAGGCAAACAAACACAAACTGGCCAAAATGGCCCCAATCAAAAAGAAGGGTTTACGACGGCCGCCCCATTTGGGTGACCAGGTTTTATCCGATATCGCCCCAATAATGGGCTGAATCAACAGCCCCGTGACCGGGCCTGCCAAATTTAACAGGGGCAGTTCATTGTGCTCTGCTCCCAAAAAAGAAAATATGGGACTTACGGCTGTTTGTTGTAGTCCAAAACTGAATTGAATCCCAAAAAATCCAACATTCATATTCCAGATTTGCCAAAAGCTCAACCTAGGCTTGGTAATCTTCATCGCGGTATGACTTTAGTTAGTTTGCAATATGGGTCTGTATAATTACGAAATCCTTAATCCAACCCGCCTTCAAGATAGCATATTTTCGTAATTGGAGCAGAAATAATTGGAAAAAGCCGATGGGCTATTCCTTGACAAAATCAATATTGCGCTTTAAGCCTGCGAGTTTGGTTCGTTTGACGGCCGATTTTTGGAACACCTTTTTGAAAACATCATCCGTGATTTCCTCCCAGTCTTTTTTTGAAAAGGATACCAATTCGGGATGTGGATCGAACAAAGGTTCGTTATGGGGTTTGGAAAAGCGGTTCCACGGACAAACATCTTGGCATACATCACAGCCGAACATCCAATCGTCCAATTTACCCTTGAACTCAGTCGGGATTTCATTTTTCAGCTCGATAGTAAAATAGGAAATGCATTTACTGCCATCCACCACATAGGGTGCCACAATGGCTTGGGTGGGACATGCATCGATACAGGCCGTACAGGTGCCACAATGATCGGTAACCGGCGCATCGTATTCCAGTTCCAGATCCACGATCAATTCGGCAATAAAATAGAACGAACCAACCTGTTGGGTCAACAGGTTACTGTTCTTGCCTATCCACCCCAGACCACTCTTGGCGGCCCATGCCTTGTCCAAAACCGGGGCCGAATCCACAAAAGCACGCCCGTGCACTTCGCCAATCTCTTCCTGTATAAAATGTAATAGGTGCTTCAGTTTATCCTTAATCACAAAGTGATAATCGGTGCCATAGGCATATTTGGAAATTTTATAGGAATCGGGATTTTGGAAATCGTTCGGATAGTAGTTCAACAACAAGGAGATTACGGATCGCGCACCCTCCACCAATTTTGTGGGGTCCAACCGTTTGTCAAAGTGGTTTTCCATGTACTGCATTTCGCCGTGCATGTTTTGGTTGAGCCATTTTTCCAAACGGGGCGCTTCCTCCTCCAAAAATCCGGCTTTGGAAATACCACACGACAAAAAACCGAGACGTTTTGCCTCGGTTTTTATAAGTTGTGTCCATTTAGCGGCCTTCATGCCCTAAAGGTAATCCATCATTTTATCAAATTAAAGCGCGGCTTCAATTTACTTCTTTGATGTAACCCCAGCCCTGCTTTTGCAGCATTACGATCTCGAAGATGCCATCGGGAACGGTTTTGACACCGGGGATAAGATCTTCCATGCCCATCTTGTGCCGTTTCATGGTCTGTTCACAGACAACGACCGACACATTGTCGCGCTTGACCATTTCGGACAAGGTTTCTCCGGCCACGGATGATTTTCGGTCCACCAGTTTAATGGCCCCACTGTAAACGACCATTTCAAATTGGGAATCCGGATAGGCCTCGGCCATCAATCTAAGATGTTTGGCCGCGGTTCGATGTACATCTGGGTTGGCACTGGTGACATCAAATACCACCTGTATGGGTTCTTGCTGGGCAACGGCAAAGCCGAACACCATGATACTGAAGAATAGAACGATGCTTTTCATGTCCTAAACAATATTTCCTGCGAAAATGTAACCACAGCCTTCTTCCTGTGCCCTGCCCAAGGCCCAAACCCCGGAAGGAACAATCTGTATGCCGGGCAATACACCTGCCTTCCATTCCTCATATACCTCTTTTGGATCTGCGCCCGATGCTTGGGCCGCAAAGCCACTGTACACGTTCAAGGCCAAATTACAGACACAGAACATGGCTCCTCGGTCCAACATATCCTTTATTCCTTGGATCATGGGCAGCGGAAAATCACCTTCTTGCGGTTCATAATAAGGGTTACGGTCGTAAGGGGTTCCATCCGCTTTTTTCATATGGAACATTTCTCCCAAAGGGTACTTTTTCCAAAGGTCGTCGTGCAACGCAATGGGAATGGCATCGTGCCGAAGCACGGTCATTGCAGTGATATCCATATCGGGCGAGCCCATCTCATTATTGGAAAGGTAATAGGCCCAGTTCCAAATAATGGGAAAGCCCTTGTGCGGGTACGAACCATCATAGACCACCCGGTGACTTCCCTTAATGGACTTCATCCATTCTTCTGCATCCTTCATTGCCAAAGGTGAAAAATCCTTCAGTCCAGCCATGGCCGGATTGGTAAAAGCCGATAATGTGGATGCAGTAGCACCCAGCATCATCGCTCCCATAAACTTTCTTCGCGATGTTGCATTTGTTGTTTCCATTTTTAGTTGTGTTTATTTGGTTTTACGGAGTTGATATTCTTTTTGGTAGAACTCCATAATAGGTTGGAAGGGGCCCAGTTGGTGTTGTTTTTCCGGGAATGAATCAACATAAGGGCCATATGGAGTGGAAACTGGCTTTTTCACCAGGTCTGGGAAGTCTTTTTCCCGGTTCATTTTGGTAGGTCGTTGTTGTTGGTTGATGAATCCTGCCACATCATAAGCTTCCTCATCGGTAAGGATGGGATTATCATAGGTAACACCCAAGGGCATATTGGCCTTAATGAATTCCATAGCGGTGATTACCCTAGTCATTCCCGCACCATTGTTATAGGAATCTGTTCCCCATAAGGGTGGGTATAGGTATTGGTCACTGTTTGCCACAATTTGGCCTTGGCCATCGGCACCGTGACAAACTACGCATTGTTGCTCGAACACTTGCTTACCATGCTCCAAATCCACTTCGCGATTGGGCAGCACGACCTTGGTAAAACCTTGCCCCTCTACCTTGCCATCATTGGGGGTGGCCCTGCCAAGCCATTCCATGTAAGCAACCATGGCCTGCATGGCCTTATGGTCATCTGGCAATCTTTTACCGTTCATACTGCGTTCCATACACCCATTGATTCGATCCTCGATGGTTCCAATTTTATCTTCCCGCCCACGGTATTGTGGGAATCGTTTCACAACCCCTATCAAAGGTGCCGCGTAGGGTTTTGTACCTCCATCCAAATGGCAACTGGCACAGGCCAGATTGTTGCCAGCATATATTTGGGTACTATCCGATTGTTTCGGTCCTATATGAAGGGAGGTATTCCGTATAATTTCATACCCATATTTTATTTGTTCGTTTTTTGCGGTGGAAGAGAGTTTGGTAACATCATAATCCATGTAAAAAGCGGTATCCAACAATGGACCTGTATTTTTGGAACCACCAAAAAGTCCAAAACGCATCATCAACATACCAAATACCACAACCAGCATAAGTGCCATTCCAACACCTATTCGAAAGCTCAACTTTCGAATTTGAAGGGATAAAGACTTAAATTCTTCTTGTCCTCTTGAGTTTGATTCATGAGCTGATCCATCCATATAGCATAATTTAATAGCCCTAAGGCAGTTAAGTAGGAGTTTGTTCTAAGTGGATTGTGGATCACTGCTTGCCAACGGCTAAGCTACAATGAAAATTTCCCATTGATCACTTGGGCCATTAATCAGCTAAGTAATATATCAATATACGAAATGTTTTGGATTTTTAAATACAATCGGATTTACAAAAAAAATAGTGGACTTAAAACAACCCACCCTGTACACCACCTTTTGTTCTTCCCAAATGCTTGTAAGCCAATTCGGTGACCTCCCTTCCCCTCGGCGTGCGCATGATGAAACCTTGCTGAATCAGAAACGGTTCATATACCTCTTCAATGGTCTCAGCACTTTCGGAAACAGCAGTGGCCAATGTGGTAATTCCGACGGGGCCTCCTTTGAATTTATCGATAATGGTACTCAGGATTTTATTGTCCATTTCGTCCAAGCCATGGGCATCCACATTAAGGGCCTTCAGACCGAATTGCGAAATGTTTATATCGATACTACCGTTACCCTTGATCTGGGCAAAATCCCTTACCCGTCTCAACAAAGCATTACAAATTCGTGGGGTTCCCCTACTTCTGCCGGCAATCTCTATGGCGGCCTCTTGGGTAATGGGAACTTTTAAGATTTCCGCACTGCGTTCAACGATAGTCGACAACAGTTCGGTGTTATAGTACTCCAATCGACTTTGGATTCCGAACCTGGCCCGCATGGGTGCCGTAAGCAATCCAGAGCGCGTAGTGGCACCGATCAGCGTAAAGGGACTAAGGTTGATCTGAACGGTTCTGGCATTCGGCCCGGTTTCGATCATGATGTCGATCTTATAATCTTCCATAGCGGAATAGAGGTATTCTTCCACAATGGGGCTCAACCGATGAATTTCATCTATAAAGAGTACATCGCGCTCTTCCAAATTGGTCAACAAGCCAGCAAGGTCACCCGGTTTATCCAAAACAGGACCAGAGGTCACCTTTATATTCACCCCAAGCTCGTTGGCCAAAATATGGGCCAAGGTGGTCTTTCCCAATCCAGGAGGGCCATGAAAAAGGGTGTGGTCCAATGCTTCCCCTCGCAGGTTGGCTGCCTGAACAAATACTTTCAGGTTTTCCAAGACCTGGGCCTGTCCTGTAAAGTCGTCGAAGGAAATAGGCCGCAGGGCCCTTTCAATATCGAGCTCCTCTTGACTGAAATTTTGGGCAGATGGATCTAAATTTTCATTCATGGTCCCACAAAGATAGTTGAAAACGGACAGTGGCGGCAACCTACTGAATCATTCCTGTTTTTTAATGAGTTGGGTCGTATCCAAAAATTCCAAAATGGAGATTTTAGGTGTGCCGTACAAGTACGTATTGGTATTTCCCTTGGCGCTCAGTTCAAAATCGCGGTAGGCGTAGCACCTTGCACTGGCGTCGTTGGCAATGGTCAGCTTAAGACTGCCCGCTTCCATGCCTTCTCCCCTGTATTTAGCATTGCCTATTAACTGTGCTTGTATACGGTCCGAAGTACCTTCCATCGTCAACGAAGCATTTCCTTCTTGATCCAACAAGGCGGTTTCGTTAACGGCATAGACATAAGCCTCCGACCGGCCGCCCATGGTTATGTTCAAAGAATCGACATCCACATTAAAATTGGCATTTACGGTATCTTCCAAATTAATATCCATAACCGCGGCATTGGCTTTGATGTCCAATCTGCTGTTATTGAATCCATCCACAAAAAGCTCGTCACTTTCGATGATATCCATAGCGACCAAACTACCATCTTTTAGGGTAATGGCCTTCAATTCGGTGTAATTGACTGTGATTTCGAATTTCTTTTTTGCAGTTACATCATAATAGGAACTGATGACCAAAGTGCTGTCCTGCACATTGAATTTTAAAATGTCGATCAAATTATCGTCCGCTACAATGGAATAACCCGGCCCGTACGACCTCTTGATGTTGATGTCCAGATTGTCATTGAGCGCAATGGCGTTAAATGCGGGCAATTCACCATTAACTTCGGTTACTATACGACTGCCTTTTATCCGGGGTTTTCGTTGTGCGTTGCATAGCAAAGGGAAAACTACTACTATGAGAAGAAGGATTTTTTTCACGGTACTATAATTTGTGGGGATTGCATCCTAAAGATATTACAAATAGGCGAACAATTGCAATTGAAACAAATGGCAACAAAAAAGCCCATCCAAATTGGATGGGCTTTTGTATATTTTATACCATTGTTAATGATTCATTTCTTCTTCATTTTCCTGAAGCGGAACGTTCTGTGGAACGAAATCCTGACCTGCTATAATGTATTCACCATTTTCATAGGTCTTGCTATAATCGTATGCCCAACGGTACACATGAGGAATTTCACCTGGCCAGTTGCCATGGATATGTTCCTGTGGCGCTGTCCATTCCAAAGTGTTAGAGCCCCATGGGTTTACAGGTCCTCTTTTACCGTAGAAGATACTTGTGATGAAGTTGTACACAAATACCAACTGTGCCAAACCTGCTATGATGGCAAATACGGTCATCAACACCTGTACATTGGTCAGCTCATCAAACATTGGGAAGGCTGTATTCTCATAATAACGTCTTGGCACCCCGGCCATACCCACAAAGTGCATTGGGAAGAATACCCCATAGGCACAGATTGCTGTAATCCAGAAGTGGACGTAACCCAAGTTCTTGTTCATCATTCGACCTTGGAACATTTTTGGGAACCAGTGGTACACCCCGGCGAACAATCCGTAAAGTGCGGATATACCCATTACCAAGTGGAAGTGTGCCACTACAAAATAGGTGTCGTGTACGTTGATGTCCAACGTACTGTCACCTAAAATGATACCGGTCAGACCACCCGTAATGAAAGTAGAAACCAAGCCAATGGAGAACAACATCGCTGGGTTCAATTGGAGGTTACCTTTCCATAACGTGGTGATATAGTTAAATGCTTTTACCGCGGATGGAATCGCGATCAACAATGTGGTAAACGTAAATACCGATCCCAAGAATGGGTTCATCCCAGAAACGAACATGTGGTGACCCCACACAATCGTTGACAAGAATGCGATGGCCAAAATAGAGGCCACCATGGCGCGGTATCCGAAAATCGGTTTTCTGGCGTTGGTCGACATCACTTCAGAAGTGATACCCAAAGCTGGCAACAATACGATGTAAACCTCAGGGTGACCCAAGAACCAGAACAAATGCTCATACAACACCGGTGAACCACCTTGATAATGCAATACCTCTCCTTGGATAAAAATATCCGACAAGAAGAAAGAAGTACCAAAACTCCTATCCATGATCAACAACAAAGCTGCTGACAACAAAACTGGGAACGAAACCACACCGATAATGGCGGTTACGAAAAATGCCCAAATCGTCAATGGCAAACGGGTCATGGACATACCCTTGGTTCTTAAGTTGAGTACCGTTACAATATAGTTCAATGAACCTAGTAGGGATGATGCGATAAAGATGGCCATAGAAACCAACCATAGGGTCATACCTGCTCCCGATCCAGGCTGTGCCATGGGCAACGCGCTCAATGGCGGGTAAATGGTCCAACCAGCGGCTGCGGGTCCTGCTTCCACAAATAAGGAGGTAACCATAATCACCGAAGAAAGGAAGAACAACCAGTACGATACCATGTTCAAGAAACCGGACGCCATATCTCGGGCACCGATCTGCAATGGAATCAATAAGTTACTGAAGGTACCACTCAAACCGGCAGTCAACACGAAGAATACCATGATGGTACCGTGAATGGTAACCAATGCCAAATAAATATCGGCATCCATTACCCCATCAGGCGCCCATTTTCCAAGTAAAGCTTCGAAAATTGGGAACGACTGGCCAGGCCAAGCCAATTGCATTCGGAACAGCAATGACATGGCAATACCTACGAATCCCATGATTAGACCCGTAATGAGATACTGTTTGGATATCATCTTGTGGTCCTGGCTGAAGATATACTTCGTTATAAAGGTCTCCTTATGATGATGTCCGTGATCGTCGTGTCCGTGTTCGTGTCCAGTAGCTGACATAATCTGATTTAGTATTTTGTTATGGTACTTTTCTTTTGGATAATTATTCTGCAGGTGTCATACTAGCCTTAAAGGTCTTCTGTTCCGCCATCCATTTATTAAATTCTTCCTCGGTCTCCACTATGATCTTCATTTGCATATTATAGTGTGACTTTCCACATATCTTGTTGCACAACAACAAATAGTCAAATTCCCATGGGTCTGAGTTCGGCTTCCCTTCGGCTGCCCACTTTGCCCTAAGTTCATTTGTTCTTCTTACTTTTTCAACCACATCAGGGTTCAATCGCATTTCTTCCGTGGTCACTGTTGGTGTAAAGGAGAATTGTGTGATCATACCGGGTACGCAGTTCATTTGTGCCCTAAAGTGAGGCATGTAGGCTGAGTGCAACACATCCTGTGACCTCATTTTGAAGTTCACCTTTCTTCCTACCGGCAAATGCAATTCCTTAACGATTACATCGTCGTCACCATTGGGATCGGATTCATCGATACCCAACACGTTTGCTCTGTCTATATCGATCAAACGCACATTGGCATCACCAAGCACGTTATCATCTCCAGCGTAGCGCGCGGTCCAGTTAAATTGTTGGGCATACAGTTCCACTACCAAGGGATCGTCATCTTCATTGATATCCATGATACTGGTCCAAGTGTACAATCCCCAAAGGATCAAACCGGCCAATACAATTACAGGGATAATGGTCCAGATAAACTCCAATCGGTCGTTATCGGCATAGAAAAGGGCCTTTCGTCCTTTTTGACCTCGGTATTTATATCCGAAATAATGCAACAGGGCCTGTGTAATGGTCTGCACAAAAAAGATGATTCCAAAGGAAACCCACATCAATTGGTCGTACTCGCCTCCATGCTCCGAAGCTGCTTCGGGCAACAACATCTTGCTGTACTTTACAAAACTGAAAATGGTGATTCCGTAGATAAAGATCAGGAACCCGAACAACAGATAACCATTGTTTTTGTTATCGGAATCGTTTGCTACCTCAGGGTTATCTGTTTTTGACTGCGACAATTCGAAAATCTTGGTCATTTGCCAGATCGCAATCGCCACCAGTACTAAAACAGTCAATGTTAATAATGCAGTCATCGTGTATCTATCTAAGACTTAAATCGTATTAATAATGAAAATGTCTACTTTCCTCAATAAATGGGTTTCGTTTTGGCTGCAATGGGGCCTTTGTAAGGGCAGTGAACACCCAAAATACGAACAGACCACCAAAGAACAATATACCACCTATTTCTGGCAGGCCAATGAACCATTGATCACCAACGGTGGCCGGCATCACCATATTGAACACATCCAAATAGTGACCAAATAGGACAACGATACCCGTCATGATCACAAACCAGTTCACCCTTTTGTAGTCGCTGTTCATCAACACCAACAATGGGAAAATGAAGTTCATGGCCAACATACCAAAGAATGGCAATTTATAATCTTGGAAACGGGCCACATAATAGGTTACCTCCTCCGGAATGTTCGCATACCAGATTAGCATGAACTGTGAGAACCACAAATAGGTCCAGAAAATACTAATACCGAACATGAACTTTGCCAAATCGTGGATGTGGCTGTTGTTCACATTTTCCAAATAGCCTTTGGATTTCAAGTAAATGGTTACCATGGCGATCACAGTAATACCAGATACGAACATACTGGCAAATACATACCATCCAAACAAGGTACTGAACCAATGTGGGTCCAAACTCATGATCCAATCCCAAGACATCATGGACTCGGTTACCAAATAGAATACCAAGAATCCGGCAGACCATCTAAAGTTTTTAACGAAGTTGCTGTTGTCGTTGGCTTCATCTTGTGCCAAAGACAATTTTCGGGAATATTCACGGTAGAAAATCCATCCACCCAAGAAAATCGCAGCACGGATTAAGAAGAAGGTCGTATCCAAATAACCCGCCTTGCCCTGTAACAATTCATCGTGCGCTACGGTATCGGCATCCATCCATACAAACAAATGGTTCATATGCAAAGTGGACAATAGCAAAATCACAAACAAAATGACACCTCCTGGCACCAAATATGCCGTAATACCTTCCATAACCCGGAACAACAATGGCGACCAACCGGCCTGTGCCGCTCTTTGGATGGCATAAAAGGCCAAAACGCCCAATGCGATCATAAAGAAAAAGAAGGCGGCCACATACAAAGCAGACCAAGGTCTATTTTGCAATTGGTGCAGCAAATGTTCATCATGCGATGTATCATGAGCGGCTTCGGCACCATGCCCTTGATCTTCACCATGGCTTACTGCTTCTTCGGCATGGGCTTCCCCATGGCCATCCCCGTGTGCGGATGCCACCATGGCCTTTGCCTCTTCCACCGTTGATGGAGTGGACACAAAACCTATTGCCAAGAAAATAACCCCAAGGGCCATGGCAATAAAAGATCCTATTCTAAGTTTGTTTGAAAAGGTATACATAGTTTGCTCTTATCCAATTATTTTGTTAGGTCTTCCTTTAACTTCATAACGTACTCAGATACCTGCCACATTTCTTTTTCATTGGCGAACTGGGAGGCATAGGACCCCATGGAGTTCAATCCGTAATAAATGGTGTGGTAGGTGGTACCCACGGTAATGTTTCTCGCTACATCATCATAGCTGGGAACACCCAATATTTTTTCTCGTTTCACCAAGTTGCCCTGTCCATCGCCTTTGGTGCCATGGCAAATTGCACAATAAATATCGTACAACTCTTTGCCCTTCGCCAAATCTTCTTCCATGTTCAAGGAATCCAATGGACTGGTGTTCAACCTTGCCAACTCTTTACCTTCCGGAGTGTTTTCGAACTCATAGGGCAGATAACCTCTTGGAATGGTACCTTCGGCAGGCAACATGGCCTCGGTGCCATCAGGGAAAAGACCATTGTCCACCCCTTGATAGGTTTCATATCCTACAGGTTCGTACATGTTTGGCATAAATTGGTAGTTCGGACTGTTCTTGTCGGCACAAGAGGCCACAAAAGCCACCAAAACCAAAGCAACACTTATTTTACCTAATTGCTTCATATTATTAAGACTCCTTTTCTGTAACTTTTACTTCCACCGCCCCGGTTTCCCACAATAGGTCGGCAAGTTCATTCTCATTGTCGTGCACTCCGATTTCCATCAAAAAGTGGTCATCCGTGGTACGCTTATCTGGGTTCTCAGCTTTTTTGAAGGGCCACATTCTACTTCTTAGATAGAAAGTGATCACCATCAAGTGCGCTGCAAAGAACACGGTCATTTCGAACATGATCGGCACAAAGGCAGGCATGTTGTCCAAGTAACTGAAACTTGGCTTACCACCAATATCTTGTGGCCAATCCTCGATCATGATATAGTTCATCATTACTATGGCAACCGCAAGCCCCAAACATCCGTATAGGAATGAGGTTATAGCGATACGTGTGCCCTCCAATCCCATGGCCTTGTCTAGACCGTGAACGGGAAATGGAGTATACACTTCCTCAATATGGTGGTGCGCTGCCCTAACTTTTTTTACGGCATGCATCAACACATCGTCATCATTGTAAAGTGCCTGTATAACTTTTGATGCCATAATTATTTTTTATCGTTTAACAACTTTGCTTGACCAGCCCAATCGTCGCGTTGTGCACGACCAGGGAACCTTCCGGTTATCGAGTCTAACAAATTATATTCGTTTTCGGTCATTCTGGCTACCTGTGCATAGGTAAATATGCCAATTTCATTTAAGGTACGTTCCATTTCTGGTCCAACTCCCTTGATCAGTTTTAAATCGTCGGGTGTTTCGGTAGCTGCATCAAAAGTTCCCACTGCACTCAACAATTCCGAAACTCCTATTTTATCACCTACCGTGGGTTTTGGTTCGCCCATCAGTACATCATCAGTGATGGATTCCTCATGGCTTACCACTTTGTTTACGCCTGCTGGCATTTGATAAAGGGGCTGACCTGCTTCCCTTAACTTTTTAAAGCGCTCTCCTGAAGATTTCAAAATGGATTTTACCTCCGCCTGGGCAATTACCGGGAAGGTTCTTGAGTACAATAGGAAGAGTACGAAGAAGAATCCGATGGTTCCCACAAAGATTCCGATATCCACAAAAGTTGGTGAGAACATCGTCCAAGCAGAAGGAAGGTAATCCCTGTGCAAAGAAGTCACGATGATCACAAAACGCTCGAACCACATACCAATGTTCACGACAATGGAGATGAAGAAAGAGAACATGATACTGGTACGCAATTTTTTGAACCACATGAACTGTGGCGAGAACACGTTACAGGTCATCATGGACCAGTAGGCCCACCAGTAAGGACCTGTAGCCCTGTTCAGGAAGGCATATTGCTCGTATTCCACCCCGGAATACCATGCAATGAACAACTCGGTAATGTAGGCACAACCCACAATGGAACCGGTGATCATGATCACGATGTTCATCAACTCGATGTGCTGTACAGTAATATAAGCTTCAAGATTACACACTTTACGCATGATGATCAACAAAGTGTTCACCATGGCAAAACCAGAGAATATCGCACCGGCAACAAAGTAAGGTGGGAAAATGGTGGTGTGCCATCCTGGCATAACCGATGTAGCAAAGTCAAAGGATACAATAGTGTGTACGGAAAGTACCAGAGGCGTGGCCAAACCTGCCAACACCAAGGAAACTTCCTCAAAACGCTGCCAATCCTTTGCGCGTCCTGTCCAACCGAAGCTCAACAGGCTGTATATTTTCTTTTGGAAGGGTTTTACCGCCCTATCCCGGATCATGGCGAAGTCAGGCAACAGACCTGTCCACCAGAACACCAAGGAAACGGACAGATAGGTAGAAATCGCAAATACGTCCCAAAGCAATGGGGAGTTAAAGTTCACCCAAAGCGACCCGAACTGGTTCGGGATGGGAAGTACCCAATAGCCCAACCATGGACGACCCATGTGGATGATCGGGAAGAGACCGGCCTGAACAACCGAGAAGATGGTCATCGCCTCCGCGGAACGGTTAATGGCCATTCTCCATTTCTGTCTGAACAGCAAAAGTACGGCCGAAATCAGGGTTCCTGCGTGACCGATACCCACCCACCATACAAAGTTGGTGATGTCCCAGGCCCAGTTAACGGTTCGGTTAAGACCCCAAACCCCAATACCTGTGGATATGGTATAAATGATACATCCTAGACCCCAAAGGAATGCCACAAGCGCTATGGTGAAAACAATCCACCATTGTTTATTGGCCTTTCCCTCGACTGGACGGGCAATGTCCACTGTTACATCGTGGTATCCTTTGTCTCCGACCACTAAGGGCTTTCGAATAGGTGCTTCGTAGTGCGACGCCATAATTTATCTTCTAGTTACTTCTTTTATTGATTAAGCCTCGTTGGTGTTTCTGACCTTAACATGATAGAACACATTGGGTTTTGTTCCCACATGCTCCAACAAGTGGTACATTCTATCATCTTCCTTCAAGTGGGCCACTTTGCTCTCCTTATCATTGATATCTCCAAAGACCATCGCTCCGGTTCCGCAAGCTGCTGAACATGCCGTTTGGAATTCACCGTCTTTGATCACCCTTCCATCCCTCTTGGCATCCAAGATGGTTTTTTGGGTTTTTTGGATACACATGGAGCATTTTTCCATCACCCCTCTGGAACGAACGTTCACATCTGGATTAAGAACCATTTTGCCCAAGTCATTGTTCATGTTGAAGTTGAACTCGTCATTGTTATTGTACAAGAACCAGTTGAACCTACGTACTTTATAAGGACAGTTGTTGGCACAATATCTTGTACCCACACAACGGTTGTATGCCATATGGTTTTGACCTTGTCTACCGTGAGATGTGGCCGCTACCGGACACACCGTTTCACAGGGTGCATGGTTACAGTGTTGGCACATTACGGGCTGGAAGGCAACTTGAGGGTTGGCCGATGGGTCTTCCATCTCCCTGAATCCGCCCAAGGAACCCTTATCGCCCCAAAGACCATCCATTTCCTCTTTTTTCTCGTTGTCTTCAGCGAAGGTCTCTTCAGAAGAATAATACCTATCGATACGCAACCAGTGCATATCCCTGGAACGACGCATTTCGCGTTTTCCAACCACAGGTACGTTGTTTTCGGCATGACATGCGATCACACACGCCCCACAACCGGTACATGCGTTCAAATCGATGGACAGGTTAAAGTGGTGGCCGATGGACCTATCAAACTCATCCCAAAGGTCGGCATCCGGAGATGTAACAGGGATTTCGTTGTGGTTCAACGACACATGTGGCATTGGATTCCACTCTGCGTGATCTTTGGTATTGAAGATTTCCAAGGTAGTTTCCTTGATGATATCCCCTCTACCCATTAATGTTTTATGGGACTGGATACAGGCAAACTCATGAACACCAGCGGCTTTTTCAATAGTTACGGACTGTACATCGGAGAAGTTGGTGTACAATGCATAGGCATTAACACCTGTTGCCATCTCTTCCTGCATTCCGGCTTTTCTTCCGTATCCGAAAGAAAGACCTACAGTTCCTACCGCTTGCCCTGGTTGTATGATCACCGGAACATTTTCCAAGACTTTTCCATCAACGGTCAATTTCACGTAGCTACCATTAACACCACCATCGGCTTCAATCGTGTTTTCAAGCCCCCATTGTTCGGCATCCGCTTTGGACACAGTAACATAGTTATCCCAAGACACTCTGGAAATAGGATCGGGGAACTCTTGCAACCATGGGTTATTGGCCTGACGACCGTCTCCCATACCCACTTTGGAATAAAGCACCAATTCAGTGCCTGCACTAGTGGAGTTTACCAAAGAACGGATAGCTGAAGCCACAGGCACCACACTTGGTGCATCGCCTTCCGTTTCTTCCGAAACCGCTTCAACCACTTCCGCTTCGATTACAGGAGCAGCAAAGACACCATCGCGAAGGGCCATGTTCCAAGAACCACCCTGTAGGATATCGGCATTCCAAGTTTCCTTGATGTAATCGTAATATGTTTTTTCACTGCCCATCCATGTCAATAAGGCTGTCTGAAACTGTCGGGTATCAAACAACTCGCGAATGGCTGGTTGCTTTAAAGTGTATTGTCCTTTTTTGAATTGGGCATCCCCCCAAGATTCCAAATAGTGGGAAGCAGCCGCAACAAATGTCGTAGACTGTGCTGTTTCATCATTATTGAAGGCAAAGGTCACGGAAACATCCACCTTTTCCAATCCTGAAACAAACTCCTCTGCATTGGGCAAGGTATAGGCCGGATTAACTCCGTCCATGATCAAAGCTCCAACACGACCGGCATTCATATCGGCGATCAATTTGGATACCTTGGCAGTATCCCCTTGACGCACATATTTTGGAGTAGCGGCATCAAACGCTTCGCTGGCCAATAATTTGTTGATGGCCAACACCACGGTTTGGGCGTTCACATCGTTCAAACCAGAAACCACCACTGCTTTGCTACCGGCTTTTCTAATTTCTGCAGCCACTTGGTCTACAGCACTGTCTACATCAGAAGTGCCACCACCAACATTGCTGCCGTTCAATTTACCATACAACTTGGCCAAAGCGATCTTTTGTTGTGTGGGCGTCATTGGAATACGCTTGTCCGCATTGGCACCGGTCAAAGACATATTGGCCTCCATTTGGATGTGGCGCGACATTTTGCCTTTTTTGGGCACTCGTCCCTTGGCGTATCCACCATCGTATCCACCACCTTGCCAATCTCCCAGGAAGTCGGCTCCGAAGGATACGATCAAATCGGCTTTCTCAAAATCGTAATCGGCCAAGGCTCTTTCACCATAGGCCATTTGATACGCATTCAATGCAGCATCTTGAGAAATGGCATCGTAAACCACATGGTTTACGTTGTCACCATAAGCTGCCTTAAATTCCGCAATCAATTTATCTGTGGATGGACTCGCGTAGGTCTGGGTCAAGAGCACCACTTGCCTGTTCGAACCTTTCAAAGCATTCAATTTGGCCTTAACCGTCGCATCCAATACTTTCCACTCTATAGGCTCACCATTGGACATTGGTCCTTGAACCCTTTTGCTATCATATAAGGTAAGTACGGAAGCTTGTACCCTTGCATTGGCACTACCGTTTACCTTGGCATCTGTATTGTTTTCAATTTTGATGGGCCTACCCTCTCTGGTCTTTACCAAAATACTGGCGAAATCGAAACCATCAGCAATGGTGGTCGCATAATAGTTGGCCACGCCCGGAACGATTTCATCCGGTTGCACCACGTAAGGAATAGATTTATGAACCGGTCCTTCACACGCTGCCAAGGTGGCTGCTGCCGTGCTGAAGCCGACATATTTAAGGAAGTCCCTTCGTGACGTGTTGGAAGCAGCAAGGTTGTCCTTGTCGCCCAAAAACTCATCAACGGGAATCTCCTCGGTAAACTCGTTGTTTCTTAGCGCCTCAACAATGGAATCGTTCGGATTCAGCTCCGCTTCACTTTTCCAATATTTTTTGTTTGATGCCATACGATATATCTGAGATTATCTTCTTTTAATTCTTAATAGTGACATTTACCACATTCCAAACCACCCATCATGGCAGCAGTCAATTCCTGCACACCATACTTTTTGGAAAGTTCTTCGTGGATGGCCGCATAGTACTCATTGCCCTCAACCTTCACATTGGTTTCCCTGTGGCAGTTGATACACCATCCCATGGTAAGGGGCGCAAACTGGTACATCACTTCCATTTCCTCAACAGGACCGTGACATGTTTGGCACTCTACGCCGGCCACAGAAACGTGCTGGGAGTGGTTGAAATAAGCAAAGTCTGGTAAATTATGGATTCGCACCCATTGTACCGGTTGTGATTCACCCGTATATTTTTGATTCTCCTCATCCCATCCGACAGCTTTGTACAGCTTTTTGATTTCGCCGGTGTAGAACTCGTTGGTGTATCCGTTTGCCAAATCCTCGGCACTGGGTCCTTCAGGATTGCCCTTGTACTCATAGATGGATTTGTGGCAATTCATACAAACGTTCAAGGAAGGAATTCCCGATGTTTTGGAAACCCTTGCGGAAGAGTGGCAATACTTACAATCGATTTTATTGTCACCCGCGTGGATCTTGTGCGAATAGTGGATGGGCTGAATTGGCGCGTAACCTTGGTCGATACCCACCTGCATCAAGTAACCATAAGCGAAATACGCACTCACCAACAATAGGAAAATGGCACTCACCAACATCAGGAACTGGTTCTTCACGAATGCTTTCCAAATGGGCATGCGCTTTTCACGTTCCTCTGCCAACACCACACCATTGGCCTCTGCAATTCTGCGCAAGGTTTTGTTCACCAAAATGAGCATGACCACCAACAAACCAAACACCAAGGCCAAGGCACCCAAGATCATTTCATTGGAAATACCTCCCGAGGCAGCACCAGCATCACCACCAGTTGCAGCAGGGGTGGCAGCGGCCACAGGAGCAGGGGGTGGAGCGGCCGTGTAGGCCAAAATATCATCGATATCCTGGTTGGACAACGTTGGGAAAGGCGTCATCGCCGCCTGATTGTACTCATTGTAGATCTTGTTGGCATAGGCATCCCCAGAGGCAATCATCCCCGGACTGTTTTTAACCCACGTATAAATCCACTCTTTGTCCAAGCCTTCATCCTCAGCAAGCCTTGATTCCACATTGGCCAAGGCAGGACCGGTCATTTTACGATCCAATGCGTGACAAGCGGCACAGTTCTGGTTAAAAAGTTGCTTCCCCTTTGCCGGATCTCCACCCGTAGCATCGGCAGCAGTCTCAGTAGCTGTTTCCGCAACAGCCTGAGCTTCTTCCTGTGCATAAAATGATGTGGAGTAAAGTAGGAGAGATAAACCTAAAACTTTTGAAAATAGATGGCGGTATAAAACCTTTTTCATATTAACGAAATTTCTAACGAAATCTTTGGCATGGTTGTTTCTATTGAAATTGAGAACAATAGCATTTTACCCTGCCAAGAGTGGTCACAAAAGTAAGACATACAGTCATTTTTTGAAATGTTAAGGTATTTATAACATCTAATTTATAAAGATTCTAAATAAATGCGGTACAAGTGGGTTAAAACAGAATATCCTACATTTGTCAAAAGTAACTTTTAAAAAATACCGGAACACCATGAAAACTCCCGTATTTACTGCCCTAATGATTGGTATTGCCATTCAACTTTCCGCACAGGAAGGGAACGTATCCATTCAACAAGATCCCAAGATTGATCAACTGGTAAAACTGTATACGGAAGCGAATTCCAATACGGGATATTATCAAATCCAAGTGGGATTTGGCGACTTTCAGAAAGCTCAAAACCTGAAGTCGCAAGTAGAAATCGATTTTCCCGATTGGTACTCCAAAATAGAATTTGAATCGCCTACCTACCGTGTTCGATTAGGCCGGTTCAAGACCAAATTGGAGGCCGAACGGAAATATTTGGAGGTGCGTAAAAAATACCCGGATGCCATGCTCCTGAAACCGGAGAAAGCATCCAAATCCTAATAAAAAAATCCCGCCAAAAGCAGGATTTTTAATTTATGGACCTTTTGAAAAACTATAGTTTCTTTTTAACGGCCACTTCTTGGAAGGCTTCAACAATGTCCCCTTCCCTGATATCATTGTAATTTTTAATCTGCAATCCACAGTCATATCCTTTGGATACTTCCTTAACATCATCCTTAAATCGTTTCAAGGACGCCAATTCACCGGTGTAGACCACTACCCCATCACGAATCAATCGAATCTGTGAATTACGGAAGATTTTACCGCTGGTTACCATACAACCGGCAATGGTTCCGATTTTGGAAATCTTGAAGGTTTCCCTGATTTCGGCATTACCCGTAACCTCTTCCTTGATTTCTGGCGACAACATACCTTCCATCGCATCCTTCAAATCATTGATGGCATCATAGATAATGGAATACGTACGGATATCGATTTCCTCCTTATCGGCCAACTGGCGGGCATTGCCCATTGGCCTAACATTAAATCCAATAATGATCGCATCGGAGGCACTGGCCAACAATACGTCGGATTCGGTGATGGCACCGACTCCTTTGTGGATGATATTCACCTGAATCTCATCGGTGGATAGTTTTTGGAAGGAATCGGTAAGCGCTTCAACGGAACCATCCACGTCACCTTTCAAGATGATGTTCAATTCCTTAAACTCACCCAAGGCAATTCGTCGACCGATCTCATCAAGGGTAATATGTCGTTGTGCCCTTACAGATTGCTCACGTTGCAACTGAGATCGTTTGGCCGCAATTTGTTTTGCTTCCCGTTCGTCCTCCAAGACGTTGAAACGATCGCCCGCCTGTGGCGCACCATCCAATCCTAAAATGGAAATTGGGGTTGATGGACCAACACTCTTCACGATTTTGCCGCGCTCGTCTTGCATGGCCTTTATCTTACCACTGCAGGTTCCGGCCAATACATAATCACCTATATTAAGGGTTCCGGATTGCACCAAAATAGTGGCCACATATCCCCTACCTTTATCCAAGAAGGCTTCCACAACGGTTCCGGAGGCCAATTTGTCGGGATTTGCCTTTAATTCCAACAATTCTGCTTCCAGCAATACCTTCTCCAGCAATTCTTTTACACCTTGCCCAGTTTTGGCAGAAATATCGTGGGATTGGATCTTACCACCCCAGTCTTCCACCAAAAGGTTCATTTGGGCCAGTCCTTCTTTGATTTTATCGGGGTTCGCCGTAGGCTTATCCACTTTGTTGATGGCAAAAACAATAGGCACGCCCGCAGCTTGTGCGTGGCTGATCGCCTCTTTGGTCTGTGGCATGATATCGTCATCCGCAGCTACCACAATAATGGCAATATCGGTTACCTGGGCGCCCCTGGCACGCATCGCGGTAAACGCTTCGTGACCCGGAGTATCCAAGAAAGTGATGCGTTGTCCATTGTCCAAAGCAACACCATATGCGCCGATGTGCTGGGTAATACCACCACTTTCACCGGCAATTACATTTTCTTTACGGATATAATCCAACAAGGATGTTTTACCATGATCCACGTGACCCATTACGGTAACAATCGGTGCTCTTGGTTTTAAATCTTCGGGTGCATCCTGTTGTTCTTCGATGGCCTCTTCTATCTCGGCCGTCACAAATTCCACTTCGTAACCGAACTCGTCAGCCACAATGGAAAGGGTCTCGGCATCCAAACGTTGGTTCATGGTCACCATGATACCCAAGGACATACAGGCCGAAATGATCTGGGTCGTGGAAACCCCCATCATGGTCGCCACCTCGTTTACGGTCACAAATTCGGTAACTTTGAGGATTTTGCTATCCAGTTCCTGTTGTTCAAGATCTTTTTCCGTTTGTTGACGGTGCTGATCTCTTTTTTCCCTTCTATATTTGGCACCTTTGCCCTTGCCGGATTTTCCTTGGAGTTTTTCCAAGGTTTCCCGCACTTGCTTTTGTACTTCTTCTTCTGTGGGCTCCACTTTGGGAACGGCCGAACGTTGCCCTTTGCGTCCAACGCCGTTTCCTCCTTTTACGGGACGTCCGTTACCTGCTTGTGGTCCTCCTTTTACAATTCGTTTTCTGCGTTTCTTACGATCATTGGCATCGGAACCACCACCTTGCTTTTGGCTGTCCTCCTTCTTCTTCTTCGGCTTTTCAAACTTGGAAAGATCGATTTTATCCCCAGTGATCTTTGGACCCGATAGTTTTTGATATTGGGTCTTGATGGTCTCTGATTCTTTGGGCTGTTCTTCCGCTTCTGGTTTGGGCTCAACCTTTTCTTCAACTTTTACGACAACCTCTTCTTTTTCCTGGGGCTTTTCTTCTTTTTGAACTGGTTCCTCAGGTTTAGGGGCCTCAACAACCTTTTCCGGTTCTTCCTCTACCTTGGCAGGGGCCGGTTTGGGGTCCAAATCGATTTTACCCACAGTTTTGGGGCCTGAAAGTTCCGCTTTGGCCTTGATCACCTGCTGCTCGGCACTGCGTTTCTCCTTGGCTATCCTGCGTTCTTCCTGTTCTTGTTCCATTTGGATTCGAATGGCCTCTTTCTCCTTGCGCTTTTCTTCGCCCACTTCCTTGGAGGCCACTTTTTTGCTCTTATCCGTTTGGAACTCATCCAACAGGACTTGATACACTTCATCGGAGATCTTCGTGGTCGGCCTTGCCTCTACATCATGCCCTACTGAGGCCAGATAATCCACTGCCCTGTCCAATGAAATGTTCAATTCTCTCAGAACCTTGTTAAGTCGTATTGTTGGGTTTCCTGCCATAAATTGTTTTCCTTGCCCTAAAATTCGCTGCTAATATAAGTCTAATCTTCAAATTCTTCCCTGAGGATACGGATAACATCCTGAACTGTTTCCTCCTCAAGATCGGTACGTTTTACCAAGTCGTTCACGTCCTGCTCCAATACACTGCGTGCCGTATCCAATCCAATTTTCTTGAATTCTTCGATCACCCAGCTTTCTATTTCATCGGAGAACTCTGTCAATTCCACATCTTCCTCCACACCTTCGCGGAACACATCGATCTCATACCCTGTCAACTGACCGGCCAATCGAATGTTATGTCCTCCTCTACCAATGGCCTTGGACACCTCTTCAGGTTTCAAGAACACTTGTGCGGTCTTTTTTTCTTCGTTCAATTTAACCGATGATACCCTAGCTGGACTCAGCGCACGGGTCACCATTAATTGTGGATTGTTCGTCCAATTGATCACATCGATGTTCTCGTTGCCCAATTCACGTACAATACCATGGATTCGGGATCCCTTCATACCCACGCAAGCCCCAACGGGGTCGATACGGTCATCATAGGAATCCACAGCCACTTTTGCCTTTTCACCTGGAATGCGAACTGCCTTTTTGATGGTGATCAAACCATCAAAAACCTCCGGAATTTCTTGGAAGAACAATTGCTCCAAGAAAATCGGCGATGTCCTCGACATGATGATGGTTGGTTTATTTCCCTTGAGCTCCACGCTCTCTATGATTCCACGAACGTTATCTCCTTTACGGAAAAAGTCGGAAGGAATCTGTTTTTCCTTTGGAAGGATGATCTCGTTTCCTTCATCGTCCAACAAAATGACCGCCTTATGACGGATATGGTGCACCTCAGCGGTGTAGATTTCACCTTCCAGATCTTTAAATTGCTTGTAGATCGTGGTATTGTCGTGCTCATGGATCTTGGAAATCAAATTTTGGCGCAATGCCAAAATGGCCCTTCTTCCCAAATCGATCAGTTTCACCTCTTCGGAAACGTCCTCACCCACCTCAAAATCGGGCTCGATCTTTCTAGCTTCAGTAAGGGAAATTTCCTCATTGGGATCTTCCACTTCACCATCCTCCACCACAACGCGGTTTCTCCAGATCTCCAAATCCCCTTTGTCTGGGTTGATGATGATATCAAAATTATCGTCAGATCCGAATTTCTTCTTGAGGGCACTTCGGAATACTTCTTCCAAAATAGCCATAAGGGTCACCCTGTCTATAAACTTATCGTCCTTAAACTCCGAAAAGGATTCGATGAGCGCTAGGTTTTCCATTTTCTACTTCAATTAAAATTTTAATATAACTTTTGCTTCCTGGATTTCAGAAAACGGGATGTCCCGTTTTTTCTGTACTGTTACTTTTCCCTTACCAACGGGCTTTGGCTCACGGGCCTTCCACTCCAAGGTAATGTTATTCTCAGTGGCCTGAACCAATGTTCCTTCCAATTCGCCGGAATCGGTCCTTACCTTTAATTTTCTACCAATATTCTTAGTATACTGACGCGGCATTTTCAAAGGTGACGTTGCTCCTGCGGAGGCCACTTCCAGGGAAAAATCCTCTTCTTCCCTATCCAAATTGTGTTCTATGGCTCGGCTTACATCCATACAATCCTGAAGGGTAACGCCTTTATCACCGTCCAACACCACTTTTATGGTGTTGTCCCCACCAATCGTAAAATCTATCAAAAACAAGGAAGGATGCTCTTCCAAAGCCTTGCCCAGTAAGGATTCCACTTTCTCCTTCAGCATAAATTTCAGTAATAAAAGAGGGGACTCAAAGTCCCCTCATGAATATTCCTCTATCCGTTCAGTCGCGCAAATATACGATAAATATTCATGCAGATGCAAGTATGTGGCACACAAATCATTTGACAATGTTTTATTTGGCTACCCCAGGATTGCCGTTAGCCCCTGGTCACAATAGAGAAATAGCACAAAAAATCTAGGTTCACATGGCCCAACCACGATTAAACCCAGAAATAGCAGTCATTAACCAACCCATTTCCCCATTTCACAACAAATATTTTACAGGCATCCTATTAAAGGTAGTTTTGTTTTGAATTAACAAGGAAAATGACATCAACAATGCTTGTCAAAGAAAAAACACCAAGTTTTTTCAATGGCCAAAGAGCTTTACTTATTTGTTTTTTATTGTGTGGAACGTTCCTTTCCTTTTCACAAACCTCAATCTGGAACGAAAATTTCACGTACACCAATGGCACAACCAGCGGTACCGCAACTGGACCATCCGCTTCCAGTTGGACCACTGACAGCGGCAGCAGTCTTTCGGTTCGAAACAACGAACTACGAGCCCGGAACTTGGGCGGCGTGGGTACGTGGCAGGTGAATCCCATAGACATAACCGGATACGACTTCATAAGTTTTAACATGGACACCAGGGTCAATGATCCCAACCGAATGGACGATGGCCAAGATTATTTTATTGGTGAATACCGAATTGATGGCGGTTCTTGGCAGCAATTTGTGAATGCATCTGGATCCAACTCCAATCCACTGGACCCTTCCTATACCGTTAACCTATCCAGTAACGGAAACACTTCCCTGGAAATGAGGGTCCGGATGTTCAACAATAACAACAACGAACAATATTTCATCGATAACGTATCTGTATCAGGTGTTTCAGGCATCTGTAATGGAGAAATCGACTTTGAGTTTTATGACAGCGTTCCCGCCGGAAATACCGTGGACAATATTCCAACATCCGGCGCCTTGGGCACAGGAGTGTTTACCAGCTTTGATGTGGACGCACTCCAAAACCAAGAAGACCCAGGCGATACCGACACGTTTAGCATCAGGTACAACGGTTACATACAAATCGATGCTGCGGGTAATTACACCTTTTTTACCTCGTCCGATGATGGGTCCAAATTATTCATTGATGGCACAGAAGTGGTCAGCAACGATGGCCTTCATGGCAATCAGGAAAGGTCAGGAAACATTACACTTACCACAGGGCTACATACCATAACGGTGCTGTTTTTTGAAAATGGAGGTGGTGAAACGTTGACGGTCCAATATCAGGGTCCATCCATTACCAAACAAAATGTGCCCTTTTCCATTTTATATTCCAATTGTTCGGCGCCAGACTTGGATAACGATGGCGTACCGGACAGTACCGATTTGGATGATGACAACGATGGCATCTTGGATTCCGATGAATGTGGTGGACTTGGCGGAAACTATGTACAGACAGCATCGAACCTTGCATTTTTCACCAACCCTTCAAATGCAGCGGGCAACCCGGGAACCACATATGCTGCAAATGCCGTATCAACCTATGAGGGACAATCGGAAATACTGCTTCAATTTGACCAACCTGTTACGGTTGGAACCAGGGTCAGTGTTTTTTTGGGGGCAGACCCAGCTGTTTCCAGCACCGACATGCAGATACAACGGTCATCAGCCGCTGGAGGAAGCGATGGCTGGCTGGCGGGTGCCAATGGGACCACCCCGGGATCCATTCGGGAAGTTACTTTTACCGTAAGCGGAAGTAGTTTGCAATATATCAAGGTAATTGCATGGCAAGTTGGCGCAAGGGTATATGGTGCCAGTTATGGCGGTTCCTTTGATTGTAGCACGGTGGATACTGATGGCGATGGGATTCCCAATTACCAAGATCTGGATAGTGACGGTGATGGGATTCCAGACAATGTGGAGGCCCAGACCTCCTTGGCGTATACACCCCCTTCAGGAAGTGACACGGATAATGATGGTTTGGACAATGCCTATGAAACGGGTGGCATAACCTATATAGATACCGATGGTGACGGTACACCCGATTTTTTGGACACGGACAGTGACAATGACGGCGCCAACGACACCACCGAAGCGGCCCTGACCGTTTCTGGCTCCGATAGTGATAACGACGGATTGGATGATGGAATGGATACCACAACAGGGTACGGCGATCCGGGTGGTACAGTGGGTGATCCCACCAACACCTCGGGCGGCAGTCTTATACTGCCCGATTCTGATGGCGATTTAAATTCCGGGGGCGACCTTGACTTTAGAGACGATACCATCAACAGCGACCAACCACCTTCCATTGCGGCTACGGGAGACCAACTATTTTGTCCTGACACCCCAATCCCAGTGGTGGAAAGTGTTTCTATCACCGATGCTGACAGCACAACACTTGATGCGGCTTTCGTACAGATTGCATCAAATTATGATGCGACCGGGGACCTTTTGAGCTTAACCGGGACCCACCCGAATATTGTAGCAACATGGAGCGCTTCGGAAGGAAGGCTTACCTTGAATGGACCTGCAACCCTTGCTGAATTTGAAGCGGCCATCAGCGCTGTTGTTTTTCAAACTACGGCAACCGTGAACTCGGGTGACACAAGATCATTTTCCATTGTCCTCAACGAAGCCAATTACCTGGCCTCTACGGGCCACTATTACGAATATGTCCCATCCTTGGGCATTACCTGGACCAACGCACGGGATGCGGCCGCGCTACGAACGTTCAACGGATTGCAAGGGTATTTGGCCACTATTTCTTCCCAGGAAGAATCGGACCTCTTGGGGTCCCAAGCTCCAGGGGCAGGATGGATCGGGGCAAGTGATGCAGCTTTGGAAGGCGATTGGTATTGGGTTACTGGTCCCGAGGCAGGCACTTTGTTTTGGAGGGGGAATGCTACTGGTACAGCTTTTGGATATGAATTCTGGAACAACGGCGAACCGAACAATTCCGGAGATGAAGATTATGCACACATTACGGCTCCAGGGGTCGGTTTGCCCGGCTCGTGGAACGACCTTTCCAATACGGGAGCTACCAGTGGTTCCTATCAACCACAAGGGTATTTGGTCGAATACGGCGGTATGCCCGGCGATCCAGCACCCCCAAACATTGCGGCAAGCACTACTATTACCGTGGACCCTACACCTCCAACAGCAAGTGCACCAGCCCCTTTGACCGTTTATTGTCCTGCGGATGTTCCTGCAGCCGATATAACCGTTGTTACGGATGAAGCTGATAATTGTGATCCAAATCCCATCGTAACTTTTGTGGGCGATGTGAGCGATGGAGGGACCAATCCGGAAATCATAACAAGAACCTACAGGATCACCGATGCTTCGGGCAATACGTTGGATGTGGAACAGACCATAACTGTTTCACCTTTTTCCATATCCACACAACCTGTAGATCAAACCTTGATTGTTGGCAATAGCGGCCTTTTCTCCGTATCGGCCAATGGCACCGACACCTATCAATGGGAAGTTAGTACGGATGGTGGCAGCAATTTTGTGGCGCTGGTCGATGGACCCGACTATTCGGGAACTCAAACGGCGAACCTTTCAGTGATCTCACCGCAGTTGGATAAAACCGGGTACCTATTTCGTGTTCTGGTTTCCAATTCCACAGCAAGTTGCAGTGCTCTTACCTCAAGTGAAGCTACACTTACGATGAAAGTAGGTACGGTGATAACCAACCGAAAAGTAACCTATCGGGTAAACAAAAATTAAGCTAATACAGGTGGCAAGCACTATTTCCTAAAGCACCTTTTTTTCATAAACCCCAACCATTTGATCTTGGAACAAAGTCTGTATCTCTGTTAGTATTTCCGGATCATCGATGGTGGAAGGTACATTGAATTCCTTGCCATCGGCAATCGCCCTGATTATTTTCCTGAGGATCTTACCGGATCGTGTTTTGGGAAGACGATCGGCCACCAAAACTTTCTTGAGGGAAGCCACTGGGCCTATTTCCTTTCGCACATCGGCCACCACCTCTGTCTGCAACTGAAAATGTTCAATGACCGAGCCAGCTTTTAGCACTGTAATGGCTAAAGGAATCTGTCCCTTTAAATCGTCTTCGATGCCTACCACGCAACATTCGGCGACATCGGGGTGTTTGGCCACCACTTCTTCCATTTCCGCGGTCGACAATCGGTGTCCTGCCACGTTGATGATATCATCCACCCTACCCGTGATGAACACATAGCCTTCTTCATCGATATAGCCGCCATCGCCAGAAAAATAATACCCTTCAAATTTTTGCAGATACCCCTTTACAAAGCGTTCGGTATCCCCCCAAAGATTGGGCAAGGTTCCCGGAGGCAACGGTAGTTTAACGGCCACGTAGCCTTCCTCGCCCCGAATGGCCTGGGTACCATCTTCCCGTAAAATCTGCACATTATAACCGCAAACTGGCTTGGTGGCCGATCCCGGTTTTACTTTGAAATGGGTTTCAAATCCCATCATATTGGCCACTATGGGCCAGCCGGTTTCCGTTTGCCACCAATGGTCAATAACAGGAACGTTCAATTGATCTTCTGCCCAATGCAGCGTACTCACATCACACCGCTCGCCTGCCAAGAAAAGATATCGCAATCCCGACATGTCGAATTGCTTGATCAGCTCACCCTCGGGATCTTCCTTTTTTATGGCCCGAATGGCGGTAGGAGCCGTAAACATAACCTTTACATCATGATCGCTGATCACCCGCCAAAATGTGGAGGCGTCCGGGGTGCGCACAGGCTTGCCTTCAAAAAGTACCGTAGTGCAACCATAGATCAGTGGTGCGTACACAATATAGCTATGTCCTACTACCCAGCCCACATCACTGGCGGCCCAAAACACTTCTCGTGGATGTAGCCCATAAATATGTTTCATACTGTACTGCATGGCCACGGCATGCCCTCCATTGTCCCGAATAATACCTTTGGGTTTGCCGGTGGTTCCGGAAGTATACAGAATATAGAGCGGATCGGTTGCATCCACTTCGGTCCAACGCACGGGGTCGGCGATCTTCATGAGGGTGGCATAATCGATATCGTTTTCTCCGTCTGGACGCACAGCCCCCAGTTTTCGATTGTAAACGATCACCTGTTCCGGTTTATGGGTTGCTTTTTGAATGGCCTCGTCCACCATAGGTTTGTAGGGAATGATGCGATCCACCTCTATCCCCGAAGTTGCCGTAATGATCAATTTGGGCTTGGCATCGTCGATTCGGATGGCCAGTTCATGGGGTGCAAATCCACCAAAAACCACCGAATGGATGGCTCCCAGTCGTGCGCAGGCCAGCATCGACACTACCGCCTCAGGTATCATGGGCATATAAATGATCACCGTGTCCCCCTTTTCCACACCCAACCGCTGCATGCCTCCGGCCAACCTACTGACTCTATCCCTTAGTTGCAGATAGGAATATTTTTCCACTGATTGCGTAACCGGGGAATCATAGATTAGGGCAATATCATCGCCCCGACCATTTTCAATGTGATAATCGAGTGCCAAATAGGAGGTATTCAATTTACCTCCCTTGAACCAATGGTAAAACCCATGTTCATCTTTGGCAAGTGCTTGTTTGGGTTTTTGAAACCATTGAATCTGTGCTGCTTGGTCCATCCAAAAACGCTCTGGGTCGTTTATTGAGTCCTTAAAATCCTGTTCATAAATTCGCTGTTCCATGTTGTGTTTGTTTATTGGGCAAGTTATGTGCATTGCAATCGAATCAAACATAGAAACCACTGACAATGAGAATCTTGATTGACACCATTACCCAACTAAAGTACTTATTAATCCGTAGCGAAGCCTGAATTAAATTGGTAAATTGATATACCTAAAATTGAATGGGAAAGACCTAGTTACTTTTGTTAAGCCGAAACCTTTTGAAGGGATGGCCCTTGATGGTAAGGATCGCCTCTTCCTTAAAGCCAAGACCAATAACACCACTGACCCCAACTCTGGATGTTGGCAGCAAAAGGGTAATGGAACTGAGGCCCATGGGCCCAAAAGCTTGTTCCAGGATTTTATTATAAATGGCCTTGCCACAGCCCCAAAAGTCGGGATGTAGTACCAGGGCCAGATCGGCATCGCCTTCTTCCGGTTGCAATCCGCCCCACCCGGCGAATTGGCCATCGACCAAAAAAGCCCATGGGCCAAATCCAAAATCGTCCCATAACTTTTCTTTAGCCGCAACAAAACTGTCACAATCACGTGGCTTGAACTCTCCGTCAAAAAGTGGCATTTGTCTACGAACCAAAGGATGATTCATCAAATTGATAATGTCGGACTTGTCAATCGTTGATAATCGGGTCAATTCAATTTTCATGTTAGCGGTATTATGGAGTACCTCTTGGTCACATTTTAAGCCAGCACATTACAAATTCCTATTACCTTTATAACATGATTCGAGTAAAAAAGGCCAAGGTGCTGTACTACATGAAACGCATTCTGCCGTTCGGCCTTATTTGGCTCGTTTTGAGTTGGTTCATTCTTCTTATCGAAGCCATGGCCACCGGACATGAAAACCATAGGCCGGATACCGATATTACCGTTACATGGGACATTTTTCTGTTTGCCTCCCTAGCGGTGTTTGTGGTTGGAATTGCCATGGGGGCGGTTGAAGTTTTGTGGCTCGGCAAACTTTTTAAATCCAAGGGGTTTGGCCTCAAAATTTTTTACAAGACCGGGTTTTATTTGATTTTTATGCTGATCATCAATCTGGTCACGTATCCCTTGGCTGCCAGTATTGAATTGAATACTTCTCTATTTGATGATCTGGTCCTGACCAAATTATCCAACTATCTCGGTAGCCTCACATTCCTTAGCACCATGGTCTCGTTGACCTTCAGCATTTTTGTCTCTTTGCTCTACGCGGGTATCAGTGAACATTTGGGACATGATGTACTGCTCAATTTTTTTTCGGGAAAATACCATGCGCCCAAAGAAGAGTCCCGGATTTTTATGTTCGTGGACATGCAATCCTCCACCTCACTGGCTGAAAAATTGGGCCACCAAGCCTATTTTAAGTTCTTACGGGATTATTACAACCAGCTTTCCGATGCCATTATCCAGTTTCGGGGAGAGGTGTATCAATACATCGGGGATGAAATCGTGATTACCTGGCAAGAACAGAAAGGCCTCAAAGACCAAAACTGCCTGCATTGTTTTTTGGCCATGAAGCAAGGCCTGGAAAAAAAACGGCCCTATTTTGAAAAGACCTATGGCGTGTCACCTTCCTTCAGGGCCGGGCTACATGCCGGTAATGTAACCACTGGTGAGATCGGTGCCCTTAAAAAAGAAATTTTCTTTACCGGGGATGTACTCAACGTTACCGCACGCATCCAAAAACTCTGCAAAACCTTCAACAAAGAACTCATTGTTTCCGGGCGATTGGCAACTCTGTTGTCCACAATGGGTGGCTTGACGCTCCAACCTTTGGGCACCATGGAACTGGAAGGAAGACAGGAGCCAGTTTCGCTGTTTACACCCGATTTTAACTAACCCAAGTTTCTCCAAAATCCATTTTTGGAAAAATGATCCATCTTTAATATTCTTCACGAATCCCTTTGTATTTTCGCAGTCGCTATTGCTTTAGGATATGATCGTTTGGGTAATCTTCATTCTTGGAATATTTGCTTTTTTGGCCTTGGATTTGGGCGTTTTCAACAAAACGGCCCATGTCATCAGTGTTAAGGAAGCCTCGATATGGACCACGATTTGGGTCAGTTTGTCCTTATTGTTTGCTTTTGTGATTTATTGGTTATACGGCAACGACCACATTGAAAATCCTGATGGGCTATCACCCATGTTGGCCAGTATTAAATACTTAACCGGTTATCTCATAGAACTGTCCCTAAGTATTGACAATATTTTTGTGATTGCCGTGGTCTTCGGTTCTTTTCAAATTCCCCAAAAATACCAGCACCGAGTGTTGTTTTGGGGCATTTTGGGTGCCATTATTTTTCGAGCCCTGATGATTTTCTTTGGCGTTGCCCTTATTAAAAAGTTCAGTTTTACCACCTACGTGTTCGGAGGTTTTCTCCTTTTTACGGCCATTCGCATGTTGGTTGACAAGGACAGACCGTTTAACCCAAAACGATCTTTTGTGTACCGAAACCTGCGAAAGGTAATGCCCATTACCTCGAAGATGGACGGGCAGCGTTTTTTCATTAAAGTAAAGCACATTACCGCAGCGACTCCATTGTTCATTGCTTTGGTGGTTATTGAGTTTACCGATATCTTGTTCGCTTTGGACAGTGTACCCGCCATATTGGCCATCACTTCCGATCCCTTTTTGGTGTTCAGTTCCAACATCTTTGCCATTTTGGGACTGCGGTCGATGTACTTCTTCCTGGCCCACATGATTAAAAAGTTCCACCACCTTAAGTATAGTTTGGTGGCCATTCTGAGTTTTGTGGGCATCAAACTGATCTTGGCCCATCATTACAGTTTTCCGGAATGGCTTTCCCTTGGGTTTATCGCCGTGGCACTTTTAACAGGAATCGCCATTTCCCTGCTCGATAATCAAGAAAACAAGAAATAAGAGCATCCCCCACCCCATTTTGTCAGGCTCAACATAGCAAAACCTGCGGGTACAGGGTCGAGAAATCACCTGAATTGATGGGATATGCAACCATTTTGCCATTTTTTAACAACATCTGCGTAACTTAGATGGCATTCCATGTACAAAAACCAAGGCCGTATGAAACTACATACCAAAGTGGATTGTGCCAACGCACCCAAAAAGGAATTGATCAAAAACCTGACGGTCCAATTTGTCACTTATGACCTGGATACCGCCATGGCCTTTATGGATGACAATGTGGTATGGACACTGGTGGGCGATTCCCCCATTGCGGGCAAAGCTCAATTTAAAGCCGAACTTCAAAAAATGAGCGGGAACAAAGCCACCGAATTGACCATTCACAGTATTATCACCCATGGAAAGGAAGCAGCTGTGCACGGGGTAATGACCATGATGGACGGAAATAGGTATGGCTTTGCGGATTTCTATGAGTTCACAAGTGCCAAAGGCACAAAGGTCAAATCAATCATAACATACATCATCCATAAAAAGAATGATCCCATTACTGCCTAAACCATTTTAAAATAACCCATCAAACCGTAACCCATGACAATACTTCGGAACACCCTACTAGCACTTTTCTTTGTTATTTCGGCCTGTAAAAAACAGGAAGACCCCAATGCAATTCATTTGGATGGCCTTACCGATACCGTTGAAGTGATCAGGGATGAAGTGGGCATCAACCACATATATGCCAACAACCAACACGACCTGTTCTTTGCACAAGGGTATTATGCGGCCAAGGATCGTTTGTTTCAATTTGAGATTTGGCGAAGACAAGCTACAGGCACCGTAGCAGAAATTTTGGGGGAAAGGGAACTGAAACGTGATATCGGAACCCGATTGTTCAAATTTCGGGGCGATATGAAAACGGAAATGCAACAGTACCATCCCGATGGCGAAGAAATCATCACAGCTTATACCGATGGGGTTAATGCCTACATCGAAGAAGTGCTACAAAACCCGGAATTATTGCCCGTAACCTTTAAGGCTTTAGGCATTTTACCCCAAAAATGGACGCCTGAAGTGGTCATTTCACGACACCAGGGCCTGTTGGGCAACATCACCGATGAACTGGAAATCGGCAGGGCGGTCGCCCAATTGGGACCGGAAAAAACAAATGAGTATTATTGGTTTCACCCCAAGGAACCCAAAATTGATCTGGATCCGGCAATTGACCCGGATTTGTTGTCCGACGACATCCTGGAATTGTACGAAGCCTATCGAAAACCTGTAAAATTCGAACCCGAAGACATTTTGCCTGCCTATCGCGTGGAAACAGGGTTGGCGTTGTACACCACCTCAGCTCCAGAGAATGAATCGGAAGCGGATAAAATGTGGATCGGCAGCAACAATTGGGTCACCAGTCCGTCCTTGGCGGCCAACGGCCACGCCTTTATGGCCAACGATCCCCATAGAACATTGGCAGTGCCCTCCCTACGGTATTGGGCGCACCTTTCCGCTCCCGGTTGGGATGTGATCGGCGGAGGCGAACCGGAGATTCCGGGCATTTCCATTGGTCACAACGAATATGGGGCATGGGGATTGACTGTGTTTAGAACAGATGGGGAAGATTTGATGGTCTACGAATTAAATCCTGAAAACCCCAACCAATACAAATACAAAGATGCTTGGGAAGACATGGAAGTGATCACGGAAACGATCCCCTTGAAGAACAGTGAACCTAAAAAAGTGGATTTAAAATATACCCGTCACGGTCCGGTAACCTATATCGATTCCACCAACCATGTGGCCTATGCCGTACGATGTGCCTGGATGGAACCCGGCAGCTCCCCTTATTTGGCATCGTTGCGCATGAACCAAGCCAAAAACTGGGAAGAATTCCGAGATGCCTGTAATTATAGCAACATCCCTGGTGAAAACATGATATGGGCCGACAAGGAAGGCAATATTGGCTGGCAAGCAGTTGGCATAGCCCCCATCCGAAGAAATTTTAGCGGAATGGTCCCCGTTCCTGGAGATGGCAGGTACGAGTGGGACGGCTATTTGCCCATCAAAGAGAAACCCCATGATTTTAATCCCGAAAGCGGTTTTATTTCCACGGCCAACCAGAATGTGACTCCTGATAGTTACACGGAATGGGATGCCATTGGCTATATGTGGAGTGATCCTTTTCGTGGCGATCGCTTAAAAGAAGTTTTGGGCTCCGGCAAAAAACTGACCATGGACGACATGAAGGCTCTTCAAAATGACTATTTATCCCTTCCAGCCCGCACGCTTGTACCCCTTTTGAAGGAACAGACTTTTACCGAAGAGCCCGCCAAAAAAGCCGTACAACTATTATCCGATTGGGATTTTGTGCTGGACAAAAATTCAGCCGAAGCCGCTATTTATGTTACGTGGGAACGGGAATTGTTAAACAGTTATTTCGACTATTTCCCAGATTCAAAGGCGGAAGAAGTAATAGAATACATTCAACTGACCAAATTAATGCAATGGCTGCTACACCCCGAGGACAAGTTTGGCCCAAATGCCATTGCAAAGAGAGATCGGTATGTAATGGGAACCTTTGCTTCCGCGATCAACTCACTTTCCGAGAAGTTCGGGGAGCAAATGGAAACTTGGAAATATGGTGGTCCAGACTTTAAACATGTCCAATACATCCATCCGTTGGGTAATGTGGTCAATGCGGAATTGCAATCCCAATTGAATACGGTAAAAATGCCCAGGGGTGGCAATCAATACACCCCAGGGGTAACCGGAAGCCGTGACAATCAAACCTCGGGTGCCACATTTCGGATCATTGTGGATGTGAACGATTGGGACAGATCGGTCGGCACCAATGCACCGGGACAATCCGGCGATCCTGAAAGCCCATTTTATAAGAACTTGTTTGAAAGTTGGGCGAACGACCGCTATTTTCCAGTACACTATTCACGGGCCAAAATTGATTCAACCGCTGTGACCAAGGAACTATTGGTCCCATCAAACTAAATGGTACTTACAACTTTGAATGAAAGAAATTGAGAACAAAGAAGATGTAGCACACTTGGTGCATACCTTTTATGCTAAAGTAAGAAAGGATCTAGTTTTAGGTCCAATTTTCAATGGGATTATACACGATTGGGATGCCCATTTGGATACCCTTACCGATTTCTGGGAAACCCAACTGTTCCTCAAACGGACGTACGAAGGCAACCCCATTTTGGCCCATCAAAAAATGGATGAAACCATGAACGGTACCATTACACCAGAGCATTTTGGATTATGGATGAATCTTTGGTTCGAAACCCTGGACCAACTCTTTACGGGTGAACGAGCTTGGATTGCCAAAAACCGCGCCCAAAAAATGTCCACCATGTTCTACATTAAAATCTTTGAACACCGACAGGGCCCAAAGTCTTGAATCTCCATAAATCCGGCCTAGCCTTTGAATACCCGATCCGTAATAAAGGGCTGGTGGTAATACCTCCTGCCCGACGCCTTATACAAGGCATTGGCCAATGCACCCATTATCGGTGGGAATGGCGGTTCGCCCATTCCTGTAGGGTCAATGGTATTTTGTACAAAATGGGTCTCGATTGCCTTTGGCGCTTCCCGATTGCGTATTAAACGATAGCGATCAAAATTTTGTTGATCTGGGGCACCATTGTTAAAGGTGAGTCCACTGTACATGGCATGTCCTATGCCATCGACCACCCCTCCTTCTGCCATGTTGGTCGCCGCATCGGGGTTCACCACGATACCACAGTCTATGGCCGAGGTGACCTTTTGCACAACCGGCTCATTATTTTCCATGACAATATCCAACACTTGGGCCACATAACTTTGATGGCAGAAGTAGGCCGAAACCCCTCTATGTACACCAGGTTGGTCCTGCCCCCAATTTGATTTCTCCCTGACCAGTTCCAAAACTCCTGCGTACCGGGCGGCATCATAGTCATTGGCTGTTGCATCACCCACTGGATTTTCTTGGGCCCTTTTCAACAATTCCAATCGGAAATCGATGGGATCTTTGCCCAATTCTTCCGCCACTTCATCCAAGAACGATTGTTCCGCTCCTGCAATAAAATTGGAACGCGGCGCACGAAATGCCCCTGTGGTTATGTTGGTGTCCACGGTAAAATCTTCGGCCAAATAATTGTCAATGGCGCCAGCCGGAAAACGATTGGCAAATAGCGGGCTTTCTGGAACGCCACCCGCTTTTACATGAAATCCAATCAAATTGTTTTCGGCATCAAACGCAGCGCGATAGGTGGCATAATATGAAGGACGATAAATACCTTGGGACATGTCATCTTCACGGGTGTACATCAGTTTTACCGGAGCTTTCATGCGTTGGGAAATGGCAGCCACTTCCACCATAAAATGTCCGTACAGCCTACGTCCAAAACCGCCACCTTGACGGGTCATCTGAATGTCTACTTTTTCCAAGGGAAGGCCCAAACGTTCTGCAACCGCAGGTTCCATCCACTCCGGAGTCTGTGTTGGGCCCAACAACTCTGCATGGTCTTCGGTGACGTTGGCAAAAAAATTCATGGGCTCCATGGTATTGTGGGCCAAGAAAGGACAACTATAGCTTCGCTCAATAATTTTGGCCGCTTTTTCAAATGCCTCTTCCGGGTTTCCATCCCTTCGGGCCACATTTCCATTGCCGGACATCATTTTTTTCAATTTGTCCGTGTGCTGTTCGGAGTTTTCCATGCCTGCCGGATGTTTCATTTCCATTTTGTTGCCAAAAAGGGTAAGATGTTGTGTTGCTTCCGGTGCATCTTCCCATTCTATGTTGATGGCCTTTTTGGCCTGAAACACTTGCCAAGTGGATTCCCCAACAACAACAACCACTTCGTTGAATGCGGTTAAGTGGAAGGCCATTTTGTCAAAGTCTTCATTGTATAATTTAATCGAGAATACATCACGAATACCTGGCATTTGTTTAGCGGACTCCGCATCAAAGGATTTGAGCCTTTTACCAAACGCGGGGGGATGCACCAACCCTGCGATCAACATGCCTTCCCGTTGCACATCAATACCGTACAAGGGTTTGCCGGTTGTAATTTTCTTACCATCCACGTTTTTTCTTGAGGTACCGATGATCGAGAATTCGGATGTTTCTTTCAATTCTATTTCTTCAGGCACTTCCATTTGGGATGCGGCCGATGCCATTTCCCCATAACCGGCGGATTTACCACTGGCCTCATGCGATAAAATCCCAGCTTTAGCGATAATTTCCCCCGCAGGTACCTGCCATGCATGGGCCGCTGCCTCCTTTAACATTTGCCGGGCAGTGGCTCCTGCCATTCTCAGGTTTTGCCAAGAACTGCTGATGGACCTACTACCACCTGCCACCTGCCAGCTGTATAAATTGGTGTTCAGCGGAGCCTGCTCCACAACAACATTGCTCCAATCAATCTCCAATTCATCGGCAACGATCATGGGCATCGAAGTCCGCACATTTTGTCCAATTTCTGGGTTGGGCGACATAATGGTGACCACACCATTGTCTCCGATTTTTAGGTAGCCATTGATTTCAAACCATTCTTTGGGCATTTCGAGTTCAACGGCCAAGGCTTCCGCTTCCTTGGGCTTGCAGGCATTGAAAAAACTGAATCCCAACACAAGTCCACCCCCGGCCAAACTGGTGTTTTTAATGAATGCCCTTCTTCCTATCTGTGTTTTTACGAGTGTCATTTTAGTTGATTTTTGGTTGTACTATGATGCTTTGCTTGCTGCCAATTTCACGGCTTTTCTGATGCGGAGGTACGTGCCACAACGACAAATATTGCCATTCATGGCCATTTCGATTTCCTCGTCAGTAGGGTTCGGATTTTTTTCCAGTAATGCGGAGGCCGTCATGATCTGACCTGCCTGGCAATACCCGCACTGGGGCACATCCACTTCCAACCAGGCTTTTTGAACCGGGTGGTCCCCATTTTCGGACAATCCTTCGATGGTTGTGATCTTTGAGTTACCGACCGAAGAAACGGGAAGCATACATGATCGGGTTGCCGAATCATCCAAATGGACGGTACATGCACCGCATTGTGCAATGCCACAGCCAAATTTGGTGCCGACCAAGTTCAGATGGTCCCGCAGGACCCAAAGTATCGGTGTGGATGGGTCAACGTCCACGGTTTGTGTTTTTCCGTTGATGTTCAGGTTGAATGTTGCCATTTTTTTGAGGTTTTGCTTAAAGTTATGAATTTTAGTCCTTCATTGGTTGTTCAAAAACAAAGTGGGCCATAGCCCCAATGAATTCCGCATGTTGAATTGATCATGCACGGATTCAAAATCCTGGCAGTTCCATAGTTGAAAGTTGGAAGTCCTTTTTTTGAAAACCCGTTGGAAAATACGGGTCAATTATTGGGCGTTATTTTTCGAACCAACTTGAATCAATACCCGGAATGATTTTTAGGGCGTTTTTATAGTACACTTTTTTAAGCACTTCATCCGACAACCCCATTCCATACATCCTCCAAAAGGCATGGTACTTTTTGTGGTAAGGAAAGTATTCATCCGCTGTTTCCAAAACCCTGAAATATGTTACATACTCAGAAGGAACCCAAGAGTCCTTCCCGAAAAGGATCCTATCCTGATGGGATTCAAAAAACTGCTTTGCCATTCGGGGCTGTCTACCCAATTCCGCGATTACGGCGCCAAACTCGATGTACACATTGGGGTATTTTTTCAAAATAGCCGATAGTTCCGCCAGATCGTTTGAATGCCATCCAAAATGGGCATTTATAAAAATGGTTTTGGGGTGTTTGGCGAAAACGTCATGTTGTTCTTGCATCAATTGTTCCCATGATGGAATGGCACTGTTCGCATACCTACGATCTGGGTATTTGTACAGCTCCAACCATCGCTCATTTTTTTCATCCATGGGATCCCAAAAAGATTTCGGGGCACCGGAATGAATCAGCACGGGTATGCCCAGTTCTCCGCAGGCCGCCCAGATGGGGTCCAATCGGGGGTCATTGATCGGAATCCGATTTCCATGAATATCGGTATAGGCTATGCCCAATTCTTTGAAAATCTTTAAGCCCTTTGCCCCATTGGCAACATCCTCTTTAAGTTGGTTCACGCTATATTCGGTCCATTGTACAAATCCAAACCCTTGAAAGTCGATATTTGCAAACACGGCCAATCGGTCGGACATGCCATTCTTGTGAATACTTTCCACTGCTTCTTTTAACTGGGACCCCCAACCTCCATTAAGGTTGATCATGAACTTCATTTGTAAGGAATCCATGGCCATTTTCAGTTTTTGGAAATCTTGCGGGGTCCTCAAGTATTGGTGACTGTGAACATCGATAAATGGATACTTGGCAGCAGAGACGATATGTTCCGGAACGATCAACGTGGAGGTAGGATTATAGGCTTCCACGGTTATTTGTGCATTTGACCACAACGGAGAAAAGCTAAAAAGCGCAGTCAAAACAATTTTTGGAACTGTAGTTTTTTTGAGGTGTTTTGACATCGTTTATTCGAGCTTTTATTTCCAACTCTCATAATGGATAATAATTTCTGAGTAAAACATTTATTCACAAGGCTTATTAAATGTGTCTTCATTTATTGCTGGAGACTCTGGATATTTGACCAGCAAGTCCTTTTCAAGTTTATCCTTAAGACTTTCAAACGGTAAGCCGTAAATATGCTCAAATTCCCCAAATCCACTCTTCCAAAGTTGTACAAACTGGTCTATTCCATAATTTTTCAATAGATATTGAACTAAATATCCCGATTGATGATTGGCATACATTTCGGGTTGTCCATAGAAATCAGTTGTTAGTGATTCCATTGGAATGAGTTGGTCGGTTTCAAGAAGGTATCTGTAGAGTTCCGAAACATTCCATCCACTACAGCTGTTCTCAGCAAAAGTTCCCAATCCTTCGTTCATCCAATCGGATGATGCTCTTGGATAATCCCATTCCAACATTGCCATCAAGTGCATCAATTCATGCTTAATCGGCGATTTGGAAGTTTCATTGGACACTACATACACGGTCTTGATATGGGGGTAGGCATTACCGAGGGCATGGGTTCCAGTTAAAGGGAACATTTCTTCACGCGAACGTAAGAACCGTATAAAAATGGTATCCTTAAATTCTTTAAGTCCAAGCAAATCACGATCAGTTTTAAGTGCATTGAAACTTTCTTCTATCAAATCTTCTTTGTTGTCAAATGCGAATCCACTATCTGGAAATGTAAAATGGACGTTTCTGATGGTTTTTTCAACTTGACCAACCTTTTTCCAGCCATCGTTTTCCTTCGTACTGTTTTTATCTTTTGAATAATTGCAAGCCACGATGGACAAAAGGACAATTAATAGATAAAGATTTTTTGAGCTTTGCTTCATCGTATTTGGATTTCTAAAATGAGATGGAACTTATCTATTTTATTTAGGCGACAATCGTTTATTTGAACTTATTTTCCTTTTGCAATTATTTCAATGGCCTTTTCCAGCAATTCGTCCCTCCCATTTCGTATTCCTGCAATTGTAGGTTTCACTTCAATATCAGGAACAATACCTATTCTTTGCGTCTCTTCCCCATTTGGATAATATACCCCAATACCTGAAATCATCGTTCTGATCCCTCCTGGCAAGTATATGGTAGAAACATTTCCGTCAGCACCCGCAGTGGTACTACCAATTATTGTGGTATTGTCGCCCGCCCTAAATGCCATGGACGTGTATTCGGCTTGACTCTGGGAAAGCTCATTGACCAAAACCACCAATTTTCCATTATAGGTGTCTCCGTTATTGGGAATTTCCAAATTTTCGGTAAACACGAATTCCCCGGGATTATCTATACTGCCATTGGTAAACTTCACAAAAGGAGTAGAGGAAGAAACAAAATAGGAACCCAATGTGAACGGAACAAACGTTGAAGGGTAGTTTCTGATGTCAATGATTATCCCTTTGGTGTCTTTAAATTGCTTTTTGATCAAAGGTATGTCCTCTTCCTTGATGGTTTGAAGGGTCACATAGCCAATGTTGTTATCCAACATTTTGAAAGACTTGAAATCTTCCCTTCTATACCATCGGTAGGTATCAAGGCTATCCTTCGGATAGAGTTTTAGTGTTTTAGTCTCCAATGTTTTATTTTTTGATGCTACAAGGATTTCAATTTCATTGTTATTTGAGCGCAAAAGATCGGTAGAAATATCTCTTAGCATGGTGGGGTAATTTGATGCCGGATAATATTTGGTTCTCTCTTGCACTATTTCGGTTACGGGCCTGTTATTGACCTTGGTTATGATGTCTCCGATCTCCAATCCAACCTCGTCTTTGCGTTCTTCGTTATAGTAATCCGTTACCACCAATTTATCTTCAATAAAACGGACATGGACCGGAGGATAGTTTGATCCCTTCCAGTCATTTATCCTGCCAGCACCTTCCCAGATATTGGCGTGGGTATCCTTCACTTCCCCGATAAGCTGTATGGCTGCCATTTCATATTGAAGTTCGTTTTTGGCATTCAAGAAGAGTGGCATATATTCACCCAATACAGCGTTCCAATCTTTATCGGTCAGATGCTTGTAGGGGAAAAAATAATGGATCATGTTCCAATATCTATATAGCGAAAGTAGTCTGTATCCATCGTCAGGGAAAGGCATAAGATAATAGGCCGCTTCATTTTTAAAAATCGGGTTACCTACACCTGGGGCCATGCCTATGTAATAATGATTTCTCTGGGAACGGTTGTTGTATACATCCAGTAACTTCTCCCTTAGTGGATTTTCTTGGTCCTCGATCCACTTATGGTCGGGGCGAATTACCGCATCTTTACTTGTGAGCCCGCATTTGGAACACGCTGGTAAATCGCCCAAGGAAGCAATCCAATCGATCAAGAGGTTGTTTCTTTCTGTATCGTTTTGGGCTTGAAGGTATTTTGGCAAAATCCTGAACAGCTCATAGTCCCAATTATAATTTCCCTTGGCTATTTCTGGATGATGGTATTTGAGAAAGCCCCAAACTTTGCCCAGCAACTCTAAATCTTCAATCTTCTCTTCCGTGATATTGGAAAGGTCGACCATTGATCCTGAGTCGAATTCTTTGTCCAGCTCAGCTTTTGTGAGTTCCCTTTCAACTTCTTTAAGTGTTTGTAAATTTTCGCCGTCTATGGTTATGGTAAAATCATCAAACCAAGCTTCCCCTTTCCCAACGAGGATTCCGGCAACATAAATCATTTCAGCGCCTTCTGGATATTTAAGGGTTATCGTATATTTTTTCCAATCATTGGTTCCTGTTATATTTTGATTTTGCATGTTATCAAATGCCAACGAGGTGCCTTTTCCGTCTATTCTCATCAATAGACCGGCAAAGCCATCCTGAACTTCCTTGGTTTTCATATAACCCTCAAGCTGTATGCCCTTACCTTCGTACTTTGCAGGTATTTTATAGGCAATGCTTCCGAAGTTGGCACCATCCAGCGAAGAAATCTTTCCGGCCTTTGTTCCCGAGTAAGCTTGGGTATCAACGGACAATTTATGATCCCCCCATTGGAACCAATCATCCGGAAGCTTGCTTCCTTCTTTTTGATTTTCAAAATCCAGATTGAACTTTTCCCTGTTTTGACCCTGGCAACCTATGGAAATCAACAAAAGTAAAACCGATAGTAGTTGATGTTTCATTGATGGTACTTTTAGTATTTATTTTAAGCGGAATCTATTTTGTCGGTTGTTATCCGATATTGTTGGGGGAGAATGCCACTTGGCGTGCAGCTGATTTAAAAATATAAAAATCCAGATAGCTTAACGAGAGGTTAACAGCATTTTAAGGGTGGCTTAAGTTATAAACATTATCCAATTGATTCATTTTAAAAGCATTGGGCAAAGAATATTTATGGCTGAATTACAAATCATCTCTCATCCCAATAGTTTGTTTGAACTTTAATCAATTTTTGTCCCTTTCAAAAGAGACGTTTGCCAAACTTCCCAAGATGCTTTGTCCATTCAATATGGGTTGTTAGTTGTCCTTTTCTTTTTTGAGACATTTTTTTAATTGAAGTTTTGTAAATCAAAAATGGAATGCATTACCTTATATTATTGCATTCAACTACAATTTCCTCAACACTTTTTATTTTCCCCTTTTCAATCTTTTCAACAACTAAGGGGAATCCATTTAGAAACTTTTTGATTTTACTTTTGCCGGACATTGTGGCATTTTTAACCTGACCGGTTTTGAGTTTTAAATATTTATGTTGTCTAACCATTGGCATTTTTTTGCCAAGGGCTTCATTTAAAATTCTTTGATTAAGGGATTCCTTACTCTCTACCACATATAAATTGAGGTATGGTCCGTGAATTAGTTTCTTTGCCAGTACGTATACCCCATAGGCAAGAATCAGAGTTTCATATTCTTCTTTGCCCCTCTTGTACATTCTAATATCTTCAGCCAACATTTTCTTTTTGGCACCAGACGCCGTCATGTAATTTATCTTCCTAAAACTTTGGAACCTATCCAAGACTTTAATCTTCACGACAAGTGTGTCTCCAGAACGCGTAACAATTTCTCCATCCAAATATTCACTGCCCTGTCCGTAACCAACAATGAAGAACAAAAAAATGATTAGATAGACGGATGAATTCCTAATTTTCATATAAAACCAAAATATAGGTCAATTGTTTATTTGAGCTTTATTTATCGTATATACTATCCAATTCATACAAGAAATCGATATAGTCCCAACTGTTTTTGATGCCTGAAAAATTAAGTCTGATTATTGTATCAAGTTCCTTCCTTCTAAGTCTCATGTCTAGGTTATTCTTCTCTTTAGAAATCGAATCACCCACTTCAATGAACTTAAACAATCCTATCCATTCATAATCCAATCTAACTTCTCTGGTTTTAGATTGATTCACAAGAACTATTTTCTTATATCCGTGATTATCCCAATCAATAAACTTTTTTGACACTATCCCACTAAAGCTATCATTGTAATATGTTTGTGCAACACTTATGAAGAAATCATCATTGAGCCCCAATGCATTTTCCACTTTTTTATTCATTAAATAGAACCTAAAAATCCATCCCATTACAATTAGAACAACTACAATTAAAATTTTTGAACTCTTCACAATCGTTTATTTGAACTTTGGTAACGGTTGTTATATGAAAGTTAAGGGTCTTATACACTTGATTTTTGGTTTAGTCCTGACCTTAAATTTATAAAACCGAAATTTGATTAGGCACTTAAACACTATTTTTCATATACACCGTTAGACATAGAATCTTCTTCAATCGATTTTATTTTTTTCTTTATGCCAAAAAACGTAGAATCTATGGTTTGAACCTTCTTAAAATTTATCAGTGCATTAAATGTATCTCCTTTCGCCAGTAATGCATCACCATAACTATCATACACATTGGCTGATTTGGGATACTCCTCTTGATTCAATTTAAATATACCTATGGCCTCATCCATCTTTTTATCTTCCAGCAATTCATATCCCAGAAAATTAAGTTCATTTTCATGAAAAATATAGTAATCCGGTTGCTCTGATTTTAATTTTTTATAGTGCTCAATAGCAGTTGTAATTCCTTCGGCCTGAACTTTTTTCCCTATTACGTCCGCAATAAATATTCTTGGGAATTTAGGTGGTTTATTGTGAAGAATATCAATCAAACCATCATCTATATTGAAATACCTACTATTGTTATTTGTTAATGTTATGATACAGTTGCCCTCTTCTATTTCTCGATAAATGTTGGTCAAGAAACCAGCCCATCCACCCATGTGCTTTACCACTTTTTTACCGTTTGGTGATACATCAATAAACCAACCAAAACCATAATTTGTTTTCTCTCCATTATTTAATATTCCTGGAGAAAATGCCGCCTCTAGTGTTTGTTTAGAAACCAGCTCATCTGTATATAATATTCTGTCCCATTTCATTAGATCTTCTAATGTAGAATATATTCCACCCTCTCCTTTAGCTGCATTTAGGTAATGGAAATCAGTAGAAAACCTATCAGTTCCATTAAATTTCGTTCCAAATCCAAAGACCCTATTTGGCATCTTTTCATCAAAACCGGGGACATATCTATAAACAGAGGTGTTGGACATCTCGGCAGGGGTGAAGATATGTTCTTGTAGAAATTCATCAAACGCCTTCCCAGATGCTCTGGAAATAATGGTAGCAAGCAAATTGTAACCTGTATTGCTATATTCCCACTTTTCCCCAGGTTTAAAATGAACAGGGGGCTTATATTCAGACAACATCTTAAGGATATCCTCATTACCGGATATCAATCTTTCTGGGTCGTCATATGATAGATCTATTTTCCAATGTTCGTTCATGGTTATAGTATAGTCAGGTAAACCAGAGGTATGATTTAGTAGATGCCTTATGGTTATTCCTTGATAGGAGAGTTCTGGAATAAACTCCCTAACATCCTGATCATAGGATAATTTACCCGCTTCTTTTAAGATCATAATACCCATTGCAGTAAATTGTTTACTCACAGAACCTAACCTGAATACCGAGTTCAGTTTCAAGGAATCAATAGGGTTGAAATTGCTTATTCCAAACGTTCCTTGAAATACCATTTCACCATTTTCAATGATTAGTGCATTGCCATTAAATTGCCCCTTATCATATAATCCGTATAAATATGACTGGTACTTGTCTGCAAGGGTTACCTTTTTAGTATCTGATTTGTTTTGAATTTGATCGCATGATGAAAAAAAGAAAAGGATAAGAAGTAGTGTACTTGTATATTTTTGTCCTTTTGCTTTAAATGTTTTCATGAGTAAATCTTCAATTTGGTATGAATCGTTTATTTGAACTTTTCTTTTTTCTTATTCTATTTTAGTAGGTCATTCTTGATACAAGGTAACCGACCATAGGTGTCATTTTTACTAAAAAGTTTGAATGCCTCCATATACAGTTCTTCCGTTTCTATTACTACCTTAAGATGTTCTTCACTCTCACTATTTTCAAAACAATATTTAGCCCTTCCATTTATATATTGATTGTTGGATGTTATATTTAAAAACCCGTCTTCATCAATATTCCATTTACCTCGTCTGTCTTTTTTATTTAATAACTCACCAACAATTCCTGGCACCATAACTTCATGGTTCTCTTCAAAAACAAGGGCATTTAAAGAGATTTTCTCACCAATGTCTTTTCCTTTATATGCTATCTCTTCAATTGTCCAGACACCTACAAATAGATTTGCTGTATTCCTAGAACATGAAGTCAACATAAATGAAAAGATACTTATTACAATCAAAACATTAGTTACTGATATTTTCTTGGAACTTCTCATCAACCACCTACATATATACATTCATCGTTTTTTTGAACTTTTATCAATCTTGTTTCTTATCATTGTAAGAAATATTACGAAGAGCTTCTAGCGTTAACTCTACTCTTTTTTGAGCTTCCTTGATAGTAATACCATTTTCCCAATCAGAAATTAACTTATGATCATTTTGATGAGGAATAATCTCAGGCCTAATACCCCCATTTCGGGTGTTTACATTAACATGAAGACCTATAGTGCTTTCTTCATAGTCGGATATTTCATTACAAATCATTCCGAAATATACTTTCCCCTCTGAATCTTTCTTGAAGTTTCTTTCATATTCATTGAAACTCTCTTCACTTAAAGAAACCCAAACTCCATAATCTAGATTTTCACAGGCATCATTCACCTGTATTGTCAAAACTGTTCTAATGAACCTATCAGTTTGTTCTGGATGATGAATTACGCAGAAGTCACTTGATATTTCAGCCATCTCCCTCCTGTCATCCTCATTTAGAATTTCATAATGGAATGGAGTTTTAAATCCAAGAGCTGGTAATTCATCATGGATCTCCCCACATTGAGAGCATCTAAATTGATTGGTTTTTTTCTTTCTCTTTTTTTTCCAGAACATTTATCTACAGGAGTTTGAACAATGGTTTATTTGAACTTTAGTTTTTACAATTGATATTCATCAAGCTATGAAAAATATCGATAGAATGTTAACAATCCGATTATACAAAGTCCAACAATCCCACCAATCTTTTTAAAACTCAAAGACTTCAAAATCCAATCATCATTTTGCAAAGTATTCCAAATTCTATATTCCCTAACACCTAATATTATTGCAACCACAAAACAAATTGCTCCAAATAATAATTCTAGTTCTTTGTTGTTCATTTATGGCTGTTGTTTTTGGTTCATTATCTGAATGAAAGTTTCATGCAAATAAATTCTCTTCAACTCGCTATTTTCTTTCTTGTTGTATATCAAAATTTCAAATTCGGTTTCAGGCCTTAACTCTTGTAATGGTCCAGCCAACATTTCGGATTCCACTCTTGCAAGTGTATCCAAATAATTTGTCTTGGCGGAAACTATCAAATTGCCTATTACCTGTTTGGCTTGATTAATAATTTCACTTTCCGAGTTCTGAAAATAGTTGTGCCTTACAATTTCCACGTTTTTACTTTTAAGGTCATATAGAAATCCAAAAACACTGTCTTTAGCAATTATTGCCCCCTTTTTTACAAAATCGAAAGGAGGATTAACATTGGTGGAACGTTGTTCAATGAATGCAAGCGAATCCAATTCGTCGAAATTTAGTTTCAAGCTGGAAAAGATTTCTGAAATTAGTGCAGCACGTTTGTTATGATTCTCTTTAGCCTGATACAGTAACTCTTGTTCTGGAGTTCTTCCACTATCTAGCTTATAGACAATTGTTGTATCGATGTATTGTTTTACATATTCTTCATTTTGATAGACCTCCCAATCACTCTTGAAATTTTCGTCATATAATTCCTTAAAGCTTTGAGCATTTGCGAATGAGCAAATCAATAATATTAATACAAGTGGTTTTTTCATTGATTAGACCAGTTATGCTTATCGTTTTTTTGAACTTTATAAGTTGCTTAGACTTAAGTAAGAATTGATTAAACGCCTAAGTTTCCCAATCCTTCTTAATCCTGTGTTTTTATTATATTCAACTTCTTCATTATAATATTGAACCAAATCAATTAGGCTTTTATCTGCTTTTAGTATACTTTCAGATTTTTTCTTCCATTTTTCATCTTCCGGCAACCATTCATGCCTAAACAGAATGCATTTAATTTTAGTCAAATCTCCTGATTCAAGCCAGTCTGAAGTTAACCTATCCAATTTTGTTCCGTTATCTGGAGTTGCATAGGTGAGCATATCTAAGACAATTGCAATCTTTCGTAAGTCAGTACTCACTTCAATTGAATCTAAAAGTAACTGACAAAAATCTCCTTCAAAATGATTTTTAACTAAAACATCAACCTTTTCAAAGGCAATGTGCCCAATAACATCAGCTTCCTTATTTTCTGGTCTGAGATCCTCTAAAATTTCCGAAAGTAACGTCGAATCAATTTTATTCAAGAGATTAATTATTAGAGTTTGGCAAATCGTTTATTTTGAACTTTGTGTTATGTTTCGCTTATAAATTGAATTAATAGCGACTTACTTTTTCAATAGTTTCTCCGTTTACCCTTAACTTGATCTTGGCTTCCTTTATTCCCATAACATCCGTCGAAATATTTGATTCAAAGTGGTATCTAATATGGTACAATTCAGTAAGCATATCCAAATTGTTTTTTTTGGGTGATGATACCTGGCTCTTTTGTCTTGAATAGTTCAAAGGGCCAATACCAATCCCAAATATGGCAAGACCTATAGCGAAAATTACAATTGTTCCCGTATGAAAAACTCCAAGTTCTAATAATTTAAAACTTAAATAATAACAGAAATATAGTACCGCTAGGCCAATTAGACCATAAAAGATCATATGTCCAACAGCTAATTTTTTCACATACTTGGAATCTTGGAATTCAGTATTAATTTCAATCAGCTTTTCCTTCATTTTCTTATCCAATTGTATGTCTGGACACTTCTTGTTGAAATCTGCTTTTCTATCAGTTAAACTACATATTATCCCATCTTGGAGATTGAATGAACTTAGATCACATATTTCACAATGTTTTGAATTTTCCATTTAGTTGGTTAAGGTAATCTGTAATCGTTTATTTGAACTTTTATTGGACTAATCAGGAACATAATAGCAAACTAGTCGACCGTTATTTTTTACTGCAACTAATCCAAGCCCTTTCTTATAATATCTAGTGTCCTTTTGCCCATTTGCATATACCATATCGATAGCCAACAAATCGGTCAGTTTTCCCTTAGGAGTTTTTAGCACAGCTCCAATCTTTCTTACCGTACCATTTGCAGTTGTTTTACCTTCAACTGGGTTTATACTGAAAAAGGGTGTGTCGGTTCTTTTTACCTCATTAAAATAGTAAATCGTATCATTCGATTTGCGATAGTACATGTTAATGGTTTCGTCTGGAGGAAAAATCTGGGCCACCTGGGTATACGTTTTGCCTTCATAAGTAATTGTATCCTTAATGACTTCTCTATACTTATTCTTATACCAAGTCAGAGTTTTGCTTATTCCTTTAGTAAGTGGAAAATAGCTATCCTTCTCGGCGATACTGTTCTGTCCAAAAGTTATTGTACAGTACAATAAGGTTGTAATGATGAAAATGAATTTTGTCATATCGTTTATTTGAACCTTGTTAGCTTAAATTATTTGGTTCTACTGTAACTTGAATTCTCTCTTTGATTTTATCAAAGTGTTTGTCTCCCAATTCAGATTTTATTTTTTCCGAATTCAATTTTATTAATTGCTTAAGTGTCTGGTATTCGATTGGTTTTTTTGACCAAAATTCAGTCGATACTTTTGAAACAGACTCCAACAAATCTCCCTTATAAAAATCTCCTTCGGCACAAATATCCTGTTCGAGTTTTTCTAAGGCAATTCCTATCAGGTAATCAAGACCAATGTTTTGAGAAATCAAAAGCCTTAATTGTTCATTGTTCAATTCTCCAATGTTTATTTTCCGATATTGAAAACACTTCTCAACCAAGTCTGTCGGGAATTCAGACGGCTCTTCCCATTTGTCCTTTTCCAATTGTTCGATTGATTTTGTTTCCATTTTCGTTTATTTGAACTTTTATATTATTTCTTATTTGGTTAAAAGTTACCATTTAAACCCAAACCATATGGGCAAGTAAAACGCTATAATGATTACTACACCAATGAAGGTCAGACCAACTATAAAACAAGGGTAATTACCATTTCGTATTTCTCTATATGGAGTTTTTGTTCTTTTGACAAGCCAAATAACAACCGCTCCAATGCGTACTAACGCTCCATGACCGCCACCCATATTTTATTATTGAATCTTTTTTGCTAATCGTTTATTTGAACTTGTTTAGTTTAACAACTCGTCCAATTTTGCGTTGAGGCTTTCTCCCCGAATATCCCGTTCTATTATGATGCCGTTTTGGTTAATTAAAAAATTGTCAGGAATATAACGGATTCCATAAATTAAGGAAGCAGCATTGCCCTGGCCTTTTAAATCACTTACCTGGGCCCATGGCAAACCATCTTTTTCTATCGCTTTTAGCCAGCTTTCCTTTTTTGTATCCTGCGATACTGCAAAAATTTCAAATCCTTTAGGGTTGTATTTTTCATAAGTTTTGACCAGATTTGGATTTTCTTTTCTACAGGGGAGGCATCCAGAGGACCAAAATTCCAACAAAACCAGTTTGCCTTCAAATTCAGAAAGCCTTCTTATTTCGCCATTGGGTCCTTCCATTTCAAAATCCACATAACTTTCACCTATTTTAGGGTTCTTGTTCAACCTGATATAGTTGGCTATTTTTTTTCCGTAATCCGTTTGCTTGTTTTCCAACGAAAGATTGTCATAAAGTTCTTTGGTTTTTTCTCTACCCCATGTTGTGGAATAAACCGAAAGCACATAGGCACTGTGAATACTGTTTGGATGCTGCCCCACAAATTGTTGCTCTTTTCTAATTCTTTCATCCAGCGGAAGCGTATCGGTTTCCTCGCTCAGTTTGTAACTTAAATTCTCTTCGGATGAACCAGTAACAAGTGCATTTCTGAAATCTGAATTGGATGCATCAAAGGTCATAGGCTTGTTTTCCAGCCATAAAAACCGATATTTTGAAAAGTCCTTTGTTCTCAAAACTACTTGTAAAGGTGATCTGGACAATTTGGTTTCGAAATGGAAGGCATTGTTCTGGACAACTGCAGAATCGATTACAGTTTCTGCCAGGGTGTTTTCAAGGTATAAAACGGTCCCGTTTTCAATATCCCCAGTTATCCCTTCCAACTGAAATTCATTGTTTGGTTTTGTGCTGCAAGCGATAATTAAAAAAGGAAGAAATCCAATTAGTAATTTTTTCATGGAGTAATATACTTAATGGTTATGGTGCTATCGAGCTATTAAAATACATATTATTCTTACTGCTAGCATAATTGTCTCGTTTTAATCGTTTTATTGAACTTTTAGCAATTCGTTGCCAATATGAATCATTCCTGCTGGGGTAAACGGTTTTTAATTTAATTTTTGGTTGGTCAATCTTAACGTTTTGGTCTCGGTGTTGAAGATTCCATAAAGGCTGTCCACTTGTTTTTGACGGTTAAAGAAATCATTCGCATTATAAAACTCAATTAGTAATTCATTTCCTTTGCCAATCCATTCTAAACTCGTTACTCCCCGATCGGTAATTTTCATTAAATCCTTTCCGTCAGGTTCTGAAATGAACAAATAGGCCGTGTCTTCGTCATTAATCAGTCCGTCATTGTTAGTGTCCTCTTTTGCCAATGCATACAAGTTTCTCTTAGGTCCTAGATTTTCTTTTATCGGTCCAACATACATCCATCTAATGTGCCCATCCTCTGGAAGAAGTCGGTTTATCAATTTACAATTGTCATCAAAAAAAAGAATATTAGTGGTAAGGCTGTCCACTACCATTGTTGTAGAATTTATTTCATAGTTTTTTTCAATTTGTGCTGTTGAATCCCAATTCCCGATTTTTGGTGCATAGTACAAATCTGAGAATGGTAATTCTAAAGGGTCGGACATTTTTCCATTCCAGACTATTGGAGTAGATGTTTCGGAATCTATAACAGTATTACTATCTGTATTTAATTTAACAGTGTTTTCTTTCGAAAATATGGTAAACGCAATAAAGAATCCAACTATTCCAAAAAGGACAATTGTAAATATCAAATCAGAGCGTTTTTTGGATATTGCATCTTCTCGAATTCTAGCAATGGTTTTTTTTACCTGAAATTCTGAAAACTCCTTAAAGGATGGCTTATTTTTTTTATTCGAGCCAGCATAAATTGTTTCCCTATTTTTTTCCTTGAATCTTTGTCGTTTTGAAGGTCTCAGATCACGATTTTGCTTCATCCGATTGTTCATGTCCTGGATATTGCTCATTCGTAATTGTTTTTAATTTGAGAAACCGTTTTCCTTTGATTCAAAATGCTGCACAACATGATTAAGGGAATGAAAACTGAACTTCATCTTAGGGGTAAAAAAGGGTATATAAGGTAAACTATTTAAGTGTACCGAAAAAGTAAACTGTGTAGAATCAACGGACTCGTTTTACACTAAAAGTTCAAAAAAACGGTCAATTGAGGTAACCCAATCTAATAAGGAGAAAAAACAAACCCCTCAAAACATAGTCTTGAGGGGTTTTCGTTGGCCTACTAGGACTCGAACCTAGAATGACTGAACCAAAATCAGTAGTGTTGCCAATTACACCATAGGCCAGTACCATAAAAGCTAAACTGATCCAGCTTTTGAGCGTGCAAATTTAAAACAAACTTTGGTTTCAACAAATATTTTAAGAAGAATACCCACTATTTTTCTTTACCCCCATGTTAAAGCTTTTGCAAAAACCGCCAACCTTCTGTGCTAGATTTACTAAATTCGCCCCAACACGGTTAACAACCATCTCTATGTTTGCAAAAGACTTCAAAAAATGGGATACCATCCTCGGATGGGTTTCCTTCGCAATCGCTTTTTCCGTTTATGCCCTTACCGTTGAACCCACAGGAAGTTTTTGGGATGCAGGGGAGTATATTTCCACCGCCGCAAAATTGCAGGTAGGCCACCCCCCTGGAGCGCCTTTACTTCAAATGATCGGAGCCTTTTTCGCCATGTTCGCCTTTGGCGACGAATCCAAGATCGCGCTCATGGTCAACGCCGTTTCGGTGGTATCCAGTGCCTTTGCTGTGCTCTTTACCTTCTGGACCATTACCAATTTGGTGCGCAAGCTTATTGGATCTAAAAAAGAACTATCCAACAGCAAGGCCATTGCCGTGTTGGGCAGTGGATTGGTTGGCGCGTTGGCATTTACCTTTTCGGATAGTTTTTGGTTCAATGCCGTAGAGACCGAAGTTTATGGTATGGCCAGTTTGATCATGGCCCTATTGCTTTGGCTGGGACTCAAATGGGTGGATAACTTGGATGACCCAAGGGGCAATCGATGGATCTTGCTCATCAGTTTTGTGGTCGGACTTACTTTTGGTATCCAGTTTATGGGTTTTTTGGCCATTCCTTCCATTGGCCTGCTCTATTATTTCAAAAAATACAAGACCACAACGGTCAAGAACTTTTTGTTCGCCAACATTGTAGTGGTAGCGGTTTTGATTCTGGTCTATAAATTTTCCCTCACCTACGTTTTAAAACTATTTGGTTGGAGCGAGGTCTTTTTCATCAACGAGATCGGCCTGCCCTTCAACTCGGGATCCATCATTATGGGACTGGTTTTTATCGCAGTGTTCTATTTTGGACTTCGCTATACCCGAAAACATAAGTTTTACACAGGTAACCTGATCATCCTGTGCTTAATGTTCCTAATCCTTGGATTTTCTTCGTGGCTGATGTTGCCGATCAGGGCCAATGCCAAAACGGTGGTGAACGAGAACAACCCTGCCGATGCCAGGGCCCTTTTGGCCTATTACAATCGGGAACAATACCCCGGTGTGGAAAGTCCCTTTTATGGTGCCTATTATTCTGATGCCTTTGCACCGGCCGGTGAAGATCGGGACGAAAGCCCTAAGTACGAAAAAGACCTCAAGCTGGGCAAATATGTGATTGTTAACCATTACAAAGGCGCCCTGCCCGGCCCCAATGAAAAACACGTGGGCTTCCTACCCCGTATGTGGAGCGACCAACATGCCGAAAATTACATGCGCTATTTTGGGGCGTTGGATTTTAGGATCAAATCGGAATACATCTCCAACAACGATCTTAGGGAAGCCGTAAACCAATTTAAAACAGCCTACAGTCGTGGTGAGCTCGATTCGGACCAATACTTGAGGTTCCTTCGGGAGTTTGGCGAATACATTGAAGTGCAGCCTCCCACCTTGGGCCAGAACTTCAGGTATATGTTCGATTTCCAATTTGGCTATATGTACATGCGCTACTTCATGTGGAATTTTGTGGGTAAGCAAAACGACATCCAAGGCCGTTACGATGAAAACGGCAACTGGTTGAGCGGAATCGGATTTGTGGACAGCCTTTTCCGGGGCAGTCAAGATAACCTGCCCAGCGACTGGGAAAACAACAAAGGCCGTAACACCTATTTCTTTTTGCCCTTGCTCTTGGGGATTATCGGTATCGTTTTTCAGATCACCAAGAACCCAAAACAATTTTGGGTACTCTTTGTGTTCTTTATGTTCACCGGATTGGCGATTCAGTTTTACACCAACCCCTATATTTTCCAACCCAGGGAAAGGGACTACTCCCTTGTGGGCTCGTTCTACATCTTCTGTATTTGGATAGGGCTCGGGGTATATGGGCTTTTTGAGGAAGTCAAAAAACTGTTGTCCGCCAAGATTGCCGCACCGGTTATAACGACGCTTTGCCTTGTGGCCGTGCCCTTCCTGATGGCGTTCCAAAACTGGGACGACCATGATCGCTCCGACAGGTATACGGCAAAATCAACGGCAAAATCCTATTTGGATTCCTGCCAGGAAGATGCAGGCGCCATTTTGTTCACCATTGGTGACAACGATACCTTTCCATTGTGGTATGCACAGGAAATTGAAAACTATCGTACCGACGTCCGCATTGTAAACACCAGTCTTTTTGCTACGGATTGGTACATCGACCAGATGAAACGCAAGGCGTACGAAAGTGATCCCATTCCGTCGCAATTGACACACGACAAATACCGCTACGGCACCCGGGATGCCGTCTATTACAACAAAGCGGACGATATTTTCGGCAGGCCAATCTCGGAAAGCCGTTGGAGCATAAAAGACTTTATGAACTGGATAGGCAGCGACAATCCCGAGACCAAATTCGGTTTTGTTTTGGATAAACGTGGTGCCGATGTGGATCAATATCCAGAAAGCACCTTGGATATTGTGTACTACCCCACCAATAAGATCCGGATTCCCGTAAATAAGGAAAATGTGATCAAGAGCGGTTTGGTCAAAGAAAAGGACTCCGCCTTGATCGTGGATTATATTGATATCGATCTGCCGCAAAGTGCATTACCGAAGAATCGAATCCTGATGTTGGACGTGATCGCCAACAACGATTGGAAACGTCCCATTTATTTCTCCGGGGGAAGTTTTGATAGTGCCGAATACATCTGGATGAAGGATTACCTGCAGTTGGATGGTCTTATCTATAAATTGGTGCCGATTAAAACGCCCAACCGCAATTCCTTTGAAATGGGCCGTATTGATTCCGACCTGATGTACGACATTGTCAAGGATTGGGATTGGGGCAACTCTGGCAGTGATAAAATCTATCATGATCCCCAAACACGCTCACAGGGACTTTCGTTCCGAAGCAACCTCGCCCGACTGATGGAAACCTTGATTGCGGAAAATAAAATAGACAAGGCCAAGGATGTTATCGATATGGCCATGACGAACATGCCTGTCGAACACTATTACTTCTACACTTTTGTGGAACCCTTTGTGGATGGCTATTACAAGGTAGGAGAAACCGACAAGGCAAGGGAACTGTATGGCAAACTCAAAAAGGTCTACCAAGAGCATTTGGAATACTATGCCAACATTCCGTTGGACGAACAATATGAAAGAATTGACGATATCCTATCCGATATGCAGGCCTACCGTAGGAACATCGATATTTTAATTGAGAATCGGGACAAGGAATTTGCTGAATCGGAAACGATCATCTTTAATGAATACATCGACAAGTTCTCCCAATTTGTGGACGATGAGGAGGAAATACTGGAAGAACCCCTGCCCATGGACCCGGATATGGAAGACTCCATTCCATTGGATACCATTGGTGCCATCAACGATTCAATAGGAAATGAATAAAAAAAGCGAGGTTTAAACCTCGCTTTTTTCTTAGATATATTCGTTTAAGATGCCTATCAGCGTATTGGCGTCCTGTTCGCCGCTCTGCCTCCAGACCATCTCGCCTTTTTTGTAGATCATAAGGGTAGGCAAGCCTTTAATGCGAAGGGCTTGGGATAGCTCTTTGTTTTTGTCGACATCAATTTTGATCACTTTTCCCTTATCCCCCAATGCGGCAGCAACATCGCGAAGCACAGGGTGCATGGAAGTGGATTGCTCGTTCCATTCTGCATAAAAATCCAGTAGTACCGGAACGTTTAAATCGATAAGTTCACCAAATTTGGACATAGGTATTCAATGGTTTACGCTCAAAAGTAAGAAAAATTGTTAAAGTTTTACATGAAGGTTGTCCATTCGGAAGGCAACACAAGTTAAATTGACGTTAAACCTGTGCAACTTCCATATTCACTCTTCCGATCGGGTATAAGTTCCTAAAAGTCATCACTTACTATTTGATTGCATAAATACTGACATTTATCATTCATTTTAGTCCACTTACGCAGTAGGTTTACGGTAGATTTAATATCACGCTCAAAAACTGACCCAATTTCCTATTTTTCAGTATTTTGGATGTGCAAAACCTCTTCAAATGAAAAATTTATTCGCAACGCTTTGTGCCTTTTTGATGACTACTGTCATTTTTGGGCAAGCAGGACACATTATGCAAGGTGTCGGATCTGTAAATATGTCGATGGGGGGCGCCGCAACGGCCCAGCCCTTGGATATTTCCGGAGCCCTACACTGGAACCCAGCCACCATTTCCGCTTTTGATGATAACATCTTAAAGGTAGATCTGGGCCTATTCTTTTCTTCCCCGGAATTGAGTTCTACCGTGCCCGAATTTGATGGCAATGGACAGCCTACCGGGAACTTCTTCAGTGGCACCACCGAGGATGACAGGGGCATTTCACCCATGCCTGCCTTGGCCTATGTATGGAGCAAACCCGAAAGCAAACATACCTTTGGTGTTTCAGCTTTTGGTATCAGTGGTTTTGGGGTCACCTTTCCCGAAAATATGTCGAACCCCATCAACATGCCACAAGCCAATGGTGGATTTGGAAGGATAGAATCCGACTACATGCTGTTGCAGGTTGGTTTTGCCTGGGCCTACGAAATTTCCGATCAATTCTCCATTGGGTTGCAGCCCACTTTTAACTATGCTGCCTTGGAGTTGATGCCGAACCCAACCGCCAATCCAAACCAAGCCGGTTATCCTTCCACCGATAAAGCATCTGCCTTGGGCTTTGGAGGTCAAATCGGGGTGTTCTACGATTCCGATTCCGGATTCAAAGCTGGGGTATCCTATAAAACCACCCAAAATTTTGGCGACTTTGAACTGGACAATACCTATTTGGATGGATCCACAAGCACCAATAAGTTCAATATGGACTATCCCGCCATTCTTTCCTTTGGTTTAGGATATAGTTTGGGAACCATTGACCTCGCCGTGGATTATCGTATGGTGGATTATGAAAACACCGATGGTTTCTCTACCACTGGTTGGACCCAAACAGCTTCGGTAGCAGGATTTGGATGGGAGAACATCAATATTATTTCTGCCGGTATCCAATACAAGGGCATCAGCAAATTTCCCATCCGTTTGGGATACACCTATAGCTCCAACCCCATCAACAGCGATGTGGCCTTCTTTAATATTCCAGCCACCGCTATCATTAAAAATGCATTTCAAGTGGGCTTTACCTACGAGGCCAGCGAACGCTTTGCCATAGATGCCCTTTTCCATTACGGCACCAGTGGAGATGCAACTTCAGGCCCCGTTTTGAACCCACAGTTCATTCAAAACTATCCTCCCTATGGAGCCATTCCTGGCAGTGAAGTTTCCTATGATATGACAACGGCCATGGTAGGCATTGGCGTCTCCTGGAAGTTGAACAAATAAACACTGACCGTAACCAGACCAAACGAAAAAGCACCGATTGTGAAATCGGTGCTTTTTTATGTTATGCAAGCGGAAGCAGCTTAAGCCAACCCCCTCTTCTTTAAAGTGATTACGGAAATCTCTGGCCAGATGCCAAAACGGCCTGGGTAACCGATGAAACCGAAACCTCGGTTCACATTGATGAACTGCCCCAACTCACTGTAAATGCCCGCCCAATACTTGTAGCGCCATTTCACCGGACTCCATTTTACCCACCCGGGTATTTCCACCCCAAACTGCATGCCGTGGGTGTGTCCGCTTAAAGTCAAATGGAAATGGTAATCGTCTTGGAGGACCACATCTTCCCAATGTGAGGGATCGTGGCTCAACAATATTTTAAAATCATCTTTGTGGACACCTTCCTTGGCCTTTTGTAGGTCACCCGCTTTTTTAAATCCGCCGCGACCCCAGTTTTCCACGCCGACCAACGCAATTTTTTGACCCTCTTTTTCGAGAAATCGATTGGTGTTCAACAACAGGTCGAAGCCCATTTCCTGTTGCATGACCTTAAGGTCTTCCAAATTCTGCGCTTTCTCTTCCTCAGTGTCCCACACGGCATAATCCCCATAATCATGGTTGCCCAAAATGGAAAACACCCCATCCTTGGCTTCCAATCGTGCAAAAACCTCTTTCCAAGGCTCGAGTTCCTCCGACTTGTTGTTCACGATGTCCCCAGTAAAGAAAATGACATCACTTTGCTGTTGATTTATAAGATCCACGCCATAGGACACTTTATTGTAGTCGTCAAAACTACCACTATGCACATCCGAAATTTGGGTGATCTGATAGTTGTGAAAGGCATCGGGCAGGTCGTCGAATTCCAGTTCGTACTTCAATACCTGATAGTTGTATTTTCCGCGGTACATGCCGTAGAGAATGGCTCCGAACGGAAGCGCCGCCAGTCCAAGGGCCAAACCGCTCACGAATTTTCTTCGGGATGGAAAATAACCCGCTTCGGTATCGGCCACACCCACAATTTTATTGTATCCAAAACCGATCAAACGAACCACATCTTCCACCAAAAGGAAGAACCCCAACACCAAGGCCAACAAAAAGAAGGCTGCAAAAATACTTCCGGCAATGGCAGCGGTGCCCTTAAACCCTTCGCCGGGAATATGGGTAAACACCTTAATCCCCAAGAAGACAAGCACCCCCAAAAACAATACGATATAGGACCACTGCAGCAACGGACTTTTGAACAAGGTTCGAAAAGCCTGGAAACCGTATGCAGCCAATACAACGTAAAGGATGGCCAGAACAATAAAACGAGTCATACAATTTTTTTACAAAATTAGAGCTAATCTCCTAGAATCGAGGGCTTTTTAATTTTATTTAACGGCTGAAACCACCTTACGAATCGTTTCTGGGTCCGTTATCGCAACCCGATCTTCCACCAAATGCTTGGACGAATTCATGGGAATCTTCCCCGATAACTCCAATACATCTCCAAAAACCGTTCCAGAACAATGGATGACCTTTAGGCCAATTTCCTTAAAATGATGGGCATTGCTCGGTGAAACACCGCCCCCGGCCATTAGGGTCAGTGCTGTTTGTTGTTGCCATGCTTCAAGATTTTTCAATCCTTTTTCCGCAGAGGGTTCACCACCCGAGGTCAGAACCGTGTTTACTCCGATGTGCTCCAAATGTGCCAAGGCTTCCAGTGGGTTTGCGACCCAATCAAAGGCGCGATGGAACGTAAAATGTAACGAACCACTGCGTTCAACCAACTTTTGGGTACGTTCCTCATCCACCGAAAAATCTTTCCGCAAAACGCCCGAAACGATACCATCCACTCCAGCCTTTTTACAGGCTTCGATATCGGCTAGCATCACCTCAAACTCGGTATTGGAATAGGTAAAATGACCACTTCGCGGACGCACGATTACATGCACTGGAATGGACAACCGTTCCTTCACCAACCGTATCATTCCCATGGAGGGTGTAACGCCCCCCACCCCAAGTTCGGAACACAGTTCAATACGGTCGGCTCCTGCCTTTTCAGCATTCATGGCCGATTCCAGTGAATTGGCACAAACTTCTACAAGCATATTGCTATATTTAGCATTCGTAACTTAAAAGTAAACATCCATTCCCATGCAACGTCGCAAATTCCTCAAAAATTCCGGTCTAACCGCTGCCGGACTCGTTACCGCCTCAGCTGTGGTATCCTGCAAAACAGAAAACAAGACCGAAGAAGAAGCTGTTGTGGCCAATGCCCCAGTAACTCCCATCAAACCCATTGTGGTCTGTACCTGGAACTTTTACAACGCCTCCGAAAAGGCTTGGGAAGTGCTGAGCAAGGGAGGATCTTCCCTCGATGCCGTGGAACAGGGAGTTATGATAGAGGAAGCGGATGAAAAAAACGAAACCGTGGGCAAGGGCGGTCGTCCCGACCGTGATGGTAACGTGACGCTGGATGCCTGCATCATGGACAAAGATGGCAACTGTGGGTCCGTGGTGTATCTTCAAAATATTGTACATCCAGTTTCCGTGGCTCGAAAGGTGATGGAAGAAACCCCTCATATCATTTTGGCGGGAAAGGGAGCTGAAAAATTTGCCTACGAACAAGGCTTTAAAAAAGAGGACCTGTTGACCGAGAGCACCCGCAAACAATACGAAGAATGGCTAAAAACGTCCAAGTACGAAACCACCATCAATATTGAAAACCACGACACCATCGGGATGCTCGCCATTGATGAAAATGGGGACATGGCCGGAGCTTGTACCACCAGCGGCATGGCCTACAAAGTTGGGGGTCGCATTGGAGATTCCCCCATCATCGGGGCAGGGCTGTACGTGGACAACGAAGTGGGTGGTGCCACGGCCACGGGCGTGGGCGAAGAAGTGATACGGACCGTGGGCAGCTTTTTGATCGTGGAACTGATGCGACAAGGAAAAAGTCCGCAAGAAGCCTGTGAGGAAGGTGTTAAGCGCATCATGAAGAAAAACGAAGGACGCAAGGATTTCCAGATCGGCTTTTTGGCCATCAACAAAAATGGGGAAACAGGTGGGTATTGTGTGCACCCCGGCTTTACTTATCGGGAATACAGTGCCAATGGGCATGAGAACCGCGAAGTGAAGAGTTTTTACCAATAGAACCAAGACCGCTGCGCTACTAGAATCAGGTATCAAGACATCTTGGCTCCTGACTCTTGACTCTTTTATCTAGGTTCTAAAATCATCAATTCCGAAATCTTATTTCTTACATCTGATGTCTTTTTAGAAGCAATTCGTACTTTTAATCCCCACCTATTTATTGCCCATTGCTAATTGATAATTGACAATTAAAAATACATGTCCGACCAAAAACGACTTTTTTTACTCGACGCCTACGCACTTATTTTTAGAGGATATTACGCCCTGATCAAAAACCCGCGCATCAATTCCAAAGGGATGGACACCTCCGCTATCATGGGGTTCATGAACTCCCTTTTTGATGTGATCAAACGCGAACAGCCCGACCATTTGGCCGTGGCTTTCGACAAAGGCGGCAGTGTGGAGCGCACCGAACTTTTCGAGGACTACAAGGCTAACCGGGACGAAACCCCCGATGCCATCCGCATAGCGGTACCCTATATACAACAGATCTTGAAAGCCATGAAAATCCCCGTGGTGGAACTGGAAGGCTACGAGGCCGATGATTTGATCGGCACCTTGGCCAAACAGGCCGAAAAGGAAAACTACAAGGTGTTCATGGTCACTCCCGATAAGGATTTTGGGCAGTTGGTGAGCGAAAATATTTTTATGTACCGCCCCGCCCGAATGGGCAACGGGATAGAAATTTGGGGCATTCCCGAAGTACAGAAACGCTTTGGGGTAAAACGTCCCGAACAGGTGATCGACTATCTGGGGATGATGGGTGATGCCAGCGACAACATTCCAGGTCTGCCTGGTGTGGGCGATAAAACTGCTAAAAAATTCCTGGAGGATTTTGATTCGTTGGAAGGCCTGTTGGCCAATACGGACAAACTGAAGGGCAAGATGAAGGAAAAAGTGGAGGAGAATGCCGAACTCGGTCGACTCTCCCGAAAACTGGCCGAGATCAAGACCGATTGTGAGGTCACTTTCCATGCGGAGGACTACGAAATGTGTCCGCCCGATGCCGAAAAAGTGCAGGAAATCTTTGAGGAACTGGAATTCCGCAGATTGAAGGACCAATTCATCAAACTGTTTACAGAAGAAGCAGAAGCCAGCACCCCAGTGACCAGCACACAAACCGCAAAGCAAGAAGCCAAGGTGGCCGGTAGTGGACAGTTCACCCTATTTGGGGGCGACCCAGCCGAAGCCGCAGCGACCATCAAAGATGTGAACAGCCGCAAGACCATTGCCGAGGTGCCCCATTTTTACCAGACCGTGCGCCCGGGCAAAAGCATGGACCTGTTCTTGGAAATGCTAATGAAGCAAACTTCGGTCTGTTTTGATACCGAGACTACTTCCCTGAATCCCTTGGAAGCGGAACTCGTGGGCATTGCTTTCAGTTGGGCAGCGGGCAAAGGGTTTTATGTGCCCTTCCCCGAAACACGGAACGATGCCATGCCCCTCTTGGAAAAACTACGTCCGTTCTTCGAATCGGAGGCCATCGAAAAAATTGGCCAGAACCTGAAATACGACATCAAGGTGATGCTCAATTATGGTGTGGACGTGAAAGGTAAACTGTTCGACACCATGCTGGCCCACTACCTCATCAACCCCGATATGCGCCACAATATGGATGTGCTTTCGGAAACCTACCTCAACTACACCCCTATTTCCATCACCGAACTGATCGGAAAAAAGGGTAAAAACCAGTTGAACATGCGTCAGGTGCCCGTGGACAAGCAAACGGAATATGCCGTTGAGGATGCCGACATCACCTATCAATTGGCACAACATTTTAGACCCGAACTAAAAGAAGCCCAAACCGACAAACTGTTCGAGGACATCGAAATTCCCTTGCTTCGCGTACTCGCCGATATGGAGCGTGAAGGCATCAATTTGGATGAGGACTACCTGCACGAACTTTCGAAAGCGCTGGATGAGGACATCAAGAAATTGGAACAACAGATTTATGAAGAGGCCGGTGAGGAATTCAATATTGCCTCCCCCAAACAGTTGGGTGATATCCTGTTCGAAAAATTAAAGCTGGTGGACAAGCCCAAAAAGACCAAAACTGGGCAATATTCCACCGCAGAAGATGTGCTTTCGTACTTGGCGAAGGACCATGCCATCATCAGAAATGTATTGGAGTACCGTGGGTTGGCCAAATTGAAGAGCACCTATGTGGACGCCCTACCCAATGAGGTACAAAAAGCAACGGGCCGGGTACACACCGATTATATGCAAACCGTGGCCGCTACGGGCCGTTTGAGCAGTAACAACCCTAACTTGCAGAACATCCCCATCCGAACCGAACGGGGACGACAGGTGCGTAAGGCGTTTATTCCGCGGGATGAGAATTACGTGTTATTAGCGGCGGATTATTCCCAGATTGAACTCCGCATCATTGCGGCCCTAAGTGAAGAGGACACCATGATTTCGGCCTTCCAGAACGGGGAAGACATACACGCTTCCACAGCTTCCAAGGTATTCAATGTGCCAATCGAGGAAGTGACCCGCGAGCAGCGTAGCAATGCCAAAACGGTGAACTTTGGGATCATTTATGGGGTTTCGGCCTTTGGGTTGAGCAACCAGACGGATTTGAGCCGTACCGAGGCCAAGGAACTTATCGACACCTATTACAAAACCTACCCGAAATTGCGGAATTACATCAGTGAGCAGATTGATTTTGCCCGGGAGCATGGTTATGTGCAAACCGTATTGGGGCGTCGCAGATATCTAAAAGATATTAATGCGGGGAACCAAGTAGTACGTGGCGCCGCGGAGCGAAACGCTGTGAACGCCCCCATTCAAGGGAGTGCGGCCGATATCATCAAGATTGCGATGATCAACATCCATAAAAAGTTGGACGAAGGCCAGTACAAGACCAAGATGTTGTTGCAGGTGCACGATGAATTGGTATTCGATTGCTTCAAACCCGAGTTGGACACCATGAAGGAACTCATTAAATCTGAAATGGAACATGCCTACAAACTCTCCGTACCGTTGGATGTGGAAGTGGGCGTTGGTGAGAACTGGCTGGAGGCGCATTAACCACAACGTATAAAATAGAGAATGACCAACATCTTCCTTAAAGCAAAACATTGGCAGTTATTCTTGCTCATGGTGGGGGTTCCATTGGTTTCCCAGATTTATATATATGCAAGAATCTGGTTAGTTGAATCGGTTCCATCCACAGAAATGGAAAACAACGGATTTACCCAAGTCTTGGATGAAAAATTCATTCAATTTGAATGGTTCCCCCTCGTAATATTGGGCTTTGGCCTATTATTTTTTGGTTGGTTATGGGCGTTGGCCATAGGATTACAAAAATGGGTACCCGTCGAGGCTAAAATGAAAACAACGCGGTTCAAGATTTTCTTTTTTATTCCTTTGGTGTACTTTCTGTTTATGGTTACTTCCATGTCCAGTTTATTTTCGGTGGACGCGGAGTCAATTTTCTTGAATTTAGGGATTATTGTCGCGATCATTGTACCACTCCATTTGTTCTCCATGTTCTGTATTTTACACACCTTTTATTTTGCGGCAAAAACCTTAAAAACTGTGGAATTGAAACGAAAGGTCGGGTTTGGAGATTTTATAGGTGAATTTTTTCTTTTGTGGTTCTATTTCATTGGAATCTGGATCATTCAGCCGAGGGTGAACCGGTTACATGTACAAAATAATGTTACTCGCAAATAGATGAGTATTTACTACCAAACTACTCGTAAATGAAACTAACCCTTTTCATCGCCATCATCATTTTCCTGCGGTATTTGGTACCGCGATTGGTAGATTTCGGGGCACCTGAAAAATCCAGAAGAAAAACCGAATGGGAGTATCGTGTTAGCTTCGCCAAACTCAACCAAGAGTTGTATGAGAATGCCGATCGCCAAAAAAAGGAGGAACTGATCTACTATTATACGCACAAAATCAGACAAACGGACCATTATGGAACATCCTCTTTTGCCAACATGCCCAAACCGTTGCAGGTTGCTTATTTGATCAACGAATTGGAAATGGAGGTGAACAATGGCGGGTATTTGCAATTTTTCACCAATTCAACGGGCCGATATATCGAGGAAACGTTGGAGGCTTTGAGAGCTATCGGTGCCACATACAACCACGAATTATTATTGAAAGCCGTTCAACTTCTTAGAAAACATGGAGAAACCCATGAAAACCTAAATGAACGGATAAACAGTGAAGAATTGCACAAAATTATGATGACTTCCGATTTTTATGCCAATGAGGAGCTAATGAAAGAAATGTATGAATTGGACAAGAAATTTTATGCGTACAAAGAGGACATCTCCACTTTAAAAATGGACTATATTGAAAAACACAAAAACAGCCTTTGGAAGGAATTGGAAGAAAAATAATCAAGCTGAATTGCTGATATAAAACTAAATTTTATTCATGAAACCCTCCAAACTCATACTCCCCATCATCGTGTTTTCGCAGTTTTGTTGCACTTCGTTGTGGTTTGCCGGCAATGGGGTCATACAAGATTTGGTGGTTACTTTTGGGTTGGGCGATAGCGCCGTGGGGCATTTGACCTCGGCCGTTCAATTTGGATTTATTGTAGGCACCTTGATTTTTGCCATTTTGTCCATTGCCGACCGCTTTTCCCCCTCCAAGGTATTTTTAACCTGTGCTATCTTGGGTGCTTTGTTCAATCTGGGGGTCATTTGGGAAGACAACGGCCTGGCCAGTCTCCTTTCCTTTCGCTTTTTTACGGGTTTTTTTCTTGCAGGCATCTATCCCGTCGGTATGAAGATTGCCGCAGATTATTATGAAAAAGGACTGGGCAAATCCTTGGGTTTTTTGGTCGGCGCCTTGGTGGTCGGTACCGCATTCCCCCATTTATTGAAAAACATGACCCATGCGGTTCCTTGGAATAGGGTCTTGATTGCCACCTCAGGTTTAGCAGTTTTGGGCGGGGTGCTCATGGTGGGATTGATTCCGGACGGCCCTTTCCGTAAACCAAGCCAAAAACTGCAGTTATCGGCTTTTGTAAAAGTGTTCCGAAACGACAAGTTTCGTTCTGCGGCCTTTGGGTATTTTGGCCATATGTGGGAGCTCTACACCTTTTGGGCCTTTGTTCCCATTATGTTGCAAACCTATGCAAGCCTACACAATGGAGTTTCATTCAATATTCCGTTGTTATCGTTTGCAATCATTGCCCTTGGGGGATTGGCCTGCGTATTGGGCGGCTATTTGGCGCAAGCATTGGGTACTAAAAAAGTGGCCTTTACAGCGCTTTTGCTTTCTTGTTGCTGCTGCTTGTTGTCTCCCTTTCTTTTTGCACAAGCCTCGGAAGGACTTTTTGTCGCCTTTCTAATGTTTTGGGGCATGGTTGTCATCGCCGATTCACCTTTATTTTCAACCTTGGTGGCCCAGAATGCTTCCCCAGAAATTAAGGGTACGGCCCTGACCATTGTCAATTGCATTGGCTTTGCCATAACCATTGTCAGCATTCAATTGCTCAACATAATGCGGAATTGGAGCACATCAAACAGTATGTATATGATCTTGGCCTTGGGGCCCATTTTAGGATTGATGGCTTTGGCTTCAAAAAGAAAAAAACAGCACGGACCAGAAGTGGTAAAACGCAATTAAATACGTAAATTGAAGACTGTTTTTTAAACCCAAAACCCAACTACACTACACATGAAAACAATCCAACTTCTTGCATTATTGGTAATCGCAACACTTACCAGCTGCGGCAATCCCAACCCCGAAACAACGGAAACCACGGAAACTCCCGAATCGGTTGCCAACGAACGGGAATTTTACCAACTCAAGGTCTATACCTTCAGCTCGGAAGACCAAGTAGCCGCTACGGATAATTACTTGCAAAACGCCTTTATCCCAGCTGTTAAAAAACAAGGCATCGATAAGGTGGGTGTTTTTAAATTCCGTACCAACGAGAAGGACACCGTTCAAAGAACCTATGTGCTTCTTCCCTTCAAATCCATGGAGGATTTTTTGGCGTTGGACAACAAATTGAGTGAAGACGCTGAATATGCAGTAGCGGGAAGCGCGTACCTCAATGCAGCATACGATAATGCCCCTTATGACCGTATTGAGTCCATCCTCATGCAGGCCTTTTCCGATATGCCCATGATGCAGGTACCAAATCTGGACAGTCCACGTACCGAGCGCATCTACGAACTGCGGAGTTATGAGTCCCCCACCGAAAAATTATATGTAAACAAGGTGGATATGTTCAATGCAGGAGGCGAGGTCAAATTGTTCGCCCGATTGGACTTCAATGCCGTGTTCTATGGTGAGGTACTTTCCGGTGCCCACATGCCCAACCTGATATACATGACCACCCATGCCGATATGGCCACGCGTGGCAAAAACTGGGAAGCTTTTGTGGATTCCCCTGAATGGAAAGAAATGAGTGCCTTACCCAAATATCAAAACAATGTATCGCATGCCGACATTTGGTTCCTCTACCCTACCGATTATTCGGACTATTAAGCGATGGAGGATCAACACATAGAACTTCTGTACTTCACCGGAAAGACCTGCAATGTCTGCAAGGTGTTGAAGCCAAAATTGCTGGCCGCCGTGGAGGAAGAATTTCCCCATGTGGCCATCCGGGTGGTGGATGTGGAGGAAGAAGTCGAATTTACGGGACAATCCATGGTTTTTACATTACCAGTCGTGATCCTTAAATCAGATGACAAGGAAATGTACCGTTTTGCCCGCAGTTTTTCAGTGTATGAAATTTTGGACAAGTTGAAACGACTAAGTGTTTGATCAACCTTAAAAACCCAATCAAGATGAAAGCCACCTTGCAATCGCTCTTCAAAAGAGATCTGGAAAAACTCAAAACTGAAATTGAACAGTATTCCTCTGAAAAAAACCTTTGGCGAACCGATAAATCCATCACCAATTCGGCAGGAAACCTGTGTTTGCACCTCATCGGCAACCTTAATGCCTTTATTGGGGCCGGACTGGCAAAAACAGATTACATACGCGATCGCGAATTTGAATTTGCCGGCAAGGATGTACCAAGAACAACGCTTTTGCAACAAATTGACGAAACCATGGTCGTCGTGGAAAAGGGACTCGATACTCTGACCGATGAAGCGTTGTCCGGGGATTTTCCCATTCAAATTTGGGGCAAACCCATTGGAACGGAGTTTACCGTGATCCACCTCTTAAGCCATTTGAATTACCATCTGGGACAGATCAACTACCACCGAAGGTTGTTAGACAACTAGATTTCCCCAAGATCCATTATATCGCATTTCCTTTATAGCCTACCCGTTACAGAAAAGTGAAGTAAAAGGGCAGCTTACCTAGTTTACTTTTTGAACGGTTGTTTCAATCCAATTTGGATGTTTTCTGTATTTTTAAGCAACAGGAAAATCTTGTCCTTTTTGTTCAACCTTTACTTCAAATAATACCCATGAGAAAAAAATATGTTCTAGGCATTGCCTTGTTTGCACTTGCACAATTGGTGGCGCAAGAGGGAACACTTCTGCTAAGGGAACCTACCCTTTCCAACAATGCAGTGGTCTTTGTGTATGCCAACGACCTCTGGAAAGCCCCACTCACTGGTGGAACGGCCGAACGTCTTACCAGTGGAATCGGTTATGAATCCGACCCACATTTTTCGCCCGATGGTCAATGGATTTCCTTTACTGCGGAGTACGATGGCAATAGCGATGTGTATGTGATTCCTGCCAATGGAGGCACTCCGGAACGTATTACCTATCACCCGGCCATGGACGAGGTACAGGGTTGGACCCCCGAAGGAGAAATTCTTTTCCGGTCCACACGTAACGCAAGGCCGACCATGACCAGCCAATTTTTTACTGTTTCCCCTGAAGGTGGCCTGCCCAAGGCAATGGCCATTCCCCGAGGAGCCTACGGCAGCATTTCCACTGATGGTTCCCATATCGCCTACACACCCATCACTTCATGGGACCCAGAGTGGCGCAATTACAGGGGCGGACAAGCCATGCCCATTTGGATCGTGGACCTAAAAACCTATGATTTAATGACAACCCCGCAATTGGACCAGGAACGACATTTGTACCCTGTTTGGTCGGGCAATAAGGTCTATTACTTGTCGGAACGCGATTATACCAGCAATATTTGGAGTTTCGATATCATTACCCAGACTGAGGAGCAGGTTACCTTTCATAAAAAATTTGATGTCAAAAATTTGGATGCCTTCGGGAATCAACTAGTGTATGAGCAAGGTGGCCGATTGCATCTTTTGAATTTGAACACCAAAGAAACACAACCGTTGACCATCACAGTTAAAGGTGACCTTAATTTTAGCCGCGAACGCTGGGAAGATGTATCCGCGAACGGCGTAAGCAATCCCAATATCTCCCCCAATGGCAAACGGGCCGTTTTCGAATATCGAGGCGATATTTTCACCTTCCCCAAAGAAGAAGGGAGTTGGCGCAACCTAACCCAAACATCAGGTGTGGCCGATCGCTATCCGGTATGGTCGCCCAAAGGGGATAAAATTGCTTGGTTTTCCGATGCCAGTGGGGAATACCAATTGGTAGTGGCCGATCAGTACGGAGAAGACCAAAAATCATTTCCACTGGACAACCCTACTTTTTATTTTAAACCGGATTGGTCGCCCAATGGGCAATACATCGCTTATACCGATACGGATTACAACATGTGGTATGTGGATGTAAAATCGGGCAAGGTCACCAAAGTGGATACCGACCGCTATGCGCATCCCAACCGAACCATGAATCCCGTTTGGTCGCCCGATAGTCGCTTTATTACCTACGAAAAACAACAAGACAGCCATTTCAAGGCCATTTTTATTTATGACACCCAAACCGGTAAAACGGTTCAGGTAAGTGAAGGCACGGCCGATGCCACAAGTCCAGTTTGGGATGTTTCCGGAGAGTACCTGTATTTTTTGGCCAGCACGGACTATGGATTGGCATCGGGTTGGTTGGATATGAGTTCCTACGACCCAGGTGTTACAAGAAGTTTGTATGCCTTGGTCTTGAGTGCTTCTGGAAAAGCACCCAATTTGCCCAAAACCGATGAAGAATCACCCAAAAAAGAGGAAAAAGAGACTGAAAATGGGTCAAAATCGAAGAAAAATGGCAAAAAGGAAGAACCTGCAGCAACCACAAAGCCGGTTGTGATCGATTTTGCAAATATCCAAGATCGGGTAGTCGCTTTGGAGCTTCCAGCTCGGAACTATCAATTTTTACAACCGGGTACCGAAAAACAATTGTTTGTGGCCGAGGCCATTCCAAACGCACGAGGGCTAAAAGTGCACAAATATGAGGTAGACAAGGAAAAGGCCTCCGATTTTACGGACGGGGTCCTAGAAATGGTCGTATCCGATAACGGAGAGTTCGCCCTAATACGCAACGGCGGTAACTGGATGATTTCAGAAACCAAGAATGCTCCAAAACCGGAGGATAAATTGAACATCGACGCCAAGATCAAAATAGATCCCCAAGCGGAATATGCCCAGATTTTTAAGGAAGGGTGGCGCTACATGCGCGATTTTCTGTACGTGGACAATGTACATGGCGCACCTTGGGATGAAATCTACAGTTGGTACCAGCCTTGGATCAAACATATTAGGCACCGCACCGACCTCAACTATGTGGTGGATATTTTAAGCGGGGAAGTAGCCATCGGCCATTCCTATGTTTCCGGTGGCGACATGCCAGATGTGGACCAGGTGCCCGTGGGTCTTTTGGGTGCTGATTTCACAAAGGAGAATGGCTTTTATAAAATTCAAAAAATTTATACCGGGGAACATTGGAATCCAGATGTGCGCGCTCCTTTGGCCATGCCGGGCATGGAGGTCAAGGAAGGGGACTATCTATTGGCCATCAATGGCACACCGCTTTCGGCCGATCAAAACATTTATGAATTATTGGCCCAGACAGCGGACCGCACCATCAGCATCACTGTAAATGGCACACCCAATATTTCCGGGGCCAAAAAAGTGACCGTGAAGCCTGTAGCAAACGAATTCCAATTACGTTACATGGACTGGGTGGAAAGTAACCGCAAAAAGGTGGACGAACTTTCCAATGGAAAACTGGCCTACGTCTACATTCCCAATACCAGTGGCAACGGGTTCAGAAGCTTTAACAAATACTATTTTTCCCAGCAGGACAGAAAAGGAGTCATTCTGGATGAGCGCAACAATGGCGGAGGCTCCGCGGCCGATTATATGATCGACATTATGGCCCGTGAACCTTTTGGCTATTTTAACAGTAAAGCCAACGACAACAGGCCATGGACGAGCCCCATCGCAGGCATTTGGGGACCAAAGGTGATGATCATCAATGAGCGGGCCGGTTCTGGAGGTGACTTATTACCCTATATGTTCAAAGAAAAACAGCTAGGGCCCTTGGTGGGAACCCGAACCTGGGGTGGATTGGTCGGAACCTGGGATACGCCACGGTTTATTGATGGTGGCCGTATGGTGGCACCCCGTGGCGGATTTTACAACACCAAAGGGGAATGGGATGTGGAAGGAAAGGGTATAAGCCCCGATATTGAAGTAATCCAAAATCCAAAAGACGTTGTGGAAGGCAAAGACCCCCAATTGGAACGAGCGGTTCAAGAAGCCCTGCGATTATTGAAAACCGAGGAGTTTTTTATGAAACCCGAACCACCCGCACCCGTTCGCTGGAAACGGCCTGACGGTTATGACCAAGACGGAAATCAAGAGTAATCCCAAAAAACCCAGCAAATTTGCTGGGTTTTTTCATGGTGGAAACCTGCTTATCATACCATTTTACATCCCAAAAAATTCCCATTAACGGATCGAACAATTTTATACCTTCCATCGAAAATTCATTCGATATAAAATGATTCATCCAGATACAGAATTACGCTTTATCAGCAACGAAATTGGGTACGGCGTGGTCGCCACCAAATTCATTCCAGTAGGTACCATCACTTGGGTTTTGGACAAATTGGACCGGGAATTCACCCCACTGGAACTGCAACAAATGGAACCCATCTACCAGACCATTTTGGACACCTATACGTTTCGGAACAACAAGGGAAACTATATACTTTGTTGGGACAATGGTAGGTACGTGAACCACAGCTTCAACTCCAATTGCTTGACAACCGCCTACGATTTTGAAATCGCCGTTCGGGACATACAGCCTGGGGAACAGCTCACCGACGATTACGGCTACCTCAACATTCCCCTGCCCTTTAGGGCAGCCGATGAAGGCACGCGCCGCAAGATCGTTTACCCGAACGACCTGCTGAAATACTACAAGGTGTGGGACAACAAGATCAAAAAAGTGTTCGGAAATATTACCAAACAGCAACAACCCCTGCGTCCGCTGCTCAATGGGGAACTATGGAACAAAATTGAGGCTATTACGGCAGGCAAAGAACCCATGGATTCCATTTTGACCAATTTTTATGATGCCTCACAATTGGAGTCCATTGTCAATCCGGTCTAGTTGAACAAATTCGACCCTTTGTTTTTGTAGGACCATGCTTTGGTTTTATAATTCCTTGTATCTTAGCGAAGTAACAACCTAACTCTATCATGAGAACCTTTCCTTTTTACATCCTCTTATTGTTTGGATGGATTATGTACGGGCAACAAACGGTGTACTACACCTTGACCCATACCCCCAATTCCAACAACATTGAAGTGGCCATTAATTTTGAGCCCATGAATGCCGAGGAGGTACGATTGATTATTCCCCGAAGTGCTCCGGGCACCTATAGCCTTACCAACTACAGGGCATTTGTGGAACAGGTAGTGGGCACTTCTACCAACGGAACAATGGCAAAGGGCACCATAGGTGATGGCTCTTTTTTTACTTTTGAAGCAGAGAGTGAACTACTGGCACAAGTAAGTTACCAATTAGATCTTGAAAAAATGGAAACCCAATTATTGGACGGGGGCGCCAGCTCTAAATCCAGAACAAACTACGTGGGACTATTGGGTTACTCCGTTTTTGGGTTTGTGGAAGGTTTGGAGGAAAATCCAATTGAGCTTACCTTCAAAACAGAACCATCTTGGCCCATTTTTAGCACGTTGGCTCCTACATTGGATCGCCCAAAGGGTTCAGCGAGCCTTCAAGCAGAGAATTTTGGTGTTTTGGCAGACGGACAGTACACCTTGGGAAAGGATTCCCAAATATATCAAGTCCCAAATGCGCCCATACCCCTTTTTGTGGCCATTTACAGTGAAACGGAGGTAAATCTGGAGGAAATTGGTAGAAGGGGATTGTTGGCACTTAATGGTCTCAAAGATTTTTACGGGTATGTACCCATGCCCCACTACACCATTTTTGAGGAGTTCATCAACCCAAAATCTGACCGACACGATTATGGGTTTTCCATGGAGCATTTGAACAGCATGACCTATACGGGTGACCTTTCACGAGCGGTTACATCATACGACCCGAAGGCAAACATCGGAAGCATTGTACACCACATGGGGCATTCATGGGTTCCTCTCAGGTCTTACGGAAGAGGATATCGTCCCTTTGCATGGCAAGTGGCCCCTTTGATCGAGACCATTTGGTTGAACGAAGGCTTTACCTGGTATATTTCTTACGCCTATGTCTTGGAACGGTCTGGCATCTTGAATTTTTATAAAAGGAATATGGAAGAAGCCCCAAAATTCATCAAGGAAAAATCTTTGAAGGAACTGTCTTTACTTGGCTCTTCCCAATATGCTGCGGATTTCAGGATAGGCAAGAACCTCTTCTCTCGTGGGGCCTTATTGGCACACGACCTGGACATGGTAATTCAAAAGGAAACCAACGGGCAAAAATCAATAAAAGATGCCCTGTTGGGCCTTTTAAATTGGACAAAAACGAATCAACGGGCTTTTGAATATGATGAAATTGAGCCCATCATGTCCAAAGCTACTGGAGTGGATTTAAGTACCATTTGGGAACAATGGCAGGGCGGTAAGCTTGATTGATAATAAATTGAGAAATCTACAACGCTTTCCACAAGGCTTGGATAAAGTCATCTATATCCTTTTTGCTGGTGAACATGTGACAGGAAATCCGGTTTCCGTTGATACCGGGAAGGGTTTTGATAATGATATCCTGATCTTTAAGTTTACGGGCTATTTCTGAGTTTTTGGCCTCTTCCAAGGTAAAACTGACGATGCCGCAACTAAGTATATCAGCTTCCGAGCTAATGATGTGGAGCCCCTTTAACTTTGTCAATTGGTCGTAGCAATAATTACGTATCTCCAAACACCTTTTATACACCCGATCCTTGCCAATTTCCCGATGCCATTGAATAGCTGCTCCCAACCCGATCAGGGTCGCCACATTTCGTGTACCCGACGATGCCGAATAACTACCAAAACCTGAGTGGGTAAAGGCCATATTGATTTGGGATTTGAACTCTGGAGCCACATAGAGAAAGCCTGTCTCTTTTGGGCCCATCAACCATTTGTGGCCGCTGCAGGCATAGGCATCCACACCCATTGCTTCCACATCTACTGGGATTTGTCCCATGGCCTGTGCCCCATCCGCAATCAAGATGATGCCTTTGGGCTTGGTGATTCGGGCAATTGCCTCGAATGGCATCACCAATCCAGTAATGGTATTCACATGGCTTAACAAAAGGACTTTGGTTCGTTCTGTAATATTGGATTGAACGGTTTTGACAATTTCCTCCACACTGTTGGTGGGCATTGGGAACGATAGCTTCCTTACCACCGTCCCTTGATTTTCGACAAGGTAGTCCAACCCGACCATGGCGCCACCGTGCTCTTGGTCAGTGGTAAGGATTTCATCCCCAGGTTGCAGCTTTAAAGATTGGGCAACCACATTCAACCCCTCTGTGGTATTCCGGGTCAATAAAATATGTTCTTTATCCGCATTGACGAATTCGGCAACTAGCTCCCTCACAGCTTCCATTTCTTTGCCAAGAGCGCCCCAGTTTTCAACCACGGGGTTCATTTCCAAGGTTCTCATGGTTGCATGTACCAAATCCAAAATCTTCACGGGACTTGGGCCCAAACTGCCCGTGTTCAGGTAAATTCGATTAGGTGGTATCAACAATTGACTTCTGATCAAGGTGAACAATTCGTCATCGCCCATCGAATCCATCATGTCCAATGAAGCCGGAAAGAAATCATCCATATACAACCTCGGGACCAATGGGGTCAGACCAAACAATGCCGTATTTTGAAGAAAATGTCTACGCGAAGCCATAAGTGGAAAATTAATTCCCTGAAAATACAAATTGCGATCGGAAACTTACCCTCATTTATTTGTAATCAATAATCACAAACCAACTTTATCCATACGCCATTTCATTGTATCTTAGTAGAGTAACCACCAACCTTTTCCAAAAATGAAACACTTTCTTTATTGTATTCCTTGTCTTTTCCTGCTAATTCAAACCAGTCAGGCCCAAAATAACAAAGCCAAACAGTTGGATGCCATGATTGTCCAGGGTATGGCGGATTGGGAAGTTCCCGGTCTCGTTACCGTAGTGGTGAAAGACGGGGAAGTCCAATTTCGTAAAGCCTATGGGGTCAAAAATTTGGAAAGCAAAGCCCCAGTTGACGAACATACCCTTTTTACCATGGCCAGTACCACCAAGGCCATTGTTTGCCAAGCCTTGGGCATTTTGGTAGATCAAGGCAAATTAAACTGGACGGACAAAGTGCGTGACCATCTCCCCTATTTTCAACTATCCGATCCCTACATTACCGAAGAAGCACGTGTTCAGGACCTGCTCACCCATAATCTGGGCATAGAACAGGCCGATTTGCTATGGGCGTTGGACAGTGTGTCCACCAAAGAAACCTTAAAACGATTTGCCCTTTCCAAAAAAGGATACCCAATGCGCGCCGGTTTCGATTACAACAACGTCATGTATGCCGTGGCCGGGGAAGTGATACAAGCCGTGAGCGGACAACACTGGACCGATTTCGTCACCGAAAATATTTTTAAACCTGTAGGAATGACGGATGCTGTGGCCAAATCCGCGGACATCTTTAAAAAAGGAAATTATACCACCCCCTACCTCAACGATATGGATGAAGGTATTGTGCAGGTGGACTACAATCTTTCAGATCAAATCGGGGCCGCGGGTATGATCTGGGCCAGCCTTTCGGATGTGACGAATTACATAAAATACCTGGAGAACAATGCTGTGGTGGGCAACGACACCATTTTGAGCAAAAAAACCTTCGATTACCTGTTTAAGCCCCATGCATTTGTTACCGATGCGAGCTTTTACCCTACCCAACAACTCACCAAGCCCGACTGGAAAACCTATGGTTTGGGTTGGTTCCAGCACGATTACCGAGGTGAAAAACTCGATTTTCACACAGGAAGTCTCGGGGGACTGATTGCCATTTGTGGCATTATTCGGGATAAGAACACCGCCGTTTATGTGTTCGCCAATATGGACCATGCGGAGTTACGGCATGCCATCATGTACAAAGCCATGGATCTATTTGCCTTTGATGACAACAGTACGGACTGGCATCAGGATATTTTTGAACTCTATTCCAAGTTCAAAAAGCAACAAAAAGAATATGTGGAGAAAATGCGCAGCGACAGGGTTAAGGACACTGACCCCACCTTGGACCTAGCAGCCTATGAAGGCGAATATACCCATCCTATGCTCGGAAAGGCTATGGTGAAAAGAACGGACAATGGGTTTAGTATTGATTTCAACAGTTTTGTGTCGTTGGACACCTACCATTGGCAATACAACACCTTTATGTCCACCAAGGAAAATCCATATCGGGCAGAGATCGATTTCAACTTTTTGATTGGGTCCGATGGGAAAGTGAAGGCTTTAGAGGCGTTCGGTGAAAAATTTGAAAAATAAAAAAGACACCATTTCGGTGCCTTTTTCATCCTTCTTCATAACGTATTAGTTGCCAAAACTGTTGGCCAATCGTGGTTGTGGGCTTCTGCTCCGCATAAACAAATCCGTAAGCGGTTTAAAGTGTCGCCTCCACTGAAATGGAGCAAAATCGAACCACAATTTAACTTCAGGGGCATTGCCTTCCTGCACACAGAACCCACCATCAATGGTAAAATCAATGTACGGTACTTGGTTGGCAGATTCCTCTACCCCATCCTGGTAGGTAAACCGGTTGCCCCATCCCGCCACATAAAAGCGGAGTTTGGTGTAATTGCCATCCGGAAGGGAGACCACGCTGCGCGAGCGCAAGAAACTGCCCGAGGGGATACCTTTAAGGATAACAGGGTTCTGTCCAGGAAAATCTATTATAAAGTGCTCATTGCCTTGTTCATCGATGGCCGAGAACTTGGTAATGTTCAAGATCATTTCGGAAACCTTCAGCGACTTAGCCGCCTCATTCTTCAAGATCAACTCAGCTCCCTTTTGTGGGGCACTGTACCAATCCGCCATTACGCTCGGCGTATAGGGGACCGTTGACCAAATCGTTGGATAAAAAATTGTTTTCTTCATAGCTGTGTACATTTTCAGTATACAGGTACAAAGTTGCGGTGGATAAATTGCACCCACGTCCAATAAATTGACCAGTTTCTATGCTCCATTACCTTAAATGCCCGTTTTTAAGATTTTTTTTGGTTAAAATGACATATCGTTTGTTTCCTATCTTTAAAAAACCATAGCAAAACACAATGAAACACCAACTTTTTGGACTCTTGGGCCTATTCTGCTTGAGTTTCAACCTTTCTGGACAGGAGGGTCACAATTTACTCATCAACGCCTACAACAGACCGTCCACTTCTTTAAATGGAAACTGGCACTATATTGTAGACCCTTATGAAAATGGTTATTACAATTATCGGTATGAGCCCTTCGACCAGCAGGACAATCCCTCCCCCAACGCGTATTTTACCAATACGAAGGTAGAGGCTCCATCCAATTTGATCGAATATGACTTTGACCTTTCCGATACGATTCAGGTACCGGGGGACTGGAATACCCAAAAAGAGAAATTGTACTACTACGAGGGCACGATTTGGTATAAAAGGTCCTTTGATTATCACAAATCGGAAGCAGGCAATAGGGTTTTTGTGTATTTCGGGGCCGCCAATTATAAAACCGAAGTGTATTTGAACGGTCAGAAATTGGGTGTCCATGTGGGTGGCTTTACCCCGTTCAATTTTGAAGTCACCGATCTGCTAAGGAATAAAGACAATTTTTTGGTTGTAAAGATGGACAATAAACGCACAAAAGAAGGCGTACCCACCTTAAATACCGATTGGTGGAACTACGGTGGCATCACCCGTGATGTAAAACTGATTGAAACCTCTTCCACATTCATCCGTGATTATTTTATTCATTTGGATAAAGAGGACAATGGACTGATTGTTGGTGAAGTATTATTGGAAGGTGCTAGGGCGAACAACCAAACTGTTTCCATCCAAATTCCGGAATTGAAGCTGGAAACTATGGTTACCACTGATGCTTCTGGAAGGGCTCAATTTGAAATGAGATCAAAAAAAATAAGCTATTGGTCGCCCAAAAATCCGAAATTATATAAAGTACGGTTGATAACCGACAAGGAGCAACTCCAAGACCAAATCGGATTCCGGAGCATTTCCACGGAAAACGATAACATTTTGCTCAATGGTGAGCCTATATTTTTAAAGGGCATCAGTCTGCATGAGGAAAGCCCGATTACCAAGGGGCGTGCAAATACGGTGGAAGATGCCAAAAAAGTATTGGGCTGGATCAAGGAGATGGGCGGCAATTATGTGCGATTGGCCCATTATCCCCATAACGAACACATTGTTCGATTGGCCGATGAAATGGGGATTCTGGTTTGGGAAGAGAATCCCGTGTATTGGACCATACAGTGGAAAAACCCGGAAACGTTCAACAACGCCGCCAACCAATTGGAAGAAATGATATTTCGGGACAAGAATCGAGCGTCGGTCATCATCTGGTCCATGGCCAACGAAACACCCGTTAGTGAAGCCAGAAACCAATTTTTAAGCAAGTTGATTGAAAAAGCGCGATTTCTGGACCCAACCCGATTGATCAGTGCCGCGTTGGAACAAAGCAATTCAAAAAATGATCCCAATATCAAAATCATTGACGATCCCATGGCCGAACTGGTCGATGTGCTCAGTTTTAACCAGTATATGGGCTGGTATGTGGGTACGCCTGAAATTTGTAGGGACATCCAATGGAACATTACCCAGAACAAACCCGTGATCATTTCGGAATTTGGGGGTGGGGCCAAACAAGGGCTTCATGGTGATAAAAGTACCCGCTGGACGGAGGAATATCAGGAATTCCTGTATCAAGAAAATTTGGAAATGCTTTCCAAAATCAAACAATTGCGAGGTATGTCACCCTGGATTTTGGTCGATTTTCGTTCACCACGCAGACCCTTGCCCAAAATTCAGGACGATTACAACAGAAAAGGGTTGATTTCGGAAGATGGAACCAAGAAAAAGGCCTTTTGGGTACTCAAGGAATATTACGATTCCATGAAATAGATCATGTTGGGAATCGGGTAAAAACACTACCTTGATCTTTTTGCCAAAGCATGAAATTCAACTATATTTTTCTCTTACTGGCACTGGTTGCGGAAATCGTGGGAACCATTGGAGGATTTGGTTCCTCCGTCTTTTTTGTCCCCATTGGAAACTTCTATTTCGACTTTTATTCCGTGTTGGGCATGACGGCCATTTTTCACCTCTCCAGCAACCTCAGTAAAATATGGCTGTTCAAAAAAGGGTTGGACAAAAAATTGCTGCTCTATATTGGCCTTCCATCTGTTGTTTTTGTTGTCTTGGGCGGATTTATGTCCAAATGGGTGAACACGGGTGTCTTGGAAATTGTATTGGGTGTTTTTCTGGTCCTTTTCAGTCTGTTGTTTTTGTTGCGAAGCGAGATCGTGGTTCTTCCCAACAAAAGAAATGCCGTTGTTGGAGGCACCTTATCCGGATTTTCTGCCGGGCTACTGGGTACCGGAGGGGCCATCCGCGGACTTACCATGGCCGCTTTCAATCTGGACAAAAATGCCTTTATAGCCACCTCGGCCTTTATCGATTTTATGATCGATTTCTCCAGGACCTTCGTGTATTATGAAAATGGGTATATCGGGAAACAGGAACTAAGTTATCTGCCCTTCCTTTTGGCCATAGGATTGGTGGGAACGTATTTGGGAAAGCGCATCCTGCATCACATCCCTCAGGAAAAATTCAGGAAGTTGAGTTTGTTGTTTATTCTGCTCATCGGTTTGGCCACCATTGCCAAACTGGCTTTTGACCATTGGGGTCAATCGGCTTCGTAATTCTCTCCGATTTGATCCAGGACCCGTAAAAACGTTTCGAATTCTGTTGGGTCAATATCCTTGAGCGCCAATTTTCGCAATTGCAGTGCAGTGGGCAAGGTTCGGTCCAGGATTTCCTGTCCCTTGGGCGTAAGTGCAAGCTTAAACCGTTTTTGATCTCCATCAAAACGGGTCTTTGTGATCCAACCGTTGCGCTCCAAGCCGCTGATCACCCGGGAAATTGTTGCCCTATTTCGGAAATTGCCCTTTACAATGTCGCGTTGGCTGGCCTTTTTGCCCAACTGATGGATTTGGTACAAGATCACCCATTGCTCAATAGTGGTATTTACCCCAAGATCTTCAAAGGCACGCAAATAGGCCTTTTGGATTTTGCGGAGTACCAGGTCCAAGTGGAACCCCATTCCCTGTATTTCATCGATACGGCTGAGCATGTTTTTATGATTGGGCACAAAAATAGGGAAAGTGTTCTTCACGGGAATTCATCCATAAAACCCCAATAAATTTTAACCCAATTTTTGATCCACGAAATCGCTTTCGTAAGCCAAAATTATTACTTTTGTTGCATCAACAACAAAATTAACTGAAAAAACAAAAACATACCGTACTATGGATACTTCAACACTTCAAAAAACCAAGGATACATCCACCGATTTTATGCCGATCAACGGCACCGATTATATTGAACTGTATGTAGGCAATTCCAAGCAAGCCGCCCATTTTTACAAAACGGCCTTCGGATTTCAGTCTTTGGCCTATGCCGGATTGGAAACCGGACTGAAGGACAGGGAAAGCTATGTGGTGGCGCAGGATAAAATCCGTTTGGTACTCACCTCACCCCTGCAGAGTGGAACCGAAATCGGAAAACACATCGACAAGCATGGTGACGGTGTAAAAGTGGTGGCCCTTTGGGTAGAGGATGCAACCTATGCCTATAATGCGGCCATGGAACGCGGCGCCAAATCGTACATGGAACCCAAAGTGGAAGAAGATGCCAGCGGTAAGGTGGTACGTTCCGGAATCTACACCTACGGAGAAACCGTGCACATTTTTGTGGAGCGCAAGGACTACAATGGAACTTTTTTGCCAGGATTCAAAAAATGGGAAACCCCAGACTACAATCCAACTTCAACCGGTTTGATGTTTGTAGACCACATGGTAGGCAATGTAGGATGGAACAAAATGAACCACTGGGTAAGTTTTTATGAGAACGTTTTGGGCTTCAAAAACATCCTTTCGTTTGATGACAATGACATTTCCACCGAATACACCGCATTGATGAGCAAGGTGATGAGCAACGGCAACGGACGCATCAAATTCCCGATCAACGAACCTGCGGAAGGAAAGAAAAAATCACAGGTGGAAGAGTATTTGGATTTTTACGAAGGCGAAGGCGTACAGCACATTGCCGTAGCCACCGATGACATCATCAAAACCGTTCGCGATTTGAAAAGTCGTGGAGTGGAATTCCTCCGTGTTCCGGATACGTACTACGATGCCGTGACCGACCGTGTGGGTGAAATCGATGAGGACATTGCCCCATTACGCGAATTGGGCATTTTGGTAGACCGCGACGATGAAGGCTACCTATTGCAAATCTTCACCAGGCCCGTGGAGCCCAGACCGACCATGTTCTTTGAGATCATCCAAAGAAAGGGAGCACAATCATTCGGAAAAGGGAATTTTAAGGCCTTGTTCGAAGCCATCGAGCGCGAGCAGGAAATTCGAGGCACTTTGCATTAAAAATTGTACTTTTTAGGTGTTGAATATTGAGTAAATCATTTTACCCATAACCCAGCACCTTTAACTTAAAACTTTACGAATGCCCATATATCATAAACTCGGAAAAATTCCGCAAAAACGGCATACCCAATTCGAAAAGCCGGACGGCAGTCTCTACTATGAACAGCTTTTTGGTACCATTGGGTTCGATGGTATGTCGTCCCTATCCTATCACATCCACCGGCCCACACAGGTCAAGGAAATTGGAAAGGCTTTGGACCTATCGCCAAAGATTGCGGTGGAAAAGAACATTACCAGTCGCAAATTTATAGGGTTTGATGTCGCTCCCAAGGATGATTATCTGGAAGCGCGTGAACCCTTGCTCGTCAACAATGATGTGCATGTAGGCTTGGCTGCTCCCCGCAAATCGGTGACAGACTATTTTTATAAAAATGCCGATGCGGACGAAATGCTGTTCATCCACAAAGGTTCAGGAACCTTGCGTACCTTTTTGGGCAACATTCCTTTTGAGTATGGGGATTACCTCATCATACCGAGGGGAATGATCTATCAAATTGAATTTGATACGGAAGACAACCGCATCCTGTATGCGGAATCTTTCCATCCCATATACACCCCGAAGCGCTACCGCAACTGGTTTGGCCAATTGTTGGAGCATTCGCCTTTTTGCGAGCGTGACTATAAATTGCCCCAAGACTTGGAAACCTACAATGAAAAGGGAGAATTTGTGATGAAGGTCAAAAAGCAGGGCATGTTGCACCATCTGGTCTACGCCACCCATCCTTTTGATGTGGTCGGCTGGGATGGGTACAACTTCCCTTACGGTTTTTCCATCCACAATTTTGAACCGATTACGGGAAGGGTACACCAACCGCCACCAGTGCACCAAACGTTTGAAACCGGCGCCTTTGTGGTGTGTTCATTCTGCCCGAGATTGTACGATTACCATCCCAAGGCCATACCTGCACCTTACAACCACTCGAACATCGATTCGGATGAGGTGTTGTATTACGTAGATGGTGACTTTATGAGCCGTACCGGTATCGGGCCCGGTTATATTTCCTTGCACCCTGCTGGAATTCCGCACGGGCCGCACCCGGGCACCTACGAGGCAAGTATCGGTAAAAAGGGCACAGAGGAATTGGCCGTGATGATTGATACTTTCAAACCGTTGATGGTCACTGAAAATGCCCTGAAAATTGACGATGGCAAGTATTACAAATCGTGGTTGGAATAGACTCAAAATAAATGTCATTTCGAAATGAGCGAAGCGATTGAGAAATCTCAAACAATTAGATTTCTCACATGCGTTCGAAATGACAAAAAGTATAAGATTCCCGTTTCCACGGGAATGACATTAAAAATCATTTCATGATCATAAACATACCTGAAAACTCAGATTTTTCTATCCATAACATTCCCTTTGGGATTTTTTCCACCGAAGACCGCAGCCCGCGTGTGGGTGTGGCCGTTGGTGAGCATATCTTGGATTTGGCCGCCGTGGCCGAACTCGATGTGTTCGACTTCAACACCGCCGTGTTGGAAAAGGACACCCTGAACGATTTTATCGCCTTGGGCAAGGAAATCACCAAAAGGGTACGAAAAAATATCCAGCATTGGCTACAGGATGACCATTCCGTGTTGGCCGGAAAGCCAGAGCTTTTTGTAAAGCAGTCGGAAGCCCAAATGCACATGCCGGTGTACGTAGGTGACTATACCGATTTCTACTCGAGTATTGAACACGCCACCAACGTAGGCAAAATGTTCCGTGACCCGGAAAATGCCTTATTGCCCAACTGGAAACATATTCCCGTGGGCTATCACGGTAGGGCTAGTTCCATTATCGTAAGCGGTCAACCCATTCACCGGCCAAAGGGACAAACCTTGCCGAATGGTGCAGACGCCCCCGTTTTCGGACCCACCCAACGGTTGGATTTTGAGTTGGAAATGGGCTTTATCTGTGGAAAGGACACCCAATTGGGCGATTCGGTTTCCACCAAGGAGGCTGAGGATTACATTTTTGGATTGGTACTGTTCAACGACTGGTCGGCACGTGATATCCAAAAATGGGAGTATGTGCCCTTGGGACCCTTTCTGGCCAAAAACTTTGCATCTTCCATCTCCCCGTGGGTGGTGACCTTGGAGGCTTTGGAACCTTTCCGAGTGGCCGGACCTACCCAAGAACCGAAAGTATTGCCCTATTTGGAGTACGAAGGCGCCAAAAACTACGACATCAACTTGGAAGTGGACATCACCCCAAACGGCGGTGAAGCAAATACCATTTGCCATAGCAATTTCAAGTACATGTACTGGAATATGGCCCAGCAGTTGGCACACCACACCGTGAACGGTTGTAACATCAACGTGGGCGATATGATGGCCTCCGGAACCATTTCCGGAAAGGATGAAAACGCCTATGGCTCCATGTTGGAATTGGCCTGGATGGGCACTAAACCGGTGCAATTGAAGGACGGTTCCGAGCGCAAGTTCATTTTGGATGGCGACACCGTTACCATGCGTGGCTATGCCGAAAAGGATGGCAAACGCGTTGGTTTTGGAGAAGTTTCCACCAAGGTGTTGCCCGCTAAATAAACTCGGTAGCTGAGCTGAGTCGAAGCTACCAAGACTCGAATTGTGACCTCGACTTTGCGAATTGAATGAATCTTGAATGGTGACTTCGACTACGCTCAGTCACCTAAGGAATAAAAAGTATGATGAAAACCATCGACCCAACCGAATTGGCACAGCCCGATTTGCACCAAATATTGCTCACGGCCGTGGCACCACGACCCATCTGTTTTGCCAGTACTGTGGACAAGGACGGCAATGTGAACCTGAGTCCGTACAGCTTTTTTAATGTGTTCAGTTCCAATCCGCCGATCATGATCTTTTCACCGGCGCGAAGCGGACGGGACAATTCCCTGAAACACACCCACCAAAACGTGCTTGAAGTGCCCGAAGTGGTCATCAATATTGTGAACCACCCGATGGTGGAACAGATGTCGCTTTCCAGTACGGCTTACGATAAGGGCGTAAACGAATTTGTAAAGGCCGGATTTACCGAAGTGCCCAGCGAAAAGGTAAAACCCCCTCGGGTGGCCGAAGCCCCAGTTTCTTTTGAATGTACGGTACAGGAAGTGATCGAACTGGCACAAACTCCCGGCGCGGGCAATTTGATCATGGCAAAGGTGGAACTCATTCACATCAACGAAAGTTATTTGACAGGTGGCGTATTGGATACCGAAAAATTGGATTTGGTGGGCCGCATGGGTGCCAATTGGTACATCAGGGCGACCAAGGATGCCCTGTTTGAAATTCCCAAACCCCTACGCACTAAAGGTATTGGAGTGGATGCCTTGCCCAAGGGCATTCGGGAAAGCGATGTGCTTACCGGCAACAACTTGGGACGCTTGGGCAATTTGGAAAGCCTGCCCTCCACCTTGGAAATTGATATTGCCGGGGTATCGGAGCATGCCAAAAACCTCTCCAAGCGTGAAATCCACGAATTGGCTCAACAAATTCTGGAACATGGCGATACCGAAAAAGCCATGGCTTTGTTGTTGTATGCAGAGGGTTTGTAAAAATCAAACAAGCATCAGCCATCAATCCGAACATATTTATAATTAAATGACAAACTCAGGCGATAATTATTCAAAAGTTTTGTTTCGATATCACAGTAAGGTGTTGAATGAAGAGATTGTCGAAACAATGTGGGCTATCTTGGTTGATAAAAAAAATGGCATTTACAAATTGGACAGTATTCCATTTTATGGGGCTGAAATTGCTACAGGAGATGAATTCTTTGCCGAATATGACGAAGCTGAGCAGATGGCGACTTATAGAATGACAACAAAATTTTCGGGAAACTCAGTTGTCCTGGTATCCATGGCAAATGACAAAATCAATAAGGAAGGTATTCGTAACGAGTTTAAAAAACTAAATTGTGCATCCGAAGGTTTGAATGATTCTTATTTTTCAATGGAAATATTGGAAAATATTGATTACTCTATAATTAAAAAAAGATTAGAAGAATACGAAACCCAAGGGTTGATTGAATATGCTGAACCTTGTCTATCAGAGAAACATCATCACGACATTAACAATCAACAATCAGAACTAAAAACTAGTTCAAACATCTAATGAAAAAAGGCATCGAATCCATATTTAAGGCCCACTTGGAGCCCAAAGAAGTATACAAAGGCGGAAAAAATATCCCCCCATCCCATAAAAAAATCTACAAGCTGTCCTCCAACGAGAACCCATTGGGGGCATCGCCCAAGGCCATTGCCGCCATGAAGGCAGCCTTGGACCATATCGATATCTATCCCGATCAAACGGACATTCGCCTGCGAGAAGCGTTGGTGAAGGACTTTGACAACCAACTCGCTGCCGACCAATTTTTGTGCGGCAACAGCGGTTCGGAGATTTTGGACATCCTGTTACGGGCTTTTGTTTCTGAAGGGGACGAGGTGATCTACTCCAATCCCTGTTTTTTGCCCTATTCGGTGTTCTCCAGATGGTATGGCGCCAAGACCATCGATATTCCCTTGTTGGCACCCAATTATGATCTGGATGTGGAAGGGATTTTGAACGCGATCACCGACCGCACCAAAATCATTTTCTTGACCAGCCCCAACAATCCCACGGGAACCTATATTCCCAAAGCTGTGATGGATGATTTTATGGCCCGGGTTCCCAAGAACATCCTCATTGTTTTTGATGAAGTGTACCGCCACTTTGCCAATGCGGAGGATTATGTAACCGCCTTGCCCTATGTGTTGGCCGGACATAACGTACTTGGACTGAACAGTTTTTCCAAAACCTATGGGTTGGCCGGTCAGCGTATCGGTTACGGCTACACCACGGCTACCATTGCCAATTATGTACGGTTGATCCACAAGCCCTTCCTATTGCCACTCACTTCCTTGGAAGCGGCCATCGGCGCCTTGAACGACACGGAGTTTATCGAGAAAACCGTTCAGACGGTACTTGAGGGACGAAAATTTATTGCCAAGGCGTTTGATGATTTGGGAATCAAATATTGGCCCAGCCAAGCCAACTTTTTCATCATTGATCCACCCTTCCCAGAAATGGAATTCACCGACAAAATGATGGAAGAAGGCATTATGGTACGGCCCGTTTCCCAATTTGGAGCACCTGGCAAGGTGCGCATCACCATAGGTGATCAGGAGGCGAATGAGGCTTTGGTTGCTGCTTTGCGGAACATAATGAAGCTCTAGGTTGTCAGTTCGAGTTTTTTCCTTTAGGAAAAAGTATCGAGAACTGGTTTACACAATATCCTGTGTCGTTTCTCGATACAGTTTTTTCGTTTCACTTCAAAACCACTCGAATTGACAAATTTCCATTAATTGGATACATTGTCATTCCTGTACTTCGGCTTAACTCAACATCCGCGCGGAATGACACTAAACTATAATACAAATCGATAGGTAGCTTTTAACAAAAAGATGTTGTGGGGCTTCTGTCCAAAAATGTTATCCCCCAAACTCGGCAACAGTCCTTCCGCAGGATTCCCGGATTGGGTCACATCCTGCGACCAGACCAAAAAGATTTCGGATCCCGGAATGTATTCCCATCGAATTACCAAATTGGAACGGAACTGCACAAAGGAAAAGTCGGGATCGTCAAAATTGAAGTCTTCCAACCCATCGAGGTTTTCATCCACAGAATAGGTGCCATCCGCAAAACTGACCTGATTGTCACTATACTCCACAATGCGGTCTTCAAAGCGTTTGGCCAATGGGTCGGTCACATGTTTGAAATTGGAATACCGCCCCCGTGAAATAAAGGGTTGCCCCCAGTATTGAATCGTCAAATTGGGATTGATGGTATAGTTCAACCGGAACGACATGCTCAAGGTCCGTTGATCGATTTCCCCGTTCAGGTATCGCGGTGAACCGCCCACGTCATCAAAATTGTTGATGAACTGCAATTTATCGTGATTGATGGTCAACGATGGAAAGGCCGAAATCCGAAGGGCATTGAGCGGTTGGTAGACAAATCCGGCCTCCACATAATAGGACTTAAAGGAATTGTCGACGGCTTTTCTGCCATTGTGGAATGCAGAAAAACGAATTTTCTTTCTGTTGTCGGTGTTGATGCTGTTCCAAAAACTCATCCATGGGGAAATTCGCAATCTGGGCCCGCCCCTTAGATCGAAGTTGGAATATTGGATGGGCGCAAAATTGAATCCAGCATTGGTGAACCAGTTGCCTTTCCAGTTTTGCCAACTGTTGGTATTGAACTGCATGTAATTGTGGTTGCCCGCAAAATCCCAGGCCGACCAATGGTTGTAGTTGATGCCCACGCGACGAAAGGTGCTGTCGGGTTTCAGGGTCTGGTAACCGATCCAGGTATAGTGCCGGATATCATCGGCCTGCCGTTGAAAACCGATATCGTTCAGATCCAATTCAGGTGATCGCCACGTGGCCCCGGATTCGAATCGCCAATGACCGTTGCCGATCTTCCCGATCTGCACATTGCCCCCAGTACCCGTAAGCGATGTACGGGTAGTATCCACGGCTACATGATCTGCATCCACCCGGTTGAACAAATGGGTAATGGATTGCTGGGTATTGGTAATGGCCTCCTCGCTCCCTTGAATATGGCTGAAGGTGATGTTGCCGCCCACATACCAATCCCTATTGTTCCATTGGTGTTTGAAATCCAATCCGCCCGTGTAAGCTGCTTCGTGGAGAAAATTGAGCTCTTCCGGAAGGTTTTCCCGATTGGTCGCCGTAATAATGCCCCCGATATAGGAGTTCCGTTGGTTGAAATCCTTTTGCAAACGACCCACAAAATAATTGGTGAGCGGTTCCACAATCTCTTTGCGCCGGTCCCCGCTACCGTTTACTATGGTCGCCTGTCGTTGCGAAGTCACACTTTCCAACACCCCGATGGCCCATCCATTCTTGGTCTTCCCACTGAACTTTGCAGCTCCAATGATGGGCGTGTTGTCCGGTTGGTCCACAAATTCCCCATCGGAAGTGTCGGGATAGCCTTGGGGGCTTCGCCCGATCCGCCTCGAATAGAAAATATTGTCGGAGCCAAAGGTATTGCCCGCTTGCGACTGGGATACCGAAAAATCAAAAATGTTTTTGTTCTCCACAAAGAAAGGGCGCCGTTCCTGAAAAAATATTTGGAAACCATCCAAAGCAATGGCAGATGGGTCAGCATCCACTTGGCCAAAATCCGGGTTTACCGTAAGATCTAGGGTAAGGTCATTGGTGATGCCGATCTTGGCATCCAAACCACCGGTAATGCTGTTGTCGCTTCCATCCTGAAACGGGTTACCGTCCTCTGCTTCGTAGGTTTCCACCTTGGCCACGGTATAAGGTTGGATCTCCAACTGCTTTTGGGGCTGGATGTTCTTCAGTCCGTGCAGTTCCCCAAACTCGCTCACCCAACCAGGTTGATCCACTGGCTTTCGTTGCCACACTGATCGTTCTTCGGCACGGAATATCCTACGGGTCGACTGAAAACCCCATACCTGTTCCTTCTCAGTACTGAATTTAAGCTGACTCAGCGGAATTCGTATCTCTGCTGTCCATCCCTCATCATCTATATTGGTCTTGGCATACCAGATTGGGTTCCAGCTTGGGTCCCAATTGTTACCGTTGTTGGAAATGAACTCATCCCCTTTTACCCCGGCAGCAGTAATGGTAAAGGAAAAGGCCGTCCGTTTATCAAAATAACTATCGATGTTGAACTCGATCCAGTCCCCATCGAAACCATCCCTTCGGGAAAGGCGTTTTACAATTTTATCGGGCTCTGGATCAAAACAACGTACACCTATATATAGGTTCTTGCTATCGTAGAGAATTTTAAACTGTGTTTGATGGGTGGGTGGGGTATTTTCATCGGGCTGCCATTCAATATAATCACCGCCCCATTCAACCTGTTCCCAAACTTTATCTTCCAAGATACCATTGATCGTTGGTGCCGCATACTCTCCAAGGGCTTTGGTATAGTATTTTTTCTTTTCTATTACTTCGGTGGAATCTTGGGCTTGAACAAATAGGGATAACAATAGGGCAAGGAAAAATAGGCCAGAGTGCTTCAAAACGTCGTTTTTTGATTGGATTGACACTGTAAAGACCTCGCATTTTCACATCAGTTACACCGTTTTGGAACTTTAAGGTTATTTTAACAACCCACATGATTACATTTGCCCTGTTTTGAAGAAGGTTGGGGCAAAATGAAAAAACCTAAAAAATATTCCCAATCAACCGTTTGTAATTCAATCTAATAATTGTACATTTGCAGCCCGTTTATCGGGATAGGTTATTAAATCAATACTATTAGAGAAGTGGATACATTAAGTTATAAGACTATTTCCGCCAATAAATCTACCGTTGATAAGGAGTGGTTATTGGTTGATGCTGAAGGACAGACCTTGGGAAGATTGGCGTCCAAAGTAGCCAAATTGCTTAGAGGAAAATACAAGACCAATTTTACGCCCCACGTGGATTGTGGAGACAATGTTATTGTCATCAATGCTGAAAAGATCAACATGACCGGCAACAAGTGGGATGACAAGGTTTACTTGAGATATACTGGTTATCCAGGTGGTCAACGTTCTGCTTCTGCAAAAGATGTTTTGACCAAACACCCAGAGCGTATCATTGAAAATTCTGTTAAGGGAATGCTGCCAAAGAACAAATTGGGCGCTGATCTTTTCAGAAACCTTAAAGTATACGCTGGTGCGGAACACGGACAAGAAGCTCAAAAACCAAAGGCAATAAACTTAAACGACTACAAATAATGGAAGTGGTTCATAAGATAGGCAGAAGAAAAACTGCTGTGGCAAGGGTATACGTTTCACAAGGTTCTGGAAACATTACCGTGAACAAGAAGGATTTGAACGATTACTTCACTACTGCTACACTACAATACAAAGTAAAACAGCCTTTTACTTTGACCGAAAACGAAGAAAGCTACGACGTAAAGGTAAATGTTTACGGTGGCGGTATCACCGGTCAAGCCGAGGCTATCCGTTTGGCTTTGTCAAGGGCAATGTGCGAAATCGATGCTGAGAACAGAAGCATTCTTAAGCCAGAAGGCCTTTTGACCCGAGATCCAAGAATGGTGGAAAGAAAGAAATTCGGTCAGAAGAAAGCCCGTAAGAAATTCCAGTTCTCCAAACGTTAATATTATTCGGTGCCTTGGCACCAAATATATAAGTTCATTGAAAACCCTGGAAACCAATTTCAGGGTTAAATTTTTAACCAAGTTGTCGTTGTTCCAAAAGGGAAAAAATCGACTTTTTTGGAAATTAGTTTAGCATCTAAATGGATAGGGCGAACCCAAGTGACCACCAATCCATTGCTACTACAACGGAACGTAAACTAAATACAAAAAATGGCAAGTAAAATTGAAGTAAAGAATTTACTCGAAGCAGGTGTGCATTTTGGGCACCTAACCAGAAAATGGAATCCGAACATGGCTCCCTACATCTACATGGAGCGTAACGGAATCCACGTGATCAATCTCTACAAAACTGTTGCAAAACTGGAAGAGGCCAACGAAGCCCTTAAAAAAATTGCAGCTTCAGGACGTAAGATCCTTTTTGTAGCCACAAAAAAACAAGCAAAAGACATTGTTGCGGATAAAGTATCCAAAGTGAACATGCCCTACATCACCGAAAGATGGCCAGGTGGTATGTTGACCAACTTTGTGACCATTCGTAAGGCTGTTAAGAAAATGGCTTCCATCGATCGCATGAAGAAAGACGGAACCTTTAACACCCTTTCCAAAAAAGAAAGATTGCAAGTAGACCGTTTGCGTGCCAAGTTGGAGAAAAACTTGGGTTCCATCGCCGACATGACCCGTTTGCCAGGCGCCATCTTTATAGTGGATACCATGCGTGAGCACATTGCCGTAAAAGAGGCCCAAAAATTGAACATTCCAATTTTCGCCATGGTCGATACCAACTCCGACCCTAGACCGATTGACTTTGTTATCCCATCCAATGACGATGCCAGCAAATCCATCGAGGCTATTTTGGAAGAAGTGACCAAAGCCGTTGCCGAAGGTTTGGCCGAGCGCAAGAATGACAAAGCCAACGATAAGGAGGACGAGGAAGAAGAAGTAATGGAAACCAAAACCGTAATCGTTGAAGACGAGGAGGAAGTGGTAAAGGAAGACAAGAAAGCCAAAAAAGCCAAACCAGCCCCTAAAAAGGTGAAGGCCGACGATTTGACCAAAATTGAAGGTGTTGGACCCAAAGCTGAGGAAGCCCTTATCGGAAAAGGCATTGCCAGTTACGCCGATCTTGCCAAAACAACTCCTGAAAAAATCAAGGAGATTTTGACCGAGGCCAGCTCAACATTGGCACACCTAGACCCAACTTCTTGGCCAAAACAAGCCAAGATGGCCGCCACAGGTAAATGGGACGAATTGAAAGAATGGCAAGACAACGCCAAAGGTGGTGTTGAACAATAAGAATTGATTTAACATTGCCCTAAAACGAAACACGTTTTTAGTGTTTTAATTTACATAAATTTTTAAAAAGCAAAGAAAATGGCTAAGATTACCGCCGCAGAAGTAAATAAATTGAGACAGACCACCGGAGCTGGTATGATGGATTGTAAAAAAGCCTTGGTAGAAGCTGATGGTGATTTCGAAAAAGCAATCGAGATCCTTAGAAAGAAAGGCCAAAAAGTTGCTGCCAATAGAGCTGATAGGGAATCCTCTGAAGGTGCTGCCATCGCTAAAGTAAATGCCGATAGCACAGAAGGTGTGGTTATCTCCTTGAACTGCGAAACAGACTTCGTTGCCAAGAACGAAAGCTTTGTGAAACTTGCCAACGATTTGGCCGATTTGGCCCTTGGTTTTGACAGCAAAGAGGCTTTTTTGGCCGCTTCGTTCGAAGGTATGACCGTTGCTGATAAATTGACCGAGCAAACTGGTGTGATCGGTGAGAAAATCGAGATTGGAAGCTTCGAGAAATTGAGCGCTCCCTTTGTTGGTTCCTACATCCACGCCGGAAACAAAATTGCTACCTTGGTTGGATTGTCCGCCAATGTTGACGGTGCTGCTGAAGCTGCAAAAGATGTTGCCATGCAAGCTGCCGCAATGAACCCGGTTGCCCTAAACGAGGCTGGTGTGGACCAATCCATTATTGACAAAGAAATCGAGATTGCCAAGGACCAGTTGCGTCAAGAAGGTAAACCTGAGGCCATGTTGGACAACATCGCCAAAGGAAAATTGAACCGTTTCTTCAAGGACAACACCTTGGTGAACCAAGATTTCATCAAAGACAGCAAACAAAGCGTTGCCCAATATGTAAAATCTGTTGACTCCAGCTTGGAAGTAACCGGATTTAAAAGGGTGGCTTTAGGATAATTTTTCCCTTTGCACAATAAAAAAATGCCCCTTTAAAAGGGGCATTTTTATTTCGTGTTGGTCCGGTTATGATTTCGATTTGATCAAAATATCCCCATTAAAGGTCTTGAACAACAGCTCTGGTCCACCGCCATTGATCTTCCCTTTCACCCACTGCTCTATTTTCACCTTATAAGCTCCTTTGCCTTCCTTTTTCTCCGTTTCAGGTTTATTTTCCTGTACCGCCATATCAAAATCGGTGTACACATCCCCCATATCGGACTTGGCCTTGATATTGGCTTTTAAAGAACTGGGGAACGACACTTCCACATTGCCATTGAAACTACTGAACGCCATATCGGTGGCATTGCCCATTTTCTTGAAATCGATCTTCACCGGTCCGTTGGTGGTATTGGCCGAAACAGCACCTTCCACATTGGCCAAGGTTATGGCCCCATTCACATTACTTATCTCCAAATCACCGGTAACCCCATCCACATTGATATCGCCATCATTGACCGTACTTAACTTCAATGAAAAATTATAGGGTACTTGAATGATGAAATCTGTTCTACGGCTCCACAATTCATTGTTTATCGTCACCACATTATCATCCTCTTCGGCACTGATGTTCAACCCGGAATTACCAACGCGTTTCATCCCATTTTTGGTTTCCTTGTTTGCTTTGTCACTTTCATACACATTTACCTTCACCATGACTTCCTTTCCTTCATAACCGGTCACATTGATGGTTCCGGATATCTGCCCCAGCTCCAATTTGCCCGGTTGACCAGGATTGCTCAACGGAACAGTGAACAAATCGATTTCCTTCTTTTGGGCCGAAAGCATTCCTGTGCCCAAAAACACAACAAGTAGTATAATAACATTGATCTTTCTCATAACATTAGATTTTTTTGATGAATACATTTCCGTTCAAGGTTTCAAAATCGAAATCCACTTGACCACTGCCGATCTGCACCACCGGTCGGGATTCGAATTTATATTTGGGCTTACCCTTATCGCCCCCATTCTTACTGGTTTTCACAAACTGTTTGTCAATATCAAAATCGGTGAACATTTCCCCGTTCATGCTTTTAAAGGAAATATTGGCCGAAAGGGACGCCTGGTATGAAATATTGATATCGCCGTTTAAGGCATAGTACCGTGAGGACACTTTGGGATTTTGGGCATAGGAAATATCCACATCGCCATTCACACAGTTCACCTTCGTTTTACCCGTAATGTTGGTCAAACGAATACCACCGTTCACGTTGTTGGCTTCCACGTAATTGCCTTTGGTATTCGCCACATGTACTTCTCCGTTGTTTACGGTACTTACATTTACCTGCACTGCATTGGGTACTTTAACCGTAAAGTTGAGCACATGTTCATAGGCAACTTCTTCATTGTTGTTGCACCAATTGTAACTCAACTTGTCGGCATTAAACTGCATGTAGGGGGCATCGGGATGCAAAATCACACGATCGGATTCTTGCAGGACCTTAAGTTGAAGTTCCTTTTTGCCCAACTCCAGATCCGAGGTGTTATCGGCCCTTATGATTTTCTCCACTTCCACAACCACCGTGCTGCCATTGTACCCTTCCACGGTCACGGAACCAAAAACATTCCGAATTACCAGACTATTGGCCGATTCGTTGACCAAAGGGACTTGTTTCTTGATGGTTTCACTAAACTCTTTTTGTTGTGCCGAAGCACTCCACACACCCAAGATTAAGCATAGGCATGCCATGAATACTAACTGTTTCATCGTTTTAAAATATTAGACTGTTCGTAATTTGACTTTGGCCAAAGGGCCGATTGATAAATAAACTATATGATGGATTCTATGGTTTTCTCTATTCGTTTCTTCACAGTGGTATCCAATTGCTTCTCTTTCAACAATTGCCTGAAAGGAGCTATGGAAGCCTTTTCCTGAAGGGCCACCATCAGGTTGGCCAATGTAATTTGCAATAACGGGGATTCCTGATTGGGAATGGACTGTACCAAACCTTGCCGCACCATGGGATTGTCCACATAGTTGGTCAACGACTCGATTGCTGCCAAGCGTACATTTACATCGGTATCCCGATTAAGGGTCTGCAACAAGGCCTTGATGACGATGCTATCCGCCGACTGACACTTATTTGCCTCGCTGACCCCTTGTAAGCGTTGGTTGGCAGAGGGTTGGTCCAAAAGGGTTAAGACCAATTTTTGTCGCACCTCTTCCGTTTCATTTTGGGCAATCACCATGTCTTGGAGCTCCGGCCTCGACCCTACCGATGGTGCTAAAAAATAGCCCAAGGTCAATCCTACAATCAACAATAGCATTCCAAAGGCCCATTGCGGCTTAATCAGATCTGTCAACCATGCGGGCAATTGTCCATTTGAAGTCTTGGTTTTTTGTTGCTCCATTTCGACGTTCAGCATTTCATAAAATGCCCCATCCATCCGATTGGAAGGTTCCGGTGATTCCATGGCGTCCATCATGGCCCACCCTTCTTTCAGGGCCAAGAACCTTTCCTTGTATCCAAGGTTGTTTAAAAGAAGCTCCTCAAATGCCTTGGCATCCGCTTCGTTCATGGCCCCGGCCAAAAAATCCATTGCCAGTAATTCAAATTTTTCTTCCTCCATCATAGCATTTCCATTTCTAAAAAAATTTTTCTTAAATCGTTTAAAGCCCTGTGCACCCTAACCTTTGCCGCCCCTTCCGAACATCCCACTATTTGGGCTATTTCGTGAAATTTTAATTCCCTGTATTTGCTCAGGAGCAAAATTTCCCTTTTATCATCTGGCAGAAAGGTCAAGGCCCTTTTTAACCGAATGGCATCGCCTTGCTGGTCCATGGTTTCATTCAATCCATCATCCGACCCTTCCATCACATCCTCGGGAGCTATTCCATCGGAAATCTTTTCTTTGGAAATCTTCTTGTGATGGTCGTTGTTCACGTTCCTTGCCATTCGGAACATCCACGCGGCAAATGCACCGTCTCCCGAATAGGATTCCCGATATTTTAAAATCCGCACAAATACATTTTGGACCAAATCCTCACTGACCGAAGGATTGTTGCCCAAATTGTAGAAAAACCCAAAGAGCTTTCGCTTATGACGTTCGTAAAGCAAACCCAACTTGTCCAAGTCGCCGCTTTTTACTTTCATCATTAAGACATTGTCGGTCAGATTTTGCAATTTCACGTTATTTAGGTCAGTTGTAGGATATACCGTTGTTTTGGAAAAAGGTTACAGAATGTATGGATTTTTTATGCATTTATTTCGGTGGACTTCCCATTTTTCCATGATTTCCCATAAATAATTTTGATTATTTTTGTCCCGACTTCAAGATACCTTCAATGCGATACAAAAGAATTTTATTAAAACTGAGTGGAGAAGCCTTGATGGGCAAAAAACAGTACGGGATAGATGCGGACCGATTGGCCGAATATGCCGACGAGATCAAGTCTGTGGTGGACAAAGGTATCGAAGTGGCCATCGTGATTGGTGGCGGCAACATATTTAGGGGACTTGCCGGGGCAAGTCAGGGTATGGACCGCGTACAGGGCGACCATATGGGAATGTTGGCCACCGTGATCAACGGATTGGCACTGCAGAGCGCCTTGGAATTGAAAGGGGTACAGACCCGATTGCAATCTGCCATCAAAATCAATGAAGTGGCCGAACCCTTCATCCGTAGAAGGGCAATGAGGCACTTGGAAAAAGGAAGGGTCGTTATTTTTGGAGGTGGTACCGGAAATCCGTATTTCACTACCGATTCCGCTGCCGTGTTACGGGCCATCGAAATCAATGCCGATGTAATCCTCAAAGGCACAAGGGTGGATGGAATCTATACCTCTGACCCTGAAAAGGACAAGAATGCCACCAAATTCGATTCCCTATCGTTCCAAGAAGTACTTTCGAAAGGTTTAAAAGTAATGGATACGACAGCCTTCACATTGAGCCAGGAAAACGAATTGCCCATCGTTGTTTTTGATATGAACACGAAAGGAAATTTGATGAAAATCGTTTCCGGGGAGAACATAGGAACGGTGGTAAATGTTTAATTGGACCCATTTTTGATATCGTTATAAAAATTTAGAGCATGGACGAAGAAGTAAAATTTGTACTGGATAGCGCAAAAGAAAGTATGGATGCCAGCATTTCACATTTGGAAAAGGCTTTCATTAAAATCCGTGCCGGTAAGGCCAGCCCGATAATGCTGTCTTCCGTAATGGTGGAGTATTATGGTTCCCAAACACCGCTTTCCCAGGTATCCAACATCAACACTCCGGATGCCCGAACCATTTCGGTGCAACCTTGGGAGAAAAATCTCATGGGCGAAATTGAAACGGCCATCATGAATGCCAATTTGGGCTTCAACCCAATGAACAATGGCGAAATGATCATCATAAATGTACCTCCATTGACCGAGGAGCGTAGGGTTCAGTTGGTAAAACAGGCCAAGGCAGAGGCGGAGGATGCCAAAGTTAGTATCCGAAGTGCAAGGCAAGAAGCCAACAAAGAGTTGAAAGCCCTTGAAATTTCGGAGGACCTGTTAAAAAATGCCGAGGTGGATGTTCAAGAACTTACCAACACCTACAGCAAAAAAGTGGATTCCATTTTGGCCGTTAAGGAGGCCGAGATCATGAAGGTATAATTTTACCCAATGATCCCGTCCTTTTTTAGGAACACAGCGGATCATTTTCTACCTTTGCGCCCAACAAAACCCAAATGGTAGCAAAGCTCACTAAAGGATTTTGGCCCAAGGTCGCTCGAATAATTCTCCGCAATAGAATCCTCATACTTTTAGGGATTGCCGGTGCCACTGTTTTTTTTGCAATGCAGTGGAAAAACATCCGCTTTTCCAATACTGAGGCCAATATTCTGCCCGACGACCACCCTGCCACCATACAATACAATGCATTCACCAAAATATTTGGTGAAGAAGGCAATGCCATTGTCTTTGCCGTTCGGGATTCTGCCCTTTTTACGCCCGAAAACTTTAACCGTTGGAACCGATTGGGTAAACAGTTGGAAGCTTTTCCCGAAGTCGATTTTATAGTAGGTTTGGAAAACCTGAAAGTATTGGTGAAGGATGACGAAACCCAAGCCTTCACCATGGAACCTTTTCTGAAGTCACCACCCAAGACAACCGAAGAAATAGATTCCTTAAAAAATCATTTGTTCAACAACTTGCCCTTTTACGACAATTTGGTGTACAATCCCAAAAGCGGCACAATCCAGACCATTGCCTATTTGGACAAGGACATTATGAACACCGCGGTCCGGAATGAATTTATTCTCAACGACCTTGGCGATTTGATCAAAAGCTTTGAAGAAGAAACCCAACTCGATGTCCGGGTATCCGGCATGCCCTATATCCGTACTTGGAACACCAAATCCATTACCGATGAAATCGGTGTTTTTATTGTCGCTGCTCTCTTGGTGACCTCGGTAATCTTTTTCTTTTTCTTTAGAAGTTTCAGGGCCACCTTTATCTCTATGTGCATTGTGATCATTGGGGTGATGTGGGCCTTTGGCATACTTGGTCTACTACAGTATGAAATCACGATTCTCACCGCCCTTATTCCACCATTGATCATTGTAATCGGTATCCCCAACTGTATATTCCTGATCAACAAATACCAGCAAGAAGTTAACAAGCACGGTAACCAGGCACTATCGCTGCAACGGGTGATTTCCAAAATTGGAAATGCCACCTTGATGACGAACATTACCACGGCTTCCGGTTTTGCCACATTCATTATTTTGGACAGTGACCTGCTCAGGGAATTTGGTATCGTGGCCTCGATAAATATTGTTGGGATTTTCATCCTGTCCCTTTTGATCATCCCGATCATATACAGTTTTATGCCGCTACCCAAAACCAAGCACCTTAAGCATTTGAACAAAAAGTGGATGGACTTTTTTGTAAACTGGATGGAGCGGATGGTAAGGGACCATCGAGTTGCAGTTTATATTACCACTGTGGTGGTTTTGGTATTGAGCGTTGTGGGCATCTATCAAATTAAAATTACGGGAAGCCGAATCGAAGACCTGCCCAAAAACACCCATTTTTATAAGGACATCCAGTTTTTTGAAGAGGAATTTGATGGCATTATGCCCATGGAGATCGTGGTGGATACCGAACGTAAAAATGGGGTGACAAAACCGGCCACCCTAAAACGAATGGATCAATTAGGCACCCTAATTGACGAAATACCGGAGCTCTCGCGACCCATTTCCATTGTGGATTTGGTGAAATATTCCAAACAGGCCTTCTATAATGGCATTCCAAAATACTACCAGTTGCCCACTAGCCAAGAGAATACCTTTATCATGGATGCCGCCCGAAAATCCTCAACGGATGGCAATCTTTTGGAAAGCTTTGTGGACAGCACCGGCCAAACGGCACGATTGACCACGTACATGCAAGATGTGAAGATCGATCGTATGGAAGAAATTGAGCAGGATGTTCAAGCTGCCATCGATAAGTTTTTCCCAAGTGATCGGTACCATGTATATATGACCGGCAAGGCCCTTCTGTTTTTAAAGGGAACCAAATACTTGGTCAAGAACCTGTTGTTGTCGTTGGCACTGGCCATTGGATTGATCTCTTTGTTCATGGCATACCTGTTCCGATCGTTCCGGATGGTGATCATTTCCCTGGTGCCCAACCTGCTGCCCTTGTTGGTCACTGCAGGGGTCATGGGCTACCTGGGTATTCCGATAAAGCCATCAACTATTCTGGTGTTCAGTATTGCATTCGGAATTTCGGTGGATGACACCATTCACTTTTTGGCCAAATACCGACAAGAGCTTGCCACGCACCGTTGGCACATTAAACGATCGGTTTATGCCGCCCTTCGGGAAACCGGGGTGAGCATGTTCTATACCTCCATTGTACTGTTCTTTGGCTTCTCCGTGTTCATCATTTCGAGTTTCGGAGGCACCAAAGCGTTGGGAGGTTTGGTATCCGCCACGCTGCTCTTTGCCATGTTGTCCAATTTGATTCTTCTGCCATCGCTATTGTTGTCTTTGGAAAGGAGCATTGCCAACAAACAGGTCCTTAAAAAACCGCAGATCGACATTCTGCCGAAGGATGAGGACAATTTGAAGGACAAATAGTCCGCAAAACCTAGATAAATTAGGTGAATCCATTGCCTTCAATTTTTTTCAAAAACCTATCTTTACCGTTTAAATTACTATAGTTTACAATGAAGTCTTATTCCATAAAAGAATTGCTAGAAAAGCAACCCGTAGGAGATTCCGTAGAAGTAAATGGATGGGTAAAAACATTTAGGAGCAACCGCTTTATCGCATTGAACGATGGTTCCACCATTCATAATTTGCAATGTGTGGTCGACTTCGAAAATTTGGACGAGGCTCTACTGAAACAAATTAACACGGGTGCTGCCCTAAAGATTTCAGGGGAATTGGTAGAGAGCCAAGGAAAAGGCCAGAGCATCGAGATCCAGGCCACCGATGTGTTCGTGCATGGCTCGGCAGACCCCGAAACCTACCCTATTCAACCCAAAAAGCACTCCTTGGAGTTCTTGAGGGAAAAGGCACACTTGCGCATTCGAACAAACACCTTTGCCGCGGTTATGCGTGTGCGTTCTGCCCTGGCATTTGCCATCCACAGCTATTTTCAGCAAAACGGCTTTTACTATATGCATGCCCCGATCATTACCGGTTCCGATGCCGAAGGTGCAGGGGAAATGTTTCGGGTATCGACCTTAAATCCTAAAAACCCACCATTGAATGACAATGGAGAAGTTGATTTTGAAGAAGACTTTTTTGGCAAGGAGACCAATTTGACCGTTTCCGGACAGTTGGAAGCCGAAACCTATGCCATGGGATTGGGAAAAGTATACACCTTTGGCCCCACTTTTAGGGCCGAGAATTCGAATACCTCCAGACACTTGGCCGAGTTTTGGATGATCGAACCCGAAGTGGCCTTCAACGACCTCGATGCCAATATGGACCTTGCCGAGGATTTTATCAAGTTCATTATCCAATATGTTTTGGATAACTGCAAGGACGATTTGGAATTTTTGGAAAACCGGTTGTTGGACGAGGAAAAATCCAAACCCCAGCAAGAACGTTCCGAAATGGCATTGATCGAAAAATTGAAGTTCGTGGTCGAGAACAATTTCAAAAGGGTATCGTACACCGAAGCCATCGATATTTTAAGGAACAGCAAACCCAATAAGAAGAAGAAGTTCCAATATTCCATTGATGAATGGGGTGCCGATCTTCAAAGTGAGCACGAGCGCTTTTTGGTGGAGAAACACTTTAAATGCCCGGTGATCCTTTTTGATTATCCGGCCAAGATCAAAGCCTTCTATATGCGCTTGAACGAAGATGGTAAAACAGTTCGGGCCATGGATGTGCTTTTCCCCGGTATTGGTGAAATTGTTGGAGGATCGCAGCGAGAGGAACGTTTGGAGGTATTGCAACAAAAGATCAAAGATCTGGGTATAGATGACAAGGAGCTTTGGTGGTACTTGGACCTTCGCAAATTTGGAACCGCGGTACACAGCGGTTTTGGACTTGGTTTTGAGCGCATGGTACAGTTCACCACTGGTATGGGCAACATCAGGGATGTTATTCCCTATCCAAGAACACCTCAGAACGCTGAGTTTTAAATTGAATTTATAACTTTATAGTAAGGAGGATCATAAATCTGTTCCTATGCTGAAGCAACATCTACAGTTTAAGCTTTCACAAAAACTGTCTCCACAGCAGATTCAGCTCATGAAGCTCATTCAATTGCCCACACAGGCTTTTGAACAGCGCTTAAAACAGGAGTTGGAAGAAAACCCTGCCCTTGAGAGTGGAAAGGCGGAGAGCGAAGCTATGGATGATGTGTATGATGATGCCTATGACGATTCATCGGATAGCGAGACCATTGAGACCGACGACATCAATATAGATGATTACCTGAGTGATGATGAAATTCCGGACTATCGTACCCAAGCAAACAATTATAGTTCGGACGATGAGGAAAAAAGCATTCCCTATGCCGCTGGAATTTCGTTCAACCAATACTTGATCAACCAACTCAATACGGTGTATTTGGATGATGAGGAATGGGCGATTGCCGAGTTTTTGGTGGGCAGTGTGGACGAGAGCGGTTATATCCGTAGGCCACTGGGCGACATTATGGACGACCTTGCCTTTACCCAAAACATTTATGTGGAGGAAAAGAAGATAGAATCCGTGCTGAAGGTGGTGCAAGATTTGGATCCACCCGGTGTGGGTGCCCGTTCATTGGATGAATGTCTGATCATTCAATTGAAGCGAAAAGAACAGAAACCATCCGTGGAACTGGCCATCAGCATTTTGGAAAAATCCTTTGACCAGTTTACCAAAAAGCATTACGATAAGCTCATTCAAAAACACCATGTTTCGGAAGCAGAACTGAAGGATGCGATTTCGGAAATTGAGCGATTGAACCCCAAACCAGGAGGTTCCTATTCGGGCGGAACCCGAATGATAGAGCATATCGTCCCCGATTTTTCCATCAAGATCGTGGATGGGGAACTGGAACTTACCCTGAACGGCAGAAACGCTCCCGAGCTGCATGTATCCAAGGAATACAGCAACATGTTGGAAGGCTACAAAAACGCCAAGGAAAAATCCAAGTCCCAAAAGGACACGGTGCTTTTCATCAAACAGAAATTGGATGCTGCCAAATGGTTCATCGACGCGATCAAACAACGCCAACAGACGTTGTACATCACCATGAAAACCATCATGGACTACCAGGAGGAATACTTCCTTACCGGGGATGAACGAAAACTGCGTCCCATGATCTTAAAGGATATAGCGGACAAAATCGACATGGATGTTTCGACGGTTTCCCGTGTTGCCAACAGTAAATATGTGGATACCCCCTATGGCACCAAACTCATTAAGGACTTCTTTTCCGAAGCCATGAAAAATGAACAGGGTGAGGATGTATCCACCAAGGAGATCAAGAAAATTTTGGAAACGGTAATCGGGGATGAGCAAAAGAAAAAACCATTGACCGATGATAAACTGGCCAAGATCCTTAAGGAACGCGGCTATCCAATAGCCCGACGTACGGTAGCGAAATATCGCGAACAATTGGGCATTCCCGTGGCCCGTTTAAGAAAGCAAATTTGACGAACCACTTTCACAACATCATCTCCTATATATTCCATCCGCTCTTCATTCCTTTCGGTGGTACCGTGCTGTATTTTACCATTGCCCCTTACAGCACTTTGGAAATGCAAAGTGGCAACATTGTGCCGATTTTCATTCTTACGGTGATCATTCCGATCATTTTCTTTTTGATCCTAAAGAATGTGGGGGTTATCCATTCCATATTTCTACCCACTCTTCAGGAGCGAAAATACCCGCTCTACATTAGCAGTATCATCTTTTTGATGATATTGTACAAGGTAATCCCCAATAATTATGTAAACGAATTGTTCTATTTTTTTACGGGACTGTTGACCGCTACCGGTGCAACCTTGATCTTGTTGTTCCTTAGGTTCAAGACCAGTATGCATTTGTTGGGCATGGGCAGTATTTTGACCTACATGATCGCGTTGAGCATCCACTTTGAAATTAATATAACCCTAGCAATAAGCCTTTTTACGCTATTTACAGGTATGGTGGCCACTTCAAGGCTCTACTTGAAGGCACATACCAAAAACGAACTCTTGATTGGATTTATGGTGGGCTGTGTTTCCCAGTTGATCATTCTTAAATATTGGCTATAAAATATAGAAAATTACGCCAATACGAAGGACCCGCATATCAATGGTATACCCATTGGTCAATTGGGTACCCTCTTTGAGCAGTGGATTAAGGGCATAGTAGGCATGAATGTTCCAAGTGTTGTATCCAAAATTCACCATTAGGCCATACTGCCACTTTTCGATATCGTTATTGACAAAGGCAACCGTGCCATCTTCCATGACCACCCGAGACCTCCCAGAAAAGACATAGCCCAATTTGGCGCCCGCATAAATACGCCAAAATTTGTACTCTTCGGCAGTTGAGGTACGCCAACGAATTTCAAAGGGCAATTCTATCGCATGGGTCTCCAACTTGCTCCTATTAAAATCGGCCTGGTCCATGATCTCGTATGTGATGGAACCGCCTGTCTCACCGGCCACTATATTGGAGTAATAGGAATTGATGGCATAGCCCAAGCCAAGTCCTACGCCAAAATTTCTACGACTGTTGAACGGAATGTCCTTGATAACACCCAACTGCAAGCCATACGACAGATTCCGCTGGACCACATCGGTTGGTTTATCCAACAATACGTTATAGCCCAATCCAATATAAAATTGGTCTTCCAAATATTTGGTGTCTGCCACAGTGGAATCGACCATTTGTTCTTGGGAAAACCCGGAAGTGGATACGAGAAAAACCAATAAAAGGAGGTAACGACTCATTGTAATATGTTCCAAAACTAAAAACAATCCAAATTACGCATTTGGATTGTTTTCAGTTCAGGTTTTGGATTAAAACTTTTGATTGCCAGATTCTCCTTGATGCGTAGTATAATTTACTTTATACACATGAACTTCTTGAAGTTCTTTTTTGATATCGGCAACCATTCCCACTTTTACGTTTTTATCGACCTTTAATGCCACGGTTACAAAGTTCCTAATGGACTCTGGTTTTTTGGACAGCTCTTGCAAAACAAAGGGTCCAATATCAGTGATCTGTGCAATTTGGTCATTGAGTTGTATCCGCGGTGCATTACCCAATGTTTTTGCCAATTCTTGTTTTGGCATGCCCACATAAATTTCAATCAGTCTGTCCTTCTTGTCCAGTGTATTGACCGTAGTGGCCATTGGTAATTCGTTTTCGACCAAAAGTTCGTTGTTGCTAATGGTAGTTACCGTCATAAAAAAGAACAGGAGCATAAATACGATGTCGGGTAAAGATGCTGTAGAAATTGCGGGCTCCGATCTGTTTCGTCCATTGAAAGCACTCATAAGTTCTGATTTTGGGATTGAACATTCAATTCTGCCTCACTTATGTTCATGGGAAACAAACTGCGAATGGTTTCAACACGCTCCTTTAGGATGCTCTTTTCTGAGGCGTTGGACTCTGGGGCATAATAGCGATCTTCCATCTGATCGAAATCTTGCCCATACAGCCGTTGTGCTTCACGATTACGCAATGTATTATAGGCAGCTGCCAATTGGTCCTGTATCTTTACATACATACCATAAGAAGCATTTCTATCACTATTTAAAACTATTATTGCCTCCTTTGGGTTATCTGACAATTCCGGATTACGCGATCCTTTGCAATAATCGCAATAGGTTCCATCGGTCCCAACCTCACCACCATTGTCCAAAAAAGCGATGACTTGGTCCTTGAGTTGATTGGTGGACATTATTTTTTCTTCCACCAATAATTGATCGTACTTGTTCAAACTTATTCGGAATACATTGCGCTCGTTAACCACGATCGAGGTTTGGTTATCTTCTTGCGGCAATTTTCGATCTAGACCCTTATCGGTCTCGATGGTCGTGGTGACCAAAAAAAAGATCAATAACAAAAATGCAATGTCGGCCATGGACCCTGCATGAACTTCTGGATTTTCTCTGGTTCTTCTCATAATGAAAAATGATTGGATTGAAATATGGTTTTGGTGCTCCTTAACACCAACACAACAATTATTCCAAAAGAATTCCAAGAATGGAACCACAGAAACAAAAAACGCTCCAAATCAATGATTTGGAGCGTTTCCCACTAAATCTAAGTTATTGTCTACTGTAGATTGTTAAATGCATCGCCTTCATAGGTAGTGTAGTTTACCTTTAGGGCGTTTACCTTTCTCAATTCTTGTTTTATATCAGTGATAAGACCCATGTTGGCATTCTTATCCACCTTTAATGCAGTAGTCAATACGTTTTGAAGTTCTTGAGGTTTTTTAGCACGCTCGGCCAAAATATAAGATCCAACTTCATCTACGTTGGCAAATTTATCGTTTAATTGGATTTTAGGTTCCGTTCCAAAAACTTTTTGATATTCTTGGGTCGGTTTTCCTACATAAATGTAGATTACTCGGTCCTTCTTCTCCAACTTCTTGATTTCACTTGCATTTGGAAGCGTATTTTCAACCAACAACGAACTATCTTTCATTGTGGTCACGGTCATAAAAAAGAACAGCAACATAAATACAATATCCGGCAAAGATGCAGTAGATACCGCTGGTAAATCCCCGTCCTTCTTTTTTGTAAACTTAGCCATAAGAAATTATAGTTTTAATTGGATGTTGTTTCTGCTTCTGAAAGCTTTTGCGGGAACATATCTTGGATTCGCTTCACCTTATCCTTTAAATCGTCCCTAATAGCAGAAGGAGTTTCTGGATTCAAGTAATCAGCCTCCATTTTCGTAAAATCCTGACCATATAGTCTTTGGGCCTCACGGTTACGCAAGTCGTTGTACGCACCCACCAATTCATTTTGAACAGTGATGTAAGTACTATACTTGGTTTCCCTGTCATTTTTCAACGAAATAATGGCCTTTTCAGGATTGTCCGAAGAGGATGGGTCCTTTTTTCCTTTACAATATGTACATGATCCATCCGCATTGTTTTCAAGAAAAGCTGTTGCAGCTTTTCTCAAATCCTTCAAGTTCATCAAATTATCTTCCACCAACAATTGACCATTTTTATTGATGTTCACAGTAAAAATATTCTTCTGCTTAATTATCACTTCTGTGTCGTCTGGCGGTTCTATCGGCGGTAACATACGATCCAGACCTGCGTCGGTTTCAATGGTGGTGGTCACCAAGAAAAAGATCAACAGTAGGAAAGCAATGTCCGCCATGGAACCGGCATTTACTTCCGGTGCTCCTTTTCTTCTAGGCATAATTCAACTTTTTTACTTTACAAACATTTTCTTCAAACCTGGAAAAACCATTAGAACAACCGCTACAACGGTTAGGATAAAGAATACGTTCAATCCCATTCCAATGTTTTTTACAGTACTTTCCGTAGTTTCAATACCTCTGGATGCCATCTCTGTTACCACTTGAGTGTTATCAGAGGACAGTCCGTATGATATGGCCACAACGATAGCCAATCCACCAATACCGAACAGGGCTTTCTTCAAACTTCCCTTGGTGGAAAGCAATTTTGTGAATCCAAAGAACACGGCCGAAACCACAGCAATCGCCAACAAAATGTACATAATAATGAACATAAAGTTCATTGATCCACTGTTGATGGCATTTGGATCATCGGCAGACGGAAGGGAGAACCATAGTACGGCTGCAAGCAATCCGATGACGATGAGTATAATTTTTACTAGTTTATTCATGATTCCCGATAGTTTTTAATTCGTAATTATTTCTTGTGAGCGGCCAACATATCAATCAAGGATATGGAGCTGTCTTCCATGTCGTTTACGATACTATCGATTTTAGCAATGATGTAGTTGTAGAAAATCTGAAGGATAATCGCAGTGATCAAACCGAATACGGTTGTCAACAACGCCACCTGGATGTCTCCCGCAATCAAGGAAGCACTCAAGTTACCTACAGCAGCAATTTTCTGGAAGGCCTGAATCATACCGATTACCGTACCCATGAACCCAAGCATCGGGGCAATGGCGATAAATAGGGACAACCAAGACACGTTTTTCTCCAACTGGCCCATTTGAACACCTCCGTAGGCCACAACTGCTTTTTCAGCGGACTCCAAACCTTCATCAGCTCTATCCAAACCTTGGTAGAAGATGGAAGCAACAGGTCCTTTTGTGTTTCTACAAACTTCTTTGGCAGCTTCGATACCACCTGAAGCCAAAGCGTCCTCCACTTGTTGCTTCAATTTGGTAGTGTTGGTGGTTGCCAAATTCAAATAAATGATTCTTTCAATAGCCACAGCCAATCCCAAGATCAAACAAAGCAGTACAACTCCCATGAAGGCAGGCCCCCCTTGGATGAACTGTTCTTTCAATACCTGGGTGAAACCTTTGCTGGCCTCAGCCTCTTCTTGTAACATTGCTGCAGATGCAGATGTAGTTCCCAAAACAAACATTCCGGCAGCAGCCAGAGTAAAGGATATTTTTTTCATTTTACTTAAAACTTAAATTTAGTTAGTTAATAATGTTAAAGATATAAAAATTTTGCAATTGAAAAACTAAAATACCTAGCAGAGAGGAAGGGATTCGAACCCTCGATACACTTTTGGTGTATACACACTTTCCAGGCGTGCGCCTTCGACCACTCGGCCACCTCTCTATTCCTTCATTTAGGGCGACCAATAAACGAAAAAATAATCAGTTTTAGAAATTTGAGGCGTTAATTTTACACCATTTCCCCACGAAGTGAGGTTTCGAAAATTGTCTTGAACAGTTTGTCCGGCACCCCTGTCCCCAAAAGGTACATGGCCTTGGCAACAGCGGCCTCCGTTGTAATATCCTTGCCGTTAACCAGTTGCATTTCCTTAAGCTTTTCACTGGTCTCGTAATGCCCCATAAAAACACTGCCCCCCGAGCATTGGGTTACATTGATGATGTGCAATCCTTTTTTTACCGCCAGCTTCAATTCGTTCAAAAACCATTCGTCCATCGGGGCATTTCCTGCCCCATAGGTTTCCAGGATCAAAGCCTTCAAACCGGGAATATTCAAGACGGCATGCACCACTTCCTTATTGATGCCCGGAAACAATTTAAGTATGGCCACCCGATCGTCCATGCTTTTATGCACGATGAGGGATTTGTTTTTCATTGGCTTTTTTACCAAATAATTAGAGTGCACTTTTAAATGCACTCCCGATTCCACCAAAGGGGGATGGTTCAAAGAAGCAAAGGCCTCAAAATGTTCCGCATTGATCTTAGTGGTGCGATTGCCCCGGTATAGCTTGTACTCAAAATACAGGCCCACTTCCTGTACTACCGGCTTCCCCTTTTCCTGTAATGCAGCTATCTCAATGGAGGTGATCAGGTTCTCCTTGGCATCGGTACGTAGATCGCCAATGGGCAATTGGGATCCGGTAAAGATCACCGGCTTGGCCAAATGCTCCAACATAAAACTGAGGGCGGAAGCCGAATAGCTCATGGTGTCGCTACCATGCAGCACCACAAAACCATCATTGTCTTCGTAATTGTCCTCGATGATGGATGCGATCAAAGCCCAGTATTTGGGATTCATGTTGGAAGAATCGATGGGCTCCTTGAAAGAGACTCCCTTAAGACTGCAATCCAATTGGTCCAGTTCGGGAATGTTCTTGATGAGCTCCTCAAAATTGAAAGCACGCAAGGCTCCGGTTTTGTAATCCTTGACCATACCAATGGTGCCGCCGGTATAAATCAATAATATGTTGGTCTTCTTTTTCATGGGCTATACTCCAAATACTTCTACGGAATTTTGGGTGGTAATTTCCGCAATTTCCTCGACAGGCCTATCATATATAAAGGATAACTTTTCCAGCACCTGAATCACATAGGCACTTTCGTTTCGTTTACCACGATACGGAACCGGTGCCAAATAGGGCGAATCGGTTTCCAACACAATGTGCTTTAAATCAATTTGATTTAAAAACTGGTCGATCTTCCCGTTCTTGAATGTGGCCACTCCCCCGATGCCCAACTTCATATTATAGGATAGGGCTTTGTGCGCTTGCTCCAGGGTTCCGGTAAAACAATGGAAAATTCCAAAAAGGTCGTCCCCTTTTTCTTGTTCAAGGATTTCAAAAATCTCGTGGAACGATTCCCGACAATGAATCACGATGGGCAATTGATGCTTTTTGGCCAATCGGATCTGATACACGAAAGCTTCTTGCTGTTGCTTCAAAAAGGTCTTGTCCCAATACAGGTCGATACCGATTTCACCCAAAGCATAAAACTTCCGTTTGGTCAGCCACTTCTCTACCAGTGCAAGCTCTTCCTTATAATTCTCCTTGACATGGGTGGGATGCAGACCCATCATCAAAAACACATTCTTTGGATAATTGGACTCCAAATCCAGCATGGCCTGGGTATAGGTGGAATCGATGGCAGGGATAAAAAAGCGTTGCACTCCGGCATCCAGTGCCCGTTTCATCATGGCATCGCGGTCCTCGTCAAAAGCTTCACTGTATAAATGGGTGTGGGTGTCGGTTATGGTCATTTTCTTAACTCTATTACAATTACTCAAGGTAGTGATTTACAAATACTACAATCCCAGCTACCAAAAATAACAAACCCATTATCTTAAGAATTACTGGTAAGTTAATTTGCCACCAAGCTCCAATAATTACAATGAAATAATCATCTTTTTCTTCTAGATAGACGATATCAATCTGTTTATTAATTTGTGTTGGATTAAGACTATCTCCCAATTGTTTTCTTATTTCCAAACCTTTCAAATCTTTAAAAATTATTATTGGAAAATAATACAGAAACGACTCCCCTTCGGCATCCTTAATTAGTCTCTTAGTAAAACCCACGATATTTGCTTTTGTTCGAACACCTTTGGACAAAGCAATTTTGTTCTTAATTCCAATTTGGAATCCCACATAACAAAATCCAATTCCTACGATAACAAAAACAATTATAGTAATAATGGTTCCCACCGTTTTATTCAATTTTACTTCAGCAAAAATAGATTTATCTTAGTTGTCCCAAAACTTTGTCCCGCATTATATGTAAAGATGCTTCGATTGCTCTCAGCATGACATCACTCAATAAACAATATGACATCATTAAAAAAGTTCCTGAAATCCAAAGACTATATTAAAATCCCCTTGGTGTTCACCGAAACGAACCACTTTGAAATCGTGGCTAAGATCAATGGTATTTCCGGCAAGTTCATTTTGGATACAGGGGCCTCCAATACCTGTGTGGGCATGGACAAGATCGAGTTTTTTGCCATGGCCTCCGAGGCCACCGATGTGAAGGCCGCCGGTGCAGGTGCCGTTGAAATGGAAACCTTGATCTCCACAAAAAACACCATCGAGATCGGGAAATGGAAAAAAAAGAAACAGAAAATTGTATTGTTCGACCTGGTCCATGTGAACCAAGCCCTAGTTTCACACAATGCCTTACCCGTTGATGGCATTATTGGTGCCGATGTACTCAAAAAGGCACGTGCCATTATCGACTACAATAAAAAATGCCTCTACTTAAAAAAGTAAAGGCATTTGTTCTTTACCCCTCCCAAATCCACTTCGACTTCGCTCAGAGGACTCGTTTGGAATGACTTTATTTTATAACTCCAACGCTTTTTTCACGTTGTTGTCCATCAACAATTCTTCTGGACTTTCCAAGGCTTCTTTTACGGCCACCAAGAATCCGACAGATTCTTTTCCGTCAATGATCCTGTGGTCGTAGGACAAAGCCACATACATAACAGGGGCAATTGCAATGGCACCATCTCGAACAATGGCACGCTCTACAATATTGTGCATACCCAAAATACCACTTTGTGGTGGGTTGATGATCGGTGTACTCAACATGGAACCGAACACTCCCCCATTGGTAATGGTAAAGGTACCCCCGGTCATTTCATCCACGGTAATATCACCTTCCCTGGCACGAAGGGCCAAGCGTTTCACTTCGGCCTCGATACCCCTAAAGGTCAAATTTTCCGCATTTCGAATCACGGGCACCATCAATCCTTTGGGTCCGGATACCGCGATGCTGATATCACAGAAATCATAGGTGATCATTTCCTTGCCATCTATCATGGAGTTCACAGCGGGGTACATTTGTAAGGCACGGATCACCGCTTTGGTGAAGAAGGACATAAAGCCTAGGCTTACCCCATGCTTATCCTTGAACTCATCCTTATATTTTGAACGCAGCTCAAATATCGCCGACATGTCCACTTCGTTAAAGGTGGTCAACATGGCGGTTTCATTTTTGGCAGCTACCAAACGTTCTGCCACTTTTCTGCGGAGCATGGATAATTTGGAACGGGTTTCACCACGGCTGCCACCGGTGGGCGTGCCCATGGATGGAACTGCTTGGATGGCATCTTCCTTGGTGATACGACCATCCCTGCCCGAACCAGAAACCGAAGAGGGCTCAATACCCTTTTCGTCCAATATTTTTTTGGCCGCTGGCGATGGCGTGCCGGAGGCATAGGTTTCCTTTTTAGGTTCTTCCTTTTTCACCTCAGCTTTAGGTTCCTCTTTTTTGGGCTCCTCCTCCTTCTTCTCGGCTTTTTTGGCTCCTTCAGGCTTTTTGGCACTGGTATCGATAAGGCAAACCACCTCACCTACCGCAACGGCATCCCCAACTTCTGCCTTTAGGGTAATAATTCCGCTTTCCTCAGCAGGAAGCTCCAATGTTGCCTTGTCCGAGTCCACCTCGGCTATGGCCTGATCCTTCTCCACATAGTCACCATCGGCTACCAACCATTCGGCAATTTCAACCTCTGTTATGGATTCCCCGGGAGAGGGGACTTTCATTTCTAAAACCATGCTGTTATCGTTTATACTTGTATTATCGAATTTTCATATTATCTTTACTCTTGTCGAAAACGTACTCCAAAACTTGGGCGTGACGTCTTTTCGAACGCACTGCACTACCAGCGGCCGGTGCCCCATAAAATCTTCGGGAAGCCACCCTGAATTGTCTGGCCTCATCCAAATGCATTAAGATAAAGCTCCATGCACCCATGTTGCGGGGTTCTTCCTGCGCCCAAACCAAATCGTCGGCATTCTTGTATTTCTTGATGATGGCACGCATTTCCTCAGCAGGCAAAGGGAACAACTGCTCCACTCGCACCAAAGCGACATCGTCTCTGGCCAATTCTTCTCTTTTGTCCCAAAGGTCATAATAAAACTTACCAGTACAGAAAACCAAGGTCTTTACTTTGGCCACTTTGGCTTCGGCATCGTCAATCACCATTTGGAAACTGCCATTGGCCATTTCTTCCTTGGTGGAGACCACTTTAGGGTGACGCAACAAACTTTTTGGCGTAAACACCACCAATGGTTTGCGGTATTTGGCCTTCATCTGTCTGCGCAACAAATGGAACAGGTTGGCTGGCGTGGTCACATCGGCCACATACATATTGTCCTTGGCACACAATTGAAGGTATCGTTCCATACGCGCAGAGGAATGCTCGGCACCTTGGCCTTCATAACCGTGTGGCAACAATAGCACCAATCCGTTCTGCAGTTTCCATTTATCCTCCGCCGCCGACAAATATTGGTCGATGATGATCTGGGCCCCATTACTGAAATCCCCGAACTGTGCTTCCCAAATAGTCAACGTTTTTGGGCTTGCCATGGCGTAACCATAATCGAAGCCCATAACGGCATATTCGGACAACAATGAGTTATAGATGTGGAACTGACCGTTTTGGTGTTCACCCAAGTCGTTCAACAATACCACTTCCTCTTCGTGCATTTCTGTTTTGATCACGGCATGACGGTGCGAGAAGGTTCCCCGCTCCACATCCTGACCGGTCATTCTCACGTTATAGCCTTCTTCCAACAAGGATCCATAGGCCAAAAGTTCACCCATGGCCCAGTCGAGTTTGTTATCCTTGAAGTACATGTCGTGACGGGCCTCTACCAAACGCTCCAGTTTACGCAAGAACTTTTTGTCCTTGGGAAGTTCAGTGATCTTTTCGGCTATGGCATCCAACTTTTTGAGGTCGTAAGTGGTGTCCATCGGTTTCAGCATCGCCTCTTCGGTTACCTGCTCAAAGCCTTCCCATTCATCCTGCATAAAAGGAGTGATACGGGTCTTTTCTATTTTACGGGAATCCAAAAGATTTTCTTCCAGATCGTTCTTGTATTTTTCCTCTAGATCCTTGACATAATTCTCATCGATGATGCCCTCAGCTATCAATTTAGCTGCGTAGATATCCCTTGGATTGTCGTGCTTGGATATGGCCTTGTACAATAAGGGTTGGGTGAACTTGGGCTCATCCCCTTCATTGTGGCCGTATTTACGGTAACCCAACATATCCAAGAACACATCCCTTTTATAGCGCATACGATACTCCAAAGCAAAGGTTGCTGCATGCACCACGGCCTCGGCATCGTCCGCATTCACATGCAACACCGGGGAAAGGGTCACCTTGCCCACATCGGTACAATATGTTGACGAACGTGCATCCAAATAGTTGGTGGTAAATCCGATCTGGTTGTTTACCACAATATGAATGGTACCTCCTGTGTGGTAGCCGTCCAATCCGGCCATCTGTATGGTTTCGTACACCACACCCTGACCAGCAAAAGCAGCATCTCCATGTACCAAAATGGGCAGTACTTCTGAGATATTCCCGCTATGATCTTGATCTTGCTTGGCCCGCGCAATACCTTCCACAATGGAGTTTACGGTTTCCAAGTGCGATGGGTTCGGGGCAATGTTCATATTGACCATTTTGCCCGTATCGGTCTCCCGCATGGAAGTCCAACCCAAGTGGTATTTTACGTCCCCATCAAAGATGGTTTCTTCATAATCCTTACCATCAAACTCGCTAAAGATGTCCTTTGGGGATTTCCCGAATATGTTGGTCAACACATTCAAACGGCCACGGTGGGCCATCCCCATCACAAACTGCTTCACCCCTTTGTCGGCCGCTTTTTCGATGATCACATCCAATGCGGGAATAAGGGATTCATTTCCTTCCAACGAAAACCGTTTTTGCCCCACATATTTGGTGTGCAAGAAACTTTCGAAGGAAACGGCTTCGTTGAGTCTTCTTAGGATATTCTTCTTTTCATCCGCAGAGAACTTTGGATGGTTATCGTTTACGTTGAGCCAATCCTGGATCCATTGGATACGTTCCGGGGTTCGGATGTACATGTACTCCACCCCTATGGCGTCGCAATAGATGCTCTCCAAATGGGTTATGATCTCTTTTAACGTGGCCGGACCAATGCCTAAAATTTTACCTGCATCGAACGTGGTATCCAAGTCCTCATTGGAAAGACCAAAATTGGCCAGTTCCAAAGTGGGCTCATACTTTCTACGCTCGCGTACTGGGTTGGTCTTGGTAAACAAGTGGCCACGGGTTCTATAGCCATCGATCAATCGAATGACCTGGAATTCCTTTTGAAGGGTCTCGGGCATTTCCACCTGCTTGCCATTGGGCAGCACGGCCATACCCATCTTTTCTTCGGCCAATCCCAATTCGTCCAAGGAACTTTCCATACCGAAATCGAATCCTTGAAAAAAAGCCCTCCAACTGGGCTCTACACTATCGGGGTTTGTAAGATATTTATCGTATAGCTCCGCAAAGAACGAGGTATGCGCAGCATTTAAAAATGAATATTTGTCCATTCCTTATGTTTCTCCAAATCTTTATGGAAAATTTCTTCAAAAATACGGGTTTTACCGTTTATACAAATGCGATTTAACCAAATATTGCCCAAAAATCACAAACATTTTACAGAACTGTTGGGAAAGCGACAATAATGAAATAATTGTTGGAAATGAATGGGGCAAACTAAAAAAAATATAACTTGGGGGCACTTCAAAACCAACCTAACATGTCCACGCTTAAAAACCGTTACCTATCCTTGGATGTTTTCAGGGGCCTTGATGTGGCCTTGATGATCATTGTGAATTCGCCCGGAAGAGGCTCCACCACTTTTTCGCCCTTGCTGCACGCCGAATGGAACGGTTTCACCCTGACCGACCTTGTTTTCCCCACTTTTCTTTTTGTGGTGGGCAATTCCATGAGCTTTAGCATGAAGAAATATGAAAGCATGGGCAATGCCGCGGTTTTCAAAAAAGTGTTCAAGCGTACGGCCATTATTTTTCTTTTGGGCTTTTTGATGTATTGGTTTCCTTTTTTTGATGATGGGCAACTAAAACCTTTTTCAGACACCCGAATTTTTGGGGTATTGCAACGTATTGCGCTGTGTTACATGTTCGCCTCCATCATTCTTCACTTTGTGAAGACGAGGACCGCGATTTGGTTGAGCATTGCTTTTTTGGCAGCTTACCATTTGATCTTGATCGGGTTTGGGGACCTTACCCTTACCGGCAATGCCGTTCTTAAATTGGATGAATGGCTTATCGGTCCCAATCATATGTACCACGGTGAAGGCATCGCTTTTGATCCCGAAGGTCTTTTGAGTACGTTGCCGGCGATTGTGAATGTAATCATTGGTTATTTGGCCGGAAAATTCATCCAACAAAATGGACAAAACTATGAGACCATCTCGAAATTGATGATGGTCGGTTTTGCATTGGTTTTTGCCGGATTGGCCTGGGACCTCTTGCTCCCCATCAACAAAAAACTATGGACCAGCTCCTTTGTATTGCTCACTTGCGGTATTGACCTTGTTGCGATTGCCACGCTGATCTATTTTCTGGATATGCGGAAAACCAAAGGCTGGAGCTACTTTTTTGAGGTGTTTGGCAAAAATACCCTGTTCATCTATTTGCTTTCCGAACTGTTTGTAATTAGCCTTTTTTCGATTGATGTGGGCGATTCGTCGCTGTATCGTTGGATTGCCGATAACGTTTTCATCTCTTGGTCCGGTGGCTATATGGGATCATTGCTCTTCGCGCTCTGGATTATGCTTGCCTGCTGGGTAGTGGGGTACGTTATGGACAAAAAAGGCATTTATGTAAAGGTGTGAACCAAAGGTTCAGGAACTGTACTTGGCCTTGTACCAGACTTTTTGCCATTCCCTTTTCAACAACAAAAAGGTTACCTCTGCCGTAACGTCGACAGCGTCCATGGCCTGAATATTTTTTACCTCACTTTCAGAAATATCGATCACGTACAACAGGTTCAAGTATTGGTCAAACCGCTCCACCAATAGTACGTACAATTTTTCGTGAACAACACTCTTGAGCGCTGCGGGGGTAATTTCTGAAGGAATCTCAATGGCAATGTTGGCCAGATCAAAATCCTTTTTGATCTGTTGTATCAATTTTTGGTAGAGCTGTTCACGTTGAACTGCTTCCAACAACTCCAAACTATTGCTATAATTGGTCAACATACCTTATGTACGACCAAAAGTGCCTTTAGGATTTGGCACTTCTGTTTTTTTCCACCTGTAGTTCCCAATCCCAAGCCGATTTCATAGCCTCATCCAAAGTGGATTGGACCTTCCACCCCAAAACAGAATTGGCCTTGGTGGTATCTGCGTATGCTTGAATAATATCTCCTGGACGCCTGTCTACAATTTTATAATTGAGCTTCTTACCCGAAACGCGCTCAAAGCTTTGGATCACTTCCAAAACGGAACTCCCTTTTCCTGTTCCCAAGTTGAACACTTCATAATTGGATTCGTTTTCACCATTAAGGAGACGCTGCAAGGCCTTTACATGTGCCTTGGCCAAATCCACCACATGGATATAATCACGGATACAGGTACCATCTGGGGTGGGGTAATCATCACCAAATACTGAAAGTTGTGCCCGAAGCCCAACCGCCGTTTGGGTGATAAACGGTACTAAATTTTGCGGGACGCCCAATGGCAACTCACCAATTTTTGCCGTAGGATGGGCTCCGATCGGATTGAAATAGCGTAAAGCAATGGCCTTGATATTTGGGGTAACCAGACAGGTATCCCGGATAATTTCCTCTCCCACTTGTTTGGTGTTGCCGTAGGGAGATTCTGCAGGTTTCACCGGTGCGCTTTCCGTAATCGGCATTTCATCGGCTTGGCCATACACGGTACAAGACGAACTAAAAATAAAACTGGCACCCTCCTTTTTTTGCAATTCTTGCAGTACGTACACCAACACCCCTAAATTGTTCTCGTAATACAGCAATGGTTTTTCCACGCTTTCCCCAACTGCTTTGGATGCTGCAAAATGGATAACCCCGGCAATATCGGTATGCTTTTTGAACAATTCTTGGACTTTGGCTTTATCCCTCAGGTCCATTTGCTCAAACAAGGGTTTCTTTCCCGTTATGGCCTCGATACCATCCAAAACTTCGATGGACGCATTGGAAAGGTTGTCGACAGCAACCACTTCAAAACCTTCATTCTGAAGCTCCACCACGGTATGGGAACCGATGTAGCCAAGACCTCCGGTAACTACTATTTTCATAATTAACTATTGACAAAGTCAATCACCAACTGGGTGATGTAATGGATCTGTTCATCGTCCAACTCCGTATGCATCGGTAAGGAAATCACTTCCTTGACCAGTTGATTGGTTACCGGAAAATCTTCTTCCTTGTACCTACTGTCCGCATAGGCTTTTTGTTGATGCAATGGAACTGGATAGTACACTCCACAAGGAACGCCATTTTCGTTCAAATGTTTTACCAGGGCATCTCTTTTTCCGTTTAAGATCTTAAGGGTGTATTGGTGGAACACGTGGCAATCGCATGTACTTTTTATCATACCACAAGCGCAAGAAATCTTTGGTGTTACAATATGCTCCTGTCCTTCAAAGGCCTTGGAATATTTTAATGCAGCCTGCCAACGGCTCTCGTTATAACTATCCAATTTGGGCAGTTTGGCTCGTAACACAGCGGCTTGAATGGAATCCAATCGGGAATTGACACCCACCACATCATGGTAGTACCGTTCGTACATCCCATGGTTTACGATTCCGCGTAGGGTATGTGCCAAATCATCGTCATTGGTAAAAATGGCTCCGCCATCGCCATAGCATCCCAAGTTTTTTGATGGAAAAAATGACGTGGAAGCCAAGTGACCGATGGTCCCAGATTTCATTTTTTTACCATCGGGAGCGGTATAAGTGGCACCAATGGCCTGTGCATTATCCTCAATCACAAATAAATTGTGCTTTTCGGCCAATTTCATAATCGCGTCCATATTGGCACATTGTCCAAACAAGTGGACGGGCACAATGGCCTTGGTTTTTGGCGTAATGGCCTTTTCAATGGCATTGATATCAATGTTGAAGGTATCGGGTTCCACATCCACCAAGACCGGGACCAGATTCAATAGGGCAATCACCTCCACGGTGGCTGCAAAGGTAAAGTCCGCAGTGATCACCTCATCCCCTGGTTGCAGACCCAAACCCATCATACAAATTTGAAGGGCATCGGTACCATTGGCACAGGGAATCACATGTTTTACACCCAAATAGGCTTCCAACTCTTTTTGAAAAGCATGTACATGTGGACCGTTGATAAAAGCAGAGGTTTCCAAAATCTCCGCAATGGAATCATTTACCTCTTTTTTGATACCTTCATATTGACCATTGAGGTCAACCATCTGAATTTTTTTCATCGGAATATATTATGCGTCAAAATTAAGAAATTAAGATGCCATAATGCCCTCTTACCGAAAGAATGTATTTTAGCAAAAAATGATGCCCTTGCGATTTATTTACAACTTTTTGGTTTTGCTGGTCGGGAACATTCTGAAGGTGGTCGCACTTTTCCAACCGAAGATCCAATTGTTTGTTTCGGGTAGGAAGAACACATTTCCCGAACTTGAAGCCAAACTTTCACCTGATAAAAAAAACATTTGGATGCATGTGGCCTCCTTGGGCGAATTTGAACAGGGGCTGCCTATTTTGGAACGATTGCGAAAACAATTTCCCGATCATCGGCTCATCCTAACCTTTTTCTCGCCGTCGGGGTATGAAGTAAAGAAGAACACCAGCGCTGCCGATGTGGTGGTGTACCTGCCGATGGATGCGATTTCCTATGCAAAAAGGTTTCTGAATTTGGTACAACCCGAGTTTGCCCTATTTGTGAAATACGAAATTTGGCCCAATTACCTTAAGGAATTAAAACAACGCAACATTCCTACGTTCTTGGTATCGGCCCTCTTTTCAAAAAGACAGATTTACTTTAAGCCTTACGGTGGTTTCATGCGCAGAAGCCTTACCACCTTTTCCCATTTCTTTGTTCAGGACAACAGTTCCAAAGCACTTCTTCAATCCATCGGTTTTGAAAACTGTACGGTTAGCGGGGACACACGATTGGATCGTGTTTCGGAAATACTGAAACGTGACAATCAATTGGATTTTATGACGGAGTTCAAAAACAATCATCCTTGTCTTGTGGCCGGCAGTACATGGCCCGAAGATGAGGAGTTGCTGATTCCCTACATCAACCGATCCGATTCCAACTTTAAATTCGTGATTGCCCCACATGAAATCAAGGAAGCCCATATTTCCAAAATCTTGGCCGCTATGCAGAAAAAGACCATTTGTTATTCCGAAATGGACAACAAAAACCTGAAGGACTACGATGTGTTGGTGGTGGACACCATTGGGTTACTGACCAAAATCTATAGTTATGCCGATATGGCCTATGTGGGTGGTGGCTTTGCAACCGGTTTGCACAATACCATGGAACCTGCAGTTTTTGGGGTTCCCATCATTATTGGACCAAAATACCATGGATTTAAGGAAGCCGAGGACTTGGTGGCCAACGGTGGTATTTTATCCGTCTCCAACCAAACCGAATTTTATAAGGTAATGGACACTTTCATAACTGATGCACAACAAAGAGAACAGGTGGGCGCCATAAATGCCAACTATATCAACACCAATGTTGGTGCGGCCGACCGCATTATCGAATCCATTTCCAAGTATTTGTAAAATTTGGTTAGCTTTAGCAAAAATCAACCAACATGGATAAACGCATTTTCAGGATTTCGTTGACGGCGGCCTTGGCCGGTTTTTTGTTTGGGTTCGATACCGTGGTGATTTCCGGTGCCAACCAACCCATAAAGGAACTGTGGCACACCAATTGGTTTTTGGGTGATTCCATTTTTACCTTCCATGGCATTTTCATTATGTCCATGGCATTGTGGGGAACCGTTTTGGGCTCTTTGTTCGGAGGCATACCCACCGATCGGTTGGGACGAAAGAAAACCCTTTTCTGGATTGGCGTCCTCTATTTTATCTCTGCAGTGGGTTCCGCCATGGCACCTGAAGCCTACAGTTTTTCCTTTTTTAGATTCATTGGCGGTGTAGGTGTTGGTGCATCTTCCGTTGCCGCTCCAGTATACATCTCTGAAATTTCAACTGCTGCCACTCGCGGTAGGCTTACCGCCATGTACCAGTTCAATATAGTTTTTGGGATATTGATCGCATTTATTTCCAACTACTTCATCGGGGTCATTTTTGAGGAAAATGTGGCTTGGCGATGGATGTTGGGCATTGAAGGATTGCCCGCCCTTATCTATACACTGATGGTGATGAAAATTCCGAACAGTCCAAGGTGGTTGTTGCTCAAAAACAGGGCGGACAGCGTGATAATTGAATCCATAACCCGCTTGGGCATCGAAAGCGAACGGGCTTCCATACACCTTTCGGAAATAAAGGTTGCCGTGTTCGAAGCTGCTGAAAAACACAAGGAAAACCTGTTCTCGGGAAAATACAATAAACCCCTGATCTTGGCCTTTTTATTGGCGTTTTTCAACCAGCTTTCCGGTATCAACTTTGTGTTGTATTATGCTCCCGAAATTCTGGAGCGGGCTGGGCTTGCTTCGGGGGAATCCCTGTTCAGTTCCATTTCAATCGGTGTGATCAATTTGATATTCACCTTTGTGGGCATCGCCCTAATCGATAAATTGGGCCGAAAACAATTGATGTACATAGGATCCATTGGCTATATCATCAGTTTGGCCATGGTGGGTTGGTGTTTCTATACCTCTGCCAGTTCGGTACTCTTGTTGATTTTTATTTTGGTGTTCATCGCCTCCCATGCAGTGGGACAAGGAGCCGTAATCTGGGTGTTCATTTCCGAAATATTTCCGAACAAAGTCAGGTCGTATGGCCAGGCTTGGGGAACGGGAACCCATTGGGTTTTTGCCGCATTGATTACCTTGCTGACCCCTACATTTTTGGATTCCGAAATTGGTATTTTCAAGGACAACCCTTGGCCCATTTTTATCTTTTTTTCCGTTATGATGGTGCTACAATTGCTTTGGGTGATCTTTATGATGCCTGAAACAAAAGGTATCAGTTTGGAAGAGTTGGGCAAGTTGTTGAGCGGTGGAAAAAAGGATACCAAATAATAGGTTTACAGGACACACGAAAAATCCATCCTTTAATCGAATATTGACCTCGTAAGCCATAGATTTGAGCAAATAATTCCTTAAATTGATGGAAATTACACTACTATGGCAAATGAAGCTTCTTTGGGGGACAAGCTTATCGTCTCCTTTTTAAGGGTGATGGTCTTTGTGCTCATCGTTATCCTGATTGCGATACCCGTTTGTATTTTATTGGACTTTTTGGGCGTAATGGACGCATTGGGCCTTTCCTAGAAAATCACTTCTTGCTCACCCATTGACTTTGTGATCAATTTGATGTAGGAGTCTATGGCCTTGTTTACGTTGGCCGGTTCGGTAACATCCACCTCACCCCGCCATATCAATTCAATTTCCTTTCCAACACAAATACAGTACAAGGACGTTTCTGCATGGTAAATGTTGAAACTGTCATAGTACTCTGGATCGTAATAGATTTCTTGGTGCTCCAAATAATCGTTGCTAAAACGCATGAACATCTTATCGACACTGTTCAAGTGTTCCTTAAACGTCCTTCGGTTTTCGGTACCCACCACTTTGGTAAACAAGATGGCATCAAAACCTTTGTCCAATAATTGTTGTTCCACGTCTTCCAACTCCTGCTCAGATCGTTTGGAGGAGGTAAATTCCACATCAAAAAGATCAATACTGCGCATGGCATCCACTCCTTGGGCTTTCAATGCATCTGCAAACTTGGTCTCGAACTCCATTCGGGCCCTATCATCTTGGACCATGCCTACAACAAGAACCTGGTAGGCATCAAAGAGCACTATATCGGGGTTTTTCCATGTGCCCACCAACTTGGTGGAGGAACATCCCATCAAGAACAAAAAACTAATGGCGGCCAATTTGAGTTTCATCGATTTCAATTTAAGGATTCATGCGCAATATTCATCTTGATCCAATGATCAGTGAGAGCTAAAAGTAGCTTGTCTTTTCTCCAGTTGCTTTTTTAGGTCTTCTATGGTTTCGGCCATGGACTTTTCAAAATCATCGGTTTTGGACTTGGCAAAGATCCTTGGACCGGGCGCACTCAGCTCTATCTCGCAAATCTTGCCTTCACCGGTTTTATCGTTCTCCGTTTTAAATAGCACATTGGCCTTGATCAACCAGTTGTACTTGTTTTCCAAACCATCCAGTTTTTTCATCAACAATTGGGTCAATGATTCACTGGTCATCATTTTTTGATATTGAACTTGTACTTCCATGATAATTGTTTTGAATCTATTCAAATCTATTACTACTTAAATCAAATTTCAATGACAAATGTCAGCTCAAAATTCGATCCATTATCCTAACGAAAATGGTTGTCCGGTACTTTGCAAAACCGAAAACCAAAACTCCCCTTCAAGGTCTATCTTCTTCCGTTTTTTGGTAACCTCGGAGATGGGCACATACACATAATGGTTGTTTACCTTACAGGCCACAAATTTGGTCTTTCCGGCCATGGCCCCATGCACGGCATGGTACGCCAATCGACTACAATACACACTGTCGCTGGAATTGGCAGGGGCACACCGCACAATATAACTGGGGTCGATATACTTTATGGTAACTGGAACATTTTTTTCCTTAAAATACGCTCCAATCTGCTCCTTTAGAAAAATCCCAATGTCTTCATGTTTGATGTTTCCTGAAGCATCCTTTACCACTTGCCGATGCTCGAACAACTGTTGTCCTGCCCCTTCTGCCACCACAATAACGGCATGCTTTTTCGATTTTAGACGATCTTCCAGAATGGTCAGGAACCCATTTTCACCTTCCAAAGAAAAGTCCATTTCCGGAATCAGCACAAAATTGACCACAGGCATGGCCAAAGCTGCCGAGGCGGCAATGAACCCGCTATCGCGCCCCATCAGTTTAATGATGGAAATACCATTATAGGCACCAGTGGCTTCATTATGGGCATCCCTTAAAATGGGACTTGCCACATCAAATGCGGTTTCAAATCCGAAGGATTCGTCTATCAAATCAATATCGTTATCAATGGTTTTGGGAATTCCTACCACACTAATTTTGGCATTCCGCCGGGCAATTTCCTCACCAATGGCATTCACCCCTTTCAAAGTACCATCCCCACCAATGGCAAACAACATATCCACCTTGTTTTCCTGAAGTGTATCCACCATAATGGAAACATCCTGGGCTCCTCGGGAGGATCCCAAAAACGTACCTCCAAATTGGTGGACATCCTTGACCTTTTCCGGATTAAGATCGATAAGCTCATGACCTTTGGCTGGATTCAATCCTTCGTAACCATACGGCACGCCGATGATTCTTTTTACCCCATAAAAATAATGAAGCGCCATGACCACGCCCCGAATCACATTGTTGATTCCCGGGCAAAGACCACCACAGGTCACAATGGCCGCAGTAGTATTTTTGGCATCGAAGAAAATTTGCTTTCGGGGACCTGATTTTTCCAAACAAAGCGGATCTTGGCCCTTGTTCAAAAAATAGGAACATTGTTCCAAGGATAAATCGAACAGCAATTTATCCGATTCCTTCACAAAATTGAAGATATGATCCCCTTTGGTGGTGCTCAGTTTCAGTGGGGATTCATAGTTGCTCGCCCCTAAGGTTTCAATTAAAAATCGGTCTTTATCGCTCACTGTGATTGGGTTATGCGTTTATATATGTTCATTTAAACTATGGTGCGAATCGATCAATGGTCCACCTTTCATGATTTCTTCGGAAGCTTGACTGGCGAATTTGTCAAAGTTGATATGGAACGAGTGTGCCAATTGTATGGCCTTGCTCACATAGGCCCCTTTTTGAAGCCATGTGTTCATGGGATCCAAGAGTTCGGTGGGTACACCTGGACAATATTTGGGCATGAACAATCCAAAAATGGGGTGTGTCTCATAATCCACTTCATCCAATTTACCTTCCAAAATGGCCGAAATCATGGCGCGTGTGTACTTCAATTTGATTCGTGATCCCACGCCGTAGGGACCACCACTCCATCCCGTATTCACCAACCAAACGCTCACCCCTGCCTCGCGCATTTTTTTGCTCAGCATTTCGGCATAGACTGCTGGGTGCAACGGCATAAAAGGTTCTCCAAAACAAGCAGAGAATGATGGAACAGGTTCGGTTATGCCCGCTTCCGTACCAGCAACTTTGGCCGTGTATCCTGAAATGAAATGGTAGGCCGCCTGACCCGGGGTCAATTTGGAGACCGGGGGCAACACCCCAAAGGCATCACAGGTTAGGAAAAAAATATGTTTAGGATTGGAAGCGTAGGAAGGCACCTGAATATTATCAATATGATCAATGGGGTAGCTCACCCTAGTATTTTGGGTGATACTGCTGTCAAAATAATCCACCTCTTTGGTCCCTTTTTTGAACACCACATTTTCCAAAAGGGCTCCTGGGCGAATAGCCCTATAAATATCCGGTTCCTTTTCTTCGGTTAAATCGATGACTTTTGCATAGCAACCACCCTCAAAATTGAAAATGGTGTTTTCCTTGGTCCAACCATGCTCATCGTCCCCGATCAGTTTTCGGCTGGGATCGGCGGATAACGTGGTCTTTCCTGTTCCGGAAAGCCCGAAAAATATGGCCGTGTCCCCATCTTCCCCAACGTTGGCGGAGCAGTGCATGGGCAACACCTCTTTTTCCGTGGGCAGAATAAGGTTCAAGGCAGAGAAAATACCCTTTTTCATTTCGCCCGTATAGGCAGACCCGCCCACAAGTGCCACTTTTTTGGTAAAATTCAATATGGAGAAATTTCCGCTCAAAATACCAACTTCTGCAGGATTTGGTGCCTCGTACCCTGGCGCACAAAGTACCAACCATTCCTCTTCGAAACCATCCAATTCCTTTTCATCCAATCGGAGGAACATGTTCTTGATGAAATAATTGGACCACGGATATTCTGTAATAGTCCTAACATTCATCCGATATTTTGGATCGGCACAAACGTAGGCATCCCTCACATAGACTTCCTTGCCTGAAAGATATTCTACAACTTCATCGTACAGTTTATCAAAATTTTCAGGTGAGATGGGTTTGTTGATGCGTCCCCACCACACTTTATCGGAAGTGTATTCGTCCTTCACCAAAAAACGATCTTTTGGGGAACGCCCTGTAAATTTTCCAGTATTGATACAAAGGGTGCCGTTGGAGGTCTCCGTACCCATCCCCTTTTCCAAGGTGATTTTTTGCAAGGTCTCGGCATTGAGGTTCCAATGTGCTGTTACGTTTTGCAATCCATACTTGCCAAGGTCTTTGGTTGAGCTCATATTTTATAGTATTAATGGTTGTCAATATCTCCTTATTCCAGGCCAATTGTTCAAAGTAAACGGTAGAGGCAAATCGTCAAAAATCCAATTGCCTTCATCATAACTTGGCGAGAGGCCATTTGAAATCAATAAGCCTCCATAAAACATTAAATCATCTTGGAACTAGTCCAAAGCCAAAACCGGAATCTCGGAATGCAAGGTCAACATTTTGGTCAATCGACCTTCGGATGGTGTACTTTTTCGCACATGGTTTCGTGGCAAAATGACCAAAAGATCGATGTCCTTTTCCTCAATATAGCTTAAAATACCTGCTTCGACATCTGCATTTTTGTTGAAGGTATGATCGGCATAAAAATGCTCCAAGTAATATTCCAACAACTCTTCGGTATTCTCTACAATGGCATCCTCTTCATAAATGGACTCTTTGTATATAGTGAGCACATGAATACGGGAATCGAACGTTCTGGCCAAATCCAACAAACTGGCCAACACTTCCTTATCTTCAATTTTTTCACGACCCAACAACAAGGCTACATTTTTGGGTTCTTTTATGGGGCAGCCGTAGGGGATGGAAATCACTGAACAATTAGCATCCAACACCAATTTGGAGGTATTGGTAATCGCCTCATCGGTCACTTTGTCTCCCATGGTGCCCATCATGATCAAATCGGCGCCCGTTTGCTCTTGGATCTTTAAAATAGTATTGGTCACATCACCGATTTCCGTTTTGAATTCCGGTTTCCTTTGTAAGCGAACCCCAATGGAATCGACCACTTTTTCAAAATCAACTTTAAGTTTTGCCAAATCACCTTCACTGATCGGCATAACACTTACATAAAGTGCCAAAATATCCACAGATCGTTGTGGCCCCACAAAATTGGCCACATATTCCAAGGCATTCAGGGAAGCTTCGGAAAAATCGAAAGGAACCAATATTTTGTTTACACTGCTCATACCTAAAACATTTAAATTTTCATTCTGTTATTTCAAAAGTAGACCCGGCCCTTCATCTAAAACATGACAGAGGTCAGTTTTTAAACTTTTGCCTGATATTAGGAAAAAATCCGTCGCCATAAAAGTTTGGGAAGTTATTTTTTTGATAGCATATTGGCTATATTTAAAATCTGCAAATCATCACAACCTAAAATTATGGATTTAGTAATTGGCATTGACATTGGTGGTACCAAAACCAAAATTGGTTTGGTGGATGCACAGGGAATCTGTTTGGACCAAAGCCATTTCAACACAAAGGATTATCCGAATCTGGAGGAATATTTCGATAAAATCCAAAACTCGGTGGATACGCTGGTCGGCAATATAGGCACCTCCGTCAATCTTATTGGATGCGGCATTGGCGCTCCCAATGCTTCCAGTAAAAAGGGAACTATAGAAAATGCAAGCAACCTTGTTTGGAAAGGCAGTATTCCCTTGGTGGAAAAACTTAAAAAACGGTTGGACATGCCCATTCGGATCATGAACGATGCCAGCGCCGCGGCTTTAGGTGAAATGCTGTTTGGTACTGCCAAAAACATGACCGACTTTATCGTGATAACTCTTGGAACCGGATTTGGTGCCGGTATTGTGGCCAATGGCCAACTTATTGATGGATTCGACGGTTTTGCCGGAGAACTGGGCCATGTGGACATGACCATGGGCGATGGAAGATTGACCGGACTTGGTGTTAGAGGTGGTCTTGAAGCCTATGTTTCGGCGACTGGACTTAAGCGGACCATTATGTATATGCAGAGCAAATATTTGATGGATAGCCGATTTAGAAATATTGCCTATAACGACCTTCATGGCGAGGAAATTACCCAGGCGGCGGAAGAAGGGGATGAAATTGCCTTAATGGCTTTCGATTATACGGCACGGATCATGGCTCAGGCCCTGGCCAATTTTACTGCATTTACACAACCCGAAGCCTTTATCCTCATGGGTGGCCTCACCAACAGCGGCAAATGGATCATGGACCCCTTGGAAAAGTACTTCAATGCCTTCCTTTTGGAAGTGTACCGTGGTAAGGTAAAATTATTGCTTTCCGGGATGGAAGGCAAAACCGCCGCGATATGTGGTGCTGCCGCCCTAATTTGGGAAAACAACAAAAAAGAGTTGTCCAAAATGTAGAATCAGCAATTTAAAAGCCTGATTATTATCATGTTTTTTATTTTATGACCTATCTATCTTTACGTTAGTTAAATAGAAAAAGTCATGAAACCCAAAAAGAACCCAAATGCCGAAATAGGACGCAATAGCAGTCTTTATTTCATGATAGGCCTAACTTCGGTATTGTTAGTTACATGGCAATCTTTGGAAGTTAAGGTCTATGAAAGTGAATCCGAAATATCAGAAGTTGTACAATTGACCGACGATCTTAAGGAAGATGTTCCCATCACAGAAATGCTTCGTACTCCCCCACCTCCCCCACCTCCCTCTGCTCCCGATGTAATAGAGATAGTGGAAGACGTGGTCGATGTGGAAGAAACTGTAATAGAAAGTACTGAAAGTAGTCAAGAAACCTTTATCGAGGATGCCATCGTTAATATTAATGATGTTGAGGTAGAAGAAGTTGAAGATGACGTAGTTGTCCCCTTTGCCATTATTGAGTATGTACCTGTTTTTCCAGGTTGTGAAGATTTAAAGACCCAGCAGGAACGCAAGGAATGTTTCAATGAAAAAGTTCAGGAGCACATCAAAAAGAATTTCACCTATCCTCCTACAGCACTTGAAATGCACATTACCGGACGGGTCCACTTGCAATTCGTAATCGATTCCAAAGGAAGGGTCACCGATATCCAAAAACGGGGTCCGGACCGATTGTTGGAAGCAGAGGCTGTTCGAATTATAGCTTCCCTTCCACAGGTAAAACCAGGTGAGCAACGCGGGAAACCCGTAAGTGTAAAATACAGCATCCCCATCAACTTTATAATGAAAGAATAACTTTTGGGGAAATGGGAAAAAGGTCCAAGCCAAAACTTGGACCTTTTTTTATGGCTTGAACCAAGGGGTGTTCCGATACTCCTTGGATTTGGAAGCACGTTCCCTACTTTTGACCACCAAATGGGTAGTATCGAATTGTCTGGCTCGATACCCCAACAGGTGAAAAACGGATTTGGCGAAGAAGCGGGCCACTTTTTGATCGACCACCAAGGTATCCTTTTCCTTGAAGCGCCATGCTACCCCAGGGAGGCATACCAAAAGGTGATCCACCTTAAATTGCCTTAATTGTTTGGAAAGCCAAAGTAAAAATCGGGGCACCGGTTTTATAAAATAAAATCCTTCACTGCCTTGCTTTTGATACAAAGGCATAAATATCTGACGCTTTTTGGTCGTCTTTAGTTCCACACCATCAACCATGGCCAAACTTCTGCCCTTGGCCACCACCTGAAAATTGACAAACCCCGGAAACATATTAAAATGGCCATCGGGCCCAATATCATGTTGATGGTATATCTCATAAAACTTATGAGGTGCCGTAGCAGCACGGGAAATGGCCCATTTTAATGCGGCCATCCTTCGTTCGGACAGGGCAATGGATTGTGTCAATCCCAACGAATACTGCACAAAGTTTACACTATTTTCAATGGCCCTTTCATCGTCATGTTGCCCACTTTCAAACCCTAAGGAAACATAGCCCAATTCGTTGATATAGCTCAATAGGGCACCATGCAAGTATTCTTCAATTCCCAAAATGACCGGTAAGGGATACTGGGACGCAAATTTTCGGTTCAACAGACTATCGTTCATCACCATAAAAGGGGATGAGTCACTGGAAGTGGTATGAAGGTCCAAGAAGTAAAAAGGCGGTTTTCCATTTTTGATGATTTCCCGTAATAAGGCATACAGATTTTGGAGTTCCAATTCTTCATCATACCCATTCGATGATTCAAGCGAAATACCATCTATTCGATTGGGAAACCAAATGCGATTGAGATCTTCCTTTTGATACCTAGTGCCATTTTGCAATGCGCCCAAGTTCCCTGCCAACCCGTACACCTCTCCCCTAATCGGCAAATGCGATTCCCTAATTTCACCGAACACCTGTTTCAAGGCAAAAACGCCCGCCGGCTCATTGCCATGGATACCCCCAAAGAAAACCACAGTGGGGCCATCATCTGTACCTTTCAAATGGTCGATGACACGTTCAACTTCCAATGTCTCCTGTAATGCCAGGCTGTGAACTGTTGCCATTACTATAAATCCACTTTACTGATGATGCCCACAATATGTGTGTCCACACAAACTGGCAAACAACCTATTTGGTGATCTGCCATTATTTTTTTGGCCACTTCAATTTCTGTTTTGGGTTCCACAGTGATCACTTCATTGATCATAATATCGGATACCCGTACCTCATGCATGTTCATACGACCCAATTTTTCGATATGGCTCCAGGTAAGCAAACCAACCAGTTCACCCTTTCCGTTTTCCACAGGTAGATGGTGGATATTGTTCCATTGCATGATTGCGATGGCCAAATTGGCATAATCGTCTTCATACAACTTCATGAGTTTGGTAGACATGATCTGGCCCACCCAATGAAAGGCCTCCATGGTCTTGTCCATGCCTTCAATGTTTTTCCATTGGTGCACCGGAACATTGGTCAACTGGTTATGGTACATGGCCTTTGTGAGTTGAACAATGGCGCTATCCAACTTGATCTGTTTGCGAAGCGACCTGAAGTTATTGATCTGCCAATCGGCCCCGGTTCCTTTTCCTACCCTTTCATCGATAATGCCCAACAGCTCAACAATATCCGATTCATTCACTTGGAATTTTCGGAGTCCTTCGTATGCGATGGGAAGCAGTTCCTCCCTCACCAACTTTTTCACCGTCATGGCACGGCCCATCCACGAGAACATGGCTTGCCTACCGTTCTGGGCGGCCCGTAAAAAATTGACCTTGGCCTCTCTAAAATCCATAATACAAGGAAGATCATCATATTTTTTTGGTCGCCCCACCATAAGACCCACCCAAAACGCAAAATTGGCAATTTCATCAATTACTGTGGGGCCCGAGGGAATATAGCGGTTTTCGATTCGCAAATGGGGTTTTCCATTGCCTACCCCATAGCAAGGGCGGTTCCATCGGTACACGGTACCGTTGAACAAACTCAGTGCTTCCAATTTGGGTATTTTTCCCTCACGAAGCACATCCAGTGAACTTCGCTCAATAGGTTTGGTCAGTAAAATACGATGGGTGGAAATGTCCTGTTTAAAAATCTCGGCAGGTGAAGCTATTTGCCAGCGTTCACCAAACCCGACCCTTGCCACTTGCTCTTTAACGGCCTTGGTCCATTTGCGGGTATCCAAACTTTGTTGAAATAGGGCTATTCGGGTTTCCCGCCACAATTCTTTGCCCAAAAGTAAGGGCGAGTTACAGGCAGTTCCCAGTACTGGCCCCGAAATGGCCTGGGCCCAATTGTAACTTTTTATAAAATCGTCTTGGGGAATCTGTAAATGTAGTTGGAAGCTGGTATTACATGCTTCAAAGAGTACCGAATCATGATGGAGCGACAATTCATCCGCGCCTTTTATCCGAACCGAAAAATCGTCTCCTCGCCATGCTTTTAAAATATCGTTCAATTTGTAATAGCGCGGTATCGGGGTCATGAACTCCATTCGAAGCTCATCCCGGCTTATGGTGGGCAATATACCCGTAAGCAAAATGCATGTATTGTGTTCTTCGGCCTTGTTCCGCGCCTTTTTCAAAAGGGATTCCAACTGATCTTGCATGGAACGAAAGCACTCATTGCCCAATTGGACCGGGTCTAGATTGGCCTCCATGTTATAGCTGGCCAGTTCGGTAGTAAAATGAGGGTCGTCAATAGCTTTGATAATTTCGAGGGATTTGGCCGCAGGCCGATAATCGGAATTGATCAGGCACATTTCCTGTTCCGCTCCGATACGAACCACATCACTTTCGATCATTCTTTCCTTGATCATGGTCTCCAAGGACTTGATATCATCTATCAAATGTTGGACAAAGACCATGCGTTCCCGTTCGTCAAAATTACTTTTTGCAATATGTTCACCCATAGGAACAGAAATTAATCTCCATTACAGATAGTATAAATCTACAGTACATTATCCCCGAAAAATATGATACTTGTCAGGCCACAAAGCCTTGTCTTATATTGGCCACCTCCCATACTGACATTTGTCATATTTTGTAAATCCACATCCAAGTATTTTTGAGCTATAATGATAAGGTATGCAGCTATGTGTGATTTAGTTCAAAAGTATAATGTGCCCGGACCCCGTTATACGAGTTATCCGACCGTTCCCTATTGGGACGTGGACAGCTTTTCGGGCAAACAATGGAATACCACCGTCCTTCGGGCTTTTACGGAAAGTCAAGATGAAGGCATCAGTGTTTATATACATCTCCCTTTTTGCGAAAGTATGTGCACCTTCTGCGGTTGCCACAAACGCATTACCAAAAGGCACGATGTGGAACTGCCTTATATCCAAGCCATACTAAAGGAATGGGAATTGTACCATGCTTTGTTGGGCGCCAAACCTTTGATCAAGGAACTGCACCTTGGTGGCGGTACTCCCACTTTTTTTTCCCCTGAAAACCTTAGGACCTTGATCGAGGGCATCCTTCGGTTCGGAAAAAAGGCAACGGACATGGAATTCAGCTTCGAGGGGCATCCAAACAATACCACCAAAGGCCATTTACAGGCACTTTATGATGTTGGTTTCCGAAGAGTGTGTTATGGCGTACAGGACTATAATCTTTCCGTACAACGAGCCATAAATCGTGTACAACCGTTTGAAAACGTGAAAAATGTTACCGAGTGGGCCCGTGAAATCGGCTTTACATCCGTGGGGCATGATATTATCTATGGTTTACCATTTCAAGATACGGACCATGTTAAGGAAACCATTATAAAAACCAATGCCCTAAAACCGGACCGAATAGCATTTTACAGCTATGCCCACGTACCATGGCTCAAAGGCAATGGCCAGCGAGGTTTTAAAGATTCAGACCTTCCACCCACAGAAGTGAAGAAAGCCCAGTACGAATTGGGCAAACGGATGCTGGGTGAATTTGGTTACAAGGATGTGGGCATGGACCATTTTGCACTGCCCACCGATAGCTTGTACAAAGCTTTGGTGAATGGTACCCTCCATCGCAATTTTATGGGCTATACCCCGTTTAAGACTAAACTGATGATCGGTCTTGGCGCATCAAGCATTAGCGATAGTTGGTATGGATTTGCCCAAAATGTGAAAAACGTGGAAGAATATGAAAATTTGGTTTCGCAAGGGGTAATCCCTATTTTTAGGGGGCACATCCTGAATAAGGAAGATCAGATCATGCGCAAACATATCCTCAATATCATGTGTCAATTCAGAACGGATTGGAACGAGGAAGAGGAAGCAATAGTAGATTTTCGCAAGATAGTGGACAACTTATCCGAACTACAAACCGATGGTTTGGTTGTTATTGATGACCGATCCATCGAAGTGACCGAAAAGGGGCGACCCTTTGTTAGGAATATCAGTATGGCCTTTGATCTGAAGTTGCACAGAAAAAAACCAGATACCCGAATATTTTCCATGACCGTTTAACCTAAAAAACAACAAAATGAAAAGTATAATCGTACCCATTGATTTTTCAAATCAATCCGAATTGGCCTTAAAGGTGGCAGCATCCTTGGCCAAAGAACACGGGGCAGAGCTATTGGTGCTGCACATGTTGGAACTTTCGCCCGCCATTATGGGTGAATCCGGCTATATTTCACAGGAACAGGTGGTGCACCTCATCAAAATCGGCGAAAAACGTTTCGCGGAATTTTTGGACAAACCGTATTTGAAGGATGTTAAGGTTACCCCTGTGATCAAACACTACAAAGTGTTCAGTGAAGTGAACGAAGTGGCCGAAAAGCACAAAGCAGATCTTATTGTTATGGGGTCCCATGGTGCCGATGGCCTTCAAGAAATCTTTATCGGTTCCAATACCGAGCGCGTTGTCCGTACCGCCGATATCCCTGTATTGGTAATCAAAGGTGACATTAAGGAGTTTAAACCCAAAACCTTCGTGTTTGCCAGTGATTTTGAAGAAGAAAGTCTTCCTGCCCTTAAGAAAGCCAAAGGGATGGCAGATCTGCTCAAAACAAAATTGCATTTGGTCTACATCAATACACCCGGTGATGAATTCTTGAGCACTGAAGATGCCAATACCAAAATTTCCAAATTATTGGATGCGGCCAGCATGGATGTTGCCGTTGAGATCTATAACGACTACACCGTGGAAAAAGGCGTTTTAAATTACAGTGATCAGGTTTCTGCCGATCTTATTGGGATACCCACCCACGGCAGAAGAGGGTTATCGCACTTCTTTATGGGCAGTATTGGCGAAGATATCGCCAACCATTCCGAAGCACCGGTAATCACGTTTAAAATTTGATGGATTGCATTTTTTTGATTGGTTTCATGCGATTCAAGAAAAAGGGGGCAATTTTAAAATTGCCCCCTTTTTTTATGCTCTTGACCGTGATTTTTTTATCCGTGAAACCGTTCATAGGCCGCCTTTTCCAATGCCTCCCGATGGTCTGGATGTGCAATGGATATTAAGGCTTCCGCCCGTTGATGCAAATTCTTTCCAAAGAGATTCACCACCCCATATTCGGTGGCCACATAATGCATATGGGCCCTAGTGGTGGTTACGCCAGCACCTTGTTTTAAGAAGGGCACTATTTTGGAAACCCCTTTTTTGGTGGTGGACGACATGGCAATGATGGGTTTGCCGCCAGGTGAGAGTGAGGCACCGCGCATAAAATCCATTTGGCCACCCACTCCGGAGAACTGGAACCCACCGATGGTATCGGCACATACTTGTCCGGTAAGGTCAATTTCTATGGCACTATTGATTGCAGTTGCCTTGGGATTTCTTCGAATTCTGGCCGTATCGTTGGTATAGCCAGAGTCCCTAAAATCACAAATGGGGTTGTCATCGATAAAATCGTACAGTTTTCGGGAGCCCACCGCAAAGCAGCTCACGATTTTTCCTCGTTTCACTGCTTTTTCCTTTCCGTTGATCACGCCGCTTTCGATCAATGGCAAAACACCATCGGAAAACATTTCGGTGTGTATGCCCAGGTTTTTATGATTGCCCAAGTTGGACAATACCGCATTGGGAATGTTCCCGATTCCCATTTGCAAGGTTGCGCCATCTTCGATCAACGATGCCACGTGTCGTCCAATTTCATGTTCCACTTCGGTAATTTCCGTGGGATTATGCTCATGAATGGGCCTATTCACCTCTATGGCATACTCGATCTCATCAATATGGACGATGCCGGTACCATGGGTACGCGGTACTTGGGGATTTATTTGGGCAACAATCTTTTTGGCAGTCCTAACGGCGGGTAAGGCAACATCCACGGACACACCCAACGAACAATAACCATGCTTATCGGGCGGTGACACTTGTACAAAGGCAACATCCAACGGCAAGTACTCATCGGCGAACAACCACGGAATCTCACTTAAGAAAACGGGGATGTAATCGCCCATGTACGTGTTTACAAAAGACCTCACGTTGCCCCCGACAAAACAGGTGTTCAAGGTAAAGGCTTCGCAATATGGTTTTCGGGTATACTTGGCATCCCCTTCCGTGTGGATGGAAATGATTTCCACGTCTTTTATTTCCCCATGTCGTTCACATAGGGCATCTATCAATTCATTCGGGGTCATGGCCGCCCCTTGAAAGAATACACGGTCTCCGGATTTGACAATCCCTACCGCTTCTTCGGCTGTTGTTATTTTCACTTGGAACAGTATTTAGTTATGGTTGATGACATTCAATGGTCGCGGTAACCGTATTGCCCGCAGCCGGTTTGGGAGACACATACGGAATTCCCAACCCAAGACCACGTACAATAAACAAAATACCAATGATCACCACAAATACAGGAATCAATTTTTGAATTTTGGACCGCACCGGACCTTTGATCAAACCTTTGGAATAGACCACTGCGGACATTAAGGGGACGGTGCCCAAGCCAAAAAGCATCATGTACAGTCCGCCTTCCCAAGGGCTACCCATGGCCACTGCGCCCAAAAGGGCCATATAGACCAATCCGCAGGGCAAAAACCCATTTAAAAAGCCAATGGTCAAAAAGGCGTCCGGAGTTTTCTTTTTCAATTCACTGCCCAGTCGGGACTTGACCTTTCCCAGAATGGAATAGATCGGTTGAAAAACCTTGTGTCCATTCAAGTATTTGGTAGGAATGAGCACCAATATAATCATGAGCACCCCGATGCCTATGGAGAGCTTTTGTTGTATTCCAAAAAGCTCCAAACCCTTGCCCAATGTTCCGAATAGAACGCCGATCACCCCGTAGGCCAAGAGCCTTCCAACATGATAAATGGACAATTGTGTGGTTTTTTTGATGGTATTTTCTTGGTCCAACGGAAGCATAAAGGCAATGGGACCACACATGCCCAAGCAGTGCAGACTTCCCAATAAACCCAATACCAAAGCGGACGTTAACATGATCAGTAAGTAAGTTTTTCCTTGTGCATAAATGACTTACCTTCATACTCCCATTTAACGGTAATGTCCCAGCGACCGTCTACCAAGCGATTGTCAGGTATGAGCAAATGTGTTTTGGACAAACTTATAGGAAAGTTGGTATCCAAGTGCTTGTTAGACGGTCTATATAGGGACACTGTTCCCGAAATTTTAGTGGGATCAAATCGTTCTGGGAAATAGATCACCAAGCCTTCATCCGTTTTTTCCACGGTAAGGTTGGCATTCATTTCTGTGGCCGAATTGGATGCATCCAATTCTTGTTGATAGGTGAGTTCCTTCTTATAATATTCCTCGGTCACCAAATCGTGGTTGGCCCGGTCATCGGTGCTCATACGGAACACAAAGTATAGGATAAAGGAAATAAACCCTATGAATGCCAATACAATGCCTGTTCCCCAATTTATTTTCATGTCAATTTTTTTTAATTATAACTTCTCGGTGCCAAGAACTGGGTAATGGTGGTCTCGATCAATTGATCGCCACTGTACACCCCAATTTTCAGTCTGTCCTTATCCCCGGTCAATGCAGATGCATTGATTTCTATGAACAGGGTTCCTTCGGCCAAATTTTCTGCTGGTACCGTAAACGAATCCTGGGACACCATTTTTATTGCCCCTTTGTGGGACAACAACTTAAAGGTTACATCATTGATATCCTTGGTGGTCTTGTTCACCAATTTATACGTGTACACATTGCTGATGATGTTGTTATCCTTTCGTTCATACAATTGTCCCGGTAAGCGAAGTACGTTGGCCTCCACTTCGTTCCTCATGAACAACATACCGATCAAAATACCGGTCAAGACCACCAAAACTGCCGTATAGCCCTTCATCCGAGCTGTAAACTTAAACTTGTTATTGTTGGTGATCTCATCCTCACTGGCATATCTGATCAAACCACGGGGTTTGTTGATGCTGTCCATTATGTGATCGCATTCATCGATACAAGCGGTACAGTTCACACATTCCAGTTGGGTTCCGTTTCGGATATCGATACCTGTTGGGCACACATGCACACATTGGAAACAATCGATACAATCTCCATGTCCGAGGGCATCCCTATCTTCATTTTTTCGAAACTTCTTTCTTCCGTTTTCACCCTCTCCCCTTTTGTGGTCGTAGGCCACAACAATGGACTTGTCATCCAACAACACGCCTTGGAGCCTTCCATAGGGGCATGCAATGATACAAACCTGTTCCCTAAACCAGGCAAAGATGAAATAGAACACCCCTGTGAATATCAGCAACGGAATCATCGTGCCCATGTGGGCCATGGGTCCGTCGGTGATATAGGCCAGTAATTGATCACTCCCGATCAAGTAGGCCAAAAACACATTCGAAATAATAAAGGATATCAAGAAAAAGATGAACCATTTCAATACCCGCTTTCGAATCTTTTTGTTGGTCCAAGGAGCCTTTTTCAACCGCATCTGCGCCCCACGATCCCCATCAATCCAATATTCAATGCGACGGAAAACCATTTCCAAAAAAATGGTCTGGGGACACATCCATCCGCAAAAGATTCGGCCATAGGCCACGGTGAACAATGCAATGAAGATCACCCCTATGATCATGGATATCACGACCAAATGGAAATCCTGCGGCCAGAATGGAAATCCAAAAATATTGAATCGCCTATCCAACACATTGAACAGCAAGAATTGGTGGCCCTGTATTTTAATGAACGGTGCCGCAATCAAAAAAATCAGCAGAAAGTAACTTACATACTTTCGGTAATCGTAATACCTACCGCTGGGTTTTTTTGGAAAAATCCAATTACGCTTTCCTTCTTCTGTGATTGTGCCTATGGAATCCCTAAAGTTTTCTTCCATTGCAATTTTTTAGTTTTGACTATTAGTCACCCTGAACCTTATGGATCAGTTCATGGCAACGTTTGTGGAATCCGATGGTTGCTCCATTTCTGGCGCATTGGATTCGGTCTCGCTAGGTTGGGGAGCATTGGGATCTACCCAGATATCCCCTTCCGGTGCCTTTGGATTTGCCGGTGTTGTGCCTCCCAAAGTCAATATGTAGCTCGCCACTTGGGCAATTTCGACTGGCTTCAATGTTTGCTTCCAGCTTACCATACCTTTACCATCGCGACCCCCTTCGGAAATGGTGTTGAAGACATTTTTGATGCCTCCTCCTAAAATCCAATACTCGTCGGTCAGGTTCGGGCCAATTCCACCACCGCCGTCTGCCATATGACAGGCCACGCAGTTGGTTTGGAATATTTTTTCACCTGCACTTAAATCGGCAGCGTCGGTCAACACTTCCACTGTATTTACGTCCACCAAATCCTTGGCGTTCTTTTTATATTCCTCGATGGCAATTTGTGCAGCCGCCACTTCCTGTTCGTACTCCAGTTCCTGGTCGTAATCACCAATGATATGGAAGCGCACCAAATACACTACGGCAAAGATGATGGTCGCATAGAACAGGTACACCCACCAAGGTGGCAGTACATTGTCGAGCTCCCGAATACCGTCATAATTATGATCGAGCACAATTTCCTGTTCGCGTTCAATGGAGCGGCTCTTGGTCAACCGCTTCATGATGTTCTTCGCCCAGGTCCATTCATATTTCTTTTCCTTCGCTTCCAAATATTTGGCCTTTCCTTCTTCGGAAAGGGTCTGGAACATGATGTTCTCAATGGAACTTAGGATCAGTTCTATGGCAATCAAGATCATCAACACCAAAAGCATGAAAAATTGCGTAATGGGATATTCGATGATTGCTGGTTTTTCACCAGAGTCTATAAAGTATTCCATTAATCCGAAGATCAAGAAGAATAAAACTGGGACACGTATCCACCAAGGTGTTCTAGTACTCATAATGTTATAGTTTGTTATGTTGGTCATCGTTTTCTAAGGGGAGCTCCGCCATTTCCTTGACGTGTTCCTTGGTGGCAGTAAACACCCACCAGAACAACAGCACAAAAAAGACAAAGAAGATCATCAATGAGATCATGGGGTAGTTTGCAACGCCCTCAATGCTCTCCATATGGTTCTTTACAAATTTCAACATGGTTATTTGTTTTGTGATAGTGTTTCTTCTGTATTCTTGATCTTTATATCGGTACCCAATCGTTGCAGATACGCGATCAATGCCACGATTTCCCGATTGCGCATTTCGATGAATTCCTCTCCGTTTTCTTCGGCATATTTTTTATCTGCCTCATACGTTTTCACAAATTCTGGATCGGAGTACAGGTTTTTCTCAATCTGTTCCGCTTGTGCTGCCATGGATTCCGGTGCATTGGCAATATCCTCTTCGGTATAGGGCACGCCCAATTTTACCATGACTTCCATCTTGGCCTGAACCCCACTTCTATCGTGTTCGTCACGTACCAACCATTCGTACGATGGCATGATCGAACCTGCCGAGGTACTTTGTGGATCGTACATGTGGTTCAAGTGCCAGTTGTCAGAATACTTGCCGCCGACCCTCAACAAATCGGGTCCGGTTCGTTTACTTCCCCAAAGGAAGGGGTGATCGTACACATATTCCCCTGCTTTGGCGTATTCACCGTAACGTTCCACCTCACTTCGGAACGGACGGATCATTTGAGAGTGACAGCCCACACAACCTTCACGGATGTAGAGGTCACGACCTTCCAATTCCAATGGAGTATAGGGTTTTACACTGGTGATGGTCGGAATATTCGATTTTACCAAAATGGTTGGGATGATCTGGACAATACCTCCGATCAGAATGGCTATGGTGGCCAAAATGGTCAATTGTACCGGTTTTCTTTCCAACCAGTTATGGAAGGTTTCCCCGGCTACACGTTTTTTGGATACCCTTGTCAATGCTGGAGCTTCGGCCAATTCATCTTCCACTTTGCTTCCAGCCCGAATGGTCATTACGATGTTGTAGAGCAACACGAACATTCCCAGAATATAAAGCGTGCCTCCAATGGCCCTCATCCAATACATGGGGATGATCTGTGTAACGGTTTCCAAGAAGTTACCATACACCAAGGTGCCATCGGGGTTGAAATCTTTCCACATCAATGCTTGTGTAAATCCTGCAACATACATGGGCAGGGCGTACAGCACAATACCCAAGGTACCGATCCAGAAGTGGAAATTGGCCAATCCTTTGGAGTGCAAATCGGTCTTGAACATTCTTGGCACCAACCAATAGATCATACCAAAGGTCAGGAATCCGTTCCACGCCAATGCACCAACGTGCACGTGGGCGATGATCCAGTCACTAAAGTGGGCAATGGCATTTACGTTTTTCAAAGAAAGCATTGGACCTTCAAAAGTGGCCATACCATAACCGGTAATGGCAACCACCATAAATTTCAAGGTGGCATCGGTTCGAACCTTGTCCCATACCCCACGAAGGGTCAACAAACCGTTGATCATACCACCCCAAGATGGCGCGATCAACATTACGGAGAACACAACCCCCAAGTTTTGGGCCCAATCAGGAAGGGCGGAATACAATAAGTGGTGTGGTCCGGCCCAAATGTAGATAAAGATCAACGACCAGAAGTGGACGATGGAAAGTCTATATGAATAGATGGGGCGGTTGGCCGCTTTGGGCACAAAGTAGTACATCAGTCCCAAAAATGGAGTGGTCAAAAAGAAGGCCACCGCATTGTGCCCATACCACCACTGCACCAGGGCATCTTGAACCCCTGCATAGACAGAATAACTTTTTAAAGCTGATACCGGCAACTCCAAACTATTGAAAATATGGAGAACCGCCACGGTAACAAACGTGGCCAAATAAAACCAAATGGCCACATACAAATGTCGTTGTCTTCTCTTTAAAATGGTACCGATCATGTTCCATCCGAAGACTACCCAGACCACTGCAATGGCAAGGTCTATGGGCCATTCCAATTCTGCGTATTCCTTGGATGTTGTGTAACCCAATGGCAAGGTCAATGCCGCGGCCACAATGATCAACTGCCAGCCCCAGAAATTGATATTGCTCAGCGCATCGCTGAACATTCGGGCCTTGAGCAGTCGCTGCAAAGAGTAATACACCCCCGCAAAAATCGCGTTGCCCACAAAGGCAAAGATCACTGCGTTGGTGTGCAAGGGACGCAATCGCCCAAAACTCAGCCACGGAATACCCTCGGTAACATTGGGGAATAAAAACATGAAGGCCAACAAAAGACCTACCGACATACCTACCACGCCCCATAGGATGGTGGCGTATAAGAACTTTTGCACGATTTTGTTATCGTAGCGGAACTGTTGTATTTCCATATTTATTGGTTTGTTGTAGTATTCTTGTTTGATTTTTGATTATTCAGGGTAGATTCTTTTTTGTCCTTGACCACCTCATCCTCGAACAACATTCGGACCGATGGCGTGTACGTATCATCGTACTGCCCGCTTTTTACGGAAAGAACAAAGGCTGCAAAAAATGCCACGGCCACTGTAATACTTATGGCCAACAACACATAAATAACGCTCATACCTGCCTTATTTTGAGGGTAAAACTACTTCTATGGTCCACTTCAAAAAATGACATTAGTCACCTTTTAAATTAATTTTTCAATTTTTTTTCCAAAAAATTTGTGGCAATTGTCGTAAATACCACAATGCTTATGGAACTAAGGGGCATCAGTATGGCCGCGATCACCGGTTGCAACTGACCGGTCACCGCAAAATACAGTCCCACTATATTGTAGCAGAGCGATAAAATGAAACTCATTTTGATCACCTGCATCGCATTTTTCGACAGCCTGAGAAAACGGGGCAACAAATTCATATTGGAAGCATCCAGAATACCGTCACAGGCCGGGGAAAACACGTTGATGTTCTCCGAAACGGCCAATCCCACATCACTTTGGGCCAAAGCTCCTGCATCGTTCAGGCCATCACCCACCATCAATACTTTATGTTCTTCTTGGAGCTTTTTGATATACTCCAGTTTGTCCTCCGGTTTTTGGTTGAACAACATGGAAGTTGTTTTGGGAACCAATTCCTCAAGTCGGTTTCGTTCACCATCATTATCTCCGGAAAGAATGCCCAGGCCATACTCCGTTCCAAGTGCTTCAAAAACATCGTCTATTCCTTCCCGATAGGTGTTTTTGAAAACAAAACGTCCTTTTACATTTTCATCGGAACTTACGTAAACAGCCGTGTTCGTCATGGAAGTGCTTTGCTCCTCGCCCACATAGGCTGCGGAACCCACCTTAATGGTATGTGCATTGGCCTTCCCTTCAATTCCTTTACCTGTATGCTCCTGAAATTCATCAAGGGTCATGATGGCATTGGATTTCAAAATATCGTAAAGGGACCGACTCAATGGATGGTTGGACGCCCGTAAGGTGGTCTTCAACAAGGCCGTCTCGGCTTCGGTCAATTCCAAACCTTCGTAACAAATGGTATCTTTCTGATTGGTGGTCAGCGTACCCGTTTTATCAAAAATGGCCGTGTCGATCTTGGCGAGTCGTTCAATGACATTGGTATTTTTAAGGTAAAATTTATACTTGCCAAAAATGCGCAACATGTTCCCCAAAGTAAAAGGTGCCGCCAAGGCAATCGCACACGGACAGGCAATGATCAATACTGAGGTGAAAACATTGAGTGCCAGGGTTGGATCAACAGCCAACCAATACACGGTGGCCAATGTTGCAATGCTCAATACCGCAATGGTAAATCGCTTGCCAATACTGTCCGTAATATTTTGAAAATGGCTTGACTTGTCCTTGGCGAAAACGGCATTACCCCATAATTGAGTCAAATAACTCTGGGATACGGACTTGAGTACCTCCACCTCCAAAACATCCCCAATCTGTTTGCCACCGGCGAACAATTTTTCACCTGACTCCCGAAACACAGCTTCCGATTCCCCGGTTACAAAACTGTAATCGATCTCGGCATTCCCCTTGATCAAAATACAGTCGACAGGTATGATTTCATGGCTTCGGATCAAAATCCGATCGCCCTTATCAATATGGTACACCTGCACATTCTCTTCTTCCCCAGACTTGGTCAATCGGGTAACGGCGATGGGAAAATAGGATTTGTAGTCCCGTTCAAAGGATAGATAGGCGTATGTTTTTTGCTGAAAGAACTTGCCCAATAACAGAAAGAACACCAATCCTGTGAGACTATCGAAAAATCCCGATCCCAAATCAAAAATGATATCTGCCGTACTTCGCAGGAAAAGGGTAAGAATCCCTAACGCAATAGGCACATCGATGTTCAATAATTTGGAACGCAGTCCTTTGTAGGCCGATATGAAATAATCTTGCCCAGCATAAAAGACAACGGGCAAGGAAAAAGCGAACATCAGCCATCGAAAGACCACTTTGTATTGGTCCAACCAGTATTCCTGTACCTCAAAATATTCGGGGAAGGATAACAGCATTACGTTGCCAAAGGCAAATCCTGCCACGCCCAATTTATAGATGAGGGAACGATCTACTTTCTTATCCTTCTTATTAAATTCCTCCAAAGAAATATAGGGCTCATACCCGATGCTGCCCAAGAGAAGCACCAAAGCCTTCAGTGAAAAATCCTGGGTACGATACGTGACCCGAATGGTCTTTTTGGGAAAATCGACCTGTGAAACGGTGATGGCCGAATGCAATTTGTTCAGGTTTTCCAAAACCCAGATGCAGGAACTGCAATGGATGGAAGGAATGCTCAAACTCACTACCTGTACCCCATCTTCATTGAACTCCACCAGTTGACCTACAATTTCTTGGTTATCCAAAAAATCGTATTTTTTGCGTACTTCGTTCGGTGTGGTGCCCGCTTTGGCCTCTATTTCGTAATAGGTGGCCAGGCCATTGGATGTAAAAATCTCGTAAACGGTCTTGCAACCATTGCAACAAAAATTCTTATCATCAAAATGCACCCCGTTCTTACCGCACGCATCACCACAGTGGTAACAGGTTGTGTCTGTCATTTACATTTGCTTTACCTGATGCAAATTTGGGATGGTATCCTCCTTAAAAATATGATATTTATCAGTAAATTGTAGGCGGGTAACCTTTAATTTTGTTCAATCAGGTAAACAAATATGTATGGAAAGCAGATGTGAAAATTGTATCATAAGACAGTTCAACTCCCTTCGGGCCATGAGCAAGGAAGAGTTAAAATCCGTCTCCGATTCCAAGATTACCAAATCCATTAAAAAAGGGGATGCCTTATTTGAGGAAGGCGACAAACTCAATGGGGTTTACTGCGTCCGCAACGGTATTTCCAAACTTTCCAAATTGAGTGCCAACGGCAAGGACCAAATCGTAAAATTGGCCACCAAAGGTGAAGTACTCGGTCAGCGCTCCGTTATTGCGGAGGAAAGCGCCAACCTATCGGCCATCGCGGTTCAGGATATGGAAGTCTGCTTTATTCCCAAGGAAAGCATTACCAACACCTTACAAAAGAATCCAAACTTTACACTTGAAGTTTTGCGACACATGGCCCATGACCTAAAGGAAGCCGATGATGTGATCGTGAACATCTCCCAAAAAACGGTGAAGCAACGCATTGCCGAAGCTTTCCTATACCTGAAGAACAATTTTGGCGAGGATGAAGAAGGCTTCTTGGCCCTTACCCTCTCCCGGGAAGATATTTCCAATGTGGTGGGCACCGCCACCGAGTCGGCCATCCGTATCATTTCCGAATTCAAGAAGAAGGGATTGATCCACACTTCTGGCAAAAAAATCGGCATCAAAAATGAGCGCAAGCTCATGGAAATGGTGGAAGGTTTCTAAGCCGAAATTCCAAACCTGACAATTGTCATAGATTCCCCAATACCCGCAGTTTAATTTTATTGCATCTTAATCTTAGTCAGATGCAGAAGATTTTAATACCTACGGATTTTTCGGAAAATGCATGGAATGCCATTGATTATGCCATGCAATTGTTCCGCAACAAACGGTGTACTTTTTATCTGCTCAATACCTATACCCCAGTGATTCCAAGTAGCCGGTTTATGGCTAAAATGGTGGATGGCGTGCGTATTGTGGATGCGGTAAGGGAAAATTCTGAACGAGGATTGCAAAAAACCGTAAACCAGATAAAAAGCAAATATGGGAATCCAAACCATAGCTTTGAGACCATTTCCTCCTTTAACCTATTGATGGAGGAGGTAAAGGACATTGTGGATACCTTTGGCATTCATTTGGTGGTCACCGGGACCAAGGGCGCATCAGGCGTCGATGAAGTTTTTATGGGCAGTAATACCGTTCGGATCATCAAGAGCGTCAAAAAGTGCCCCATTTTGGCCATACCCTACCATTTTGAGTATGTTACCCCAACCGAAATTGCCTTTGCCACGGACTTCAATCGGTTCTACACTTCATCTGAACTATCGCCGTTGTTGGAAATGGCGAAAATGTTCAAGGCTACCATTCGTATTGTGCATGTGCAGTATGGCATCAAGGCCCTTACGGAATTGCAGCAGTTCAATTTGAACATGCTCAGAAAGTATCTGGGCGATGTGGAACACTATGTGCACACCGTGTCCGAACTGAACTCTGTTTCGCACACCTTGGAAATGTTCTCCCAAGAATTGGACATCCACTTGTTGGCCATGCTCAATTACCAGCACAGCTATATGGAAAAAATGACACGGGAGCCCATTATTAAACGAACCGCATTCCACACCCAAATTCCATTGTTGGTCATCCCGGAATTAGGCATGGAAGGTCTTTCGGTGGAAGAAGGACAAGAGGAAGAACAAAACGTGGAAACACATAATTAATTGATCCCTCCTCACTATCTTTAAGCTCGGTTTTAAATGATAAAACCGAGCTTAATTTTTTTGGATGGACAAACAACTTCTTTTGGATTGCGAAAAACGGATACACCCTTTTATCCATCGTACCCCTGTGCTCAAATCTCGTTTAATTGATGCAATGGTCAATGCCAACGTCTTCTTTAAATGTGAAAATTTCCAACGAATGGGCGCATTTAAAATGCGGGGTGCGGCAAACGCCATTATGCAATTGAGTGATAAAGAAAAACAAAACGGTGTGGTCACCCACTCCTCGGGCAATTTTGCCCAAGCGCTATCCCTGGCAGCACAGAATTTGGGGGTAAAAGCCTATATCGTGATGCCAAGTTCAGCTCCCAAGGTAAAAAAGGAAGCAGTTAAAGGATATGGTGGCATGGTAATCGAATGCGAACCCAACTTGCCCGCACGTGAGAAGGCCTCCCAAGAAATTATTCAAAAATATGGGGCAACCTTTATCCACCCATCCAATGATGAGAATGTGATCATTGGCAATGCAACGGCCTGCATGGAACTTTTGGAGGAACATCCAGACCTGGATATTGTGGCAACTCCTGTTGGTGGAGGCGGATTGTTGGCCGGTACGGCCCTTGCCGCCCATTATTTTGGGGACCATTGCAAAACCATAGCAGGGGAGCCCATGGCCGTTGATGATGCCTACCGTTCCCTTAAAAGTGGAAAAATTGAAACCAATACCTCAACGAACACCATTGCAGATGGACTTAAAACCCAATTGGGCGATCGCAACTTTCCCGTCATACAAAAATATGTGGAGCGCATTGTTCGGGTAGAAGAAGCCGAGATTGTTTCGGCCATGCGGATTATTTGGGAACGTCTAAAGATCGTATGTGAGCCATCCAGTGCCGTGGCCTTGGCCGCTGTTATTAAGAACAAACAGGAATTTTCGGGAAAAAAAATCGGGGTGATTATATCTGGAGGCAATGTGGATCTGGGGCAATTGCCTTATTAATGGATTGAGTCATTTAACTCTTCTCGAATTGAAAAATAAAGGTGGTACCCACCTCCTTTTCACTCACCACATGGATTTTTCCATTCATGGCCTCCGCTTGCGTTTTCACCAAATACAACCCCAATCCCTTACCTTCGGTTTCACCACTGAGTCTCCCATACATATCAAAAATTTTGCGCTCACGTTCCGGAGACAACTCCATCCCGATTCCATTATCGGCAACCCGAAGAATGATGGCCGTTCCCACATCTTCTGTGGAAATTTGAATCTCGGGCCTAACATCGTCCTTGGAATAGTTCAAGGCATTCAGTATGAGGTTGTAAAAGATGTTTACAAAGTAACTTTTAATGCCCACAATACTATCGGCCTCCGAAAAATCGGTTTGAACAATAGCCTTATTTTTTAAAATTTCCTCGACCAATAGGCCATCCACATCTTTCATCACTTCCGAAAATTGTACCTCCCGAAACGATTCCCTGTTGGCATTCTTTAAAGAGAGTGACAGATTAAGATCCTTAATGGTCTGATCCAAGGCTTCGGTAGTCAGTTCTATCTTCCCAACAATGTCATCGTTCACCTCATCCTTCCCAAACTCATAGATTTTGGAGAGCATCAAAAGATTGGCGATGGGCCCTCTTAAATTATGGGATATAATACGGACAAAATTTTGGAGTTCGTGATTCTGATTTACAATCTGTTGGTTGGCCAATATATCTTTGGTCACATCCTGGGTAGTACCCGACATTCGGTAAGGAACACCTTGCTCATCAAAATAGGCCTTACCTTTTTGATGGACATATCTGATCTGCCCGTCGTTGACCACGATCCTATGCACGATGTCGTGCAGTGCTTCATTTCGGATGCATTTTTCAACATTGGTATTGAAAGCTTCCTGATCATCGGGATGAATAATCTCCATTAACGCACTATAGGTTGCCTCAAACTTGCCCGGTTCTTGGCCAAATATCCGGAACAACTGGTCGGACCAGGTAATCTCATCCCGCACCATGTCCCAGTTCCAATGGCCTACATTTGCGATTTCCTGGGCTTCCCGATATTTTTGCTCACTCTCTTCCAGCCGGCTGATGTTATCGAGTTCCCATGTAATATCCTTTTGCCAAATACAACACCCAATCACATTCCCAGAACTATCCATGAAAGGTTGAAAGGAGAACTCATGCACAACCGTTTCATGATTTTGGAGAAAGGTATGTTCGGAAGTTGTGGCATACCGTTTTAAGGCGCGCTCACAACCTTGCTTGCACGGGCTAAAGAACACGCCTTTTTCATAAACAGGCCTCATATCCATTCCCTTCATGGCATTACCCAGACCCTCAACACGGAGTCGTAGTTCAAAAGAAGAGTTAAAGGCGGTCAGCCTGTAATCACTATCCATGGCCCAAACCACATCGTCTCTATCCTCAACAATTTCTACTTTGTTATGAATAAGTATCTGCTTCTCTTTCAAAATCCAAGGTTTAAGAGAGGGTTGGTATTACAAATTGGCCGTGAATTGGGTGTATTATTTGAACGAACCTTGCAAATAATCTTCCAAGTGACTGATCTGCAAAGGTTTGGTAATAAATTCTTTAACGTACTTTTCATACTTTTTGGCCTCCTCCTTGTCCGCATCGGATTCTGAGGAAGTTACTAGCAGTACTTCGTTGGTTTCAGGAAATTCTTCAAGCATCATAAACTCCAAAAATTCAAAACCGCTCATCTCTGGCATGTTGATATCCAAAAGAATCAGCGTTTTAACATTGGGGTTGTCTCGAAATCTAAGCTCGTCAAGGGCCAATTCAGGATTTGTAAAGCTTTTGACCCTGTCCTCCATACCCATTCGTCTAAAATGGATGGTATTTACAGTATTGACCAGGTCTTCATCATCGACCAAATAAATTTCCTTGTACATAATTCTGGCAGTTGTAGTTAAGTTGATTGGTTTTTTTTAGCTATCTAAACTAAAGGTCGGAAAAAATTACTCATTTTTTAATATAGAAGAACTTTCTTGCCCAAATTTTATTGTAAAATGAGACTAAAATCCAATCAATCCAAGTATTCCTTTAAGATGTCGCTTTTACTGGATTGTCTCAACCTGGCCAGCGCCCGGATTTTGATTTGACGCACACGTTCCTTGGTAATATTCAGATCGGCTGCTATCTGTTCGAAGGCTAAGGGAGCATTTGAATCGATACCGAAATGCATTTTGATCACGTAAGCCTCACGGTACGACAACATCTCCAACATATCGTTCATCTCCACCCTTAACGATTGTGACAGCATGTCCTTTTCAGGGCTATCGGAACCATCGGAACCCATTTTATCGTAAAGGTTCAAACTGCTATCACCCGGAGCCAATGGTTGATCCATACTTATTGGCCATGATGAATGTTTTAAGCAGAGTTCGATCTCCGTCAACGAAAAATCGATACGCTCGGAAATTTCATCCGCCGATGGTGGTCGTTGATGGATCTGTTCAAAATGGGAAGAAACCTGGTTGATTTTATTGATGACGTTTATTTTGTTCAATGGCAGCCTAACCATTCTGGATTTTTCGGTCAATGCCTGAATAATTCCCTGTCGCACCCACCAAACTGCATAGGAAATGAACTTGAAGCCACGTGTTTCATCAAACTTTGAGGCCGCTTTGACCAATCCAAGATTACCCTCATTGATCAGGTCATGCAAGTTGAGTCCTCTGGATTGATATTGCTTGGCCACCGAAACAACAAACCTTAGGTTCGCCGTTACCAATTTATCCAATGCTTGGGCATCACCCTTTCGAATGCGTACGGCCAACTCCACCTCCTCTTCCTCGGTAATCATCGGAATTCGACTGATATCATTGAGGTATTTGGTGAGGGCAGGGGTGTCTCTTTTGGTAATCTGTTTCGCTATTGTGAGTGACCGCATAGAATTTTTCTTTAAGAAATTGCCCTTACATATATCAAGTTTCCATTTCCTTTTGGGTTTTTCCGTGTACCTATTTCAATTTGGTTCAAGGATTTGACCAAGGGGGTCAATTTTCGAAAGCCATAATTACGGGCATCGAAATTGGGCTGTTTCTTTTGTATAAGCGCCCCGACCTCTCCCAAAAAGGCCCAGCCTTCCTCGTCCTCCACATCGGCAATGGTCGAAAGAATCAAGTCAATCACCTTTGGGGTTATTTTATCAACACCTGCATTCTTTTCTTTTTTGATGGTGGTGGATTCCGCCGGATCGGTCTTGTGCAAAATTTCGAGGTAGATGAACTTGTCACAGGATACTATGAACGGATCGGGTGTTTTTCGTTCCCCGATGCCAAATACGGTCATGCCCGCTTCCCTTAACCGAATGGCCAGCCGGGTAAAGTCACTATCGCTTGAAACCAATGAAAAACCATTGACCTTTCCCGAATAAAGGATATCCATGGCATCGATGATCATGGCACTATCCGTGGCATTTTTGCCCGTGGTATAGCCATATTGTTGTACGGGGGTAATGGCGTTTTTAAGCAGTACGTCCTTCCATTTTACCAGACTTGGTTTTGTCCAGTCCCCATAAATTCTTTTGATACTCGGATTACCATATTTTGCAATTTCCTCCAACATCTCCTTTACATACCTGGATGGAATATTATCCCCGTCTATCAAAACGGCCAGGTTCAAATCTTTCTCCATAAAATTACTCCTCCATCTTTTGCATGTACTCGTTACGGTACACGGCCTTGGCCAATTGTTCCCGTTTCACTTTTGATTTTTTGGTGAACTGTTCATTGTTCCGTATACGTTTCAACTGTTGGGTGTTTCTCACTTTGTTTCGGTACCTTTTCAAAGCCCTTTCAATGTTTTCACCCGGTACTATTTTTACTTTAAGCATTTTTCGATCATTTTAGTTAATGAAAATTTTAACCATGAATTATGGAGTTGAAGACAAAATAGAGGGCCGTAGGATCAGGGCACAATGTGGTGAATAGCAACTGTAATTTCGTTGTATGGCCTACCGACCATCGAAATTCGAATATTTGTACAAGCGAAAAATAATTAAGAAGGGCCCTTTGTTTATGAGGTGATTTGACGGGCTGTCTTTTTTATTTAAGGACCGGTATAATTTTCGTCCATAATTTTAATGTTCCGTAAAGGAACGGATTAAAATTGGAAGTAGAACTTTAGATAACATTTATTTTGGAAAAGCAGCAGGCGAAACCTTAGTGGAACATGAGGAAATAAAAAAGACCCGAACAATTGTTCGGGTCTTTTTTGAAGTGCGGGTGAAGGGAGTCGAACCCCCACGCCTTGCGGCACTAGATCCTAAGTCTAGCGTGTCTACCAGTTCCACCACACCCGCGGAAAGGAGTGCAAATATAATTCAATTTTCCGATTTGCAAACCAGGTCACTTTAAAAACTTGTTTTTTGTACTTTTAGTGTCCATTTTAAACTACCTATGGAAGATATCAATAATTACATCAACACCCACAAAGACCGATTCATCAACGAACTTGTCGAACTATTAAAACTCCCATCCATAAGCGCGGATACCGCTTATTCCCAAGATGTTTTGGAAACCGCAAAGGCAGTGAAGCAATCCTTGATCGAGGCTGGCTGCGAAAATGCAGAAATCTGTGAGACCAAAGGATATCCCGTGGTCTATGCCGATAAGATCATCGACCCAAAATTGCCTACGGTTTTGGTCTATGGACACTACGATGTACAACCGCCCGACCCTTTGAACCTCTGGGATTCCCCTCCTTTTGAGCCGGTGATCAAAACCACCAAATTGCACCCCGATGGGGCCATTTTTGCTAGAGGCGCCTGCGACGACAAAGGCCAGTTTTTCATGCACGTGAAGGCTGTGGAGTTCATGATCAAAAACCACCAATTGCCCTGCAACGTCAAGTTTATGATCGAGGGGGAAGAAGAAGTGGGAAGCGATAGTTTGGCCGGATTCCTTGCGGAAAACAAAGAGAAACTGAAAAACGATATCATCCTTATTTCGGATACAGGGATGATCTCCAACCAAGACCCTTCCATTACAACCGGACTAAGGGGATTGAGTTATGTGGAAGTGGAGGTCACCGGTGCCAATCGTGACCTACATTCCGGGATTTACGGTGGAGCGGCGCCCAATCCCATCAATGTACTGGCCAAAATGATCGCGGCCCTGCACGATGAAAACAACCATATTACCATTCCCGGATTTTATGACAAGGTCCAAATCATTTCCGACGAGGAACGTGCCGAAATGGCCAAGGCCCCCTTCGACCTCGAGGAATACAAGGAATCCTTGGATATTGATGATGTTATGGGGGAAAAAGGATATACAACCCCAGAGCGCTTCGGCATTAGACCCACCTTGGATGTAAACGGAATTTGGGGCGGCTACACCGGAGAAGGTGCCAAAACGGTGATTGCCAGTAAGGCCTATGCCAAAATTTCGATGCGATTGGTGCCTGACCAAGACTGGCATGAAATCACGAGATTGTTTACCGAATATTTTACATCCTTGGCTCCCAAAAGTGTGAAGGTGAAAGTAACCCCACACCATGGCGGACAAGCCTATGTAACCCCAATTGATAGTGAGGGTTACCAGGCAGCGGCCAAGGCCATTGAAAAAACCTTTGGAAAAAGTCCCGTTCCCCAACGGACCGGCGGCAGTATTCCCATTGTGGCACTTTTTGAGAAAGTGTTGGAAAGCAAGACCATTTTATTGGGATTCGGGTTGGACAGTGATGCGATCCACTCCCCGAACGAACACTTTGGCGTGTTCAACTTTTTGAAAGGGATAGAGACCATCCCTTACTTCTATAAATATTATGCGGAACTGAAAGCTTAGGTTTTCTTGACGTATTTGGTAAGGATAACGATTTGTTGACCGTCCACCTTGCCTTCAATATATTCAGCATTTTCGTGATCCAGGGAAATCCGTCTTACGGCGGTTCCCTGTTTTGCGACCATGCTTGATCCTTTTACTTTCAAATCTTTGATCAACACCACATTGTCACCAGCTTCCAAAATGGCACCGTTGGCATCCCGATGAACGATTTGTTCACCGGCATCCTGGCCTTCACCGGTTGCCTTGGCCCAAGCTAATACCTCATCTTCCAAATACATCATGTCCAACAGGTCTTGGGGCCAGCCTTCCGACTTTAATCGGTTCAACATTCGCCATGCCACCACCTTTACGGCATCGTGTTCGCTCCACATGCTATCGTTTAAACAACGCCAATGGTTGGAGTCCATCGAATCCGGGTTTTCAATTTGGGATTTACAGGTATTGCAAGCCAAAACACTACCATCCAAACCTCCCGTGGAAACAGGTGTTACTTCATAAATCCCCAATCCTTCCGTGGAGCCACAAAGCTCACATTTACTTCCACTTCTTTCCTGTAAATCTTCAAATAATCCCATGGTGTGCTATTTTACGGCAAACTTAACATTTTAGAACAGCTTGTACAGCCCTTTTCAAAATAATTAAACTCTACATTTGTAGAATTAATATTTTTATTCTATGTTTGTAGAATAACAATTCAAAATTTTGCACCATGCAGTTGTCAAAATCCGAGGAAGAGCTGATGAACATCGTCTGGAAATTAAAGAAGGCCTTTATGAAGGATCTTTTGGATGCCTACCCGGAACCCAAACCGGCCACAACCACGGTTGCAACACTTTTAAAACGGATGACGGACAAAGGGTTTGTTGCCTACAACAACGTTGGTAGAAGCAGGGAGTATTATCCCTTGGTGAAGAAGAAGGACTATTTTTCCAAGCATGTAAACGGACTCATCAAAAACTTTTTTAATGATAGCGCCACCCAATTTGCATCATTTTTTACCCAAGAAACCAATTTGAGCAAAGCCGAATTGGAAGAACTGAAGAAATTGATCGATAACGAAATCAAAAAGAAGTAACCATGCTACCTTTTCTTTTAAAATCGCCCGCTTGCCTGGCCATTTTTCTGGTCTTTTATAAACTAGTGTTGGAAAATGAAAGTATGCACCATTTCAAACGCTTTTATCTGCTGGGAGCGCTTTTGGCATCAATTATTATTCCCAATATGGTCTTTGTGGAGTATGTAGACATGGCACAAAATGATGCGGTCACCTCTTCGTTTTCAGAATTCAACAAGACGATAACCCCTTTAGCAGAACCACTAACGGATGCTGCCGAAATGGAATGGCGTGAAATTCTTTGGAGCATTTATTTTTTGGGCGTTTTGGTATTTGCCTTTCGGTTCATCAAAAATCTAGGGCAAATTTGGCTTCGCATCCGCCAGAACCCAAGATTCAAAGACCATTTTATTACCCGTGTATTATTGGCACAACAACTGCCGCCCCATACTTTTTTCAACTTTGTTTTTTTGAACAAAAACCAATTTGAAGCTCAAAAAATTCCTGAAGATGTAATCCTTCACGAGGAAACGCATGCAAAACAAAAACATAGTCTTGATATTCTGTTGATCGAACTGGCCCAAGTGGTTTTTTGGTTCAACCCGTTGATCTATCTCTTAAAATCCTACATCAAATTAAACCATGAGTTTTTGGCGGATCGGGAAGTCGTCAATAAACACCGGAATCCATCAGGCTATCAAAACACGCTATTATCGTACTTATCACACGATAGTTTTGGAACATATCAGTCGACCGGCATTGCCAATGCCATTAATTATTCATCAATCAAAAAACGTTTTACAGTCATGAAAACAAACACATCAAGAAAATCAATTGTATGGAGAAGCCTGTTGGTTCTTCCATTAACGGCTTTATTGCTATCGGGATTTGCCGAAAAACGTCAAATTGAAATCGATAATTCTGCTGACCAAATTATTGGTTTGGAAAGTAACGTTTCTCCAACCGATTTGAAAACCTACAACGAATTGGCCAAAAAATACAATGCCGTGCCCATTGCAAAAAGGGTAATTCCATTGAAAGATCTGAAAGTGTTGGAAAATCTTTATCGCAGCATGAATGAGACACAAAAAGAGAAGGCAGCACCATTTCCCGAGTGTTTGCCAACCAACAAAATGCAACAGCAAAGCGCCTCCCGGGAAGAAATGAAAGAGTACAATGCGTTGGCCAAAAAGTACAACGACATGGATCAAAGTCACATGATCGTCAACAAAAAAGAGGTAATGCGGTTAAAAGTGCTGTATGGCAAAATGTCCAAAAAGCAACAGGAAGATGCGGAACCGTTTCCCAACTTCCCCCCTCCACCACCGGCACCGGACGCTACAAAACCCCCAATGCCACCCTCGGCAACTAAAAACGTAAGCGAAATACAACCCAACCACCCCCCTGCACCCCCTGCTCCGCCCATACCCAAATCCCCAATGGAGCATGTCAAGGAAATGGCCGCGAAGGGAGCAACCTTCTGGTACAATGACAAAGAAATTTCCGCCAAGGAAGCTGTCAAAATACTGGAAAACAACGGTAAAATTAATATTGACTTGAGGAATTCCAACAGCGACCATCCTGTTGTTAAGCTATCCACGGAACCCATTGTAATCGAAAACTAAGCTCCTTCAGTTCCAAATAATGTTAAAAGCCCCATAATTGGGGCTTTTTATGTAACAAATACCCCAAAACCACGTTCTAATACCCTATCAATCAAAGAGAACACGATTATGCTACAACGTTTTTTTATTTTTTGTTCCGGTGCCGATACCGACATTTTAAAAACCTGTTCCAATGGGGAGCAGAACAAATATGCGGGCATCGGGGCCACCGTATTCTTTACCGCCGTAATGGCATTTATTGCCAGTGGCTATGCCCTCTACACGGTTTTTGACAACATCTACACCGCCATCTTTTTTGGATTGATCTGGGGACTGTTGATCTTCAATTTGGACCGATACATCGTTTCCACCATCAAGAAACGGGACAACATCAAAAGTGAAATTTTTCAGGCGACCCCGCGAATCCTTTTGGCCATTATTATCGCCGTGGTCATTTCCAAGCCTTTGGAGATGAAAATCTTTGAAAAGGAAATCAATCAGGTATTGCTGGAGGAAAAAAACAGCATGACCTTGAACAACAAGGAACAATTGGCGCTCCAATACACCCCAAAAATGGAAAGCCTGAACCAGGACATTGCCAACCTGAAAGGGGAAATTGTCGCCAAAGAAGCAGAGACCAATGCTTTATACGATACCTATATTTCCGAAGCGGAAGGAACCGCGGGCACAGGTTTGTTGGGGAAAGGACCCGTATACAAGGAAAAACGGGAAAAGCATGATGCCGCCCTGGCGGAGCTCAATGCCCTAAAAGAAACCAATGCCGCCAAAATAGCTGGCATTGAAGCCCAAATAGCGGCCTTGGAAACGGATTACAATACGGCAGTCACCAATTCCCAACCAATTATCGATGGTTTTGATGGACTCATGGCCCGTATCAACGCCTTGGGTAAATTGCCTTGGTTCCCGTCCTTCTTTATCTTTTTGTTGTTCCTGGCCATTGAAACGGCCCCGATCATTGCCAAACTGTTGGCTCCAAAAGGGGAGTACGATTTCAAATTTGAAGAGCAGGAAAGTGTGGTGGCCACCTGGGTAACCCAGAAAGTGGAACAACGCAAATTGTTGTTGGCCACTGATGGCGAGATCAACGAACAAATTTACACAGACATCAAAAACGAGGAGGAACTGTACCGCTACAAAAAACAAAAAGCCGAGGAATTGTTGCGGTTGCAGGCCGACTCTTTCCACAATGTTCAGGTAAAAGGCTTATAGCAAAATTTGAGCCCAAAGCCCAATTATCTTACTCCGTTATCAATTTGAAAAGGATGACCGTCCATTGGCGGTGGAAATTTTACCTAAAAAACGCTAACTTAATTCCTGTCTGCCGACAGGCAGGTATCGGTCGATATAATTCCCTTTGTACTGAGCGCAGCCGAAGTATTGAAACGAATCATATCTTTAACGTTACCACACATTTGAGAAATGACAGTGTTTTTAGTTTTAATAACAATTGCTTTAGGGATTAGTTTGGTTCTTATTTTGACAAAATCGGACTTTCCAAAAGCGGAAAATATTATTAAAAAAATCTCATTTTATTCATTTATCGGAACTGTAATCTGTACTTTACTGTTATTCTTTGGCTTCCGACTCAAAGGAGAATATACAACCTCAATAATCGGACTGACATTTCTGCTTTCAACCATCGTTCTTTTCGGATTGACAAAAAATTCTCGGACTAAATTATTGAGCGGAATTTTGACTATTCCAATTTTTTTGGTCGGAGTTATAAGCCTGTTTTCTGAAATGACACTTTTCTTTTTTTATTTAATAGCACTTCCATTTGAGCCACCAATTGCAAAATTTAAAATAAATGAAAATCATAATGTGGAAGTCCGAGTTGGCGGATTTTTGGCTTGTGGAGAAAGTTTAGTAATTACCGAATCGACATTCGGAATTTTGGACAAACAAAAATATGTGGGAAACAATTCTTGTGTGCCTGGAATTAATAAAATAGAGACTTTAGATTTCAGTAAAAACAAAGTGGATTTTTTAATATATCACGATGGAAAAACTGAATTTGAAAATCCGTATAAATATGAAGTAGAATTAAAAAACGTGTGGTAACAACGGCTATAATTCAGCGTGGAGACAGTGCAAAAACCGAAAGTAAAAACATTAAATTAGCTTGATTTCTCTGCGGAATAGTCCTGCGGATGATTCCGCAGAGAAATCATAGCCAAACCGATAAGTGTAATTCCTTTTTTTGGCTTACTGTAAAACATCAGTACATCCGCTGTGACAGAACATCAATAAGGATCATTTGGTGACTCTAATCCACAATCCCCATATGTTTTAAGAGAAAAGAGGCATTCATATTTTGGCAGATGCCTTTCTTAAATCGGTAATCGAAATAGAGTTCGTCGTTTTTGATCTGGGCATCGAAATAGCGATTTTCAACCTGCGGCAACATATCGGCAAGGGTGCAAAGACTTAGGTCGTGGGTGGCTATCAGGCCAGTGGCCCCTGCACGCACCAAGCGTTCCACAAACTTTTTGGAACCTTCGGCCTTGTCCACACTGTTGGTCCCTTTAAGAATTTCATCCAGAATGACGAAACAATCCCCTTTTTCCAATTCCTCGACGATGAATTTCAACCGTTTCAATTCGGCATAGAAGTAGGAGGTTTCATCCGTCAAAGAATCCGAGGAACGCATGCTGGTCAATAACCGAACTGGGGCATATTGTACATCCCTACCCAAAACTGGCAAACCCATATTGGCCATCACGATCTGCAGTCCAACAGCGCGAAGGAACGTACTTTTTCCCGCCATGTTGGCGCCGGTCACAATACAAAAACGGCCTTTGTCAATTGAAAAATCGTTCAATATGTTTTTGGTTGGAGCAATGAGGGGATGCCCTATAGAATTGGCATGCAAAACCCCTTTGTCATCCACTATTTTGGGGAAAGTATGATCGGGGTGGTTAAAGGCATAGTTGCCCAAACAGTTGTGGGCATCAAAAAAGGCAATGGCCTCGAACCAACCCTCTACCCGGTGTCCGTATTTTACCACCCAATCCTCCACCTGATAGGCAAAGTACAAACTCCAAAGCATGAATCCTTGGCCCAGCATCAGTACTAAAAGGTTGTTCTGTTGGTCCAACATCGCCATGTGTTGTGTGAAACGCTTTAAAACCTTAGAAGTTTTATGCCCATCCAACAGCAGTTTTTCTTGCTGTTCTTTCAATACATCCGATTGAAACGATTGCTGTTCCAACTCCAAAATGAGCCTTTGGTATTGATCAATGGTATCCTGCACCTTTGAAATGGCGGTTGAGAATGCCACTATCTTTTTTGCCTTGGAACCTACCAGTATCAGCCCGAACAAATACCAATACAAAATCAGGACTTCGGGTAATTGGCCCATGATTCCAAGAACCACGACCAGAATGGAAATCAATGTAAAGACAGGAGCGCCAAATTTTATCCATTTAGGAAGAAAAGGCTTGTGCCCTTTTAACCAATTGGAAACCACACGGTGCGATACCTCAGGTCGGGTGCCTCCCGCTAAGGCCCAAAATCGTTGTCGCCATTCGGGAAGCTGGGCCAATTCCTTTATGGCCTCTTGTTTTTGGGGTATGTTTTTGGGTCGATTGTCCAGTAATAACCCTGCCAAAATACCACTACCTTGATCAAGGGCCGTTCTGTTCAGGTATTGGTAGAAGGAACCTCTACCGAACAGATCCAAGTCTTGTGCGTAGGGATGTTCCGCCTCCAAAAACTCCTTTCCATTCGGCAAGTGATGAAACCTTCTTTCGAGCACGGACAATTCGGTTTCATTGATTTGGATCAACCGCTCCAAATATCCCTTTTCGGATTTCAGATTGGCAAAACGCGCAACCAGCACCAAGAAAAGGGATAAACCCAAAGGCACCAACCCCCACAGCCAAACCGAACCCCAAAGCAAATAAATGCTACCCGCAAGTCCGAGAAAAACGAGTAGCCGCAACGTGGCCAAAAGGGCAAGCCTCTTTTTTACCTGCTGCAGCTGTTGTTGATGTGTATTCCTTTGCGAAGTATAAAATTCCTGTTGATGCTCCATGAAAATTTTAGCCAAGATCCGCTAATTGTTGTTTGAGTTTTTTGGTAAGGCTGTCCACGATCAAGTCATAGGAATGATCGATCAATTCGGCAACCAATTGTGGTGGTAACTGTTCGTAGTACAACGTGTTCCAATGTTCCTTGCTCATGTGGTACCCAGGTGTTATCAATCCATCATACTGTTCCCGAAGTTCCTCCGATCGTTCCGGATCACATTTCAGGTTGCATTGTGGGGGCATCCGTTCCAAGGGTACCAAGGCGAACATTTTACCCATTACCTTGAACACCAAGGTATCGGCATCAAAAGGGAACTCTTCCGTTACTCCCTTTTTCGCCAAACACCGTTGACGGAGTTCCTCGACATTCATTTTTAAAGACCTTCAGAATCGTACACAATGACCTTTTCCCACAAATCTTCACACTCGTTGATGAAGACCAAATGAGGCGCTTCTACCTGATACGCTGCCTGCGCTTCCGCCGAATCAAAAGATAAGATCAAGGAATAGGTGAACGAGTCGTCCACCACAGCCCGGATGGCTTTGGGCGGTTTCCCGATAAACTTGGTTTTGGCATATTCGGAATTATCCAAGAACTTTTGCAGGGAGGTCTCGAACTTTGCCCGATCTGCTTTGCTATCCGGATTTTTCAACCAAAAATAAACCACGTGCGCAAAGGCGTGGTCAAAGGTTTGCTCTTTGCTCTGGGAAAAGCCAACTGCTGTGATCATACCCATCAACACTAAAGTCAAAAACTTGATTTTCATACCTATTCTTCTATAAATTGTTTTTCACGATTTGATATTTCCAAGGCGGAGTAGTCCAATTTCCAGCCGATGGTCTCCACGATTTTTTCCACGACAAAAACAGCTTGCAACGCTTCTTTCCGTGCAGTTTCCATCAATCCACTTTCAGGAATTTTGTTTTTGATATGTTCCTTCGCCTCTTGATTAAGCTGGGTAAGGTCTGTCGGCGAAAAACTGTTGAAAATTCCATTTTTGATATCGTAGAACTGCAGATCGGGCTCTATCGACAACACTTCCGGTTGTGGAAAACGGCTTAAAATGATTTTTCGGTTTTCGTTATCGGCCTTAAGTTCCAGTTTATTCAGGTCGTACCCGATATGTGCCTTGGCCTTAATGACGATCAACGCCTTTTTCTTGCTTCGGAAAAGGCTCATAAAACTGTCCTTGGTGTTCTCGTAGTGGTAGATTTCAGCAAAATCCCCTTCCACAGAGACCAATTTGCACACACTGCGTATTTTTTCCAATAGTACCGTGGACTGCTGTAAGGTTACTTCTTTGTTTCGCTTTTTACGGAACAGGGAGAACAGCCAATACATCAGAATGGCACCAAGAACAAGTCCAAGAATGGTATCTACAACTTCTCCCATCTCAATTTCCAATTTCCCCTAAATGGGTGTATTTAAATCCATTGTCATATTTTAAGCCGTACCCTAGGGCGCGGTCAAACGAAGAGTGCGAAAACAGGATGATTCCAGCCAACTGCAAAACGGGCATTGCAATGTACGTCCCCGTCAAATACACCAATATGGCGATTCCCTTATGGTGAAAAAGATTGTAGGTGGTCGCCCCTACCTTATTGCCGAACAAATAGCCCAACATGCCAATATCGGGGATCAGTAACAATGCCACAAACCACCACCAGGCAAAATCCAGTTGATTAAACAGATAGATGTCCAACGCCAACATCATTACCTCTTCCAATTTAATGATTGTCTTCATCATTCCTCAATTTTGTAGAGTACCGGCCGGCTCGGGCTGGCATCGTTCTCGAATGGTGCAACCTGCAGGTCCAAAAAATAGGTGCCATCGGTGACGGGATTGGGCACAAATATAAATTCAGTAATCGTGGCTTTTTTACGTCGCTTCCCGTTCATGTTCCAGAAAGCTTTGTGGGCCAACAAATCGCCATCATCCTTTTCCTTGTCCACGGAAGGCAGATCGATGAGCAAATGGTCCACACCCTTTTGAACCAAATAGTGGGTAGCCTCTTCCAGCAAATAGGGTGGGTTGGAATCGGAATATTGCCTGAACTTTTTATCGCTTAGGTTGGGAATGGTCCGAATCACCACTGCTTGCCGTTTTTTGTTGCCCAAGGCATATTTCAATTGCTTTTCGGATATGACAAAATCACCGTTCAGCTGCTCAGGGGCCACTGTGATCAATTCGGCCAAACAAAAATATTTTTTAAGGCTTTTGTTCACCGAATGAAACTCCTCCGTGATATGCCCCAAACATTCGGTATGGGTTACGTGTGAATGTGGGTTGAACCAGATATCGTTGAAGTTTACAGGCGCACCTTCGGCCACACTGCCTACAAAATCCCCTTCTTTGTGCGGTTGGATGGTTGGAGGACCCAAATACCAAGCGTTCACGTTGTTTTGTGCCCCGGTCAACGGGATGGATATATCCAACGGTTGGGATAGGTCGATTTTATAATTTCGGGAGTTATGTTTTATGGTCGCAATCATAATCCCAAGTTAACCATAAATAAATCCGAAGCAATTCCATCGGCCAAAAACTTTCCTTTTTTGGTGGTCAACAGTTTACCATCATTAAAAACAAGCAAATCCCGCTCTATATATCTTGCGGCTTGCCAATTTAGGTACTTGACATAGTTTTGCCCAAATTCCGAAGCAATTCTTTCCACATCTACCCCCCAAATGGTACGAAGTCCAGTCATTACATACTCATTATACCTATCAATGGTGGTAAGGGTCTCCACTTCATTGGGCAAGACCCCTTCCTTTATTTTTTTGATATAGGTGGGGTTGTTACGCACATTCCAACTGCGATGCTCCCCATCAAAAGAATGGGCTGACGGACCTATCCCGATATATTTTTTACCCAGCCAATAGGAGGTATTGTTTTGGGAAAAATAGTCCGGCTTGCCAAAGTTGGAGATTTCATAGTTCACAAATCCATGGGCTTCCAAAATGTCCACCAACATATAGAATTGCTCTTGGGCCTGTTGATCATCCACATTGGGCACAACCCCTTTTTCAATGAATTTTTTGAGTGCGGTCTTGGGCTCCACCGTTAAGGCGTAGCTTGAAATATGGGGCAAACCCAATTCCAGTGCTTTTTGGATGTTGGCTTCCCACCGGGCATTGTCCATTCCCGGAATTCCGTAGATCAAATCAATGGTGATGTTATCAAAATATTCCGTGGCCTCTTGAATGCTTTGTTCCGCTTCACTCGCGTTGTGGGCACGGTTCATCAGCTTCAGATCTTCATCAAAAAAGGATTGGATGCCGATGCTGAGACGATTAATTCGACTTTTGGACAATTGGATGATTTGATGGCTGGACAAATCGTCCGGATTTGCTTCCAAGGTGATTTCTGGGTAATCAATTACTTTGTAATGGTCATAAACGGTTTGGATCAAGCGTTCAATTTCTTCAGTCGTTAAAACCGAAGGAGTACCGCCTCCAAAATAAATGGTTTCCACCTCATCCTGCACCTCATCCTTCCGCATCTTCATTTCCTTTACCAATGCATCGACCATGGCCTCCCTTTTTCCAATTTGGGTGGAAAAATGAAAGTCACAATAATGGCAAGCTTGCTTGCAAAAAGGCACATGAATATAAACGCCACTCATTCAATTAACAATTAGCAATAAACAAGGTACAATAATCAATCATTTGGCAATCGGATATCTGATATCTGATGTCTGACATCAGATTTTGACTGTTTATTGTTTATTGAGCTTATCCGGATTTTGTTTGACGAAGGCTTCCCAACCGGTGTAGCTTTTACCTACCTCTACCCTACCTTCATTGTAAAAATGGCAAACAGCAGCTGCAAGTCCATCGGTACTATCCAAATTTTTGGGAAGGGATTTCAATTTTAAAACACTTTGAAGCATTTTGGCCACTTGTTCCTTGCTTGCATTTCCATTGCCGGTTATGGCCATCTTGATTTTTTTGGGCATGTACTCCGTGATTGGAATCTGGCGGGATAGCCCCGCCGCCATGGCCACCCCCTGGGCACGGCCCAATTTGAGCATGGACTGCACATTTTTTCCATAAAAAGGGGCCTCAATGGCAATTTCATCGGGGTGGTAGGTATCGATGAGCTCTATGGTCCGCTCAAATATAAGCTTGAGCTTGGTATAGGGATCTTCATATTTTTTGAGCAGCAATTCGTTCATCTGTACAAAGTGCATCTGTTTGTTGATCACTTTTATGATGCCAAAACCCATGATGGTGGTTCCGGGGTCTATCCCCAATATGATTTTTTCTGTTGCCAAAGTTCAATTGGTGTTTAACAAGAGTGGGAGCCTAAACCGAAGACTCACCGGATTTCCTCTTTTCAAGGCAGGGGCAACTGTGGTCAAATCGTTCAAACGTGCCGTTATTTTTGCGTTGAAATCGGCTATTTCGTTGAGCACCGAGGTCTTTTCCTCCACATTGAGTACCGAGATAAAACCATGTTCATCAATCAAAAAATCAACGTAGACCGTATCATTCAAATCGTGCTGAACCTGAAATTTGAGTCCAGACAACGCTTTCGAGAAGGTATCGATCATCACGGTTTGGAAACATTGTTTTTGGGCCTCCTTAACGGCCAACTCGTCACAACTATCGAAGTGGGGATATTGGTCCACATCGTTCCAATCGATGGCTAAAAGTTCCTCGTTGACCAATTTTTGGGCCTTGTCCTCTTTGGACTCGAAAAGCTCGCACGAAGCGAGCAGCCCTATACAAAGTGACATCCACAAAAACTTCCGCATAACAGCCCCTAGAATTTGGCTGAAATTACGACATTTTAAAGAAATTAATTGCCCGCGTAGTGTATTTCCTCCTTGATCTCGGAAACGCGTTTCAGCACCCGTTCCTTTAAAAATGGCGGTAGATCGGGATATAGGTCCAACAACCGTTCAAAATAGGGTAACCGTGTTTTGGGGTCCTTGTAGTACTCATCGGCAAGAACGCAGACCTGATAATAATTGTATGGATTCTCCTTGTTTTCCTCCCACGCCATTTTGTAGTACTCCATCGATTCCTTGGTCTTGTTTTGAAGGCGGGCAATGCGGCCCAGATCGGCATATTCCTTTTCAAAGGTTTCGGTGCGTTCTTCGATGGATTTTTTGATATATACCTGGGCACTGTCCAACTGTTTGTCCTGCATAAACGCTTGCCCCATTCCCAAATAGGCGTCGGCCAAGTAGCCCGGAACCGTTGCCAACATTCGATAAGCTTCAACGGCTTTTTCGTTTTCGTAGCTACGGTAATAACTGTGTGCCAATCGTTCCAGAACAAAAGGCCTATCCTCTCCCAACGCGATCAACTTTTCAAACCACGGAATGGCCGATTGGTACTGCCCATTGTTGAAATAGGCCTGTGCCTTAAGGTTGATCATGGACACATCATTTTCGTAAAACCGAAGTCCTTGATCCACATAGACCAACGCAGAATCCCGAATTTCCTGCCCCACAAAGTACTTCCCAAGGGAATAAAGACTGCGCAAATGGGTACTGTCCAGAGCAACTGCTTTTCGGAAAGCTTCATTGGCCTCTTCTTGCTTAAGGGAGTTTTCCAAAGTGCGACCCAAGTAGTAAAAATATTCCGGGTTCTGTTGGTTCTCCACAATCAAAGTGTTGAAGGCCTCCAGTGCAGGTTGGTAATTTTTGGTTTTGAGCAGGAGTTTACCGAACTCGAACCGGGCAATCTCCATATTGGGGTAACTTTTAAGGGTGGCCTCGTATTGGGCCAATGCCTTATCGAAGTTCCCGACGGCATGGTACGCACGGGCAATCTGGAGACTGGCCTGGGCATTGCCTTCCTTGGCATATTCGTTTATGGCTGCCGCATAATTGCCCATGGTGTACAGACTGTCGGCAACGGACAAAGCCGATGACTGGGCACCGGCTTGTAATGATATCAACAAGAAGAGAACAAGGATTCTTTTCAATGTTTTTTTACTTCAATTTAAAGGTTATTGGGATAGAGAAAGGAACATCTACTGCCTGACCTTGATGTTTGCCCGGTTCCATCAAAGGAAGTCGACTTACAATACGCTTCGCCTCTTCTTCCAATAACGGATCAGGACCTTTTGTTCTAATATCTTTAATGGTGCCATCTGCTCCAATGATAAATACCATATTCACTTTTCCTTGAATTCCCTTTTCTTGCGCCTCCTTGGGATAGTTGAAATGCTTGCGAATATGCTGAAATATCTGCTCTTGAAAGCAGGCTCTTTTATCCTCAACATTTTCACAACCAGGAAAAACTGGCACCTCATCTATGGTAGCGAAAGGAACTAATTCAACATTGGGATTATTCATACCCGTTGTAACAGTCCAACCATTTACTTTTTGGGGAGATTCATTTATTTTTTTTACCAATGTTTGGGTGATTTTCATAATGCTTTCCCTCTCATTGGGAGTAAGTGAATCCATAGATTCAATTTCCTTGTTCAATATGGTCAACTTTGCTTCCAAGGTTTCATTCTCTAATACTTTTACAGGTTCAGGTACTTCTGATTCACAGGAAGTATACACCAACATCCCCAATACCAAGGGCAACAACAATACATACTTTAACTGCCAAACGGCTTTCGAACGCTTTTTTTGTAACATGACTATTCGTTTTTTGATTAATGACTTCGTAAAAAATTGATTGACGAAACTGATGCGTTGCGTGCTGAACGCTTCGGACAACAGGATTTCAAAATGTTCTTTTTTATTGTGCTTCACGGCCTGGGCATCTGCAATGAACTCGTGCAGTTCGGCCATGCGGTTTTGGTACACATATACCAGCGGATTGAACCAAAAGACAATACGGGCCAATTCAAATAAGAGCAGGTCCAAGGAATGGTGCTGCCGTACATGCACCAATTCGTGGGCGATGATGTTGGCCTCCTTATCCTTTCGGATTTCCGCTCCCAAAAAAATGTTCCTAAAAAAAGAAAAGGCCAGTGCGCTTTCCTTTATGGTAACTTTGGTGAACTCGGGGTATTGGTCCACGATCCCTTGGCGACGAAGTCGCGCCAACTGAAACAGTTTTTGTCCAAACCAAAAAGCCGCCACCGCAGCACCGATTGCCATTACCCAAAAATACCAGGGCATGATCGACCAAAAAGAAGATTCAGTGCCTTCCGGTCCCAAAACCAACCCGTCCAATTGGGTCAGGTAAACTGTAGCCGTCCCCAATTTTTCTGGCATTTGGGACTTTAGTGCCTCTACTTTTACCCAAGGCAACACCAAACTTAAACCGAAGGTGGCCAAAAGGTAGAGTCGGTTCCATTGAAAAAAGGTCTCTTTCTTTAGAAAAAGGTCGTAGGCCAACAAAAAGACCAACTGAAATGCCAAGGTTTCCAAGATATAGGTAATCATTTTTCTTCCTCTTTAATGTTTTTCATGATTTCTTCCAGTTCCTTCAGGCTGATGTCGTTCTTCTTCATAAAAAAGGACACCATACTTTTAAACGACCCTTGAAAGTAGCCATCCACCAAGGTGTTGATGCGTTGGTTGCTATATTCTTCCTTCTTTACCAAAGGAAAGTATACATGCCCCTTCCCTACTTTTTCATGTGAGACAAAACCTTTGTCCTCCAAAATCCTGACAATGGTGGAAACCGTATTGTAGGCCGGCTTGGGTTCGGGCAATTCATCCAATAGTGAGGCCACATTCGCCTTTTTCAATTGCCAAAGCAATTGCATTACTTCTTCTTCTGCCTTGGTGAGTTGTTTCATTTTTCAACTAATTTTTTAGTTCATTATGAAACAAATATAACTAAATATTTAGTTTAAACTAATTTTTTAGTTAAAAAATTCATCGACTCGATGTAACAATTGTAGTTTACATTTGTCTAACAGTAAAATAGAACCATGGACATTGCCTTATTGATTTTGGGATTCTTGTTGATGTTGGTCGGCATCTTGGGCAGTTTTTTGCCTGTTTTGCCCGGGCCTCCCATCAGCTGGGTGGGTCTGCTGCTGCTGTACCTGACCAAGGCCGTGCCAGACAACTGGTGGGTGTTGGCCATCACCTTTGTGATTGCCATCACCATTACTATATTGGATTATGTAATCCCAGCCATGGGCACCAAACGTTTTGGGGGCAGCAAGGCAGGCATGTGGGGCACCATTGTTGGACTTTTGGTGGCCATTTTCGTGCCCATTTTCGGTCCGCTTGGGATTATCATCTGGCCCTTTATTGGGGCCTTGGTGGGGGAATTATTGAACAAAACCCATCAAAAAACCGCCATGAAGGCGGCTTTTGGTTCTTTTTTGGGATTCTTAACGGGCACCTTTATGAAATTTGTGGTGACCGTTTTCTACGCCATATTTTACGTGTACATCACCATAAAGTATGCGGGAGATCTATTTAGCTTTTCCTAATCCAACCACTCCACTTTTTCGGAAATGGGTTTTCGGGCCGATGGTTCCACTTCCCCGTCATAATGACCCATATATAAAAAGCCAAGGCACCGCTCCCCTTCATTCAAGTCGAAGAATTCGCCCATAAACTTGATGAGCCCAGGAGAAGCCCAGTAACAGCCAATGCCCAATTCGGTACAGCACAACCACATATTCTGGACTGCCATCGCCACGGAGGCCACTTCTTCCCACTCGGGCAAACTTTCCATGGGATCCCGTTGCATGCAAATGGCAATGGCCGCTGCCGAACGCACGGCATTGTCTTCCAATTTTTTGATGGTCACCTGTTTGGGTTTGGGATCCACCTCTTGGTATTTTTTGGACAAAAACGCACCCATTTCATCCTTCTTTTTACCTAGCAGCACCTTAAAGCGCCAAGGCTCCGTTTTCTTGTGCGTAGGTGCCCAATTGGCTGCTTCCAAAATTTTTTCGAGGGTAGCTTTATCGATGGGTTTATCGTTGTATTGAACGGGAAAAATACTCCGTCTTTTGGCAATAAGGTCAAAAATCATAGCATCATATTATGTTGAGTCCCAAAGTTACTCTTGAAAAAGTTGTTCTCATAATTTTAGGAGCAAATCCATGCAATTTTGGAGGGCCGGGTTGCGATTGTCACTTTTCCAAACCATGGAGAGCACAGCCCGTTGTTTGATGTTCTTCATTTCAATGAACTTTACTTTCATCTGAAACCCATGCTGCAATGTCGTGGGCACTATGGCAATGCCCAGTTTGTTCTCCACCAATTTAAAAATGGTCTGCGCGTGTACCGATTTGTGCGAAACATTCGGAACAAAGCCACGGTCTTCACAAATACTGAGCACGGTATCGTAGTACATGGGACTATAATCCTGGGAAAACAGAATGAAATCCTCGTTGGCCACTTGTCCAATATGTTTAAAATCCCTTTCATCCAAAGGATGATCCTCTGGTAAAACCAAGGAAAAGGTGTCCTCAAAAACCGATTTTACTTCAAGTCCTTTGGGTACCCGAGCCAACCGCACAAACCCCAAATCGAGTCGATCGGCCAAAATGGCATTGATCTGTGACCGGTTCGACAATTCTTCCAATGTGGTATGCACTCCTGGGAATTTTTCTTTCAATTGCAACAACAGATCGGGAACCACACTTTGCATGGCCGATCCTAAAAATCCGATACGCACCTCACCCATTTGTCCACTACCTATGAGTTTCGCCTGTTTTTTGGTCTGGTCCAAGTGGTTCAGGATAAATTCCACTTCTTTTTTCAAATAGGCACCTGCCGGCGTTAATTGCACTTTTTTCTTATCTCGAACGAACAGTTGTGTCCCCAATATTTCTTCCATCTGTTTGATCTGGGTACTCAGTCCGGGTTGGGAAATAAACAATTTTTCCGCCGCCTTTCGATAGTGCAGTTCTTCGGCCACGGCCAAAAAATAAATGAAATGTCGGAGTTCTATTTGATAATTCATATTTATTGATTATTACAAAAATAAGTATTGGTGATTATTAAACCAATGTTCTAATTTTAGGTTCAAAAGAAATTTATACCCATGCCCAAGACTTTTCGATTTGGAGAGGACCACTTAACCGCAGGTATTGCCCTGGGATTGGCCCGTGGCACCGTTACAGGAACATTCACTGATGAATGCCTTAAAAACGTGAATGCCAGTTACCAACGCGTACAACGCATTGTGGAAAAAGGCCACACAGTGTATGGCATCAATACAGGATTTGGTCCTTTGTGCAACACCAAGATTTCGAAAGAGGACACCAAAATACTCCAATCCAATATACTACAGAGCCACAGTGTGGGGGTGGGCACGCCCATTGCCACCGAATTGGCAAAGGTGATGCTGATCCTAAAGATCCATGCCTTGGCCAAAGGGTTTTCCGGCATTGCCGAAAGCACCTTGCAACGTATGCTCTGGCATTTGGAAAACGATGCCATTCCCGTAGTTCCCAGTCAAGGTTCGGTGGGGGCATCCGGTGATCTGGCTCCGCTTTCCCATTTGTTTCTACCATTGATTGGATTGGGCAAGGTGGAGTATCAAGGAAAGACCATTACTACCAAAGAACTCTTTCAAAAAACCAGTTTGCTACCATTGGAACTGGGACCCAAAGAAGGGCTTGCCCTGATCAATGGCACCCAGTTTATCGCTGCACATGGGGTTTTGGTAGTGCAGAAGCTGCAACATTGCTTAAAAAATGCCGACATTATCGGTGCCATGATGATCGAGGGGCTGCAAGGATCCATGAAACCCTTTTATGAGGAATTGCACCAGTTGCGACCGTTTAAAGGCAACCAACATGTGGCAGGTAGGATCCGCACCCTATTGCAAGGCTCCGAAATCTTGGAAGACCATATCGATTGCGAACGGGTTCAGGACCCCTACTCTTTACGTTGTATTCCCCAAGTGCATGGGGCTTCGCGAAATGCTTGGCTACACTTGAAGGAATTGCTGGAAATCGAGCTCAACTCCGTGACCGACAATCCAGTGATCATTGACGATGAGCTTACGATCAGCGGGGGTAATTTCCATGGACAGCCCTTGGCCATGGCATTGGACTATGCCGCTTTGGCCGCTTCAGAAATCGGAAACATTTCGGACCGCCGCATCTATCTGGCTTTGGAAGGCAACAGCCCAGGAGTACCAAAACTGTTGATGAAGGACACGGGCATCAATTCGGGTTACATGATTCTGCAGTATACCTCAGCCGCATTGGCCAGTGAAAACAAAAGCTTGTGTTTTCCGGCAAGTGCCGATAGTATTCCTACTTCCTTGGGACAGGAAGACCATGTGAGCATGGGATCCATCAGCGGTAGAAAAGCATTGCAAATCATAGAAAATGTTGAAAAAATCCAAGCCATTGAACTGCTTACCGCAGCCCAAGCATTTGAATACAGAAAACCCTTGAAATCAGGCATCGTGTTGGACGAAATCCATCAATACTTGCGTACCAAGGTTGCGTTTGCCGAAAACGATCGGGTTTTTGCGGATGATATTGAAACGGGCATTAACATGCTTCAGAACCGTGAAATCATCTCCTTGGTGGAAACCGTGATGCAAGAGAAAAATCTGGAATGGGAAACACCCCATATTGAAGAATTTGACACGTATTGATATGAAACCACTTTTAATAGGACCCTTTACCCAATTATTGCCCATGACAGGACTGCCCTTAAAAGGCGCCTTGAAGGACGAACAATTGCCCATCATTGAAAACGGTGCAATTTTGGTACACGAAGGAAAAATTTTGAAAGTCGGAACTTTTGAGGACCTGAAATCCGAGGATGCGGATATCCATCAAATTCAAGGTGATGCCGTTTGTCTCCCCGGATTTGTGGATTCGCATACCCATATCTGCTTTGCAGGAACCCGAGCCAGGGACTATGCGTTCCGAAATGCCGGGAAGACCTATTTGGAAATTGCAAAAGCCGGAGGTGGCATCTGGGACACAGTGACCCAAACCCGAAAGGCTTCCGAGGAAGCATTGGTTCAAGGTATCGTTTCAAGAAGTAAGAAGCATCTGAAAAACGGAATCACTACCATTGAGGTCAAAAGTGGTTATGGCCTTTCCGTGGATGAAGAACTTAAAATTCTCCGTGCCATCAAAAAAGCCAATGCAACCGTTTCGGCCACTTTGGTGCCTACTTGCTTGGCGGCACACATGAAACCGAAGGACTGGAATCAGGATAAAGCCTATCTCGACGAAATCATCAACACTCTTTTCCCCATCATCAAATCTGAAAACTTGGCACATCGGGTAGATGCCTTTGTGGAGGAAAGTGCTTTTTCTCCCGAAGAGATCAAACCCTATTTTCAAAGAGCCAAGGACATGGGATTCGACATCACCGTACATGCCGATCAGTTTAGCACAGGCGGAAGTCAGCTTGCCGTAGATTTTGGTGCCGTGAGTGCCGACCATTTGGAAGCCAGCACCGACAAGGAAATCCAATTATTGGCCAAAAGCAACACCATTGCCACTACCCTTCCCGGAGCATCCCTTGGTTTGGGCTGTGACTATACACCTGCCCGTAAAATTTTGGATGCCGGCGGCGCCCTGTCCATTGCCAGCGACCACAATCCGGGTTCAGCCCCCATGGGCGACCTGTTGACCCAAGCCAGTATTTTGGGCACATTTGAAAAACTATCCAACACCGAGGTTTTATCAGGCATCACCTTTAGGGCCGCTGCGGCATTGCATATGGCAGATCGTGGAAAACTGGCATCGGGAACTTGGGCCGATTTTGTTGTGTTCCCTACAAATAATTATCAGGAAATCACCTATCACCAAGGCCAATTGAAACCTAGCCAAGTCTGGAAGAAAGGGGAACCCATCCACCAAAACGATTGATCATGACTTCGACATTGACTGCATTTCAAAAACAAATACTGCAGGGAATCCCTAACGAACTCCCTAAAAAGAAACCGTATCCCAAAAATGGGAATCCAGCACCGAAACGCAAAGATATTTTGTCCCTAGAAGAGAAAAAGCTGGCGGTGCAAAATGCATTGCGCTATTTTCCGGAAGCTTGGCACAAAGAATTGGCCCAGGAGTTTGCCGAGGAGTTAAAAACATTTGGTCGGATCTACATGCATCGTTTTAAGCCGGACTATAAAATGCAGGCCCGACCCATTTCCGAATATCCTGCCAAAACCAAACAGGCTGCCGCCATTATGCTGATGATCCAAAACAATTTGGACCCTGCAGTGGCACAGCACCCCGAGGAGCTGATCACCTATGGTGGCAATGGGGCCGTTTTCCAGAACTGGGCGCAGTATCTCCTGACCATGAAATATCTGGCCCAAATGACGGATGAACAAACATTACACATGTATTCCGGTCACCCCATGGGGCTGTTTCCATCACACAAAGAAGCCCCTCGCGTCGTGGTCACCAATGGTATGATGATTCCTAATTATTCCAAACCGGACGACTGGGAGCGCTACAATGCGCTTGGGGTTACCCAATACGGGCAAATGACGGCAGGCTCGTACATGTACATCGGTCCGCAGGGCATTGTACATGGAACGGCAATTACGGTGATGAATGCCTTCAGAAAAGTATTGGCCAAAAATGAATCCCCCGAAGGAAAGGTGTTCCTGACCGCAGGCTTGGGAGGCATGAGCGGGGCACAACCCAAAGCCGGTAACATTGCCGGATGCATCACCGTTTGTGCAGAGGTAAATCCGGAAGCTGCCAAAAAACGACACGAGCAAGGTTGGGTGGACGAATTGTTGGTGGACCTACAACTATTGATGGTCAGGGTAAAGGAAGCCATTGCCAACAACGAAGTGGTTTCGCTGGCCTACATCGGCAATGTGGTGGATGTTTGGGAGCATTTTTATGAAGAAGGCATTTTTGTGCACTTGGGATCGGACCAAACCTCGTTGCACAATCCGTGGGCAGGAGGGTATTATCCTGTTGGGCTCTCCTTTGAGGAATCCAATGCACTTATGGTGGAAAATCCGGAAGCGTTCAAGGAAAAAGTACAGGAATCCCTTCGCAGACAGATCAACGCCATTAACAAGCACACTTCAAAAGGCACCTACTTTTTTGATTATGGCAATGCCTTTTTGTTGGAAGTTTCCCGTGCAGGTGGCGATGTGATGGCCGAAAACAATATCGATTTCAGATATCCTTCCTACGTGCAGGACATTTTGGGACCCATGTGCTTCGATTACGGTTTTGGACCCTTCCGATGGGTGTGCACTTCGGGCGACCCAAAAGACCTACAAAAAACCGATGCAATTGCCCTTGAGGTAATGAGAAACATCAAAGCCGAGGCACCTGAGGAAATTCAACAGCAGATGCAGGACAACATCAAATGGATTTCCGAAGCGGAACAAAACAAATTGGTGGTGGGATCACAGGCAAGAATCTTGTACGCCGATGCCGAAGGGCGAAGCAAAATAGCCGATGCCTTCAATACGGCCATTGCCGAGGGTGAAATCAGCGCTCCGGTGGTGTTGGGCCGAGATCATCATGATGTAAGCGGTACGGATTCGCCTTTCCGGGAGACCAGCAATATTTATGACGGCAGCAAGTTCACCGCAGACATGGCCATCCAAAATGTGATCGGCGACAGTTTTAGGGGCGCCACTTGGGTATCCATCCACAACGGTGGGGGCGTTGGCTGGGGTGAAGTGATCAATGGAGGATTTGGCATGGTACTCGACGGCTCCGAAGAAGCATCCATCCGATTGAAGCGTATGCTGTTCTTCGATGTGAACAATGGCATATCCCGAAGAAGCTGGGCTCGGAACAAAGAAGCTCGATTTGCCATAGAACGGGAAATGGAACGTACTCCAAATTTAAAAGTAACTTTGCCCCATCTGGTCGAATCGGAACTATTGGATAACCTTTTTTAATGTCATGAAGCACTACGAACCCCCGAAAAAGGATCTTTGGAGCGGACGGATTTCCAACAAATGGCTGTACTTGCACGAAAAAGTACATTGCACCCCCTTGAATGAAATGCCGGAGGCCCAGAAAAAGTCCATTGCGTTATTGGGGTATGCCTGTGATGCCGGTGTCCACCGCAATCAAGGGCGTGTTGGTGCCGTGGACGGACCCGATGTAATCAAAAGCAGTTTTGGCAAAATGCCCAACCATTTGGCCAGTCATGTGCTCTTGCACGATGCGGGTTCCATCACTTGTGCAAACAGCGATATGGAAGCTTCCCAAAGTCAACTTGCGGAGGCGGTTTGTACCCTATTGCATAAAAAACAGTTTCCTATTGTGCTGGGTGGTGGTCACGACATGGCCTATGGCCATTATTGTGGCATTAAGCAATATCTGGATGCCAAAAAACAGGGACAGTCCATCGGTATCATTAATTTTGATGCCCATTTCGATCTGCGAAAAAAAACGGACCAAGGCAATTCCGGAACCCCATTTTATCAAATTGCCAAAGAGTGCCGGCAAGAAAGCATCGATTTCAATTACCTCTGCCTCGGAATCCGTAGGGATGCCAACGACCGGAACCTTTTCCAAACGGCCAAGGATCTCGATGTAATTTATGTGATGTCAGAGACCTTCCAGCCCGCTTTTTTACAAGAAATCACCACTTTTATCAATGCATTTGCCAAAAATGTGGACCATATTTATGTGACCATCGATTTGGATGGTTTTTCTTCAGCCTTCGCCCCGGGAGTAAGTGCCCCTTCGCCCATGGGTTTCACCCCGCACATCGTTCTGGAATGCTTGAAAACCATTATTGCCTCAGGAAAACTCATCAGTTTGGATATTGCCGAGATGAACCCCAGATTTGATATTGACGGGCAAACCGCCAAGTTGGCCGCTTCTTTGGTGCACTACGTGGCGCATGCGGTTTCAGGAAGTTGACAGTGCTTCAAATTGTCATTCTGAACGGAGTGAAACATCTATTGTTTGGAATAGTTTGACACGCTTGTCTGCGGCAGGCAGGAATTTCACTAATACTTTGTATGGTCAAATTGATGCCTTTTATAAGGAGAAGATTCCGTTTTTCAGCGGAATTTGTTCGACCTAAGTTTTGAACTGGTTCAAAACCGGTCTCACAAACAAAAAAAGCCTTCCAAACGGAAAGCCTTTCATTGGCGAGCATCCTTCGATGCTTCAACCTGATTCCAATCCTTAAGATCGGAATCCAACACAACGGGACAAAGATATGGTGATTTTTCCGGAAAAAACAACTGTGGATTTTGTTTGTATTATTTTTTGGATTATTTCCTTTTTTTTGGATTTATTCCATAATTTAGTCTTCCTCTTCGGCTAAACATGAAAAAGACAATTTTGCACTTGGACCTGGACACATTTTATGTGTCCGTGGAACGCTTGATCAACACAGAACTCAAGCACAAGCCCTTATTGGTAGGGGGCACGAGCGACCGTGGTGTAGTGGCTGCCTGCAGCTACGAGACCCGTGGATTTGGCGTGCATTCCGGCATGCCCATGAAAATGGCCAAGGAACTTTGTCCCGAGGCCGTGGTGATCCGAGGGAATGCCGGCACGTACAGCAAATATTCAGATACGGTCACGGAGATCATCAAAGAACATGTGCCCGTTTTTGAAAAATCGAGCATTGATGAATTCTATGCCGACCTCTCGGGCATGGACCGCTTTTTTGGCTGCTACAAATATGCTACGGAGATGCGGCAAAAGATCATTCGGGAAACCGGACTCCCCATTTCCTTCGGGCTGTCGGTGAACAAGGTGGTATCCAAGGTGGCCACCAACGAAGCAAAACCCAACAACCAACTTAAAATAGACTTTGGCCTGGAAAAACCGTTTTTGGCACCCCTTTCCATCAAAAAGATTCCCATGGTGGGCGACAAAACCTATCAAACCCTAAGAAATTTGGGCATACGACGGGTAAGGACCATTCAGGAAATGCCCATGGATATCATGCAGCGGGTGCTGGGCGCCAATGGAACTGTAATCTGGAAAAGGGCCAACGGCATAGACAACACCCCCGTGATTCCCTTTCACGAACGAAAGTCCATTTCTACGGAACGTACCTTTGACAGGGATACCATTGATGTGGTCAAACTGAAGGGCATCTTGGTCGCCATGACGGAAAACCTGGCTTACCAATTACGGCGTGGGGATAAATTGACGGCCTGCATTGCCGTAAAGATCCGCTATTCCGATTTCAACACCTATTCCAAGCAACTCCGCATTCCCTATACCAGTGCAGACCATGTGCTCATTCCTAAAATTCTGGACCTGTTCAACGGTCTGTACAACAAACGGATGTTGGTGCGGTTGATCGGCATCCGGTTCAGCCATTTGGTGTCCGGCAATTACCAGATCAACCTTTTCGAGGATACGGAGGAGACCCTGAACCTATACCAAGCCATGGACTATGTAAGAAACCGATTTGGGAATCGGAGCGTGTTGCGCGCCTCGGCCATGGGTGCCAAGACCATCGGAAGCATGCACAACCCTTTTAATGGGGAACCGCCCATGGTATTGGCCCATAGAAAACAGTAGTCAGACCTGAGACCGCTACGCTGTTAGACACAAGATACGAGACGACCACTGGATATAAACTAAAAAATTACAAGTCGATCTCGCCTCTCGACTCCGCTCGCCCTGACAACTGACAACTGACAACTGATAACTGACAACTGATAACTGATAACTGACAACTGACAACTGATAACTGATAACTGATAACTGATAACTAAAGATTGTACCTCAACTGCCACACATATTACAGCCTACGTTTCGGGACTTTCTCGGAGGTGGAACTATTGCAGTTGGCCCAACAAAACCACGTGACCCAACTGGTGCTCACCGATATCAACAATACCTCTGCCGGGCTCAACTTTGTTCGAAAGGCACCTGAGTTTGGGGTGCGCCCCCTTTTGGGCATCGATTTCAGGAACGGGGTGCAACCCTGCTTCATTGGCATTGCCCAAAACAACGAAGGCTATTTGGAACTGAACGATTTTCTGTCGCACCACCTCCATCACGAACTGAAAATACCGGACAGGGCTCCAAGCTTTAAACATGCATTTGTGGTTTATCCTTTTGAACAGGTGCTCCTCAATGAACTGGAAAATTTCCTCGATCATGAGTTCATCGGGATTTCCATCAAAGACCTGCGTCGACTGCCGTTTTCACGATTAGCGGCACAAAGGCACAAATTGGTGGTACAGCAACCCGTGACTTTTCGGAACAAACAGGATTTTAATGCGCACCGATTGCTCCGGGCCATCGACAACAATGTGCTCTTGAGCAAACTGTCCAGTGATCAAGAAGCGGATGAAGAGGAAAAAATGTACCCTGTTCAAAATCTGGCGGCAGCCTTTTCCGATTTTCCCTTTATTCTGGAGAACACCGAAAAACTGCTCAACAGTTGTACCATCCATTTCGATTTTTCAAAGGACAGAAAGCCCCAAAATCTGAAAACCTATTCGGGCAGCGTAGCAGAAGACGAAAGGCTTATTGAACAACTCTGCGCCGAGGGGCTCCCCTACCGTTATGAAAAAGTGGACGAGCCCATCACCCATCGCTTGCAGAAAGAACTGGACCTCATCAAAAAAATGGGGTTTGTATCCTACTTCTTGATCAATTGGGACATTGTTTCCGAAGCGCGTCGCAGGGGATTTTTCTATGTGGGCCGTGGCAGTGGTGCCAACAGTATTGTGGCGTACCTGTTGCGCATCACCGATGTGGACCCCATGGAACTCGATCTCTATTTTGAACGGTTCATCAACCTGTACCGGACCAATCCCCCCGATTTCGATATTGATTTTTCCTGGAAAGACCGCCCAGCCATGACCCAGTACATTTTTAAACGGTTCAAACACGTTGCCCTGCTCGGTACTTATGTCACGTTCAAGGAAAGAGGGGTTATACGGGAATTGGGAAAGGTCTTCGGGCTCCCGCCCCATGAAATTGATTTTTTATCGGAAGGCAGGTATAATCCCAACGAACTGGACCAAATGTCTAAATTGGTATTGAAGTATGGCAAACTCCTCATGGGCAAACCGAATTACCTGAGCATCCATGCCGGGGGTATTTTGATCAGTGAAAAGCCCCTGCACTGGTTTTCGGCCACCCATCTGCCCCCAAAAGGATTTCCCACCACCCAATACGACATGGTGATCGCCGAAGATGTGGGCCTGTACAAATTTGACATTCTCGGACAACGGGGATTGGGCAAGATCAAGGAAGCTTTGGAAATCGTTGCCTACAACCAACCCGAAAAACATGGGGATATCGACATCCACGACATCAAAGGCTTTAAAAAAGATGGAACCATCAACAACTTGGTCAAGACAGCACAGTGCATGGGCTGTTTTTATGTGGAATCGCCCGCTATGCGCATGTTGCTGAAAAAATTGGAGGTGGACAACTATCTGGGACTTGTGGCAGCCAGTTCCATCATACGCCCCGGGGTGGCCAAAAGTGGGATGATGCGGGAATACATCCTACGGCATCGAAACCCAGGGAGAGCCGAAGAAAAAGGACACCCGGTTATGTTGGACATTATGCCCGACACTTACGGCGTGATGGTCTACCAAGAGGACGTGATCAAAGTGGCCCACCATTTTGCGGGTTTGGACCTGGGGGAGGCCGATGTGCTCCGCCGTGGCATGAGCGGCAAGTTCCGTTCCCGTGCAGAGTTCCAAAAAGTGCAGGACAAGTTCATTGCCAACTGCAGAAAAAAGGGCTATGACGAAAAGTTGATTTCCGAAGTATGGAACCAAGTGGCCAGTTTTGCCGGTTATGCCTTTGCCAAAGGGCACTCCGCTTCCTATGCTGTGGAGAGTTACCAAAGCCTATTCCTTCGGGCCTATTTTCCGTTGGAATATCTGGTGGCCGTACTCAATAACGGAGGTGGATTTTACCGTTCGGAATTCTACATCCACGATGCCCGAATGATGGGTGCCAGCATTCACCCTCCCTGCGTAAACAACAGCATGGGGGTAAATCGGATCTATGGGAAGCACATCTATTTGGGATTGATGTACCTGCGGGACCTTGAAAACAGGGTCATGGAGCGCATCATTAAGGAACGGCTGCAGCACGGGGCATTCACTTCCATGGAAGATTTTTTGGACCGCGTGTTCATTTCGATGGAACAATTGGCCATCCTTATCCGTATCGATGCGTTTCGGTTCACCGGCATCAACAAACACGAACTGCTGTGGAAGGCACACCTCATGCTCTCCAAGAACGACCGGTTGGAGCATCCCAAGCTATTCCCGCCAAGACATCAAAACTTTCAGATTCCGAAACTGAACACCACGCAGTTGGAAACCGCCTTTGAACAGCTCGAACTTTTGGGCTTCTGCCTTTGCAGTCCCTTTGAGCTTTTGGCGGAACCTCCCAAAAACGCCCACGGGCAAAGAGACCTTCCCCAATACCTGAACAAACATATCGACATTTATGGCTATCTGGTGACCGTAAAGAATACTTCGACCCACGATGGCAAGCGCATGTATTTTGCCACTCTGGTGGACCAGCATGGCGAAGTCTTCGATACCGTACTTTTTCCCCCGGTCGCTGCCAAGTACTATTTCCGGGGCAAGGGCATTTACCGCTTTTATGGCAAAGTGGTGGAAGAATTCGGGTTTTTGAGCATCGAGGTCGTCAAAATGCAGAAGCAGGATTACATCCAAGACCCCCGATATGCCGACATGCGGACCAGCAAAAAAAGGTTGGGTTCGAACAAGTGAGCGGAATACCGTAACTTAGGATGTAGAATCCAACATCCATGAAAATCCGCATCAAAGGCAATACGATCCGATTAAGGCTTACCCAATCCGAGGTACGGCAATTATCAGAAACCGGCAACGTAAGGGAAACCACTCCATTTGGCCCAACAACGTTTCGCTATCAGGTGGCATTGCATCCAGATATTGAACAGCTACAAGCAAGCTATGCGGACAATCAGGTGACTCTTTTGGTCCCGGAAACCATGGGAAAAACATGGTTCCAAGACGAAACCATAGGTTTTGAAAACCAGATGGTTCTTCCCGAAGGCAATACCCTGCATCTATTGCTGGAAAAGGATTTTACCTGTCTGGAAAACCGTTCGGAAGATGAATCGGACAATTACCCCAACCCAAAATTGCAATGTTAAGTTGACCATGGAAAAAGAGACCCAACGAAACGTATCATTGACCGGGAATATACAATTCACAGGACTTCGCCTTAAGGAGCCCATGCAAATTTCTGCCGGATTTACAGGTGTAAAGGAAGCCATGCGGCACACGTTCAAGGAAATGGGAATCGTTCGGTCGATGAAAACCCTTTTGGAAATGAACCAAGAGGACGGTTTTCGGTGTCCGAGCTGCGCGTGGCCCGTTCCTGAGCATCCTTCCAAAATTGCGGAGTACTGTGAAAATGGGGCCAAGGCCTTGGCCGATGAAGCAACCCGGGACCATATTGGAGCGGAATTCTTTGCCAAACATTCCGTGGAGGAGCTTTCCCAACTCTCGGATTATGAACTGAACAAATTGGGCCGGGTTGTGGAACCTTTGGTACTGAAACCCGGAAAAGTCCATTACGAACCGATTTCGTGGCAAGATGCTTTCGAATTGATCGCTGATGAACTCCATCAATTGAAAGACCCCAACGAGGCCATTTTTTACACCTCCGGACGATCGAGCAACGAGGCCGCTTTTTTATACGGGATGTTTGCCCGTGCCTTTGGCACCAACAACATGCCCGATTGCTCCAACATGTGCCATGAATCATCAGGAGTGGCCCTTTCGCAGACCCTTGGCATTGGAAAAGGCTCCGTTACCTTGGATGACCTTTATGGCGCAGAGGTAGTTCTGGTGGTCGGTCAAAACCCAGGCACCAATCATCCGCGGATGCTCTCGGCATTGGAAAAATGCAAGAAGAACGGTGGTAAGGTCATCAGCGTCAACCCACTGGAAGAAACCGGGTTGGTCAATTTTAAAAATCCCCAAAATGTTTCGGACATGTTGGGCAGTGGCCAACCGATGGCCGACGTCCACCTACCTGTTCGGATTAATGAAGATGTAGCACTGGCCAAATTGATCTTGAAGAAATTGGTTGCTTTGGATGCCAAAAATTCAAATGTACTGGACCACCCCTTTATTGTGGAATATGTGGAGGGCTATGACGCGCTCATTGAGGACCTGAGGCAGTACGATGAAGAATTCTTGCAGCGCAGAACCGGGGTATCAATGCGAAAAATTGACCAAGTGGCGCAGCTATTGGCCGAAAATTCCAAAATCATTGTGTGTTGGGCCATGGGCCTTACCCAACATAAAAATGCTGTTGAATGTATTCAGGAATATGTGAATATCCTCTTGTTGAAAGGCGCCATTGGCAAACCATTTGCCGGGACCTGCCCAGTTCGGGGACATAGCAATGTACAGGGCGATCGTTCCGTCGGCATTATGCATTATGTAAACAAAACCTTGAACGAAAAAATAAGGGAACATCTCAATTTTGACCCTCCAACCGAACCGGGCTACGATACCGTGCATGCAATTCAGGCCATGCATGATGAAAAGGCCAAAGTGTTTATTTGTTTGGGAGGCAACTTTGTTATGGCTGCCTCGGATACGGCATATACGGCAAAGGCCGTTCAAAATTGCAGTCTTACCGTCCAGATCAGCACCAAATTGAACAGAAGCCATTTGATCACGGGAAGAACGGCCCTCTTGTTGCCGACCTTTGGTCGTTCCGAAAAAGACGAGAAAAATGGGACTGCCCAATTTTTGACCATGGAGAGCAGTACCGGCAAAGTGCGTCAGAGCAAAGGGGTATTGAAACCGGCCTCGGAGCATATCAAAAGTGAACCGGAAATCATTGCTTTGATGGCCCACACGTATTTTAAGGGCAACCATAGCATGGATTGGTTTGCATTGGGCCAGAATTATGACCTGATTCGAGAATTGATCGATAAAACAGTGAAGGGCTTCAAAAACACCAGTGAACGATCCAAAGGATTTGGCTATTATTTACCGAACAATGTAAGGGAACGTGACTTTCGGATGCTGCCCAACGGTATGGCCCGTTTGACCATCAACACCTTGCCCGAACATAATCTACAACCTGACGAACTGCTGTTGATGACGATTCGTTCCCATGACCAGTTCAATACGACCATTTATGGATTAAATGACCGTTATCGGGGCATCCACAACGAACGTAGGGTGGTATTCATGAACAAGAAGGACATGGCCAAAAGAAACCTGCAACGTTTGGATGTGGTCAATTTACACAGTAATTATGGAGGTGTCAAACGAACGGCAGAACAGTTCTTGGTAGTGCCGTACAACATACCTAAAGGGAACATGGCTGCGTATTTTCCCGAAACCAATTTACTGGTGCCCATAGACCAATTTGCCGACAAAAGTCAGACCCCGATCAGTAAATCGATCAAGGTAACGGTGGAAAAAAGTAGATTGAATTCTATTTAAAAGCCTGAATACCTGTAATATCTGCCCCTGTGATCAACAAGTGGATGTCGTGGGTACCTTCGTAAGTGATTACACTTTCGAGGTTCATCATATGGCGCATAATACTGTATTCGCCCGTTATGCCCATTCCTCCCAACACTTGCCTGGCTTCCCTGGCAATTTTGATGGCCATTTCCACATTGTTGCGCTTGGCCATGGAGATTTGGGCCGTGGTGGCGCGACCTTCATTTTTGAGTTGCCCTAATCGGAAGGCCAATAATTGTGCTTTGGTAATCTCCGTGATCATCTCGGCCAACTTTTTCTGTTGCAATTGGTAGGCGGCAATGGGTTTCCCAAATTGGATACGCTCCTTGGCATAACGTAAGGCGGTATCATAACAATCCATGGCAGCGCCAATGGCACCCCATGCAATACCATATCGTGCTGAATCCAAGCAACCAAGCGGAGCGCCCAATCCGTTCTTGCCCGGCAATAGATTTTCTTTGGGCACTTTCACATTGTCAAAGATCAATTCACCAGTGGCCGAAGCCCGAAGCGACCATTTGTTGTGTGTTTCGGGGGTAGAGAAACCTTCCATACCACGCTCCACGATCAACCCATGGATGCGCCCTTCTTCATTTTTGGCCCAAACCACCGCTACATCGGCAAAAGGGGAGTTGGAAATCCACAGCTTGGCACCATTCAGCAAATAATGATCGCCCATGTCCTTGAATTTGGTTTCCATTCCTCCCGGGTTGGATCCATGGTTGGGTTCGGTAAGCCCGAAACAGCCCATCCATTCACCGGAGGCCAATTTGGGCAAATATTTTTTACGTTGTGCTTCCGATCCGTAGGCAAAAATGGGATACATCACCAAAGAAGACTGAACCGATGCCGTGGAACGAACACCACTATCACCCCTTTCGATTTCCTGCATGATCAAACCATAACTGATCTGGTCCAAACCCGCTCCACCATATTCCTCCGGAATGTAGGGTCCGAAAGCCCCTATTTCGGCCAATCCACCTATAATTTGTTTCGGAAACTCTGCTTTTTGGGCATATTCCTCAATAATGGGAGATACATCCCTTTTCACCCATTGACGGGCAGCATCCCTCACCAATTTATGTTCTTCGGACAATAAATCGTCCAAATTGTAGTAATCAGGGGCTTCAAACAAATCAGGCTTCATGTGCTTAAGTTTTGATCAAATATAATGACGAAATATAACATTTCATTGTGCTTATGTTACATTTTCAAATAAAAGGGTCTGGTCAGTTCCATGTACTCCTCAGTATACTTATGGCGCGCTGTTTCAATGGTCAACTCCGCTTCCAAAACGTTGCCCTTTTCAAATCCAAATTCCATCAAACTTCGCTTAAAATCAACTTTTGGATTTCCTTTTACCCGAGTAATGCGTTTGGGATATAACCCATAAACATCTGCCAACTTCACAAATTCCATTTCTTCCTTATAGGGAATGATCACCGAAAATATGCCTTCTTCATTCAATATGCTAGACACACCTTCCAAAAGTTCATCAAAGGGCAACGAATTGTTTTGTCTTGCCTTGTCGCGTGATGCATCTCCGCTTCCCACTTCTTCGGAATAAAACGGCGGATTGGAAACAATAAGATCGTATTGCTCATCCATTTCTTCCACAAATTCATCAAAACCGGCGTGGTAGCAGAACAAGCGATCGCCCCAAGGTGAAGCCTCGAAATTGGCCACACATTGTTCGTAGGCAGCATCGTCCAGCTCAATGGCGTCAATGAGTTCGGCATTACATCTTTGGGCCAATTGCAACGCTATCAATCCTGTACCGGCACCAATGTCCAAAATAGAATTGGGACTGTGGTTCAATGCAGTCCAAGCACCCAACAGCACCCCATCTGTGCCCACTTTCATAGCACATTGGTCTTGATGGATGGTAAACTGTTTAAATTGAAATGGCCCCAAAAGGTTCAAAAATTTAAAATAACAATTGACAATTAAATTCTACAGTTACAAAAATAATGGCTGTACTTCAGATACAAGCATCAATTCAGGTAATGTATTTATAAACCCAAAACGCCCACACATTAATTAACAGCCATTTAAACAAATCCAATGATATTATTTCGCTGCCCAGATATCGGGAATGAACCCGATAATAAAATCATTATCCAATTCTTAAACTATTATTATGAAAAAACTATTTTATGCTTTGGCTATCATGACATCAATCTTACAAACAGTTCAAGCACAAGAGGAAGGCAAATTCCGAGCTGGCCTGGATTTTGGATATGCAATGCCTGATGGTGGTGGCGGTATTTCTACTGCTTTTGAAGCCAAATACAATGTTGCAGATAATATGAACGTCGGGATACGATTTGAGTCAGCCTTTCTAGCTAAAAATGTAAAGGCAACAAATGATGTTGCGCAAATTGAAGCTAACTTGGCCGCAAGCTCATCCTATATGGGCACTTTTGACTATTATTTCCACAACGGAAGTTCTTCCTTTGCTCCTTTTGCTGGAGCTGGTATTGGCTATAGTATGTTGGCAAATCTTGATTTTGATTCCCAAGTGACAGATGATGAATTTGAAGTTGATGGAAAGTTCGGTGGTCTTATCCGTGCTGGTTTTGAATGGGGGAAATTTCGTCTAGCTGCCAACTATAACATTATTGGAAAATCTGAAATTGGAGAAGGTCTTGATGCTGTTGAGGTAAAGAACTCCTACTTTGGTATTTCCTTAGGGTTCTACGTAGGTGGAGGAAAATGGAAAAAATAAAACTGGCTTTTCAGTTCTATACCAACAACCACAAAAAAGGGGCAGCCGATGGCTGCCCCCCTTTTATTTATAATATAATCATTTATCCCAAATACAAATCCACCAAACCTTCAGGAGTTTTCACATGAATAGTCCGGTTCTTTCGATCTACTTTGGTGATGATATCGTCGTTGATGGGGATCAACAATTCCTTGCCCTCCTTTTCCACTTCAAAAAGATCTTGGGAAGCACTATCATTGATGGATTGGATCACTCCTATATCTCCGTGCACTTCATCCATCAAAGTAAAGCCGATGACCTCATGAAAATAAAACTTGTTTCCTGACAACGGGGGCAACATGGACAAGGGCAAATACAACTCGGCCCCAATGATCTTATCGGCTGTGGGTTCGTCCTTTACCTCTTCAAAATCGATGCGCAACAAGTTGGATTTGTGCAATCGGCAGCGGTCAATAAAAAATGGAACCAGATTGTTTCCCAACGAAACAAATACTGATTCCATATTTTCGTAAATATCGGGTTCGTCGGTGTCCAATTTAACCAACACCTCGCCCTTGAAACTATATTTTGAAACGACTTTGCCCAGGTAGAAGCAATCTTCCTTGCGCATCGTTCGGTAGTTCTATTCTTCTTCTTTGGATGCTTCTTCAGCGGCTGGAGCCTCAGCAGCAGTTTCCTCTGCTGGAGCTTCTTCGGCAGCAGCTTCAACGGCCTCTTCGGCAGCTTCTTCAGCAACTTCCTCTTCCACTGGAGCTGCAGCAGCAATACGTTTTTCGTTCGCTTCTTTCTCAGCTTCCAAGGCTTTGGCCCTAGCTTCTGCCTCAGCTTTGCTCAAACCGTCTTTTTTGGCTTGGATCGCATTGGCTTTTTCCTCCAACCAAGCGTTGAACTTTTCTTCAACCTGCTCTTCGGTAAGTGCTCCTTTGGCAACACCGCCCAATAAGTGGTGTTTCAACAACACTCCTTTGTAAGATAGAATGGCTCTGGCAGTATCGGTAGGCTGTGCTCCGTTTTGCAACCATTTTACAGAACTGTCCACATCCAAATCGATGGAAGCTGGATTGGTATTGGGGTTATAGGTTCCCAATTTTTCCAAAAATTTACCGTCTCTTTTTGATCTGGAATCTGCGGCAACCACCCAATAAAATGGCTTACCTTTTTTACCGTGTCTCTGAAGTCTAATTCTAACTGGCATATCACATTAATTTGTAGGGTGCCCGACCCTGGTTATTAATTCATTTCTAATCGCTTATCACTTAAGCGGGTGCAAATATAATTCAATTCTTTTAACGACCAATACCTTTAATTGTTTTTATTGGTTGATAAATCGTAAAAACTCGATTTTATCAAACACGTCTTCTTCCTTACTTTTATCCATTGCTTTATTGGACCCACGCAAATTACCTATGTATTTAATATTCGATACCGAAACCACTGGATTGCCCAAACGATGGGATGCTCCCATTACCGATACCGATAACTGGCCCCGATGCGTACAGATTGCTTGGCAATTGCACGATGAACTGGGGGATTTGGTGGAACATCAGGATTTTTTGATCAAACCCGATGGGTTCAATATCCCCTATGAAGCGGAACAGATCCATGGCATATCCACAGCTTTGGCAGAAGAGCAAGGGGTTCCTTTGCAAGAGGTGCTGGTCGCTTTCAACAAAGCATTGGAGCGCTCCAAATTTGTGGTTGGGCAAAACGTGGATTTCGACATCAACATCATGGGGTGCGAATTCCATCGGATGGAAACAGAAAGCATCTTGGTGCAACTACCGGTTCTGGATACCTGTACAGAGCACACCGCAGAATTGTGCAAAATCCCAGGGGGTCGTGGGGGCAAATTCAAATTGCCCACACTGACGGAATTACATGAATTTTTGTTTGGAGAACCGTTCGCAGAAGCGCACAATGCGACCGCCGACGTGGAGGCTACCACCCGTTGCTTTTTGGAGCTGGTCCGCAAGAAGCAGTTCACTGCGAACGAACTGGACGTACAACCCGATTATTTTGAGCGGTTTTCAGAAGCCAATCCGCAAGAGATCGAACTTGTTGGGTTAAAGCACATCAACTTAAAAGCAGCATCCAAAGAAATTGCCGATGCCCTTTGGGCCAAGGATACCGGGGAAATATCCGCCGAGGAAATTCAGGAAAACATCGAGACCCTGGAAGATGCGCCCTTTGCCCACTTACATAACCACTCCCAGTTTTCGGTACTCCAGTCCACCATCAATATAAAGGACCTGGTAAAGGCCACCGCACAAAATGGAATGCCTGCCGTGGCCCTTACGGACCATGCCAATATGATGGGTGCCTTTCACTTTGTGAAGGAAGTGATGGCCCATAACAAAGCGGCCAAGGAAAAAAATGCAGAATTGCTTGAAAAAGGCGAACAACCCACAGAAAAGGAAATCACCCCGATTGTGGGTTGTGAATTTTACGTCTGCGAGGACCATACCAATAAAAACGTAAAGGACTACGGATATCAAATTGTGCTGCTGGCCAAAAACAAAAAAGGCTACCACAATTTGGCCAAAATGTCCTCCATCGCTTATACAGATGGGTTTTATTATGTACCACGAATCGACAAAAAGATTGTGGAACAGTACAAGGAAAACGTAATTGCCCTTACCGGCAACCTTTACGGGGAAGTGCCCAACAAAATCCTGAACGTGGGTGAAAAGCAGGCGGAGGAAGCCCTGCTTTGGTGGAAGGAGCAATTTGGGGATGACTTGTACATCGAAATCATGCGGCACGGTCAAGAAGATGAGGACCGGGTGAACCAAGTATTGGTACAAATGGCCAAAGACCACGATGTTAAACTGATCGCTACCAACAATACCTACTATTGTGCGAAGGAAGATGCTGAAGCGCATGATATTTTATTGTGTGTAAAAGACGGGGAAAAACGGTCTACCCCAATTGGCAGGGGTCGTGGCTACCGATATGGATTGCCCAATCAGGAGTATTACTTCAAGTCTTCGGACGAAATGAAGGAACTCTTCAAGGATATTCCAGAGGCCATTTTGAATATCCACGAAATTGTGGACAAGGTAGAACCCTACGATCTGGCCAGCGATATTTTGCTGCCCAAATTTGACATTCCCGAGGAATTCAAGGTGAAGGAAGATGAGGAAGATGGTGGCAAGCGCGGTGAAAATGCCTATTTGAGGCACATCACCTACCAAGGGGCCGAAAAACGTTACGGCGAAATAACCGAAGAGATCAGCGAGCGCATCGATTTTGAGTTGGAAACCATTAAAAACTCTGGTTACCCTGGTTATTTCTTGATTGTTGAGGACTTCATCCGCGAAGCCCGGAACATGGATGTGTCTGTTGGACCCGGTAGGGGTTCCGCCGCAGGATCGGTGGTGGCCTATTGTTTGGGCATCACCAACATCGACCCTTTAAAATATGACCTCCTTTTTGAGCGGTTCCTGAATCCGGATCGGGTATCCATGCCCGATATCGATATCGATTTTGATGATGAGGGCCGTGGACGGGTCATGGAATACGTGATCAATAAATACGGGGCCAACCAAGTGGCGCAGATCATCACTTATGGCACCATGGCGGCCAAATCCTCCATTAGGGATACGGCAAGGGTTTTGGATTTGCCATTGGGTGATGCCGATCGCATTGCCAAGTTGATTCCGAACATGTCCAAACTGAACAAGATTTTTGGAGTGGACGAGGCCGAGCTGAAGAAAAAATTCCGTTCCGACGAGTTGGAAAAGGTCAACGAGTTGTTGAACATTTCCGAAAGTGAAGATTTGGAAGGCCAAACGGTGAACATGGCTCGGGTACTGGAAGGTTCGTTGCGAAACACGGGGATCCATGCCTGCGGTGTGATCATCACGCCCGATGATATCACCAACTTCGTACCCGTATCCACTGCGAAGGATTCCGATCTGTATGTAACCCAGTTCGACAACTCTGTGGTGGAAAGTGCCGGATTGCTGAAGATGGATTTCTTGGGATTGAAAACCTTGACGTTGATCAAGGACACCGTTAAAATAGTGAAGGCCCGTACCGGAGTGGAACTGGTTCCCGATGAGTTTCCGTTGGATGATGAAAAGACCTACGAACTCTTTCAACGTGGCGATACAGTTGGGATATTCCAATACGAATCGCCCGGGATGCAAAAGCACATGAAAAACCTGAAACCCACGGTTTTTGATGACCTCATCGCCATGAATGCCCTGTACCGACCAGGGCCCATGGAATACATCCCCAGTTTTATCGCCCGTAAGCACGGGGAGGAAGAGATTACCTATGACCTTCCGGACATGGAGGAATACCTAAAGGAAACCTACGGGATTACGGTATACCAAGAGCAGGTGATGTTGCTTTCCCAAAAATTGGCAGGTTTCTCCAAAGGTGATGCGGACGTGCTTCGTAAGGCCATGGGAAAAAAGATTTTTGCCCTGCTACAAAAATTGAAGCCCCAGTTTTTGGACGGTGGTGAAAAGAACGGACATCCACGTGATGTTTTAGAAAAAATTTGGAAGGATTGGGAGGCCTTTGCTTCTTATGCCTTCAACAAGAGTCACTCTACCTGTTACGCCTACATTGCCTACCAGACTGCCTATTTGAAGGCCCACTACCCTGCCGAATACATGGCCGCAGTACTGTCCAACAACATGAACGATATTAAGCAGGTGACCTTCTTTATGGAGGAATGTAAGCGCATGGGCTTGGAAGTATTGGGTCCCGATGTGAACGAATCCTATTATAAGTTCGCTGTGAACAAGGACAACGCCGTTCGCTTTGGCATGGGGGCCATTAAAGGAGTGGGACGTTCTGCTGTGGAAACCATTGTGGAAAACCGAAAAAAGGACGGACCCTACAAATCCATTTTTGATCTGGCCAAACGGGTTGACCTCAGGGCGGCCAACAAAAAAGCCTTTGAGAACTTGGCTCTTGCCGGCGGTTTTGATTCGTTCACCGAAACGCACCGGGCACAATATTTCCATGATGATGGTGACGGCATCACCTTTTTGGAAAAGGCTGTGAAGTATGGTTCCAAGTATCAAGAAAATGAAAATTCGTCCCAGGTGAGCCTGTTCGGGGATGCCAGCGAGGTTCAGATTCCGGAACCCATTGTACCCCCCTGCGAGGAATGGGGCACCATGGAAAAGCTGCGAAGGGAAAAAGAAGTGGTGGGCATCTATATTTCCGGCCATCCTTTGGATGATTTTAAAAAGGAGATCACCGCTTTTTGCAATGCCCAGGTTTCGGCTTTTTCTAATTTGGAGGAGTTCGTCAACCGCGAGCTTTCCGTGGCCGGGGTAATCACCGATGTGCAGCACCGAGTCTCCAAAAACGGAAAAGGTTGGGGACTTTTCACCATGGAGGATTACAACGACACTTACGAATTCCGGATTTTCGGTGAAGAATACCTCAAATTCCGTCATTTTTTGATGATCAATTCCTTTGTGTACATCAAGGCCTTTGTTCGCGAGGGTTGGGTGAATCGGGATACCGGTAAAAAAGGTGAGCCCCGTATCCAGTTCAACGATTTCAAGCAATTGCAGGATGTAATGGATGCCTTCGCCAAAAAACTCACCATCAAACTGGACATAGACCGACTGCAGGAAAAGCGCATTCAAGCCTTGAAGGATACTTTGCGATCCTACAAGGGGGACCATGGCCTCAATTTTGAAATCTACGAGCTGGAAGAGGAAATCAAGCTCAAGCTATCCAGCCGAAAACAAAAAGTGAAGATCAACAGCGAACTGCTTTCGGAACTGGAAGCCCAGGAAATCCATTACAAGCTGAATTAGACCATAACAATTGCCAATGGCACAATAGTGAAAACGAATGCGTTGGTTGTAAGGAACATGGGCAATAAATGACTAACTTTGCGTAATTAAAAATAAATACAATGGCACTAGAAATAACAGATGCGACTTTTGACGAAGTAGTTTTGAAAAGCGACAAACCTGTCCTAGTAGATTTTTGGGCAGCTTGGTGCGGACCATGTAGAATGGTTGGACCGATCATAGAAGAAGTAAGCCAAGAATATGAGGGCAAAGCAGTTGTTGGTAAGGTAGATGTGGACAACCACCAGCAGTTTGCTGCCAAATATGGCGTAAGAAATATCCCGACCGTTCTTGTTTTTAAAGACGGTGAGGTAGTAAACCGTCAGGTTGGTGTTTCTCCTAAGAAAGTATATACCGACGCAATCGATGCGGCCCTATAACAATATGGGAAACCAGTTTTAAAAAAGGTTTGGCAATTGCCAAGCCTTTTTTGTTTTATCTTGTTCCATCAAGATATGGACGTACGCTCAGAACTACATAAATCACAACTTTTCCAAAACCTGGAGCTTCTGGCCAACCAGATTGTGGAAGGATTCATCAGTGGCATCCACAAAAGTCCGTTTCATGGATTTTCTGCCGAGTTCGCCGAACATAAAATTTACAATTCCGGGGAAAGCACCAAGCACATCGACTGGAAACTGTATGCCAAGACCGACCGATTGTACACCAAAAAATATGAGGACGAAACCAACCTGAGATGCCACATGATTTTGGACAACTCAGCTTCGATGTACTATCCGGAAGTGAAACAGTTGGAAATCGGCAATCTTAACAAAATTGGATTTGGCGTTCTGGCCATTGCGGCATTGATGCAATTGTTGAAAAAGCAACGGGATGCTGTTGGGTTAAGCATCTATTCGGATACTTACGATTTTCACACATCGGAAAAGAACAGCGAACGCCACTTTCAAATGTTGTATTCCAAACTAAACGAGGTGGCAGCGACCCAAAACCAATCCGAAAGCACCAAAACCTATACTTTTTTGCATCAGATTGCCGAAAAGATCCATCGCAGGAGCATGATCTTTTTGTTCACCGATATGTTTCAGACCGAAACAGAGGAAGAAAAACTTTTTGAGGCACTTCGTCATTTAAAATACAACAAACATGCGGTGGCCCTGTTCCACCTGTTGGACCACGAGCACGAGCTTCATTTCGACTTTGGATCTACACCAAGGCGTTTTGTGGATGTGGAAACTGGAACCCATGTGGATTTGTATGCTGATTCCATACAAAAAGCATATGCCGAAAAAGTACGGGAATACCAAGAGCACTTACAGATGAAATGCGCTCAGTACAAGATAAAATATGTGGATGTGGATGTCCGTTCGGATTTCTCCAAAGTGTTGAATTCCTTTATGATCGAACGGCAAAAATTTCTGTGATCACATTTTTAAAAAAATGTTTTGCCGAATCGGAAATGAGAATGTATATTTGCACTCGCTTCTGAAAAAGCATTTGTAACAAGATTTGAATCTGGCTGTTGCCGGAGTCTACAAAAGATAAAATCATTGGTCTGGTAGTTCAGTTGGTTAGAATACCTGCCTGTCACGCAGGGGGTCGCGGGTTCGAGTCCCGTCCAGACCGCAAAAAGCTCCGAGAAATCGGAGCTTTTTTGATTTTATATATTTGATTTTCAATTATTTATATTAAATTCAGAGAATCATATTTCTTCCAGCGTGCCGCATTCGTGCCGCATTTTTGAACTTATTTTACTTCTTCGCAGCATTTTACACAATGCTATTTCATAAAAAGAAGATTATGTAAAACTGAATAAAATGGATATATCTTCTTATTTTCCTATTTCATAAAACTGTCATGAATTGAGAATACAATACTGCTCAGATCTACATTTAGAGTTCCCGCATAACAAAAGTTGGTTGGCCGACCACCCTTTGACACCAACCGCTGAGACCCTAATAATTGCTGGCGACACCCATTACCTAGGATCTGAATATACCGAACTTGATTTTTTCAAATGGGTCTCTGACCACTATAAACAGGCATTTGTAATTTCCGGCAATCATGAATATTATGGAGGCTATGATTTGTCTTTACATCAAGAACCTTTTAAATGGGAAATTCAAAAGAATGTATTCTTGTTGAACAACCAAGTTGAGATAATAGAGGGCATTAGTTTTCTTTTTTCTACATTCTGGAGCCACATATATCCTGAAAATGGAAGCTTTATATCCAGTAGAGTCAATGACTTTTATAAAATCATGACTAATCAGAGACGGTTTACGGTTGATGATTTCAACAAGCTTCATAATGAAGCCTACACTTTCATTAGGGAAAATCTAAAAACTCTGAATAACAAGACTGTAGTGGTAACCCACCATTTGCCGACACCATTATGTAATTCCCCTGAATTTGAAGGCAGCCCCATCAACAATGCTTTTGTTGTGGATATAACTGATTTTATAACTAAATCCGATGTTGACCATTGGATATATGGCCATATACATAGGAATATTGGCAGCGGCACAATGTTAGGGGGAACAACAATGCTATGCAATCAATTGGGATATGTTCACATGAATGAGCACTATGATTTTTTGAGAGACGTTTTTTTTGAGATAAAAACTCAATAAAAGTTATCTTCCCCTACAGATAAAGCAGTTACAATGAGGAGCTGGGCCCTAGAAAGTCTTAAGCAGCAGCTGAGATAATAATTTATGTGAGTGCAGCAACATCTATAATTCTTTGTGAAAACCATTTATTGATTGTGACCATAGCATCATTATCCATTCCTGATAATGAAAGAATAGCTAAATTATCTTTAGCTCTTGAACAACAGACATACAAGAGGTTTCTCGTTCTGTCATACCTACCTTGGTTGACTTATTTCCTGCAAATACATCATTAAATTTGTATTGATTCCAAGACGCATCATCGATTACAACTAAGACATTCTTAAATTCGGCACCTTTAACGCCATGTTTAGTTGAAAAAGGTGTTGACTCTTCTATGTATTGATAAAGCGAAATTATCTCAGAATATTTAACACTCATTAAAGCATCATAAAACTCTTTTTTGTTCTCATTCCCTTCATCATTCAACTTTTGAATGTATTCTTCAATTTTTGCTGGTTTACTGAGCAATTGGTTTTCAAAAACAAATTCTAACACTTCTTTTATAGATTGATTTTTTCTTTTCTTATCTAATTCAGACATTAAATCAGCTATTATTTGTTTGTCAGAATGTCGATTGATCTTGTAATCTTCAATTCCTAAAATGGAAATAAACTCTCCGTAACGTTTTTGAGTAAATAGTTCTGCCAGTTTTTCTACTTTTTCCAAAATGAACCGAGCAAAAAGTTCATCCTTATTGAAAAGTTGATCTCTCCCAAATGGGATAATATTATAAACCTGAAGAAGGTCTTGATAACCTAACTTGGCTCCTATTCCTCTGTGCGTTAAAAAAAGTATTTTGGCATCCAGAATTTCCGTTTCATTAGACTGAAAATCCCACCCCTTCTTTTCTAAATCATTTAAAACCTTGTTAAAATTGTTTTGAGACTGTAAATCGCTATTGCAACTATAAAAGGTTATAGATCCTTCTAGATTTTCTCCGGCTGCATTTTGTATCAATTCAGGGCGTATCTTGTTCAAAAGCTCAATGACTGCTTTAGAACACCGAAAATTATCTTGTTTGGTAATTGATTTTAAATGCTTGCTCTGAATTTCACCAATTCCCTGATTATATATTTTTTGCATAGAATCCCCAAAGAATCCCATAGTAACCGAACCTATGTTTCTTGCTAAAAGATGGTCGATTAACAATTCAACCGTTCTCTCCTCAGTATCCTGATACTCATCAACAAAGATGTAGGGGAATTTATTTGCTACCATTTGGGAAATCTTACTATAACCGCTAAATAGCTTACTTGAAAAAGCCAACACGTCTTCATGAGTTATTTTGCCATTTTCAAATTTTCTACCGTATTGGCTATAGTCGATTTTCTCGTATTTCAGAATTTCTGATAGATTTTCAACTGGATTTCTGGCTTTAGTATCGTTGTATTCTATTACCTCATCTTTTAATTCCTTTTGAAAATTTTTCATGACATGCCATAGAAATTCATGTATTGTCAGCACCAATACCAAAGGATTATTATCAATCCTTTCTTTTATCTCATCTTTTGCAACATTGGTGTATGTAATGCAGGCAATTAGCTGGTTGTTTTTTAATAGCTGTTGAGAATGTTTTTCTAAGATATGTTGAAGGGTTTCTATGAGTGTACGTGTTTTTCCAGAACCTGCACCAGCTTCCAGTAAAAAGCTCTGCTTGTTTTCAACCTGTTCAATCACTTGTTCTAATGCTTCATTCATCTTCTTCGAAAATATCTAATTCCAACCAAGAAAGTCCTTCGCTAATATATTTAGGTGTCAGCCAATTATCCATCAGCAAAACGTCAAAAGCAAAATCAGTTTTACTAAACTTCTTACTAATTTCTACTGCTAAATCAAAAGCTCCATTTTTAATGTTTTCCTCAGATTTGCCATCAAACAATTCCTTAATAATTTCGCCAGAATCGTTATCAGACAAGGCTTTTGCGTTTTTTAAAATAAAAGCATCTTCAAAACTTCTACCACAGTCTTTTTTATCTTCCCCTTCCTCTGGAATTTGATATGCAACCCTTACTTTTCCATCTTCATTTACTTTATCATCAGCACTTAATTTGATTAAGTCATCAATACCATCTTTTTCAGGCAACCACTTTTTTAACACAGCATTACTTGTTTTATCTCCTTCTTGAACACTGCATGCTTTATTACTATCCTCACTGTTGATTGAATCAATATCTGTTATTATGAGGGTTTTTACATTAATAAACTTTAGGAATTCTTTAAATCTGTGTGCATATGCTCCACCTACTTCAATAATTGATAAATATTTTGGTGTTAAACCTTTATGATCTCGTTTTATCATTTCAGGCAACAACAATCTTTCTACTGTTCCTTCAACCATAATAATTTTATCAGCAAAGAACATATCGCAATTTTTCAGTGTGAGATATTGTTTCAGGAACTTAACAGTTGCCTTGTCTTTAGCATCTTCTTGATGCTTGAACTCTGACAAATTCTTCACAATCAAGGATTTCTCGGAATTATCAAAATATCGAATGTTGGTAAAATTGCTTTCTTCGACTATATGTGAAGAATGAGTTGTAATGATTACCTGTACATGCCAATTCTCTTTTCCAGCAATAAAGTCTTTAATATTCTTGATAAATACGTGTTGCATTTGAGGATGAAGGTGTGCCTCTGGCTCCTCAATGAAAACAAGTTGAAAATTTGGTCTTGGCTCCCGTTTATCATAGCCCTCATAAAAACTTATAAACTGAAGAATCATATAGATTAGGTTACTGTAACCAAGACCGTTATATGATTCTGGTAATTCACCTGTTTCATGATTATAAAACAGTTGAGTATTCCCTTTTAATATCTTTTCTGGTTCAAAGAGAGATTTTATAATCAATTCCTGAAGATTAACACCTTCATCTACCCCAAATTGTCCTAAATCCTTAAATATTCCTTTGAAGAATTCTGCATATCCTTTGTCCAGTTCGTCAGAAAACTCCTTTAACAATTTTTCAATGCCTTTTACATTCTTGGAAAAATGGTCCTTATTGAGCCTATAGTAATCTTCAAAACCTTTAGAAAGTCTTTTGTTTTTATCCTTAGCCTGATCGTCTAAATTTCTTTGAGCATATATAAATTTACTGATGAAAACATCATAAATTTTGGTGGGCTTCTCAATTTCCCTATTGTTAAGTGGGTCTTCTTTATCTATTGTAAAATATCTAACTCCATACAAAGATGAATAATTGGCTTTGATGAAGACTAGAATATTATTTTCATATTCATTTTTTTCAGCTTCAAATACTTTAAAAAATCTATTGGGGTCTTTAATCATGTACCGACAACTGATCATCGCATCCTTTCGATTTGTATCTAAATCCATAATAAACTCCGAAAGAGCTGCCAAATGTCCGTCATCAGAATCTTGGTATTCGATTAAAATAGATAATTCAATCTGAGGTATTAAGTTTTTGTATTTAGATTCTAATGCATCCTTCGTCTCTTCCGGAGCCTTAGCAAATTCCCTATACGCTTCTAACGCTTCCTTATATTTTGAGAACGATCCAACAGCAAAATCCTCAAACCTGAACGCATTTATTTCATCTCCAAAGAAATTATTGAATACTTCTATCACAGAAGTTTTGCCACTATTATTTCGACCAACAATTAGAGTTATATCCTCATCCAGTGCAATATTTACTTGCTCTAAAAGCCGGAAATTCTTGATTTCAACATTGGTAATTCTCATGTTTCTGATTACTTCCGATTGTTCATCCTATCAGATTATTTTCTTCATATAAACCTTGCTCAAATAAAAGTTTTCTTAGTACGTCCGACCTATATTTTTTTGAAAGTTTATTCATATCGCAGTGCTATATAGCCTCTACTTGTTCTTCAAATGCTTGTTCAATCAAATCCATTATGTAGTCTAAATCACTTAGGTTTTCTAGTCCCACTTCAACATCCCCATTACCCCATCTTCCTAAGCCTGATATATCTTTACAAATACCTTTTGGATCTTTGACACGGTCAAATTCAGTATTTAATGACAAGCGTAATCTTTTCTTTTGAGGAACAACATCAACAAAATTTGTTTGTGCTTTAAATGCTATATACAGCTTTTTAAATTCAACTCGAACCGTAGCATCTAAATTCAAAACTCGCTTTTCAAAGTTTTTATATAACTCCAACATATCGCCCTGTAAATAGTCATAATGTTCAATATTATAAACCGCTTGTTCTTTGGTTGTTTCAGGCTCTATGTATAGGTTTAATCTATCATTTGACAAACTAGGTCTTTTCCATACTGTACAAGCTCTTTCAGCTAATTTTGATGCCCTTATTAGAATTGCATCTTCATTCCAAGTCGTAGCTTCTCGAACTGAAGCATTTAAAAATAAAGGACTTGTATCGAAACCACCTTCAATTGATTTTTTATCTGCAAAAGGTCTGTCTGATAATTCAGAATTATATCCAGTTAAAGAAAGATTTCCTAAAGAGTGCAGGTATTTATTTTTGACTCTTTCCCAATTCTCACCAAGTTCTTGTTGCCATTGTGGAGATACATTTGGGTTTTGAGGTAAGATGTGTTCAATAGTGTAGTTTTCAGCATTTACCAATTCTTTCCGTTTCCAGTTTTCAAGTGATTCTAATAGATAGTTTCTTGACCTGAAATTATAAACATCTTTAACCTGTAGCTCTTTAGTAAATTCAGCATCAGATGGAAAACGTCTGTAACCATCCATCAATAAGAATGCAGCCTTTACAGATTCCAAATAGGTTTCTCTTTTAATCTGCTTATAGAGGGTAGCAAAGGTTTTATTTAAACTATTGGTAGGAATACCACAAATGGCCCTTCTGAACACATAATTTGAGACTAACGAAATGATTTCAATAAACTCATCCTTGTTGATTTGCTCATCCTCATAATCACCATAAACAGCCAATAAAAAAGGATATGAGGTGTCAATCTTTAACTTAGTTATCTCCTTTAGCTTCTTAGCTATATCTAGGTCTTGTTCCTTTAAAAGTGCTATCCGAACATAAAACTTAGAGTATCTGTGTAAACTCTTAATTGCATCTTCAATAGACTTAAATCCATTTTTAGAATTTAAGAAACGTTTATAGGTTTCGTAAACTAGATTGATTTTAGGAATTGAGGATTCCTTCATTGTAAGATAATCTCGGATAAACCAAGCAAGAGCACCAATATTTTCTCCAAAGCTTTTTTCCATTGGATACCAATACTTTTCATACAGTACATTTTGCTGCTCTAATGGTTGACCCATTAGGATATAATTGCGTATTAAATCAGCTTGTGATAAGTCTAAACCTGTTGAGTTTAAACTTTCAAATATTAGCTGTGGATTGTCTTTGTCTCGTTCAAGGATAACATCAACAATAATCAACTTTTTAATACCGTGATAGATGGCCTGAACATTTTCAGAGTGAAACTTTCCTTTAAAGAATTGATAGTTTTCCAGTACTCTTTTACTGTACTCGCCCTCAATATCAATTTCATCGATAAGCTTTGTAAATGTTGTCTTGTCTTTTCGGGTTAAAAGCAACTTAAACTTAGAGTCATCCTTTCTGTGCTTATTTACCAAGTAGGTCTCTTGTATTTCTTCCCAAGTCTCGTCTTCTAATGATACATTCTCTTGGTCTTTTAAATAATGAATTAAAGCAAGAAGCATTAAAGACACTGTAGTTAATCTTTGTTGACCATCAATCACGAGCAATTCGGGAACACTGGTAATTGGAGAGTTACCTGGTTTAAAATAAACTATTGAACCTATGAAATGAGAAAGTTCTGTCGCATCGTTACCAACTCTTAAAATATCGTCAAATAATTGCTGACATTGCTTTATTTGCCATGAATAGGTTCTTTGGTAAATTGGTATTGTAAACTGTTTCTTGCCGTCCAATAAGCTTAGTAGCTGTGCTTGTGTTGCTTCCATATTCAATAAAAAGTACTTCTATGTAAAAATTTATTAACGCAATCCTTTTCTCCAAGAAAATTTACTTTCGATTATTCCTTCTATCAGATAATTTTCTCCAAATAGCTCTTAACCTTTGTACTTGTTCTTTAGTGAATTTGTGCTTTTTAATCAGTAGCTCTTGATCGACAATATCAAGAACCTTTTCAATTTCCCGCTTTCGGATTAATTGGTCTATCTTTTTGAAATCAACATTAATGTCTTTCAAAGCTGGTATTCTAATTTCCTCTACTTCTGTTGGTTCAAAGGTCATTACTCCTCCACCGTAACTTCTTCCAGTAATTTCAGAAAAAGCAAAACTGAGAGAATTCAGAAATGACACGGTAGCCAATTGCTTATTGATATTCTCTTTGAATCTTACTCTGTGAACAGTGTCGGTTGAAGATGCACCGGTTTCATTCACTGCCAACTTAGGATAGTCGCCTACTTGTCTCAAAGCAAAACCATCAGGAGACCATAAAGAAGGAGTTATATACCAGCGTTTTCTTATTCTGCACTTATACCCGGTATGAAATCCTTTGGATTCTCCATATTTAATATACTTCTGACACTCTTTTGGTAGTTCATCAAAATCTACATTAGGAGGAATAAACAAGTGTATAGACTGCCCAGCTTTAGAATTCTCTTTAAAATCCTTTTCAGAAAAAGTAATACCTTTTATCTGGTTGGATTTACTGACAACCGGAATGGTATGTTTTTCCAATTTCCATTCTTTTACCTGGGCTTCATTCAACATGAAGAATTCATTTCTTCCAGTAACCAAACCAACATCTACATCAAGGATTTTACTGCATGGAACAATTCTTTTATCGTTCTTTAATCGTTTCAACAAGTTGATTTCTTCTTCCGATAAAAAATACTTTGTCCATTTTTCAGTCGAATGATCTATTGGCTTCACATTTGAACCATTAATCGCTTTAAAGTCAATTTCTTTTAAATCTTCAAGATTTTCACATTCGATTGTCCTAATTCCTTTGTCTTTACTTGTTTTCTTCTCACAAAGCAGTAGAACCACTTCTTGCTGGATATTCTTAAAGACGAGTTTTTTGAAAGTTACTATTGTAATTCTGTCAAAGAAATTAGACAGGAACACACGGGTCTCTGCTGCGTATTTAACCTGAAAGAGTTCAGCTGGTATTACCATTGCCAGCTTTCCTTTAGGAGTTAAAAGAGAAGCTGAAACAACAAGAAATGGAACCCAAATATTGGTCAATCTATTGGGGTTTAATCCTAAATCTTGCATCATGGAAATAGCAAGTTCTCTATGCTCCTCCGGGAAACTTTGATAACGAATAAAAGGAGGGTTTCCTAAAACGACATCGTATTTATCAACTCCGTTTGAATTGAGGTAATGGAAAAAATCGGAATTGACAATGGTAGTTGAGTTGACACCCAATTCTTTCGCTCTCAGTTTTGCTTTTAGTGATTCTTCTTCTATAAGCTCAATCCCTTTAATCCGGTTTTTTAGCCCATTGTCGTCAACACCCAATTCCTTAAACCGTAAAATGGCTTCTTCCACAAAATTTCCGTCACCACAACTTGGCTCCAGAACCTTACCTGTGTTTTCATCAATTGCCCATCTACATAAAAAATGAGCTATTTCTTTGGGTGTATAGTAACCACCTCTAAGCTTTTGAGCATCTAATTTTGCTTTTACAAGTCCCATAATTATTCCTCTTCTACCGTTAATTCGTTGGTAAACATTTCATCATGCAATACTGTATTAAACTCCTCTGCTGTAATTCCGTAAAGTGTATTGATTGACTCAATAAGAGTATTATTCTGCATATCTAATTTTCGCTGAAACACCACTCTCTTGATCCCATAAGCCTCATTATATTGTCCTTTGGTTTTGATCAAATCTTTTACTGATTTTACGATTGCCTTGTATAGCTTCACTTCATCAGGATTATCTTGATCTATTATTCGTACAGGGATATTTTCAATGAACTGCTTTCCATGAGAATAATAAGCCCCTCTAAACTCACTTGCACCAGCTTTCACCATACTTTCAAATAGTGGGTGTGATAAAATCCCCATGAAATACAAAATATCGTATTCCGAATCATTTACCAATGAGTAATAAGGCCCATTTCCACCCCCGGTGAATTGAACATTTTGTTTATCCAGAATATAACTTGGTTTAGTTGAAAGCACATGCCAAATCAGTTTTGATGAATCATGAAAACGGGTTAAACTTTGAGAACGACCAAACTGATACCATTTTGGATCTTTACCATTGATACTTCTCTTTTCCAGTTTCTCTTTGTGCTCATTCAAATAAGCCCAACAAAGCGGATAATTTTCATTAAAATATTCTTCGCTGATTGTTTCTGCTTTACCCTCTTCTATCAGATAAGGAAAGATCATTTGTGCATTCGGGCTTATCGAATCGAACAAGCCAAAAGACAAATCATAAATACAGGGCAGACAAATACCTTTTTCAACTTCTTTTTTCTCTCCATTGGAGTTGAAAATGAAAGTGCTTTCTGTTTCGTCCTCAGGAGTGAAAATGTATATTTTATCAGCACTTGTCTGTAACCCAACACATATTTCGGCCAGACTTTTTAATGATTGCGTTTGATCCGAATTCAGCTTATCGAAAACACTTTTTGTTTCAGGTGTTAGAAAAACCCAAGGGTCGGTTGTGAAATTGTCCTTTGCGTACTCAAAATATCCATTTCCTATTTCCAATATATCAGGAGTGATTTTTTTAATTCGTTTAAACTGAAATGTTTCTATATCTTCTTTTTGAAGAATTAATATCGCAGTATAAGTGGACCGATCCGGAAAAACCTGAGTTACCCCAAAATGAATAATCTTTGACAGGCTACATGATTCCGAAATGAATTTTCGTAATGCCTTGCCTCCTTTTATGATGAAAAATTTATTAGGCACGATATATCCAAGGAATCCTGTCGGATTTAATAAGGCAATGGCTCGCTGTATGAAAACATAGTACTTGTCTATTGTTTCCTTTTTGGCAACACCAAACCCTGAAATATCATCCTGATAGTACTTAATTTCATCAGGAGAAAATTTCACCAAATTCTGAATTCTTACATAAGGTGGATTCCCAATAATGGCGTCAAATCCGGTTGTTTCGTTTAAGAAAGAGAATTCTGTTTTCCATTCAAATGGTTTAATCCTTAACAATAGATGATCATCTTCTATTGCTTCCGGCATGAATTCATAGAACTTCTCATCGACAAGGGAATTTCCACATTTAATATTGTTCTGTAAGCTTGGTAATACTTTGGTGTCATACTGACCAATGAAGTAATCTATTGAAGCACTACTTTCACCTTCCAATAGTTTTAATAACAAACTGAATTCTGTTACCTCTGTAGCATAAGGGTTAATATCAACTCCAAAAATGCTTTGCTCTATAACATTGCGTTTTGCCTTTAAGGTTAATCCAAAAGCATTATCCGGTAACTCATAAATTAATTCCTGATCGGTAATTCCTTCTTCAATAAACTGTTCAATGGTTGACTTTAAAAGAAAATCATATACTGTAATCAAAAAAGTTCCAGAACCACAGCATATATCAGCAATTTTCAGTTCGGCTAATTGAGTCGAATTTTTGCCTGCAACTAAAGGAGTTAGTGTCTCCTTAACTATTTTCTCCACAATAATTTTTGGAGTAGGAACCACTCCATTGGAAGCAACAACTTCCGGTTCGGAAACTATTGAAAGTTGTCGTCCTTCGTCAATAACAATATGACTTCCCAGGAATTTCTCGTAAATCTGGCTAAGTATTGTAGAATCAACAACCGAAAAATCATAAGGACTTAGTGGATAATACAATTCATTGAAAATACCAATAAGTACATCAGCATCTATTTCAATATTCAATGAAAGATTGTCTTCAATGAAGTCAAAAAGACCGGAATTATACTTTTTATCGGATTGCTGAAAATGGGCTTTTAATTCTCCATAATTCTGGATGTTTTTTAAAGTTTCATATTTTTCAATTGTTCTGTCTTCACAAATTCTTAGAAATACGATTCGGTTAAGTAATCGCTGAATCAGGAAGTTAATATCTTCACTTCCAAGTTGCCCATTCAGTTGTACAGCGGATGTAGCTAATCGTTCCCGCCAACTCTCTATTTGAGCAAGAAAATAATCGTCAAAGGTTTCTCCTACTCTTTCATACACCGAAAATAAATCATCAAGCCGACCTGTTGACGCTGTCTCAAACGAGATAAGACCATAGAGTTCATCAAACGCTTTGGGATAATCTGTAAATTCAAATACCTGAATACGTGCTACTCTTTCATCTTCTTTAGTAGATGGTTTATGCCTGCAATCGTATATGATTAAATGTTCAAAATTGGTAAGGACTGAAATTCCGAGATTTGCATTCCAACCGTAACGTCTGGTCTGAAAAGCTGCTTTTGCAGATTTCGTAATATCTACGTGAGGTTTTTTCGCTTCAACAAAGAGTTTTCTCAACCCCTGAACTCTTAACGTATAATCAGGGTTCTTCTTTGCTTTTTCATCTTCAACATCAATCGACTCTTCCTGTATAACATCACGTAAGAATTGATTTTTTCCGGCATCATTATCCACGTCCCAAGCAAAAGACATCAATAATGCATCAACAAAGTCATTTCTCAACTGTGTCTCATTGTATTTTGAATCCTTAAATGTCTTGTAGTCGTTCTTGAATGATTCAACCAACTCCGTTATTTGAGCTAACCCTTCTTCCTTTGATGTCGCAATTTTAAATGCCATTTGCTACAATGCTGTATTTCATTCCTTTAATATTCTATGCTACTTTTCCCAAATCTATGTCTCAATTTTTTGTGCAAGGTTAGCCTTCAAATTGATAGTTGGCAACTCATTTTCTCGTACAACAAATCCCTAGCATTTATCAATATATGATTATAGTCATACATTGTTTTCAAGTACTAGATTTACATCAACCTTCCATCGGTTATCTACTGCACCTGGTTTAATTTTATCCGATGTATTCAACAAGATAGGATAATATCCATACTTTTCTAAATACAAAAGAAGTGGATTAAGCAAATCACTTCCAGGGCTTATATAATCTATCAAATAGCCCAATCGTTGTAAAACACTCTTATGGGGGTACCATTGTAACAAGGAATCCATTTTGTTTAGTTCAACCTCATCTAAAAGTTCTTCAATATTCACCAACATTCTGTTTATTCCCCCTATTTTTCTTTGGTGATATATTAAATCTACAATGGTCAATAATGGATCTGAAACATTGAAATAACCTGCATTTGATTTTTTCATATCAACATTAGCTTTGTTGGGCCAATTAGAAGTAAGAAAAAAGTCAATGCCAACATTTTTTTTGCGAATATCCAACATTCTAGAGCCTTGTGTAATGATATATTCAGTCTGCGCTTGTTGGTGGGCTGCTCCATGTATTTGTGCAGCCGAATATAAGCCAATGTAATAGGGTTTATCCAAATAGTCGAATAATTTGTCGACATAGAGTTCTAGTGGTATAATACCCAACTTTAAGTACCTCGGTGGTATGATAAGATAGAAACCTTTTCTTAAGGCTAAGATTTCTCCTTTCTCGGATAAATAGGCTAAATCCGTGGTGACCGCATTTGTATCTTTTCCGGAATAAGCCATATATTCATTACGAGAAAAGGAATATTCCTCCAAAGACAATCTACTTTTGATGAAATCGGTAAGTTTCATTTAGTAAATTTAGAAGAATATTAGCAATTATTGCCAATAATCTTGTTTTTTTACTAAAACCCATTCGAGCTTTTAAGGCACAATAGCCTGATTTCTTATATCGTATATTAAAGTTCAAAAAAATGATTTTCAATGTACAATAGAATTGCCCATATCGCTTTGGTCGTTAAAGACTATGATGAAGCAATCCATTTTTATACCCAAAAACTGGATTTTGTTCTTCTTGAAGATACTAAAATTGATGAATTTAAAAGATGGGTGGTGGTTGCCCCAACGGGTGCAAAGGAATGTGGTTTGCTACTGGCCAAAGCTGCGAATGAAGAACAATTGAAAAGTATTGGAAATCAGGCGGGAGGTCGAGTCGGATTTTTCCTGTTTACAGATGATTTCAGACGAGATTATGATAAACTTGTAAATAGAGGAGTAACTTTTATAAGACCCCCAAAAGAGGAACCTTACGGGGTTGTGGCCGTATTTCAAGATCTTTATGGTAATTTATGGGACCTTTTGGAACCTACTAAGAAAAACAAGGGGGTGATCAGATAAAGAAACTAAAGTTTAAAAAAGATATATATTATTTGACCAATTCGTAACCATAACCAGGGCCATCACATGGGAGGTAGCCTCCATTGAAGATTTCCCTATCATTCAAAACAGACATCCATTCCTTAAGGGAATTTCCACAATTCTGTATAAGATAACTTTCTTTTTCATAGTTTAGTTCGAAGTAATTTGTGCCATCTGATTCTATCAAAGTATAAATACCCTTGGCAACACTTGTGCTGTCAACAAAAACCCGCCATTTGATAAAGGTGCTATCCGGTGAAAACTCGACAAACTCATTGAACTCCAAATCCACCTTTTTGATAATTTTTCCGGACATCCCTGCATTGATGAACTGGAGCTCAAAAAGCATCGTCTCCTCTCCTACGAATCCTTCATCATCATGGCCACAAGACAAAAAAGCTCCCATAGAAATTATTGAAAATAATATATTTGGTATTTTCATAGCTAAAGAAATGTTGAGGTATCAAATAATAGATACTTCATGCCATGAATAGTTGCTTTTCCCAATACCAAATAGTCTCATTAAATCATAAAAGTGATGAGGTTCTATAGTCTTTCCTTAAATCCACTCCTTACCATTCTACCCATTTTTTGGCAAAGGTTTAAATGTAGTTTCTTAAAGGTTGTCTCATCTATTTCTATAATCTCAGACCATTCATCGTAACCAGAAAGATTTTTGACTTTACCATCTACTACTTTGAAGACCATGAAGTCTAAGTTTTCGGACTCCATCAATGTTTCCATCGAAACTTGGAAAAGGTCTTTAGCTTCCATATTGGAACAAAACACATACTTTATAAAATCATCCGATGGCTGAAATGGCATAGCTCTATTTATATGTCATTATAAGGCTAAAAAATAACAACAAATATAATAAAAATTTCACGCTATATATGACGTAATATGTGTCCGCCGTTTTCTGCAACTTTCCGCCCATGCAGAAAGCCAATTATATAGAGGAGAGGAAAGCTATCGCTGACCGTATCAAAGATCTTAGAATCAAAAGTGGATATACCAGTTATGAAGCTTTTGCGGTTGAGAATGGTCTCCCTCGTAAAAACTATTGGCGTATGGAGGCAGGTGAGAACTTTACCATCAATACCCTGATTAGGATTCTCAAAATCCATGATATTAGCCTCGAAGATTTTTTTAAGGGCATCAAATAAGGATTCTTATTTCTCAAAAGCCTTTTTAATTCTTTATATCTTCCCATCTTGAATGAAATCCCTAAATGAGATAATGACCATTAATTGGAAACGCCGGACATAGTATACTACTTCAATTGTAGAGGGGAGGATGTTTTTACACGTTCCAGAATTTAACCCATTCTAATGATATACATAGAGTAATTGTCTTTGGTATCATCTTTGGCATTTTCCATGATTTGCGATTTGATTTCCTGCACGGATGCTTTGCCTTTGAACCATAAAGAAATCCTTTCTTCATCAAGGTGCTCCAAAATGCCATCGGTACAAAGAAAGAAAAAATCATCTTTCTTGATATCCGTAATAACATGTTGGTCAACTCTTGTTGAATTTACTCCGTTTACCGCTCTAGTAATAATATTCCGTTTGGGATGTGTTTGTGCCTCTTCTTCGGTAATTTCCCCCATATCCACCATTCCCTGCACCACAGAGTGGTCTTTGGTTTGAAAAAGGATCTCTCCATCCCGTATGTGGTATACCCTACTATCTCCGACCCAACCGACCAATGCCTTTTCTTCTGCATCTGAAATCAGTAAAAAAGTGAACGTAGTGGCCATGCCCTTCGCTTCGGGATGGGTTTCGAGATATGTGCCCAAATTTTGTTCGACACTTTGTAGGGCCAAAGGTAAATATGTTTCATCTTCAATATACTCCACTGGATTTTCAGAGAGATACTTGGAAAATCCTTGACAGGTCAAAGAAGAGGCCACTTCGCCCTTGGCCTGCCCTCCAACACCGTCGCATACCATGAACAAGCGGGAATCCTCTGTTGGTGTTCCAGGGTATATGGCATCCTCGTTTGACTCCCTTAGGCCTATTTCATTACAATGCACTGGTAGGTGGATCTTCATTTTCTTCAATACCGTTTAGCGATAACATCACAGGCATTTTTATACCCCTTCTCACAGGATTTTTGGTACCAAGTTTTTGCCAAATAGGTATTTTTGACCGTTCCAATGCCACTTTGGTAACAAGAGGCCAGATTGTACATGCCAACCCTGTCCCCGTTTGTTGCGGACTTTTTATATAACTCAAAGGCCTTGTCCAAGTTTTTTGGACCTCCCAGGCCCCTGTCGTGCATATAGCCCAGATAACTTTGGGCACTGGCATGATCTCGGTCAGCCGCTATTTGGAACCATTTTCTGGCCGCATAGTAATATTTTCCATTGTAATACATCACGGCCACTCTATATTGGCTGTGCAGGTCCCCTTGTTCTGCTGCTTTCAAATACCACTGTGTGGCCTTTGCTTTTTTGTCCTTGCCCAACTTAAGGTCGTAATAAAGATCGCCCAATTTTTTTTGTGCCTGGAGATGCCCTTTGGTCGCTGCCTTGAGATACTTTCTTTCGGCTTCCAGATAATCTACCGGTCCAGCTGCCCCGGTTTCCGCCATGTAGCCCAACATATAGTCCGCAGTACTCATGTCCTGGGTCGCTGCCCTGAGAAAAAATTCCTTGGCCTTGATGAGATCTTTCTTTTTTCCTTTCCCGTCATAATGCAACCTTCCCAGAGCGTACAAGGCGGAACTTTGATTTTGCTTTGCTGCAAGCTCATAGTATACTATCGCTTCCGATACGTTCGGGGTCCCATCCGCTTCCCCGTACTCAAGAATCTTACCGGTCATGTACTGGGAATGTGCATACCCTTTATCAGCGGCCCGTTGGTACCAATCTCTGGCAAGTTTCACATCCTTTTCCACCCCCCATCCATCATAGTACAAAAGACCCATATTGTGCATACCGAAGGTGTTTCCTTTATCAGCGGCCAATTGGAACCAGTTTTTGGCCTCTAGGTAGTTCTTCTCATTGAAGTATAAAGTGCCCAATTCATTTTGAGCCCCCAAATGTCCTTTATCGGCAGCTTTGGTCAACCACTGGACCGACTTGATACGATCTTTTTTGGCCAATACACCATTTTTATAGAATATACCTAAGTTGAACTGGGACAGGAGGTCACCGTTCTCGGCAGCAATTGTATATAGCTCCAGGGCCTTAACGGTATCCCTGGGGACGTATTGACCGAACCTGTACATGTTGGCCATGCCCCGATACCCCGAATACCTTCCGATGGACGTGCATTTCTCATATCCTTCAAATGCTTCCTTATAGTTCTTTTCTGATACATTGAGGATCGCCAGGTTTTCGATGGCCGCAGGGTGGCCTTTGCTGGAGGCTTTTTCATAGTACAGTTTTGCCTTGCTTGCGTCCTTTTCCATTACATAGCCGAAATAGTGCATCAATCCCCTTAGGTTGTTTGCCTCTGGGTTGCCGTCATCACTCAAGGCCACAATGCTGCTCTTTGCCTTTTCATAGAATTTCTTGGCCTGGACCGTGTCCCTGTCCACACCAAGATTGTTTTGATAGGCCCATCCATGGTTAAAGTTTGCCAGGTCATATCCATCATCAATGGCCCTATCGGCATATTCAAACCCTTTTTGATAATCCACATCGGTTCCATAACCATTTTGGTTGAACCTTGACAGAAAATAAAAGGCCTCCCCGGATCCATAGCCTGATGCTTTTTCATAGGCCTCATAAGCTTCTTTGAACTTCCCTTCTTTGTAAAGGCTCCAGCCGTCTGCCAACAACGCATTTATCTTGGTGGAGCGATAAAAGGCATAGCCTCCAAAGCCCAGTCCCAAGATCATTAAGGATATTATCAGGGCGGGCCAGATTTTTTTCTTCTTTTTGGGTCTGGCCTCCCGTATGGAAGATTGTGTTTCATTTCCTGCCAAGAACACGGTGCCACTTTCATTGCTTTCCCCATTGATGTCCCGGATGAGATCGGATACGGAAGCATACCTATCCAAAGCATTTTTCTGCAAACAAGTTTTTATGCAGTTTTTAAACCTTTCGGGCACCTCGGAATAATCGGGCTCCTCCCCAACGATACCATCCCGAATTAGTTCATAGTCCTTCTTGTCATGACCAAAAGGCAGCTTTCCGGTCAATATTTTGTAGAACATGATGCCAAGAGCCCAGATATCGGTACGTTCACTGATATCGCCGTTCAATCCGAACTTCTTTTTGAAAAATTGTTCAGGCGCCATGTAGTGTGGCGTTCCGACACCCTCGGTCATGGACTGTTGAATGGTCTTGTCGGATAGAATATCCTGACTGATCCCAAAATCGGTCACCTTGGGCACTTTATTTCCTTTACGGTCCTTGGAAAATAGTACGTTCCCAGGTTTTAAATCCCTGTGGACAATGCCCTGTTTGTGCAAATAATCCACTGCTTGGGCCACTTCCACAATAATGTTCTTCCCTTCTTCCAAGGAAAACTTTCGAGGTATGGCCTGACCCAAGGTTCCTTCCCCGGCATATTCCATAATCAGAACCGGATAACTGACCTTTCTGCCCATGGCATCGGTATGAGTAATATATTCCAGACCATAATAGGTGATAAGATGGGTATGTGACAGCCCATCTATTTTGGAAAACTCCTGTTCCAAACTATATTTTTTCTGTCCGGTACTTCCCGAGGTACCCCTGGAAACAGCTTCTTTGTAGATTTTGAGGGCCACATATCTTCCTTCGGTATTGAGGTCCTTGGCCCTGAACACTTCGGCAAATCCACCTTCAGCTATGAGGTCTTTTTCTGGATCCCACTGGTAATGTGATAGTTTCATGATGGTCGGTGTGATTGAATTCTATTAGTGGTTGGTACTGGTATTGATCAACGGCCCTGTTGTATGTGGGTTACCATTTTGCAGGCGTCGGTGTGTCCTTCATCACAAGCTTTCTTGTACCACGCTTCCGCCTTGGCCAAATCCTTTGCAATTTCCTCACCGTTATAATAGAGGCTTCCAAGGTTTACATTGGCATCTACATACCCCAATTTGGAGGCCTTTTTCAGCAATTCCATGGCCTTGTCCACATTCTTCTCGGTACCCTGGGCCGAGAGGTACATGATACCAAGATTGAAAACCGCAGGACCGTATTCCTTTTTTGCCGATTTTTCAAAATAGCGCATGGCCTTTGGGTAATTTACCGGAGTGTTTTTGCCGAAATAATATTTACATCCTTGGGCAAAAAGGGCTTCTTTATTCTTTGGGAAGAACCAAATTATGGCCAGAACGGCAAGCAGTATCCATAGGGCATATCCCCATAGCCATTCGGTGAATTCTATTTTATAGGGCGGAAGAGGGGTGGGTAAAGCTCCGCTGGCCTGGAATTTTTTTATCTGCTCTTCATCCAGGTCATAATAGGTGTTGATACTTCCTTTTACCCCCAAAACATAACCATCGTCCGTCATGTAGGCCCCCATAAAAATATACAGGGATGTTGTTTTATGGGCCAGGTAAAGGTCTTCGCCATTAGCACCTTTAATATCGACATCAGTAATTTTTTGGATTCGTTCGCTTTTTCCAAAAAGTCCTCCGATACGTCTTGCGGATGCAAGGTTGGGAACCAAGGAGAGTAAGGCAATCAGTAGTAGTAATTTTTTCATTTTGTAATGAAGTGTTAAGGTTGAAATTAGTGATATATCTTCTTGTACCTGAACCTATTCGACAGTCAGCATTAAAAATAGGCATATGAAAGTTTTTATACCAACATTTTTAGACCTTGGTGTCAAATATGTTTGGGATTTATGAAATAGCCATATCGTGGCTGGGTTATTTACGGATTATTCAGTCTCTGTTGGCAGTCTAACCGCAATGTTTTTTCTCCCATGGAGGTTACCTTAAATGGGTCCCTTGCATTTTGGGGTATCTCTTGCCAAATGGTATCCGCATTTTGTTTGGATTCAATTTGGATGGTAACAACTCCATTCGAAAAGGTTTTGGAGGTTTTTTTCGTTCCATTTTTCTTTGAGAGTTCATGGTACAGGTTTTCTACATTTTTGTCCCCATAGGTAACAGTAGCTATGGAAATCAATATTGTGTTCTTGCTTTTTTCCTTCTTGGAGCCGAACAAAATGCTCCCCACTTTTTCAACGGTTTCCTTGGCACCTTCAATGGTGCTGTCAATGCCCTCCACTGCTTGGTCAATGTCTTTGTTGGTTTCCTGGACAGTTTGGTCCACTTGATCTACTCGTTCCGCAGTCTTAGCTGTCGTTCCCTGGCTTCCTCTTTTTGTGGCATCTGGATTTTGGGCATTTACAAAACCACAGAACAAACCAATTAGAAGAATTGAGTGTACTTTTTTGGATGTCATTTTAATCGTTTTGGTTATACATTCTATATGTATATAACCGCAGATCGGCGATGTCATCTTTTTTTGGTGATTTTTTCTAAAAAAATATTTGGTAAACACCAATAGGAAAGGATGGGCGGTCCATAAACATACGGGTCTCGTTGTTCTTGACAAAATCAATCTGTTCAAGGGAGGTGGCATCGGTGGCGTTAATATCCAGGGGATATAATTCATTTTTATAGATCAGGTAGTGGGAGTTCCCTTCGCTTTTTGAAACAACAATAACCGTAACGGAATCAATATCCATATTGGCATCTATGACCAACCGTTTTTGTCCATCCTGTACCAGGAAGAAATAATTTTTATCCATGGATGCATTCTCCGAAACCGATACAGTAAAACCAGAATAGGGCTGCGAATTTGCAATGAGGGGCATTACTTTCACTTGCACGCTCTCATCTTGTATTCCCCCAAAAGTGTAACTTGTCTGGACTTCTTCCAATGGATTTATGGTCGATGAAATGGCCAGATTGAACAATTTATCCCCATATTTTAAGTAATAGTTGCCTTTTTGATCTTTGCCCATTTGTACTTGAAGGCCTGAAATACCTGAATCTCCATATAAGACCAGTTCTTGGCCATTAAAAGTGTAGGTGAGCGATGATGGCTGCCTAACCAGGCGTATGGATTCCGCGGGAAGTGATTTTCCGTTGGAAAAAGCAAATTGTGTTTCGTCTTGGGGGATGCCGTCCAATTTATCTTCTGGCAGTTCTTCTTTCTCTGTAACTTGTGTATTGTTCTTTTTCAAAACGAGGCTATCCGCTGGCTGCGTTTGAACGGAGTCCACATCAACCACGATGGGGATGTCATTGCCAATGGGGTCATTACCAGTTGACCTGAAGACGTAGAAGAGGGTTCCCAACACAATACAGGCTGCCGCGGCACCACTGTAAATAATCAGTCTACGGTATAGCCCTTTAGGCTTTTGCTCCTCGGAGTCCTTGTACTCCGAATACAAAAGATCCAGTTTGGTCCTTAGCTTTAGGTCCTCCTTCGCGTCAATGCCTTTGTATATCTGTTTAAAGACCTCTAGCTCTTTCGCAAATTCTTCATCTTCAACCAGCAACCGTTCCACTTCTTTTTTTTCATCATCATTCAACCGCCCTGTCAGGTGTTTATCAATCAAATCAATATGCCTTAAGTCTTCCCTCATCTTTATTTTAAACGGATTATGACATCATAAGAGACTTCGCTCCGTAGTTTTTGAAGGCACCTCAATTTCTGTTGACTGGCGGAACGGGCACTGGAGTAATTGAATTTTTCGGCAATATCCTCCATGCGCATCCCCAAAAATATTGTGGCTTCCAAAACTGATTTGCAGGGTTCGCCTATCCTTGTCAAGGCTTTTTCAAGGTATTCCCGGAGATTTGGACCCTTTCTGGTGATTTCTGGGTTTATGGATTCATGGCCTCCTTGTGAAATACCAATCACACTTTGTTTATTTTCATATTTTTTTCTTCGGTTGAGTTGGTTGAGCCACTGTCGTTTCGAGATTTCAAACAGATAGGTGCTTATTTTACTTCTGAGTTCATAGTTTCCAGCCATCACATTTTTATAGAACACAATGATGGCTTCCTGAAAAACATCCAGAGCGTCATCTTCATTGCCGTTGTTCTGTCCTACCCAACTTTTTACCATGCCCATATGCTGGTATAGCTCTTGCAGACAATTCTCGTTCCCTTTTTTTAATTGATCTATCAGTTCTTGGTCGGTCATCAAGCTTTTTTCTGAAATGGCTATAATCCTATTTCCACATGGTCCTTTATGGGCACGTTGAATTCATACTCCTGAATTTTTATTTGGGCCTCGCCTAAAATAGTGAAATTCGCTTTTTGGTCGGTCAGCCAAGAGAACTTCATCTGTTTTAAAATATCAAAATTGCTCAAGGTAACATCAATGGGAATGGTAGTGGATTGTAGTGCTTCTTGGTAAAATGGTTCATCCATGGTCCACTCCGCCACTTTCCCTTTGTTTTCATCCAAAAAGAATTCAAGTTTCATGGTATTGATGGTATAGGCAATAGGCAATCTGTTCAGGGTTTCAACACCTAATTTTAATCGGGTTTTGCTCAGTGAGGGCAATTTATTGCTGGAAATGGACCGAATTCTAAAATTATTGCCGTAATCCAAATTTTTGCTGATTTCCTCCAAAATGGCCTTTTTGGTATTCAGATGTATCTTTTCATCCAATGCAATGGTGAAGGAATTTAGCAGAAAGCTCACCTTTCCATTGCCCTTGAGGGCGAATTCGGTGGAATCTGATGCCAATAATTCAGGATAAAAGGCATTAAGACTTTTGAGTGCTATTTCGCAGGTTACCGGTATTCGTATGGTATCATTGGCTGCTAGACTCATTTGTTCGTTTAAAAATCCCTTTCCCACCAAAGAATCCTTATAAAAAATCTCCATGCTGGATTGCCTCAGTTTTGTTTTTACATTGTTAGGGTTGTATACAACGTAATCCAATCCCACCACCAATGCATCTTCCGTGAGTCCTTTAATGGTAACATGGTCTATGGCAACAAATTCTGGTTTTTTGCTGCATGAGGTAAAAAAAAGAAGTGCTCCAAATACTAGGGTTATTTTTTTCATAGTGTCGGGTTTAAATACTGTCCTTCTTTTTAAGTGAAACATAGATCAAGACATAAAACATAACATTGAGTGCTGCGATGACCACCACGTTCATATCAAAACTGTTGAAGACATCACCGATCAACGTTCCATCATCCACCAATTTTTCATTGTACAGGTCGAGGAGTTGCACTGCTGAGGTTGAGGCGGTCTGCGTACCCACTTCGGGTGTGGGCAGTGGAACAGTGGTCAAAACAGCCTGAACCGTGTCTGGATTGAATTCAGAGGCAGGGGAGGCATCGTCCTGTAATCGGGCAAAGCCCTCGGTGCCCCATCGGCCCAAAGTGAAAAAGCTCAAGATTTCCACCAAGGTATTGTTGATTTTTGTCATTACCCCGGCCAACATAATCTGTGGCATCAATGCAATAGGCACTACGGTCATTACTTTCTCTGTGGTATTGAAGGCAGATGAAAGCCACAATCCAATCAGGGAGGCAGAAACCGAAATATAGAACATGAACAGCATGCTCTGGCCAAAAGGCCGTAGGTACACTTCTTCAAAACCTTCAAAAGTATTTAGTTTGAAATTGAGGTAGATGATACTCACAAACAATATGGTCTGCACCAGGGCAATCAAGGAAAGTACTAACCATTTGGAAAGAATATAGGTGTTGATATTAAGGTTGAACATACGCTCCCTTTTGTATACCGTAAGCTCACCTACAATCTCCTTTGCAGCATTGCTTACCCCAAACCAAACAGCAGAAATGGCCATCAAGAACATGACCCCAATCTGAAATTTGTTGAATACCAAGCAGACCAATCCCGCAATGATTACGGGTTGTGCCAATAACAGGGCCAGATTTTCCTTGTCATTGAGTTTGATGTTGAAATATCTTGAAACCAACCAATACAATTGCAGCCAGTACGAGTCTGGCTTTTCTTTTTTTACGTCGGGGTTGTTAACTGCCTTATACCCAACTTTGCTGGGCTTTTGGTAATAGGAGGTTACCGTGCCGATATCACTCATTTTACTATAGACCTCTACAATGTTTTGGGCTTCAAAATGGGAAGTCAATAGGTTGGCCGGGCCTTGAAATACCAAATGCCCTTGAACGCCCAAAAATATAGCCTGGTCCACATAGTTGAGGTCTTCGGGTTTGTGGGTCACCATTACAATTGTGGTTCCCGAATGGGCCAACTTTTTAAGACTCTTCAGAAAACTTTCAATGGTCTCGGGATCTAGGGGAGAAGTGGGTTCATCCAAAAACAGAATAGTGGGCTCGGTCAAAAGTTCCACCGCAATGGACACGCGTTTGCGCTGTCCACCAGAGAGATTCCCCACTTTTATGGTCCTGATGTCCTTTTCCTTATCTTGGTCCAAATTGAGGTCGTTGATGACCTTATCAATCCTTTGGTTGATCTCTGAAACGGCTGTATCATCGGGTAAGCGGAGCTTGGCTGCGTAGAACAAGGTCTTGTATACCGTCAATTCTTTGTGAATGATATCATCTTGGGGAACATAGCCGATTTTTTTCTTGATCAGACTAAAGTTGTCTGCCAATGAAAGTCCGTGAATGAACACTTCTCCAGAAGTAGCCGGATTTTCACCGTTCAAACATTTCAACAAAGTGGATTTTCCACAACCCGAGGGGCCCATCAATGCCACAAAAGTGGAATGGGGAATGTTCAGGGACATATCCTGCAATCCAATCTTGTTGTTGGGATATTCTTTCTGAATGGCCAATGCCTTTATGGCACTACGTTCTTTACGGAGATCCTTAGCCCCATTCTTAAGGGTAATGCTGTAAAATGAAATGGTGACTGTATCGCTGTCCTTGAACCTGGTCTTGGATTTTACCTCCTTGCCATTGAGATAGGTCTTATTGGTGGAACCCAGGTCCTCGATCCAAAATTCACCCTGCGAGTAGGAAATTATGGCGTGTTCCCGGGTCACCGTGGGATCGTCCAGAACAATGTCATTATTTTCCAAGCGACCAATTTTATAAGCACCTTTGGAAACGATTTTTTGTTTGAATCCGTTGAACTCCTTTTGGGATTCTGAGGGTTTTGGAACCTTTTCTTTTTGGTTTTCAGTAACTACTTGCAGCTTTTGCGATGCAATAGTGAAAATCTCGTCAGGTGGAATCTTGACCCATGTATTTGGGGCTATCGGCTGTTCTTTGACCATGGTCCCATTGGAGCTTTCAAGGTCCATGATGTAGATTCCGTCCGTCCTGGCTTCAATTTGGGCATGTTTTCTCGAAGCAAGTCTACTGTCTATCTCAACTTGGGCGCCATGGCCTTTTCTTCCAATCGTAACAATTTCATTTTTAGACAGGGGAACAGACTGTCCGTTGCAGATGAGGCGCATTTCCGGTATCATTTTATTGGTCGATATAGGATTGGATGCATTTTTTACGATGTTCCGCAAAAGGATGCGTGGAAGTCAATTTTTTTATGAGGTCTTGCTTTTGATAGCGTTCCAATTTCCTGAAGAAATCCGCAAATCGGTTCACATCATATCCGGCGGCCTTGGCCAATTCAAACCCGACCTTGTCGGCCTCATATTCATCAATTTGATCAAAGGGGGGCGAAAAGGTCCTATTGATCTTATTGGCGATATCGGTGAAACCTTCCATACGGGTCATTCCCTCAAGGTCTGTAGAGAGCGTAAGTTTTGTTACTTTCCTTTGGGTGTGGAGTTTGTCCTCATGGGCCACTTCATGTCCTATGATGAACGCCAATTCATCATAAGAATCAATGAAATTGAGCAACCCCGTGGTAATGTATAGGTAACCGCCCAAAGTGGCAAAAGCATTTATTTCCTCGGATTTAAGGATGCTTATTCGGTAGGATACATCTTTTCGGGACACATTTTTAACGATACGTTGAAGTATTTCCTCTACCTTTGGTTTGGCAAAATGGTTGTTGTCCAATTGGCCAAGGGTAACATATCTGTTATACATATCCTTTCCAATGTTTTTTTTGGAATCACTGGAAATATTTAGTGCAAAATCCAACCAATTGTTCTCCGCTTGTTTGTAAAAAAAAGCAGGTCCATCAAAGGCATGGCCACAATCTTGGAGCACAGTGGCATGTTCTATTTTTGTCGTGTAATCAGAAAGGGCCTCTTCCAATTTTTCAACGGAGATTTGTGCAATCGAAACCTGAATAAAGAAACAGAGGAACACGGTTGATAATGAGTATCTCATGATGTTTTTAGTGTATATAACCAAAAATAACAAATGTCATCTTTTTAAGTCAAGGTTTTCGGTTTTATGAACTTTTGTCACTGAGATACCCCCCAAAAAACAGGGAAGCAGTTTATTAACTGTGATTTTGTTTCCAAAAAGGAATCAAAGAAAGATACTTTAAATCCATTGAAGAAGATTTGATTTATATCTTAAAGAGATAATGGCCATTAATCAATTGACGTGCTTGACAGAGTTGAAAAAATACTATTTTAAAATTTCACATCCAAAAATTGAGTAAAAAAAATAATAGTAGTTAGGAATCATAGAAGAACATTAGAAATAATTGCTATTATTCTTTCTTTTTCACTAAACAGCATGGCTTTGATTTTTTGAATCATTCATACTATTGACCATTACAGTCTCCGTCCTTTTCCTTTTCGCCTTTTCTTCCTAAATCGAATCTTATCGTCAAGTTCCAGTTTAAAAGAATTCCATTGATTGTCATCGGTTTGATGTGATTTCAATCCAATTGCTTCAACGTTTCCCATATCACTTTTTGGTTGTTCAATAGTTTTGATAGTCTGTCCAGTAACACTGAATGTCTTTCCTGCAATTGGTGTTGATGCCCTTCTAAATTCTTTAAAAGCGCTATCACTTCTTCGTTCTGTGCTATTATTTTCGAGAATAACTGCACGGTCTCTGTCTTGTTCATAATCGATTCGTTTGATGATATTGTTCCATGAAAATTGTCGCCCAAGGGTGCTTCCTTTGTATATAATGGTATTGTACCTAATAGAGATTCCTGTTACTCGTCCGGTACTTTTGCTTATGTTGAACTTGGGAGTTATTTTCATTTTAACCAGCTCATTAATGAATTCCGTTACATTATTGGATTTTAAGATGGCATTTTCAAGATGCTGTTGAAGCATAAGTTTTAATGGTGGCTCTCCTGTTCTAAAAGCCTTTTGAATCTCTTTATGGGTAAGTGTCACCTTTTTTACCAATTCTACATCACTTAGCTGAGATAGTCCATACTTAAATTCAAGTCTCCTAACCAATCGCTCGCTTCGTTCGTAATCTTTACTGTCGCTGACCACTTCCCCAGAAAACTTTACACGATTGGCCACAATATGGATGTGTTCGTGTTCTTGGTCGCAATGTCGGTACATGATATACTGATTGTCATCGAAACCCATACCTTTCAGATAATCCATTCCCAAAGAAGTAAATTGCCCATCACTTAACCTATCATCATAGGGCAGGTTCAATGAAACATGATATACCGCTTTGCCAAGTCGAGGTCGGAGCTGCCTGACCAAATTGAACTCTTGGGTCATATCCATGGTCTTTCCATGGGTAAGATTGGTGTCCAACATATGGCCTTTTTCCTGTTCTATCTTCTTTTCATTGTAGGCCAACACCCCATAGAAATCCTTTCCTTTAATCTGCTTGGCAATCACTCTTTACAATATTTGATTTTAGCATGTCTAAAATGTTTTTCAATTCTGCTAGTTGATTAATTAACATTGTAGGATGTTTCATTCCCAGGTGTACCTTTTTAGTGAGCTGGTTAATGTTATTCCCGATACGGCCCAACTCAATAAAAAGTTGTCTGTCCTCGAGCAATATTCTTTTTCTTGGCAATGCTTTTCCCGTTACCCTTTTCCTTATATAATCGGGAATCGTAATTCCCAGCGCACTTGCATTTTGGGATAGTATGAGGTACTCGTCCACCGTCATTCTCACGTTTACCCGAATAGCTTTTAATTCTCGTATTTTCTTTTTTGGTCTTGCCATGTTTTAGGGGTTTGGGGAGAATCCCCAACAAGCCATGTGAACAGAGTGAGCGGTTTTTGCTTGCAAAAACATGGCTTGCTTCATGATCTCCGATATAAAGTCCATTTTCTATTTTGTCTTTGGGTCATCAATTTGTTTCTAAGAAGAGATTCCCCTTAACCGATCGATAAGTTCATTGATGTCATTGGGATGGAACAGGACACGTCCCCCAATAGGTATCTTTTTGAGTAACCCTTTTTCCATCCAGGAATAGATAGTCGGTCTGGTCACTTTGAATTTTTTGACCAAATCGGCAATCGTCAACATTTCATTTTCAGTTTGATTTTCATTATCCCTATCCTCCAGTTTTGGAGCTAGATTGTTTTTGAAAGATTCCACAGGAACGTATTCTTTTAATCCATCGTCGTCCATGATAAATATGCGCTTCATATTACTGGTATTTGTTGATTTACTTTATTGAACAAACCTAGCAACATTGAACAGCATTTAACCCAATTGCCGTACATCAGTTTATGTATGGCAAATCAAGAAACATTCAAAATAAATTTGTATAGGGATTGATGTCGAATCTAAGATAGGTATGGTAAGCCTCCTGAGGCTTACCATATGAGAGTGTTGCCAAAAACGATGTTTTTGGCAACTGTCGTGGAAATATGGATAGGGAAAAAAGAATTCAGTTTACGCTAACACTCGGACAATCTCTAGCCATTGTCTTCTTTCTCCCTTCCCACAAATATTTTACAGAAATTTCAGGCTACTTCAAATACATTTATTTAAATAAATGTATGATTATACAAATGTATATATCATTAAATATTTGTTTGTTTAAAGGCAGTATGAAGTTCTTCTGAAGAATCAGGTAAGATTTTGTTCTTATGTAATTCCCCAAGCTTCTTTTAATTTTTGGGCGGCCTCATAATTTGAAATTTTGAGATAACGGCGGAAAGCCTTTTCTGATTTATGGCCGGAAATCTTCATAATAAGTTGCACATCAATACCATTTAGGTAAGCATTGGTGCAAAAAGAACGCCTACAGGTATGGGAACTTATCAATTTATATTTCTCCAAAAGTTGTGCTTCTTTAATTGTTCCTCGTTTATGTTCAATTTCTACTTTTTGGTGAAGCTTGGCTGAATCCCCAAGTTCCTTTATGCGCCTGTTAAAAGTGAATGAATCAATATCAGGAGCATATCCATCATATTTCCCCAAAATGTTCTTGACTTGGGAACGAAGTGGCACTACAATTCGGCCAGAAGTCTTCTTTTGTCGAATATTCAAAAAACCATTATCATCCAAATACTCAGGTCGAATCCGTGAAATATCAGAAAACCTAAGCCCTGTCAAACAACCAATTACAAAGAAATCCTTTACTTTCTCTAATTCTTCATCGGTTTTACAATCAACCGCTGCAATAGCCTGAATTTCATCATCGGATAAATAGATATGGTCCACTTCTTCTTGAACTACCTTGAATGCCGAAAGATCTATGGGCTTGATGCGGTTTCTACGGATACGGTCATTTAAGAAGGCCTTTAAGTTCTTCACCAACTTGCCTATTGTATTGTTCTTCATTCCGACACCTCCATTTTTTAATGGCGCATGGTATGCTAGGTAATCCGTCCATTCTTGATAGAAATGATAATCAAAAGCATTGAAATCGATGATGATTCCTGAAAATTCCTGGAAACCCTCCAAATGCTTTCTAAGTGAATTGTAATCCTTGATAACATCTTTGACCACCTTGTTCTTTTTGCTTTCCAGATAATGGTCGAATTCAGTAAAAAAGTCTTGGACAGGTTTTGAATTGATGGACGGTTCACCTTCTTCAAATTGTTTCTTGAACATCTTTTTTGAAAGTGGCCTACCCTGATTTCGATGGCTGGAAACTATTTGATTGGCCAAGCTGTCCATTTGGGTAAGTTGAACAAATTCAGAAGCTACTTCTTTCGATTTCTTCAAGAATGATTTCTCTTGGCTCCAATATTTCGGTTGGATTTCTATTCCTGTATCGATTTGGATTCTCGAATTACGATTTTCATAATATCTTAATTTGATATTATGGGTTCCGTTTCGATTGGATTTATCCGGTATGTAGAATTTATAATTGTACATCAGCGTGCCGCATTCGTGCCGCATTTTTCATGAAAAGTAGTGTTTTATGATGTAAAATAAAAATCCACATATATTTAATTTATTGATAATCAATAAAATAATGCAAGTTAATGAAGTGTTAAAAATATAAGTCAGCATCCCGTCCAGACCGCAAAAAGCTCCGATTTTCGGAGCTTTTTTGGTTTTGAATAATTACCGCTTGGCAATTTCCAAGGCTTTTTCCAAAACCTCATCCCGCCCTGCTCTAATTCCTTCAATTGTTGGATGAACTTCAACATCGACTTTGATTCCTTTTCTCTGGGTCTCCGTACCATCTGGGTAAAAAATACCAATTCCTGACATATTGGTTTCTACTCCAGCTCCCAAATTCAATCGGGTTACATTACCGTCTGCACCAGAAGTTTTACTTCCAACTGTTACTACTTTATCTGCTGCCTGCAAAGCCATTACCGTAAATTCGGCATGACTTTGCGTACGTTCATTAACCAATAGGGTTATATTTCCCTTATACCGACTTTTAGATTTTGGATTCCCACAAATCCCTCCACCTTGCCATTTAAATCTTCCGGGGTATGTTAAATCGGGTATTATGAATTTATAAAAATACCTCCTTTCCGGTATCAGGTAGGCAGCAATATTGTACATAGTTCCCTTTGGGTAATTTCGTACATCGAAGATGATTCCGTCCGTAGCCATTAAATCGTCCATCATTGCATCGACCTCTTCATTCATTAAATGCCCCATATCTACATAGCCAATATTACCATCCATAATCTTCCATTTAACCAAATTGGACGGCACGGGTTTCAAATCATCCATTGGGAAATAGTTGATTTTGGCTTCTTTGATTTCACCATTTCTGATGAACTTCACTTTGCCTTGGGACTTTTCTGCAAATCTTAGCACCATGGAATTCAAAGTCCTAAATTTACTTGCCTTGTTGGACCCCCAGGCAAAAGGAAGGTTTTCCTCTATGAGCGCTTCAATCGGTTTATCGTTCAATGCAACAATTACATCCCCCTTAATAAGAGGACTTAAAGCTGCTAAAGAATCCTTATAATGTCCAATCACAACCAGCTTTTCATTAATAAATTTGGTTTTAAAAGCAGGCAACTTATATGTTTTTGTATCCGAAGATGAGATAAACCAACCATGGGAATCATCAATCTTAACCACCATTTGCTGCAAGGCATTATGAAATTCCATTTCCGATGGGGCAGTTCGTAACTTTGGAATAGTTTCCAAAAGCACCTCTTCCCATGGTTGATCGGTCTGGTATTTATAAGGAAAGAAATACTCGATGATATTCCAATACTTAAACCCGATCAATAATCGCATATCGGGGTTTTGCCAATCCAAATCGTTGTACTCGGGTTCATTTTCCAACGAAATGTTGCCCACCTGCTTGTACTTTACAGAAACATAATGGTGCTTGCCTTGAAACCTGTTTTGCTCAATGAACCTAAGCTTGTTGGAAAGTTGTTCGGTGAAGACATCGGCATCATCAATCCAAGAAAGGTCAAAGTTCTTGTCAAAATACGTTTGGTTTTCTTCTTTAGCACATTTTTTACATAAAGGAACTTCACCCAATGCACTGATCCAATCCAAATAGATTTTGGAGAGCTCTTCCTTGTTTTCAGCTTGAGCTACCTTTGGTAAAATTTCTAGAAGTTGGGCATCCCAATCAAATTTACCTTTGGCAACTTGGGGGTGATAGTATTTTAGAAATCCCCAGACTTTTGCCGTTGTTGCCAATTTCTGATCTTGTGAAATTTGTTGTGCAGAAATGGAAACAATACCCTGGGACAAGACAAAACCCAGGACCAATAATAGTTTGTTCATGATGTAATGATTAGTGTTATGATTTAAAAATAGGAATCAAATTATCCTGTAATCAACACACTTGTTGCGATTTAAGAAGAATTAACGCAAACCAACCCAACTTTAAACATCCTTTAAGATAATTGGAGCCATGCCGGACTTGCTTCAGAAAAGTAAGGGACATTTAATAAACCGCAGCGGCCAAAAAATATAAACTCACCTAGGGTCATGTTTTGGATTCGATTCGACTTGATTTGCATTAAATATTTGAACAATCAATTGACTTGAATCAGCAAAGACCTAGCTGGCTCATGAATTGTTTTAAAGGCTCTTATTTAGCCGAACAATTCTTTGTAAAGAATATAGATGCCCATCAGCAACACAAACCAACCAAACGCTTTTTTAAGCTTGGTATCCTTTATGAAATTACTCAACCAAATACCCAAGAAAATCCCAATGATGGACAAGGCCGTAAACGACAATAGAAAGGTCCAGTCGATGTCTTGATTTTGTACGTCCCCCAAAAATCCGATCAGTGATTTTATAGCAATGATCAAAAGTGAAGTTGCCACGGCTCTTTTCATGGGGAGTTTGGCAAAAATGACCAATGCGGGGATGATCAAAAAGCCGCCTCCAGCGCCAACGATACCTGTTAACACCCCAACAACAATCCCTTCAAGGATAATGAACGGGAAATTATAGTGTACCTCGCCGTTGTCCTCATTGCCATTTTCCGAGCGCCCTCGGATCATGGAGATGGAGGCCATCAACATAATGATGGCAAAAAACACCATGATACCAATGTTTTTGGTCACGGTGAAATCCCCAATGCTGAACAATTGATCGGGAATGGCGGGTACTAAATATTTTCGTGTGGCGTATACGGCAATAAAGGCCGGAATGGAAAATACAATGGCCGTTTTTAGGTCGACCAACCCTTTTTGAATGTTTTTGATCGCTCCAATCAAGGAGGAAACACCCACCACAAACAGGGAATAGGCAGTTGCCGTTACTGGATTTATATACATGAGATACACCAAAACAGGCACTGTAAGAATAGAGCCTCCACCACCGATCAGACCCAAGACCACACCGATTAACAAGGCCCCAATGTAGCCCAGAATCTCAATAACTTCCATACGTATCATTAATTTGGGGGTTAAGATAATTTGCCTTGCAAAGTCTTGCAGTAACCTGGGTTACAAAGAACCCATAGGTGCACAATATGATGGTAGGTTTCTATAGACCCTTCATCAAGGTGCTTTGATTATTCACCAAGAACTTTCCATCTTCACAACAACTGATACCTTTAAAGTTAACAACAACTAAATTACCATGCTCCAAAAAAATTTGGAACAGGAGAACCAATTCAATTTGGTATTGCACTTTATTCGATGTAGAAGTGGTTTTGAATCGGATCACAATTCTTCCAACAAACGTTATAAAAAACATAAAACCCAGTAAAATTGGGATTTCCGGCCTATTTGCCCTATCTTTGCAGCGATGAAAATCAAGCTCCACGAGAGAAAAAATTGCAGGATTCTTAGTTTTAACTATCTGGTATTTCGAAACCAACCAGATAAGTTTATCCCCCCTACCCGTTAATCAACCTAGCCCTTTAAGGCTATCATTTGTGATATGAAGTTGTGAACTTGTTTCCACAACACTATCATATCGTCCCGATTACAACCATTAACTAAAAATCCAAAATCGTTATCGTACAAGAAAAAATCATGGTCATAAAAACCTATGATGCCTATACCCGGCTTTCCACGATGGAGGCCAACCGTTTTACCAACTTCCTTTTTGAACACCAAGAAGGAAAAAAAGCTACAAAAAAGGCAATCAGAAAAGCAATCCAGTATTCCACCAAGGACATTCCCGGACTTGGGGGTTACGTTTTTTCCATGGAGGAAAAGGAGGATATTCTGGGTTTGGCCGTAGTGAACAAAACAGGGATGGGCGATTACATTCCCGAGAATTTTCTGGTGTTCTTCGTAGTGCACCGAGATCATAGGGACAAGGGCATTGAGCAAAAACTTTTGGAGTACACCTTGCAATATTGCAAAGGCGATGTGGCCATCCACATTACCGGCGAAAACCAATGTCCCAACAAGGAGTTTTTTGAAGCGTACGGGTTCAGCGAAACCCATACCGAAATGAGATTGAACAGATAAACCAATATATGTTACGAATAGAAGTAAAATCGGGTGAAAACATAGAGCGTGCCCTAAAACGCTACAAACGAAAGTACAGAAACACCAAACGTTTGGAACAGATCAGGGAACGCCAAGAATTCACCAAAAAATCAGTGGAACGCAGAAAAGCGATCAAAAAAGCCCAATACAGGGAAAAATTCCTGCAAGAACAGGAAAACATATAAACACAAAAATAAGTATCAAAAACAAAATGAGACTTTCAAAAATTAAAAGGAAAACCAAGTATGAAAAACGGTACAGTGTCAAAATGGGTGAATTGACCACCCAGGTCACTTACATAAAAAGGTACATCTTTGGACTACCTGTGCGCACATTGCACAAGTACAGAGAAACCTATTATGGCAAGGTAAAAGACTGCAAGGACTGCAAAATAACCGCATAAAAACAAAATAACCTTTTAATAAATTCAATGAAAGTATTAGTCATTGGCGCAGGTAACATGGGACTTACCTATGCCACAGGTATGTCCAAATCCAAATTGCTGAAAAAGCGCAACATCATGGTTTTGGACAAGTCAAAAGAAAAACTGGAGGAAGTGGGCAAAATAGCCCATTTTGATGCCATAGACCGATTGGAGGACTGTGTTCCCCAGGCAGATATCATCTTTTTGGCGGTAAAGCCATTCCATGCAGAGGATTTGTTCAAACGAATGAAACCCTTGGTCAATCCCGAACAATTGTTCATTTCGATCATGGCCGGGGTAACCATCAACTATATCCAAGAAGCATTGGGAATACAAAAGGTGGTCCGGGCTATGCCCAACCTCCCCGCACAAGTGGGCAAAGGATTGACCAGCTATGTTTCATCCGACGAAGTTTCCCGATTGGAACTCTTTATGGTGGAAGGTTTGTTGGACACCACAGGAAAATCCCTTCGGGTAAAAAGTGAAAAATTTATAGATGCCTCCACAGGTATTTCCGGAAGTGGCCCTGCCTACGTCTTCTATTTCATGCAAAGTATGATGGAGGCCGCACTTCAAATGGGCTTTTCAGACAACGTATCCAAAGTATTGGTCAGCCAAACCTTTACCGGTGCTGTGGAATTGTTCAACCAGAACAACCTTACTCCAGACACCTGGATGGAACGGGTGGCCTCCAAAGGTGGTACTACAAGGGCCGCTTTGGACTCCATGGAAGACAACAACGTAAACGAAATGATCAAAGAAGCTGCCTTTGCAGCCTTTAACCGTGCCGTGGAACTCGGCGAAGAATACTAAATCATGTACAAAGAACTCGTGGTCATCAAAGTAGGAACCAATGTGATGACCAATAAAGACAACAGAATTGTAAGGCCAGTTCTTAAGGGATTGGTAGAGCAAATTGCGGAATTGTACGAACGGGGCATCATGACCATTCTGGTCTCCTCTGGTTCGGTAATTGCAGGAAAGGAAGTATTGGGTAAAGCCAAAATCAAGGACAAGACCCAACGTCGCCAAGTTTATTCGGCCATTGGCCAACCACGTATGATGCGCCATTATTATAACATTTTTGGTGATTATGGGATGAAATGTGCCCAGGTTTTGCCCACGAAAAGGGATTTCAATCCCGGAGTACATCGAGACAATATGATATCGTGTATCGAAGGATTGCTATCCGAAGGTGTGGTACCGATTGCCAATGAGGACGATGCCGTTTCTGTGGCCATGTCCATGTTCTCCGACAACGATGAGCTTGCCACTTTATTGGCCCAATTGATGAATGCGGACAAACTCATTTTAATGACGGACATCGACGGATTGTACGATGGTGACCCAGAAAATGAGGATTCCAAAGTGATTCAAAAAGTACAGCCCAGGGAAGATCTGGACAAATACATCGAAGAAGGCAATAAGGCCGAAGGTGAAGGAAGGGGCGGTATGGGCTCCAAATTGAACTATGCCCAAATTGCGGCCGCCGACAACATTCCGTCGTACATCGTAAACGGAAAAAAAGAAAACGTAATATTAGATATTGTAGAAGGAAAAAAAGTGGGGACAGAAGTTTCCCTTTAAAATGACAGAAATGAAATTATTGAACACAGAAATAAAAAACAACGTATTAAAAAGCATGGAGCAAATCCTGGATGAAAATCGGGATGAACTGCTCCAAGCCAATCAGAAAGATCTGGATGCTTTTGATCGGGAAGATCAAGCCCTGTACGATCGCTTGGTGGTGAATCAGAAAAAAATCGACCAAATGATCCAGGCTGTGCGGGAAGTACGCCTGCAGGACGACCCTGTAAACAAGGAAATATCGACACGCGAACTGGACAATGGATTAAAGATCGTGAACAAAACAGCCCCTTTTGGGACCATCATGATCATTTACGAATCCCGGCCCGACGTTACCATAGAGGCCGCAGTTTTGGCCTTTAAGGCCAATAATAAAATTCTGTTGAAGGGTGGTAAGGAAGCCTATCACAGCAACAAGGCCTTGGTAAAATTTTGGCACCAGGCTTTGGAAAAGAACAACCTGCCAGTCGATTTCATCCAGTTTTTGGAAATGGATAGGACCCAAACCCAAGATTTTTTGAAAAAACCGGACCAACCATTGGATTTGATCGTGCCCCGAGGTGGGGAGCGACTCATTAACTTTGTGAAGGAACATGCCAAATGCGCCGTTTTGGTGAGTGGGCGTGGCAACAATTTCCTGTATGTGCACAAAGAGGCCGATTGGAAAAAAAGCCAAGAAGTGATTATCAATGCCAAGACCGATAAAATCTCAGCCTGCAACGCTTTGGACAAGGTATTGATCGATACCCGAATTGACGGCTTCGCAGAAAAATTGGAAGAGCTTAGGAAAGTGCTATCGAAAAAAGATGTCTCCATTGTGGTCGATGAAAAAGTGAAGACGATTCTAAAAGACGAAGAGGTTATCTCCGATCCATCCATTTGGGAGGAAGAATTTTTGGCCATGAAATGTGTGATCGGTGCCGTGGACAATTTGGACGATGCAGTTCAAATGATCAACAACCATTCGGGAGGGCATTCTGCCTCTATTATGACCCAAAACAACAGCGTGGCACAGACCTTTATGGAAAATGTGGATTGTGCGGCCGTGTACCAGAATGCATCGACCCGTTTTACAGATGGCGGACAAATGGGCGTTGGCGCGGAATTGGCCATCAGTACTGATAAATTGCACCATCGAGGCCCCTTGGGTCTAAAGCAATTGGTCACCAACAAATACTATGTGTTTGGTGATGGACAGATTCGGGTTCAATAACAACCAAAACAATTTAAAGAGACCTTTTTGGTCTCTTTTTTTATCCCTTTTCAGGATTTGATTTAAAACGAAGATGGATTTTTATGGAAAAAGCTGATTTATTGTCAATTTTCGAAGGATTTATTGGTCATTTTTTAAGAAAATATCTAGCTTTAGAACACAAAACAATTCAAACATGGGAAAATTTGAAATCAAAACAGATAAATCTGGTAAGTTCAGGTTTAATTTGAAGGCTGGAAACGGCCAGGTAATTTTGAGCAGTGAAGCGTACAATTCAAAATCTGCCTGCGAAAACGGAATCGAGTCTGTAAAAAAGAATGCACCGGACGACGGTAAATATGATCGAAAAACCGCCAAGGATGGCAGTCCATACTTCAACCTCAAGGCTTCCAATGGTCAAGTAATTGGAGCCAGTGAAATGTATTCAAGTACCGCTGCCATGGAAAACGGAATTGCATCTGTAAAGAAGAATGCTCCCGACGCATCCATCGACGATACGACAGAATAACATTCGGCAAATTTGAAAATATAGAACAGCCCTTTTAGGGCTGTTTTTTTTGTCCATAAAACGAAAAAGGGCATCCATCGATTCAAACGGGCTATTCGTTAGTTACACATAACCCAGTCCATTTTTTCACCATATGTTTGTTGTGCAATAAAGCGTTAAGCACAATTGAAAAAGCAAGATCAATTTTAACGCATGCACATATAGCAATGCACTTTTTGAGACTGTTGGTCATAAAAGTGTTTAGTTTAGTTGAGGTTTCCGTTACACCAAGGAATTGTTCTAATTCCTTGGTTGTAATGGTTTTTTGTTTTATGCCGTCCCAAGCCTCTAAAATCTCATTTTTATTTTGAGCTTGCCTTGACATGGTAAAGCCGTCGGACCATCCGAATTGTGCCCAAAATCAAGATTTCCCAATAGCGCCATAAACCCAACTGCCACATTCATCAACTGAAAAGCCCATTCTGTTTATTAGGCACCCTTCCTTCCAAATTTTTACAGTCCCTTTGACACCGATTTTTAGACTTAAAATAACCCTGGCCCAGTGTTCTGGGCGTAAAAACGAATTTACCCATGCTTTCAAAAAACTTACTTTTTAGCATTATTTTATTACTTGCCGTAAATATAAGTACGGCGCAATCCTATGAAGGTTTACTTACGGATAACTATAACGGCGTACATGGTGTTCTATCAAACCCTGCCAACATTGCCGATTCAAGATTAAAACTCGACATCAATCTTATTGGAGTTAGCGCATTCTTTGGCAACAATTATTTGGGCATTAACCTTGGTGATGCCTTTAAGGACTTCAACAAAACCTTTGATGAAGCAGCAACCAATTCAAACGAGAACAATTTCATGGCCGCCAACATTGATCTTTTGGGTCCTTCGGCAATGCTTAGTTTAAACGAAAAAAACTCAGTAGCCTTATACACTCGGTCACGTCTTTTCATAAATATTGACGACATCAACGGAGCCACCTTGGATAAAGAGGGCGGCTTTAATGAGGATGAAGATTTCTTTATTAATGAAGGGGACGTTTCAGGAGACATTAACCTATGGACAGAAATAGGAGCATCCTATGCCAGGGTCCTGATGGACAATGGCGAGCACTTTTTAAAGGGCGGTATTACCTTAAAATATCTTTCCGGGATTCACCATGCCTATATAAATGGCTCCGAAGTCAGCGTGGATTATGACGCCACCACCAGAGAGGTAACCACCGATGGAACCCTTACCTATGGCAATGATGTATCAGGAGGCGAAGACGATGGGTTGGGGGATTTCCTGAAATTCGGCAAATCTTCCGGCATTGGTTCCGATATCGGTTTTGTTTACGAATGGAGGCCTGACCACAAAGATTACATGCTAGTAAACAAAAATGGAAATCCCGTGTCCAACAGAGGGGTCAATAAGTACAAATTGAAGTTTGGCATTTCCATAACGGATATCGGGAGCATTAAGAATAAAGGAGGGCAAGAAAACACCTATGATCTGGACAAAACCCAGAGTATTGACGATTTTGATGGAGATGATCTTGAAAATGGCCTAGAAAATAATTTTGACAAAATAGGTACAACTTCTTCCTCTTCAAATTCATCCCTTCCGACTGCTCTCCGTGCCAATGCGGATTGGCGAGTGATGTCAAAATTCTACCTCAATTTCAACTCTGATATTTCACTTAGAGGAAAAAACCAACTCAATTCCAATCACATACAAAATAAATTGGCGTTGACACCACGATTGGAAACGGCCTGGTTGAGTATCTACTCCCCTATTAGCATTATGAAAGAAATTGGATTTAGATGGGGTGCCGGTTTAAGGGCAGGTCCATTTTATTTGGGATCTAGCTCTGTATTCACCTCATTTTTGGGACAGACAAAAACTTTGGACCTATATGCCGGGGTTAAGGTTCCTATTTACCAAACCAAATTACGCGATAAAGATGGTGATGGCCTAAAAGATGATATCGATGGTTGTCCAGATACTCCTGGCCCAATTGAAAACAATGGCTGCCCCTGGGAAGATAACGATGGTGATGGAATCTTGGATAAGGACGACGCTTGTCCATTGGAAGCAGGACCCATTGAAAACAATGGTTGCCCATGGAAAGACAGTGACGGTGATGGGGTACTGGACAAAGATGACGACTGTCCTGAAACACCAGGAAAAAAGGAATTCAATGGATGCCCGGACACTGATGGTGATGGCATTATTGATGGCAACGACCGTTGTCCAAATCATGCAGGAAAACCTGAAAATAAAGGATGCCCGGATACAGACGGTGACACCTTAGTGGATTTGGATGATGAATGTCCAAATGTTGCAGGTCCAGTTAGCAACCATGGATGTCCAGAGGTTACTAAAGAAGTTCAAAAACAATTGAATGATTATGCGAAGACCATTCTGTTCGATACGGGCAAGGCAACCATTAAACCTGAATCTGTATCTGTTATGGTGGATATTATCCAAATATTGAACGAGTATCCAAATGCCAAGTTTACTGTGGAAGGCCATACCGATAGTGTTGGAAGCAGTGAAAGCAACCAAAAGCTTTCCGAAGCACGTGCCAACTCCGTTAGGGATTTCTTGATCAATGAAGGAATTTCTGGCAACAGATTAACGGCGATTGGCTTTGGTGAAGAAAAACCCATTGCATCCAATACCACAAAATTGGGCAGAAAACAGAATAGAAGAGTTGAAATCAATTTGATAAAATAACCATTCCAAAAAATCCATCTATTGTTTGATTTTTAGAACCAAGGTTTGGTGTAACTCAAGTGTTCTTCAATTACGTTTTGGATTGGTTGGGCCGTCAATATTAAAATTGGCGGCCCATTTTATTTCCTCAAAGAGCATCCCATAACAACCTAAATACATAAGTAATTCCCTACAAATGTAATGGATTGAATATCAAACGTTTTTAACCTCTGTTGATCCATTTCAAGCATTCATCAATTGTAAACAAGCATCGGTTAATCGGGGCTAATAATCCCCTTATAATGTGTGTTATTTTATTATACCAAATCTGTTTCCTATCCCCAACCTCAGTTGGAAACGTACCAAATCTTAACCAATATGGCTATACTTCTACTCTATTTATTCTTCTTTGGAAAAACAGAAAAACCAAGGTCGAAACCATTATGGAAGACCTTAGATCGCAAAAATTGCTTCCAAATTGGCTTTTTGATTTTGATGATGGGATCCAGCATGCAACTAATGGGCCAGCAAGTGGATACATGGTTTATAGCAGATCGGGCGGTGAATTCACCCCCTTTACCAACTCCGGGCCAATTTCAACTGTTTACACCCTTTGCTCCAGCTGATGGTACTCCGGTAAACATTTGGTATGATTTTGTGGATTTTACAGCTCAGGATGCAGTACAACATCCAAACCCTATTGATTATCCTTCTGCTTACCCTTTGGGATTTCAAAACTCTTTTGGCACTCCTGCCTATTTAGACCCTATTGGTTCAATTCCTGGAATTCCGACGCTTCGCAGAAATAGCCTGAATTTTAATCCATCTGTGGAATTTAACGGAAGCGGAAACGGCCAAGCCCTTCATTTTAGATCAAATTCAAGAAAGGAAATCACTGTTTTTATTGTATTCAAAGCACGAGGAATGGGTAACTCCTCAAATACCCAACGCTTGCTGTTCGGAGGTGATATGGATACCTACCATAGTTCAACAACCAACCTGTCCATTGGAATTGCCAATGGAAATAGATTTTCAATAGGTCGTACTTGGAGCAGTTGGGATTATTTTGAAAGTGGAGGTATTGATTTACTTGGGGCACCCACCATTGGTACTTTGGTCAGGAAAGTGGATGTCGATCCATTTTTGGAAGATGAAGAGTTTTCAACTTGGGTAAATGGGCTCCCAGACATCAATGTTACCAGAAACGATATCGGTGCTGAGCAGGATTTATACTTGTTTAACAGACTTGGCAAACATTTTAACAGCTCCAATCAAAACCGAAACCTAACAGGCAATATTGCCGAGGTTTTATTGGCGGATGGTCCGTTAAACTCAAATGACATTCAGAGAATTGAAAGCTATTTGGCCATCAAATACGGAATAACACTTAATAATTCAGGTGGTCAATTGGGAAGTATAGTTGGAAATCTAGGGTACAACTACCTCGCCGCTGATGGCACCGTAATTTGGGACACAGCAATTAATTCAAACTATAGGTTCGATATTGCAGGATTGGGCAGGGATAGATACGAAGACTTTGATGGCGGAGATAATTCCACCAGTTATGATGACAAGAAACTGCGCTATAACCTACATCAACGTATTGCTAAAAGTGAAAATGTCGAAGCTGTTGTTTCCATGTCCACCAATACAAATTTTGCAACAGACAATTTAGATCAATCAAGAACAGAAATAGATAATACAACTTGGAACGCGCCTTCTCTTTTCTCCTATTTGCACAACTATCTGCTTTGGGGAAATGACCGCAATAGTCTCAACCAAGTCGCAACCGAACTCCCACCGCAATTCGTTTCCCGAATCGAAAGGGAATGGCAAATTCAAAAAACTGTTTCACCAGGCGGTGTAGATCCTATTCAAAATGTCAGTGTTCGTATGGATTTATCCGGATCCGATATTTTGGACAATGGAAACTGTGGAAATGTGTCACTTATTATTGATACTGATGGTGATGGCAATTTTCTAACTGGGCCAATAACAGCTATACCCGCTACTAGCGTGGATGTATCCAAAAATGCCTACTTCGATAATGTAATTTTTGAACACCTCGATGTTTTCACTGTCGCATTTGTTGATACAATCCCGCCAACGGCAAGCAATCCCTTAACAGAAACTGTTTGTGATGCTCCACCATTCCCTGACCCAACCGTAGTAACTGATGAAGCGGATAATTGTGCAGTGGATACTGTTACATTCATCGGAGATGTTTCAGATGGACTAACCAATCCAGAAACTATAACTCGCACCTATAGGATCACAGATATCTATGGAAACTACACAGATGTCCAACAAACAATCTACGTATTCATAACACCCAACATCGACCCAATTGCAGATGTTGACGCCTGTGATTCATATTTTTTACCTCCAATAACAGGTACAAATCTATCTGGAAATGAAGCCTATTATGATTTATCCGGAGGGCCTTCAGGTGGAGGCAACAAATACAACCCTGGTGACGAAATTACGAGTACGGTTACCCTATACATTTATGATGAAATTGGAGGAATATCATCGGTATGTTCTGATGAAGAAAAATTCACCGTGACGATCAACAACACACCCGTGGTGGACGCGCCAGCCGACGTCACCGCATGTGACTCCTACATCCTGCCAGCCCTGGCCAACGGCAACTATTTCGACGCGCCCAACGGAGGGGGCAACCCACTCTTCGCAGGGGACGCCATAACCGTGAGCACAACACTCTACGTCTACAGCGAGACGGCCACCACACCGAACTGCTCCGCCGAGAGCTCCTTCACCGTGACGATCAACAACACACCCGTGGTGGACGCGCCAGCCGACGTCACCGCATGTGACTCCTACATCCTGCCAGCCCTGGCCAACGGCAACTATTTCGACGCGCCCAACGGAGGGGGCAACCCACTCTTCGCAGGGGACGCCATAACCGTGAGCACAACACTCTACGTCTACAGCGAGACGGCCACCACACCGAACTGCTCCGCCGAGAGCTCCTTCACCGTGACGATCAACAACACA